>Ga0157377_10000005_pt1 | contig 426955 bp, 379 predicted proteins | sample M55metaG_FD_121116 | JGI IMG/M metagenome (GOLD analysis project Ga0157377, IMG submission 121116) | Miscanthus rhizosphere microbial communities from Kellogg Biological Station, Michigan, USA - M5-5 metaG | ecosystem: Host-associated > Plants > Roots > Rhizosphere > Soil | place: USA... | reverse complement strand
TTCGATGATGCGGCCGCGCGGCACGCCGCCGACGCCGAGCGCCGCGTCGACGCCGATCGATCCGGTGGAGATCGCGCTGATCGGCACGAACTCCTTCGCGCCGAGGCGCATGATCGAGCCTTTGCCGAACTGCCGCTCGATCTGCGTCAACGCTGTTTCCGCTGCCTTGAGTTTGTCTGTTGGAACAGTGGCCATGGCTACTCCTTCGATGATTCGAATGGGTGGATAGAAAAGCAGTGACGGATCCTCGGATCGGCGGGCATTCGCGTGGTGAAGCGAGTGTACGCTGCGTTTTTTTCGGACGTCAAGAAACTCTACTAATGGTGGGATTTTGCTGTCATCCAGAGCCGCCGGAGGCGTCGCAGGCCGAAGGCGGAGCGCCGCAGGACGGCGAAGGATCTCAAGATGCGCAACTCCTGCTGAAACCCACGGGGATTCAACTCAGCTTGGGAAGCTTGAGATCCTTCACCGTCCTCCGGCGTTACGCGCTTCGCGCTCCAACGCCTCCGGCGGCTCAGGATGACAACGTCACAAACTCCTCGGGTTCAAACTCCCATTTGTCGATATCGGGATCCCAGGAGTCCCACGGGACGATCGCGGCCATGCGGTCGCGCAACCCGGGCGGAATGACCTCGGGGACGATGAAGGCTTTCTGGCGGCGGAGTTTGTAGGGATTGCGGAACTCGAAGCCGAGCACGCCGAGAATATAGCGGGCGATGTACCAGGTGGCTTGGGGATTCCAGCCGTGCGCGATCTTGACGACGACGCCGAGTCCCTCGGGATATTCGGGATGCTCGATGGCGAGGCCGAGGAGACCGTCAGCGCCTTCTTTTGCGAGGACGCGTCCGTGGCAGGCTTTGAGGACGGTGGAGTCGAGACGGTTGAAGCCGCCAATGAGGTCGGGATGTTCGACCATCGCCTGCCAGATCCAATCGTCATTCTTTTCAGTGACTAAATTAGCGAATAGTTTAGCGAGATCGGTTACCGTCATCGAAACGGTCGGCAGTCCGCAGCCGTCCTTGGCGATCACTCCCTGTTTCCAGTCGCCGCCGAGTGCGTGGCGAATGTAGGCGAGGTAGTCCTGGAAGAATGGATGGTGTGGCCAGACGTAGCCAACGCGTGACCACCCTTTGAGTTTGCAGCCGCGGAGGATGGCGGCGTGCTCGCCGGAGCAGCAGTGATACCAGCGGCGCGGACGGCGCACTTGCCGGCCGAACTGGACGAGCGGGACGTCGAGCGGCGCTTGCATGAGTCCCCATTCGCCCTGCAGCAGGATCGACCGCGCCACGCGCACGTGCTCGGTGTCGCCGTTGTGAGAGGCGACGGAGATCGCTTTCTGCTCGCCGGTGAGCGCGCGGGCGAACTCGCGCGCGAAGACTTTCATCATGATCGGCTTGACCATCGAGCGTCCGTAGACCTCGACGTTGCCGCCGAAGGAGTAGATGACGTTGCGGCCGGAAACCCAGGAGACCGCGCCGTGGATGGTGTTCTCGGCTACGCCGTTGCGCCTGTACTCGACGAGCGGCTGCCAGTTCGGCATGGCTCGCGCGAAATTCACGGGCAGGTTTTCGTTGAAGGGCACGCGAGGATTATAGGAGGCTGTCATCCTGAGCCGCCGGAGCCACGCAGCGCGAAGCGCGGAGTGGCGTAGGACGGCCGAAGGACCCCCTCCCCGGTAACCCGGAAGGGCGGCGGCTCGTCACGAGGCAAGCACCGAGGGGGTCCTTCGGCGGTCCTCCGGCGCTCCGCCTTCGGCTACGACGCCTTCGGCGGCTCAGGATGACAGTTCTCCTATACGATCCTCGCCGCCATGGAGCTCGACATCTTCTTCTCCATCTCGCAGACCGAGGTCGATGGGTACATGCCGTCGGAGCGGGTCATGTTCGAGAACTTTTTCGAGCAGGTCGTGCTCGCGGACCGGCTTGGGTTTGGGACGGCGTGGGTGGCGGAGAGTCATCTGTCGACCGAGGTTCAGAAAATGAATCCGGGGGCGGTGATCCCGCACTTTGTCGGGGAGATCGGGCTGAACACCGACATCCTGCAACTAGCGCATCGCATCTTCGCGCGGACGAAGCAGATCGGCGTCGGGTCGGCCATCATGAACATCCTCTGCAACGGCGGGCCGATCGCGGCGGCGGAGCGGGTGCGCACGTTCCTGGCGCTGCATGGGCTCGATCCGAATGAGCGGCGGCTGTTGACGGTCGGTTTCGCGGCAGGACGCTTTCCGTTCATCAACATTCCGTACGGAATCGTCCCCCGGAACCCCGTGGAAGAAGCGGCGTGGCCTGTGGTGAAGAACAAGATCTTCGAAGAGGCGACGGAGATTTTTCTGCGGTTGCTTCGCGGAGAAATTCTCAGTTCGTCGATGATCGCGGCGCGGTCGCTGGAGCGGAAGGATTTTCGATCCGATGCCGACTGGCAACGCGTCGTCGAGGCGTATGGACAACCTGCCGATGCCATTCCGGTCGCGCCGCGCTGGGTATTTCCCAATCTGAAGATCGTGCCACAGGAATCGCGGATGGATCTGCTGCGGCTGTCGATCGGATCGCACGATGCGGCCACGCAGATGTTCGCGAACACGTTTCTGCCGGTCGGCGTTTTCAATCTGTCGATTACGCCCGGCGATGAGATACGCAAAACGAACGAACGGATGGCAACGGCGTATCACCCCGAGGGAGGCGGCTGGCATCGGCGTCTGATGCCGCGCACGGTGCTCGTGTTCATCAACGACGATCCGGCGCGCGCGGCCGAGGAGGCGCGGGCGGCGCTGACGAACTACTGGCGCGCGCTGGAAGGAACGCTCGACGAGGAGAAAGTTCGACGGGCATCGGAGAACGCGCTGATCGGCGATGCGGCGATGATCGCGGCGCAGGTTCGCGAGCGGTTTCATCCGGAGGATCGGCTGATGCTGTGGTTCGACTTCAACAATCACGATTCGAAGCGGGTGATGAAGAACATGGAAGACTTCATGACGAAAGTGGCGCCGGCGATCGCATGAAGAGACTTGCCGCGCTGCTTCTGATTGCCGTCGCCTGCGCGACGACACATCCGCCGGTCGTGAAGTCGACGGCTGAGTACGACCGTCTCGTCGCAGCGGATCCCGACAAGCGGCTGGTCGAGATCACCGACATCCCGCGCGACGTCCGCTACGCGACGACCGACAACTTCATGCATCAAACGTTGTATCCGGTTGCGAAGGTGTTTCTGCGCCGCCCCGCGGCGATCGCGCTGCATGACGTCGAGCGCGAGCTGGCGCGCGAGGGATTGGGGCTGAAGCTCTTCGATGGCTATCGTCCGTATCGCGTGACGGTGCGCATGTGGAAGCCGATCCGCAATCCCGATTTCGTTGCCGATCCCGCCAAAGGCTCACGTCACAATCGCGGCGCGGCGGTCGATCTGACGCTGATCGATCTGCGCACCGGTCGCGAGTTGCCGATGCCGACCGGCTACGACGCGTTCACACCGAAAGCGCGGCAGGATTACAACGATTTGCCGGCCGAAGCCATCGCGAATCGCGCGAAACTGCGCGACGTGATGACGCGGCACGGCTTCGATCCGCTTCCGTCCGAATGGTGGCATTTTGATTTTCGCGGATGGGAGAGGTTCGAGCTGCTTGATTTGCCTCTGGAAAGGCTGTGAGGCGGAGTGCGGGCGTCCTCGCCTGCATCCGGCGTGGCGTCCCGCCCGACGGGAGGTCGTGAATCATTCGCAGGCGGTGAATTGAATCCAAGAAACCACCGCCGGGCGAGGACGCCCGGCGGATGCAGGCGAGACGCCCGCACTACGCTGCTAGAACCTCGTGACCATCGAAATCGAGCCCACTTTGAACAGGTCCGAACGGTCGTACGCCGCGTCGATCTGGAAGCGGGGCCAGGCCAGGCCGGCGCCGATCGAAACGTGCGTTAGGTTCTTCGTTTTCGGGAAGAGCACCGCAGCGGCGACTTCATCCGAATTCGTCAGCGGACCGCTGTAGGTGATCGAGTGCTGCGGGTCGCGCCAGGCGCCGGCGCGGATGGCGAACGGGATCTTCGTCGAGAAAAAGTACTCCCCGCCGAGGTGGATTTCGGTGGCGTCGGCGGCGGTGTAGGCCTTGTCGATCTTGCGCACGTTCGCGTTGATCGAGACGAAGTTGTCGACGAGGTTCGAGTATTTCACGCGCACCGCGTCGGCATTGATCGTCAGGACCGGGATCGGACGGAACGAGACACCGGCTCCCATGACGTCGGGCATATGGAAGGTCGTGTCGGACACTTTGACGTACGCGAAGTTGGTCGTTTCCGTGGCGGCGAACGTCGGCGCGGCAAACTTCGCGCCCTGCTTGTAGACGCCGCCGAGCGAGAACTTGTCGGTGGGAGCCCACTTGAAGCCGCCGGCGAAGGTGATGTCGCTCTTGTCTTTGGCGACGTCGTTGTTCGTGCGGATGTCGCTCGTGGCCTGCGCGGAGATGCTGGAGAAATCGAATGTCGGCGTGACGCGAAACGTGTACGCGGTTTCGTTGAAGCGCTGCGAGCGCGCCGTGGCACCGAAGGAGAACTTGCCCACTTTGAACGCCGCCGCCACGCCGAAGGTTTTCTCCTGAATTTTCACGTGGCTGAGGAACGGGAGGATGGTGTACTCAAGACAGGCGAAGGGATTCGTCTGCCGCAGCGTCTGGCATGCAGCCGCCGTAATCGGGCCGCCCGTGGCGTTGCCGTTGGCATCGACCGGCAGGAAAAAGTTGGGGACGTCAGTCTTGATCTCGCCCGTGAATTGATTGCGGACCGGGACGACCTGTCCGGTCCCTTCGTTGCGCAGCGGCTCGTGGTAGTACGCGCCGAATGTGAAGTGCTTGATGGGATAGACGACGCTGGCGAATGTCGCGTCCATGCGCTGGCTGTAGTGGCTGAACGCAGTGCGTTTCAGATCGGGGAAGGTGCCGCTGGTGGTGAAGACCTGCTGTTCCTGGTAGTTGCGCCCTTCGAGCGTGATCTCCGGCTTCCTCAGAATCGTCAAGCCCGCCGGATTGGCCTCGGCGGCCGACGCGTCGTCAGCGAGTCCGAGGAACGCTCCGCCCATGCCGAGGGAGCGGGCGCCGGGATTGCCGAAGTTGAACTGCAACCCGGAGAGCGATTCGATGTCGGTGTTCTGAGCGGCCAGCGGAAGCGCGATGAGCGTGCAAACGACTGCCGCGAAAACGAATCTGCGCATTGAAAATCCTCCGATTTGAGACTGGCGGGAAGGATAACAGGTGCAGCGGTCCGTAGGCAGTAGCCACTAAAAAGTTGAGGCGCGGCGGAGGGTGAGTTCGCCGCGCCTCGAATGCGTAGGAGGGAAACGTCGCTATCGTCGAGCGACGAGGACGATCATTAGCGCGCGCTGGCTTTGTGGACCCTTCGCTGCGCCAAGAATGTAGGGCTGACCGATGGTGAGGTTCAACGTCGTTTTCAGGAGCGGCGTGAGCTGATCGCGCTTCTCGCCGGTGAGCTTGGCGATCTGGAGATCGTTGACGGCGATCGAGTCGCTGGCCGGATCGTATTCGCCGAATTTAAAGTTGGCGCGATAGCCGGTGGACATGTCGATGAGGCCGGGATCGCCTTCCTTCCCCTGCACGGTCGCTTCGCCGACGTTTTCGTAGAGGTTGTACGGCAGGATGGCCAGCTTGCGCGCGACGTCTTTGAGATCGTCAGAGATCTTCGGCGTCCCTTCGACGCGCGAGGCACCGACGATGCGGACGTAGAGGCGGAAGCTCTGCGGCTCTTTGTCGAAGTCGCCGATCATCTTGGCGACGGCTTTCATGTTCTCGGCGCGGTCGGTGACGACGAGCGAGTTGGAGGATGGCTGAATCGACATCGAGCCTTCCTTGCTCAGGAGCGGCTTGATGGCGGCGGCAGCTTTGTCGGCCTGCTTGAACTTGAACGAGAACGAGCGCACAGCCAGCGCCTGCTTGCCGTCGGCTGCAGGGGCGGTCGCTGCGGCCGGCTCAGCAAATGCGGCGCCGGACAGCACGACCATCATCGAAATCATCAGAAGAACGCGTTTGAATTTCATAAGTCCGCCGGCAATTTGTCGTCGAAGATCATCACGACCTTCGTGTCGCTGCCGTCGTTCGGCATCTCGACGATCGTCGCGTCATGGGATGAATACGTTTCGACGAACGATTTCGTCGCAGTAGTGGTGGGACGGGCCTTGGCGGCAGCCATAAGATGAGCCGGCGCCGGCGCTTGAACGGGATGTTCGTATCGATACGCGAGCGTAGCGCCGGTGACGCCGGCAGCGACGGTTGCCGCAATCGCCCAGCGCTGCCACGCGTTCACGGCGTGCCGCGGCGCCAGCGAAGCCTCGGCATCATGGACGCGTACCTGCGACATGACGTCGCCGACGAAGGCATCGATGCCGCCGGGCGGGATGAGCTCTTCGCCGTCGAGGGAGCGGAAGAAGAGGTCGGGATCGACACTCATCGCGAAATCGAGGCAGGCATCGCAATGACGAAGGTGCTCGAGCATCGCCGCGTCGGCATTGCCCGGCTGCAAATTCGTGCGGAAGTAGTGGCAGGTCATCATCGCGATTCCTCCCACAGCCGCGCGTATTCGGGGAAGCGTTTCCGGAGCTGCGCCTGCATCAGCTTGCGGGCGTTGAAGAGGTGATTGCGGACGGTGGACTCGCGGCAGCCGAGGACTTTCGCGATCTCGGAGGAGCGAAGGTCTTCCATCTCGCTCATGACGAAGATGGTCTTCTGTTTCGGCGAGAGGACGTTCGAGACAGCATTGAAAACCGACTCGACTTCCTTGCGCGCCACCGTCACCGTCTGCTCCGGATCGATGGAGGTCTTGACCAGCCGCAGGTTGGAGTTGACGGCGTTGTCGCGCGACTGCTTGCTGCGCATGAAGTCGATGGCGACGTTCGTCACCATGCGGTACAGCCACGTGTCGAACGCGTACGTGGCGTCGTACTTTTCGAGGTTCTCCCACAGCTTCAGGAAGACGAGCTGCGAGATGTCTTTGGCGTCCTCACCGTTGCCGATGACGCGGTAGCAGAGGCCGTAGACCTTGGTGGTCTTGCGGCGGACGAGCATCTCGAAGGCTCCGTCGTCGCCTTGGCGAATCTGTTCGACCAGTTGCCGATCGTCGAGCTCCACGCTCTCTTTCGTCGGGATCATTCGGAGGACTTCCGCGGCCATCGTGACACATGTACGGCGGAGGACTTGGGAACGTCTAGCCACCTTCGCGGATTTCTCGCGGCAGCCCGCATGCTAGAATCGCCGCACCTACCTCATGCGCGTTCTGGTCGTTGGGCAAGGAGCACGCGAGCATGCGATCGCGTGGAAACTCCGCCAGTCTCCTCTCGTCAAGGAGCTCTATGCGGCCCCGGGAAATGCCGGGATCGCGGCTACCGGCGACTGCGTAAACATCGGCGTGGCCGACATCATCGAGCTGGCTGATTTCGCCGAGAAGCTGCGCATCGACCTCACCATCGTCGGCCCTGAGCTCCCCCTCACCCTCGGCATCGTCGACGAGTTCCAGAAGCGCGGCCTGGCGATCTTCGGACCGACGCGCCTGGCCGCGGAGCTCGAGGGTTCGAAGGCGTTCTCGAAAGAGTTCATGCGCAAGTACGGCATCCCGACCGCCGAGGCCCGCGTGTGCGCGTCGATGGACGACGCGAAGAAGGCACTGAAGGAGTTCGGCTATCCGTGCGTCATCAAGGTCGACGGTCTGGCCTCGGGCAAAGGCGTGGTCATCGTCGAATCGAAGGCGGATGCCGAGGAGTATCTGCGGCTCGTGTTCGAGGAGAAGAAGTTCGGAAACGCCGCGAACCGCATCCTCATCGAAGAGTTTCTGACCGGCGAGGAAGTGTCATTCATGGTGCTGACGGACGGGACGAAGTTCGTCTCGCTCGCGCCCGCCAAGGATTACAAGAAGGCACTCGACGGCGAGACCGGCCCGAACACCGGCGGCATGGGCGCGCACTCACCGGCGGTCGTGCTGACCGGCGAGACGGCCGCGGAGATCGTGAAGACGATCATCATGCCGACCATCCAGGGCATGTCCGACGAAGGCCGTCCCTACACCGGCTGTCTCTACGCCGGCGTGATGCTGACGCCGAAAGGCCCGAAGGTCCTCGAATACAACTGCCGTTTCGGCGATCCGGAGACGCAGGTGCAGATGCTCCGCCTCGAAGACGACCTGGCCGACGTCTGCCTGAAAGTCGCCCGCGGCAACCTCGGCGACACGAAGCTGAACTGGGTCAAGGAAGCCGCAGCCTGCGTCGTCATCGCCGTCGACGGCTACCCCCACGATTTCACCAAAGGGCAGGAGGTCGTCATCGACCCGATCGACGATCCCGCCGTCACCGTCTTCCACGCCGCAACCGTTCAGCGCGGCGACAAGATGATCAACGTCGCCGGCCGCGTCGCCAGCGTCTGCGCCCGCGCCGCCACGCTCTCCGAGGCGCTCGCGAAAGCCTACGAAGCCGCGCCAAAGGTGCGGTTCGAGGGGGCGCGCTACCGGAAGGACATCGGGTACCGGGCGCTGGAGCAGCGGAAGTCGTAGGTTACTTCGCGACGTTTGTAGAAGACCGGTCTACAGGCTTAGGTTTTCCTGTGACCACGCGATCGCGATACTGCTCCTGGACCATCTGCAAGTGCTGCCATAGCGCATCGAGATCACCGCCGAACTCGGCGACGAGTTCCTCGCGAGCGGCTCGCGTTTCCTTGACGATCGGGTCTTCCCACATGAAATTCACCCTACCATGAGTTCTTGTGGCGTGCAGATATACGGCGGGTCGAATCCAGCAGCGCGGCAGATCTTTTCAACACGTGGAATCATGAACGCATTCGCGAGATGAGTACAGTTCCACGTCAGCAGATAGTCGATTCCGTTCGCGGCAGCAATCGCAATGTGAAGAGCATCTGCGTTGGCCTTCGCCGGTAAACCGAATTCCAGTAGAAGGCGACCCGCCAGCTCTCGGGCCGCCGACGTCACGTCTGCCAGCCGCAGTTGCTCAATGACAGCAAGCCGTGCTCTTGCCAAAGTCTCATTGCCACGACGAGCTTCTTCAATGACGACGACCGACGTGTAGAGGTCGAAATCCTGCCGCCGGTTTTGCCACCACTCGTGCGTCAGCTGCTGCTGCCCGGCAACGATGGAGTCGCGCTCATTCCTGCGAGCGGTCAGGTAGCTGATAAGGCTGGTTTCGATATAGACGCTTGGAGACACTTCGTAATCTCACTCTACCGTCTTGATGGCAATCGTCTTCACATTCCGAATCCACCGTGCGGGCCGTTTCTCCAACGGCGCGATGATTCGGAATGGGCCTTCCTTTTCGGGCAGCGGCTTACCGTCTTTGCGATCGGCGAGGATGATCTGGCGATCGGTGAAAGCCGGGTCGGTGTCCGCCAAGGTGAAGACGACCTGGTAGCCGTCCGAGGCGGTGATGACGACGATGGCGCGAAGCGCTTTGCCGCGGAGTTTTTCGCCGCGCGGGAGGCCGGCGCGTTCGAGGATCGCGCCGAGGGCGACGCCTTCGTAGGTCGCGGATGGGTTGTCGCGCTCTTTGGCCTCGACTTTTACGCGCGGCAATCCTGCCAGCGTTTCGGCGGAGACGCCGATGGTCTGTTCGTGGATCGGCGGCGCGGGTGGGTGAGTGTCGGCGGCAAGGGCAAACAGGAGAAGTAGGAAATTCATGGTGATGGAGTTTACGCGGTGGCCCCGCCGCAGGAACTTCCCGCCCCAGCCGTGCATCCGAAGCAATGCGCGCGGGTGACGACGTTGCGATCCTGCCACGCGGAGAAATCGAACGTTTCGATGGTCATTGCGGACGCCGGCGCGGCGTCCAAGTCGAGCATCTGGTTGAAGTCGCAGTCGAAGAGGCGACCGTCCCAGGAGATGGAGATCGTGTTGCGGCACATCACGCCGGTGACTGCGGCGGGATTGAAGCTATCGACGAGGCGCGACATGTACGAGTCGAGATTCCCGGATTCGATCAGCCATTCGAGGAAGCGGGAGATCGGCATGTTGTTGAGCGCGAGGAGGCGGTCGAAGGTGATGCCGAAGTCGCGTTTCAGCGCCGTTTTCCATTCTTTCTCGATGCTCGATTGCGGCGCGGCCAGGAACGCGCCGGCGGGATTGGTCATGAGCGAAAGCATGCGATTCGGATTGCCTTGACCGTAGCCGGCTGCGTTGAGCAAACGCAACGCCGCGATCGATTTTTCGAATGCGCCGTCGCCGCGTTGCGCGTCGGTGTTGCGCTGGCGGTAGTGCGGGAGCGAGGCGACGATCTCGACGCCGCGATCGCCGAGCCATTCGGCGAGTCCGGCATTGCGCGGCAGCAGGAGAACCGACAGGTTGCAACGATCGATGACGTGCTTGCCGCGTTTGTGCGCCTCGTCGACGAGGTAGCGAAACTCAGGATGCAGTTCCGGCGCGCCGCCGGTGATGTCGACTGTGTGCGCCGAGGTTTGATCGAGAGCGCGAAGGCAAGCGTCGAGCGTTTCGCGCGTCATCATCGCGTCGCTGCGATCGGGACCGGCGTCCACGTGGCAGTGGCCGCAGGTCATGTTGCACAACTTGCCGAGGTTGATCTGGAAGATTTCGAGAGTGGCGGGCGTGAGGGCGTTCCAACCGGCGCCGCGAAGCGCTTCATCGAATGTCGCGCGGCCGGTCATGCTCGCGTCGAGCGTGGCCAACTGCTCGACTGGATTCGCCAGCGGCGCGCGCCGCGACGAAAGGGAGGACGTCACATCCCCACCTTGGCGGCATGCTCCTTCATCTGCATTCCGTGAACGAGCGACGCGCCGCCGCGGATGGCGCACGCGACGTGTACGGCCTCGGTCATCTGCTCGACGTCGGAGCCTTTCTGCAGGCACTCGGTCGTGTACGCGTCGATGCAGTACGGGCACTGCACCGTGTGCGCGACTGCCAGCGCGATGAGCGCCTTCTCGCGCTCCGTCAGCGCGCCGGCGGCGAAGACGGCCGAGTAGTACTCGAAAAACTTCTTGCCGAGTTCCGGCGCGCCTTCGGAGATGGTGCCGAACGCTTTCAGATGATCGGGAGCGTAGTAGTGGTCTGACAAACGTCCTCCTAGTGCTTCGCTTCCTGCGCGTCGACGACGGCGATCGCGGCCATGTTCACGATGTCGCTGACGTCGACGCCGCGCTGCAGCACGTGCACCGGCTTGGCCATCCCTTGCAGAATCGGGCCGATCGCCTCCGCGCCGCCGAGGCGCCAGAGAAGTTTGTACGCGGCATTGGCGGCGTCGAGGTTCGGGAAAATCAGCACGTTCGCGTCGCCCTGGATCGGGCTCCACGGATAGTCCGCGCTGGCGATGTGCGGCTCGACCGCGGCGTCGGCCTGCATCTCGCCTTCGATGATGAGTTCCGGCCTCCGCTGCTTCACGATCTCCACCGCCCTCGCCACTTTCTCCGCCTCGGGATGCTGCGTCGAACCGAAATTGGAGAACGAGATCATGGCGATGCGCGGCTCGATGTTGAACCGGCGCGCGGTTTCGGCGGTGAGGATGGCGATCTCCGCGAGATCCTCGGCGGTTGGTTCGATGATCACGGTCGTGTCGGCGAGGATGAGCATCCGCCCCTTGAACATCAGCAGGTATGCGCCCGACACTTTCTTCACGCCCGGCCGCGTTTTGATGATCTGCAGCGCCGGTTTGATCGTGGCCGGGTAGTACGCGCGCAGACCTGCGATGACACCGTCCGCGTCGCCCGCCTCGACCATCATCATGGCGAAGTAGTTGCGGCTGTTCAGGATGCGATACCCATCGGCGACCGTGACTCCGTGCCGCTGCCGGATCTCGGCGAAACGATTCACGTACTGATCGCGTTGCGCGCAGCGTTCGATGTCGATGATGGTGACTTTCGACTCGTCGACGTGATGCTTCTGCAGCAGCGGCGCGACAACCTCCCGCTTGACGAGCAGGATCGGATGCGCGAGTCCTTCGTCGATGAGGATCTTGGCCGCGCGGATGATCTTTTCCTGATCGCCCTCGGGGAAAACGATCCGTTTCGGATCGCGTTTGGCGCGGTCGTAGACGCCGTGCATCATGCCCCGCGCACGGCCGAGGAGTTGTTCGAGGCGGCGGCGGTAGGCGTCGTAATCGGTGATCGGTTCCTGGGCCACGCCGGTTTCCGCAGCAGCGCGGGCCACGGCGACCGGAACGTTGAGCAGGACGCGCGAATCGAACGGCTTCGGGATCAGGTACTCGCGTCCGAACGTGAACTTCGCGCTGCCGTACGCGCGCAGCACGTTGTCGGGGACTTCTTCCTTCGCCAGTTCCGCCAGCGCGAGCGATGCGGCCAGTTTCATCTCGTCGTTGATCGTCGTGGCGCGGCAATCGAGCGCGCCGCGGAAGATGAACGGAAATCCGAGGACATTGTTGACCTGGTTCGGGTAATCGGAACGGCCGGTGGCCATGATCACGTCGGATCGCGCAGCGATGGCTTCGTCGTATCCGATCTCGGGATTGGGATTGGCCATTGCGAACACGATCGGATCCTTCGCCATCAACTGGAGCATGTTCGGCTTGACGACGCCACCGACGGAAAGGCCGACGAAAACGTCTGCCCCGTCAAGCGCCTCGGTGAGCGTGCGCCGCGTCGTCTCGGCCGCGAACTCCTCTTTGTACGGCGTCATGTCGACCGTCCGGCCTTTGTAGATCACGCCTTTGCTGTCAGCCAGGATCACGTTCTCTTTGCGCAATCCCATCCTGATGTAGAGGCGCAGGCAGGCCATGGCCGCGGCGCCGGCACCGGAGATGACGACGCGCACATCGCCGATGTCTTTGCCGGCCACTTCGAGCGCGTTTTTCAGCGCGGCGGCGGAGATGATGGCGGTGCCGTGCTGGTCGTCGTGGAAGACGGGGATCTTCATCACGGCCTTGAGCCGCTCCTCGATCTCGAAGCACTCCGGCGCAGCGATGTCTTCGAGGTTGATGCCGCCAAACGTCGGCTCCATGATCCTGACGGCGTTGATGAAGGCCTCGGTGTCGCGCGTGTCGAGCTCGAGATCGAAGACGTCGATGTCGGCGAAACGCTTGAAGAGAACCGCCTTCCCTTCCATCACCGGCTTGCCGGCCGCGGCGCCGATGTTGCCGAGCCCGAGGACGGCGGTGCCGTTGGAAATGACGGCGACGAGGTTGCCTTTGTTCGTGTACTTGTAGACGTCGCCCGGCTCGCGGGCGATCTCGAGGCAAGGCTTGGCGACCCCGGGCGTGTAGGCGAGGGCAAGATCGCGCTGCGTCGCCGTAGGCTTGGTCGGCACGACCTCCGTTTTTCCGGGACGCCCGCCCGAGTGGTATTCGAGAGCGTCATCGCGGTCGTTGTCTGGCATGGCGGGGGAGTCTATCAAGGTGCGCTGGGGCGCGATGTGCGGTGGGGTTTGTATCAGCCGCGGATGCGGCGGTATCTACATAGCCCAGTGCGTGAGCACTGGGAAAAAGAGAGAGCCCCAATTACGAGCCGCGGATGCGGCGGCATTTCGAATTGGATGGACATCCGAGATGTCGCCGCATCCGCGGCTCGATTGCCTCCACTCCTTTCCCAGTGCTTACGCACTGGGCTACTTAGATTTCGCCGCTCCGCGGCTAAAACCAAACCGACACGCTTACGCGGTTTTGTAGACGTCGATGAGCCGCGCGGCCGCCTGCGCGTATCCGAAGTTCTGCGATTGCTCGTACGCGCCACGGCGGAATGATGCGAGATCGGAAGATGCAGCGATCACCTTCACGGCAGCGGATTCCGGCGACGACGCCTCGGCGATCAGACGCGGAGCGAGCTCGCCGAGGAGTGCCGAGATCCCTTCGATTGGAAACGTCACCGGCGCGATGCCGCAGGCCATCGCTTCGAGGACCGCGCGGTGGCCTTCGTCGGAGCCGCGGGCGGTGAAGAGGAGGATGTCGGCGGCGCGGTAGTGCTCGGCGAGATCGTCTTCGTGGTAGCCGGCCCAGATCACGTCGATGTTCAGCTCGTGGGCGAGCGCTTCAAGCGCGGGGCGAAGTTCGCCGTGGCCGATGATCATCAATCGCGCCTTCGCGAGATCGCGTTTGACGAGAGCGTACGTTCGCAACACGTCTTCGAAGCCGCGGCCTTTCGACAGCTTGCCGATCGCGACGAGCAGGAGCTCGTCGACTTCGACGTCGTATCGTTCGCGAACGTCATCACCGTTCGGATCGAACTGGCGATGATCGAGCGGCGGCGGCGTGAAGACGGGATTCTGTTCGCGAATCGGCGGCGCGTCGATGAACGAATCGTTGATGACGCACAGCCGCGCGGATCGCGCGATCAGCCAGCGCGTGAGCGGATCGCCGCGAAGCACGCGCCGCGCATGAAACGTTCGAACGACCTTCGTCCTCGTTCCTCGGGTGGCGACATTCGCCAGCCAATGGTCGTACGTCAGATGCGCGTGGACGACGTCGAAGCGATGGTGGTCGACCATCCGCGAGATCGCATCCACCGTGCGTGCGAACGAAAACGGGTTCTGCGCCTTGGCGATGATCGGATGCGCGAAGTCGTGATGCGCGAGCTTCTGCTGCAGTTTGTAGCCGCCCACGTACGCGTAATGCGCATCGACGCCGGCTTGTCTCAGCGCCTCGGTTTCGGCGAACGCGGGGGCGGCGGCGCCGGTCCATCGATTGCCGGCCGCGAGGTGCAGAACCTTCATTCGCCGCGATGGTACACTCCGCGCCGCCATGGCAATCCAGCCCCAGCTCCTCGAAATCCTGGCCTGCCCGATCTGCAAGGAAGAGGTCCGGCCGGTGCCGCTTTCCGAGGCACGGCGAGCCACGGTGCGCGACAAGTTCCGCGACAAAATGCGCGGCGAAGAGCTGGTCGTCGAAGACGGCTTGGAGTGCGTGAAGTGCCACCGCGTCTATCCCATCGTCAGCGACATCCCGGTCATGCTCGTCGACGAAGCGTTCGAAGAAGCGTGACGCCTGCCTGTGTCTCTCGCGCGACGGCTCGGCCTTCCTGAAGAGACGCCGCAACCGGTCGCGATCGCGATCCTTTTCTACATCGGCCACATCTTCTGCCAGGGGTGGGTCGCGTCGTCGGAGTGTTTCGCGTTTCTGACGATGGCCATGGTGGGCTACTGCCTGTATCGCCGGTTGCTCACGCCGTCGTTTCACATTCTCTATGTGCCGCTGGCGATGTACGGCATCGCGTCGACGCTCTCCGCCCTCTTCGCCGAGCGCCGCATCCACTCCTTCGGCGAGATCGCGTTATGGGGAAAGATGCTGCTCTTTCCGGCGGCGCTCATTCTTCTCCGCAACGTTCCCATGAGTCGCTACGCGGTGTTGAAGATGTTCTTCATCTTCGGGATCTTCACGGCGGGCTATGGTCTTGTGCAATATATTGCGCTCTACGGTCATCACGATCTCGAGCATCGCATCACCGGGCAATCGGCTCATGTAATGACGTTGTCCGGCCTTTTGCTCCCTGCATCGCTGATTTTCCTCGTGCTCTGGATTCACAGCATGCGCAGTATAGTGCTCATCGTCGGGGTGCTGATGACGCACCTCGCGCTGCTGCTCACGTATACGCGAAGCGCATGGCTGGGATGGATCGTCGCGGTCGCGATCCTTCTGATCCTGAAGTGGCCGAAGGCGCTGGCGTGGGCGGTTCCGCTTGCGATTCTGGCGATCAGCCTGGCGCCGCTGCCGTTTTTCAGCCGCGTCATATCGAGTTTCGACATCAAGCAGTCGTCGAATCTCGATCGGATTCGGATGGCCGAGGCCGGCGTCGAAATCATCAAAGACTACCCGCTCCTCGGCGTCGGACCTGCGAACGTGAAAGAGGTCTATCCGCTGTATCGCAAGCACGATGCGCCGCGGTTCCGCATCCCGCACCTGCACAACAACGTGATTCAGCTTTGGGCCGAGCGAGGCGTACTCGCACTCGTGGCGTACCTCTTCCTGCAGTTCCTTTTTCTGCGCGAATGCGCCCGCGGCTGGGGCGGACCGTCGTCGCGATTTGCCGAGGCCGGGGTGGCCGTAGCGGTTGCGATGGCGGCCGCGGGGATGTTCGAGTTCAACTTCGGTGACACCGAGGTCTTCTGGATCCTGCTCGACATCTTCGCGATCGTGATCGCGTTCATCGAGTGGCCTCTGCCGAATGAACTCCGGCCCGACTCGGTTCTGCCGGAAACAGGTCCGTAACTTTTAAACCATGGGCGCGTCGAATGAACGAGATCAGGAGATGAAACACCTGAGCGATCAGGAGTTGATGAGCATCGTTCAGGCGGGTGATTTCTCTCCCGCTTCGGAGATTTACGATCGTTATTCGAGCAGGATTTATAACTTCGCGTACCGCTTCCTGAAGAACAGCGAGGCGGCCGAAGACGCGACCCAGGAAGTTTTCGTCAAGATGCTGAAGCATGCGGGCCAGTTTCATGGTGGGGCAAAACTGTCGACTTGGCTTTTCTCGATCACGGCCAACTGGTGCCGCGATTACCTGAGAAAGGCCGAGAACAGATCGAAGGACGGCGAGGATGTATTGATCACGCTTCCCGCGCCGGCCGAGCTCTCGCCGGAGCGCCATCTGGAACGCCGCGAAGATGAACAACGGATTCAAAAAGCGCTGACCCTGCTGTCGCCGGATCAGCGCGAAGCCATTCTCCTCTCCCGCTACCAGGGGCTGTCGTATGCCGAGATCGCGCAGATCTCCGGCTGCTCCGAGGGGGCGGTGAAGACGAGAGTGTTTCGCGCCATGGAAGTGCTGAAGAAAGCGCTCACCGGCGATGCCCGTGGAGGAGACCGATGCCTGACTGCGATTCCATGAGAGAGAACATGCCGCTGCTGCTGACCGAGTCGCTCGACCCGGCCAGGCGCGAGCTGACGCATCAGCACATCGAGACGTGCCCGATGTGTGTCGCGGAATGGTCGGCCTACAAAGAGACGTGGTCGATCCTCGACACGCTGCCCGAGCTCGACGTCCCGGCTCGCGTGAAGCAGCGCTTCCTCGCGGAAGTGTTGCCAGCATCGGTGACTCCGAACGTCGTTCCCTTCCGCCGCCGCAGTGCGCCTCGCTGGCTCGCGCAGGCAGCGGCCGTCGTGATCATCGCAGGCGGCGCGTTCTACGGCGGACGTCGCATGACGCCGCGCGTTGAGCTGACGCCGACACCGGCCCAGGTCACCGCCATTCAGCAGGCCATGCCGGCTCAGGCGGCCTATTCGATCGCGGAGTCGCGCGTTCTTCCCGCTGCGTCGATCAGCCCGCAGATCGAAGGACGGCCGGACATCCAGAACGTGCAGTTCACCGACGCCACCCCTTCGAACGACCAGATCGGCGTCTCCTTCGACATCACCTCGCACGTCACCGTCACCGGGCGGCCGACGGACAAGAGCATGGTCCGTCTGCTGCGCTACGTCCTCGAGAACGAGGACAAACAGTCGCCGTCGCGCTCGCGCGCCATCGATTGGGTCCGGTCGACCTACGCGCACGTCGGCAATCCCGATCCTGAGATCACCGAGGCGCTGGCGAATGTGCTGCGCAACGACGACAACCAGGGCGTGCGCATCAAAGCCGCCGACACGCTGCGGTCGCTGCAATCGACGATGACTGACGGCACGCGCGACGCGCTCGTGGAAGCGCTGAAGAACGATCCCAATCCGGCCGTGCGCATCAAGGCCGTCGAGGCGCTGGCGAAGCTGGCGCGCAGTGGCGGCACGATGGATCCCGACATGGTCGACACGCTGCGCAAGAAGGCGTCGCAGGGCGACGAAAACGTTTACGTCCGCGTCAAGGCGGCGGAGGCTCTGAGCAGTATTCAACCCCGATGAGAAACAAGATCCAAACCTTCATCGTCGTTGCTGTGCTGCTCTCATCGACGCAGCTCTTCGGCGCGAGCTTCGCCACGAGCAGCCGCGTCACGCGGGAGTTCCCGGTCGATCCGGCCGGCTCGGTGTGGATCGACAACCCGTTCGGCAGCATCGACGTCATCGGCGGCGAAGGCAACGTCATCACCGTCAGCGCGGAGCGGACGCTCACCGCGCCCGATCAGCTGACGCTGAAGGAAGCATCCGACAATGTGGCGTTGAGCTTCGAGGGTGATACGAAAGTTCGCCTGATCCGCACTCTCCTGCCGCCGATGCGTAACGCGCGCTGGACCGTCACGGTCAATTACATCGTCCACGTTCCTCGGGGCGTGAACGTGAAGATCGGCGGCTCCAAGTCGGCCGAGCACATTCGCGTCGCGAACGTGAACGGAAGCGTCACCATCAACGGATTCAGCGGCATCGTGATCATGGAAGGCGTCAACGGAGCGTCGGCGATCAACATGGTCAACGGCCGCGTCATTTACGACTACGCACAGAAGCCGGTGGCGCGCGCGCAGGTGCAGGCCGTCAACGCCGATATCGACATGTTTCTCCCGGCGAATTCGAACTTCGATTGGGTAGCCAACACGATCAACGGCGACATGCTCTCGACGTTCAACGTCAAGGGCGGACGTTTCAACGGCTCCGTTTTTCACGGCGTGGTCGGATCGGGCGGATTGACGATCAATACCGAGTCGATGATGGGTCACGTCGCCGTTCTGGTGAAGGGCTCGAACCTCGCCGATGCGCAGTCGATGCGGGCAAACGAGCCGGCACATCAAGCGGTTCCCGGCGACGTGCTCCGTCAGCCGGCGAAGAAAATCCAGCTGCCGTTCGTCAATGGTGACTTCGTCTTTGCCGCCTCGGTGGCCGACGTCGTCGTCGGCGAAGTGCGCGGTAACGCCCGCATCGAAACCGGCGCCGGCGAGGTGGAGCTCGGCGCAGTCTTCGGCCAGTGCAACGTGACCTCGCTGGGCGGTCCGCTCAACCTCGGCGACATCATGGGCTCGCTCTTCGCTCACACCGGAGCCGGCGACATCATCGTCCGCGCTTCACGCATGGGCGGCCAGGTGACGACCGACGGCGGCCTCGTACGCGTGATCTACGCTGGCGGTCCCATGACCCTCCGCTCCGGCGGCGGCGACATCATCGTCCGCCAGTTCTCGGCCTTCATGGACGCGGAAACAGCATCCGGCGACGTGACGCTGACCGGCGATCCGGCGCAGAAGAGCATCAAGGTGACCGCGCGCACGCTGCAGGGCAACATCGTCCTGAACGTGAGCCCGCGCTTCGCCGCCGACATCGACGCCACGATCCTGACCTCGGATCCCGAAGTGAACGAGATGCACCTCGACTTCAACGGCATCACCATCCGCCGCGAACAGGTCGGCAACAAGACCCGCATCCGCGCCACCGGCAAGATCAACGGCGGCGGTGAGCGCGTCGAGTTGTACGCCGAGGACGGCGACATCTACATCTCCGCGCAAACCCTCACGCCGATCCGGTTGGCGAATCCGAAGTAGTTCACCGCTGTAGGGCTCGACCCTACAATGCGCCATGCGTAAGACGTTGGCGTCACTGCTTTTTCTGTTGATTGCGACACCGTTGATTGCTTCGCCGGTGGATGACGTCGCCGCGGCGCGTGCGGTGTTCGAGGCGAACATCAAAGCCATCCGCGAGCGCAATCGCGACGCGTACCTTTCGTACTACCTGCATGCGCCGTCGCTCGTGCGCGGCGGGCCGGAAGGGTTCGACACCGGCTTCGATTCCTTCGCGAAAGGCGTTGGCGCGCAGTGGCCCGATCTGATCGAGGCGAACGACATTCATCTCACGCCACTGCAGCCCGGAGTCGTCTACGGGACGTACAGATATCGCGTCCGCTACGGCAGCGACGAGCATGCCGGCATCTCCGAACGCCTTTTCGTCAGCACTCCCGACGGCTGGAAGATCGCGGTCACCGGCGCGATCGATTCGCCGGCCGGCACGCCCGCACCGCCCCGCGCGCTCACCGGCGCAACGCTGATCGACGGGCGCGGTGGCGCGCCGATCGCGAACGCAAACGTGATTCTGCGCGATGGCAAGATCGATTGCGCCGGAACCGCGGCGCAGTGTCCTGTCCCCGAGGGAGTGGATGTCACCGATGTGCGCGGGCTCTGGGTCATGCCGGGGCTGATCGACGCGCACGTTCATTTCTCGCAGACCGGCTGGGCGGACGGCCGGCCCGATTCGCTCGACATGCGCGCCACGCATCCGTATGACCAGACCGAGGCGGAGTTGAAGGCCGATCCGGAACGGTACGGGCGTTCGTACGTTTGCTCCGGCGTCACCGCGGTCTACGACGTCGGCGGTTACGCGTGGACGCTGCGGCTGCACGATCGCTTCGAGCCGAACACGCTCGTGCCGCACGTCGATGCTGCAGGTCCGCTGCTGTCGACGCTCGATCACTGGCTGAACCTTCCCGCCGAGCGCCAGTTCATCGTTCTCAACGACGCCTCGGCGCGCGACGGCGTCCGCTACCTCGCGTCGCAGGGCGCGATGCGGTCAAGGTCTGGTACATCGTCCGTCCGCCCGATCTCACCGTCGAAGCGTCCGCCGCCGCGGTTGCCGCCGCCGGCGACGAAGCGCGCAAACACAACATCCCGCTCATCGTTCACGCCACCGGATTGGCCGAGGCCAAGGCGGCGCTGAGGGCGGGCGCGACTCTGCTCGTGCACAGCGTCTCCGACAAACCGGTCGATCAGGAGTTCATCGACCTCGCCAAACGCAACGGCACGATCCTCATCCCGACCCTGATCGTGTCGCGCGGCTACGTGCGGATGTTCCGATCGGCGGTCGAGCACACGCCGGTCGCGATCGACGATCCGAACGGCTGCGTCGACAAGTCGACGCTCGCACGCATTGCGGAGACGACCTCGGCGCCGACCACGCTGAACGCCGAACAACTTTCGCGCCGCGATCAACGAACGGCGCAAGGGGAGCAGATCGCCGCGCAGAATCTGAAAGCGCTCGTCGCCGCCGGAATCCCGATCGCAACCGGCACCGACGCCGGTAATCCGCTGACACTGCACGGCCCCGCGATTTACGCGGAGATGGAGTCGATGCAGAAGGCGGGCATGACGCCGATGCAGGTGCTCGTCTCGTCGACCGCCGTCGCCGCGCGCGCCATGCGCCGCGAGACGGAATTCGGCACGGTCGAGAAAGGGAAGGACGCCGATCTGGTCATCGTCAGCGCCGATCCAACCGCGGACGTCGCGAACGTTCGCAAGATTCGCTACGTCGTTCGCGGCGGCGTGGTTCGCGCGATCGACGACCTGCACGCGCTCGCGCAGAAGTAGCATTTGAAAACGCGCAGGTACGGAACTATTCTGCGTCCACAACTCTCTCACCGCACGCGAACGAAAAAGGAGACCTGTATGCGTCGTCTGTCCTTCGTGCTCCTCGCGCTCTCCCTTCTGCTGGTGACCCTTCCGCTGATCGCGCAATCGCAGGCTACGACCGGTGTCATCGAAGGGACAGTCGTCGATGCCAGCGGCGCCGCGGTGCCGGGCGTGACCGTCACGGTGAAGAACACCGCAACCGGCTACGAGATGGTCGTCGTCACCGATGCTGCAGGGCGTTTCCGGGCCGTGCTTCTGCCGCTCGGTCCCTATCAGGTCACGGCCACGCTCCAGGGTTTCGCGACGGTCGTGCAGAAGGGGCTCGACCTCGGCGTCGGCCAGACGCTGAACGTGAACATTGCCTTGAAACAGGCCACAGCCGCCGAGGAGATCGTCGTCACCGCGGCGCCACCGCTGATCGAGACGGCGCGTACCGAAGGCTCCACGCGTATCGATCAGAAGGCGGTCGAAGGGTTGCCGAACAACGGCCGCAACTTCCTCGAGTTCACCAAACTCACGCCCGGAGTCACCATCGTGCAGGGTCCGGACGGCGATGAGCTGTCGATCAACGGCCAGAAAGGCATCTCCAACAATGTCTCCGTCGATGGCGCCGACTTCAACAATCCGTTTTTCGGCGAGCAGCGCGGCGGACAGAGACCTCCGTTCACGTTCAATCTCGATGCGGTGAAGGAGATGGTCGTCATCGCCGACGGCGCGAATGCGGAGTTCGGCCGGTCGATGTCCGGCTTCGTCAACGTCATCACGAAGTCGGGGACGAACGACTTGAACGGCACCGCGCACGTCACCTTCAAGAACGACTCGCTAAGCAGCCAGCCGAAGAACCCCGACGGGACGACCTCTCCGAAGTTCCCCGCCAGGCAGACGCAGGCCGGCTTCACCTTCGGCGGACCTCTGCAGCGGGACCGCCTGTTCTACTTCGGAGCCTTCGACTACCAGAAGGCAACGACGACGAAGCAAACGAATCCGGGCCGCATCGAGCAGCGCGTCGTCGATGCCCTGGCCGCGCTGGGCAGCCCGAACGAGAACGGATCGATCGAGCACACCAACGATGCTCGCGTGTTCCTGATGAAACTCGACTGGAACGCGTCCGCGAAGCACCTGGCCAACCTCCGCTACAACTACACGTGGTCGCAGCAGGGCAACGGCACGTTCGACGTCGACTCGTGGGGGCGCAGCGCGAACGCGATCGAGAAAGACTCCTCGAACGCTATCGTCGGTGGCCTGACCTCGACGCTGCAGGCAACGCTGCTCAACGAGTTCCGCTTTCAGTTTGCGAAGGAAAACCGCCCGCGCCCGTACAACGGGCCGCTGATCGCGGGCCAGAGCCGGCCGCTGCCCGACACCGCCTTCGACTTCGCCAAGAGCTATCGCTTCGGCGAGCCGTTCTTCATCCCGGTCAAGTACTACGACACGCGCGTGCAGTTCAACGACAACGTCAGCTTCCTGCGCGGTGCACACGACATCAAGGCCGGCCTGGAGTTCAATCGCGTGAACTCGGTGCAGACCTTCCTTGGCTTCGCCAACGGCCGCTACATTTTCAGCTCGGTCGACGGCTTCCTGAAAGCCGTCGCGAATCCGAACTACATCGAATGCAGCGACGGCAAGTCCTACACCGATCCTTCCAGAACCTGCCCGAAGGGAACGACTTACAGCGGGCCGGTTCTTCTCTTCCTGCAGCAGGCCGGCGTCGGCAACATCAGCGTGGAGGAAGCCGGCACGCAGAGCATTCCGCAGACCGAGCCCGCCGTCTTCGTGCAGGACTCCTGGCAGGCCACGCCGCATCTCAATGTGCATTACGGACTGCGTTGGGAGGCGGAGATCGAGCCCGATCCCATCACGCCGGCGGATCAGGTCTTCTACGCCGGGTTCATCGGCAAGACGTCGAAGGGACAGGAGTTCCCCTCCAACGGCAAGATCCCCAGCGACCGCAAGATGTTCCAGCCGCGTTTCGGCCTGGCCTGGGATCCTCACGGCGATGGCAAAGAGGTGCTGCGCGCCAATGCCGGAATCTACTACGGACGCGTTCCCGGATTGACGCTGGCGTCGTCGCGCTCCACGAACGGATCGCGCGGACAGACCCTCGCTGCCGGTTCGTTCGGCGTTGTGCCTCCGGTTTACCCCAATCTTTTCGCGGGATCGCCGCCGCCCGATCACCCCGACGTCTTCGTCTTCGACAAGAACTTCGAGAATCCGCGGACGACGTCGGCCAGTGTGTCGTGGGAGCAGGAGTTCGTGAAGGACTACGGCTTCCTGGTGAAGTACAACTACGCGAAGGGCGAGCACATCACGCGCTTCACCAACCGCAACGATCCGCTCCTCGGATCCCCGTGGTCGACCGGCCTCGGCGCGGGCGGAGCGAACGGAATCGGCACACTGACGACGATCGAGTCGACGGCCAAGAGCCTCTACAACGGCGTCACGCTCGGCATCAACAAGCGGCCCTCGAACAATTTCGCCTACGAGGTGAACTACACGTATTCGAAAGACAAGTCGGACGACGACAACGAGCGCGATCCGTTCTCGTTCCGCTATGCCAAGATCACCAACCTGGATGCCGAATACGGCTACTCCGACCGCGATCAGCGCCACCGCCTGAACAGCTGGCTTCTCTGGAACGCGCCGATGGGCATCGACGTGAACGTGCGCTACTCGTACCGCTCCGCGCAGCCGAAGTCGCTTTCTTGTGTCGTGAGCGATGCCTTCTGCGGCAAGGATTCATTCGGCAATCCGCGCTTCAACGCCACCGCCCAAACACCGCAGGACCGCATCAATCCCGACGGCTCGGTCACGCAGCGCAATCTCGGCCGCAAGGACAACGTGTTCTCGTCGCTCGATTTCCGCCTCACCAAGGACTTCCCGTTCGGCAAGTACAAAGTCCAGCCGGCCATCGACGTCTTCAATCTCTTCAACAGCAAAAACTTCCACCGTCCCGAAGTGACGAACCTGATCTTCAACTTCGACGGCACCGTGCAGAGCGGCGTCGGCGAACCGCGTCAGATGCAGCTCGGCGTGCGCGTGCTCTGGTAACGCGTCGATGCAAGAGGAGGCCGGCGTGCAGCCGGCATCTCAGCGGTCCGGCGGCGTAGCCGCCGTAAGAACCGTAGCCCACGCGTTCACGCGTGGGTCAGCGGATCGGATCGTGATGGGAGCGCGTCTTGACGCGCGAAAGAAAGCTTTCTGTCGCCCGCTGAAGCGGGCTCACAAATCCGCGTGCCTCCGATTTCCCACGGTTGAAACCGCGGGCTACGGTTCTTACGCCGGCTTCGCCGACGCTGAAGTTCACGCTGCTCACAACTCAGAGGACGTGATTACAATCGCGAATGCCTCGCCCGCCCCTCCTTGCCCGCGCGGGATCGCGCATCGCTGACGTCTGCGAACGATGGTTTCCTGACGCGTTCGTCTTCGCGCTCGCGGCGATCGTGCTCGTCTTCATCGGCGGCATGTTCGCGGGCGTGAAGCCGGTCACGCTGGCAACGGAGTTCGGCAACGGCTTCTGGTCGCTGGTGAACTTCACCATGCAGATGGCGATGGTGATCGTGGGCGGGTTCGTAGTCGCGTCGTCGCCGCCGGTCGCGCGGCTGACGCGATGGCTGGCGTCGATTCCGAAGACGGCGCGCGGCGCGGTGGCGTTCGTGGCCGCATTCGCGATGCTGTCGTCGCTCGTGTCGTGGGGACTGTCGCTCGTCTTCACCGGCCTGCTCGTGCGCGAAATCGTCAAGCGCATCGACGTCGACTACCGCGCCATCGGCGCCGCCGCCTACCTCGGGCTCGGCAGCGTCTGGGCGCTCGGACTTTCATCATCCGCCGCGCTGCTGCAGGCGACGAGATCGTCGATTCCGCCGTCGCTGCTGCCGATCACGGGCGTCATTCCGTTGACGCAGACGATTTTTCTGCCGCAGAGCATGGCCATGGCTGCAGTGCTTGTGATCGTATCGGTGATCGTCGCGTACGTCTCTGCGCCGCGGGAAGGCGAAGCGCGGACGGCGAAGATGATGGGAATCGAGTTTCGCGAGGACGACGTGGCACAGACACTCTTGTCTGTGCGCGCGACGCCCGCCGAACGATTCGAGAACAGTCCGATCCTCAACATCGTCATCGCGTTGCTGATGTTCTGGTTCCTCGTCACGCAATTTCGCGACAAAGGCGGCATCGCGGCACTCGACCTCAACAACTTCAACTTCTTCTTCATCGCCGCCGGCCTGCTCATGCACTGGCGCCCGCGCTCGTTTCTCCGCGCGGTGACGAAGTCGGTACCGGCGACGGCGGGCGTCCTGATCCAGTTCCCGTTCTACGGCGGCATCTTCGGGATGATTTCGAAGACGCCGATCGCCGCACAGCTCGCGCACGCATTCGTCAGCGTCACCACGAAGACGACGTTTCCGATCGTGGTCGCGATCTACTCGGCGATCCTCGGCATGTTCGTTCCGTCAGGCGGCGGCAAGTGGATCGTGGAAGCGCCGTACGTGATGGCCGCCGCGCGCCAATGGGGCGAGCACCTCGGCTGGACCGTGCAGATCTACAACGCCGCCGAGGCACTCCCGAACCTGATCAACCCCTTCTGGATGCTGCCGCTCATGGGCATCCTCGGCGTCCGCGCCCGCGATCTCGCGGGATACTCGATCCTGCAATTACTCTTTCACGCGCCGATCGTGCTGCTGTTGTGCTGGGTATTTGCCTTGTCATTCTGAGCCGCCGGAGGCGCGGAGCCGAAGGCGAAGATGCCGAAGGACGGCGAAGAATCTCCAGTGGCAGGATTTAGCCGGAGCCGCGCGTGACGTTACGCGGCTCCGGCTCGTATCGCGCATTTTGAGTTCCTTCGCCGTCCTACGCCGTTCCGTCGCTTCGCGACTCCCGGCTTCGGCGGCTCTGGATGACAGTTACTTCAAAAACTCCATCAGGTAATCGGTCGCGTCTTTCGATCCCATCACGGACAGTTTCTCCACGATGCGGCGCTTCGTCTGCGGATCCTTTTCGGCGCGCGCGAGGCTGATCAGCGTCTTGGCGTTGCCCTGGATGAAGAGCGCTTCGATCACGCCGTTGCGGACCTCGGGGCGCTGATCGTCGTTGTAAAGCGAGAGCAGGAGGGCGCTGGAACGGCCGCCGCCGAGGAGGCCGAGGTTGCGGATGGCGGTGACTTTGAGCTCGAGAACTTTCTCGTTTCGCGCGATCTCGGCCAGCTTCTCCGAATTGCCGCCGATGAACATCGCCTGCAGGATCTTCTTGCGCACTTCGATTGACGGCTCGCTGCCGTAGAGCTCCGTCAGTTCGTTGCGCGCGCCGATCACGCCGAGTTGCAGCACGGCATCGGCGCGCAGCTCGGAGTTGGACTCCCCTTTTGCCAGCGCGAGCAGGCGTGTGCGGTCGCCGGAGATCATGTACGACTTCAGCACCGACTTTTTCACGTCGATGTCGGTCGTCGCGTTGTAGATGTCGGTCAGCACGCCGCGGCTGCGTTCACCGCCGAGGATGCCGAGAGTGCGGACGGCGCGCTCGCGAAGATCGGGAGGGCCGGTTTTCGCGGTGCGAACCACGATGTCGAAGGCTCGTTGTGATCCGGACTGACTGAGAACGAAGAGCGCGCGCTCTTTCAGCTTCACCGGCTGGTGGCCGTTGAGGATGCCTTCCAGGATGGGGATGGCTCGCTCCGGATCGCTGTTCATCAGGCCGTTAATGGCCATGAGCTTCACGTCCAGGTCGTCGATGTGCTCCGGCGCGATCGGCTGGCCCGCGGACTGGCGAATTTCGACTTCGAGCGTCTTGCCGTCCTCGACCCATTTCGACTTCGGGTACGACTTCTGGAGCCGCAGCAGCGTCGACAGCGCCTCGGAACGCGCGCCCATTTTCCCCTGCGAGTACGCGAGCCAGTAGAGCGCGGCGTCGGCGTGCTGCATCTGCATGTCGGCAACTTTGCGGAAGGATTCCGCGGCACGGCGCCATTCGTGATCGTCGAGCGCGTCGGTGCCGGAGTCGTAGATGTCTTCCTCCATCTCCGTCTTGGCCTGAGCGCGTTCCTTCTCGCGATCTTTGCGCTCTTGTTCGCGTTGGCTGCGCTCGTCGTCATCGTCCGAGACGGCGATGGCGATGGCGTGATTGTCGGATGACAGATTCCAGTTTGCGCGCACGGCCGGCGCGATCGCGACCAGCGCGGCGGCGAGCGTGTAGATCAATTTCGTTTTCATAGTGAGTCGATTCCTTTCTGCGGGACGTTGGCGGGGGCTTCGTGGCCGCCCACTTGTGCGCTGACCACGCGCACCTTGAAGAGGAGACCTTTCGAATCGATCCGCTTCTGCAGTGCGGCGATTTCGTCGGGCGAGAGAGTCGAGCCTGCGTGCGACAGCTCGACGAGGACCGGCTCGAGGTCCGAGAGCAGCGAAGCGATACGCGTCTCGCCCCTCCGCGTGGCCGTTTGCCGGTAGATGCGATTCGATGCGACCAGCTCTCCGGCGCGCTTGCTTTCTGACGCGACGTCGAGCGGATGTTTCGCGTCGGCGTTCGAGATCTCGAGCAGCATCCGTTCGGAGCTGTCGAGGTGATCGCTGACGACGACGAGGAGTAGACGGTCTTTGGATGCGGACGCGATTGCCGCCGGCTGCACGGCGGGAGCGGGCGTGTTGTGCGCGACGATCGTCTGCGGCGTCACGGCCGGCTGGGTCCGCGCGTGCCAAAGGATTCCGCCGATGAATGCGACGACGAGCGCCGCGGCGATCGACATCCAGCCGTAAATGTTGCGGCGGCGATTGCTACCGAGCTTCCAGCGCAGACGCGTCCAGACTTCGTCGCCGTACGCGTCGCCGCGCTCGGGAATGGGAAGCTGATCGACGAGCGTGAGTACGCCGCAGAGCGTGTCGAACTGCGCACGGCATTCGTCGCACGCGGCGAGATGCTGCGGCGCAAACGGCGCATCGCCGTCGCGGTAGTAATGCGAAATCAACTGATCTTCTGTCAGGTGTTGCATGGTGTCGACCTCACGAACGGCTCCAGCGCCTCGCGCAATTTGCGCACGGCGCGGAAGATCGTGTGTTTTGCGGCATTGACCTGAATGCCCAGTGTTTTTCCGATCTCTTCGACCGGCATTCCTTCGAAGTGGCGGAGGACGAAGGCCGTCCGCTCGTTGCTGCTCAAACGTTCCATGGCCGCGGCGACGTGCTTCTGCAGATCGGCCGACATCAGCAGGCGATCCTGCTGCGCGTCCGTCCGCGCCGCCGCCGCTCCGGCCAGCTCGGCCGATTCGGGATCGCCGCCGTAATGCTTGTCGGCCCGTCCGCGCGCTCGCAAAAGATCGAGCGAGCAGTTGACGGCGATACGGTGCAGCCACGTGCCGAAGTTCGCGCGCTCTTCGAAATTGCGGAGCTGGCGGTAGGCGCGCAGAAACGTCTCCTGCACCACGTCGTCGGCATCATGTTCATTTCCAGTCATGCGATAGGCCACTCGAAACATCGGTTTGGAGTGACGCTCGACCAGTTGCCGGAAGGCATCGGCATCGCCGGATCGGGCCCGGCTTACCACGGCAACGTCGGTCGTCGTCTCCATCGTCGGAACCTTAGACTGGATGGGGGCGGTTTGGTTAGCCGCCGCGCTTCGCCCAGCCATTACCATTCACGCGTGCACTCCCTCGTCCACTACGTCCTCGTCTACGGCGTCTCGCTGATTTTCATCAACGTGCTGCTGGAGCAGCTCGGCGCGCCGGTGCCGGCCGTCCCTGCGCTGATCGTGGCGGGGGCGTTGTCACGCGACGGGAAGATGTCGTCGACGAATATCCTGCTGGCGGCGATCGCGGCGTCGCTGATCGCCGACTACATGTGGTTCCTCCTCGGGCGGCGCTACGGATATCGAATCCTGCGCACGCTCTGCCGCATCTCGCTCTCGCCCGACTCATGCGTGCGCGACACCGAGGCGAGGTTCGAACGATGGGGATTGAAGTCGCTGCTGATCGCGAAGTTCATCCCCGGATTCTCGACCGTCGCGCCGCCGCTCGCCGGCGCCTCGGGACGCGGCACGCTCGCCTTCGTCATCTACGACGGCATCGGCGCGCTGATCTGGGCCGGAGCCGCCGTCGCCGCCGGCCGCGCCTTCCATCGCGCCATCGATCGCCTGTTGGCAGCTCTCGAAAATCTCGGAGGATGGGCGCTGGTCGTCATCGGCTGTCTTCTGGCTGTGCTGATCGCGGTGAAGTGGGCGCAGCGGATTCACTTCCTCAGGCAACTCCGCCTCGCGCGCATCGATCCTCGCGAATTGAAGGCAATGATCGACCGCGGCGAGTTCCCGGTCGTGATCGATGTACGCACGCCTGGCGCGCGCAAGCACAATCCCCGCGCCATTCCCAACGCCATTCTCGTGCACATGGACGACGTGGCCACACAACTCGGAGACGTCGCACCGCACACGGAGGTCGTGCTGTACTGCACGTGACCAAACGAAGCCTCAGCCGCCCGTGTGGCGCGCATGCTCATCGATAAGGGATACACGAAGGTGAGGCCGCTCGCGGGCGGACTCGATGGCTGGATCGATGCCGGCTTTCCGGTGCAGGACGTCGCGTAGATGTCGGTCTACATTCACGGTACGGATGACGACGAGCAGCGGCGCCTGTCGTTGATGAACGATGTGCTGCTGAACTCAGCGATGCTGCGCGAGATGAACCTCCGCGGCGACGAACGCATCCTCGACCTCGGCTGCGGCCTCGGACAATTCACGCGGATGATGGCGCGCGCGGTGCCGAACGGAAATGTTGTCGGCATCGAATACAGCGAGGAGCAGTTGTCCACCGCCAAACGTCTCGCCGCAAACGATGGCGAAACCTCACTCGCCGAACTCCGCTCCGGCGACGCGCTCAATCTCGACCTCGGCGATGAATGGGAAACCTTCGACGTCGCGCACACACGCTTCCTCCTCGAGCACATCCCCGATCCGCTTCGCGCGGTGAAGTCGATGGTTTGCGCCGTCAAACCCGGAGGACGTATCGTCCTCGCCGACGACGATCACGGCGTCATGCGCCTCTGGCCCGAGCCGCCCGGCTGGATGAGTTTGTGGGACGCCTACATGCGCGCCTACGAGCGCATCGGAAACGATCCGCACGTCGGCCGCCGCCTCGTGCAACTGCTCCACGAAGCCGGCGCGCAACCGGTCCGCAACACCTGGGTTTTCTTCGGCGGCTGCGCCGGGATGGAGACGTTCCCAATCCTCGCCGCGAACATGGCCGGCGTGGTGCGTACTGCGCGCGAAACGATCATCTCGCAGCACCTCTTCGACGCTGAAGCCTTCGACCGCGTCATGGCCGACTACTTCCTCTGGTCGCAACGCCCGGACGCCGCGTTATGGTTTTCGGTGGCGTGGGCGGAAGGGGTAAAGCTGTCATCCTGAGCCGCCGGAGCTTCTTCGGCGAAGCCGAAGAGCGGAGGACGGTCGAAGGACCCCCAGCCTAATAACGAGGGCAGGGCGGCGGTAAATCACGATGCAAGCACTGAGGGGGTCCTTCGACCGTCCTGCGGCGTTCCGCGCTTCGGGCTCCAGCGCCTCCGGCGGCTCAGGATGACAGTGCGCTATAACGTGTAGTTCTTCTCGAGCAGCACACGCGCTCTTCGATCTCGCAGATTCCGAATCTGCGATTCGATATCCCGCTCGAACGGGATCTTGCGGTGGCTAGCGTACACCGGCGCGTCGACGGTGATCTTCTTCAACTCGTCGCCGAATGTGTTCGGAGAGAGATGCGCGGTCTCATCGGCAAGCGATTGCTGATCGTTCGGGAACGACGCCTCGGTCACCACCGCCACGACGTTCGGCGTCTTGTTCGTCCGCTTCCAGATTTCGGAGGTCGGTCCGGTGTCGCCGGTGAACGAGATGGCCTGGCCGTTCATCTCCACGATCACGCCGGCGGCCGGAATCAGATGATGGACGTTGACCGCGGTCAACCCGACCCCGTTGCACATCACCTTCTTGCCGGGAGTCATCGGACGGTAGATCACCGCGGGCGCCTTCGTGATCGGCGAGATCAGCTTCGCGAAATCGGGCCAGACGATGCCGTTGAAAACGTTGCCGACCAGAAGTTCCATCACCTCTTTCGAGGCGAAAACGGTCAGCGCGCCGGCATTCTGGCTGAAGCGGTTGTGGATGAGATGCGGCAGATCGCGAATGTGATCTGCATGGGGATGGGTGATGAAGACGGCCTGGATGCGGGCCTGTTGGGAGAACGATAGTTTCGAGGTGAGCGTCCCGGCATCGACCGCGAGCCAATCGTCGATCAGGTAGCCCGTCAGATTATGTTCAGCGTCTGACGCGCCGTACGCGCCGAGCACTTTGAGCCGCATCCCTGTCTTTCGCCCCGCTGTCTGTGGTCGCCTGGAGGGAGACTATTCTTGCAGCGCAAGAACTTAATGTCCAGCGCAGTGGAAAGGTGGAGTCGTTGAAGAGGAACGCAAACGCGCCGGCTGACGAGGCCTTGCAGCCATTTCATCCCGCCGTGCGCGATTGGTTTACCTCCGTTTTCCACACACCGACGAAGGCGCAGGCGATGGGCTGGCCTGCTATCGCCCGCGGCGATTGGACGCTGATTTTCGCCCCGACCGGCAGCGGCAAAACGCTGACCGCGTTCCTCTGGGCGCTGGACCGGCTGATGTTCGCACCGCGTCCAACGAAGGAACGCCGCTGCCGCGTCGTCTACATCTCGCCATTGAAAGCGCTGGCGGTGGACGTCGAGCGCAACCTCCGTGCGCCGCTCACCGGAATCGCCAACCTGGCCTCGGAACGCGGCGAGGAGTTCGTACTCCCGTCGATCAGCATCCGCAGCGGCGACACGCCGCCGGCCGAGCGCGCGCGATTCCTTCGCGATCCTGCCGACATCCTCATCACCACCCCCGAGTCGATCTACCTGATGCTGACGTCGAACGTGCGCGAGGTCCTGCGCGGCGTGGAGACGATCATCGTCGACGAGGTTCACGCGCTCGTCCCGAACAAGCGCGGCGCACACTTGGCGTTGTCACTCGAACGGCTCTCACGACTGGCGGACAAACCGCCGCAGCGGATCGGTTTGTCGGCGACGCAGAATCCGCTGGAGGAAGTTGCTCGCTACCTCGGTGCGGGAGTCGGGAGTCGGGCGTCGGGGGTCGGAGATGAAGACGAGTCCGACCATGCGTCCAACTCCGACACCCGACACCCGACACCCGACATCCGACCCATCACCATCATCAATACCGGCGAAAAAAAGCAGCTCTCCCTTCACGTCGAAGTACCCGTCGAGGAAATGGCCAAGCTCAATGAGTACTCGCGCGACGAAGTGCCGAGCGGGCCGGCGGGACAGGGCGTGCGCGCCTCGATCTGGCCGGCCATTCATCCGCGGCTGCTGGAGTTGATTCGCGCGCATCGATCGACGCTGATCTTCGTCAACTCGCGTCGATTGGCCGAACGGATGGCCGGCGCGCTTAACGAACTTGCCGGCGAAGTGCTCGTGCAGGCGCATCACGGATCGATCGCCCGTGCGCAACGGATCGAGATCGAAGACAACCTCAAATCGGGACGGCTTCCTGCGCTCGTTGCAACGTCGTCGCTGGAGCTCGGCATCGACATGGGCGCGATCGATCTCGTTATCCAGATCGAAGCGCCGCCCTCGATCGCCAGCGGCATGCAGCGCATCGGCCGCGCCTCGCATCAGGTCGGGACGATCAGCGAAGGGATCATCTTTCCGAAGTTCCGCGGCGACCTGCTCGCGTGTGCTGCCGTCACCGACGCCATGCACCGCGGAGCGATCGAACCGACGCGCTATCCGCGCAATCCGCTCGACGTGCTCGCGCAGCAACTCGTGGCCATGATCGCCGTCGAGCCGTGGCACGCCGACGAATTGTTCGCCTTCGTCCGCACCGCTGCTCCGTTTTCGGAGCTGGCCCGTACCTCATTCGACGGCGTCCTCGACATGCTCTCCGGCCTTTACCCCTCGGACGAATTCGCCGAGCTGCGGCCGCGCGTCACGTGGGACCGCGTCACGAACATCCTCACGCCGCGCCCCGGCGCGAAGCGCATCGCCATCACCAGCGGCGGCACGATTCCCGACCGGGGACTCTTCGGCGTTTTCCTCGCGGGCGGCGAGAAGATGCAGAGCGCACGCGTCGGCGAGCTCGATGAAGAGATGGTCTTCGAATCGCGCGTCGGCGAGACCTTCCTCCTCGGCGCGTCCACTTGGCGCATCGAAGAGATCACGCACGATCGCGTGCTCGTCACGCCCGCGCCCGGCGAGCCCGGCAAGATGCCGTTCTGGAAAGCCGACGCTGCCGAGCGCACCGTTCCATTCGGCGAAGCGATCGGCGCGCTCGTGCGCGAAGTCGGCGCGATGCAGCCCGCCGCCGCGGTGAAACGCCTGACGTCGAAACACGATCTCGACGAGCGGGCCGCGAAAAACTTTCTCCAGTATCTCGACGATCAGCAGTCCGCCACCGGCGCCGTCCCCGACGATCGCACCATCGTCGTCGAACGCGTCCTCGACGACCTCGGCGACTGGCGCGTCTGCGTCCTCACGCCGTTCGGCGGCCGTATCCACGCGCCGTGGGCGATGGCCGTGACGGCGAAGGTCCGCAACGAACTGCAGATCGACGTCGAGACGATGTGGAGCGACGACGGCTTCATCGTCCGCTTTCCCGACACCGACGCGGCGCCGCGGGCGGAGCTGGTCATCCCCGACGCCGACGAAGTCGAGCAATTGGTCGTCCGCCAGCTCGGCGCCAGCTCGATGTTCGCGGCGAAGTTCCGCGAGGCTGCCGCACGCGCGCTGCTCCTGCCGCGCTATCGACCCGACCGCCGCACGCCGCTCTGGCAACAACGCAAACGCGCGTACGACCTGTTGCAGGTCGCATCGCGCTTCGGCTCCTTTCCGATCATTCTCGAGACCTACCGCGAAGTACTGCGCGACGTCTTCGATGTCCCCGCGCTCGTGGCGACGATGAAGAAAATCCAGCAGCGAAACATCCGCGTTGTCGTCGCCGACACCGAGAAACCGTCGCCCTTTGCCGGCTCGCTCCTCTTCCGCTACGTCGCGAATTTCATCTACGACGGCGACGCGCCGCTGGCCGAACGCCGCGCGCAGGCGCTTGCTATCGATCAAGCGCAACTTCGCGAGCTCCTCGGCGAGCCCGAGCTTCGTGAATTGCTCGATGCCGATTCGCTGTATCAGCTCGAACTGGAATTGCAGCATCTCGACGACCGCCACAAAGCAAAATCGATCGATGCCCTCCACGATCTCCTGCTCCGCCTCGGCGATCTCTCGCTCGACGAAATCGCCGCGCGCGCGCTCGTCGATGCGAAGGAAGCCACGCGCGAGTTGACGAAGACCCGCCGCATCATCGAAATCCCGATCGCACGCGAAAAGCGTTTCATCGCCATCGAGGACGCCAGCCGTTACCGCGACGCCCTCGGCGTCCCGCTTCCGCAAGGTCTCGCCGATCGCTATCTCGATCCGGTTGCCGATCCGGCCGGCGATCTCGTGCTCCGATTCGCTCGCACGCACGGCCCGTTCACGCCGCCAGAAGTCGCGCGGCGCTACGGCCTCGGCGTCGCGGTGGTGATGTCGTCGCTGGAACGTTTCGTCGAACGCGGACGCCTCGTCGAAGGGGAGTTCCGCCCCGGCGGCACGCAGCGCGAGTGGTGCGAAGTGGAAGTGCTGCGATCGATTCGCATGCGCTCGCTCGCGAAGCTGCGCAAGGAAGTCGAGCCGGTCGATACCGCCGCCTACACCCGTCTCATCACCGGCTGGCAGCTCGTCACGAAGAAACGCCGCGGACTGGAGGGGCTGCTCGAAGTCATCGAAGCGCTGCAAGGCGCGGCGATGCCCGCATCGATTCTCGAATCGGAAATCCTGGCCGCACGCATCGACGGCTACAAACCGTCTGATCTCGATACGCTCAGCGCCGCCGGCGAGATCGTCTGGACGGGCGTCGAACCGATCGGCGAACGCGACGGACGAATCGCTCTCTACCTCACCGATCATCTGCCACTTCTGCACGACGCATCGACGGTCGAGCTGACCGAGTTGGAGCAGCGCATCGTCGATCACCTGCGCGCAAGCGGCGCATCGTTCTTCGCGCAGATTCAAACCGCGCTCGGCGGCTTCGCCAACGACGTCGTCGATTCGCTGTGGAACCTTGTCTGGCGCGGCGTCATCACGAACGACACGTTCCACGCGCTCCGCGCCTACACGCGTCCGAAGAAAGCGCCACGAACGCAGGCGTTTCGTTCGCGACGAGTCGCGCCGCCATCGACGCAGGGGCGCTGGTCTTTGCTTCCCCCGCCCCGTGGCAGCGCTACCGAACGCGCCAGCGCGCTCGCGCATCAGCTCCTTGCGCGCTACGGAATCATCGTCCGCGAAGCAGCCGCGGTCGAGTCGGTCCCCGGCGGTTTCAGCGCGATTTATCCAGTGCTGAAAGCGATGGAGGAATCGGGCCGCATCCGCCGCGGCTACTTCGTGGCCGGCTTCGGCGCCACGCAGTTCGGCAGCGCCGGCGCGCTCGATTTGCTGCGTTCGTATCGCGACGAGCCCGACGAACCGGAGACGGTGATGCTCGCCGCCACCGATCCCGCCAATCCCTACGGCGCTCTTCTGAAGTGGCCGGTGCCCGGCCTGATGCGCGTCCCCGGCGCGAGCGTGATCCTGGTCAACGGCATGCTCGCCGCGTACGTCGGCCGCGGAGAAAAACAGCTCAGCGTCTTCCTCCCTGAGGACGAACCGATGCGCGGCACGGTCGCGAAGGAAATCGCGCGGATGCTCGCGTCTCTCGTCACAACCGGCACGCGCCGCGCGCTGCTCATCGCCGAGATCAACGATGCGCCCGCTGCGAAATCAGACCTCGGCAGATATCTCGCCGAGGCAGGATTCGCGGCCACGGCGATGGGGTACCAAATGCGTGCGGTGCGGTGACCTCATTACCACTGTAGAATCCGCGCCGTCATTCCGGAAGGAAACGTTCATGCGCTCCTCGAGTTGCCTGCTCCTGCTGTTCGTCGCAATTTCCAGCGTCGCGGCGCCGCAGACGCCCGTAGTTCCGCGCGCGACCGAGAGTGTCGAAGTTTCCATCGTCAACGTCGATGTGTTCGTGGTCGACAAAGAGGGCAAACGCGTGCAGGGCCTCCACCGCGACGACTTCGAGATCTTCGAGAACGGCGTCCGGCAGCCGATCACGAATTTCGCCGAATACTCCTCGACACCGCCACAGCAGCAAAGCGGTGTCGTCACGGCGCAGGTACCCGCCGCGGCCCCGCAACCGCCGCCGCAGCAGCAGCGCTCGATCATCGTATTCGTCGAACGCTTCCAGCTTCCGGTGTTCCGCAGCGAACCGATGTTCGCAGCGATGAAGAAACTGCTCCACGATTCCGTTCGGTCCGGCGACCGGGTCATGGTCGTGTCGTGGAACCGAGGCGTCGTCGGAATCCGGCAGACGTTCACCGACGACCTGTCGAAAGTCGACAAGGCGCTCGATGCAATCGCCAAGCTGACCAACACCAGGAATCCTGACCCGATGGACGACCTCCGGCAGGAGCTCAGCACCATCCCGGACGCGTTCGGCGGCGGCAGGACGCCGATCGAAGACACTGGTCTCTCATTTTCTCGCGAGCAGTCGGCCAGGATGAAAGCGCAAATCGCCATGGACGACGAAAAGCGCAAGGTGGAAACGCTGAAAGCGCTGATGCGCTCAATGGCCGGCGTGGACGGAAAGAAAGTGCTTCTGCTGGCCACGCACCGCTTGTCCGAGTATGCGGGCGCTGAGGCGTTTTACCTCTCTGATCCGAACCAGTTGCCGGCCGAAGTCCAGAGTGAGTTCGACGCCAAACCGCTGCTCCGCACGCTCGTCGAAACCGCAAATGCGAACGGCGTCACGATCTATCCGATTTACGCGGAAGGGCTCGGATCGACGACGATGCCGGCCGCCGACCAAGGCAACGCCCCGAGTGCCGGCACCGGCGTGTTCGACTACCGCATCCTCAGCAACGAGACTCCGATGCTCGAGTTCGTTGCGAAAGAAACCGGCGGCGTATCGGCGTGGGGCAGCACCGACGTCACGAAGCTGCTGCCGCGGATCGGCGACGATTTCGATTCGTACTACTCGCTCGCATATCGCGCCACGCCTGCCAAAGCCGCGGCGCGCAAGATCGAGGTCCGTGTCAAGGATCCGAGTTTGTCGGTGCGTTCGCGCAGGCAGTTCGTGCCGAAGACCGAGATCACGCGGATGGAAGACCGCGTGATAGGCGCGCTCTTCGGCATCGCGCCGCGGTCGGCGTTCCGCTTTGCCGCCAAGAGCGGCGAGCCGGCGCGCACGAAAAACAAAACGTACCTGTTCCCGCTGACCGTGCAGGTGCCGATCGCCGCACTAACGCCGCTGCTCGGGCAAGGGAACGTCTACAACGGTGCGTTCTCGGTCTATCTGGCGTGGGGATCAACGATCGGCGGCGTGAGCGAAACGCATCACGACACGCAGCCGTTTTCGATCCCAGCCGCCGATCTCGATAAGGCCAAAACGGGACACTTCACCTACACGATCTCGGTGGAGTCGCTCACGCCATCTCTACGCGTGGCGCTCGGAATCTACGACGAAGTGTCCCGCGATTACGCGGTAGGCCTCATCAACCTGCAGGCGCCGGCCGCGAAGTAATCTCTCTACAGGGTGAGGAGTTTTTCACGGTGAGGCAGTCACTGATAGAGAGCGCTTCCAACTATCGCTTGCGCGAACGATTGCGAGCGAGGTTCCGAGGTAGGATTTCGGAGGGATGAAAAACGAGATGCGCCAGGTGCTCGAGAGGTTCCATCGCGAGGTGTTTCTCCCCGACTTTCAACGCATTCTTGATGACGCGATCGCGAAGTCTGCCTGGTCGTTGCACAAGGAGAAGTCGGAGTACTACGGACTGAAATCATGGGCCAGCTATCTCGATGAGAGATTGGCGCGCATTGAAACTGAAGTTCAGTCGATGAACGGTGGCGATGTCGCCCACGTTGAATCAGAGTTGCAATTTGTAAAGTCGCATTTGCGAGCGCTGGAAATGCGCGTCAGCGATGTCGAGAGCAAGATCGCTCGCCTGGCCACGGAAACGGAGCTCGTCGAAATCCGACAGCAGATCGTGATCCTCAACGACAGGATCGCCGCATTGGAAACGAGGCACTAACACGATGGAAGCAAATGAACTGCTGCGGAATCTGAGAGAAATCGTCCGTGAAGAGATCACGATGCAAACAACGCGCATCGATGCTCGCTTCGATGATGTGAATACGCTTTTCGACGGCGTGTACGTCCGTCTTGATAGGCTCGAAAGCGAAAGCCATGCACTCAAAGCTGGACTGCGACGCGTCGAAGAAGGACTTCAGTTGGTGGAGGGCCGGCTTACACTCGTCGAGTCGGAGCTGGAGTTGGTGAAGGGCGGACTCGGGCGGCTGGAGGCGCGTGTTTCCGCGCTCGAAGCCAGCGTCTCGTCTCTTGAAACGCGGTTTGACAACCTGGAGAAAAAAATCGCGATCGAGGCAGAGATCGTGGAGCTCAAACAGCAGGTTGAGACGATGAACGAACGCATCGCCACCCTCGAAACCCGTCACTAATGAAACCGCGCTACCGCAACCCGAGCGGGAACGATCTTTTTCAAACGCTGATACGGTTTCACCGCGAGATCGCATTGCCCGACATGCAGCGGTTGATCGACGACCAGACAAAGCGTATGAATGCAAAATTCGATCGCCTCGAAACGCGGTTCCATGACTTGTTCGCGCGGCTCGATCGGTATCAAGCGGCGCTCGTTTCACTCCGAGCGGACTTCGAGCGCGTCGGAACGGCAGCGTCAACGTCAACACTCATCCCCAGCAATCGCGAGTAAGACAACTCTCCGCGAAACTGTCGGCCAAGCCGGAGGCGACCAACGCCGCCGGCCGTGCCGGCCTACGACATCCAGTTCACGCCGGCTTCTTTGTTCCACTTCGTGGTCATCTTTTTTGACTTCGTCCAGAACTCGATCGAGCCGCGTCCGGTGATGTCGCCGACGCCGAATTTCGAATCGTTCCAGCCGCCGAAACTGAACGGCTCGCGCGGCACCGGGACGCCGACGTTCACGCCGACCATGCCCGCGCTGGCGTTCTCCATCACGTAGCGCGCCACGCCGCCGCTTTCGGTGAAGACGCTGGCCGCGTTTCCGTACGCCGATTTCTGCTGCACGCCCACCGCCTCGGCCACATCCTTCGCGCGAATGATCACCATCACCGGTCCGAACACTTCTTCCTGCGCGATGCGCATGTCGGGCGTGACGTTGTCGATCAGCGTGGGGCCGACGTAGTAGCCGTTTTCCTTGCCCTTCACCTTGTAGCCGCGGCCGTCGACGAGGATCTTCGCGCCCATCTTTTCGGCCTCGGTGATGTACGCCTCGATGCGCTCCTTGGCCGCCGCGGAGATCACCGGACCGATGTGCGTTCCCGGCACCATCGACTTCACGATGTTCACCATCCGCTCGATGATGTGATCGCTCTGGCCGACCGCCATCATCACCGACGCCGCCATGCAGCGCTGACCGGCGCAACCCGACATCGACGCCACCACGTTGGACGACGTCATCTCCGGATCGGCGTCCGGCATCACGATGAGGTGATTCTTGGCACCGCCGAGGGCGAGGACGCGCTTGAAGTTCGACGTGCCGCGGCGATAGACGATCTTGGCTACCTTCGTCGAGCCGACGAAACTGATGCCCTCGATTCCGAGATGGTCGCAGATCGCTTCGACCGTTTCCTGGCCGCCGTGAACGATGTTGAGAACGCCGTCGGGCAGTCCGGCCTCGCGCAGCAACTCGGCGATGCGTCCCGAAGACAGCGGCACCAACTCGCTCGGCTTGAGGATCATGCAGTTGCCGAGGGCGATGGCGTTCGGGATGGTCCAATTGGGAACCATGTTCGGAAAGTTGAAGGGCGTGATCGACGCCACGACGCCGACAGGAAAATGCTCGACGCGGCACTCCACGCCGCGCGACACTTCCAACACTTCGCCGGCCGTGATCTGCGGCAGCGAACAGGCGAACTCGCAAAGCTCGGCCGACTTCAACACCTCCGCGCGGGCCTCACTATCGATCTTGCCATTTTCTTCACTAACCAGCCGCGCCAGCTCATCGATGTTCTGCTCGAGCAGCGCCTTGTATCGATAGAACACCTGCACCCGCTCCTTGATCGGCGTCTGCGACCACCCCGGAAACGCCGCTTTCGCCGCCTGCACCGCGCGGTCGACGTCGACGCCCGCCGACAAGGGCACGCGCGAGATCACGCTCCCCTCGGCAGGATTGAAGACATCGAGATAGCGATCCGCATCGTGCTCGACGAACGTGCCGCCGATGTAGTTGCGAATGTCGGGGTAACGGGTGGTTTCGATCGCTGACATGAAGGCCTCCTGGGTGTTGTGACGGCGAACTGTATCCGCCTGACGCGCAGATTGAAATTGAACCTCCGGCGGGGCCGCGGTATTCGCTCAGCCCTTCACCCGCTTCATCACGCACGTCGCTTCGCCGTGGTCGTGGAAGGGCATGAAGAGGAGGGCCAGGCCGCGCTCGTCGAATTCCGAGGAGATCGTGAGCGTGTCGTGCTCGGGGGAGAGGCGGAGCGTGAGCGTTCGCGTGCGGCTGGAGGCGCCGGCGAGGATTGCCGAGCCGATCTTCTGCGGCGACCATGACGTCGACACGCTGTCCTCGGTCCAGCTCAGATCGTTTTCGAGGACGGCGTCGTGAACCTTGCCACCGTCGCCGGTCGCATGGATCTCGACGCGGCAACCGGGCTGCGTGATGATCAGCGATTCGATCTTGTTCAGCACGGCGGCTTCGCCGAAGACGAACGCCGTCGATCCCGTGCCCTGACGCGTCGGCTGGCCGCTCAGTTTGTAGGTGCCGGAGAGATCGATGCAGGTCGGCACCGACTGCCGCGACGCGCACGTGAGCGTGGCCGCAGCGAGCAGCGCCGTGAGGATCCGCATTGCTGGCATCATACGCGCCGTACTTGACCGCCTGCCGCACCGACCCCATCATTCCCGGCACATGTCCGTGATGCGTCGTCTGTTCGCTACCAAGTCGCTCGACGAGCTCGTTGCCGGAACGCAGGAAGAAGGTCACCAGCTCAAAAAGGTCCTCGGCCCGTGGAACCTGATCGCGTTGGGCGTCGGCGCCATCATCGGCGCGGGCATCTTCGCCACGATCGGAACCGCGGCCGCCGGTGACGCGCACCGTCCGGGCGCCGGGCCGGCGCTGATGATCTCGTTCATCCTGACCGCGGTCGTCTGCGGATTCACGGCGCTCTGCTACGCCGAGTTCGCGTCGATGGTGCCGGTATCCGGTTCCGCGTACACCTACTCGTACGCGACGCTGGGCGAGCTCGTGGCGTGGATCATCGGCTGGGATCTGATGATCGAGTACGCCATCGGCAACGTCGCGGTGGCCATCTCGTGGGCCAACTACATGAACACGCTGCTGGAAGGTTTCGGCATCGTGTTGCCGGGTTGGCTGACCGTCGACTACGGCACGGCTCTGGCCAAGATGCCGCAGGTGGTGGCTGCGGCGCCGCATCTGTTCGGCATCCCGATCATCTTCAACATCCTCGCCGTCGGGATCGTCACGTTGATCACGATCGTGCTGGTGTGGGGCATTCGCGAATCGGCCAGCTTCAACTTCTGGATGGTGGCCATCAAGCTGGTGGTGCTCGCGTTCTTCGTGATCGTCAGCTTCAAGTATGTGAAGCCGGCGCACTGGCACCCGTTTGCGCCGAACGGATTCTCCGGCATCGCCACCGGCGCGGCGATCGTCTTCTTCGCGTACATCGGCTTCGATGCCGTGTCGACGACCGCCGAGGAGGCGAAGAATCCGAAGAGGGACATGCCTATCGGCATCATCGGCTCGCTGATCATCTGCACGGTCATCTACGCCGTCATCGCCGCCGTCTTCACGGGCATGATCCCGTACGGCGACCTGGTGAAAAAACTCTCCAGCGAACAGGCCGAGCCGCTGACGCTGGCCATGAAGTACGCCACGATGCCGAACTGGATGGTGGGTGTCGTTGCGTTCGGGTCCGTCGTCGCGCACACGGCCGTCCTGCTCGTTTTCCAGCTCGGCCAGCCGCGCATTTTCTTCGCCATGTCGCGCGACGGCCTTCTGCCGCCGTTCTTCGCACGCGTCCATCCGAAGTTCGGCACGCCGCACGTGGCCACGATCATCACCGGCATCTTCGTCGGCGTCGCGGCTCTCTTCTCGTCGCTCGACGCCATGGTCGATCTGACCAACATCGGGACGCTCTTCGCCTTCCTGCTGGTCTGCATCGGCATCATCATCCTGCGCGTCAAGGATCCGCACCGCGAGCGCTCGTTCAAGGTTCCCGGCGGCACATGGTTCCTGCCGGTCCTCGGCGGACTCTCCTGCATCTTCCTGGCGAAGTACCTCCCGAAAGAGTCGTGGTACCGCTTCGGAATCTGGCTGCTCGTCGGGATGGTCGTCTATCTCTCCTACGGCTACCGTCACAGCCGCCTGAAGAATCGCGGCAGCGGCGGAGGCCCGCAGAGCGGCCTGTTCACGCACGACTTCAACCCCGAGCAGCAGTTGCCGGAGAGAGATGTCGAATAGCGCGATTTTCCAACGGTGACGGTTTCACGCGGAGGCGCGGAGATGCGGAGTAGTCCCTGCTTTTCTCCGCGACCCCGCGTCTCCGCGTGAAAAACTATGACTCGCACGCGACTGCTGATCGGAGCGACCCTCGGCGCGTTGCTCGTCTTCGCCGTCGCGCCGTATTGCCTCGGATGGTTCTCTGTTCCGACCGGCGGAATTGGCGCGGTGACCGTTGCGAAGTATCCGAAGGGGTTCGACTACTTCGTCGTCATCGCGCTGACTGTGGCGAGCGCGATTGGCGCCTGGGCGCTAAGTCTGCGCCAACATCCGACCCCCGACCCCCGACACCCGACAGCGCGTAAAACGACGTTCATTACGACGGCCATCGTCTTCGTGACGATGTTCGTTATCCACGATCATCCCTATGCCTTCATGGACATGTTCCATGAGGGCGAGCATCTGACGCCGGCGTCGGTGATGCTCGACGGCGGCCGTCCGTACCGCGACGTCTTTTTTCTCCACGGCTTTGCAACGGATGGCGGTCTCGATGCGCTGGTCCTCGGCGGGGAACCGTCGCCGAAGAAAACGCGCCGCATGGAGGCGGTGCTCGACGCTGCGGCGTTGGCGTTGCTCGTGCCGATCGCGGCCGAAGTGACGGCGACGACGGGCGGGTTCATCGCTGCGGTCGTCCTCGCGCTTTGCGCCATTGGCGCCGCAGAGGTGCCGATGTTCCCGTACTTTCGATGGCTGCCGTTTCTGATCGCGGTGTGGGCGCTGTTGGTGTACGCGAATCGAGGGCGGTGGGCCTTGTACCTCGCTGCGATCGCCTCATCACTCGGTATCCTCTGGAGTCTCGACGTCGGCATCTGCGCGGTTGCGGCGACCGCGATCGTGATCCTGATCTACACGCGCCGCGTGACGCTGATTGCGATTGCAGCGATCGCGGCGCCGTTGATCGTTCTACTGATTGTCCGCGCCGATCTCGCTCACTTTTTCCGCGACTCCTTCGTAATCATTCCCCACTCCATTGACGCCATCTGGTCGCTGCCCGCCAAGCCGCTTCCATCGTTGTCGCTCCTCGTGCATCCCGTCGCGTTGTGGGATTGGCTGGCTTCCGAGTCCGCGCGTTACTACCTGCCGCCGGTGTTCTTCGGATTTCTGCTCGCGCTCGCGATTCGGACGCGCGACGTGCGCATCGCGATCGTGGCCATCTTCTCGATCATCCTGTTTCGCACCGCGGCGGGGCGATGCAGTTGGAGCCATACACGATTCGCGATCCCTCTGCTCGGCATCGCGGTCGTCGCGTTCCTTTTCGAGCCGATGCTGCGGCGTCCGTGGAACGCGTGGCGCGCGATCGCCGTCGTGATCGCGTCGATCGTGGCGTTCCGTTATTTCGAGATCACCGACAACGTGAAGCTCGGAGCGAAGCTGCTGGCCGGCTGGCCGGCGCGGCAGCGGCACGAAGGGCTCGTTCCCTATCCGATGGCGCGTGGACGCGGGATTTATACGTACTCGGAGAACGCAGCCGATCTCGCCGCGCTCAATGACCTCGCGCAACGCGCCGGCCCGGGGCCGATCTTCGATCTCTCCGGCGAGCGCGCGCTCTACTACTTTCTCAACCGACGTCCGGCCACACGCTGTCCGGACGTAGCCATGCTCTCCAATCCCGAGTTGAGCAGCGAAGCGTTGCGCGAGTTGAACGCGCATCCTCCTGTCTTCGTCGTCCTCGAAGGAGCGAAGATCCAGGGCTCGCTCGACGGCATCGCAAACCGCGACCGCGTCCCGCCGATCGCCGCTTGGATCGACGCGCACTATCCGGTTCACGTGCGCGCCGGCCGATTCGTCGTCGCGTTTCGCCGATAACGGCCTGTTCACTTCCGAACACCTCCGCCTGAAACTGAACGAAGGGAAGGTCGCTCGACGCCGATAACCCCTTTGTTTTCAATCAGCCTCGCGTGGCATCGCGCTTGGTTATGTAGCGGTCCAGCATGGATCGCGAAATCGCACAATCGGTTCGGACGAAGCGCGTCACACGACGCGTGATCGTTGCAGTAGTCGCGCTGGCGGCGCTCGTCTTCTGCGTCGCCGCCACGGTCAGTTGGCTGCGTCCCTCGGTGCGCCGGTCCGATCTGCAGATCGCGCGTGTCGAGCGCGGCAACGTCGACGCGACCATCCAGGCGAGCGGCACTGTGGTGCCCGAGGTCGAGACAGTCATCTCCAGTCCGGTCGAGGCGCGGGCGTTGCGGATTCAGCATCGCGCGGGCGACCAACTCCACGCCGGTGACGCCATCCTCACGCTCGACACCTCGGCCACGAAACTCGACCTCGACAAGTTGAACGATGCCGTCGCGCAGAAGGAGAGCGCGCTGGCGCAGGCGCGATTGAAAGCGGAGGAGGAGATCGCGGCCTCGGGCGCGGCGCTGGAGCAGAAGCAGCTCGACTCCGACATCCTCAAGCTGAAAGCGTCGCAGAACACGCGCATGCATGCCGAGGGGTTGGTGTCGGCGCAGGACGAGCTCGTGGCGGTGACGGCGAAGAAGAAGAGCGACATCGAAATCGCGCAGCTTCGTGACGCGATGGGGCGCACGAAGCGGACCGCGGACGCGCAGATCGCGGCGGCACAGCTCGATTTGCGAACGGCGCAGAAGGAGCGCGATCAGTCGGAGCGCCAACTCAACCTGGCGATGACGCGCAGCGATCAGGATGGTGTGCTGACGTGGGTGTTGCCGGAAGTCGGTGCCACTGTGCGCAAGGGCGACGTGCTGGCGCGCGTGGCGGATCTTTCCGCGTATCGCATCGTGGCCACGATCTCCGACGTGCATGCCTCGAAGCTCGCGGCGGGCATGCGCGCACACGTGAAGCTCGACGACACGACCACGATCGATGGAACCATCTCCAGCATCGATCCGCGCATCGAGAACGGCATCGCCAAGTTTTACGTCACGCTCGATCAGCGCGCGCATCCGCGGCTGCGCAACAACCTCCGCGTCGACGTCCTCCCGGTCCTCGGCAGTCACGGCAACGTGCTGCGCGTGCGCCGCGGCGCGCTTGGGCAGGGCGAGCGCGAAGAAGTCTTCGTCGTGCGCGGCAACGTGCTCGTGCGCACGCTCGTGCGCTGGGGTCTGGCGGGCGATGAATGGATTCAACCGATCGACGGCCTGCGCGAAGGCGACGAGGTCGTCATCTCGAACATGAGCGAATACCAGGGTCTGAAGGAATTGCGGCTGAAGTAACCGAACAAGGAGAAGCCATGATCACACTGAACAACATCGACAAGGTTTACCGGACGGAGCGCGTCGAGACGCTCGCGTTGCAGAACATCAACCTCGACATCGCCGACGGCGAGTTCGTTTCGATCATGGGGCCGTCGGGCTGTGGGAAGTCGACGCTACTGAACCTGATCGGGCTGCTCGACAAGCCGACGCACGGCAAGCTGCTGCTCGACGGCATGCACATCAACGGCGCGGGCGACCGCTCGCTGGCGAAGATGCGCAACGAGAAGCTCGGATTCGTTTTCCAGAGCTTCCACCTCGTGCCCGATCTGACGGTGCTCGACAACGTGGAGATCCCGCTGTTGTACCGCAAGATCGCGGCGGGCGAGCGCAAGAAGCTCGCGCTGGCGGCGCTCGATCGCGTCGGCCTTTCGTCGCGCGTCCATCATTTTCCGACGCAGCTCTCCGGCGGTCAGCAGCAGCGTGTAGCTATCGCGCGCGCCATCGTCGGAAAGCCGCGCATCGTCCTCGCCGACGAGCCGACCGGAAATCTCGACTCCGCTATGGGCGACGAGATCATGGGCATCCTGCAGGAGCTGAACGAGAAAGACGGCACGACGGTGGTGATGGTCACGCACGACGATCGTTTTGCGCAGCAGACCGGCCGCACCATTCGTCTCTTCGACGGCAGGCAGGTGGCGTGACATGAACATCGCCAACCTCAAACTCGCACTGCGCGTCCTGGCGCGGCGGAAGGTCTTCACCGCCATCTCGCTCGTCGGCATCACGCTCACGCTCGTCGTGCTGATGGTGGCTACGGCCATCCTCGACAACATCTTCGCGGCGGGCAAACCGGAGTCGAACCTCGATCGCATGCTCTTCGTCACCGTCGTCGGGCGATACAGCAAAGACATGAGCCAGACCAGCCAGCCCGGCTACGGATTTCTGCAGAAGACGATCCGCGATCTCCCGGGCGCGGAGCGGTTCGCGTACTTCACCCAGTTGCAAACGGCGGTCATCTACTCCGGCACGCAGCGGATTGAAACGCAGATGAAACGCACCATGCCGTCGTACTGGCAGATCCTCGATTTCCACTTCATTGAAGGTGCTCCGTTCACGGTCGCCGATGATGCCGCCGACCGGCCGGTCGCCATCATCACCGACGCGCTTCGCGACAAGGTTCTCGGATCAGGCCCAGCGGTCGGCCGCACCATCAATCTCGGCGGGCAGCAGTATCGGATCGCCGGCGTCGTCTCACGCGTTCCGATCACGCGCATCTCGGCATATGCCGAGGTGTGGGTGCCGATCGGTGCGGTTACGGCGGAGCTGCAGCGCGCCACGATCGGCGAATACAACGGAGTCGTACTCGCGCGCAGCCGCGACGATTTCCCAGCGCTGAAGCGCGAGTTCAACACGCGCGTGGCGAACTACAAGCCTGCTGACGATCGGCCCGGCACGGTGACGCGATCGGGCCTCGACACCGCCTTCGAGGCGCTCGCGCGTCCGATGTTCAACAATCCGGAGAATATGGACGCGGCACTTGTGCTGCGGACGATCTTCGTGAGCCTCGCGCTCCTCTTCATGACGTTGCCGGCGTTGAACCTGGTCACGCTCAACCTCAGCCGGATTCTGGAACGGGCGCCGGAGATCGGCGTGCGCAAAGCATTCGGTGCACCGAAGCGGACGCTCATCGCGCAGTTCGTGACCGAGAACGTGATCCTCACGCTCCTCGGCGGCGCGCTCGGATTCGTCTTTACGATCATCGCGCTGGCCGTGCTCAATCACACCTCGTTCATCCCCGAGGCGCAGTTCAACGTGAATGCGCGCGTGTTCGGGTACGGCATGCTCATCGCGATTTTCTTCGGCGTCTTCTCCGGCTTCTATCCGGCCTGGAAAATGGCGCGGCTCAACCCTGTCAACGCTCTGCGCGGAGGTGCGCTGTGATTCGTCATCTGCTCAAGCTCGTGTGGCGCCGTAAGCGCGCCAACGCGCTGCTGATCGTCGAGATTTTCTTTTCGTTCCTCGTTTTCTTCGCCGTCGTGACGTTCGGGACCTCGGCGATCCTGCGCTACAACAAGCCTCTCAACTTCGACTGGCATGATGTGCTCGTCCTGAACGTGGCCATTCCGTCCGAGCGCGGTCTGCCGCAAGGGGAACGCAAGGGCGACAACGCCGCCGACGTCGCAGCGCTCGACCGCCTGATGAAGGAGATCGCGGCCATGCCGCAGGTCATCGCCATCGGCGGTTCACACACACCTCCGTATTCGCTCTCGACGATGGAAGGCGTGTGGCACATCCGCGGGAAGCGCGTGCGGATGACGATGGACAACGTCACTGACGGCTATTCGAAGGCGATGAAGATCCCGATTCTTCGCGGGCGCTGGTTCAAGCCGGAGGACGACGCGTTGAGCTACGCGCCGGTGGTCATCGACAGCGACCTCGCCAAAGCGCTCTTCGGCGACGAAGAGCCCCTCGGACAGAAATTCGACGAAGAAGGAGAACGCGAGCAGCGCGTGGTCGGAGTCATCCCGCCGTTCCGCAAGAACGGCGAGTTCACCAGCGAGAACGTCAACATGGTCTTCCGTCGCATATCGCTCGTGGAAAAGAACGCCAGAGTGCCGGAGAGCGTGATCATCCGCGTTCGGCCCGGCACGCCGGCGGCGTTCGAGGAAGCCATCAGCCGCCGCACGCACGAGATCTTTCCGCAGTACGAGCAGCGCGTGCGGAGGATGGAGGCGATGCGCACCTTCGCCCTGCGGATTTACCTGACGCCGGTGGCTGTGGGAAGCGTGATCGCGGCGTTTCTCATCACCATGGTCGCGCTGGGACTCTCCGGAGTGCTGTGGCAGAACGTCACGCGCCGCACGCGCGAGATCGGTCTGCGCCGCGCGCTCGGCGCGACCGGCAGCGAAGTCAATCGCCAGATCCTCGGCGAAGTGGCGCTGCTGGCGACGCTCGCGCTGATCATTGGCGTGATCGTCGTCGCGCAACTACCGCTCCTCGGCATCTTCACTCTGGTCAGCCCGGCATCGTTCACGATCGGTCTGGCCGGCGCGCTTGCGACCATCTACGGCCTCACGCTACTGTGCGGCCTGTATCCGAGCTGGCTCGCCGGACGCGTCCAACCTGCCCAGGCGCTGCATTACGAATGATCCTCATCGTCGACGACGACCCTTCCATCACTGCTTCGCTGGCGCTCCTGCTGAAGCAGCACGGTCATCGATCGTCGTCCGCGCATTCTGTTGACGAGGCGCTCGGAGTGATTCGCTCCGAGCGCCCATCGCTCGTCATTCAGGACATGAATTTCTCGCGCCGCACGACGGGCGAGGAAGGGCTGGCGCTGCTGACGGCGATTCGCGCCGAACACCCGGACGTGCCGGTGATTCTGATGACGGCGTGGGGATCGATCGGACTCGCGGTCGAAGGGATGAAACGCGGGGCGGCGGATTTCATCACCAAGCCGTGGTCGAACACGCTGCTTGTCCAGTCCGTCGAGACAGCGCTCAAGCTCGCCGAGACGCGCGATGTCGCCGCCGAGGCGCCGAGCCGGGCGGAACTCGATGCGAAGTTCGATTTCGGCAAGATCATCGGCAGCGATCCGAAGATGCTGCGCGTGCTCGAACTGATCGGCCGCGTTGCGCCGACCGAGGCCTCGGTGCTGATCATGGGCGAAAGCGGAACGGGGAAGGAGTTGGTCGCGGAAGCGATCCACGCCAACAGCCGCCGCCGCGGCCGTCCCTTCGTCAAAGTGAACCTCGGCGGGATTTCGTCGACGCTGTTCGAGAGCGAGATGTTCGGCCACGTCCGCGGCGCGTTCACCGACGCGCGCCAGGATCGCAAGGGACGTTTCGAAGTCGCCGACGGTGGAACGATTTTTCTCGACGAGATCGGCGAAGTCGATCAGTCGTCGCAGGTGAAACTGCTGCGCGTGTTGCAGGATCGGACGTACGAAGTCCTCGGCTCCAGCCGCTCGCGCACCGTCGATGTGCGTGTGGTGTCGGCGACCAATCGCGCGCTGCACGAGTTGGTCGGACGCGGCGAGTTCCGCGAGGATCTGCTCTATCGATTGAACCTGATCACGATCCAGCTTCCGCCGCTGCGCGAACGCCGCGCGGATATCCCGCGGCTGGCGTCGGCATTCCTGGCCATGGCCGCGGAGATTTACTCCCGCGAGGTCGAAGTCATTGCGCCACGCGCGATGGAGTGGCTGAAGACGCAGAACTGGCCGGGCAACATCCGCCAGCTCCGGCAGACGATCGAGCGCGCCGTGGTCATGGGCGATTCGAACGAACTGACGCTCGACGATTTCATCGCCGTGCGCGATCTCGAATCGCGCGAACGCCGCGACGCCTCGCTCCCCGACGCCGGCACGATGACCCTCGACGAAATCGAACGCGGCATGATCGTAAAGTGCCTGCAGCACTACGACGGCAACCTCTCGCGCGTCGCCGAGGCGCTGGGTTTGAGTCGCGCCGCGTTGTATCGGAGGCTGGAAAAGTATGGGATCAGCGAGTGATACGGGAAGCGCTGAACCACAGAGGCACAGAGGCCACAGAGAACTCTCTCTGTGATCTCTGTGTCTCTGTGGTGAAAAATGATTCATGACCCTTCGCACCAAACTGCTCCTTTGGTTCATCGTGCTGCATCTCGTGTTTGCGGGATTGGCGGTCGTGGTTTTGATGGAGCATCAGAACTGGCTGTTTGCAGTCGAAGTGTCGTTCGTCATCTCGATCGTCATCAGCTATCGGATGGTCAACGCGCTGTTCGTGCCGATGGAGTTGATCCGGACCGGCGCGGAGCTGATCAGCGAGCGCGATTTCACGTCACGATTCGTGCCGGTCGGGCAGCCGGAGATGGACCGGCTCATCGAGATCTACAACGCCATGATCGACCGGCTGCGCGACGAGCGGCTGGCAGCGGAAGAGCAGCAGCAGTTGCTGCAGAAGATCGTCGAAGCGTCGCCGTCGGGGATCGTCATCTGCGACTTCAATGGCGCAATTCAGCAATCGAATCCGGCCGCACAGCGATTGTTGAGCGAGCCGGCGGTACGCGAGGCATTGCCGTTGCTCGCAGCGGGCGAATCGAAACTGGTGACGCTGGCGGGCGCGCGAAAACTGAAAATCTGGAACGCCGAATTTCGCGATCGCGGATTCGCCAAGACTTTCTACCTGCTCGAGGAGATGACCGAGGAGCTGCGGCTGACGGAGAAGACAGCGTACGAGAAGCTGATCCGGATGATGTCGCACGAGGTCAACAACTCCGTCGGCGCGGTGCGGTCGCTGCTGGAATCCGTGCTGCGATACGCGGAACAGATCGGTCCGGACGATCGCGGCGATTTCACCAATGCGCTGACGATCGCAGCGGCACGCATCGAGTCGCTGAATCGCTTCATGAGCGGCTTCGCCGATGTCGTGCGCCTTCCGCCGCCACATCCGCGCGACGTATCGCTTGCCGCCGTCTTCGACGACATCGCCATGCTGTTGCGTCCCGAGCTCGATCAGCGTCGAATCGTTTTGCGCGTCGATATCGATCGCGATGAAACCATCCGCGTCGATCAGAGCCAGTTCGAGCAGGTCATCATCAATGTGATTCGCAACGCCATGGAGTCGATCGGCGAGGATGGCGAAATCGCCGTCGCGTTCCGCGATCACGCACTGACGATCTCCGACACCGGCCGCGGAATCGATCCTGCCGCGCGCGACGAGCTCTTCACGCCCTTCTTCACCACCAAACGCGAAGGCCGCGGCCTCGGACTGACCATCGTCTCCGAGATCCTGAACAACCACCGCCTCCCGTTCACGCTGCAGAACCGGGAGGGCGGCGGGGCGGAGTTCAGGGTGTCGTTTACTTGATGTCGGCCAGGCGGTACGTGCTGTCCGAGGTCTTGTTGTCGATCACCGAGCTGTAGACGAAGGCGCGTCCGCCGAAGACGTTGAACCCGATCAGGATGTATCCGCCCGGCGGCACCGTCGACAGGCCGGTGAACGTGGCCACCGGCACCTGATCGAAAACATTCGGACCATAGGCCGGCAAAGTGCGCGTGCCCTTGAGCGTCCCCGCTGAGTCGTAGGTGGCGACGTCGAGCGTTGCGCCGGTGTCGAGAGTGCGCACGCCGATGTTCATCCGAAAGTTTGTCAAATCTGCCGGAATCAACAGGATTCCTCGGCTGAAAAAATCGAGCGCGGCGTTCGGCGAGACGCCTTCCTCGGAGAAGCCCGATGTGCCGAGAGTGCCGCCGTCGCTGAAGACGCGGGCGGTAGCAATCGGCGCATTGCCGCCGTTTGTGACGATGTCGAGCGAGCCGAGGCCGCTGGTGCCCATCGATGTGAGGACATCCGCGTACGAGATGGTTTGTCCGGGTGTCAGCGTGAACGGAAGAGAAGGATCACCCGGAGCAGCCGGCTGCAACTGCTTGTGAAAAACGAGACTGCCCGAGATCGTGTTCGACGTCGGATTCAGCATCTGCAGCGAGGTGCGAAAGAAAGAAGTCGCGCCTTGCACCGCGCCGGCGGCGGGAAGGATGCGCACCAGCAGAGGATTCGTGCTGAATGCGATGGCGCCGATGGTGAGGCCGCTGCTGTAGACAGTTGACGATCCGATCGTGCCGCCGGTCGTGCTCATGTCGGCCGTGGTCACCAGGTTGTAGCCGGTGTTGTCGGGGAACGACTGCGTTCGAACCGAGCCGCAGGTCGCCACCGCCTGCAGTTGCACGACGCCGATCAGATCGCCCTGGTTCACGTTGACCGCGGGAGAGAGAGTGACTTCGTTGCGGCCGTTGACGGCATTGAATGGTCCACGCGTGGCCACGACGGTAAATGCCGCAACCGACTGAAAGGACTGGCGAAGGAAAACGATCTTGAACGCGTTCGAGCAGCTCGCGCTCCAGGCCACGGTCGCCTTGTTGACCGTTCCATTCGCCGTCGCACCGTCGCTGAGATTCACGTACGTAACCGGCCCGCCGTTCGTGATGGTGGCCGTGCCGCCGAGGTCCACGATCTGCGTGCCGACTGTGAGCGGTTGAGCGGCGAGTGAGGCGGCGAAGAGGATGGCGAGGATGGCGAATGTCGTGCGCACGTTGGCTCCTTCTTGTTTCCGTTGAGGATACAGGCACATCGTAGCGCCGCCGGCTCGACGGCTGGACCGCCGCCGGCTCGGCGGCAATGATGCGTGACGTGCCAGCGAGCCGCTGGCGGTACAGCCCTCGAGCCGACGGCGCTACGTCCTTGCGTTACCGCAAAGCTTCCAGCGCCGCCGCGTCGTCACGCAACGACGGCGCCAACCACGTGTACGGTCCGGCAGCAGTCAATCCCGCCTTCTCGAACAGCTTTCGGTACCACACCGCAGGGCGGCGGATCATGCCGTTCAAGTCGCCGATGATGTCGTCGTCCGCCGTCAGCACTTCGAGGAAGAGCACTCCGCCGGCGAGACGCACCAGCTCCGGGAGGCCGGCGCGGATGTCGTCATCGTTAATGTAGTGGAGCGCGTCGGAGCAGACGACGAGATCGTACGGTCCGCGCAGCCGCAGTTTCGGCAGCTCGCCGAACGATGCCTTTCGAAGATTGCGCGACTCGCCAAAGCGCGACACCGCGTAGTCGCTCGGATCGAGCCCGAGGTACTTCGCGCCGGGACGCAGCGCCTTGATGTGCGGCTGCCAAGCCCCCTCGCCGCACGCGACGTCGAGCACGGAACGCAGCCGGCGGCGGAGGAAGTATTCGCACTCCGCCACCGCCAGCGAAACCTTGCGCCGCACGTCGTCCTTCGTGCTGACGCGGCTCCGGCCGCGGTACCAATGATCAAAGTAGGCACGGTCGTAACGCTTCTCGGGCATGACCGCGATTATGGAACATCGGCGCTGGCCCGGCGCGCGTGGGGAGACGGTTCACGCGGAGAACGCGGAGACGCGGAGAGGCGGAGAGAATCGACTCCTAATCTCCGTCTCTTCGCGACCTCCGCGTGAAACCGTTCCCCGTCACCCGCATCGCCGGTTGCCGATTTGATGCGATCCCAAGTATGTTTATGTTTCTGTCATGAGCGACAGCCAGCGCATCCTCGACTCCATCCGCCGTCTCGTGCGGATGCTGCGCATCAGCGACCGGCAGGCGCAGACGGAGCTCGGCGTTTCCGCCGCGCAACTTTTCGTGCTGACCGAACTGGGAAAGACGCCGTCGCTGTCGCTGAACGATCTCGCTTCGCGCACGCTCACCGATCAGAGCTCGGTCTCCGTCGTCGTTACGCGGCTCGTCGAGGCGGGTCTCGTCACGCGCGACCGCGACGACCGCGATGCGCGGCGGCTCGTCCTCAACCTGACTCGCTCCGGCCGTGCGCTGTTGCAGCACGCGCCGCCGGTCGCGCAGGAACGGTTGTTGGCGATCTTCGATGGTCTGCCCGAAGCGGAGCGCAAGCAGTTCGCGGATACCTTCGAAGAAATCGTCGACAACGTCGGTGGCGACGACGGCCCCGCGCCGATGCTGTTCGAAGAGGACGCGGCGCGCCGGCAACATCAGCTCAAGGTGGTACCAAACAAGGATGCGGCAGCGAAGTGATCTGAGCGTCGAAGGTTCGGCGACGGCGGAAGGGATTCCGGTTGCGCCCGACATGACCGAACCTCGCGTGCCGATCGAGCGCGCCTACATCGACAAACGCGTCGTCGTGCTCTGCGTCTGGTCGATCCTTCTCGCCGTCGCCACAGGCTTCATCGCGCAGGGATTGGTCGGGCTCATCGGCATCGTCACCAACATCGCGTTCTACGGCCGTTTCTCGACCAAGTTCGTTTCGCCGGCCGGCAATCACCTCGGATGGCTTGTGCTCATCGTTCCCGTCATCGGCGGATTGATCGTCGGCGTGATGGCGCGCTACGGATCGAAAGCGATCCGCGGCCATGGAATCCCCGAGGCGATGGAGCAGGTGTTGTTGAACGAGAGCAGGATTCCGGCGCGCGTCACGTTGCTCAAGCCCCTCAGCGCCGCGATTTCGATCGGCACCGGCGGGCCGTTTGGCGCCGAGGGACCGATCATCGCCACGGGCGGCGCGTTGGGATCGCTGATCGGACAAATCCTCAAGACCACTGCCGACGAGCGGAAGATCCTGCTCGCCGCCGGCGCCGCGGCAGGGATGGCGGCGACGTTCGGAAGCCCAGTGTCCGCGGTGTTGCTCGCAGTCGAACTGTTGCTGTTCGAGTTCCGTCCGCGTTCGATCGTTCCCGTTGCACTGGCCAGCGCTGCGGCGACGGCGATCCGCATGTTGTACGTCGGCACCGAGCCGATTTTCGCGATGCCGATGCTGGCGCGGCCGAGCGGCGAAGCGCTGGCGGCGTACGCGATCATCGGCGCGCTGGTCGGCTGGCTGGCGGTGTACGTCACGCGCGCCGTCTACTGGGTCGAGGATCTTTTCGAGAAGCTGCCGATCCATTGGATGTGGTGGCCGGCACTCGGCGGGCTCGCGGTCGGTCTCGTCGGCTACTTCGCGCCGCACACGCTCGGCGTCGGCTACGACAACATCGAAGGGATGGTGGCGGGCCGCATCGCCGGCCAGGCGGTGCTCTTCCTCTGCATCATGAAGTTCATCTCGTGGTCGATTTCCCTCGGCAGCGGAACGTCGGGCGGGACGCTCGCTCCACTTTTCACGATCGGCGGCGGAGCCGGCGTTGCCCTCGGCGAGCTGGCCACGATGCAGTTCCCGCGCTTCGGCATCGATCCGCGTATCTGCGCGCTGGTCGGAATGGCGGCGATGTTCGCCGGCGCATCGCGGGCATTGCTGGCGTCGGTCGTCTTCGCCTTCGAAACGACGCTGCAGCCGATGGGACTTCTACCGCTGCTTTCCGGCTGCACGGCCGGCTTCCTCGTGTCGTCGCTGCTGATGCGCAACACGATCATGACCGAGAAGCTGGCGCGCCGCGGCGTGCGCGTGCCGATGGAGTACGGCGCCGACTATCTCGACCGCATTTCGGTGAGCGACGCCTGTTCGCACGCCGTGGTCACGCTGCGCGACGATCAGCGCATCAGCGAAGTGCACGCGCTCGTTCCGACGCATCAGGGCTTCCCGGTCGTCGATCGCGACGGCCGTCTCCTCGGCGTCGTCACGCGGCGCGACTTCATCGACCGCGAGCCGTTCACGCGCGTCGGCGATCTCATTCGCCGTCCGCCCGCCGTCGTCTACTCCGACATGTCGCTGCGCGAAGCCGCCGATCACATGGTGCGCGAGGAAATCGGCCGGCTGCCGGTCGTCGAGCGTGCCGATCCGTCGCGCGTGGTCGGCATCCTCACGCGCAGCGATCTGCTCAGCGCGCACGCGCAACGCTTGGACGAAGCGCGGCGCTGACGTACTCTTCCGTCTCATGACGAGACAGGAGCTGCTGGCAAAAATCCCGCTGTTCGAGTCGCTGACCGACGACGATTTGAACGCATTGACGATCCGCCTCGAGGAGAGCGAATTCGCTCCCGGCGAGGTTATCTTCAACCAGGGAGACGAAGGAACATCGCTCTTCATCATCGAAGATGGCGCGGTCGACATCTGCTACGGCGAAGGCGCCGGCAACATCACGCTGGCCACGCTTTTCAACGGCCAGTATTTCGGCGAGCTCTCACTCTTCGACGGCGCGCCGCGTTCGGCCACCGCCACGGCGTCGAAGCCGACGCGCGTGATCCGGCTCGACCGCGAAGACCTCGTCGATTTCGTCCACAAGAATCCCGCCGCCGCGCTGCGCATCATCGAGGAGATGGGCGACCGCCTGCGCCAGACCAACGAGTTGATGTCGCGCCAAGTCTCGCGCAACGTGCTGCAGGAGCAGGAAGAACAACTCACATTCGGCCAGCGCATCGCCGACCGCGTCGCGGCCTTCGGCGGTTCGTGGCCGTTCATCATTCTCTTCTCCGTCATCATGACGGTCTGGATGTCCGTCAACGTCCTGCGCGTGATGAACTTCGATCCGTATCCGTTCATCCTGCTGAACCTCGCCCTCTCCTCCGTCGCCGCGCTTCAGGCCCCGATCATCATGATGAGCCAGAACCGCCAGTCGGCGAAGGACAAGCTCCTCGCCGAGAACGACTACCAGGTCAATCTGAAAGCGGAGATGGAAATCGCCGCACTGCTGCGCGGACAGTCGGAGTTGCTGGCGAGAGTCGCGGTGATGGAACGGGTGTTGGGGCGGCGGGGGGAGTGAGAGGAATCCTAAGTAGTTTTTGCGTTGCTCCGCATCCACTCCTCGGTCCCACCTTCGACGTTCATCACGTTCATGAATCCCGCTCCGGCGAGAAGGCTGCAGGCGATCGATGAGCGGTAGCCGCCGGCGCAGATCACCGCCAGAGGGTGATTGCGATCAACCTCGCCGAGGCGATCGGGAAGTTCATCCAGCGGGATGTTCTGCGCGCCGGTGACGTGGCCCTCCCAGAACTCGGCGCAGCGTCGGACATCCAGCACGGCAGTACCGTCGAGCTCGTGCACGGTGAGCTGCGGAAGCGTCGTCGTCGAGAACCCGTCGAGCGACGTGATGAAGCCGGCGATGTTCTCGATCCCGACCCGCGCGAGGCGCATCACCGCCTGCGATGCCGATGCCTCGTCCTCCGCCACGATCACGATCGGAGCATCGAATGGCAGAAGCGTGCCGCACCACGAGGCGAAGTTGCCATCGAGTCCGATGTTCACGGCGCCGGCAATGTGGCCGATGCCGAACGCCTCGGCGTCGCGCACGTCGAGGATCAACGCATCCGATGGCAGCGACTCCGGTGTCAGCCGCTCCGCGGAGCGCTCGCTCAATGCGCCGGGACCCTGCCGGTTCAGCTCCGCATCGCGCGGGAAGTAGCGCGGCGGCGCGGCCAGTCCCGATGTCAGCGTCTCGATGAACTCCTCGCGTGCCATCGGCTGCAACGCCCAGTTCGTCCTCCGCTGCTTGCCGATCGTCGATGACGTATCGCTGGAGATGTTCTTGCCGCACGCCGAGCCGGCGCCGTGCGCGGGCCACACCTCGACGTCATCCGGAAGCGTGAGGATCTTCGTCCGCAGCGAGTCGTAGAGCATCGAGGCCATCTCTTCTGAGGTATGACCGCGGGAGCCGGCGAGATCGGGACGGCCGACATCGCCGATGAACAGCGTGTCGCCAGTCATCAGTTTCGACGGACGGCCGTCTTCGATCACCAGCCAGGAGATCGATTCCGGCGTGTGGCCGGGCGTCTCGATCGCGCGCAGTTCCAGGCTTCCGACGCGCAGCACCTCACCGTCGCGCACCGCGCGATGCGGGAACGCGGCATTCGCCCGAGCGCCGAAAACGATCTCCGCCCCGCTGCGCGCCGCGAGCTCCCGATGCCCGCTGACGAAATCGGCGTGCAGGTGCGTCTCAATCACATACTTGATGGTGGCGCCGAGGCGTTGCGCCGATTCGATGTATTGATCGATGTCGCGCTGTGGATCAATCACCGCGGCCTCGCCGCCATCCGCGATCAGATAGGACGCGTGCGCCAGGCAGGCGAGGTAGAACTGCTGGAAGTGCATCACCGCCAGGTCATCTCGAACGCGCAGTGCGAGTCGCCGAGGGTCTGGCACTTGGTCTCGACGACCGTCGGGTCGGTGCCGCCGTGGCGGAGGATCGACTCGAGGTAGAAGCCGACGGCGCTGGCGCAGTAGATCGGGCTGTAGACAGGGTAATCGCTGCAGAGCATCCGGCCGCCGTTCGGAGTCTTGTCAAAACGAACGTTGCCGAATTTCTGGAACTGGTTGTGGAAGAGCGCCTGGCTCTCCATGAACTTCACCAGCTCCGTGCTGTCGAGCGATTTGTAGACGCGTCCGATGCCGAGTTCCGCCGAGGAGGCGCCGATCAGCGCGAGGACGTTCGGGTACTTCTGCTTCAGCGTTTCGTACACCGTCCGATCGAGCTCGATCACCGACGCAAACTCGCACCAGCTCGATGCCAGCGGCGTCTTCGTGTAGCTCGCGGTGCGCGGCGTGAGTTTGGCGATGATCGCCGCGAAACCCTCCTCGCCGGCTACCTCGTTGAGGAACTGTTTGCGGCCACCGAACATCACGCCTTTGACCTTGGCGGCATCGGGGTTTGGTCCTACCAGTACTTCTTTGCCTTCGAGACGCGGCAACGGCGCCGCGGGACCTTTGCGTTGCAGGAGCAGGGACATGGTCGCGAATTCTATCGCCGATCCGAAAGAGCGCCGTCACCGTTCGTGTCAGACTCGTAACGCCATGCTTCCGTCAGTTGGAGCATTCTGTCCGTTCGTTATCTGGGAGAGAATCATTTCGATGCGATGCCTTGGCCGCATTGCTTTCCTCATTCTGCTCGCGACAAGCGCTGCATCCGCACAAGTCAAAGAGACCATCGACGTTCACCTCGTCGAGGTACCGGTCACGGTCGTCGACCGCGCGGGCAATCCGGTGCGCGGACTGACGGCGGCGAATTTCGAGCTGTTCGATCAGGGGACAAAGCGCGCCATCGGCAACTTCGACGCGATCGATTTCGAATCCGAGGCCGTGCGTTCCGTGTCGCCGCTGAATCCGAGCGCGCGGCGCAACTTCATCCTTCTTTTCGATCTCTCCTTCTCCTCGCCGATCGGGCGCAACAAAGCGCAGGAGGCGGCGCGCAACTTCATCGCCAAAGGGATGGGACTCCGCGACCTCGCCGCCGTCGCCACGATCGACGTCGATCGCGGCTTTCGCATGGTCACGTCGCTGACGACGGACCGCAATCTCCTCGGCGGCGCCATCGCTAATCCGCGCACGTTCGTTTCCAACGATCCACTGCGAATCGCCGGCACCGACGTCCTGCAGCTTCCGCCGACAGATAACGTGTCGCGTGCCGACGTCAACGCTGTCGACGATTTCGCCGCCGACATCGCGCGCGGCGAGAAGAAGCTCAATGATCAGTACAACCGCAGCCGCATCGAGCGTCAGCTGCGGCTTCTCTCCGATCTCGGCCGCACGTTGCGCGTGTTGCCCGGCCGCAAACAGATCATTCTTTTTTCCGAGGGGTTTGATCCGAGGCTCGTGCGCGGCCGCGATGCGCGGGCAGGCGCCGACGAGCAGGACGACGCATCGCAGACTGCGTCCGGCAATGTCTGGCGCGTCGATACCGACGCACGCTACGGCAGCTCGATGACCATGACGCTGCTCGACGAGATGGCGCGCTCGCTGCGCGGCTCCGACGTCGTGCTGCACGCCGTCGACATCCAGGGCGTGCGCGTGCAGAACGACGAGAACGGATCGCGCATCAACTCCAACGACGCGCTGCATCTTCTTTCGCGGCCGACCGGCGGCGAAGTCTTCAAGAACTCGAATGACGTCAACGCCGATCTCGAAAAAATGCTGCACGCGCAGAACGTCGTCTACGTCCTCGGCTTCCGCGCGCCGGCGTCGAACAGCGGCAAGTTTCACGAGCTGAAAGTGCGCGTGAACGGCGTGCCCGGCGCGCGCGTTTTCAATCGCGCCGGCTACTACGACTCCGGTGCTGAGAGCGCTCTGGAGCGTTCGCTGTCGAATGCGGAGATCGTTCTCAACGACATCGCGCAGAACGACATTCACGTCGCCGCGCTGGCCGCCGCGTTTCCGGCGAAGGACGGCAGCGCGCAAGTGCCGATGGTCATCGATATCGGCGCGCCCGGTTTGCTGCACGACGCGAAGGCGAACGATGTCGTCGCCGAGGTGTATGTGTATGCATTCGATGACCAGGGAGTCGTGCGCGATCGCACCTACCAGCGAATGACCATCGACAGCACGCGGATGGCCGGCCACAAAGGCATCAAATACTTTCCGACGCTCACGCTTCCGGTCGGCAAGTACGCGCTGAAGACGCTTGTGCGCGTGGCGGGCACGGAGCGTAAAGGCTTCGTGCGCACCGACATCGACGTGCCGTCGACGAATGATGTCGCGCTGCTGCCGCCGATGTTCGTCGACGATCCAGCGGCGTGGGTGGTCGTCCGCGGCGCCTCGCGCGATGCCGCGCCGTATCCGTTCCACATCAACGGCGAGCCGTTCATGCCGAGCGCCAGCGCCGGCGTGATCAACGGCCACTCGCGCCGCGTGGCGCTGTTCGTTTTCAACGTCGAGCCGGACGAGTTGGCGTGGGACACGTCCGCGATCGATGCGCTCGGTCCGCATCCCGGAACGCCGGCCGTCCTTCAGCGGCTGCAGGGCCAGGACGTAGTGAAGCTACTTCTCGACTACTCTCCCGCTGATCTACTGGCGGGTCCGGCGTCGTTCGACGTTACCGTCCACAAGAAAGGCTCCAGCGACGCGAGAAAGGCAAGCGTGCCGCTGGTGGTTCAATGAAAAAAGGGAGTCGGGAGTCGGGGGTCGGAGATGATGTCGCTGGTTCTTCGACCCCGACTCCCGACTCCTACTCCCGACCTCAGGAGAAACCATGAAACGCTACGCATCAATCGCAGCGATCTTTCTAGCCACATCCGCCTTCGCTCAATTGAAGGAAACCGTCAACGTCAACGTCATCGAAGTGCCGGTGTCGGTCGTCGATTCGAGCGGCAATCCTGTGCGCGGACTGACCGCGGCGAACTTCGAGGTGTACGACAGCGGGAAGAAGCAGGCCATCACCTCGTTCGACAAGATCGACTTCGGCTCGACCGAGACCGCGAATGCGATCTCGCCGCTGAACCCCGCCGCCCGCCGCTCCTTCCTCCTGCTCTTCGACCTCGGCTTCTCCTCGCCGAAAGCGCTCGTTCGCGCGCAGGAAGCCGCGCGTAATTTCGTCAAGTCAGCCGTCCAGCCGCGAGATCTCGTCGGCGTCGGCACGATCGACAACGCTCACGGCTTCCGTCTGCAGACAGCCTTCACCACGGACCGCGAGCTCGTCGAATCCGTCATCGCCGATCCGAGCGGATTCCGCGGCAACGACCCGCTGCAGATCGCGAACAAGACGGCCATCGATCTGACGGGGGAGAACTCCAAAACGTCTTCGACGGCCTCCTCCGAGGGGAAAGGAGGGATGGCCACCGCGGAAATGGTCGAGCGCCAGCAACAGATGACGCGTAGCAACGAGCGGTACTCTCAAGCGGGCGTCGAAAAGCAGGTCGACGACCTCGGCAAGCTCGCGAAAACATTGCGCGCCGTTCCAGGCCGCAAACAGGTCATCCTCTTGTCGGAAGGATTCGACGCCAAATACCTCCAGGGCCGTGACGCCCGCGACACCGCAGCCGCGGCTCGCGACAACAACAACGTGACCTCAGGCCAGTACTGGAACGTTGACAACGATGCGCGCTTCGGCAACACGGCCAGCCTCACCCTGCTCGATCGCATGGCCCAGGCCTTCCGCGCCTCGGACGTCGTGCTCCACGCCATCGACATCCAGGGTGTGCGCGTTCAGAACGACGAGTCCGGATCCAATCTCAACTCCAACGCCGGCCTCTTCACGATTTCGCGTCCGACCGGCGGCGACGTTTTCCAGAACTCGAATGACCTCAAGAACAGCTTCGGCCGGATGCTGCGCGCGCAGGAAGTCGTCTACGTACTCGCGTTCCAGACACCCTGGGCCAGCAGCGGCAAGTACCACGATCTGAAAGTGAAGCTCGTCAACGCGAATGGCCGCGTCAACTACCGCCCCGGCTACTTCGAAAACGGTGGGGAGACCTCGGCCGAGCGCGCGCTCACCACCGCCGAAATCATCGTCAACGACATCCCGCAGGACGACGTTCACGTGGCCGCGTTCGCCGCTCCGTTTCCCGCCGGCAACGGCACCTCGCAGGTCCCGATCATCCTCGACATCAACGGCTCCGACCTCACGAAAGAGGCGCGCGGCAACATGGCCGGAGCCGAAGTGTTCGTCTACGCATTCGACGAGGAAGGTGTGGTCCGCGATCGCCTCTACCAGCGGCTCACTTTCGACATGAAGAAAGTCGGCGAACGGCTCAAGAGCGGTGTCCGTTACTACGGCACGCTGGTCCTTCCGCCCGGCAGCTACGCGATCAAATCGCTCGTGCGCGCGGGCGAGCCGGACAAGAAAAACGACACCGAAAAACGCGGCTACGCGCGCACGGACGTCATCGTTCCGAAGGCAGGAGCCGTAGCCGTGCTGCCGCCGATTCCGATCGACGAACAGCCGAAATGGCTGCTCGTCAAGGCCGCCGACCGCGGCGGCGTCGGCGCGTATCCGTTCGAGCTGAACGGCCAGAACTTCATCCCCAGCGCCACGGCATCGAACAAAGTCGCGCTCATCGTCTACGGCGCCTCGGCCAACGAACTGACGTGGGAGACGACTCCGAAGACGAAGCTGCTCGGCACGATTCCAATCCCCGGCGGCACGAAACTCGTCCTCCAGCTCGACGATCCCGCGCAGGTTTCAACGCTGCAGGTCACGGTGCACAAGAAGGGCGTGCCCGAAGCGCAGACATCGAGCGTCGCGGTGCTGAGGCCGTAGCGACGAATGCGCCGCCTTCTCGCAGTTGCCTTCGTGTCTCTGATCGCGCTTTGCGCGTCCGCGCAAACCACGTCGACGATCAATGTCCACGTCGTTGAGCTGCCGGTGTCGGTGCTCGACGGCTCCGGCAATCCGGTCCGCGGCCTGACCGCCGCGAACTTCACGCTGTACGACGAAAAGAGAAAGCAGCCCATCACGTCATTCGATGCGATCGATTTCGCCGCGGATGCTCCTGCCAGCGCGATCTCGCCGATGAATCCGGCCGCGCGACGATCCTTCATCCTCCTCTTCGACCTCGGCTTCACTTCGCCGCGCTCGATGTCGCGCGCGCAGGACGCCGCGCGCCGCTTCGTCACCGAGAACACTGCTCCGCGCGATCTCGTCGCCGTCGCCACCGTCAGTCCCGACCGCGGCTATCGCTTCATCACTGCGTTGACGACCGATCGTCAGCTCGTCGCCTCCGCGATTGCGAACCCTTCCACGTTTCGCGGTACGGATCCGCTGCAGCTCGCCAATCAAACGGTGATCTGGAGTGGGCCGCAGGGCGCTGAATCGCCCGGATCCGCCCCGGTCATCGAGAGCGGCGGCAACGCGGCGCTAGGCGACCAGCACATGCGCGATCTCGCCGCATCGGCCACCGCGCAAAACGAACAGGCCGTCCGTCAGCGCATCGAACGCGAGATCGACTCCCTCAGCAATCTGGCGCGGTCGCTGCGCATGGTGGCCGGCCGCAAGCAGGTCGTGCTGCTCTCCGAAGGCTTCGACGCGCGACTCCTGCAAGGGTTCGATGCCCGCGGCTCGAAAGAACAGACGAAACTCAATTCGCAGATCGTTTCCGGCAATCAGGAGAAGATCGACACCGACAAGATGTACGGCAACAGCGCGGCGCTGAGTCGTGTCCAGCGGATGGCCGACTCCTTCCGAGCCGCGGACGTCGTGCTCCACGCCATCGATGTGCAGGGCGTTCGCGTGCAGAACAACCTCGACGAAGGCTCGATCATCAATTCCAACGCCGGCCTCTTTCTCGTTTCGCGCCCGACCGGCGGCGAAGTCTTCCAGAACTCTAACGATCTCCACTCCGACTTCGAGCGCCTCCTTCGCCAGCAGGAAGTGGTCTACGTCCTCGGCTTTCACGCCGCCGCCGACAATGTGCCGGGCGCCTTCCACAACGTCAGCGTGAGGCTCGTAAACGTGCCGCCAGGATCGCGCGCCGTTTACGCCGCCGGCTACTACGAACGCGGCCGCGTCAACTCCGTCGAGCGCGCGCTGACCAACGCACAGATCATCATCAACGATCTGCCGCAGACCGATCTGCGCGTCAACGTCCTCGCCACCGCCTTTCCGCCGAGCGGCGGGAAGCCGGCGCAGGTTCCCGTCATCATCGACATCAACGGCGCCGATCTGATGCGCGAAACCGGCACGGTCATCGGCGGCGCCGACGTCTTCATCTACGCCTTCGACACCGCCGGCGTCGTTCGCGACCGGCTCTACGACCGTGTCACGATCGAGGTCGCGAAGGTCGGCGAGAAAATCCGCACGACCGGCATCCGCTACTACGGAACGCTGATGCTGCCGCCCGGCAGCTACGCCGTGAAGGCGCTCGTCCGTACCGGCGATCCCGAGCTTGGAGCCTCCGAGGCGCTTGAAAAGCGCGGCTACGCACGGGTCAATATCAACGTTCCGGCCGAGGGGCAGACCGCGATCCTGCCACCGATCCCGATCGATGAAGATGGCAAGTGGCTGCTCGTCCGCTCGAACCGCGGCGACAACGCCGACTATCCGTTCGAGTACGGCGGCCGAACCTTTTCGCCCACCGCCACTGCCGACATGAGCGCCGGTCCGCGCAAGGTCGCGCTCTTCATCTTCGGCGCGCGCCCAGCCGACCTCACCTTCGAAACGCGGCCGCGCACCAACGTTCTCGGCGTCACCGAAAGCAACGGCGTGACGAAAGCGATCCTGCAGATCGACACGGCCGACGGCGCCACCATGCTCGACGTCACCGTGTTCAAGAAAGGCATCGCCGCCAGCCAGCACATCAGCGTCCCGTTGATGTAGCGAGCGGCGCTTGATAGCCTCGCCGCATGGCAGAGAACTGGATCAAGCTTCACGACTTTCAGGACATCAAATACGAGCGCACCGAAGACGGCGTCGCGAAGATCACCATCAATCGTCCCGAGGTGCGCAACGCCTTTCGCCCGCTGACGGTGAGCGAGATGAAGCAGGCGCTGGACATGGCCCGCGACGACGGCGAAATCGGCGTCATCGTGTTCACCGGCGAAGGAACGGAAGCGTTCTGCTCCGGCGGCGATCAGCGCGTACGTGGCAAAGGCGGCTACGTCGATCCGAAGGAAAAGATCCCCCGCCTGAACATTCTCGACGTGCAGAAACAGATTCGCAGCATGCCCAAGCCGGTCGTGGCGATGGTGGCCGGCTACGCGATCGGCGGCGGGCACGTGCTCCACGTCGTCTGCGATCTCACCATCGCCGCCGACAACGCCCGCTTTGGCCAGACCGGCCCGCGCGTCGGCTCCTTCGACGCCGGACTCGGATCCTCGTACCTGGCGCGCATCGTCGGCCAGAAAAAAGCGCGCGAAATCTGGTTCCTCTGCCGCCAGTACGACGCGCAACAGGCGCTGGACATGGGCCTGATCAACACCGTCGTCCCTCTCGCCCAACTCGAAGAAGAAACGCTGAAATGGTGCCGCGAAATGCTGGCACTTTCTCCAATGGCGCTGCGCTTCCTGAAAGCCGCGATGAACGCCGACTGCGACGGCCAGCTCGGCCTCCTCGACTTCGGCGGCGACGCAACGTTGCTCTACTACCTGTCCGAGGAAGCGCAGGAAGGGCGGGACGCGTATGTCGAGAAGCGCAAGCCGGATTTCAAGAAGTTCCCGAGATTTCCGTGAACCGGGCTGCTAGACATCAACCGGCGGCGAAGCCCGCCGTAAGAACCGTAGCCCACGGCTTTCAGCCGTGGGTCAGGCAGCATGTTTGGTTTGTGAGCCCGCCTTGGCGGGCGATAGAAAGCTTTCTTTCGCGCGCTAAAGCGCGCTCCCAAAGAACGCACTCCTCGCAAACCCACGGCTTGAAGCCGTGGGCTACGGTTCTTACGCCGGCTACGCCGACTGTGTGCGCAGGACCATGACGCCCTGGCTCCTCGCCGCACGCCCGAAAACGCTCGCTGCCGCGGTGACGCCGGTGCTAGTCGGAACGGCACTCGCGTGCGTCGATGCGAGGGTTCAGTGGCCGCCGTTCGTTTTCGCGCTGCTCGGCGCGGTCTTCATCCAGATCGGCACGAACTACGTCAACGATGCGCTCGACTTCAAAAAGGGCGCGGACACGCACACGCGCCTCGGCCCATTGCGCGTGACGCAGGCCGGCCTGCTCGACGCGGATGCCGTCCTGCGCGGCGCCTATGTCTGTTTTGGCATTGCGGCACTCTGCGGAATACCGCTCATTTTGAAAGGCGGCTGGCCGATCGCGATCGTCGGCGTCGCGTCGATCCTCGCCGCCTACGCCTACACCGGCGGACCGTACCCGCTCGCGTACCACGGCCTCGGCGAACTGTTCGTGATGATCTTCTTCGGCTTCACCGCCGTCTGCGGATCGTTCTACCTGCAACGCCTCATGCTCGAAACGACGGCATGGATCGGCGGCTTCGCAGTCGGCTCGCTGGCCGTCGTCATCCTGGCCATCAACAACCTGCGCGACATCGACAATGACCGCGCCAGCAACAAGCGCACGCTTGCTGCGCGCTTCGGCGCCTCGTTCGCGCGGACGGAGATCATCGTCTTCACGCTGGCGCCGTTCGTTTGCGCCGCTGCAATCGCGTATCTCCGACACTCGACGAAACTTTTGCTTCCAATGCTCGCACTCATCCCCGCAATCGCGTTGCTCGTACGCGTCGCGCGAAGCGAAGGAGCATCTCTGAATCGCTGCCTCGCGCTCGCCGGCGCGCTGGAGTGGATTTTCGGGATTCTCTACGTCGTCGGAGTCGCGATTTGATCGAGTACTGGCGTTATGAGCTGACGCCGAAGCGGCGCCTGAGCGCCGTCGCGGACGCCGGTCCGCGCCGTGGAGCATTGATCCGCGTGAACGGCGGCGTCGCCGACGTTCACCCGTGGCCGGAGTTGGGGGACCTCCCGCTCGACGAACAACTCGCGCTCCTTGCCCGCGGCGAGACAACGCCACTAACGAAAGCATCACTCGAATTTGCATCGCTCGATGCCGCCGCGCGCCGCGATGGCCGCAATCTCTTCGACGGATTGGCCATCCCTTCCAGCCACTGGCCCGGACCCGATCCGCCGGACGCTTTCGACACGGTCAAACTGAAGAGCATCGATGTGATCCCCGATCGCGTCCGGCTGCGCATCGATTTCAATGCAACGTTGACTGCCGAGGAGTTCGTGAAGATTGCAGCGACGCTGCCGCACGAGCGGATCGATTTCATCGAAGATCCGTGTCTGTACGATGCTTCAATCTGGCGCGAACTCCGCGAGCGCACCGGGCTGCGGCTCGCGCTCGACCGCGCTCCAAGTCTGTGCTCTGTGAATTCCTACGACGTTCTGATCCTGAAACCGGCGATCGAGACGATTCACAGCATCGATGCCGAGATCGTCGTAACGTCGTACATGGATCACCCCATCGGACAACTCTGCGCCGCCTACGCCGCCGCCACCGCAAACATCACGTCGACCTGCGGTCTCATCACGCACGTCCTCTTCGAAAATGATCCTTTCATTGAACGAATACGCCTCGACGGCACGCGCCTCGTACCGCCGGACGGAACTGGATGGGGCTTCGATGACCTCCTGAAAAAACTTCCATGGCAAGAACTCTGTTGACTTCCGACGGCGTAGCCGCCGTAAGAACCGTAGCCCCCGGCTTCAAGCCGGGGGTTACGAAACGTCGCTCAAGTGTGAGCGCGCTTAAGCGCGCGAAAGAACGGTTTACGCGATATCCCTCCCTTTCGCCCGCTCAAGCGGGCTCACAGAATCGGGAACCCTTCGCGAACCCCCGGCTCAAAGCCGGGGGCTACGGTTCTTACGCCGGCTTCGCCGACGAGGAGCCGCCGGTTGCGAAACCAGCGATGCCCAACCGTAGCGCCGCCGGCCCGGCGGCTGGACCGCCAGCGGCTCGCTGGCGCGTCGCGAATTCAACCCTGCCGCCGAGCCCCTTCGACTGCGCTCAGGGCAGGCTTCGGCGGTCCAGCCGGCGAGCCGCCGGCGCTACGACGGCGGCGCCATGATCGATTTCGAATCCGCCGAATCCCACCTTCTTCTCAATCCTCGGATGCCGACCGCCGAGCGGACGCGTTTGGAGAAGTTGGTTCCGGACATCGCTGCGCACGCCTTCGTCGCCACCTCGGGATCGACGGGCGACATCAAGCTCGTCGCGCTGTCGAAGCAGGCGATCCTTGCCTCCGCCAACGCTGTCAACGAGCGGTTGAACGTGACGTCGCGCGACGTCTGGGCCGCCGTTCTTCCCACCTTCCACGTCGGCGGCCTCGGCGTCTATGCGCGATGCCACCTCGCCGGCGCGCGTGCGCTGCCGATGCCGTGGGATCCGCGCGCGTTTGCGGAATCGGAGGCGACGATCGCGTCACTCGTCCCCGCCCAAGTGCAGGATTTGATCGCAGCGCAATTGAGACCGTCGCCAACGTTGCGCGCAATTCTCGTGGGCGGCGGCATCTTCAACGTCGAACGCGGCAACTGGCCCGCGCTGCCGAGCTACGGCATGACCGAATGCTCCTCCACGATCGCCATCGAAGAGACGCTTCTCGGACACATCGAAGCGCGCCGCGAATCGGACGGACGGCTCGCCTTTCGCGGGCCGTCACTCTTCACCGGCTACGCGACCGAACATGGCCTCATCGATCCAAAGATCGACGGCTGGTTCGTCTCCGAGGATTTGGGCGAGGTCGATGGACGAACGCTGCGGGTCATCGGACGTGCCGGTGATTTCGTCAAAATCGGCGGCGAGTCGGTCGATTTGAAACGCCTGGATCGCATCCTCTACGAGCTAGCCGGCAATGATGCAGGCATCATCGCGGTCGCGGACGAACGGCTCGGGCATGTCGTCCATCTCGCCACGGCGATCGAGCCGACGTTTGTCGGCGCGTTCAATGAGCGCGTCCACCCGTTCGAACGAATCCGCGAAGTGCACCGCGTGGAGTTCATTCCGCGTTCGCCGCTGGGCAAACTGTTGCGCGCCCAACTCGCTGCAGCTGTAGCGTCGCCACGGAAATGATGTGGCACAGACACTCTTGTTTGTGCTTTTGACTTCACGCAACTTGCGAGTCCGGCGCGAGCCTCCCCAACGCACAGACAAGAGTGTCTGTGCCACACAATCGGCGCGCTACCATAGCCCGATGCTCCGCACGCGCACGGCGGTGATGATCGCGATCGCGGCCGGCGTCGCCGTCACGCTGCTGCTGGCGTTCGACGTCGTCGATCCGCTGGAGTTACCCGCGCGCGACATGGTTCTTCGCCGTCTTCCGCAACACGCCGCGCAACGCACGGTCGTCGTGGCCATCGACGAGCAGTCGTTGCGCGAGGTCGGCGCGTGGCCTTGGGAGCGCACGAAACTCGCAACGATCGTCGATCGGGCCGCGGACGCCGGCGCGCGCGGCGTGATCCTCGACATCCTCCTCGCCGAGCCGCGCAGCGGCGACGAACAGCTTGCGAAATCCGCGAAGCGTCTGCCGGTGCTCGCCGTCGCAGTCGTCGATGAACATGGCCGCTGGTTGATGCCGCGATCGCCGTTGTCGGACTCTGTCACCGCCGCGCATGGCAACTTCGAGCTCGATCACGACGGCATTCTGCGAAGAATGTCGGCGACGAAACAGAGCGGCGATCGTTCGCTGACCGCGCTCTCCGTCGAAGCCGCGTCGCTTATCACCGGCGCGCCGATTCCGGTCGGACGTTCGATTGCCCCCGCACTTCGTACGAGGCCAAACGCAATCCCGCTCATCAGCGCCGCCGATTTGCTTCGCAATCCGGCGCTCGCGAAAAACCTCCACGGAAAACTCGTCTTCGTCGGCCCTACCGCCCTCGCCCTCGGCGATCGCGTGCTCACGCCCACCACGCGCGGCCATCAACCCGATCCCGGCGTCACCGTGCACGCCGCGGCGACGGAGTCGATCATCCGCGGCGACGTCATCACCGAATTGCCGCCGCTCGCCGCCGGCGTTTTCGCCGCAATCGGCATCGCCGCGATTCTGATCGCGCGCCGGCGCCGCATCGCCGCGAGCATCGTCATCGCCGCGATCGTCGCAGGCGGCATCGCGATGCTCGCGAACGGAACCGCCATTCCATTCATCACGCTCATCGCCTCCGCCGCGATCGCCGCCGGCGTTCTCGAAACGCGCATCATCATTGCCGCCTTGCGCAGCAGCGAAGAGCGCTACATCGATCACCGCGAGCGTGACGCCGAATCGAAGCGCGTGCTCGCGCATGAATTGAAAACGCCGTTGGCGTCGATGCGCAGCCTCACTCAACTGATGAACGGATTCGATCTCAGCGACGCCGAGCGGAAGCGCGTCACCTCGCTCTTGCAGCACGAAGCCGGCAAGCTGGAGACGATGGTCGGAACTCTTCTCGACCTGGAACGCCTTCCGCTGCGCGACTTCGCATCGTCATCGACGACCATCGACCTCGGCGACCTCGCCTCCGCACGCGTCGACTTTCTACGCGCCAGTACTGACCGCACCCTGTTCGTCTCCGCCGATCGCGACGTCTTCGTCCGCGCCGATGCCGCGCTGCTGGAGCGCGTCGTCGACAATCTCGTCGGCAACGCGCTCAAGTACACAACCGGCGCGGTCACCGTGCGCGTGGCGCGTCGAAACAACGACGCCATCCTCGAAGTGGAAGACCGCGGCCCCGGCATCAGCGAAATCGAGCGCGAGAAAATCTTCGCCCGCTTCGTGCGCGGCACCACCGCCGCCGGCACGAATGGACTCGGGCTCGGACTTTCCCTCGTCTGCGAAATCGCTAAATGGCACGGCGGCGCGGCGAGCCTCGATTCCGTGCAAGGCGGCTCGCGATTCCGCATGACGCTGCCGGTTGCAACCGAGTCGGCGAAAGCAGGAGCGATGTGATGGCGACCGTGCTCGTGGTCGACGACGACATCGGAATCCGCGAGAGCGCGGCCATGGCGCTCGAAAAAGTCGGCCTCAAAACCGTGCAGGCCGGCGACGTCACTGGAGCGCTGCAGGCGCTTCGCGCGCATCGCATCGATCTCGTGCTCAGCGACATCTACATGCCCGGCGAAACCGGGCTGACGCTGCTGCAAGCGATTTCCGAACGCCGCAATCCGCCGCGTGTGATTCTGATGACCGCACGCGGCACGATCGAAACGACCGCACTCGCCCAACGCATCGGAGCGTTCGATTACATCGCCAAGCCGTTCGACCTCAACGAGTTGATCGCCCGCGTCCGCGCCGCCCTCGGCGACCGCATCGCGGACGAAGTCGCAATCGAGCCCGGTCCGTCCTCGCGCATCGTCGGTTCGCATCCGTCGATGATCGCCATGTACAAGGCCATCGCCCGCGTCGCGTCGCTCAACGTGCCGGTGGTGATCCTCGGCGAGAGCGGCAGCGGCAAAGAGCTCGTCGCCCAATCGATTCACGACCTCGGCGACCGCGTTGCCGGCCCGTTCATCGCCATCAACTGCGGCGCGATCCCCGACACGTTGCTCGAAAACGAACTCTTCGGATCGGCGCGCGGTGCCTTCACCGATTCGCGTCAGGATCGTCGCGGCGCACTCTCGCGCGCCGACGGCGGAACGCTATTCCTCGATGAAATCGGCGACATCTCGCCGGCCTTTCAGGTCAAGCTCCTGCGCTTTCTGCAGGACGGTATCGTCACTCCGCTCGGCGCGGAGAAGAGCCATCGCGTCGACGTTCGCCTCATCGCCGCGACGCACCGCGACATCAAGCGGCTCGTCGCGGAAGGGAAGTTCCGCGAGGATTTGTATTACCGCCTCGCCGGATACGAGATCCCTGTCCCGCCGCTGCGCGACCGCGTCTCCGATATCCCGCTTCTCGTCGATCACTTCAAACATCGCATCGGCGCGGAGATGAAGAAAGACTCGATTGCCGGTCCGTCGCAGTCGGTGCTCGATGTCTTCACCGCGCACGCGTGGCCGGGCAACGTCCGCGAACTGGAGCAGGTCATCCGCCGCACCGTCATCGACTCCGGCGCGCTCACCGATCCTGCTGCCACGTCACGCGCCTTGCGCGACATCGCACCGTCCGCTGCTGATCACATACCCGCTGCCGCGCCGGTACAGACTGATGCTGACCTCGTATCCCTCGATGAGGCGGAGAAACGTCACATCATTGCCGTCCTGCGCGCCACCGGCGGGAATCAGACGCAGGCCGCCTACATTCTCGGCATCGAGCGCAAGACCCTTGCGCGCAAAATCAAACGACTCGATATTTCGCTCGAAACCTCATGAGGCCGGGATGAAAACACTGCTCGCATCGCTCGCCATGCTCACCGCCGCCGCGGCCACGACCACCACGCCGCCTGCGTCCGTCGGCTACCGCTTCGACGACGTCAAGCGCACCGTCACGCTGAAAACCGCGAAGAACGAATCGCCCGCCGCGAAAGGCTTGCGCGCGCAGAGTGGCGACCGCGTGCACACCGGCTGGTTCTCGTACGCGCTCATCGCCGCCGAGCCGCAGCGCGCCAAATTCGAGATTTTTTCATCGACGGACATCCAGCTCGCCGGCGGAACGCCCGGCGTGATCCTCTCCGTCGAGCGCGGCCGGATCCACGCGATGTTCGACAAGATCACCGGCTCTGAGCCGCGCATCGTCCAAACGCCCGGTGCGCTGCTGGCCGTGCGCGGGACGCAGTACAACGTCGAAGTCGATGCCGCCGGCAAAACGATCGTCGACGTCTTCGAAGGCACCGTCGAGATTCGCTCGCCGTTGCGCCCCGAGCCGTTCTTAGTCCACGCCGGCGAAACATCCAGCTTCACCCGCCGCGATCCGCCGCCCGATCGTCCGATGAAGACGCCTGACGATCGCCGCCAGGACGCCCCCGGCCGCCGCGACGGCGCCCCGCCCGATCCGCACGGCGGTCACGACGGCTCCGGCACCGGACATCCCGGCGATCCCGGAAGCCACGGCGCGCCGCCTCCACCTCCGGCATCCCGCCCCCCGCAACCACCCAGTGGCCCCGGCGGACATCATTAGGAGGAATCGTGAAATCGCATGGAATTCCGAATGCAGCAGAGAACCCGACCCGCACATTGAGCACAAGCTGCGCGACCGTAGCTTCTGAAATCTCTCACAATATGAGACAGTACAGATCCATGGGAGCGTTCTAATTTGAGTTCCGATTTCCTTTTTGTGCGTCCGTCACTCTTCAGAGGTCTCGCCAGGACTCTCGATTTTGTAGGTTCGTTAGATTCCTACAACTGGTCGGGTTCTGGGCAGGAGGCGGACGCGCGCGCGATGTCTGTCGATTGGTCGCTCGTTGCGGCTGAAGTTAACGAGGCGATGAAGGCTTTCGCTGACAAGCCGGTTGACCGCGCTGGAAACGAACAACTCAACCTAATCGACGCTGCGCCGCGCTAGACTCTCCACGTGGGAAGGTCCAGCCGCGACAAGGACGAGCGCCGACAACTCCAGCGTCGAGTCGAAGATATCGAACGCAACTCGCGCCGTGGCGGCTCCAACACGCAGCCGCAGTTTGTGGCGAGGGTCGAGGGAACCGTTTTCCAAGGTCCGCTTCCGCACCCAGAGATACTTGCTGGGTACGACCGCGTCCTACCTGGTGCCGCAGATCGAATTATCGCGATGGCCGAGAGTAACCAGCGGCATCGTCAGACGTTAGAGGCCACCGTGATCCCTGCGGGCGTGAGGAGCGAGCGGCTTGGGCAGGTCTTGGGTTTCATCCTTTACATTGCCACGCTCGCAAGCGGTACTTACCTCGTCTCGATGGGCAAGAGTACCGAAGGGGTAACCGAGATGCTCTCTTCGACCGGTGCATTTATCGCTTTGTACATCAAGGGCCAGATAGAGAAGAAGCGAGAGCTTCGCGGCAAGAGGCCCGAATAATTGGCTCTGTAACCAGCGATGTCAAAACCAAACCGCAGGGTTGGACGGCGAACGACATCACCATCGCGGTGTGTCAGCAACTCTGTATAATCCGTCCCCTGTTTCCACGCATATGAGCGAGTCAGCCACGGCGGAAAACTCGGCCGTCCCGATGCCGCGTCTTGGGGTTCAGGCGGTTCTGCGCACGGACGTGGGACTGGTGCGCTCCGAGAATCAGGACTTCGGCACGTACACCACCCCGCGCGAGGAGAGTTCCAGCCATCCCGGCGGACGGCTCCTCGTCGTCGCGGACGGCATGGGTGGCCATCGCGGTGGCGCCACCGCCTCCCGCCTCGCCGGCGAAACCGTCAAAGCGCAATACCTCGGCAGTGAGACGTACGACATCGCCCAGGCGCTTCGCGAAGCGCTCACGCGCGCGAACGCGAGGATTTTCACCGAGGCGCAGGCCAATCCCGATTTGCGCGGGATGGGGACGACGACCTCCGCGCTGGTGGTCAAGAACAACCAGGCCTGGTTTGCGCACGTCGGCGACTCACGCATCTATCTCGTTCGCGGCGACGACATCAGTCAGATCACCGAGGACCATTCGCTGGTCGCGTCGATGGTTAGGGAAGGGTTGCTCACGCCGAAGGAGGCGGAGACGCATCCGCGGCGCAATGTTTTGCAGCGCTCGATGGGCGTTGGCGAGGACGTCGAGATCGACGTCAGCGGCCCGTTCGACATTAAAGAGAACGACATCTTCATCCTCTGCAGCGACGGACTGCACGGACTGGTCAAAGAGCCGGAGCTGAAAGAGATCGCCGCGCTGCCGATCAATCAGGCCGCGACCGAGTACGTGAAACGGGCTCTCTCGCGCGGCGCTCCGGATAACGTCACGGTCATCGTCGCGAAGATCGTTCCGATCGATGACATCGGCAGCGAAACGCTCGTCGATGGCGATGAGACGCTTGCGGATCAACCGTTCGACGAGACGCAGCGCGACACCGCGCCGATCACTCCGATCACCGAGGAAACTGCGGGCTCGGAAGACGTCGGTGAAACGACGCTCGACTTGCCTGCCCAGCCGGACCGTTTGGAGAAAACCGTCGAGACGCCGATCGGCACGTCAGCGCCGCGCGGCTCGATCGCCAAGTGGATTTTGATTGCCGTGCTCGTCCTCGGCGGCGCCGGCGCGGCGTGGCTGTACTGGAACCATCAACAAGGAGTCGCAGCCACTACCACCGCGCCTGCCCGCTAATCGCATGGCCTCCTCGCCCCGCCTCCTCTTCGGATTTCTGCTGCTCGCCGCACTTGCCTGTCGCGGCGACGTCGCGCATCTCGATCAGGACGCGAAGATGGCGTACGGCGTCAAGCCGGCCGTCGTGCGCATCAGCGCCTTCGCTACCGCGGAGTTTGTCTACGACACGGACGCAATGCGGGAAGTCGAGAAAGAGCTTCGCGCGGCGGGTCGCGAAGTCCACGGTGTCTACAACAAAGACAACGAGGGCGTTCCGACGGGTGCGGGAGGCTCCGGCACTGGCTTCATCGTTCACCCAAACGGCGCGATCGTCACCTGCGCGCACGTCGTGACGCCGACGCGCGACCCGGAGACGGTACGAACAGCGCTGATGCGGAACGGCGCGATTGCCGCGCTGCTCAAAACGTTTCCCGTCGATACGTTGCGCGCGCTCTACCGCGACGACCTGCTCGATCGGCAAGTGACGATCGTCATGCGCTACGGGCAGCTCGACCAGGTGAAGATTACAAACGAAGTCGAATTGTCGAACGGCGAGAAGCTGCCGTTCACCATCGACCGCCTCTCCCCCCCGCTGGCTGAGCGCGGCACCGACCTCGCGCTGCTGCGCGTCAATCACAAGAACCTCCCCGCGCTCACGCTCGGCGACTCCGACTCCACGCGCGTCGGCGAGTCGATCTGGTCGGTCGGTTATCCCGCTGTCGCCAGCAGCACCGACGACGTCATCGGCGGCTGGCTCTCGCGCGACAGCGATCTCGAGGCGACGTTCAATCCCGGCATCATCACCGCCATCAAGCGCGACGTCACCAACACCCCGGTGTTTCAGTCGAATGTGGCCATCTATCGCGGCAACTCCGGCGGACCGGCCGTCAATCGCGGGGGCGAGGTGATCGGCATCTCCACGTGGGGACGCACCGACGCGGAAGCGATCAAGTTCCTCGTCCCGATCAACGTCGCGCGCAGTTTTCTGCGCGAGGCGAACGTGCCGGTGAATGTGGAAGGCGAATTTGATCAGCACTACCGCGCCTCGCTCGATGCCGCGCAGGACGGCAAGTGGACGCTGGCCTCGACCGAGCTGGCCAGCGCGAGCAACATCTTCCCGAACTCGCCCGACGTCATCCGCTTCCGCCACGATACTGATCGCGCGCTGCAGTCGATGCCGCTCTGGCGCAAGCATCCGGTGGCCAGCATCGGCGCCGGCGGGGCGTTGGCTGCGATCGTGATCGGACTGGCCATCCCGCGCGTGCGACGTCCGCGCATCCCGCTGGACATGCTCAAAGTGACCACCGAGCGCGTCGTCTCGCCGAGCAGCGCGCCGGCCGGTGCGCCGCTGATGCTCGGCAAGTTCACCATCCTCAACGGCACCCGCGCCGGCGAGCGCCTCGGCCTCGGCGGATCGGGCATCCGCGTGGGACGGGAAACGGCAATGTGTGAGATCGTATTGGAGAATCCCAAGGTCTCCCGGCTGCATGCGGAAGTGGTCTCGATCGACGGCAAAGTGCTGTTGATCGACCGGAATTCGTCGAACGGGACCTACGTCAACGACCAGAAGATCGACAAGCGATTCCTCAAAGACGGCGACATCATCTACTTCGGCGGGCGCAACGCGGTTGCGGTCGCCTTCCATGCGTGAGGCATTGAAACGTGGCTGACAAGCGGTGTGAGAACGGGCATTTCATCGACGAGAGCTGGGACCTTTGTCCGTATTGCCCCGCGGAGAACGCTGAATCCGACGTCCCGGTGGTCCGTCCGACGCGATTCGGCGAACCTTCGCGGCCCGTTGCCGTTCCGCCCGAACCGGTCCGCCGTCCGACCGCCGTTCCGCCTCCAACGATGAATCGCGACTCCGCCGTCGCGCTGGCCGACCAGCCGGTGGAGCGCACGGTGGCGGTGCAGAAACTCGATCCGCTCGCGGCTCCGAAGCGGTATGTCGTCGGCTGGCTCGTCGGATTGAATGGTGCGGCGCGCGGCGAATCGTTTCCGGTCCGCATCGGGCGCAACGTTCTCGGACGCGATCGCCGATCCGACATCGTCGTCAATGATGATCAGGCGTCGTCGCATCACGCCGATCTCGTGTTCCGCCCCGAGGAGAGACGGTTCATTTTGATGGACCACAACTCCACGAATGGGACGTACGTCAACGACGCGGAGATCGAGCCGCGGCGCGACCTTTTGCCGAAAGACATCGTCCGGGTCGGCTCGCACAAATACCTGTTCATGCCGCTGTGCGACGAAGGCTTCTACTGGGATGAAGAGGGTGCGCTGAAATGATCGGCAACGTCGTCGGCAACTACCGCATCGAGCGCGAGCTCGGCGAAGGCGGCATGAGCCACGTCTACGTCGGCCGCACCATGTCGCGCACCGACATCCTTCCCGCCGACTACGAGGTCGTCCTCAAAGTCATGAGCGAAGAGCTGGCCGGCGAAGTCACGGCCCGCAAGCGCTTCGTCAAGGAAGCGCACATCCTCGAGAAGCTGCGCCACCGCTACATCACCCGCTTCTACGAATTCATCAACAACGCCGATCACGCGGTGCTGGTGATGGAGCTGGTCGAAGGGACGCCGATCGACGTCCTGCTCACCGAACGCGGCGCGCTGCCGATCGCCGACGCCATCACCACCGCGCAATGCCTGCTCGAAGCGCTCGTCTACGCGCACGGAAAAGGGATCGTGCATCGCGACATCAAGCCGGCCAACCTGATCCGCGAAGGTGCCCGAGCCGGCGTCGTCAAAGTGACCGACTTCGGCATCGCCAAGATCAAGGAAGGGGGCACCGGCAGCGGCCAGACCGTCCTCACGAAATCCGGCTTCCTGCTCGGCACACCGCACTACATGTCGCCCGAGCAGATCCGCGAGCCGAAGGATGCCGGCGCCAAGAGCGACGTCTACTCCGCCGGCGTCGTTCTCTACGAGATGCTCACCGGGGCGCTGCCGTTCAACAGCCGCTCGCTGCCGAAACTGATCGACGCGATCTATCGCGGCGAGAAACAGCCGCCGCGCGCCTTCCGTCCCGAGATCGATGCCGACCTCGAAGCGATCGTGCTGCGCGCGATGCATCCGCGCATGGAGCAGCGCTACGAATCGGCGCGGCAGTTCTTCGAAGCGCTCGAGGAGTACAACCTCCGCCCCGGCTACACGCCGACGATGCGCCCGATTCCGGCAGCCGTTCCTCCGCCCAACGCACCTCCGCAGTGGCAGCTCGTGCACGTGAAAGCCGAAGCGAACGAAAAACACTCGCTGAGCGGCGACAGCATCATGGTCGGCCGCGACCGCACCTGCTCGGTCGTCCTCGCGCATCCGGCCGTCTCGCGCCGCCACGCCCGTATCACCATGGCCGGCAGCTCGCTCACGCTCGAAGATCTAAAGTCCGCCAACGGAACGTATGTCAACAACACGCGCATCGACAAAGCGGTGTTGAAGCCGGGAGACGTGGTGCGCTTCGGCGCCGATCCGGCGTGCAGTTATGTATTGAGAGACCATTGAATTCGGGAGTCGGGAGTCGGGAGTCGGAGCACTGTAAGGGAAGTCGCTCCGACCCCCGACTCCCGGCCCCCCGACCTGATCGCTAATCCACTACGGGGACAAACATGACCCAGATCAACTGCCTCCGCTGCAAACAGCCGATCGACATGAGCCTCGAACAATGCCCCGCGTGCGGCGAGCGGGTCACGGTGTTCCAGCGCACCTATTCGTCGAAGCTCCTCGACGGCAAGTACCAGATCCTCGACCGCCTCGGCATCGGCGGCATGGGCGAGATCTTCAAAGTCCGCCACATCCATCTCAACGAACTTCGGGTCATCAAGATCATGCGGCCGAACGTGGCCGCCGACGATCAGGGCATGCAGCGCTTCCTCCAGGAGGCGCGCACGTCGACGATGATCAAGCACAAGAACCTGGCGATGCTCTACGACTTCGCCCAGCTCGACGACGGCTCCTACTACATGGTCTGGGAGTTCATCGACGGCACCAACATTCAGAAGTGGATCGGCCAGAACGGAGCGATGCCGGCGCGGCTTGCAATCGAGATTTCGATCCAGGCGCTCAGCGGACTCGATCACCTTCATTCGATGGGCCTGATCCACCGCGACATCTCGCCCGAAAACATCATGCTGTCGCAGGACCACCACGGAAAACTGCTGGTGAAGGTCATCGACTTCGGTATCGCCAAACAACTCGCCGAAGGGGAAGGCAGCCAAGGCCTGACGCAGACCGGCATGTTCCTCGGCAAACTCAAATACGCCTCGCCCGAGCAGGCCGGTTTTCTCAAGGAGGGCGAGCATCTCGATCCGCGCTCCGACCTCTACTCCTTCGGCATCGTCATGTACGAGATGCTGGCCGGCCGCGCGCCGTTCCAGGCCACCAACCCGCACGGCTACATCCTCAAACACGTCACCGAGAAGCCGCTGCCGATCCACGACCTCAATCCGGCCGTGAAGGTTCCGCCGCAGGTCGAGTCGGTGATCATGAAGTCGCTCGAGAAGAGCCGCGACAACCGCTACGCGACCGCCGCGGATTTCGAGCACGCCCTCGAAGCGATCCGCAACACCGTTCCGCCCGATCAGAAATACGGACTCGGCGAGCGGATGATCACGCTCTCCGGCGCGCAGACGCTGGCCGAACTGCCGAAGTTCACGGCTTCCGGTCCCAACGCGACGTACAGCGGCGGCCAGCAGGCCACGCAGCAGACGATGACCGGCCAGCCGACGCAGGCTGAGACGTCGATGCCTTCGATGCCGCCGCCGCGCACCGGCCCGACCGGAACGAAGATCGGCAGCGACGAAGCCACGGTGATGGAGCGCAACCTCGGTCCGACAGGGACGATGCCCGGCCCGCAACCGACCCGCGCCGGCAGCGACGAAGCGACGATGATGGAACGCCTCGCGTCCACCGCCGCACCGACCGCCGCCGAACAGAAGTGGGGCGGCCCAAACGCCGCCGAAGCGACGATGATCGAGCGCCAGATCTCGCCGTCCTCGTTCGCTCCGAAAAAGAGCAACACCGGAATGATCATCGGCATCGCCGCGGCGCTCGTCATCGTCCTCGGCGGCGGCTACTTTTTCTGGAAGAGCAAGCAGCCGTCAGCCATCGTCGCGCCGACCAGCACGGCCGTCGTAACGACCACTGCGCCAACATCGACCGCGCCAATGCCGGCCGGCAAAGGCGTCCTGTTGCTGTCGGCATCGCCATGGGGCGAGCTCGACAAGATCGTCGATGACAAAGGGAAGTCGATCGACATCACCGACGACGACAAATCGACACCGACAAGCATCCAACTCGATCCGGGCAAGTACACCGTCACGATGTCGGATACGAAGGGTAAGTCGCAGACGATGAGCGTCACAGTCGAAGCGGGACAGCATGTGAAGAAACGCTTCGATTTCGACCCGGTCAATTTCGACGAGCTTCAAAAGGAAGTCACGAAACCATGAAATCCGCGCGCAGCGTCACGATCGGATTCGCACTCTTCCTCCTCGCCGCCACCGCGGCCTTCGCGTCGTGGTACGACGACTACGACGACGGTTTGAAGGCCGCGCGCAACGGCCAGTGGTCCACGGTCATTTCGAAGATGACTGCTGCCATCAACGGCAACTCCAAAGAGAACGACAAAGCCCGCACCTACGGCGCGATCTTCATCAACTATCACCCGTACTACTACCGCGGCATCGCCTACCTGAATACCGGCAAGTACGAGCAGGCCATCAGCGATCTCGAAAAAGCCTCCGGACCCGGCGAAGAAAACCTCGGCTCGATCGAAACGCTGATGTCGCGCGCGAAAGGAAAACTGGCGCAATCCAGCGCGCCGCCGCCCGAGCCGCAGCCTCCTGCACCGCAGCCGCGCATCGTGCCGGTGCCTGTTCCCGTTCCGGTGCAGCCGGCCGCGCCGTCGATCGACCCCGCACTCCGTCAGCGCGCGAACGCCGAAGTCAATCAAGCCAAAACGCGCCTCGCCGCCGCGATGCAGCGCAAAGCCGGCAACACACCGCAATACGGCCAGGCCACGCAGGCACTCACCGACGCGCTGACGAAGATCGGAAACGCGCGATCCAACGACGACCTGAATGCCGCGATCGCCTCGGCCCAGAACGCCGCCACGATCGCCGACCTCGCGCCCGCCCCCGGCGCGCCCGCGCCGCCGCCGACCGCGATTCCAACGCGTCCCACGCAAGCTACTTCGCTCGTTTTCGCCGACCCTTCCAAGCGCGTCCGCGACGCTCTGGAAAGCTACTTCAGCGGCGAGTTTGACGACGCCGCAAAGAAGTTCCGCACGCTCGCGGACGAAATGCCGAAGAACGGCTACATCTGGGCCTTCCTCGGCGCCTCGCAATACTCCCAATACGCCTTCGAGGCCGACGACAGCTACAAAGACCAGGCAATGCAATCCTTCCGCAAAGCCAAAACGCTCCGCAAATGGAACGGCGGCCTACCGCCTAAGTACTTCTCGCGCCGGATTCGTAAAGTGTTCGACAGCGCGAGTTAGATCGCTCTTGGTTTACCAGCGCAGCAGTTGGGATGACATAGCCCGAAGGCTATGGGAACTTTGAGCGACCAAGACTCTCGGTGTTGAGCGATGTTCCGTTGCATTCGTGCTTTTCCAACGTCAGCATCACCGAGCCGGTGTTTCAGCATTCCGAGTTTCTGCTTTCCCGCCCGTGCCGGCGGAGTTCGCAGTTCGGTTGGACGTGCCCTTGCCGATTGCAAAGCCGCCTACTCCGGCCAAGACAGGGAGCCCAGCCTCGGCAGATATTGTTCTGGTGAGCAAAAGTATTGTTATTGCGGCGATGACGAAGCCTGACAGCATGAATTGCCCGTACGATGTCCAAAACTCATTCCGACGCTCGTACCATTCTCCGATCATATTGGAAACCGTTGAATCGTCTGGTCTCGGACTATGGAAGAACCACGCTTGAAGCAGCTCCTCAAAATGAAGATGATTGAGAGCTCTTGCTCTGTTGATATAGAACGCAAAGTACGCTAGAGCCGCAAGAACAAGTAACGATACGATTGATACTAAAACAAGCACGCTAAAGCTCGCTCCAGGGGTTGTCGTGGCTACCATGTCATTGACCTCCTAGATTAGGAGAGACACGCTCGCTATAAATCCCTACCTCCATCTACTTTTGCAGGTGCCAACGGGCTAGTAAGAGTTCGGCCATACGGTAGGCCTCCCGGCCAATGGTGGTGATGCAGGGTTGCTCAACCTAGAAGCGGATGGCGCACCGTATGCTCCATCCGCTCACTTGAGAGTTAGGCGAAGCGCCGTATCGCGATAACCGCCAGCATTGCGGCCAGCAGCATCAGCATGATCGTGCTCATCGCGGGGATGTCGTCCGGGATGTAGATCGGGTTGCGGGTGTTTTTGTTGGTTGGGTTGTTGTCGCCGTCAGGGTCGGGGTTGCAGCCGTCCTGGGAGAGATCGGTTAGGGCCGTTCCGCTGGGGACTGGTGGCGGTCACGGGGCTGTTGAGGAGGAACGGGCCGTGGTTGGTGGAGACGTCGCGGGCTCGTATGATGAGGCGGATGTTGGCGATCTGGCCGGCGGCGATGGTGGAGGCCGGTGCTAGCAGGTTGGTGTCGGAGTTCCGTTGAACTCGGGGTTGACGGTGAAGTCGGGACTGGTCAGTGAGACTACGGTGTACGTGACGTTCGCGCCGAAGAGCGCGGCCAGCGGCGTCTGGACTTGCACGCCGGCAAGAGCCACGTCGCCGTAGTTATGGACGCGGAGGTCGATGGTCACGTTGTACATCGCGGGCGGCGAGGTCTGTATCTGCGACGGCACGATGGTGTGGCATTCGCCGAGGCCGATGGACGGATGCTCGTTGACGATCGTGACGAGGTGATCTTCGGCTTCGACGTCCGAGGTTCTCGCTGGTCGGAGTGAGGCCGCTCAGCGTCGAGATGCGGCAGCGCGCGAAGGTCGTTCCGATTGCGGAGCCGAGGGGCGAGTTGCGCGGCCCGGCGATGCCGGGCCGCACTGCGCTTGCGCTCTACTAGTTGTTCGAACCGGAGGAGCTCGAACCGCCGCTGCTTTCGCCGCCGGGCATCGCGTTCGAGACCGCCTGGCCGATGTCGGACGCGGTGTCCTTCACGGTGCTGACCACTTTGCTGATCACGCTGCGTGCGCTGGAAAGCGCCCCGCTCTTCTTCGCGGAACTGCGCTTCTTCGACGAGGCCTTCTTCGCAGGAGCTTTCTTCGCTGCGGCTTTTTTCGCAGGAGCCTTCTTCGCAGCTTTCTTCGAAGCAGCTTTCTTCGAGGCTTTCTTCGCAGGCGCTTTCTTCGAAGATGCCGAAGCCTTCTTCGACGACGCTTTCTTCGAAGCCTTCTTGCTCGCGCCCTTCTTCGCAGACGCTTTCTTCGCAGGCGCCTTCTTGGCGGACTTCTTCGGTGCGGACTTCTTCGACGACGACTTCTTGGCAGATTTCTTCGAGGACTTCTTCTTGGCAGCCATGGATTTCTCTCCTATTCAAAACTGAGTCGGTGGGGAGCCGTACGTTGTTCGAAAGAAAAAAATTTGTGCTGCGTGGCAACCGCGTTGCACGAATTTCAATGTAGACGAAGATGTCGCGATTGTCACGCATGCAACGGCTTCCGCGATGGCTTGCAGCCATCGCAATCATCGTCTTCGTCATCGGCGAAGCGTTTTGCATCTACCTCTTCATCCTCAATCGCCGGCTCACGCGCGAGCTGGTGAACCATTCCTGGCGCGCGCCGACGATCATCGTCTCCGCCGCGCGCAGCAATCCGATGCGCATCGCGACGCTCTACGGCGTCGACTGGCGCATCACGCCGCCGGTCACGCTGCAATCGATTCCGGCGCACGTGTCGAACGCGTTTCTCGCTGCCGAAGACGTTCGTTTTCATCATCACATCGGCATCGATCCGATCGGAATGGCGCGCGCGCTCTTCACGAACCTGCGCGCGCACGGCATCGCCGCGGGCGGCTCGACGATCGATCAGCAGATCATCAAGACGCGCTTCCTCTCGCAGGAGCGGACGTGGCGCCGCAAGATCACCGAGATCTTTCTGGCCATGCTGCTCGACGCGCGCATGCCGAAAAACGAGATCCTCGAGGTCTACCTCAACGAGGTCTACCTCGGGCACAACGCCGGCAAGCCGGTGCTCGGTATCGACGAGGCGGCGCGGCTCTACTTCAACAAGCGCCCGTCGGAGTTGCGCGTCGACGAAGCGGCCGTTCTCGCCGGCATGATCCGCGCGCCGAACCGCGACACGCCAGAGAAACGTCCCGATATCGCCCGCGCCCGCCGCGACGCCATCCTCGGCGTCATGCACGATCACGACTGGATCACCGACGCTGAGTTCGCCGCGGCAAAGAATCGCGACGTCGAATTCACCGGCGGGAGGATCCCGCAGGCACCCTATCCGTTTTACCTACGCGCCCTTCGCGGGGAGATCGTCAAAGAGATCGGCGTCCGTCCGGTCATCGAAGGCGCGCTCACGATCGTCTGCGAAATGGATCCCGACGCGCAGCGCAACGCCGAACGCGTGGCCGCGCGCGCGCCGGCGCAACTCGAAGCGACGCATGCATGGCTCCGCGCGCAGGCGCGCAGCGAGCCGCTGCAGGTGGCGCTGCTTTCCGTCGATCCGCGCAACGGCGGCATCCGCGCGCTCGTCGGCGGCAGCGACTACAACGTCTCTCCCTTCGACCGCACCTCGGCCATGCATCGCCAGCCGGGATCGGCGTTCAAAACCTTCGCGTATCTCGCCGCGATCGCATCGAAGAAGGCGACGACGTCGACGCTCCTACTCGACGCGCCGGTCAGCGTGGCCGTCAACGGCAACGAAACGTGGCAGCCGCACAACTACGACGATCGCTACCGCGGCCGCGTCACCGTTCGCGAAGCGTTCGAACATTCGCTGAACGTGCCGACGGTGCGGCTGTCCGAAGACATCGGCGTCGCGAAAGTGGTGAACGTCGCGGAGAAGTTCGGATTCGACGAACACTTCGCGCGCATCCCCGCGCTGCCGCTCGGTGTGACCGAGGTCTCGATGAGAGAGCTCACCGCGGCGTACACGCCGTTTCCGAATCTCGGCATCCGCGTCGAGCCGTTCCTCCTGCGCGAAGTGCGCGACCGCGCCGGCAAAACCCTCTACGCGCACGAGCTCGAACAGAAACGCGTGGCCGACGCCGGCGCAACGTACGTGATGCACACGCTGCTTCGCGGCGTCGTGCAACGCGGAACGGCCGCGCGCCTGAAGCGCTACGGCCTCGCGTACGTCGCCGGCAAAACCGGCACGACCAGTGATTACCGCGACGCCTGGTTCGTCGGCTACACCACGGACATGGTCACCAGCGTCTGGGTCGGCTTCGATCACGGCGCGCCGCTGCGGCTCTCGTCGGGCGAAGCGGCCATCCCGATCTGGGGTGCGTACATGAGCGCCATCCCGCATCAGCGCGGCGAACCGCGTCCGCCGAAAGGCGTGACCTTCCGCAACATCGATCCCGAAACCGGCATGCTCTGGCAGGACGGCTGCCCCGGCCCGATCCGCGAAGTCTTCCTCGACGGCACCGCCCCGACGCACACCTGCCCGGCCGGCTTCTTCGGCAACATCGTCCGCCACGTCTTCTTCGACCGCGACAACTTCGACGAGCCGGCCGCGATCACGTTCGAACAGTTCCGCAAATGGGCCAACGACGTTGACCGCAGCCGGCAGGAGGTCGAGGGGGTGCTGGGACGATTGAAGCGCGTGTTCGGGCAGTGAGGCCACTGTCATCCGGAGCCGCCGGAGCCGCGGGAGCGCGAAGCGCGGAACGGCGTAGGACGGTCGAAGGACCCCCACCCTGCTAACCCGGAAGGGGCGGCGGCGCACGAACGAGGCGAGCACGAAGGGGATCCTTCGACCGTCCTACGCTGCTCCGGCTTCGCCTTCGCAACTCGGCGGCTCAGGATGACAGCGTTTGACAAACCCGCGTCCCCGTCCTAACCTCGCCACTCGCTGGATTGATTTGGGGTCGCTTGCAACCAGGGTAAAAAAAGCTAAATAGCCGGCAAGTTCGAATTCGTTCTTCGATTGGCCCCACGTCGATTCCGGCGTGGGGCTTTTTTTATGCGCGACTTCATTCAGGCAATCGCTGACGAACACATCTACCTCTTCGATGGCGCGATGGGGACGATGCTCTATGCCAAGGGCGTCTTCATCAACAAGTGTTACGACGAGCTGAATCTCCGCAATCCGGAGATCGTGCGCGAAGTGCACAAGCAGTACGTGCGCGCCGGCGCGGAGATCATCGAGACCAACACCTACGGCGCGAACCGCATCAAGCTGCGCAGCTTCGGCATCGAGGACGAGCTGCGCGCCATCAACGAGCGCGGCGCGGCGCTGGCGCGCGAGGCGGCGGGCGACTCCGTCTTCGTCGCCGGAGCGATCGGTCCGCTCGGCATCCGAATCGAGCCGTACGGACCGACCTCGCTCGCCGAAGCGCGCGAGTATTTCCGCGAACAGGCCGCGGCGTTGCGCGACGCCGGCGTCGATCTTTTCGTGCTCGAGACGATGTCGAACATCGCCGAGATCGAGCAGGGCATTGCCGCCATTCGCGACATCTGCTCGCTTCCCATCGTTGCGCAGATGACCATCGGCAACGACGGCGCCACGATCTACGGCGACAAGCCGCGCACCATCGCGCAGCGGCTCGATCTCGCCGGCGCCGACGTCATCGGACTCAATTGCTCCGTCGGTCCCGACGTCATGCTCGACGCCATCGAGGAGATCACCGCCGTCACCGCCAAGAAGATTTCGGCGCAACCGAACGCCGGTCTTCCGCGCGAGGTGAACGGCCGCCAGATGTACATGGCCTCGCCCGATTACATGGCCAAATACGCGAAGCGGCTCATTCATAAGGGAGTCAAGTTCCTCGGCGGCTGCTGCGGCACTACGCCCGAGCACATCAAGATCATGGCCGACGCCGTGCGGCCGCTATCGCCGCGCCGCTCGTTCGTGGTGGTCGAGCGCGAAGCCGATGCGAGCCACTCCGACTCGAAAGCCTCGGTGCCGATGGCGGCGCGCTCGAACTGGGGCAAACGCATCGCCGGCGGCGAGTTCGTCACCACGATCGAGATCACGCCGCCGAAAGGACCGAATCCCGACAAGATGATCGAGTCCGTTCGCGCGATCAAAGCGGCCGGCGTCGACGCCGTCAACGTTCCCGACGGTCCGCGTGCGCAGAATCGCATGGGCGCGATCGCGGTCGCCGTCCTGCTGCAGCAGCGCGTCGGAATCGAGACCGTCCTCCACTACTGCTGCCGCGACCGCAACCTTCTCGGCATGCACTCCGACCTCCTCGGCTGCGCCGCTCTCGGCCTGCGCAATCTGCTGCTCATCACCGGCGATCCTCCGAAGATGGGACCGTATCCCGACGCCACCGCGGTCTTCGACATCGATTCGATCGGCCTGACGAACATGGCCAACCTGATGAACCATGGCCTCGACCTCGGCGGCAATCCATTCGGCGAGCCGACGCAGTTCACGATCGGCGTCGGCGTCAATCCCGGCCACATGGACCTCGACTACGAACTTCGCCGCCTCGACTGGAAAGTGAAAGCAGGCGCCGAGTACTGCATTACGCAACCCGTCTTCGACGTGGCCGTGCTGGAGCGATTCCTAGCGCAGATCGGCGACATGCAATTGCCGGTCGTCGCCGGAATCTGGCCGCTGCTCTCGTATCGCAACGCGCAGTTCATGAACAACGAAGTGCCCGGCGTGTCGGTGACGGACGAAGTGATGGAACGCATGCGCATCGCCAGCGAGAAGAGCAAAGAGCACGGGCTCCGCGAAGGCATCGCCATCGCCCGCGAAACGCTCGAACGTGTCCGCGACCGCGTCGCCGGCGTGCAGGTCTCAGCGCCGTTAGGCCGCGTCGATCTCGCGCTGCAGGTGTTTGAAGGCTTGGTCGAGAACCACGCGGCCGGCGCGTGAAAGGCGCATCCAGAGCTACAAAAGAGGAGGGCGTGAGCCCTCCCCTTTTGCGAATGCGGAGTGATGCGGTTTACGGCGTCGTGACGATGGCGTCGTCGATGTAGACGTCGTTGCCGAAGACGCTGATGCCGAGGAAGCCTAGTTGGACGGTCGTGCCTTTGTAGGCGGTCAGGTCGATGGTGTGTTGTTTCCAGCCGGTCGTGCCGTCGTAGCGGTTGATGGCGGTGCCGACGTTGGCCCAGGTGCCGGTTGTCGAGGCCTGCACCTGCACGCGGTCGGCAGCGGTGGAGTAGCCGGTGTCGTGATAGACCCAGAACTTCAGCGTAGCCGTGGTGGCCGTGCCCGGGATGGCGAAGCCGGTGGTCTGATAAATGCGCGTCTGCGAGCCGCTCGCGGAATCGTAGGAGTTGAATCGCGCGAGGTCGCTACCGCCGTGCGGCGAGATGACCGGATGCGTGCCCGCTGTGACGATGGTCCAGGCGCCGCCGGTGCCGGAGACTTGCGCGGTGGCCCAACCGGTCATGCTTTCGAATCCGTTCGAGAAGAGCGTCGATGAGCTGCACGATGCCGTGAAGTTGTTGCCGGTCACGTTCGCGCCGGCGATGGTCACCGAGAGAGTGGTTGGCGAGAACGTGCAACCGCTCTTGCTCGGCGTCACGGTGTAGGTGCCGTTGGCGAGGCCGCTGATGACGTAGTTGTTCGACCCGTCGCTGGTCGCGCCCTGCGACCCGGCGGTGACGGTTGCGCCCGACGTGCCGGCGCTGCCGGAGATCGAGTAGGTGGCGACAGGCGTCGTCACCGTGGCGGTTATGGTGTAGCTGCCGGCGGTGTAGCCGTTCACGCCTACCCACCAGGTGCCCGAAGAGGGATTGGTGGCGGAGCAGGTCTCGTTGCCGGACGAGGTGTACGGCCGGCAGATGTAGGTCGTCAATGTCGGTTTGGCGTTGAACTGCGTGTAGATGTCAACGTCGGACGTGGCATTGGTGGTGGTGAAGGTCAGGTTCGTCGCGCCGGCCGGAACGCTGATGTAGTAGTACTTCCACGCGTTCAGGGCCACGCTTTCGCCACTCAGTGCGACGCCGCTGGTCCGCTGCGTGTCGCCGGTGCCGCAGGTGGCGGTGAAGTTGACTCCCGTCACGTTGGACGAAGTGATGGTGACGGAGCTGGAGGCGGGGGAGAACGTGCAGCCCGACTTGCTCGGCGTCACGGTGTAGGTTCCGGCGACGAAGCCGGACATCGAATAGTTGCTCGATGCATCGCTCGTGGTGGACGACGATCCCGCGGTGACGGTGGCGCCGGTGGTGCCGGCGTTGCCGCTGATCGAGAAGGTCGGCGCGCTGCATGAGGCGGTGAAGTTGACGCCCGTGACGTTCGCCGAAGTGATCGTGACGGAGCTCGAGGTGGGCGAGAAGGTGCAGCCGCTCTTGGTCGGCGTCACGGTGTACGTGCCGGCTGCGAGGTTGGCGATCGTGTAGTTGCTCGACGCGTCGCTGGTCGCCGAGCCGCCGCTCGTGGAGAGCGTCGCGCCGGTCGTGCCGGCATTGCCGGAGATGGAGAACGTGGCCGTCGTCGACGTCGTCACCTTCGCCGTCCAGATCTCCTCCTTCGCGTTGTTGCGGCGGTCGGTCCAGGAGGGGAAGAAGGCGTTGGCGTAGCCGGAGAGGCTGTTGTAGTCGCCGAACTGGTTGCCGGAATCGGCGCCGGTGACCGTCTCGTCGGTCATGGCCGTCGTCACCTTGACCGCGGTCTGCCAGGTGGCGCCGCCGTCGGTGGACAACTGGTAGTAGATGTCGACCTTCTTGCGGCCGGAATCGGCGACGGTGTCGTAGTAGATCGCGCCGAGGTTTCCGTTCGTCTCATCGACGGCGAGGAATGGGTTGAACTGGTCATTGAGGCCGCTCTGGTTGTTCAACTTGATCGCGGCGCTCCACGTTGCGCCGCCGTCGGTGGAGCGGGTGAACCAGATGCGCGTCTTACACGTCGACGTAACGCTCGATCCGGGCTCGCTCGTCGTGCTGGCGCAGCCGGAATCGCCGGAGAGATCCGTCCAGACTGCGTAGACGTTGTTCGTCGTACCGTTCTTGTACGCGCCGCCGGAAACGTAAACCAGCGCGCGGCGGCTGTTGAACGACGGAACGCCGATGTCATAGCCGCGGAACGTGGTCCTGATCTTCACCGGCGTGCCGTAGCTGGCGCCGCCGTTGGTCGACTTGACCACAAAGATGCCGCGCGAGCCGGTGTCGGGGAAGAAACCGAAGACGTCGCCGGCGGAGTTGGTCTTCACGTCGGCGCCGATGCAGGTGCCGGTGGCCTGCGCATCACTGACCTGGATCGGCGTTCCCCATCCGGTGGACGTCCGGCGATTCATGAAGGCGGGGTTGCCGTTGTGCCAGATGACGTAGTTGTTGTTCGCGAACGCCGACGTCGCGCTGTGGTCGATCCACTGCATCTGTTTGTCGGTGTTCGTCTGCGTGCCGGAGATCGTTCCGTCGAACGTCCACGTCGCGCCGCCGTTCGTCGATTTGTACGACTGGACTTTGAGGACGGTCTGCGCGGAGTTGATGCCCATCGTGGTCGACCACGCGGTGCCGTCGGAGCTCCAGTCGACCGTCGGATCGGAGTGGAAGGCGTCGCCGCTGGCGAGGGGAAGGTTGCTCTGCCCCCAGGTCACGCCGCCATCGGTGGAGTAGTACTCGCCCTGCATGCCCGAGCCGCCGATGTTGTTCGAGGCGGCGATGATCTTGCTCGGATTCCAGTAATTGATGCGGATGTCCGATTCGCTGCGCGAAACCGTCTGCGCGCCGGAGCTGCGGACGTTCGTTCCGGCCGTTGCGCCGAGGGCCGTGATGCGCCGAAAGCCCATCGCCGACGCCGTTCCGTCTTCGTCGTCCGCGTCGAGATCCTGGAAGTTCCGGCCGGGCGGCAGGCTCGCCTCCGCATGTCCTGGCTTGAGATCCTGGTGCGTCATCATCCACTCCAGGACTTCTTTCAGTACGAGGGGATAGCCCCCCGTCGGATCGTTGTCGTTGTCGTAGTTGGCTTCGGGATGTCCCTTGCGCCAGTAGACTTTGAGCCAGGGTGGAACGATCGGATCGTCCGCGTCTTTGTCTTTGAGCTTGGTGAAGTCCTGATTCTGTTTGATCAGCTTTTCGAGCTCGCTGCCGGGTTCGGCGTGCGCTTTCTTGAGTTGCTCATCGAGCGAGGGGAACTTCTTTGCCTGCCCCGGAGGAGTCACCGGTTGGGCGTAGATGGATACAGCGAAAAACAGAGCGACCAGGACGAGAGAGATTCTCTTCATTACTTTCCCTTCGTAAAACGTCAATTTTCGCGGGGTCGAAGGGCTCAGCTAGATCAAGATCGGTGCCGCACGAAAACGGCTGTAAATCGGTCTTTTTGGCAGCTTTGTTGACCCTGAAGGGCGAAAACGCGCGGTCACGGGTTGAGCAGTGATGCAGCGGTTGACCCACCGAGCGAGCGATTGGGTAAAGAACTGCACGGAGGTCGGTGACCATTGAACGAGCATGTCGCACATCGACGTGTAGCGATCATCACAACCCACCTGCGGACGTTGCCGTTACCTTCGTGGCCGTGCAAGTGACTGCGTTGACCGAAACACCTCTGAAGGCGGTTGAACGGCGCGAGCATCGCGCTGCCGGGGAGATGCTGTTCATGGAGGGTGAGTCGCCTGCGGGCGTGTATGTCCTTCATGCGGGTGATGTCGAGCTGGTGTTTTCGCCGCGCGAGGGGGAGCCGAAGCCGTTGCGGGTCATCAATCCGGGACGGATTCTGGGATTGAGCTCCGTGGTGATGGAGCATCCGCATGACTGTTCGGCGGTGGCGCTTACGGACTGCGAGGTCGGCTTCGTCGAGCGCGAGGCGTTTCTGCGATCGCTCGAAAAAACGCCGGCGATCTGGTTCAGCGTCCTCCGCATGCTCAGCAACGACGTCAACGCCGTCTACGACGACATGCGCGCGCTTGCCATCGGGTGACGTCCGTCACCTCGGCGCATGACGGGCATCATCGGTCGATGGTTGGGCCGCCGATATCGTCATTTTCATGACAATCCTCGCCGAGGCTCCCGCGTCGCCGACCGATAAATCGCAGACCGTCAAACCGCAGATCGAGCAAGCGTCCGAAGCGATGATCGACGGCAACGAAGCCGCCGCGCGCGTGGTGTATGCGCTCAACGAAGTGATCGCGATTTATCCGATCACGCCGGCGTCGAACATGGGGGAGTGGGCCGACGACTGGGCGGCGCAGAAGCGGCCGAATCTGTGGGGGACTGTCCCATCGGTGGTCGAGATGGAGAGCGAAGCGGGAGCGGTCGGCGCTGTACACGGCGCGCTGCAGACCGGATCGCTGGCCACGACCTTCACCGCGTCGCAGGGACTGCTGCTGATGATCCCGAACATGTACAAGATCGCCGGCGAGTTGACGCCTGCGGTGTTTCACGTTGCGGCGCGGTCGCTGGCCACGCATGCGCTGTCGATCTTCGGCGATCACAGCGACGTCATGGCCGCGCGCGGAACGGGGTGGGCGATGCTCTGCTCGTCGAGCGTGCAGGAGGCGCACGACTTCGCGCTCATCGCGCAGGCGGCGGCGCTGGAGTCGCGCATTCCGTTCCTCCATTTCTTCGACGGCTTCCGGACCTCGCACGAGATCGCGAAAGTGACGTTGCTGACCGATGCCCAGATGCGCGCGATGATCGACCTGGAACTCATCTTCGATCACCGCTCGCGCGCGCTCACGCCAGACCATCCGGTCATGCGCGGCACCGCGCAGAATCCCGACGTTTTTTTCCAGTCGCGCGAGCGTGCCAATCTGTTCTACCGCGACTGCGCCGGAATCGTCGTCGAGACGATGGAGCGTTTCGCGAAGCGCGCCGGCCGTTCGTACGCGCCGTACGAGTACCGCGGCGCGCCCGATGCGGATCGGGTGATCGTGGCGATGGGATCGGCGTGCGAGACGATCGGCGAGACGGTCGAGGCGTTGAACGCGCGCGGCGAGAAAGTCGGCGTGGTCAACGTGCGGCTCTTCCGTCCGTTCGACGTCGAGCGATTCGCGAATGCGCTACCGCAGACGGTGCGTGCGATCGCGGTGCTCGACCGGTCGAAGGAATCGGGCAGCGCCGGCGAGCCGCTCTACCTCGACGTCGTCACCGCATTGCGCGAAGCGGATCGCGACGTTCCGGTGGTAACCGGCGGACGATTCGGATTGTCGTCGAAGGAGTTCACGGCGGCCATGGCCAAAGGCGTGTTCGACTCGCTCAAAGACAAAAAGCCGCTTCGCCACTTCACGGTCGGCATTCGCGATGACGTGACGAACCTCAGCATCGACTTCGATCCGTCGTTCACCGTCGAGACCGACGATGTCGTTCGCGCGATGTTCTACGGCCTCGGCTCGGACGGAACGGTCGGCGCGAACAAGAACAGCTGCAAGATCATCGGCGATACGGGCCGCTACGCGCAGGGCTACTTCGTTTACGACTCGAAGAAGGCCGGAGCGGTCACGGTGTCGCATCTCCGCTTCGGGCCGGCGCCGATCCGCGCGCCGTATCTGATCGAGCACGCCCAGTTCGTGGCCTGCCATCAGATGTCGCTCGTGCAGCACAACGACGTGCTCAAGAACCTCGCGCCTGGCGGAACGTTCCTGCTCAACGCGGCGATCGATTCGTTCGAGGAGTTGCCCGCGCACATCCGCGAGGGACTGGCGGCGAAGAACGCGAAGCTTTTCGTCATCGACGCGTCGCGCGTGGCGCGCGAGTCGGGCATGGGCAACCGCATCAACACGATCATGCAGGTGGCGTTCTTCGCCTGCGCGAAGGTGCTGCCGTTCGATGAGGCGCTTGACGCCATCTGCTCCGCGGTGCGCAAGACGTACGCGCGCAAGGGCGAGGCGGTGGTGCAGATGAACCTGCGCGCGATCGATGCCACGCTCGCGAACCTGCACGAGATTGTCGTCACGCACGAGCACTGTCATCCTGAGCCGCCGGAGGCGTTGGAGCGCGAAGCGCGGAACGCCGCAGGACGGTCGAAGGACCCCCTCGTTTTTCACGATGCAAGCACTGAGGGGGTCCTTCGACCGTCCTCCGGCGCTTCGCCTTCGGCTACGACGCCTCCGGCGGCTCAGGATGACAGCGCGCCGAAATTCGTGCGCGATGTTCTCTTCGAAATCATCGGTGGCCGCGGCGACGCGCTGCCGGTCAGCGCGATGCCGTGCGACGGCACCTTCCCCACCGCCACCGCGCAGTACGAGAAGCGCAACCTGGCGCAGGAGATCCCGGCGTGGGAGACCGCGGCGTGCATCCAGTGCGGCAAGTGCGCGATGGTCTGTCCGCATGCCGCGATTCGCATCAAGGCCTACGATCCGTCGCTGCTGGCCGATGCACCGCCGACGTTCAAGTCGCTCAAGCCGATGCACAAGGATTGGGCAGGCTTGGTGTACACGATCCAGGTCGCGCCGGAGGACTGCACCGGCTGCAAGATCTGCGTGGACGTCTGTCCGGCGCGCAGCAAGGTCAATCCCGAACTTCAGGCGTTGGACATGCAGCCGCAGCAGCCGCTGCTCGAGGCGGAGCGCGCGAACTGGGACTACTTCCTCAAACTGCCGCAGCACGACCGCCGCGAAATCAATGCGGGATTGATCCGCCAACAGCAGTTGCAGGAGCCGCTCTTCGAGTTTTCCGGCGCCTGCTCCGGCTGCGGTGAAACTCCCTACCTGAAACTGATGACGCAGCTCTTCGGCGATCGTGCCGTGGTCGCGAACGCGACCGGCGGCTCGTCGATCTTCGGCGGCAATCTGCCGACGACTCCATGGTCGAAAAATGCGGACGGCCGCGGTCCGGCCTGGGCGAACTCTCTCTTCGAAGACAACGCCGAATTCGGCCTCGGCTTCCGCCTTTCGCTCGACAAGCAGCGGCAGTTCGCGGTCGAGATCCTCCAGCGTCTCGCGGTGGCCATCGGCGAGAACCTCTGTCGCGCCATCATCGATTGTCCACAGGTCACCGAGGCGGAGATTTTCGAGCAGCGGCAACGCGTCGAAGCGCTGAAGGTTCGCCTGCGTCGCGTCGAGCTTTCGACGCGGATGCACAAGCTCGATCCGACCGACGAGCAGCAGCTTCTGGCAATCGCCGACTCGCTGGTCAAGAAATCCGTCTGGATCGTCGGCGGCGACGGTTGGGCGTACGACATCGGCTTTGGCGGCCTCGATCACGTGCTGGCCAGCGGCCGCAACGTGAATATCCTCGTGCTCGACACCGAGGTGTATTCGAATACCGGCGGGCAGATGTCGAAGGCGACGCCGCGCAATGCCACGGCGCGTTTCGCCGCAGCCGGCAAGCCGTCGGCGAAGAAAGACCTCGGCCTGATGGCGATGACGTACGGCAATGCGTACGTAGCCAGCGTGGCCATGGGCGCGCGCGACGAGCACACGCTGCGCACGTTCATCGAAGCCGAGGCGTACGACGGGCCGTCGCTGATCATCGCCTACAGCCACTGCATCGCGCACGGCATCGACATGGGAACGGCGCTGCAGCATCAGAAGTCGATCGTCGAAGCGGGACAGTGGCTGCTGTATCGCTTCAATCCCGATCGCGCGAAGAATGGCGAGAACGCGCTGCAGCTTGATTCGCGGACGTTGAAGCGTCCAGTCGGCGAGTTCCTGAAAACCGAGAACCGTTTTCACGATCTGTCAGCGGAGGACATCGCGGTTGCGCAGCACGACGTCGATGCGCGCTGGAAGATGTATTCGTATTTGAGCTCGATGGCTCAAGGGGACGTTTCACGCGCGGAGCACGCGGAGAGGCGGAGAAAGGATGAGGATTTCGATCTTCGCCGGCGATATCTGCGATGTCCCCGCCGAGGCGTTGTGTACGTCGACGAATCCGCGGCTGTCGCTGGCGATGGGGACGGGTGCTGCGCGAAAAAAATCGCGCGCGTCGAAGACCACGTGATCGTGCAGCCGTCGACGCAGCGGGCACAGAGGCACCGGTAAGGGAGTTCGCCGGCGTTGAGAAGGAGGACCGGCCGGCCCTCCTTCCGTTGACACGCTCTTCCTACTTTGCCAGCCCGCGGATGTACGCGACGAGCGACGAGATATCGGCGACGCTCAGCTTCGACTTGTACGGGGGCATCTTTCCCTTGCCGTCGGAGATTACTTTCACGAGATCCGAGTCGGACAGCTTCTGCACGTCGGCAGCGCGAAGGTCGCGAACCTTCATCGCTTTGCCGGCCGGGGTTTGGCCGGCACCGTCAGGGCCATGGCAGGCTGCGCATTTCGTCTTGTAGATCTCCGCTGCTCCGGGCGTGTCGGCGGCGAACGCCGCGGAGGCGCCGAGCGTCAGGAGTGTCGTCATCGACGCGATTACCGTTAGTCTTCTGTAGTTCATTGTAAATCCTCCCAAGTCATTGTGACATCGTGCTGCCCGAATGGCAGTCAGCGCAATTTAAATTTCTCAGATCGCCGAGGTCTATGGGGTGCTGGAACTCCGCGTTGGCTGCCGCCTCTCCGAGTATCGTATGGCAAAGCGTGCATTCCTTGCTGATCCTTTTTCCGTCGCGGCTGACGTGTTGGTCGTCATGACAGCGGAAACAGCCCAGTGAATATAAATGGCCGGCGTTGTCGCGGTGCGTGCGCCAGTCCACACGCATCTCCGGGAAGCGGGTCGTAGAGAAAATCTGCTGCAATGTGACAATCGATCGATCGACGGCGGCATGCTTGGCTGCATATATGGCCGGGTATGACTTCGCGTAATACGCCCGGTAATCATCGCTGATCGATTTCATTGCCTGCGGCGTGGATGAATACTCCTTAGATAGAACGGCTACAGCTTGCTGCTTGGCAAACGGAAGTGAACGATCGATCGTGCCCGCCAGCAGAGCACGGTCGGCGGAGCGGTCGGGTGAAATGTAGCTGTGAGCCGGGCGGCTATGGCAATCAATGCAATCCATACGCCGTGACGGCATTTTCGCAATCTGCGCCGGCGTCAGCGTCGAGCCTTCGGTGAGATATTCAGTAACGTGCCCACTGCGGTCTTTGATTCGGACCCATGGGATTTCCTGCCGCTGACGGTCCGTGGCTACATAGGTGACCTCGTTGGCGAGGTTCATATGCCAGTGAATTCCGCCGGTCAGGCCAGTGGTATGACTGCCGCCCCCTGTCTTGATCAGCAGGCGTACTTCGCGCGGCGTGCTCTGTTCGTCGTATTGATAGTGATTGAAAATCTTGAGCTGCGTACCGAAGTATTTTTCGGGCGAGTGGCACTGCTCGCAGGTTTCGCGGGCGGGCCGGAGGTTGTCGACGGGAGTCGGAATCGGCTTTGGGTATTTTCCAGTGAGTACGCCGATCAGTTGATGAGTTCCCGTCACTTTGGAGCGCACGTACCACGTCGCTCCGCCGCCGACGTGGCATTCGACGCAGTCCACGCGTGAATGCGCCGATTGATGGTAGGCCGTGTATTCAGGACCCATCACGTGGTGGCAGGCCGTCCCGCAGAAGGCGTTGGACTCGGTGTAGTGATACGCCTGATAGCTGCCGATGACGCTGGCCGTGACGAACACGATGACCCCAACGAACGTGCCGATGAGGATGAGGCGCGTGCGCCGGATGTTGAGGTCGATCCGCGGATACTCGGCCACTTCGCCGGGCGCGCGCCGCCGGCGCCGTTTCCGTTCGATCAGTAAACCGGCGAGATAGACGAGGATCCCGAACGACAGAATGGCTGGCGCGACGATCCAGGCCAGGATGCCGAGGTAGGGGCTGGCGTGTGCCTGCCGCCCGTCGATATAGATCAGAAACAGCGTGTTCGTCAGAGCGACGAACGCGATGACGGCTCCGACGGCACTGATCGGATTCCTGCCGAGACTTGGGGATTTCGATCCGTCTGGCATCTGCTGCTCCTTCATTGTGAGCATTGCATCGTAGCCGCCGGCGATTTTTGAAAGTGCGCGAAAGGAGACATACCGCAGAAATTATTGAGATTAGGGTGAAGGTCGCTTCATGAGTGCAGACGATACCGGCACGCGCAAAACTGCTCCGTAGTTGCGGTCACGAGTTCCTGTGACGACTGTCACACGACCGCTGTGGCCGCGCGCATGGCTGGTCGTCCCTACGCACCGTAGCGTGTACGCGTGAAGAAACGAGATGAAGTGAACCAGGTATCGGAGGTCCGCATGAACACCCAGATGAGGCGCGCCGTTTTCGCGATTTTCACGATTGCGCTGCTCGCATTCCCCATGCTTGCGACGGATGCGCGCAAGCGAGCGGCCGCGCCCGCGCCGGCACCCGCGCAATCGCGCTACGCGTCGAATCATGTCGAGGCCTATCTCACCGCGTCGGACATCGCCTTCATCCGTCCCGGTCTGAAAATCAAGGTCAACTCGATCACGATCGGCACCGACCGCAAGCCGGTCATCGACGTCAGCCTCACCGATGACCTCGACCAGCCGCTGGACCGCCTCGGCAAAACCACGCCGGGTCCGATCTCGCTGAGCTTCGTCCTGGCCTGGTACGACCCGGAGACGCGCCAGTACACGTCGTACGGCACGCGGACGCAGACCTCGCCGGCCACCAGCCCCCATCCGGGAGTGACCGCCACGCAGGCCAACTCGATCGCGGGAACGTTCACCGACCTCGAGACCGGCCACGCCAAGTTCACCTCCACGACCGTGCTGCCGTCCGGCTTCGATCAGGCCAAGACGCACACGCTCGGCATCTACTCGTCGCGCAATTTGACCGCCGTACCGGGCATCGATCCGGCGCTGGCGAAGAACTACTTCGCGAACGTCGAGTTCGACTTCCGGCCCGACGGCGCGGCGATCACTGCCGGCAACACGTGGGACAAGATGCGCGACTCATCGACGTGTCTGGCTTGCCACGATACGCAGGCTGCGTTGAACGCGCACGGCGGTTCGCGCCGTGACATCAAGCTCTGCGCGCTCTGCCATCAGCCGCAGACCACCGATCCCGACACCGGCAACACGGTCGACATGAAAGTGATGGCCCACAAGATCCATCGCGGTGAAAGCCTGCCGAGCGTGATCGCCGGCACGCCCTACGTGATCATCGGCAATGCGCAGTCGGTCCACGATTTCTCCACCGTCGCGTTTCCGCAGGACATCCGCAATTGCGCGACCTGCCACGAAGGTTCCGTTGCCGCCAACAAAGGCGCGCAGTCGGCGGTGTGGTACACGAATCCGAGCCGTGCCGCGTGCGGCTCCTGCCATGACGACGTCGATTGGGTGACCGGCGCGAACCATCCGGCCGGACCGCAGGCCGACGACAAAGCGTGCGCCGCGTGCCATCAGCCCGAGGGCGTCGAGTTCGACGCGTCGATCAAGGGCGCGCACACGGTTCCGTTCAAGTCGAAGCAGTTGAAGGGCCTCAACGCCACCGTCGTCAGCGTGACCAACATGCTCCCCGGCAAGCAGCCGACCGCCGTTTTCAAGATCACGAACAATGACGGTACAGCCGTCGACGGGACGAAGCTCGCCACCTTCTCACCAATCCTTGCCGGACCGACTGCCAATTACGGTGCGAACTTCCGCGAAAACGCCATCACCAAGGGCGTCTTCAGCGCGGCCGCCGGAACGACCACCTACACGTTCACCGCCGCGCTTCCAGGAAATGCATCGGGAACGTGGTCCATCAGCGCCGATCTTCGCCGCAACGCCTCGCTCAAGCGCGGCGACGGCAAGGCCGACATCGCCATCCAGGAATCCACGCTCAATCCGATCAAGTATGTGGCCGTGACCGGAACCGCCACTCCGCGGCGCACCTCCGTCACGCTCGCGCAGTGCAATCAGTGCCACGACACGCTGCAACTGCACGGCGGCCAGCGCCGCAACATCGAAGAGTGCGTGATGTGCCACAACCCCACGGGGAACGATCAGGCCAACCGGCCGGCAGCCGAAGGAGCTCCGGAGTCGATCTCCTTCCAACGCATGATCCACCGCATTCACACCGGCGAGAATTTGACGCAGGACTTCACGATCTTCGGATTCGGCGGCTCCAGGAACAACTTCAATGAAGTCCGCTTCCCTGCGGACACTCGCGACTGCGCGAAGTGCCATGCCAGCACCGCGGCCTACACGCTGCCGCTGCAGCAGACCGACATCACCTCGGTCATCACTCTCCGCGATTACTTCACGCCGCAGGGTCCGGCCACCGCGGCCTGCCTCGGCTGCCACGACAACAAGGATGCCGCCGCGCACGCGTTCCTGAACACCGCCAACTTCCCCGGATCGGCGATCCCCGCCGAGGCGTGTGCAACATGCCACGGAACGGGGAAAGACCACTCGGTCGAAAAGGCGCACGCGCGGTAGCCGGATCTGCAAATGAAATCTCATATCGGAGGACTACTTCTGTTGCTGGTGTTCGGTCTTTCGGTCCTGGCGCAGACCGTAGCCCAGACGCCGCCCGCGAAACCGCCCGAGGTCCCGGCAACGCAGACCGCACCACCCGCGAAAGCAGAGGAACCGGCCGCGCTTCCCGCCTGCAGCGACTGCCACGCCGATCAAGCTAAAGCATTTGCCGCGAACGCTCATGCGCACGGCAAAGTGAAAAAGGGTGAAGTGCCGAACGCGCTCTGCGAGTCCTGCCACGGCGACGGCAAAGCACACATCGAAGGCGGCGGCGACAAAGAGAAGATCTTCAAGCCGGTCGGCGTCGCAGGCGCGAACAAAACCTGCCTGGCCTGCCACGACATCAGCACCGATCGCATCTCGCGTCACGCCGGGATGCACGCCAACTCCGCGGCCGTGAACTGCCTGACTTGCCACTCGATTCACTCATCGGAGCCGCATGCGCCGCATCTGCTGGCGAAAAAGCAACTCGCGCTCTGCGACAACTGCCACATGACCCAGGTGTCGTCGTTCCGCAACAAGCCTTACGCGCATCGCCTCGGACGCGGCGGGATGGAGTGCTCCTCCTGCCACGAACCGCACGGCCGTCCCGGTGTCGAGAGCCTTCGCACAACGTCCGCCGGCGAGGCCCCATGCCTGGCCTGTCATGCCGACAAACGCGGTCCGTTTGTCTTCCAGCACGGCGCCATCGCCGCCGGAAGCTGCACCACGTGTCACGAGCCGCACGGTTCCTCGAATCCGAAACGATTGAAACGAGCGAGGGTCGCGCAGCTCTGCATCGAATGTCATTCTCCGATCGGCGGCGGGAACCTCGGCTCGCAGCCTCCGTCGTTCCACAACCTGAGCAGCCCTCGCTATCAGAACTGCACCACCTGCCACGTTGCCATTCACGGCTCCAACCGCGATCCGCAACTGCTGAAGTAGGAAGGCGATGAACATGAAACGATTCGTCGCGAACTGCTTCCTCTCGCTCCCGATCCTGGCCATCGCCGTCGCCGCGAACGCGCAGATGGTCCCGTTCGATATCGAGATCGGCTACCGCTGGCTCGATCTCAACGGCAGCAGCCAGATGTACCGCACGCAGATCAACGAGCGCGGCGGACTGCTGATCCGGAGCTTCACGCTGTCGACCTCGGATTTCGAGGGCCACACGTCGCTCACCGACCGGTTCCGCATCGACGCCAGCGACCTCGGCTCCGGACCGGCGCAATCGATTCGCATGGAAGCATCACGCGCCGGCGCATACAAACTCCGCTTCGGGTATCGCTCGGCCGATGCATTCAGCGCGCTGCCGGCATTCGCCAATCCGCTGCTCGGCCAGGGCATCATTCCCGGCCAGCACACATTCGACCGCACGCGGAGGATGTACGACATCGATCTCGAGCTGTTGACGGATCGGCCGATCGTCCCGTTCATCGGCTACACGTCCAACGAAAACAGCGGACCGGGATCGACGACCTACCACCTCGGTCAGGACGAGTTCCGGCTGCTGCAGAACCTGCACGAGCGCGATCGCGAGATCCGCGCCGGCGCCAGCTTCCACTTCGCGTCGGTCTACGGACAGCTCACCGAGGGGTGGCGCAACTTCCGCGGCAGCGAGTCGCTGACGCTCGCTCCCGGTTCCGGCAACGGCAACAACCTCGATCCCGTTCTCGGCACGCCGGTCACCGCCGGCACCATCACCCGCAACGACACGACCCACGTCAAAACGCCGTTCACGAATTTCTACATCACCGGCGACGTGCTGAAACGCCTCCGCCTGATCGGCAACTACTCCCGCTTCTCCGCCGAATCCAACGGCAGCGAGACCGAAGCCGACGCCGGTTCGTTCGTGTCATTCGCCATCAGCCGCTTCTACAACGGCTTGTCGGAGAGCGCGTCGTCGAACGCGAAGAACAGAACCTGGCGCGGCGGCGGACGGGCGGAAGTCACGCTCGCTCCGAACGTTGATTTCCTGGCCGGATTTCAGAAGGAACATCGCGAGCTCGACGGCGTCGCGCTGATCGACACAGTCTTCCTGCAGAGCATTACCTTCGCCGGATTCGATCGCCGCGACATCGAAACGATCCTCAACGCAAGCAGCGCTATCGACCGCGATGAGACCTATTGGAACGCGGCGATCTCCGCCCGTTCGATCGGACCGTTCGCGCTACGCGCCGAGTTCCGCGAAACGAAGCAGGACATCACCGTCTCGCCCGACCTCGCCGAGATCGTGGTTCCCGGTAGCCAAGGCGGCGATTTCAATCGCACCATCGACACCATCGACGTCAGCGGCACATATTCGTACGCCGGCATGTTGTTCGGCGCCGCCATCCGCCGCGATTCCGCCGACGCCCCGATCTTCCGCACCGACTATCTCGACCGCAGCCGCCTGCGCTTCCGCGCCGGCTACACGACTCCGAAGAAACACGTCCGGGCCGGCATCACCGCCGAGACCACCACGCAACACAACGATGTTCCCGACACCGGCTACGATGCCCGCATGCGCCAGTACACCGGCGACGTCGAAGTCTCTCCGATCGACGCGCTGCATTTCCGCGCCTCGCTCTCGCAGTTCCGCGCCGACAGCAACGTCAGCTTCCGTCTTCCGCAGAACTTCACCATCGGCGAATCGATCCAAACGGAACACGGCAAAGCGCGCGAAGGCGGCGTCAGCTACCTCAAAGGCCCCTTCTCGATCGACGCAAGCCTCTCCCGCTTCGAAAACAGCGGCACGCTCCCATTCACGATCAACCGCCACTACGTGCGCGCGACGTGGGATTTCAAAGGCCACACCGGCCTTGCGTTCGAATGGGATCGCGATAAATACAGCGAGAGGTCAGCGTCCTTCGCCGACTTCTATGCGAGCAGATACGGCGTGTACTTCCGCTGGCGCCCGTAACGCTACCGCACCCCGGCTGTCTGCGCGACGGCCGCGGCGATCGATTCGCAGACGTATCCGACTTCGTCCTCGGTCAGTTTGGCGTGGAACGGGAGGGCGAGGAGTGAGTTGCCGGCGGATTCGGTGTGGGGGTAAGCGCCAGGCTCGAATCCGAAGCGGTCGCGGTAGGGCGGCTGGAGGTGGATGGGCCAGAAATAGGGGCGCGTAGGGATTCCGCGCGTGGCGAGATCGGCGGCGACGGCGTCGCGGTCGATGCCTTCGTCCACGCGGATGACGTAGATGAACCAGCTGATGGTCATGCCCGGGCGCGGCGGCGGAAGCGTGGCGATGCCAGGGATGCCGCGCAGGCGCTCGGTGTACATCGCGGCCACGGCTTCGCGTTTCTGCAGCAGTTCGTCGAGGCGGCGGAATTGCGCCAGGCCGACGGCGGCGCTCAATTCGTCGAGGCGGTAGTTGTAGCCGATGCGTTGATGGCGCAGCCAGGAGCGGTCGTCGCTGCGGCCCTGCGAGCGGAGGCTCGAGACTTCGCGGGCGATGGCGTCGTCGTCGGTCAGCACCATGCCGCCCTCGCCGGTGGTCATCTGTTTGTTCGGATAAAACGCGAATGTGCCGGTGTCGCCCCAGCGTCCGGCGGGGATGCCGTCGAGTGATGCGCCAACGGCTTCGCAGGCATCTTCGATCACCGCGATGCCCGCGGCGCGCGCGGCGGCGGCGATCGACTTCATCTCGGCGACGCGGCCGAAGACATCGACCGGGATGATCGCGCGCAACGGTCCCGTCGGTTTCGCGCCGCGCGGCGGAAGGAGCCGTTCCCATCCGCTACGGTGAAGCGTCAGCGTTTCGATCGCGTCGATCGCGGCGGCGGGATCGATGCACAGCGTTTGCGGATCGATGTCGACGAAGACCGGGATGGCGCGCTCGTAGAGAATCGCGTTCGCCGAGGCGATGAAGGAGAACGGCGTGGTGATGACCATGTCTCCGTCGCGCACGCCTCCCGCGAGAATCGACAGGTGCACGGCGGCAGTGCCGCTGGAGACACCAATGGCGTGGCGTGCGCCGAAGCGATCGGCGAAGGCGCGCTCGAAGTCCACGAGCATCGGCCCTTTGGAGAGGCGTCCGGAGCGGAGGACTTGGTCGACGAGGAGTTGCTCGTCGTCGCCAAGGTCAGTTGCGGAGAGGGAGATGGACCGGCGAAACACGGAAGCCAACGATATCGCAGCTGACGGTCAGGGAGCGACACGTTCGTACAACGCGGCGAGGTCCGCGCCCGTTCGTGCGAGCGTAAAACGCTCCAGCATGAGCTTCCGGCCCGCGGTACCGAATCGGCGGCCTTCCTCCCGATTGGCGAGCAGGCGCTCGATCGCCGCGGCCAGCGCGGCGGGATCGGTGGGCGGCACGAGCAACCCGGTTTCCTCATGCCGCACCGATTCCGGGATGCCGCCGACGCGCGTTCCGACGGTGGGGCGCTCCATCAACAACGCCTCGATCGTTCCGCCGAGGGTTTCGGTCAGCGGACATTGCACGGCTACATCGAATGACGCAAGAACCTCGGCGATATTGTCGCGATGACCAGGAAAAAATACGCGCGCGTCGAAGCCGTCCGCGCGACAGGCCTCGATGAGTGACTGTCGATACTCCTCCCCGAGCGCATTGGAGCCGTTGCCGACAAGGACGAATCGCGCCTCGGGGATTCGCTTCGCGACGATTCGCGCCGCGGCGAGGAAATGATCGTGCCCTTTCAGATCGACGCCGCGCGTGACCGGAGGCGCCTGCGGACCGCGCATCGGCGGATAGAAGTGCGCAACGAGTCCAACCAGCGGAACATCGGGCTCGATGCCGAGGTCGCGGCGGAAGGTGGTGGCGTCGACAGTCGATGGATCGAAACGTTCGGCCGGTGGACCGTAGTAGACGCACGCAACACGGCCCGATGGTGCGCCGGCGTCGCGATAGAGCGCCGCGGTGTATTCGCATCCGGCCACGATTGCGGAGTCGAGCTGCCACGTGAGCCGCTCCACGAATCGCGTCAGCGGTGCTTCGAGATGGCGCGGTCCGGCGGCGCTGCTGATGTTTCGCGCGCGGGTGAAGAGGCGGGCCATGCGCGTGACGAGATTGGCGACGAAGATGTGCGACTGCGCGATGCCGGCCTTTTCGCGGCGAAGGATGCGCGCAACCTGCAGCGCGGCGATGGGCAGGCGAAAGAAGTAGAACGGCAGCCGCGCGCGGTCGAGTGTTTCGGCGAAATGCATCGGCACTTTGTAATGACGGATACCGAGAGCCGTCAGGCGCGCTGCCAGAGTGCCGCTGCCAGAGTCGATGATGGCGAAGACGTCATAGCCACGACGCGTCATCTCACCGCAGATGTCGGCGAACCACGGCGAGTGATTGCCAACCGAGGCGATCTGCGCAACGCGAATCATCGGCCCGCGCAGCTTAGCAGCGGCAGGTTCATTCGATACGCACTGCACCCTGCACCGTCGGCGTAACCGGCGTAAGAACCGTAGCCCCCGGTTTTAACCGGGGGTCAGCCGATCGGATTTTCTTTGTGAGCCCGTCTTGACGGGCGAAAGAGAGCTTTCTTTCGCCCGCTGAAGCAGGCTCCTACTTCTCGGGGCGTACGGTTTCCCCTCGGTTGAAACCGGGGGCTACGGTTCTTACGCCGGGCTACGCCGGCGCTTCCATTCTTTCTGAGCTGAGCTGCCTGTTTGCAGGCGATACACTCGCGCGTCATGACGCAGCGCATCGTGATCGTCGGCGCGGGAGCGCAGGGGGCGATCGTGGCGGACATTCTCGAATGCGCCGGCACGCCGGCAATCGGATTCGTTGACGACACGCCCGGCAAGAACGTTCTCGGCACAGTCGACGATCTGCGCACGATTCCGCATGACGCGATCATTATCGCGATCGGCGACAACCGTTTGCGGCGTGGGCTTGTCGAGAGACTCGCCGGCGAGCGACTGGCTACGGCGATTCATCCCTTCACGTCGATCGCCGCCTCGGCAATCATCGGCGACGGCTCGATGATTTCGGCTGGAGTCATCGTGCAGCCCCGCGCGGTGATCGGCCGCAGCGTGATTCTGAACACGAAGGCGTCGATCGATCATGATTCCGTCGTTGGCGACTTTGCTCACATTTCCCTAGGCTCAACGATCGGCGCGAATGTGCGGATCGGCGAGGAGACGCTCATCGCAGCCGGCGCGACTGTGGTGTCGGGGATGACGGTCGGCGCGCGAAGCGTCATCGGAGCGGGCGCCGTGGTCGTGCGCGACATTCCCGATGATGTGACGGCCTTCGGTGTTCCCGCGCGCGTGCGCTCATGAACGCGCGGCGCGGACAGCGCGCCACGCACGGAAGGCGACCGGCAGCAGGCGAAACGGCGCGGCGAACGTGCGGGCGATGGTCGTCGTCAGCCGGTAGTGACCAGATGCGCGGTCGGGAAGCCGCGACAGGAGCGCTTCGACGTCCGCAACGGTGCGTGCGAGTGTGAAGCGGCTCAGCATCCGCGCGCGGCCTTGCTGTCCGAGGCGGCGGCCGAGCTCGCGGTCGCGAAGGAGCCGGACGATTGCGGCGGCCAGCGCCGGCGGATCGTCCATCGGGACGAGCAGGCCGGTCTCCTCGTGAATGATGGTGTCGGCGAAGCCGGGGATATCGGAGACCACCATCGGCCGCTCCATCAGCAGCGACTCGACGCTGCCGGCCAGGTTGTCGCTGAGCGAGCAATGCACCGAGACGTCGAACGCTGCCAGCATGGCGGGCACGTCGTTCGTTTCGCCGGTAAAAAGGACGGCGTCATCGATGCCGAGGGTGGTGGCGAGATCGCGCAGTGTTTGTTCGTAGGCGGGACCGTCGGGACCCCATCCGCGTCCGACGATGACGAACTTCGCGTCGGGGATTGATTCGAGCACGAACGGCATTGCGCGAAGAAAGACGTCGTGACCCTTGACACCGCGTCCGCGCAACACGTCCGGCAACGTGCCGTTCTTTTTCGACGGCGGGTAAAAGTAGGCGATCTTGCCGATGACCGGCGTGCCGGCGGCGATGCCGAGGGTCCGGCGTGCGGTGGTTGCGTCGACCAGCGCGGGATCGTGCCCACTCTGATCGACGGCGTAGAAAATCAGCTCGACCTGTTTCGCGGGAACGCCGTGTTGGAGGTACAGGTCGCGCGTGTACGTCGATGACGCGATCGTCTTCGTATCGCAGAACGCCGTCCCCACCTCGAACGCGCGCATGACCGTCGATTCGAGCGAGATCGGATGAACGTTTCCGCTGAGATGGATCGGCACGTCTGCAATCCACGAGGCGATCCGCGAAGCAACGACCGAGGCGAAGATGTGGCTGTGGACGACGTCGGGCCGGAGTCTGCGGAGGAACCGCACGATGCGGATTAGCGAGCGCATTCGCGCGAGGTGCGAAGAGGCGTAGAGCACGCCGTCGACCGGCGCTGCATACACCGGAATGTTCATTCGCCGAAGCTCGGGCGCGATGTTGCCGTCGAGCGACGGAATGACCACCGCGACGTCATGCCCGAGCGCTTTCTGTTCGCGTGCGAGCGCGATCATCCACGGCGCACCGTTCGGCGTGGATGCGATGTGGAGAATCTTCATGCCGAGAATTCGACCGGTACCGCATGCAGACTGGCGAGGCGGTTACCGGATGTTGCGTCGGGCCTGTACTCGTGCGCAAGCAGATAGCGAACGGCGTCGGCGTCGTTCGCGAAGACTGCAGAGTGACCCTCTCCGAAACGTCCGCGCACTCTGTTTTTCACCGCGCCGATGATGCGACGTAACGGACGCGATGGTGGACCGAGGATCCGCTTGTAGAGCGGTTTGACCGCGGGCGCTTCCGGCGCGGGTTCCTGCCAGCCGTGCTGTTTCAGGATCTCGCGCATTTCCGAGCGTAACTTCAGGTCGGAGATGTTGGCGAGACTGCTGCCCAGATGGTTCAGATACCGTTCGCGGTCGATCGGCGGAAAGCGGTCGCCCGCGACGCGGCGAACGACGTTGTATTCGTGAAACACGACGTTGTAGCCAAGCTTGAGCTCCGGGATCGGGGCGGCGTCGATCCACGGCCGGTCGCCCCACAGCCTGATCCAGTCTGCCCACGCGCCCGACTCTTCGCCGCGAAGGTATGCCCACCCGTTGCTGTGCGCATAGCCGTAGACGATGAATAGCGCCTGGTCGAGATGATGGAAGAAGTCATCGACCGCGCAAAGGCGAAAAAGGAACGCGCCGTCAGGAGTGGCCGAATCGCAGATGCTGCCGAATCTGGCCCGGATGCGATCGAACGTGCTGCGCGGAACCATGCAGTTCGCCAGCGCCGGATATGCCTGGTCGATCTCGGCGATCTCCGCGCGCGCGCAACGTTCGATTATCTCGCACGTGGGGACGGCGTACAGACGCCCGCTGGCCGGCAGGCGGCCGGCGACCGAATGGTCTTTGGACGCGAAGACGATGTCCCAGCCGTACGTCGTCGTCATTTCCGGTCCGGCCAGGACGGCTGCCGTCAGCCGGCGCAGCCCGTCCGGTTTCCAGAGCCGCCGGTCGTACTGAATGCCGAGGTGAGTCGCGTCGGTTCTCTCCAGCGCCTGCTCCATCGCCCAGTTCCAGTGGTGCGGCATCGTCAGCGACGCCGGCGGACGGATGTACTGGAGGCGCGGGTCGCGGGCCTCGCGGCAAACGTTCTCCACGGCGTCCTGATCTTCGGCGCGTTCGGAGTTGTCCGAAATGATCAGGTCGAAGTTTTCATCCTGGCTCAGAAGCGAACGGATGTTGGCCGCTGCGAACGCCGGCCGGTTTCGCGTGGCCATGACCAAGGCCAGCTTCACCCTCCGACCTCCTCGGCATTCACACACTCGAGGTGGCTGGCATGCTGCGAAGCGTTCATGGGGTGTTCGAGCGCAAAGCGGATGGCTTCTTGATCGTTCCGAAAGAAAAAACCGGTCATCTTGCTCGGGCCGGCGCGAAGTTGCCGCAATCGCTTTCCGATGAAGTGGCGAAGCCGGATTTGCAGCGTGGGCGGAGGATACGGATCCGCGTTGCCGGTCCATCCGTGAGCCTCGAGAATCCGCTTCAGGCTCTCCCGCTCGGCGACGTTGGTCTTGAGGCGGAGCGCCTCGCCGAGACCGCGAAGATAGCCGTCGAAGTCGATCGGCGGCAGGCGATCACCGGTCTGTTCCCGAGCGATTTCGTATTCGTGAAAGAGCATGTTGTGTCCGAGGTTCAGGCCAGGAATGGGAGCACGCTCCAGCCATTGCCGGTTTCCCCATGTTTGAAGGTAGTCCGCGAAGTCGCCGCCCTCGCCGCGGAGGTATCCCATCCCCGCGCTTCGCTGCGGAGCGTACGCGATGCCGATGGCGCGGTCGTAGTGAAGATAGCGGTCGTCGACTGTCAGGTAGCGGCAGAGGAAGGGCGCGTCGGCGCTGTTCGAGTTGCAGATGTCGCCGAACCGCTCCGCCATCCGCAGGAGCGTCGATCGAGGAACGAGACAGTTGGAAAGAATCGGCAGCGTCTGGCCCAACTCGGTCATGCGCGCTGCGGCGAGAAGCGCCGCGGTTTTCGCCGTTGTCACCGAATAAATCTTGCCGGTCCACGGCGGTTGCCACAGGCGGCGGGGCGGCGGATCGATGGTGACGAAGTCGACGGGGAACGTGATGAGCTCGTCCGGGTAGCGCGTGGCAATCGATCGCAGCTCACCCCAGTGCCGCGGCTTGGACAGCTTTCGATCGTAGTGAAGCGTGATGTGCGTGGCCTTCGAGCGATCGAGGACCTGCCAGAGCGCCCACTCCCAATGCTCCGGCATGGAGAGTTCGCCCGCCGGGCGGAGGTAGTGGACGTTCTCCTTTCCGAGGCAAAACTCGCGAAGGCCTGCATCGGACGTGGAGTTGTCGGACACGAAGATCTCGATCGGGCAGTCCTGATCGAGAAGCGATCGCACCGCGGCCATCGCCAGATCGGCGCGGTTGCGTGTCGGAATCAGTGCAGCGATCGTGGCGGTCATCGCATCCTTCTGAGCAGGCCGCCGCGAAACCCGATCACCGGACGGCGCAGTGCGCTCTCGTTGAACGGAAGGGCCGGATCTTCAACAGTCCACTCCGGATGATCGGCGGCAAATGCGCGGACACCCGCGTTGGCATTGTCGGTGGCCCAATTCGAATCGGGGCGGTCCGGCGCCACCAGCTCCATCAGATAGCCGTCCATCACGACGATGAACGAGCCGGGAGTCACGAGAGTCGAATACGCCTCGAGCTCCGCGCGAACGTGCGCCATGGTGTGGTTCGAATCGAGGATGATCAGAACCGTTTCGCCCGGTGCGACGAGCGAGCGCACCTCCTCGACGATGCGCGGGTCCGTCGAGCTTCCTTCGATCAGCGTGATGAGCGGTTTCAGAGGATGCGCTTCGATGGCGGCGCGATTGTGCGGCCGGATCTCGATATCGACTCCGATGACGCGGCCGCGTTGGAGGATCTTGCAGAGACTGGCGTGAAAGATGAGCGATCCGCCGTGGGCGATGCCGGTTTCGATGATGACGTCCGGCTGAACGCGGAACACGATTTCCTGCAGGCGCAGCAAATCGTCCGGGAACTGGATGAGCGGACGTCCCATCCACGTGAACGTGTAGGGATACTTCATCCGCAAGCCGGTGGCGAGCCACTGGTCGGACAACGCGTCGAACGCCGCAACGTCGCCGTCAGCGGCGTCCGCCGCCGGTTCCAGCGGAACGTGGCCGCCGGCCACGAGGCGCGGAAGATCGTCGAGGACGCGGGCCGCGGTAAAGCCGAATTCTTCTTCGACCCGGCTGCAGTCGATGCGCGCGAAGCCGGTCGTCGGCGCGCCGGGAACGACAGAAACCGAGCAACCGGTAAGCGCGGAGATCGTCGCAGTCACCTCTCGATTCGTGATGTTTTCACCGCCGCCGATGTTGTAAATCTGCTGACGGCCGTTCGTCGCGATGCGTACGAGCAGCGGAACCAGGTCGTCGATGCTGATGTAGTCGCGCTCCGATTCCAGTGAGCTGCGCAGAGTGATCGTTCCCTCGCGGATCGCTTCGCGAATGATTGAGCCGAGGAACGAGTCTCGCTGCTCGACGCCATAGACGTTCGAGATTCTCGCCACGCGACCTTTCGGGCCGAGCGCGAGAACGACCGCTTCGCCGGTAGCTTTCGAGAGTGTGTAGATGTCCTCGAAGTCGGCCGGGTTGAAGCGCAGCTCGTCGGTCTCGCGCGCGACGCCGCTGCTCCCGCCGTAAAGCCGGATCGACGACAGATAGAGAATCGAATCGAACGTCGCGGTGCGCATGGTCTCCACGACCTTGCTGACATGCGCTTCCACCGCATCGAAGGGGCGTTCGCGAAAATCGCCCGTCAGACCGATGCAATAGATGATGTGCCCCAGGTTACGGCCGGCCAGACGCTCGTAGCGCGCCGGCGCCTGATGCTCGATCTTGTGTTCCTGCAGATAGCGAAGGAGATGCGCGCCGATGAAGCCGGACGATCCGAGAACCGTGATCACAGGCCGCCCGCCGGATGATGGAGTTTCGGATCGCGGTGAAACAGAAGTTTCGGACTGACGTTGGGGATCACCCGGAACAATGCGTCGTCGATCACCGCGGCGTCGCGGAAGGCGAAGAGGTTGAACCCGTGAGGCGGGCCTTCGAGATACGCGGTCTCGATGGGAACCAGCTCGACCGGCCTTCCGCCGAGGTCGTAGTTCGATTGAAAATCGCGGATGGCGTGGATGGTGTAGCCGAGCGCGGCCAGAAACTGCACGATCTCCGTATTCCGGAGACCCTGCGACCAATCGACGTAGGAGCGGTGGACTTCGAAAACGATGAACGGCGCATTGCGCGCGAGTTGTTCGCTCGCGCCGCGCAACGCGTGAAGCTCGCCGCCTTCGAGGTCGAGCATGATCAAGCCGATGCGAAGACCGAGCGAGTTCGCGTATGCGTCGATCGTCGTCGCGGCAATGCCGGTCTCCGATTCCGTCGCACCGGCCAGAGCATCGTGACCGACCAGACGAAGCGTCGCCGGCTGGCTCCAGAGGCCCAGAGCATTCACGCGCACGTTGTCCAACCCGTTGATCGAAGCGTTGCGCTCGATCATCGCGGCCTGCACGGAGTCGGCCTCGAACGCGTGACACGTTCCGCGCCCGCGCAGAGCGTTTGCGATCGGAATGGCCTGGTCGCCGAAGTACGCTCCGCCTACGACGACGTCGGTGACCCTTCCCGACAGATGCAGGAGAAGTTTCGTCGTTTGCGGCTCCCAGACGTGATCCGGTTTCTCGGGGCGGGACATGACGAAGTCGCGAGCGATTTTCGACCGGTAGGGAAATTCGAAGACGAGACCATTGCTCAACTCTTTGCGGACGACCGGAAGCGATGCGTGCAGCGCGTCCACGACGGGCCCGGTGACATCGTCGCGAACGGTCGTGAAACGGTTTTGCGGCAGCCGTTCGAACTGCTGGAGGGCGGCGATCATCCGCGCGCGTGTGGCGGGGTCCTCACCGAGCCGGTGCAACGGTTCTTCAGTCATCGGTTCACGTAGGGCCAGCTCCGGTCGCGCTCGGACAGCCGCACCGGCTGCATCGGCCAGTCGATCCGGAACGCGGGATCGTCCCATCGCACGCCTCCGCCCGCCTCCGGTTTGTAGCCGCCTGACAACAGATAGCTGACCTCCGTATCGTCTTCCAACGTCAGGTAACCGTGGGCCAGGCCGGCGGGGATGAAGAGCGTCCTGAAATTGTCCCGCGAAAGCTCGATCGCGAACCATCGTCCACTCTCGAGATCGAGGGCCACGTCGTAAACCGCGCCGCGGCTGCAGCGGACAATTTTCGCTTCTCCATGTGGCGCGTGCTGGAAGTGCAGGCCGCGCAGCGTTCCCTTCGTTTCGTTCCACGAGACCGCGCCTTCCGCAATGTGGGGAAGCAACGTGTGCAGCTCGTCCGAATACGTCTGCAGAAAGTATCCGCGCTCGTCGCGAGCCGGCTCGATCTCGAGGACCTTCACTCCCGCCAGCGGTGTTTCGACGAGCTTCACGCCACCACCTCGGTCTCCGGAATGGCCACGACGAACCGCCCTCCCCAGTCGCGTACGTGGGCCATCTGCGCGACGATTTCGTCCTTCAGGTTCCACGGAAGAATCAGCACATAGTCGGGACGCGTCTCGGCAATCTTCTCCGGCGCAAAGATCGGGATGCGCACGCCCGGAAGATACAGGCCCTGTTTGTGCGGACTGCGATCGACGGTGTAGGCAAGAAGATCGCTCCGTACGCCGCAGTAGTTGAAGAGCGTGCTCGCTTTCGCCGGCGCGCCGTACCCGGCGACCTGCTTTCCTTCCTCCCGCGCGTCGATGAGGAAGCGCAACAGCGAGCGCCTGCAACGCGCGACGCCGTCGCTGAACGCGCGATAGGCGCCGAGCGAGTCGAGCGCAAACTCCCGCTCCTTCGCCAGGACGCGTTCCACGCGCGGGCCGGCCTCGGCACCGCGATGTTGCGCGTAAACCCGAAGCGACCCGCCATGCGACGGAATCTCCTCGACGTCCGTCACGGCAAGGCCATGCGCTTCGAGAATCCGCTGCACGACTCGCAACGACAGATACGACATGTGCTCGTGGTACATCGTGTCGAACTGCACGAATCGGATGATCTGCAGCAGATGCGGAAACTCGATCGTGATCGTCCCTCGGGGCGCGAGCGCCAGCCGGAGTCCTTCCACGAAGTCGTTGATCTCCGGAACGTGCGCGAGAACGTTGTTTGCGATCAGAAGATCGGCGCTGCCGCCGATGTCTGCTCCTACTGCGGATCCGAAAAATTCAGTCCTCGATTCGATCCCTTTCGCGCGCGCCGCGGCGGCGACGTTCGCGGCCGGTTCGATGCCGAGCGACGGAATCCCGGCATTCACAAAATTCTGGAGCAGATAGCCGTCATTGCTTGCGATCTCGACGACCAGCGAACGCGTTCCGAGTCCGAGGCGCGGGCGGATGGCTTCGAAGTACTCGCGTCCCCATCGCACGCAATCATCCGAGTACGACGAAAAATAGGGGTAGTCGCTGAAGATCCGTTCGGGTTTTTCGGCCAACGGCGTCTGCACCAGAAAGCAGCGATCGCAGACCCAGATGACCAGCGGATAGAACGTTTCCGGCGCGCCGAGGCCGCCGGGCGTCACCAGTGCGTTGGAAAGCGGCATCACACCGAGATCGGCGACCACCTCCGTGAGGGGAGTACTGCAGAAACGGCAAACGGTCATGTGGTGGCGCGCTCCATGAAATCTTCGATCTGAGAGTTTGTGAGATCACGCTCGCTCCGGTACCAGTCGGTCGTCCAGGCGACGGCGGTGGGGATGTCGAGCAGCGGCTTCCAATGAAGAACCTGCCGGGCCAGCGAACTGTCGAGCGCCAGCGTCTGCGCTTCGTATGGATGGGAACCTTGCACCACGTGCGAGGACGCGCCCTCTCCCCACCGCGCCGCCATCGCCGCCGCGAGCCAGCTCACGCTGCGCGCTTCGTGCTCGCTCGGTCCGAAGTTGAAGGCTCGCGGAAGATCGGCCCGTTCGAACGCGCATTCGGCGGCGAGAAGGTATCCGTGCAAAGCGTCGAGAACGAACTGCCACGGCCGCGTCGCTTCGGGATTGCGGATCAGTGCCTCTTTCCGCTCCCGGAAGGAACGGACGAGATCGGGAACGAGCCGGTCGCTCGACCAGTCGCCTCCACCGATGACGTTTCCCGCCCGCACGCTGACGATGCACGGCGAGGCCTCTTCCGAAAAAAATGAATCGCGGTACGCGGCAATGGCCATCTCCGCGCACGCTTTGCTGCTCGAATAGGGATCGCTGCCGCCGAGAAGATCGCTCTCGCGGAATGCCCGTCCTTCGCCGGAGTTGGCGTAGCACTTGTCGCTGGTGACCAGAACGGCCGCACGCACCGAAGCGGTGCTCCGGAGCGATTCGAGAACGTTGACTGTGCCGATGACGTTGGTCGTGAACGTCGTCACGGGATCGTCGTACGACGTGCGGACGAGCGCCTGCGCCGCGAGGTGAAACATGACTTCAGGTTGCGCGGCGGTCATCGCATCGCGAAGAGCGGGCAGATCCCGAACATCGTTTTCCGGCAGCGAATACCCGGTCACCTCGGCGCCGAGCATCGTCAGCCACTTCGTGAGCCACGTGCCTTTGAATCCGGAGTGTCCTGTGATGAAAACTCGTCGTTTACGCCAGAAGCCGCGGTTCATCGCCACACGTTCCATGGCGCGCGGCCGGCCGACCACAGCTCCTCGAGGTAGGTTTTGTCGCGCATGGTGTCCATCGGATGAAAGAAGCCGGCGTGGCGGAATGCGGAAAGTTGTCCGCTGCGCGCCAGCGTCTCCAGCGGACCGCCTTCCCACGACGTTGCGTCGCCGTCGATGAGATCGAAGATTTCCGGCTCGAGCACGAAGAAACCGCCGTTGATCCAGCTTCCGTCGCCGGGCGGCTTCTCAGCGAAGTCGCGGATCTTGTCTTCCTCGATGTCGATCACGCCGAACCGTCCGGGAGGCTGCACGGCGGTCAGCGTGGCATGCGTCTTCTGCTGGCGGTGAAATTCGATCAGCGCGGCGACGTCAACATCCGCCAGACCGTCGCCGTACGTGAAACAGAACGTTTCACCGTCAACATGTTGACGAACGCGCCGCAGCCGTCCGCCCGTCGCGGTGTCGTCGCCCGTATCGACCAAGGTCACCGTCCACGGCTCCGAGCTGTTCTGATGCACCTTCAGCTCGTTGTTTCGCAGGTTGATGGTGACGTCGGAATTGTGGAGGAAGTAGTTGGCGAAGTACTCCTTGATCGTGTAGCCCTTGTAGCCGAGACAGATCACGAAGTCATTGATCCCGAAGTGCGAGTAGAGCTTCATGATGTGCCAGAGGATGGGGCGTCCGCCGAGCTCCACCATCGGCTTCGGTCGAATGACTGTCTCTTCGCTGAGACGCGTGCCGAGTCCGCCGGCCAGGATCACAGTTTTCAGGCGCGCATGATAGCGGAGGGGCGCCGTTCCCAGCCGATGTCCAGAGCGTCGCTCGCGAGCGCGGTCGCACCCGCGCGCTATACTCGTCCGGAGTCGAGAAATGACTACCACGATAGAGGCGGTATTTGATGGCCAGGTGCTCCGGCCCGACCGGCCCTTGAAGCTGGAGCCAAACACGCGCGTTACTCTGGTTGTAACGACGGCGGACACGTCCGAACCGAGGGAGAACTTCCTTGACACCGCGATGAGCATCAGTCTCGAAGGTCCCGAGGACTGGTCAGAGAATCTCGATCGTTACCTTTACGAATCGCGGCTCGCCTCAAATGACTGAGGTTTTCCTCGACACGTCATTTGCGATCGGCGTTACTGTCGCGAACGATCGCTACCACGAAACGGCGTTGCGTCTTGCCCGGGAGCTGCGGAGCTCACGCACAGTGCTCGTCACTACCCACGCGATTCTCGCCGAGATCGGAGATTCCTTTTCACGACCACCGTACCGAGCGGCGGCAACGCAACTACTTCGCGCTCTGCAACGCGACCCCAGCGTGCTTATTCTGCCGGTCGATTCGGAACTGTTCTCGCGTGGCCACCAGTTGTTCGTCGACCGGCCAGACAAGACCTGGGGCCTCACCGACTGCATTTCGTTTGTGCTCATGCAGGAGCGGGACATTCGAGATGCCCTCACTGCGGATCAGCATTTCGAACAAGCAGGGTTCGTGGCCCTTCTGCGCGGCGCAAAGCCGTAGGTAACCACAGATTTTCAGCCGACAGGTTGTGAAGGCGGTCGTATAGGAACCGCCGCACGCAGCAATCGTCAACCGATCTTCTCGGCGAGCGCGACTAGGATGCCCTCGGGGCCACGGACGTAGCAGAGCCGATAGCTGTTCTCGTACTGCACCAGCTCACCAACCAGTTCGCCACCGAGGGCGCGGAGCCGGGCAACGACATCATCGATGTCTTCGACGGCAAACATGATGCGACGTATGCCCAGCGTGTCCGGCGCCGCGTTGTTCGGCTCAGAGCGGTCAACCGCCGGGCTCCGGAACTTCGTCAGCTCAACACGGCCATGGCCGTCCGGGGTCCGCATCATTGCGATGTCGCTTCGAACGCCGTCCAGCCCTACGAGGCGGTCTACCGAGAGCCCCTCGACTTGCGCTTCGCCCTCCAGTTCCATACCGAGTTCCTTGAAGAAAGCGACCGCAGCTGCGAGGTCATCCACAACAACGCCGACGTTGTCCATCCGCTTGAGGGTCATGGCCGATGAGCATACCAATCACGCCACCCGCGCGGCTGATACGAGCACAACGGATCCGACTCGAACACGTCTCCGGTCATGGACCAGGCCCGAGCACGAGATCCGCCGCAAAGCTCGCGGAATTCGCAGCGGCCGCATTTGCCCTTGAGGTTTGTGCTGTCGCGCAGCGATACGAACAGGTCGCTGGAGCGGTAGATGTCGGCGAGGGATCCGTTCTTGACGTTGCCGGCTTTCAACGGCAGGAAGCCGCTCGGGTAGACGTCGCCGATATGGGAGATGAAGACGAAGCCCTTCCCCTCGTTCACGCCGCGCGGGGCGCGGGAGACGGCGCCGCGCTGGGCCTGGACGCCGAGGGGCATCGAGCGGGGGCCGTGTTGGAGAAAGAGCGTCGAAGCGTCGATCAGGCCCGTCGTCTTATCGCGCAGATCGTTGATGTTCTTGTCCGCGTCCAACGCCATCCGCTGCAGCGTGTAACGACGGTAGTGCATGGCCTCGGTCGTGCGGACCGCGAACGGCGCGCGCTTCGTGGTGTCGTAGAGGAAGCCGAAGAGATGCTCGATCGTCTCCGGCGTGACCAGGTCGCCGCGCTTTCCGCGGCCGGTCGGCACGAGGAAGAAGACGCTCCACATGGCGATCTCGAGATCGGTCAGCAGCTTCACCATTTGCGGGAGGTCGTCGATCGTACGGCGCGTGACGGTGGTGTTGATCTGGACCGGAATGCCTTCACGCTTCGCGGCGCGGACGGCCTGCAGCGTGATGTCGAATGATCCGGGAACGCGGCGGAAGGCGTCGTGCAGATCCGCGGTGGACGCGTCGAGACTGACGGCCAGGCGCGCCAGACCGTGGCGCTTCATCCGCGAGACCGCAGCCTCGGTGAGCAGCGGCGTTGCGCTCGGCGTCAGCGCCGGCTCCAGGCCGCGCTGCTTCGCGTAACGGATCATGTCGAACGTATCTTCGCGCTTGAGTGGATCGCCGCCTGTGATGACGAAAACGCGCGGACCGAGGTCGGCGATCTGGTCTATTAGTTTGTAACCCTCTTCCGTGGTCAGCTCGAACTGGCTGCGCTTCGGCTGCGCGGCGGCGCGGCAATGCACGCAAGCGAGATCGCACGCGCGCGTGTTTTCCCAGATCACCACGAACGGCCGTTCATCGAAATCGACTGATTGGTTCATAGCAGTCCTCTCGTGCGCGCCCATTCGCGATACGCCACCGGCGAAATCTCCGACGGCTTGATCTCGGCGCGGCCGCCCCAGTAGACATTGGTGAAAGTGAAGCCGATGCCGATGGCGTTGAGATGCGTGTCGATGGCGGCTTTGTGCGCCATCACGTCGTCTTTCGTTTCGCCGTGTGCGACGGCCATGATGTTGACGCCGTTGAGTTCCGGACCGCCGTCGCGCCAGTAGCAGTGCGTGAGGATTGCGAAGCGTCCGATTTCGCAGCCGGCTTCGATCTCGCGTCCCGGCGGCACGGCCCAGTGAAAGAGCCCGTTGAAACTGGAGACGCGTTCGTTGCCGGCGACCGGTTTGGTGTGCTCGAGAAACGTCGAGAAGCGCCCGATGACGCCGCGCCGGTCGAGATCCTCGGCAATCGCAAAGAACGTTGACGGATGAATGCCCGCGACGAGCGCGCGGCTCTCCCACATCGCGCCGCCGATTTCGTTCGGCGCGAAGTCGGCCTTGAGTACCGAAAGCACGTTCCACTCGCGCTCCGTCAGATCGACGACGGCGGGCTGCGTCGCCTTCGCAGATTCCGGCGACATTTCGCCGATCTTCATTCCTTTGCGGCGCATGTGGCCGACGCCGAGGACGAAGGCGCGCAGGACGGGCATCACGCAGTAGTTGTCAGCTCCGATCTGTTTCCGAAGGAACTCGCAATGCGCTTCGACCGAGAAACCGGCCGGAACTTTCAGCGTCGTCCAGAGCCGCCATTCGCTGCGGCCGTTCTCGCCGTTGCGGATGACGACGTGGCCGGAGAAGGGATCGTGCGACGCGATGTAATCGAATGCGGCGTCGGTGCGCGATTCATCGATATTCCACGCGATCAGCGCGCCCTGCGCCAGGTTGGTGGCGAGCAACGTCTGCCGCACACGGCGGATCGTTCCCGCTTCGAGCATGGCCCGGATGCGTTCGACGACGACCGGCATCGGCAGGCCGGAGAGCTCGGCGATCGTGCGCATCGGATCGCGAACGAATCCGCGCACGCGATCTTCGGAGACTCCGAGAATCTGCCGATTGATCGGATCGCTCGGCGCTACCGGAGAGTTGATCATTTCCACCGCGCTCATTCCGGTGCTCCGGAAATGACCTCCGAATCGAGCAGGTAACAGCCCGGATCCGATTGCCAGTAGTCGCCCGTGGCCGCTTCGGCACGCGCGCGGAAGTTGCCGTTGCAGACGGCCAGCCACTGGCACGTCGCGCAGCGTCCCTTCAGCAGCGGCTTGCGGTCGCGCAGGCGGCTGAGGAGCTGGACGCGCTCGTCGGTCCAGATCGCGGAGAACGGCCGCTCGCGGATCGATCCGATCGAATGCGTCGACGTGAATTGATCGGGATGCACGATTCCGAAACTGTCGACGCAGGCGATGGCGATGCCGGAGCGGTTGCCGCCGTTGTTGCGCATCAGCGACAGCGCCTCGTCGGCGCGGTGCGGATCGCGGTTGAGCAGCCAGTAATAGATGAACGGCGCGTCGGCATGATTGTCGACGGTCATCACCTCGATCTCGCGGCCGGCTGCGTTCCAACGCTCGACCTGATTGAGGAGCTTGTCCATCAGAACGCGTTTCTGCTCCGGCTCCAGATCGATGCCGGAGAGATACGAGCCGCGTCCGGAGTAGACGAGGTGATACAGACAGAGCCGGCCGATGCCTTCATCCTCGACGACGCGGAAGACGCTGTCGATCTCGTTCAGATTGTCCTGCGTGACGGTGAAACGGACGCCGACGCGGATGCCGGCGTCGCGGCAGTTGCGAATGCCGCGGATGGCGTCGCGAAACGCGCCCGCGCGGCCGCGCATGCGGTCGTGGCGCGTCTCGTCGCCATCGATGCTGATGCCGACGTATGTGACGCCGATGTCGGCGATGCGCCGTGCTTTCTCCGGCGTGATCAGCGTTCCGTTCGTCGAGAACGTCACGCGCACGCCGAGGAATGTGGCGTAGGCGGCGAGGTCAAAGATGTCGGGACGGACGAGCGGTTCGCCGCCGGAGATCAGCAGCGCGGGAACTTTCATCAACGCAAGGTCTTCGATCATCGACCGCGCTTCGGCGGTAGTGAGCTCGTTTGCAAAGCGCGCGGTCTCCGAGTCCGCATAACAGTGGACGCATTCGAGATTGCACGTCTTCGTCGCGTTCCAGACGACGACCGGCCCACCGTCGGGACGGGCGCCGGTGGTTTGGCGGGCTGATTGATTGTGATAGCGCAGCCGGTCGCCGAAATAGGAAGAGCCGCCGAGAAGCTTCGTCACGCTGATCATAGGAATCTCCGTTCGTCGAAAACATCATCGGACCGCCGCGAACAGCGCGACGTGACGTGATCTACGGGTACCTGTGACGACGGACACATGGGAGTCGGGAGTCGGGTGTCGGAGGGATGAAGGCGCGTCTGCGATCCCCATCTCCCGTTCTCGAATTTCGCATGGGTCTTTGCCGTCGGAGCCGGGAGTCGGTTCACGCGGGGAACGCGGAGAGGCGGAGAAACCTGGAGAAAACCTTCCTCCGCCTTCCTCTCCGCCCCTCCGCGTTCCCCGCGTGAACCGACTCCCTTTTGACTACCTCGACTGCGTGAACACGCGGAGGATCTCCTCCCGTCCCGGTGGCGGAGCCTGACCGACGGCTTTGTCGCGAATCTCCATCATCTCGTCGATGAGTGTCGGACGCTGCGTCTCGTAGAGCACGCCCGTCGTTAGATGTTCGGGTTCGCTCGTGAAGCGCAGCGCGGCGGTGCGGTCGGTTCGATCGTGATCGGCAGGAATCGCGGCCAGCTTCGCGCGCAGCTCCTTCGTCTGGTGATCGCCGCGCCAGGTCACACAGGGCGAGATGATGTTGAGGAACGCGAAGCCGTGATGGCCGATGGCCATCTTCATCAGCTCCGTCGTTCCTTTCACGTCGCCGGAGAAGGCGCGGCCGACCCAGCTTGCGCCCAGGGCGATCGCCAGCGCGCAGGGATCGACGGAGACTTCCGGGTTGCCGTAGATCGTCGACTTCGTGCGATCGCCGGACGGTGTCGTCGGCGCGGCCTGACCCTTCGTCAGACCGTAGATCTCGTTGTCCATCATGAAGTAGGCGATGTCGACGTTGCGCCGCGCGGCGTGCATGAAGTGATTGCCGCCGATGGCCAGGCCGTCGCCGTCGCCGCCGACGGCGAGCACCGTCAGGTTCGGTGCGGCCAGCTTCATCCCCGTTGCCAGCGGCAGCGCGCGGCCGTGCAGCGAATTGAATCCGTACGTCTCCACGTAGCCGGGGAGGCGCGACGAGCAGCCGATGCCGGAGACGATCGCCGTCTGGTGCGGCTCGATGTGCAGATCGGACAGCGCGCGGTAGACGGAGTTGAGCACGGCGAAATCGCCGCAGCCGGGACACCACACCGGCTTCAGATCGGTCTTGTAATCGTTAGGCGAATACGGTGAGCAGGTCATACCAGCACCTCCAGCGAAACGTTCTTCAGCAGTTTTCGGAGCTCGGTCTCGACTTCCACCGCGGTCAGGTTTTTCCCGCCGGAGCGCGAATGGACTGTCGTTTTCGCGCGCGGCAGATCGACCTGCGTGCGCAGATGCTGCGTGAACTGCGCCGCGTAGCTGACTTCGACCACGAGCAACGAGCCGCAGGCATCGATGAATGATTGCAGCTCGCGCAACGGCAGCGGATTGATCATGATCGGAGCGAAGACGCCAACGCGGTTCTCGACTCCCATCCGTGCGATCGCTTCACGCACGACGTCGGCCGACGATCCCCAGCACAACACTCCGACCTCGGGTTTCTCCGCACCGAATCGGTCGAACAGCCGGTACTCATTCGCGATCGCATCGAGCTTGCGGTAGCGCTTCGCGTTCATCGCTTCGTGCACGACGAACGACGAATTCGGACGCCCCTGTTCGTCGTGTTCGAGGCCGTTCGTCTGATACATCCCGCCGCACATGCCTGGCACGCTCATCGGCGAAACGCCGTCCGGTGTGTCGCGGTAGCGGCGGTAGTCGTGCAGATCGTCCGGCGTGGCGATGCGGCGCTCGCGCACTTCGTGCTCGAGCACGCCCGCGGTGATGGTCTCGCGCCGTTGCGCAATCGATTGCTCCGTCAGCACGATCACCGGCACCTGGTACTCCTCGGCGATATTGAATGCGTCGACCGTCGCGTGGAACGAGCTCTCCACGTCGGAGCAGGCGATGACGACGCGCGGCGCGTCACCGTGGCCGGCGTAGACGGCGTGGAAGAGATCCGACTGCTCGCTCTTCGTCGGGATGCCGGTCGACGGTCCGCCGCGCTGCACGTTGACGATGACCGCCGGCACTTCCGCGATCGAAGCGAGTCCCATCAACTCGGCCATCAGCGAAAGTCCGGGCCCTGACGTTGCCGTCATCGATTTCACGCCGGCGAATGATCCGCCGATGACTGCTCCGATCGCGGCCAGCTCGTCTTCCGTCTGCAGCGATGAGCCGCCGATCTTCGGCAGCCATTCGCTGAGGAAGTGCAGGATCTCGGACGACGGCGTGATCGGGTAGCCGGCGAAGAATCGACAGCCGGCGTGAATGGCTGCGAACGCGGACGCTTCGTTGCCCGACATCAGCAGCTTCGGCGCGGCGGTCGTGTATTCGAGGCGATCGCTGACGGCCGGCAACGCCGCGTCTTCCGTAACGCCGCGATCGAAGGCGCGGAGGTTCGCTTCGATGACAGCCTCTGTTTTCTTTTTGAATCGCCGCGAGATGGCGTGACGCGTTGCTTCGAGCGGCAGTCCATAGCGCGCGGTGAGCAATCCGACCGCGATCACATTCTTCGATCCCGGCGCGCCGCATTCGCGCGCCAGATTCGCGAACGGAATGGCGTGACACGTGCGCGTCGTCATCTCGTCGGGTGGCGCATCGGCGGCTTCGTGAAAGATGACCGCATCCGGCGCGAGCACGACTTCGTTCTGAAAGCGCGCGAAATCGGTCCAACTGAAGACGACCAGCGCATCGACGGCATCCGCCTGGGAGTGAATCCGTTCGCTGCTGACGCGCACCGTTGCCGACGATTCGCCGCCGCGAATCTGCGGCCCATACGCCTCGGTCTTGATGACGTGCAGCCCTTCGCTGGCACAAACGCCAGCCATGATGTCGCCCGCCGTCACGGCTCCGTCGCCGCCAGCGCCGACGAATGCAAAGGTCAAATCGTGCATGTGAGTTCCTCCCGAATTACGAAGCCAAGGATGGCCGGAGGGATGCACGCTCACCGATGCCGATGATCACTTCGGCCGGTGATTGCGATCACACGACCGGCAAAGCCTGCAGCCACGAAACTGGCTGCGCGAAGAGCTGCTGCAGCGCGAAGAAGTAACAGGGAGACGGTTTCACGCGGAGACGCGGAGGTAGCGGAGCCTCCGCCCCTCCGCGTTCCCCGCGTGAACCGTCTCCCTCTCCATCTCGCGCGTACGTCACATACGCGGGTGACCATCATCACGACTCCATGTCCATCCCGCGCGTACCGTCACTGAGACCATGTCTCAACTTGCAAACAACGCGCAATTCATCGACGAATCGGAGGCGCGGCCGCTGCTGCTGGTCGGCAATCCCAACGTCGGCAAGTCGCTCCTCTTCACGCGGCTGACCAATCGCTACGTCACCGTCTCCAACTATCCGGGCACCACCGTCGAGATGACGACGGCCACCGCGATGATCGGCGACGAGCGGCGCTCCATCATCGACACGCCCGGCATCAACAGCCTGTTGCCGCAGTCGCAGGACGAGATCGTCGCGCGCGATCTGCTCCTCAGAGAACCAAACATCGACGTCATGCAGGTCGGCGACATCGCCAACCTCCGCCGCACGCTGCTGCTCACGCTGCAGCTCAGCGAATACAACGTTCCGTTCGTCGTCGCGCTGAACATGGCCGACGAGCTGCGCTCCGTCGACGACGGTCCCGACGTCACGGCGCTCTCGCGCGCGATCGGCGTGCCGGTCGTCTCCGTCTCCGCGCTGCGCGGCTGGAACATCAGCAAACTGAAAAAGGACCTCGCCCGCGCCACCCAAGCGACGATGCGCGTGACCTATCCCGCCGCGATCGAAGCCGGCGTCACCGCGATTCAGGCGTTGCTGAAGCCCGAGCTCGCGTGCCGAGGAATCGCGCTGGCCATTCTTGCCGGCGACGTGACGTTGAAACCGTTCCTGAAGGAATCGTGTCCCGCCAACGTGCTCGAGCAACTCGACGACCTCCGCGCGATCGCGCAGCGCGGCCTAGCGCGTCCGATCAGCGTTCTCATCTCACACTGCCGCGTCGCCGCCATCGACGAGCTTCTGACCTCGCTTCGCCAGTCCTCGGCATTCCGCGAGGACGGCCTTCGCGACCGCATCGGACGGATCTGTATGCACCCGATCTACGGCATCCCGATCCTCATCGGCGTGCTGGCGCTGGCGTGGCTGCTGGTCGGAAAAATCGGCGCGGGAACGCTCGTCGATCTCATGCAGCGGCAGGTCTTCGAACGCTTCATCAATCCGTGGACGATCCGCGGCATCGACGCCATCGCGCCCTTCCCGCACCACCACGTCATTGCCGATGGTGTGTTGACCTCCGCGTACTCCGGCCACGCCGTCAGCGTCGCCGGCCGCTTCGCGCAGACGGCGCACGATCTCTTCGTCGGACCGTACGGCGTCGTGACGATGGCCATCACCTACGCCATCGCCATCGTGCTGCCGGTCGTGATCACGTTCTTCACATTTTTCGGACTGCTGGAAGACTCGGGATATCTGCCGCGCCTCGCGGTCATCCTCAATCGCGGTTTCCGCAAGATCGGATTGAACGGCAAGGCCGTCCTGCCAATGGTGCTCGGCCTCGGCTGCGACACGATGGCCACGCTCACCACGCGCATCCTCGACTCGAAAAAAGAAGCAGCCATCGTCACGCTCCTGCTCGCCCTCGGCGTTCCCTGTTCGGCGCAGCTCGGCGTGATCCTGGCCATGCTCGCCCCGCTCGGACTGTGGGCGACGCTGATCTGGGTCGGCGTCACGCTCTTCACGATCGTGCTGGCGGGATGGGCAGCCTCACTCGTCATGCCGGGCGAGCCGGGCGACTTCGTCCTCGAAATCCCGCCGATGCGCGTGCCGCGGTTGTCGAACATCATCATCAAAGTCGCCGCGCGGACGGAGTGGTACCTGAAAGAAGCCGTGCCGCTTTTCATCGTCGGCACGCTGCTGCTGTACGTGCTCGATGCCACCGGCGCGCTGAAATTCGTGCAGCGCGTCCTCGGCCCGCTCATCATCGGCGGACTGGGTTTGCCCGCCGAGGCCACGAACGCGTTCGTGATCGGATTCCTGCGGCGCGACTACGGCGCAGCCGGCCTTTACGCGATGCAGCGGGCCGGACATCTCAACCCGAATCAGGTCGTCATCGCGCTGACGGTCATCACGCTCTTCATTCCCTGTATCGCCAATCTGCTGGTGATGCTGAAGGAGCGCGGCGCGCGGATGGGATGGGCGATCGCGGGATTCATCATCGTTTACTCGTTCGGTATCGGTGCGCTGATGAACGTCACGTTCCGCTTTTTCGGAGTGTCGTTATGAAGGACGGCGAGTACCTCGAGTGTCCGATGTGCGGCACCGATTTCGCCGGCGCCGGCTGCCACTCCTCGTGCCCGCTTTCGCGCGGATGCGAGATGACGCGCTGCTCGCGTTGCGGCTACGAATTCGTCGGCGGAGGACGTGTCGCCGGATTGCTGACGAAACTGTTTCGAAGGGGGACACATGATTCACGCAGCAACGGATGAAGTACTCGAACGCCTGTGGTACGCGACCGAGGAGGGGCGGACGCCGGTCGCGTTCGCCGATTTCCGCATCGACGTGGATGACGACGAGCTGCGCACGGCGCTCGACTCACTTGTCGCAAGCGGCTGCGTCGATCACGGCGCCGGCTTCACACTTTCCGCCTCCGGCGCGGCGCGCGCGCGCGGCATCGTGCGGCGCCATCGCCTGGCCGAGGTTCTGTTCGTACAGGCGCTCGGAACGAATCTGCACGACGCCGAGATCTCCGCGTGCGAGATGGAGCACATGCTCTCCGAGGCCGTCGTCGATCGCGTCTGTGCGTTCCTCGGGCATCCGCCAGCCTGCCCGCACGGCAAGCCGGTTCCGGGAGGGGAGTGCTGCCGCGTCTATTCGACGCGCGTCGAACCGCTGATCCGTCGCGTGACGGAGCTGCCGGTCGGAGCGACGGCATCGATCGCCTACATTGCGCCGAAGACGCTCTCGCGCATCGACCGCCTGGCGGCGTTCGGTATCGTTCCGGGAAGCGAAATTCGCCTCATCGCGCGAAATCCGAGTTGCGTAGTCGCCTGCGGCGCGAGCTCGATCGCAATCGATGACGAAATCGGCCGCGAGATTTACGTGCGCACGGCGTGATCGAGATGGAGCGCTGGCGTCCTCGCCGGCTGGCCCGGCCGTCTCTCCTACGCCCGCGCCAACCCAACATTCCGCAGCGAGTCGTACGACGCGTTCACGCTCTGACTCAGCAGCCGGAGGACGCTGAACCAGATCGCGGGACTTTCATCCAGAATGCGAAGGAACGACTCGCGTTCGATGAACCCGAGATCGCACGATGTGATCGCGCGTGCGGTGGCGTCGTTCGGGCGAATGGAGACGACCGATTCGAGTCCGAGGATTTCGTTGGCCGAGGCGGTGCGCATGCGCTTCCAGTTGCCGTTGCGGGCGCGCATCAGTAATTCGACCGTTCCGGAGTGGATGACGTAGATGCCGCGGGGCTGATCGCCTTCATTGAAGAGAATGGTGCCTGCCGGCCGATGCTGCAGCGTCTCACGCTCGGTCAGGCAAGCATCCGCAGACGGGCGTCGTGTTGCGAGTTCGGTAATCACAGGTCACCTCGGATGCACAGTAGCCATTGCACCCGAGTGACGCTGTGATGAGCACTACGCAAAACAGTGACTCAGATCGTCACCAGCGCTTCCAGTGCTGCCGTCTGTACGAACATGCTCGAGCCTTTGATCTCGATCATTTTGCGGCGTTTGAAATCGCTGAGCAGGCGCGTAATCGTCTCGCGCGTCGTGCCGATCATCTGCGCGATCTCTTCGTGCGTCAGGAGAACTTTGAGCCGCGTTCCTTTCGGCGTTTCCTCGCCGCTGCGCGCGCACCAGTCGAGGAAGAGGCGGGACAGTTTTTCGGATGTGCTCTGCGAAAGTCCGAGGCTGCGGATCTCGCGCTGCGCGGAGTGGTACTTCTCACTCAATTGCTGCGCGGTGTGCATGCACGCCTCGGGATGTGCATTGAGGAAGTGGACGAAATCTTCGCGGCGGATGAAGTTGATCTGCGACGGCTCCAGTGTCTCCGCCGAAACCTCGAACGCCGTGGAGAGGATCGTGCCGCTCAGTCCGAGGACTTCGCCCGCTTCCGCGATCTTAACGATGAGCGTCTTCCCCTCGGACGACGACGTGGTCAGCTTCACGCGCCCGCTGCAGACGATGAATACGCCGCGCGGTTGTTCCCCTTCAACGAAGAGCACGGACCCTTTCGGATAAACGGCCGTGAACTTGATCGTGTCGAGCACTTTCACCGCCGGCGCGGCCATGTTGCAGAACTGGCGTTCCGCGCGGAACGTGCAGGTCGAGCAGTTGTTCTGCGTGTCGACGTTGTAGGGGGTATTCATCGTTTCCTCCATCGCAGCGGGATCATCACGCCGCGATGTGAGCACTATCACTCCGAAGCGTGACGCGCGCCCCACCCCGTAGGGTAGGACGACGAACATGGCGAGGTGGGGCGCTCCTTGGCGTCCCCGCGTGACAAGCCCCTTTTCACGCGGAGCCGCGGAGACGCGGAGGGGTTACGCCATCGCCGCGGCGCGCGAGCCGCGCGGACGGCGTTTCCAGGCGACGTAGGGACGCGCGAGCTGGCGCAGGGCGCTGTTCTTGATCGCGTAGAGATCGCTGGCGATGTTCGGCGACATCAAGCCGGCAGCCTCCTCCGGCTGGACGACCAGCGACACTTCGATCGGCAGGATGCCTACCGGAAGTCCGGCGCGGCGGCAGGTCTGATGGAGATGCGTGAAGATCTCTTTCATCGCGTCGGGATCGGGCGGCGGGACGTCTTCCATCTCGCTTCCCAATGTCGGCCGGAAGATGCAGACCGTCGGAAACGCGCCGGCGTTGACGATGCGCTCGATGCCGCGCTTGGTCGCTTCGATCGGCTCGACGCCCGCGATGATCTCGCCCGACACGCGTCCGCGTCCCAGCTTGCGCGACGTGTACTCCATCGCCTCGAAGAACGCGTGCTGTCCGACCGTCTGCGCTTTGCCGGGGCAGAGGCGTGCGAACACCTCGGGATCCTCGAATTCGTAGCAGAACGAGAAGTGGTCCGTGCCCGCGGCGATCAAATCGTCGTACTCGTAGAAACTGTTCCGCGGAACCGGAACCGCCTGCACGCCGATGAAACCGCCGACGTGCGTGCGTACGGCGCGCACGAACGGCTGCGCCTGACGCAGGCCGTGAATCACTTCGCGGTCTGCCTTGTCTTCGTAGTGATAGCCGGTGTTGAAGTGCGTGAAGATGCAATTCGATTCATCGCGCGCGGCCAGCGCAACCTCGACGACGTCCGTCAATCGCTTCCGCGACTCCTCGGCGGCGCCGACGTTCTTCCCGGTCGTGCAGAACTTGCAGGCCAGCGACGGCGTCCAGCTCCAGTACAGACAGCGGTTCGAAATGTAGATGCCGAGGTAGTTGCCCTGGAGGACTCCGACGCGGTTCATGGGGACGTCCGCGCTCGTGTTGCGCGAGTACCAAGCCGGCTCGGGCGGAATCGTTACGTCGTAGTCGGCACCATCGCGGGTGTCGTTCACGAAGTAGCGTCCGGCCGAGGTGTCGAGCACGAACGGCGAGCGCAATGCGAACGGCTCGACGACCGGCACGTTCACCCAGATCGGTTTCGGTGAGGACGGGATGACGATCTCCAGTCCCGATCCCAGTCCGGCGCGCGTGCGGCTGATGCGGCGTCCGTCCTCGGCGGTGTGACACGACTCGCCGATGCGCATCCCGCGGCAGAAAAGTTCGATCTCGAGCTCGACTGGTTTCAGCATCGGCTGATTAGAGGCGCGCGCGAAAGCGCATCCCATGACTGCCGTCACACGACCGTGTGATGCATTTTTTTCGAGAGTTGTATTTCTCACCCTCCTGGCGCGACTACCTGTGCGACGCCTCAAAAGGAGGGGCGAGAAAATGAAACATATCGTTCTCATCATCGCAGCACTCTCAGTTCTCACCGTTGCAGGCACGGCTTCGGCCGCAACCAGCAGCGCCACTCTGACCGTCACCGGTACCGTCGAAAGCTCCATCAGCATCACCGTCGAGTCCGCCGGCGGGACGACCAGCGGCACCGGCACCGCGGCGGCCACTTCCGACCTCGGCAGCATCAGCAAGTACGGCTCAGCCCCGACCGGCTTCACCCTGGCGCGCGGCGCCTCCGACTGGACGATCTCGTCGACGATCGGCGTCCAGGTCGTCAAGGCCAACCTCACCAGCACCGACTACACCCTCACCGCGCAGCTCGGAAGCGCGCCCGCCAGCGGCGTTGCCTGGAAGTTGAACGGCTCGACGTTGAGTGATTCCGCAGCGACGACGCTCACCTCCACCGGCACGTACGCCTCCACCGGCTCGTACTCGTGGGACATCGTCGTGGCGGACTCCGCGGCCGCCGCGGCCATCGACAACGCCATCAATTTCACCGCCTCTTCAAACTAGCCCGCCGACCCTTCCTGCCGACATGGCCCGCCACTTCCTTCCTGCCTTCCTCGTCGTCGCGCTCGTGACTGCTCCGGCAGTCGCAGCGCGGCGGCGAGCCGTCGTTCTGCCTGCGCCGGACGCGCTGACGATCACCTTCGTCGCCGCCGCCAGCAGCACGCTCGACGCCGGAACCATCGCCCACGATTTCTCGCAGCGCTCGGCGAAGGGAGTGACGATTGTGACGCGCACCGTCGCCGTGCGCGTCGATCGCCGCGACGGATTGACCAGCGGCCTGGTCACCCTTCGCGCATCGATCGAGACTGAAGACCTGCGGTGCACGCTGCGGGTCGATGGCGTGGAGCTTCACATCGCACCGCTCACCATCGCCATCGTGCCGGCCGGTACGGCCACCACACACCGCATCGAGATCACCGTCCCCGTATCGGCGGAACAGGGCGCACTGCTCACGTCCATCCGCTGGGAAGCCGCCACCGAGGAGAACAACCGATGAGAAACGTCACGAAGATGCTCGTTGCGATGCTGTTCCTGACAGGCATCGCCAACGGCGCCACGCATGACGGCGCGCTCACGCTCAGTCCCGCCGTCGTCACTCTGCGCGGAACGTACGGCCAGAGCACGACGCAGCGGGTCGCGATGACCAACGGCACGTCGCAGCCGTTCGTCTGCGACGTCGTCGCGCAGGACGTCATCGTGCGCGACGGCCGGCGCCAGTACTCGCCGGCCGGACAGAGCGCCGGCAGCATCGCCGCAACCGCGGTGATCTCACCGCGCTCGCTCACCGTCCGTCCGGGCGAGACCGGCTTCGTCACGGTAACGCTGACCATCCCGCAGGAAACGAACGGCCGCGCGGTCGTGCTCTTTTTTCACGGCAGGAACAAGTTGATCCGGAACGGAGTGCCGATGCTGGCCTCGCTCGGATCGCTGATGACGTTCGCGCTCTCCAGCGACGTCCGCCTGACCGCGGATGCGATGCGCGTGAGGCCGCCGACGGCAACGGCCACGGCATCGTTCGCAGAAACCTGTACCAACAGTGGACGCGAACCGCTCGTGGCGCGCGGTGTCGTGGCCATCCTCGACAGCCGAGGAGCACTGGCCGGCAAGAGCGTCATCGAACCGAAGCGCCTGCTGCCCGGCGAACGGATGGAGTTGCGCAGCGACTACCCGGGCGATCTCGCGCCGGGCCGCTATCGCGTCATGCTCACGCTCGGCTACGAGGGACAAACGCTGGTCCGCTCCACTGACATGGAGATCCGGTGAAACCGCTTCTCCTGGCGCTGCTCCTCGGAGTCGCCGCCGCGACGATGCACGGCGATGAGCCGCTCGTCGTCGACGTCAGCGAATCGCGCCTCGTCGTGAAGTCCGGTGCAACGGCGGCCTACACGCTGGAGCCGGCCGTCGCGGAAGCGATCGTGCGCAACGGCGCGGTCACGCTCGTGGCGCGAGCCTTCGGAGTCACCCAGCTCGTCGTCGTCAGCGGCACGAACGTGCAGACCATCAACATCGTCGTGCGCATGCAGCGCGCGAAACAGATCGCACAACAGAACGCCGCCGCGAACCGCTCGGGCGGCAGCATCGGAACCCGCTACTCGAGCAGCAGCGGTGAGATCCAGACCACAGTCCAGGCCAGAGCCGGCGGCGCGGAACGCGAACAGCGCCTGCAGGCCACCATCGTCCACGGCGGCGTCGCCAACAATGCCCGCGGCGCGACCGCCATCGCCGCCGCTTCCTATTCGGTCACGACGCCAAAGACGCGCGTGACCCTGCTGGACGAATCCGTGCAGATCGCGCCGCTCGTCATCGGGCAGCAGATCGTGCGCGGCATCCATGTCGAATCGCGCGGCATCGAAGTGCACGCCGGCGTCACCGCACCGGCCTTCTACGACGGCCTCGTGCTCCCGCTCCGGCGGCAGTTCGTGGCCGCGGCGTCGTATGCATGGAAACTCTCGCCCACCGTGACGCTCCAGCCGGCGGCGATCGTCACGCAGCGGCAGGGTATCGTCTCGCTCCTTGCGCGCTACGACCGCGGCGATGCGCTGCAGGCCAGCGGCGAGATCGCGCAGGGCCGCGGCACAGCGGCCGCGTTCTCGCTTTTCGCGAACAGCCAGAATCAGAAGCTGGCGCTGACCGGGGCGTGGCAGCCGCGCGGCTTCATCACCGCCTCGCCTTACGACCATCGCGGTCTCACATCGAGCGCGGCGTGGTCGGCCACCTTCACCCCACGGATTTCCGCTTCCGCCAGCGGCTCGATCGATCACGCCATTCTCGACAACTACGAACAGCGCTCGCAGACGGCGTCGGCCGAGATACGGGTGAAGGCGACGGAGACGTTGTCTGTGTTTGGCGGCGCGAGTTACGGCGCGTTCGAAGCCATCGTTCCCGCCGCCGCCTCGGTGCGCAGCATGACCATCCCCATCGGCGTGACCTACGACCGCCGCAACTTCAGCGCCACGGCGATGGCGCGCATCGGCGAGCAGACGCTCAACGGCCGCGCGCGCGGATACCGCCTCAGCGCGCACGGCGCTACGGGCCACTTCAGCGCCAACGCCTTCGTCGATTCCGAGACGAACGCGCCCACGCTCGCGCTCATCTTCCGCGATCGCCCCGACATCGAGCTTCTTCTCCAGCAACTCGGCCTCTCCGCCGCCAATCCGGAAGACATCGCCCGGATCCTGCGCGATCACTCCGACCTCATCGGCGCCGGCGTGATCAGCAGCGCCACGGTGAACCTCGCGCCGCGCCGCACGCTGGCAGGACTCGACGTCGCGCTCCTCGGCGAACGTCAATCGCTGCGGCTTCGCCTGCTCCAGAATCGGATCGAGTCGGTGTCTTCGACGACGACTCTCTCGACAGCCGCGCTGACGTTCACCCGCCGCCTCGGCAACGCCTCCGCATTCGACATCACCGGCGGCGTGCTGTTGCTCAACCACGAGCGCACGCCGTTCGTCGACGTCGCCGTACGCCATTCCTTCGACGGCCTGCCGTCGTTCGGCGGCGGCTCGATCCGCGGCGTCGTTTTCGCCGACGATGAAATGACCGGCACCGGCGACGGTCTTGCCGGCGTCACCGTGCAGCTCGACGCCATGACCACGACGCGCACCGACGATGGCGGCCACTTCAACTTCAACAGTGTCAACTCCAAGCCGCACCAGGTCACGGTGCGTCTGCAATCGCCCGACAGCTACTTCACCACCCCGTCGCGTGTCGAGGCAGCTGCCGGCGACCGCGTGCGCGTCGGCATCGCGCATACGCCCGCGCGTGTGGCCGGCCGCGTGCGCAACGATGCCGGAGCGCCGGTGCAGGGCGTCAATCTCACATTGACGCGCGGCCAGAAGGTGCTCTCCGCCGTGAGCGATTCCGTCGGGGCGTTCGAGTTCATCACCGTCCCCGGCCCGTGGGTTCTGACTGCCGACGCGCAGTCGCTGCCGCCCGGCTATGCCGCGACCAACGTCGCGCCGCTGCAGCTTCTGCTGACGCGCGGCGCCAGCACGAACGCGCCGATTTCCGTTCGGGCCATGCGCACCATCAGCGGCGCCGTGAGCGCGTGCGGCCACTCGGTAGTCGTCAGCATCGCGCCGCTCGGCCGCACCGTCACCACCGACGCGAATGGCCACTTCGTCATCCGCGATCTTCCCGCCGGCAACGTCACGCTCAACGCCGGCAGCGGCACGACGCGCATCACGCTCCCCGCGGAACCGGCGCTGGTGAACGACGTGCGCCTGACCGGATGCGCGGCTTCAACGCACCAGCCAAGCCGGCCGACAGCAGCCCGATAGCTCGTTCGTGTGACGCGCGACACACCCTCGTGTGCGCACTCCCACGGCATCGATTTCCCCGCGGGATGATCCTGTCGATGGAGGTTCCCGATGTCCCGCATACTGCCGAAACAGGAAGCCATTCCGCGGACCGAAATGATCGCGTTGCTCCGCGCCGAACTGGTGAAACTTACCGACGAAGACAACTCGATCTGCAAGGTCGCGTCGGAGCGCGGAATCTTCTGCAAGGGATTCCACCGCAACAGCGACGGCGGCCTGCGCCGCTGCTACTCCTGGCTCGACAAGCGCCGCCCCCGCATGTCGCGCGAAGAGCTCGAAGACCTCGCCAACCGCTGGCAGCTCGCGCGGCAGATCGTCGATGAACTTCCGCTCGCGTGCGACGTGCAGCAAAAAGAGCACGACTCCTGCCGCGGCTGGGACGATTTCTCCAACGAAGAACTCTCCGGCTTCTTCACCGAACTGACCGGACGGTCCCTGATCGTCGCCTAACCACCATGACCATCGCCGAACACGAAGTCGCGTATCCCATCCACCTCGAAGCCGACGTCGTCCTCCGCAACGGCCGCACGCTGCGCATCCGTCCGGTGCGCATCGACGACCACGAGCGCCTGCGTGCGTTCTTCATGACGCTGTCGCCCGAAACGCTGCACGCGCGCTTCTTCGCCATGTGCACGCCCGATCAGGCGCTGCTCTACGCGCCGGCGGATGTCGACTACGTGCACGAATTCGGCGTGGTCGGTGAAGTCGGCGATCGCATCGTCGCGGTCGCGCATTACTTCGCTTCGCCGCGCCACCCGAGCGTCGCCGAGGTCGCGTTTGCGATTGCGGACGACCAGCAGGGATGCGGCATGGGAACGCTACTTCTCGAAAAACTCGCCGCGGCCGGTCGTCCGAATCACATCGAGCGCTTCGAAGCCGAAGTGCTCGCCGAAAACGCGCGCATGCTCGATGTGTTTTTGTCCTCCGGCTTCGACGTTCTCCGCCGGACCGACGAAGGGACCATCCACGTTTCGTTCGCCATCGGATCGACGGTGTCATCGCGATCCCACACCGCCAGCCGCGCCCAACACGCCGCGTACGAATCGATGAAGCCGATCTTCGCGCCGCGCTCGATCGCCGTCGTCGGTGCGGGACGCCGGCCGGGTCAGCTCGGCCACGAAATCGTCTCCAACCTTCGCCACTCCGGATTCACAGGCGAACTGTTTGTCGTCAATCCGAAGGCGGCGGAGATCGAGGGCGTGATCGCGTATTCGTCGTTGAAGGAAATCCCCGCCGCGATCGATCTGGCCATCGTCGTCGTGCCGGCATCCGAGGTCGAAAACGTCATCGACGACTGCGTCGCGAAAGGTGTTCGCGGTGTCGTCGTTATCACCGCGGGCTTCGGCGAAACCGGCCAACTCGGACGCGACGCCGAACGCCGCCTGCTCGACAAAGTGCGCGCCGCCGGCATGCGCATGGTCGGCCCGAACTGCATGGGCGTCATCAACACCGATCCCGCCGTTCGCATGCACGGAACGTTCTCCGCGACCTATCCGCCGGCCGGCAACGTGGCCATGTCCAGCCAGAGCGGCGCCCTCGGCGTGGCCATTCTCGATTACGCACGCTCGCTCAACATCGGCTTCTCCACCTTCCTCTCCGTCGGCAACAAGGCCGACGTTTCCGGCAACGACCTCATTCAATACTGGGCCGAGGACAAGCGCACCGACGTCATCCTGCTGTATCTGGAGAGCTTCGGAAATCCGCGCAAGTTCGCGGAGATCGCGCGCCGCGTCGGCAAGTCGAAGCCGATCGTGCTCGTGAAAGCCGGCCGCTCCGCCTCGGGTGCGCGCGCCGCCGCGTCACACACCGGCGCGCTCGCATCGAGCGATGTCATCGTTGCCGATCTTCTCCGCCAGGCCGGCGTGATCCGCACCGACACGCTCGAGGAACTGTTCGACGTCGCCTCGCTGCTCGCCAATCAGCCGCTCCCGCGCGGACGCCGCGTCGCGATCCTCACGAACGCCGGTGGCCCGGGAATCCTCGCCGCCGACGCCTGCGAAGCGCACGGCCTCACGCTCGCGCCCCTCGGCGACGCCACCGTCGAGCGCCTGCGTTCGTTCCTCCCCGCCGCCGCCAGCGTCGGCAATCCGGTCGACATGATCGCCTCGGCGTCGCCCGAGCACTATCGCCGCTCGCTCGAAGCGCTCATCGACGACGACTCGATCGACGACGTCCTCGTCATCTACATCCCCGTCCAGCCGACCGACGCCCCCGAGGTTGCCGCGGCGATTCGCGACATCGGCAAGCATGCTGACGGCAAGACCATCCTGGCCACGTTCATGAGCGCGCACGGCGTCCCCGAGCCGCTCGCCCCGGTGCCGTCGTTCGCCTTCCCCGAGCGCGCCGTCGGCGCCCTGGCCCGCGCCGCGAACTACGCCGAGTGGCGCCGCCGTCCTGAAAAAGAAAGCGCGCCGCTGAGCGTCGACGAGAGAGCGATGCGCAACATCATCGAAAACGCGCTCGAACGCGGCGGCGGCTGGCTCGATCCGGCCGAAGTCGACCACCTGCTGAATGCAGCCGGCATCAAAACGCCCGGCGGCGCGATCGTCACGAACGCCAACGAAGCCTTCGAAGCCGCGATATGCATCGGGCAACCGGTCGCGCTGAAAGCGATCGGACCGAACCTGCTTCACAAGAGCGACCGCGGCGGCGTCCGCCTCGGACTCAAAGACGAATGCGAAGCCAGCGACGCCTTCATCGAAATGCAGACCCGCCTCGGCGACGACATGACCGCCGCCTACGTCCAGCCGATGATCCCCGGCGGCGTAGAAGTGATGCTCGGCGCCACCGACGACCCCACCTTCGGCCAGGTCCTAGCCTTCGGCGCCGGCGGTACCCTCGTAGAGCTCCTGTCGGATGTCGCCTTCCGCATCCACCCGCTAACCGAAACCGACGTCGACGACATCATCCAGCAAACCCGCATCGCCAAACTCCTCGCCGGCATCCGCGGCGCCGCCCCGTCCGACGTCCCCGCCCTCCGCGAAGCGATCCTCCGCCTATCGACGCTGATCACAATCTGCCCCGAAATCCGCGACCTCGACATCAACCCGCTAAAAGTCCTGGAGCACGGCACCATCGCCCTCGACGCGCGGATTCGTGTCGAACGAATCATCCACGCGCAGCCTTCTCGGCGGATCGCGTATTAGGAGACCGAATACGCAGATGCCCGCAGATTGGTCCGTGTCATAGTCGGACCCGTGGAACCGGAGTGCCTTCGTCGCGGCAAAGAGTTTCATCGCCGGGTGCAGCGTGATTGGTCAGGCACAGTCCACGATGCGGCAGTTCACGTAGAGAAGACGATCTCTTTTCCGCCCGCAACCTCGTTCACCGCAAAACGGTTGCGACACGGCCGGCTCGATATCTTCATCGACCTACTCGGCGACTTCGTGACCGTGGTGGAGATCAAAGCCACGGCGTGGGACGCCGTTCTCGAGTGCAACCGCAGGAAGTTGCTTGCCGCACACTGCCGCCAAATCTTCCGTTATGTCGACAAATACCTCGACCACGACAAGGTGTCGGTTTGTGCAGGAGTCATCTACCCAAGCGCGCCTTCGACCGCGGGGCTTAAAGACTTGGTCGAAAAATATCTGAACGACAACGCCTTGCAGGTCGTTTGGTATGACGACAAGTAGGTCGGTGACGATTGCACTGCTTCGTGCTTTTGTCTGGCTTTAGGCTACCGGATCGGCAAGCGGCGATCGCAAAATAATCTTCATACATACTTTCAATTGTCAGGAAGAAGCGCCGTCCGAATCCGCCGGCTATGCCTTCGTTGCCTCTCGCTCAGGACCAAGAGTCCAATCAAAGTCCCTAGCGAGAGCATCAGGAACATGTAGAGAACGGCCAATAGCATGCTCCGCCTGCTGATCTCCCCCTGCGAGTAGCACGCGGCAACATCATCAGGTTTTACGCTGATCGCGAATCCGATGCATTCCCTGATTTCAAGAGCGCGTTTCGCGCACTCGCACGTTGGCAAAGGCTTGGAGCCGACGAGGTACGCGACCTTCAAGTGAGACGCGGGAACTTCGATGCGAATGACCACAGCCTTGTATGCGATGTAGGAAGCGAAGATTAATAAGATCAGCATAACGGATGTCGCAACGAAGGCACGTCGAAGGTAACGAGGCTGAGTGGAGTCGTGGCTGAAAAACTGCACGCCAACCGCGGGAAGACTCATGAGCAATGACGCCCAGGGAATGACATCCTGCAGCTCCCTCGGGAACACATCAAGAATTGCGTGATAGCCCGGAATCACTCCGCCCCATAGGGCCGAGAAGCCAACTCCGAGGGTGACGAAGAACAACAAAACGTAGCGGAGATACGTTCTGGCTACTGGTGTGAGAGGAATCAGCTTTGATGGCGGCATACTCAGTTTTCGAACCGACAGTTCGACTCCTCGTATGCGGGAGCACTGATCTGAACGAGCGTACAGCGTACTTTTGTTCGGCTGTCGTTCATTAGGTCAAGTGTGAAGGGTTGAGCGTCACGATAGCCCGGTTTGACAAGGCGACCGCTGTAGTGGCCTCGCCATACCGATTGCACATCATTGTCTGTGACGGTTCCGTATTTCGTTCGTTCGTTGCTTCCGATTTGTATCTCGAATGTCGCCCCAGTCGGAGTGCTCCTGACGTGAATCGTGGGGTTGAGCTCGTCATGAGCGAGGTAGTTGCTGATCCGCTCGCCGACGCGTCCAAACACTCGGTCGACGATACGCCGTGGATAGGCGGCTTGCGCAACGTCAGGAGGATTGCGAACGAGCCGAATCAGGTGCGGACCCTCAGAGGCGACGAGTTCCGCGCCCGCCTCCTCTAGTTCTTCGTCGAGGCTGATCGCCGAAGCAACCGCCTCATCCGGGAAGACGTCGCGCGCTTCCTGACGAATTTTCGCAATAGCCGCGTTGACCTCCTCGACGGAGTAGCATTCTTCCGATCCACACCGAACCGGATGAAGCTGCGCGCGACGCTTAGAAACATCGTCCCGAACGCGACTCAGATCGGTCCGGATCCGGCGAACGATGGGAATCGGGCCAAGCAATATGCCCTCGCGCGTCTTGGTGCTTCCATCCTCGCGGACAGTAGTCACGCGGTACGCGATACATGCACTCAGCGCGATCGTTAGGGCGATGTAGGCTAGTCGGCGCATTTCGTTCCTGAGCCATATTGTGGCATGCACGAACCGTCGCAGTAACCGAGCGCGCCCGGCGTCGTTTATCTACACCGACGGCGTGCTGAAACCTACGGCCGAGTTGCGCCTCAGGGACAACAAGCTGTTCGCCTGATCGTCGAGGCCATCGACGAGACCATCATAGATCGCGAGGCTGCCGTCTCACGTCTGAAGGCAGGAATCCCGAGCATGCGTTTCTTCTCGGAGGGACCGCTTCCCAGCCGCGAAGAACTGCATGATCGGCGTTGATACGAACGTCCTCATCTACGCTGATAAATCAGAGCGGTGGCACGCTACCGGAGATTGAAAAGGCAGAGAACAGCTGCCCATCCGCTTGGGATCATCTCTGGCGGCTCGTTCAGTTCGTGGCCGTATTTGATGGTCATTTTCAGAAAGTAGTTAGCGTGGAAGAAGGCTTCGAGTAGCGGACGCGCGACTGCGTCCCACCGCGCATTCATTTCGTAGCTGAATTGCTTTCCGGTTCCCTCGCCGATGATGGTTGTGAACGGCTCGTCAAGCGCCGCCTCGGGCAACAGCGCGTGGAGAGCATCCACGATCGTCGTCGTAAGCGACTGAACGGCGAAGACTTTGAAGCTCCCGTGGTAGAAGCGGTAGACGAAATCTTCTGATCCCCAGTGGCTTTCCGCTTCCTCGCTCAGGCGCGTCAATGCAGGCAGATCGCGCTTAATGTTCTTCAAGAGAATGGCTTCGCGGGCGCGTCGTTCAGCGGTGGATAGGATCACGGCGGCTTGGTCTTTTCTCGGAGGAGCGCGCGGCATGCCCATCAACATTTATCGGCCAGCGCAGGTGGCGCAGGCTTGCACTTCGATCGCGATCTGCGTCCCAGTGCCACCGGGATCATCGCGGCGTTCCCGTTTGTGATTGCGCTTGAACTGGTTGGCGTTAACGCGGTGAGGGTACGTAACGGAGCGCGTTGCGACGACGACGTGATTGAGTGGCGTGTGAGCAGGGACGATTTTCCGGCAAATCTCGCATCGATACATTCTCCTCAGCGGCATTAGTCCGCACGCTTGCTGAAGGCGCGCTGGTTGAGTAGTGGCAAGAAGAAGGAACGATGAAAGACGGCGATCGTGGCAATGTTTCGCCGGAGAATGACGGCCGGCAACCGAAAGTGAAGTCTGGCAAACGGTAGGCTTGCGGTGTAATCGTGTCAAGAACCGGATCGGTGTCGCCGATCGCCGCAGAAAACGGCCGTCAATGCGGCGCCTCCGTTGAGCTACTGAGCCGTAGAATCGACACCGTGAAGACGCACGCAAGCATCGACAAAGAGATTGTCCTCCGCGGGGAAGACTCGCGATGAGAAAGGTGATCCTCTTCGTCCAGATTTCGCTGGACGGCTTCTTCGAAGGGCCGAAGAAGGAGCTCGACTGGAACATGGTCGATGACGAGCTCCACGCTCACATCCTCGAGGTGCTCAGGCCGATGGGAGCGTTTCTGAGCGGACGGGTCGCCTACGAGCTCATGGCCGGATACTGGCCGACGGCCGACGCCGATCCCGCGGCCACTCCGTTCGTGAAGGAGTTTGCGCCGATCTGGCGGGACATGTCCAAGGTGGTCTATTCGAAGACGCTCACCTCGGCGGGGTGGAACACCACGATCGCGCGTGACGTCGTGCGGGACGAGGTCGAGGAGCTCAAGCGGCGGAGCCGCGGGGATCTCGTGGTCGGGGGTGGGAAGCTGGGGGCGGCGTTCATGGCGCAGGACCTGATCGACGAGTACCGGATCTACGTCCATCCGATCCGGATCGGGGAGGGGAATCACCTTTTTCCGCCTTCGCAGGACAAGGTCCCGCTGCGCCTCGCCGAGACGCGGACGTTCGGGAACGGGGTCGTCCTTCTGCGGTACGAACCACTCCGGCCCGGTGGAGCGAGCTAGACCTCTAACCGAGGAACTGGATGATCGCCTTTGATACGAACGTGACCAGTCAGCTCGGCGCACCGAAGCGCGCAGTCGTTTCTATACAATCGAAGCCGTGAAGACTCACGCAGGCATCGACCGTCGTAGCCTCACGATGGCTCGCCGCATCGTCGCGAAGATCGACGGTGATCCGGGGCGCGAAGGGCTCGCGCATGCTCGTGAGGTTTGTGCGCGATGGGTCGAGAAGGGAAACGTCCCGGCGAAAGAATGGATGGCGATCCTGCAGCGTCCCTGGCCGGAGATCCGAAGCATTCTGCTCGATGATTCCGAGGAAGGAAGACGCCTGCGTCAGAACGATCCTTTCTGCGGAATCCTGACTCCGGCTGAGCGGTGGGAGATTTATCGGGAGGCGGCGCGGAATGAAGCGCGATGAGCTCGAGCATGTCCTTCGTGCGGCTGGGGCGATCACCGGCGTTTCTACGTGGGTGATCGTCGGAAGTCAGGCCATTCTGGGCGCCGTACCGAATGCGCCGGCGGAGTTGCTTGTCTCGCAGGAAGTGGATCTCTATGCGCCGGCGGACGAGGCCGCGAGCGATCTGGTGGACGGTTCGATCGGAGAGAGGTCACCCTTCCACGAATCGTTCGGCTACTACGCTCATGGCGTGGGACAGGAAACCGCAATCCTTCCTTCACACTGGCGCGAACGTGCCGTCATGGTTCAGACGCCTTTCACCGGTGGTGTCATCGGAATCTGTCCGGAGCCAACCGATCTCGCCGTCAGCAAGCTCGCGGCATGGCGCGAAAAAGACCAGGAGTTTGTCCGGGTTCTCGTTCAGCGAGAAATCGTCAGCGTCGATCAGATCCTCACCCGGCTTGGCGAGGTGGATGAAGAAACCGCGATACGAATCCGTACGCGTCTTCGCGGTCTCTGATCACGCCCGAGAGTCGACCGCCTACCGAAGATTGAACAGGCAGAGCACAGCCCCAGATTGATTTCTCTGCGATCCATCTGCGTAATCTGCGGATCGTCACCCCCAGCGGTCGAGCGCGTCGTCGAGCGTCGTCACGCGGGTCGCGAAGAGGTCGGATCGCCTTGCGCGCAGCAGCACGGCGAGCGGCTGGTCGCGCACTTCGGCGAGGATCAGCATCGTCCCCTGCGACTTGCACTTCAGCGCTAGCTGCTCGAGGGCGTGGACGCCGGTGGCGTCGACGGCGGGGACGTTGCGCATGCGCAGGATCAGCATCCGCGGCGGCTTTTCGATCTCGCCGACCACTTCGCGGATCTTGTCCGCTGCACCGAAGAAAAACGGGCCATTGACCTCGTAGATCTCGACACCTTTCGGAATCACGCGGCCGCCGAGCGTGAGCGACTCCGGGTCGTCGATCGCGCTCGCGTCGTTCAGCTCTCCGCTCACCCCTTCGATATTCGTCACCTCGGCCATCCGCCTCATGAACAGCAGCGACGACGCCACGACGCCGACCTGTACGGCTACGGTCAGATCGACGAACACCGTCAGCCCGAAGGTGGCGATCAGTACGAAGATGTCGCTCTTCGGCGCGCGCAGCAGTCCCGCGAACGACCGCCATTCACTCATGTGATACGCGACCACGACCAGGATTGCCGCGAGCGACGCCAGCGGCACCTTCGCCGCCCACTGTCCGGCGAAGACCAAGATCAGCATCAGCGTGACCGCGTGGACGATTCCGGCGAGCGGTGTGCGTCCGCCGCTGCGGATGTTCGTGGCCGTGCGCGCGATCGCCCCGGTGGCGGGGATGCCGCCGAATACCGGCGAGACGATGTTCGCAACGCCCTGTGCGACAAGCTCCATGTTCGACTTATGGCGGGTCCCGATCATGCCGTCCGCGACGACAGCGGAGAGGAGAGACTCGATCGCCGCCAGCAGGGCGATGGTGATCGACGGCGAGATCAGCTCGCGCATGTTGTTCCACGGGATGTTCGGCAGATACGGTGCGGGCAGCGACGACGGCACGCCGCCAAAACGCGAGCCGATCGTCTCGACCGGCAGCGCGAAGATCTGCACGGCCAGCGTGGCCAGGATCATCGCCACGAACGGCGCGGGAACCATCCGCGAGATCTTCGGCCAGACGATGAGGATGATGAGCGTGCCCACCGCGACGCCGACCGTGGTCCAGCCGGTGCTGCCGATGTGTCCCGCATACGCGGTCCACTTCTCGACGAAGTCCGGCGGCACGGCGCCCATCTTCAATCCGAGAAAGTCCTTCACCTGGCTTGAGAAAATGATCACGGCGATGCCCGAGGTGAAGCCGGTGATGACGGGATACGGGATGAATTTGATCAGCGCGCCCATGCGCGTCAGCCCCATCACGATGAGGATGATGCCGGCGAGGATGGTGCAGAGCACGAGGCCGTCGTAGCCGTACTTCGCGACGATGCCGTAGACGATGACCACGAACGCACCGGTCGGACCGCCGATCTGCACGCGGCTGCCGCCGAGGGCGGAGATGAGGAAGCCAGCGATGATGGCCGTGTAGAGCCCGCGCTCGGGCGGCACGCCCGACGCGATGGCAAACGCCAGCGCGAGCGGCAGCGCCACGATTCCGACCACGACGCCGGCGATGACGTCGCGCGTCAACGTCTCACGTCTATAGCCTTCCCTGAAACAGACGACCGACTTCGGAATGAACACTTGTTCGCGATTCTATCGAAGGGGTGCATCCGCAGATTACGCAGATGTGCGGAGATTTAGGTTTTGTGGTCTGCGTGCATCTGCTTCCGCAGCGCGTAGCCGACGACCTCCGCGCGGTTGTGCAGGCGCAGCTTGTCGAGGATGTTGCGGACGTGGAACTTGACGGTGTTTTCGCTGAGGTCGAGACGTTTGGCGAGTTGGCGGTTCGAGGTCACGCCTTCGACCATGAGTTGCAAGACTTCGAGCTCGCGGGCAGTGAGTGCGTCGGGTTCCGTGTCCGAGGTCTTCGGTTCGGCATGTGGTTTGGCGAACTCCTGAAGGAGCTTGCGCGCGAGAGCGGGAGTGAGCGCCGGCTCGCCGGCGGCGGCGCGGTCGAGGAGGGCGAAGAAGTCGCCGGCCTCGAGGTTCTTGAGGAGGTATCCCTGCGCGCCGGCTTTGATCGCTTCGAAGAGCGTCTCGTCCTGATCCGAGGCGGTGAGGATGACCACTTTCACCTCGGGCATTTCGGACACGATCAGCCGCGTGGCAGAGACGCCGTCGAGCTCCGGCATCGAGACGTCCATGAGCACGAATTCGGGACGGAGCTTGCGCGCCAGCTCGATCGCCTCGCGGCCGTTGTGCGCTTCGCCGACGACTTCGTGCCCCTGCGCCTGCAGCAGGCTGCGAAGGCCGTCGCGGAAGAGCGGATGATCGTCGGCGATCAGGATGCGCACAGCGAAAGTGTAATCGCGGTCAGCTCGCGGACAGGGGTATGTCGACGCAGACCGTCGTACCGCCGCCGGGCGTACTTTCGATCGTGAACGATGCTCCGATCGATTCCGCACGTTCACGCATTGTCGAGAGGCCGAAACGCGGAAAGACGCTGCGACTGAGCGTCGATTGCGAGAAGCCGGCGCCGTTGTCCGCGATGGTCAGACGCAATTTCCCATCGCGCCGGTGCATCTCGACCGAGGCCGTCGTCGCGCGCGAATGTTTGCGGACGTTCGCCAGCGACTCCTGGATGATGCGGACGAGTTGCAACTCGTTGCCGGCCGGCAGCGTGACGTCGGGATCGATGGTGAAGTGCGTGACGATTCCGGTCTGTTCCTGCCAGCGATCGATGTACTCCTGCAGCACATCGTGAAATGAACGCGACGGCCCCGGCAGCGTTCGCAGATCGACGATCGACTCCCGAACGTCGCTATACGCCTCACGCGCGGCCTCGGCCAGTTGGCGCAGCTGTTCGAGTCCTTCGTCGGTCTTGTCGCGGCGGATGTATTCGGTCGCCGCCTGAACTTTCGTGTTGACGTAGCCGAGGACTTGCGCGATTCCGTCGTGCATCTCGTGAGCGATGCGGAGGCGTTCCTGCGCAACCGCCAGATCGCCGACCTGGCGATGCAGATGGGCGTTGTCGATGGCGATGGCGGCCTGCACGGCGAAGCGCTCCAGCGTGGCCGCATCGTCGCGCGTGAATTCGCCGCCGTGCTCCTTTTCGCTGAGATAGAGATTGCCGACGAACGGACCCTTGCAGGTGACCGGCACGGCCAGCAGCGAGTGCATGACGGGATGATTCGGCGGAAATCCGTGCGATCGCGGATCGCGGCCGATGTCGGGCAGGCGCAGGCGCTCGCCTTCGTGAAGGACCACGCCGAGGAGGCCGTGACCGACGGGAGGCGGTCCGATTTTCGCGCGCTGCTCCGGCGTGACGCCCGATGTGAGAAACGTCTGGATCGAGCCGTCGTCGTTGACGACCGACAGCGCGCCGTAACGCGCGCCGACCAGGGTTCGTGCCCGATCGACCACTTTGTTCAGCACGGCATCGAGTGACAGTTCAGCCGTGACGTCGACTCCCGCGCCGTGAAGTGCGAGCAACTCCGCGTTCTGACGCCGCTGCCGCTTGCTGGCATCGCTGATCGCTCTGACCATCACCGAGCCGAAGGCGATGAACGCAACCGCGACGATGCCGTCGAGGATCAGCCGCGTCCGAAACGAAGTTACGCCGACGGTCCAGATCCGCAGAACCTCCAGCGTGAGAACGATCACGACGGGAGTGACGAAGGTCAGCAGACGCAGACGGCGCAGTGTCATTCGGGAGGAGAGAGGGTAAGTCCGAACGCACGCGTCGTCGAGAGCGATGAGCGCCGAGGAGGTGTAGCTGTTGGCGGACGCTTTACTTCTTCGCCGCGGTTGCTCCTGCTCCCCATCCGGCTCGGTCGGAGACGGCCCACATCGAGTCGACCGTCAGCTGGCCGTTGAAGATCGGGCTGCTCGTGACGAAGTACTCGAGCGCGTTCGGATTCGCGGGACTGGCCTGGAGATAGGCGGACTGCGGATAGCTGCCCACCGGCTTCGACGTGGTGTCCGGCGGCCACGCCGCACGGTGATGACAGTTCATGCAGTTCGTGGTGATCGGATGCGACGCGGCCAGCTCGATGTACGGGTTGTAGGCGACCGGCCAAACCTGCGGCGGCTGGATCGTGCCCGGCGGCGCGTAGAAGTTCTGATTCCCACTCTGCTGCAGCATCCCGTAAGTCGAGGTGATCATGTAGTTCTGCCACGTCGTATCGCCGCCCGGAACGGAGAGGGGGCGGCTGCTGCAGAAGCGGTAGTTGTTGGCGCAGGCCTGCGCGTCGGGGTGCCACCACGCCGACTGGAACGTCCAGTTCGACTGCTCTTTCGTGACCATGTGCATGGCCACGAGGGCCAGCGAGTCGCCCTGCGCGAACGCGCGGTTGTAGGTCCAGTACGCCGACGCATCGAGGATGGCGCGGTCGCAGGGCGACAGCGCGTTGAGGTCGTCCTGCGAGTACTTCTTGCTGTAGAAACGATCGAGGCCGACGACCTGACCATCGTAGGTATTGGAGCTGAGCGGGTTGCCGTTCGGGTCGAGAACGCCGTAGAGGAACTGCACGCGCTGGATGCGCGCCGGGCCGGAGACGGGACCGCTCGAGATGGCGGCGGCGCGCTTCCAGAACTTCTGCATCTCATAACCGGCGTACTGGTTGTCCGACGAGGAGCCCGGCTTGTTCTGGTCCCAGTCCCAGACCGGCAGCGCGGTGACGGAGGTCCAGGTCGGTCCGCCGCCGGCGACTGGCCAGAGCATCACTTTCAGAACGATCGAGGTCGAAGGCATCGGCGTGATGCTCGTCGACGGTCCTTTCGTCGAGGACGGGAGCTGTCCGGTGAGCACGGCCGCGTCGTACAGCTGTTGATTGTTGATGTTCGTGAAGGCGGCAGCGTTGTAGCTGACCGCCGCGATCATGATGTCGCCATTGCTCTGAAAGACTTTTCCGTCGAGCAGCGCGTATTTGCCGGGCATCTTCTGGCCGTTGTTGTTCAGGAGCGGCTGGAGGCACTGCGGGTATTTCGCCGCCACTGCGGCGTTGACGGGATAAAGCGGGATCGGATTCAGAATCGCGCCGGTAGTGCCCTGGGCCCTGCTGCGCGCCTGATTGATCGTGACCGGCCGCGACTCAGAAGGCGCCGCCGCGTTCCCATCTTGCGGGTTCTGCCAGGGGTTGTACTCCCACGGGAACGCCTGCGTCGCGGTCTGCCAGCTGCGCCACACCGGCACGCTCGAACCGCCAAGAGGCTGATTCAAGCCGGCGAAGATGCAGTAGGCGTGGAGACGCTGACGGTCGCCGCTGCGGCTTGAGACCCACGCCAGGAGAGTCTTCGCGGTCTGGGGATAGTCGAACCCGGTGGGAAATTGCGCGCCGGGCGGCACGGACAGGTTGTCGCAAGTCGCCGAGGCGACGGCGTGAACCTTCGAGCGTTTTGGTGTTGAAGACTGCGTGGAAGACTTCTCGGCCTCGCGTTGTCCGCATGCAAACAGGAAACTGACCGTGGCAACAACCGCAATCGCACGATGAATTGGATGCATGTTTCTCTCCCTGAACAGGAGTGTCTGTCGAACGCGTTTCCCTACCCTGTAGGTTTCGGTGGTTGAGCGAAGCGAAAGGTCCGACGTAAGAGCTCCGAACACTTGCAGCTATGTTGCAATGCTCGAAACAGCTTTCGCTACGATCCGTAACAAGGGACTCCCATGACCGCGGCACTTGTGGAAGAGAACATTGGGCCGTACAAGACCATCCGCAAGCTGGGCGAAGGAGGAATGGGGGTCGTCTTCCTGGCGCACGACGACGATCTCGACCGAGCCATCGCCATCAAGCTGCTGCCGCAGCATCTCGCCGGTGACGACGAGCATCTGGCGCGGCTGAAGCAGGAAGCCCGCACCGCCTCCTCGCTGAACCATCCCAACATCATCACGATCTACGAAATCGGACAGCACGAGAGCGGCGCCTTCATCGCCATGGAGTACATCGATGGCCAGACGCTGCGCGACGCGATGGCGGTGGGCCCGCTCCCGATCCGCAAGACGCTGCAAATCGCCTCGCAGATCGCCGATGGTCTGGCAGCAGCGCACAAGCGCGGCCTCGTCCATCGCGACCTGAAGCCCGAAAACATCATGCTGACGCGCGAAGGGGGCGTGAAGATTCTCGACTTCGGCCTGGCGCGAAGCGGTGCGTCCGGCGATGCAGGGACCAGCCAGCGGAAGACAGACCCCGGCACCATCGTAGGCACGTTCGGCTACATGTCGCCCGAGCAGGCCCGCGCGGAGCATGTCGACTATCGCTCGGACCAGTTTTCGTTCGGCGCGATCCTGTACGAGATGCTCACCGGCACGCGCGCGTTCGAAGGAGCGAGTGCGGTCGAGACGATGTTCATGGTCATTCGCGACGAGCCGGTTGCGCTCTCGCAGGCCGCGCCGCACGTTCCTGCGCTTCTACGCTGGGTCGTCGAGCGGTGCCTGGCCAAAGATCCGGATGAACGCTATGCGTCGACCCTCGATCTGGCGCGCGACCTTCACCATCTGCGCGATCATTTATCCGAAGCGGGAGTGGCACCCGTCCGGGAAGAGAACGCGAAGGTCGAGTGGGTCCCCTCCCGCCGCCGCTGGCCGCTCCTGGCGGCAACCGCTCTCGTTGCACTGCTCATCGGCGCGCTGCTGACGTCGTGGCTGCGCCGTCCCGCGCCGCCGACGATCACCTCCGAGCAATACCTCACCTATTCGGGCAACGATTTTTCCCCGGCAGTGTCGCCAGACGGGAAGCTCGTCGCTTTCAGCTCACGCCGGGACGGCAGACAGCGGATCTGGCTCAAACAGATCGAGGGCGGGAGCGAAGTGGCGCTCAGTGAAGGTTCGGACGATTTTCCACGCTTCTCGCCCGATGGCGCGTCGGTGCTCTATGTCCATTTCCTGCCCGACGGCACCTCATCGCTCTTCCGCATTCCGGTGGTGGGCGGTGAAGCGCGGCGCATTCTCGAGGGCGCGACGACCGGCGAGCTTTCACCCGACGGCAAACTGCTGGCGTTCAGCAGGAACGAAGTCGACGCCACCGGCCGCGTGAGGAGCGTCATTCTTGCGGCGAACGCCAACGGCACCGGCGCTCATGAACTGTTTCGATCCGACATCGTCGCGCTTTCGCAGCCGCGCTGGTCGCCGGATCAGAAACAGATCGCGCTCATCGGCGCCTCCGGCCGCGTCGCCCAGACCATCGTCATCCTCAATCCCGACACGAAGGTTGGGCGAACGCTCGCGACGCCGCCGAAGTCAGGCGAGATCTCGGTTCCGGTCTGGACGGCGGACAGCCGGGCCCTCATCTACGTTCGTGCCGCATCCGTGGAAGCCGTCGTCGGCTCGACCGCGCAGATCATCCGTCACGACGTGGCCAGCGACACGACGCAAGTGATCGGATGGAGCTCGCACAATGGAACGGTGGCAGACGTTCTGGGGGATGGACGCATCATTCTCGATGTCCGTTCGCCGCGCGACAATCTGCGGGAAATCACTCTCGCGAGCGCGAATGCGACGTCGACTGCGCCGGTCGAGCGTTGGATTACCCGAGGAAACAGCAGCGATCGTCAGCCGGTCTATTCGCCGGACGGCCAGTCGATCCTCTTCTCCTCCAACCGGAGCGGCAACCTCGATCTCTGGCAGATGAACCTCGCCGGCGGATCCGTCCGCAAGATCACCGACGATGCTGCGGAAGATTGGGATCCGGGCTTCACACCCGACGGCAAGAAAATCGTCTGGAGCTCCGGGCGAACCGGCAACCTCGAGATCTGGATTGCGAACGCCGACGGCAGCGAAGCGCACCAGGTTTCGCATGACGGTGTCGATGCCGAGAATCCCACCGCCACTGCCGACGGCCAGTGGATCCTTTACAACTCATTCAACCAGAAACACCTCGGCATCTGGAGAGTCCATCCGGACGGGACCGGCGCATCGTCTGTCGTCGCAGGCCGCGATGTCGTTCCCGACGTCTCGCCCGACGGTAAATACGTCGCGTACCTCGCCGATGGACGGACGACGAGGGCGACCGTGCGCGTTGTCCGCATTGCCGACGGCGCGATGACGCGCTGCATCATTCCTGTGCCGGCGCCTCCCCACACGACGGCAATCCTGGGACGCATGCGCTGGATGCCGGACGGCAAGTCGATCGCCTTTCTCTACGTCGACGAACACGGTGTCAACGGCGTCTTCCAGCAGGACTTCGCCGCCGATCAGGACACGAGCGCCACCCGCAGGAAACTTGCCGCGTTCGACCCGGAACGCGCCACCGAATCGTTCGGCATTTCGCGCGATGGAAAGACAATCGCCGTCGCCGGCTGGGAGCAGCTCTTCAGTCTCATGTCCATCGACGGCGTCCCGGGCGTCACCGCAAGACGCACGGAAAAAAAGGAAAACTGAGCCGCATGGGACATCGACTAGCGCCGCGACCGAGTCGCGCAGATATTTGAGCGGCTAAGGTAGGGGGAAAGATAACCAAGCGTTTTCAGGACACCGTGCAAGCGGTACTACACTCATTCTCCCCATGCGCCGCCTCGTCGCACTTCTTCTTCTTGCGACCGCCCCTGCGGCTTTTGCCGCGAAACGGCGCGCCGTCGTTCCTCCGGCGGAGCTCGCCGTGCCTGCTGCCGATTCAATCGCGGCCGCCCAAATCGCGGAGGGAGTTCCGGGACTCTCGATCGCCGTGAGCAAAGGTGATCTCACGTTCGCGCGCGCGTACGGATTGTTCGACCGCGAGGCAGGCATTCCCACGCGCACCGATACGGTGTTTTCGACCGGGTCACTGACGAAACAGTTCACGGCCGCGGCGATCGTGCGGCTCGCGGACGACGGAAAACTTTCGATCGACGACAAAGCGCGGAAGTTTCTGCCGGAGCTCGACGCGCGTTTCGACGCGATCACGATCCGCCATCTGCTCAAGCACATGTCCGGCGTGCGCGAATACGTCAGCCAACTGACGAGCGTAACGGCTCCAAAAACGCGGCAGGAGATTTTCGCGATGATCACGGGAGCCGGGCCGAAGTTTCCGGCGGGCTCGGACTTTGACTACAGCAACTCCGGCTACTACCTGCTCGGCGTGATCATCGAGCGCGCGTCCGCGCAGACGTACGAGCAATATCTTCACGACACGTTCTTAACGCCGATGGGTCTCGGCAGGACGAGCTTCGCCGGGGAAACGGGTCCTCCGCCGCGCGGATACACCGCCAGCTCGGGAGGCCCGGTCACGCTTGACAGCGTTGTGGATCCGTCGCTTCTCTACGCCAACGGCTCGGTCTGTTCCACGGCCTCGGATCTCGTGCGCTGGAACACATCGCTCGTCGCCTCGCCGCTGCATGCGCAGATGATCAGCGATCGCGTTTCGTCGGTGTATACGGAGATTCCGGGCGCCGAATACGGATTCGGATTGATCATCGACACGTTCGAAGGCCGCGTACGCGTGTGGCACGGCGGTGGGCAACCCGGCTTCACGAGCAGTCTCATGTGGTTCCCCGAGGAGAAGCTCACGGTGGCGGTAGTGATGAACCTCAACGACCAGCACCATGACCACGTGGGAGAAACCGCGGAAGCGATCGCGCACTCGCTGTTCGCCGAAATTGGTTGCGGGGGCGGGATTTGAACCCGCGACCTTTGGGTTATGAGGGGAATTTCGTTCACAACCGACGTCGGCTCATTTCGCCTAACATCAATCGTTCGAACACTTGCGCCTAACACCGTTTGGGCTCCGTTGGTGAGGTTTGGGTTGAGTTCACGGACAGAACACGGACAGGGAAACCCTCGCTACCGTATCGGGAACGACGAGATTTCGAGACTACGGGTTCTGCACTGGCGCCGGCGTGCAGCCGTTGCCGAGCCAGGCAGCATCGAAGTCAACCGACAGGTAATTCGAGCCGACACCGCCGAACATCGACACGATGACCCAATTCTGCGTGGGGGTACGCGAACCGCCCGTGGCCGGAGCGTGCGGGCCGATGCCTGGGCGCTGCGCGGTGAGGGTGGCGTCGAACACCGGACCGTCAGAAGTCACGTGCGCCGAACCGCTGCTGAGGTTGAGGTACATCCAACTGCCGAGATCCGTGGTTCCCGGCGAGGGGAGCAGCGGAGTCGGCAGGCCGGCATTCATGCCCTCACGCCAGATCTTGTAGTTGGTCGCGAACGCGCCCGTGCCACCCTGGATGTAGCGGGCAGCAAACGTGCTCGGCAGCGGCTGACGATGATCACCCGTCTTGGAGCCGGCCGTTGTGTATCGGTCATAGAAGGTGAAGGGCAGGTTGGTGGTGGCGACAGGAATGCCGTCCGCAGCGCCCGATAGACCACCCTCTGGTACCGCACGAATGTGGACCAGCGGGTTGCGCTGCGCGTTGGCGCTCGCCGTGCTGCCAGCGCCCGAAGACGTCGGGTCAATCTGCTGGTAGTCACCGGTCAGTACGTTGTCGAAGAGGATCGACATCCTGTCGCCGGTGTCGTAGGCCGTGTCCGTCGGAAGGTGCGTCGGGCAGTACGACGCAACGTCAATCGTCACATAGCCCTTGGCGATCGTGCCTGTATTGGAACCGATCGGGCTCGAGCAGCTCACGCTAGCGGTGTTGTAGCCCGTTCCGATAGTCAGTGCATTGCCAACCACTGTCACGAGGTCTGTCGGGAGCGAGCCTGACAGGCCGTTGCAGGTGGCGGGAACATCAGAGGCGCCGGAGAGCAGGACGTTCGGGTGCGAGGTGTTGTTCAGCACGTCGAACATGTTGACTCCCTGAACGTCACAGCCAGTCAGGAAGATGTTGAAGTCGAGAACCGGAGACGACCAATCGGTCCACACGGTCACGTGCGCGATCTGCGAAAGGCGGCTCGTGTTTGTGATGGTAAAAAGAGTCGTCGAGCCGGTGCCCGATGCTGCGGCGGTATCGACTTCGAAGTACGGAAGCAACAGCGTCGTTGCGGGCTCCACGCCCAGTGACGCTGTTTCCTGCGCTTGCGTCTCCTGTCCACCGTACTGCGGCGCTCGTGACGTCCATGATCGACGATCTTCGGGTCTACCAAGCCAGCTGTCGCCGATCTGCGCGGTGTAGTACCCGCTCTTGCTCACCATCGTCGCTGGGGACGCACAGGCCGGGCTGGTCAGCGTGGAGACACCCGAGCTGTTGTTTGTCATATTTGAACCGCCGAAGCTCACCGACGCGCCAGAGATCACTGCGCTCGTCGTACTATCGCGCACCGTTCCAGTCAGCGTGCCGGTGCTTTGCGGCTGATCACACGCGTGGCCGCTGGTGTCCGTGATGATCCCCCGCGTCGTCACCGTGAGGTTGACCGTGCTCACGACGTGTACCGGGGTGAGTGGTCGCAGATCGCCAGTGTTCGGGTTGGACGCGATGGTTACCGCCGTCCCCCACGACGCACCCTGAAGACTCGTCCCCGAGGTCGTGATCACAGCTGTCGTCTCGTTGCGGGTTGGCGCGGAAGGGGTGATCGGCAGGGAAGCCGTCGGGATAGTAGAGGATGGGGCAGAAGTCTGCGGTGGTATGGCGATTGCCGGCGTGCGATGCGTCTCGTTACTGCCAACGAGGAGAGCCAAGAGAATGCTGGCCGCGATACGGAGTAACGCTTTGCTAGGCTGGTATCGTGCGACTTTGCGACGATGCATGAGTGCATTGATGTGAGTGTGCACAGCGTTGTAATCGATGTTCGCGGCGTCGAGCTGCTCGTCAATCCAAGCCATTGGCGCGTTGGCGCAGCGCTCTGCCAGCGGATCTTCAAATGCCCACACTTGAGAGCGAGTTCGAAGCCAAAATCTCTTCATCGTGTGCTCCGTCCCCGGTCGTGGAATCGCTGAAGCTGCCGGTTCATGTTGTAGATCTTGCTCTCGGGAACCTTGAGCTCGGCCGCATATTCGGCAGCGGTCTCGAATCGTTCGCTTTCTCGTAGCGCCACGTACTGCATCATGAGCGGATCGTCAGCGAAGTGCCGACTGATCTCGTTTCTTAAGTCAGCCGCCAACAGCCTGCCATCTGCGGAGGCGTCCACATCCCGTACGTCGGCACCATCGATCACCGGTCGTTTCGGCGATTCGTGATGACCTTCCACGACAAGGAACGCGTGCGACTCTTGGTTCTCCAGCTTCGCAGCGTGGTGCGAGACGTCACTTCTGATGATCTCCGTCAGGCACCGAAAAAGATCAATGTTCGCTGGTCGTGTCCGGTCGCCAGAGAGAAGTTTGGCAAACGCGTGTTGGACGAGGTCCGCAGCTGTGGTGGCTGCTGGTGGGGTGCCGCAGAAGATCCCTCGCCATCGTCTTCGCAGCAAGTAGTGTGCGTAAACGAGCGCGCGTTTTTCTATCGCTCGGCGCTCTGACTCGGATACCCCGAAAGCGGCGATTGATGCAGCGTCAGCATCGTCGACCGGAAGACGCTCAGCAAGCGGCGACGGTGGGGTGTCGTTGTCAATCCATCCAACAGCTGTTACGGCATCGGCCATCTCCTCAACCTCAATGGCCTCCCTACCTTTTAATACCCCCAATGTCCGGCTTATTCACCACCGCTACCAAATTTTTTTGCTGCAGAACAACCCTGACGAATCGCCGGGATAGCCGCGGTACTTAAATGGAAGAAGAGGAAATGGTACGGAGATGAGTATGCAGAAGTTATTTGCGATGACGCTCAAGTGCTGGCATGGCGCTGAGGATGTGCACACGGCGATCTTTCTCATTGCGCTGCGGAATCAGCCATTTGTCCACGACAGCGTCTACTTCCTCATATCGCCTGTCGGGCAAACCGCGATGCTCCTCGCGATCCTGACCTTGGTCGGCATGCTGCACCTGCGCCTGACGAACGTGCAACGTGGACGGCCGATACCGCATGGTCAAGGAACGTCGAGAGCGGAGACGAACCGCGCCGAGCCGAAACGGACACGTCGAACTAATGCTGCGAAGCCCAGCCGCCCTCGGCGTTCCACGCGAAAAACAGCAACGGCGAGGACACCTCGCAATCGGCGATAGCGCGCTGCTCCGGGCCCGACGCGTCCTCTGCGAACACTTGCGCGAACACTTGAAGGGTGGAATCAGAAAATGGAAATGCCGCTCGGTCTGAATAACTGAGCGGCGTGAGAAGTTTAGATGTCCGTATTTTCAGTAGTTTACGAGCATCCCGGGACATCCTAGGATGGCCGTAGGTGACCCTGCGAACACTCCGCGAACACTAGACGATTCTGGAATCGCACAACTAACCGTCACTGCGGGGACGCTTACCGCGTGACCAGTACACCTGTCTCGGTATTCCGTTGATCGTTCTGCTGCTGGCTTGTCGTCGAGAGTGGAGTCACGAAGTCATCACGCATGCGAAACGCTGCCGACGAACCAGCCTCCACCAGCGCATCGAGAAGGAAGAGGACCGCAGCGCGCATGTCATTCCTGCGCTTGAGCTCGAAGGGCTTGGCGTAGACGTACCGAAGCAAGATGGATTCGAGCACAAACGCGCCGTCACCTTCGGATAGGAGTTCTGGTGCGTTCCCGCCTCGCATCTTGGCGTGCAGTCGGATGAACGCTTCAGGTAGCGACTGCTCGCCGACGTGATACAGGAAGAGCAGATAGCGCCGCAGTACGGCGCGGGAAAGCGGAAGCTGTTCGAACAGGGCATGCACGTTCTGCGCGTAACCCTCAAGGCTCGTCCAGTGTCGGGCGCTCTCCTTCCAGCCCCGAGCAAGAAGTACCCAGTCAAGGAGTTGGCGTCCCCATGCATGCTCAGCGTCGATCTTTGGGAGCCATTTTGCGGTGCGCACGCGATCGGCGAACAACTTCCACAGGAACCAGAATCGCGCCGTCGAATGGTTCCCGTCTTCGCGAATGATGATGTCGTGGAGGATATCGGCGACTTTGTCGGCGTGCGTGTCGACTGCGTCAAGCAGCGGCTGAACGATCTTTGCGGCGTCGGCCTCTGCTACGTGGAAGAGTCCTTCGGCGAGCAGTTCCTTGAGCGTGTCCTCGGTTTCGTATGAGCGGCTCGCGCGCCGGTGCGATCGGTCGTGGTGATCTGTTTCCCACCACGCTACGAGTGTCGTTGCGACCTGCGCGAAGGACTCGACCGTAGTCTGCTCCGCTGGCGCATCGGCGATCATGATGAGGATCGTGATGCTCGCGTCGGCGGTGAACCAGCCGTCAAGGTTAAAGGCCGATGTCTCGTCGGCTGTGACAGCACGACGTCCGCGGATGATCTTGCGCGCGACCGATGCTGCCCTGCTGCGAAGCTTCCCCGTGTCTGCGCGTTTTCGGTATGGCTTGGCCTGGTCCGCGTCAAAACTTGCTTGGAAGGTCATCGCTTGGACGCGTAGGGCGTGGATGGACGCCTCTTCCGCCGTAGTGGCTCCCCCTTCTGGTGGATGAGCTACTACTGCGACGGTCGCGAGTATCGAGAAACGACCGGCACCATCGAGGAGAAGCAGGCGCGCAAGGCGTTGCGTTTGCGCCTGCAGGAAGTCGCGAATGACAAGAGCGGCATCCAGCCCTTCCTCGGCCCGAGCGCGAACAGGCTGCGAATCAACGACCTTCTCGATGAGCTGGAACAGGACTACCGCGTGCGGGGCAAACTCAGCCCGAGCATCACGTCACATCTCAAACGCGTGCGCGAACGCTTCGGCAACACGCGTGCAACACAGCTCGACGCGAAAGAGATCGATTCGTACATCGCCGAACAACTCGAAGCCAACGTCGCGCCAGCAACGATCAACCGCGGCACGCAGCTCCTCAGCCAAAGCTACAGCTCGCCCTCCTGCGCAATCGACTCACGAAAAAGCCGCACATCAGAAAGCTTCCCGAGAAAAATATCCGCCAGGGATTCTTCGAACACGATCAGTTCACCGCGATCATCCAGCGCCTGCCCGAACACCTGCGGGACTACTGCCGCTTCGCATACCTCACCGGCTGGCGCCGCGGCGAATGCACTAGCCTCACGTGGGAAGATATCGACCAGCGCGCACGGCTCGTCCATCTGCGCCCCGAGCGCAGCAAGAACGGCCACGCGCGCAAGGTGGCCCTCGAAGGCGAACTCTGGGAGATCATCCAGCGACGCTGGAACGAGCGCGTCGTGACGCGCAAGAACGGCACGACGACCATGCCCCGCTACGTCTTCCATCGCGACGGGCAACCTATCGGTGAGTTCAAGAAATCATGGGCGACCGCCTGCACCGCTGCCGGAATCGGGCACAAACTCTTCCACGACTTTCGCCGCACCGCCGTGCGCAACATGGTCCGCGCCGGCGTCCCGGAGAACGTAGCGATGAAGATCAGCGGCCACCGCACCAGAGCAGTTTTCGACCGATACAACATCACTGACGAAAAGGACCTCCGCGACGCCGTCCTTCGCGTGCAGGGCTATCTTTCGCAGCACAGCTAGTGCTGAAAGCACAGGTGGTTCAGAGCTGCGAAAGTATCGGCTCGTTGAGTAGTCGATCGATGTAGGACGTCAAGCCTGCGGAAAACCACGAGTCTGCGGCGAACCGCTCGCTATCAAACTTCGTCATCACACCTAATACTCCGTTGTAGGTGGCATCGACGCCGCGACCATTACTCACCTCTCCGACTACCTGTGCCGGAGTTTCAGTCTCACTGCACGCATCCATGAAACGCTGAATGTCCGCTTCCCCGCACGTGCCAACCAGATTCCAGTCTCCCCAACCGAGGGCAAACCGCCGAGGGTCAAGTCCGAGTTCGCGCGACGCGATTTTCACCTCTTCTCCGAACTGAAGGCCGTCCAGGTCGACGCGCAGGTTCATTCCGCTTGCCTCGCTGAGTTGTTGAAGCGACGGCCAAAGGCCATCTGAGTTATCGATGCAGCTGGAGAGCACTTGGCGCTCGGCCAGTAGGGCCGCGACCCGCGTCCTTGGCAGCGGTGTCAGGATGTTATGGAGAAGCCTCGAACTCGTTGGTTTGTCCGCTCGCCGCAGCAGTACCCCGGCCCAGAAGTCACCAACTTCACCTATGAACACAACCTTGTCGCCGGGCCGAGCACCGCTGCGACCAACTAGTCGATCGCGATGACAAACGCCGATGGCCGTCGCAGTGCCTTCGATTACGACGCCCTCTTTGAGATTTCCACCCGCAACCGTTGCCCCTACGAGCGTGGCGCATGCGTCAAGACCATCGAGTAAGCGCTCCAACTCACTAACTAGAGATTCGGCCGGAAGGATCAGTGACGATAGCAAAGCGATCGGACGCGCTCCCGCCGCCGCCAGATCGCTAAAATTGATCGCCGCCAGTAACCACCCAAAATAATATGGATCCCTGAAACCGAGTTCGAATGCAATCGGTCGCGGACAAGGGTCAGTCGACGCGACGATGATTTCATCGGCCACCACATTGCTAGTGATGTATGCAGAATCATTTCCAAAGTACTCGGTACGACTATAGCGTCGCGAGAGTACTTCCCGTACGATGCGCCGCTCACCGAGGTCGCGCAACGTTGTCATCGGCGGCGAAGAACAAAAATCGATTCGAACTGCAGGCTTGGGCTGAGCGTTCTCTTCGCAGCAACACGTCGACTGATCCGTTCCTGAACTTTCAAACCTTCAGCCGCACATATGCCCTCGAAGTCTTCCAAGACCGGCGCGTGTTTCGGCGACTCACCGATAACTATGCAGGCATGACGCCGCGCTTTCAGGACTCTGGCCATCTGACGCACCACTTCACGCATATCGCGGAGGTATTCCGTCTTTGACGCGCCCCGGAATCGGCGAGCCCTGGAGCCAAGCTCCTGTTGCCGTAAGGCCGGCATACTGACATCAAACCACAGGTTCGAGAGTCTCTGCGACAGCACATAGTCCGTCATGTTGTAGTACGGCGGCGAGGTTACGATCAGATCAATCGACGCTGGACTCATCGCGGCCATGACATCGATACAAGAACCGCTCGTCACTTGCAATTCATCTGGAGCGATCGACGCCTCTTGAAGCGCGATTACCTCCTCCGCCAGCGCAAGGCTATTGCTCCGAAACTCATCCAGCTTTTCAAGAAACCGCGGTATCGGCGAACGGTACACGAACTCCTTTGGGCGTACGTTGTCACACACCCATCCCCAATGCTTATCTTGACTGCACGCGTATTTCAGGATCGAGGAAAACGCCGTCAAGCCGACAGATGAGTATTTTGATGTCTCATTCGCCGATAGCGCCGCCCAGATTGCGACCAACTCCCGCAGCGTGTCCGGATGAAACCAGAACTGGAGTTCTTCATAGTTCGGCAGGAGCTCGCCGATTGAGGTAGCGCTCGTCGCTAGCAGGAACCGCTCCGACGAAACCCCGGTACGAATTGCATCAGATAGCCGCGTTTTGTATGCACCAAACCCGCGCTCATCGAAGCGCGTGAGCTTCGCTCGACTCATTAGAGTAGCAACTGGATTGATATCGATGCCAATGCCACGACGGCCAAGCTTGTAAGCCTCAATCAGCGTGGTGCCACTTCCAACAAACGGATCGAGCACAAGTTCTCGTGGGGCGCTGAAGTACCCTATTAGAATTCCTGCCAATTGCGGCACAAACCGAGCAGGGTACCAGTGGTAAGCCGCGAATCCGCCGCTACCGTTTTCACCAGTGAAGTCCCAATCGATTCGCTTAAGTTCCGAACGATATCTTTGTTTGGCCAGCGAGTGCATGTGTTTCGGGGACAAAGGTACGCATTAGATTGCCAGCACCCAGCCCAAAGTCTCCTAGTCCGTCCACGATCGTCTCTGGAACGTTCCGACGGCTTATACCACGCCGCTTCGAGAACACCGCGACGATCGTGGATCGCGATTTCATGCCGACTACTTTTCTCTCGCCGCCCGGCGTTCGAAAAGAAATCTCCTTTGCAAAGCTGCCGTTGTCGTAGAAGACATACGGACTGCAGGGAACACCCAAGACGTCACCTATGCGTGCAGCGAGCCGGTCTCGAACATCTGGATGTCGCAAGTCGGTAGCGCCCCGGCCGACATTGTAGACGAACGTTCCTAGCCACGAGTATACGTCGCCGACACTAAAGCGCCGGATCAGCTCCCGAGTCAGATGATGACTAAAAAGATACGCAAGCATCTGCTCGTCTGTGAAATACCAATGCTCCTGTCCCAGCAGCCCTCGGCGAAGAGCGATCGTGAGTGCGTCCGTAAGCATTGCCTGGGTGCCGAGCGTAGTCACGTCAAAGGCGAGAAACTCATAGACCTCGCGACGCAACCGCGCCCACTCAGCTAGAACGGCTTCAAGAGCAGGGGGAAGGATCAATTCGCCTTCTAGGACTGCGACCTGGTCGACGAAGAGCAAAGGCCACCGAGCCTCCGGTGCGAGACCAAGCATCAAAGCCATTCGAAATACGTTGTCGAGATTATCGAGGTCAATGCTGCCCGCAAGCAAAGTACCAAAAGGACCCCTGCCGAGTACCATGGTCATGATCTGATCTGGATCGAGACGCAAGTCGTGCAAAGCGTGGTGAAGGCGCAGCGCGTTGCCGTAGTAGATCTGATGATAACGCTTCTCTGGTCGATAGGTCCCTCTTATTACGGAAGATAAGAACTCCTCGTGGCTCCAACCACTCAAAGCCGACAAAAGATATTCAAACAAATGGCCGAAAGCCGGCGTACCCACATCGTGCATTGCTGATGAAACTACGAAGCATTGAGCTTGTTGAAGTGACAGATTAAGGTCAGACCGAGAAGTGAGACGCGTAGCTAAGCGAAGTACACCGATGATGTGAGAGTAACGGCGAACGTCACTAAGGGCGGCGCACGACGGCGACGACGTATTAATCAGTCGCACCTCTCGCAAGCGCTGAAGTTCGGGTGATTGAAGCACCGGCGTGAGCCATGACGGTAGCTCAACGTGCCCGTAGAGTGGATCGGCAGCGTTCACTTGTCGCGACCTTTAAGGAAGAACTCCCACGCGTAGCGCGAAAAAAAGCTTAGCGCAATCGAAGCAACCACTCCGAGTACCGCACGCAACAGCAGATTCGTTGTCAGGAGTGTGGCACTGAGAGCCGCAGTCACACCGAGTGCCAACGTCCCGAGCGTTAGCGCATACTGCGCCCAGCGCGGCGCGGCCGACCACTGCAGGAGCCTGCTAGGGACCATCTCTACAGCAGGGCGATCGGCGAATTCCTTTAATAGGCGAAAAATCCAGAGATGATCGACCGATGACACCTTTTGAGTAGTGCGCGGCTTAAAGGCACTAGCCGAAAGTATCCGTTCCGCAAAGTACTGCACCGCTGTAAGGACGTACCGCCGAGCGACACGAGACCGGGAGCGAAGTCGCAACAGCGCTAGAGCTACGAGGCAATGAGGGATAAAGAATAGGTATTTGTTCGTGCGTCGACCGTCGAATTGAATCGAGAAGTGGTGAGTCTCGGACAAATCAAGACCATCTTTTTTTGCTGCGGCGCTCCAGTTGCTCAACTTCCGCTCAAGGACAGCAACAGCTTCATCGAGCCCCACAATCGCTGGACCAAGCCGCTTCTGCTCTGCTAGAGCGAGTGCAGCCAGCGCCATTTCGTGCGGACGCCGGTCACCATCCTGCGTGGCTCGCGCCGCTAGCCACAGTACAGCTTCCTTACACTCCTTCGACGCGCGGAACTGCGTATATCGAGAGAGAGCTAGCAACGACGCTGCCGTCGCGAGGATACTGGCATAGAGATCGCACGCATCCGCCGATGAGTAGAAGTCTCCCCAACCTTGTTTCGGGATTCTTCGCGCAATTAGCGCATCCATAACGGCAACTGATGGATCAATATCAGTCGCAGTTACATCGTACGCCTCTGCGACATAACAGAGTTTGTATGTTATGGAAAAGTCGCCTTTCCGCGAGAACTCGCTCAGCGGGTCGGTGAATTGGTCTTGCAAGAAGTCGGCGCTATTCTGTACGACCGCCCCAAGCCCATCCTGCGTAAGGACCTGGACACCAGCGCTCGTGCCGTAGATGCCATGTTGCGTATTGTCGCGCGAGGAGTCGAGAAACTGCCCCCAAGCCTTCAGGCCCTGTGACATGGTGATTTGGCCATTCTGGAACAGTTCCACGATGCGCCGTTGCGCCTCGCCGACGCGTTCTTGAAGCGCAACAACTCGTCCCTTCGTCCAGATCACTTTCGCCTCTTGTCTGCGCGAAGAGTCGAGCGTGCTGCCTCGACAACTTCGAGGCGAGGGTGTAGCCGCCAGCTCGCGAATTCTGGGCGCCCGAGCACCTCCGCTATCCGCGTCCGAAAGAACTGCCTCGCAACAGGGAGCGGAGCTGAAGCAATGGCACATGTGCCGTCGGCCCTCTCGAAGTAGAGGTACTCGTCGGGCCAACTGAATTCCCGCCAGCAGGTGAGGAAATCGGGGAATTCTTGGACGGTGAGAGCCGCAGAGCGCATCGCAGCTGTCAGGTCCGTCTCGACAGGAAAAACTAATCGGTGCGCATGGAAACAGTGCTGCTCGCGCGCGCCCGATTCCTCGTCCACTTCACATGGTGGAACGCGCCCATGCTCGGCCACAACAACCGGACCGTAGAACTGGCGTAACTGTGTCCGCACCTCTTCCGTGAAACTGACAAGCTCCGCCGCTTGCTCGGCCGTCAGATCGATCAAGCTACGAACGTGCTGCGCCGTTGCGATGAGGCTGTACCCTTCGGTGATCGGACCCAGACCTAGCATTGCATAGAACGACGTTCCAGTTCTATAGACCAGCGAAGCGTCAGGCGAACAGAGGAAGCATCCTGCGACGTCACGTGAGATGGGGATGAGTTCGACAGGGTTAGGGGTAGCCATCGATTTAAGGATTCTAGGCGACAAACAGGAGTGTCGACGGAGTTTGGCCCATCACTGATTTGGCATTCGGCGCGCTGTCCTTCACGCCGCCGGCCCGAACAACACGGACAATTCACGGACAATCGCGTTTTCGCCAAGCGCTTTGGAGTAACCTCACCAACCTGGCTGAAAAAGATAAAGCCACTGTTTCCAGTGGCTTACGTCTAACTCCGATTGGTTGCGGGGGCGGGATTTGAACCCGCGACCTTTGGGTTATGAGCCCAACGAGCTACCAGACTGCTCCACCCCGCGACATTTGGTGAGGACGCTGCGACGGCTGGATGGCTCCGGCCGCGGCGAGGGGCGCGATTATCGGGTCGCGGCTCGCTAGCGTCAAGGGCCTTCGTAACCCACCATCCCGAATTGCCATTCCCGGGAAGGGGCTGGCACGGATATCGTTTGTCGCCTCCCTCGGATGAAACGACTTCTCCTCATTTTCCTTCTCTCCTCGACCGCCGGCGCCACCACTCTGCCCGGGTTTCATGTGCAGTTGGTGCAGGCTACGGCCGGCTTCATCACCGCGCTGGCCGCCGACTCGCAGGGAACGCTTTACTACGCCGTCAAGAGCGGCGACATCATTCGCGCCGGTGTCGTGCCGGCCGTCGTCGCGCATGTGCCGACCGTCGGCGAAGGCAACTCGGGGCTGATCGGGCTGGCGCTGCGCGACGATCACACGGCCATCGTTCACTACACAACGCCGAGGCAAACGTACGACGTCGTGTCGGCGGTGGATCTGGTGACGGGGGTCGAGACCGAGATCCATCGCTTCGCGACCGACCGCGACTTTCCCGAGCGCGGCGTCTCGACCGAGCATCACGGCGGCAATCTCACCATCGCGCCGGACGGCTCGATCTTTCTGGCCATTGGAGACTACGGCATCGGCATCGTCGCGTCGGAGCTCGACTGGAACGGCGGCAAGGTGTGGCGGATTCTTCCCGACGGAACGGTCATTCAGTTCGCGCACGGCTTCCGCAATCCGTTCGATCTTGCCTGGGACGCGGCGACGCAGCGGGTCATCGTCACCGACAACGGCGACGCGGTCGATGACGAGATTGACGTCGTGGCGCAGGACGACGATTGCGGCTGGCCATTCACCGCCGGCAAAGAGCCGGCCGTGGCTGGAGCACGAGCGCCGGCGTATGTCTTTCCCACCGTCATCGCGCCGACCGGACTAGCGCCGCTGAGCGGGCGAAATCCCATCCTTCGTCGCGGGTATCTGCTGGGAAGCTACGTCGCCAAGGCGCTCCACTACGTGCCCGACGTTTACGCGCAGCCGGTGGCCGATCCGGTGGCCGTGATTCAAAGTGAGACCGATCCGATCATCGACGTCATCGAGGCGCCGAATGGCGACATCTACTTCGCGAGCGGTTTCGGTATCTACAAACTGGTCGTTCCGAAACCAGGTGACTGCAACGGCGACGGTCTGGTCAGTCCCGCCGACATTGCAACGCTCGGCAGCGTGCTGGCCGGCGGACCGCGGCCGATGACCGCGCTGCAGAACGCGAGTTGGGGCTGCGACGCGAACGGCGACGGCATCATTGACGACCGCGACCTTGCGGCGGTCGCCTCCATGGTTCGCGGACGCGCTGTCCGGCATTAGCGGCATCACCAGTGCAATAGCACCTCCCGATTTTTACAGGGAGGAACCATGCAACGAACACGACTCGCGCGGCCGGCCATGGCCCTGGTCACCGTGCTTCTGCTCAGCGCCGGCATCGCCGATGCGCAGACGAAAATCAAAGCGGGCTTCAATCTTTTTTCGCCGCAGGACGACGTGAACGTCGGTCAGCAGTCCGCGGTGCAGGCGGAGCGGCAGCTTCCGATGTTGAATGACGCGCAGACGAATGCGTATCTCAATCGCATCGGCCAGCGGCTGGCGGCGAACGCCGGAGGGCCGCAGTTTCAGTACCACTTCCGCGTCGTCAACCAGTCAGACATCAACGCCTTCGCGCTGCCGGGTGGATACGTCTACGTCAATCGCGGCGTGATCGATACCGCCAGCAATGAAGGCGAGCTGGCCGGCGTCGTCGCGCACGAGATCTCGCACGTGGCGCTGCGTCACGGCACGCACCAAGCCTCGAAGGCCTATCTCGCGCAAGCCGGCATCAGCATCCTCGGCGGCCTTCTCGGCGGGCATGTCGGCGCGGGCGCGGCGCAGATCATCAATACCGTCGGCGGCATCGGCCTCAATGCTGTTTTTCTGAAGTACAGCCGCGATCTGGAAACGCAGGCCGACATTCGCGGCGCGCAGGTCATGGCCGCCTCTGGGTACAACCCGAACGACATGGTGGCGTTCTTTCAGAAGCTGGAGCGGGTGGATACATCGAGGAAGACCAACTGGATGTCGGACCACCCCGCGCCGCCTGACCGCATCGCACGGATTCAGCAGGAACAACGAGTGCTGCGCGTGAGCGGGACCGCGCCTGAGAATGTGGCCGAGTTGCAGGGCGTGCAGGGACGTCTGCGCGGCTATGGCGCGGCGCCGTCCGCCGGACAGATTGCGCGACAGTCGGCCGCGCCATCGCAATCACGCGGACGGGCGGCGAGCTCTGCGCCGGCGACGATCAACGTGCCGGCTCCATCGGCGCAGATGAAAACGTTCGTCAATCCGACGCGGCTTTACAGCGTGAGCGTTCCGTCGAACTGGCAGGTGTATCAGCAGGGAAACACGGGCGCGACGTTTGCGCCGCAAGGCGGAATCGGCACCGTCAATGGCCAGTCCGACGTCGTGGTCGGCGCGATCATCAATCACTACGATCCATTCGGAAACGCGAACAGCCTTCAGGGCAGCTCGAGCGGCGGCGGCTACTACGGCAACGTCTCGGTGCAGGATGCGACGAATGACCTGATCGCCACGGTCCAGCGCAGCAGTCCGTATCTGCAGGTCGTGTCCGGCTCGCAGCGGCAAATGCGCGTCAACGGCGGCACGGCGCTATCGGCGGCGTTGCGCGGACGCGACCCGAACACCGGTCTCGACGAGCGGATCACGGTGGTCACGCGGCAGCTTTCGGACGAGCACCTCATCTACATGCTGTTCATCACGCCGGAACGCGATGTCAACCGATACGCGAACGTGTTGAATACGATGGCGAGCTCGCTTCAGATCAGCAACGCGGCGCATTGATATGGGTAGTGCGGACGTCGCGATCGAGACGTCCGCACTACGCTACCGAACCACGATCGAATTCATCCCCTCGAACCGCAGCACGTCGCCGTCGCGCAGGTGGTGCTTGGCAGCCACACCCGCTGCGAGTTCGAGCACCGAGGATGCTTTCGCGTTCGGCGGGTAGTTCTGACAGGGGTCCGCCTTGCACGGCGGCACATCGTGCGCGATGTGGACGATGCGGTGATCGGCGTCCATCCAGATCATGTCGAGCGGGATGAGCGTGTTCTTCATCCAGAACGGATATTCGCCTGCCTGCGGGAAAAGAAAAACCATCCCGCGATCCTCGGCCATGTGATCGCGGTACATCAGGCCCTGCTCGCGCGTGGCATCGTCCGAAGCGACTTCAACGATGACCGCGGATTTATCCGGATAGATGATGCGCGGCGCGGAGGCATCCGCGGTCGTCGTTACCGTCGTTGCGGGCGCGGGTGCAGCGCTTCGTTGCGTGCACGCTAGTGCGAGCATCAGCACGAGACTAGCTTTCATTCTCAACCTCCACCGCCTCTTCCTGCCGGGACTCGCGGGAGATGAGGTCGTATTTTTTCGCGTAGTAGCGGAAGGAGCGGAACGACATCCGTAGTAGCTCCGCGGCTTGCGTCTGCACGCCGCCCGAACGCTCCAGCGCCTTGAGCATGAAGATCTTTCCGATCCCTTCCAGGTGATCCTGCAGCGAAATCCCCTCGGGTGGCAGATCGAACGCCATGTCGGGGATGGAGCCGCCGAGGAGAACGTGCTCGGGGAGGGATTTCGTGGTCAGGACGTCGGACGGCTCGAGCGCGATCATCCGCTCGATCACGTTTTCCAGCTCGCGCACGTTGCCGGGCCAGTGATACTTCTCGATCGAGCGCATGGCGTCGGACGAAATCCTCTTCTGGGGCACGCCCATCGATTTCGAATATTTGGTGATGAAGTGCTCTACGAGCAGCGCGATGTCTTCGCGCCGTTGCCGCAACGGAGGCAGCGTGATCGGGATGACGTTGATGCGGTAGAAGAGATCCTCGCGAAACGTACCCGCCTTGATCGACTCGGCGAGATCGCGATTCGTGGCGGCGATGACGCGAACCTCGACTTGATTTTCGACGTTCGATCCGACGCGGCGGACGACGTGATCCTGCAGCACGCGCAGCAGCTTGATCTGCATGGCAGTGGAGGTCTCGCCGATCTCGTCGAGGAAGATCGTGCCGCGGTCGGCCTCGTGAAAAAGTCCACGTTTCTCGCGGATCGCGCCGGTGAAGGCGCCGCGCTCGTGACCGAACAACTCCGACTCCAGCAGCGTCTCCGGCAGCGCGCCGCAGTTGATCGAAACGAACTTGCCGCGGCGGCCGGAGTTGTAGTGAATGGCGCGCGCGATCAGCTCCTTGCCGGTGCCGGAGTCGCCGGAGATGAGCACGGTCGAATTCGTTTTGGCGATGCGCTGGACCACGGAAAAGATGTCCTGCATCCGCGTGCTGCGGCCGATGATGTTGGAGAAGGTGAAGCGTTCCTCGAGTGCGGTGCGGAGGTGAAGGTTTTCGTCCTCCAGCTCTTTCCGCTCGACCGCGTTGCGAACGATGATCTTCAGCTCGTCGATGTCGAACGGCTTTGCGATGTAGTCGAGCGCTCCGGCCTTCAGCGCCTCGACCGCGGATTTCGTCGACGTATGCGCGGTGATCATGACAACGGCGATCGACGGCGTGGCCGCTCTCACTTCGCGCAGCAGATCGATGCCGGAGCCATCAGGGAGCATGAGATCGCAGAGGATGAGGTCCGGCTCGTTCTTCGCCACCGCCGCGCGCGCCTCGGCCATGGATCCGGCCGTCTCGACGCGCCATCCTTCATCCTCAAAGACGATGGAGAGGAAATCGCGCAGCGACGCCTCATCGTCAACGATCAGCAGGTTCACAGGCGCGGATTATAGGCGGCACGGCCGCCGGCGTTGGCTGCCCAAGGCTTTGCCGACAGTGGCGTGAAAACGCTATTCACGCGACGCCACGACCGCCGCGGCCGCGATGACCTGTCCAATCAGCAGCAGCGACGACATGCCGTGCAGCATCCCGAACTGCCGGCGCAGCGGGTCACTGCTCGACAGGCTGCTGATCGGCGCGAGCGAACTCTCGCGGATCATGCGAATGCGCGTGTCGAGCAATCCCTGGAACGACGCGAACAGGACCGCCACGAAAAGGATCATCAGCATGATCGGACGGCTGCGGCGCCACTCAAGAAACATGAGCGCGAGCGGAGCGAGCAGCGCGATGTAGTGCCAGCGAACGAGCACGGCGCCGACGACATTCGCGGCGTCGGTGGTGTTGCTGGCCGCGTTGAATGCGGCCGAGGCGGTGAGGAGGAGAAAGACGCCGCTGCCGAGCCAGATCGCCTGGATTAGACGTGTGATCGCAAGCGACGGACGGCGGACAGGCGGCGGCGCAGGTTCGTTCACGACCACCGGCTCCGCCGCGATTGACGCGATTTCGATCGGCTCCTCGGTCACGCGAACACCTTCCGAATCGATTCGCCGTACGGCTTTCGCAGCACGCCCTGGTCGGTGATGATCGCGCTGATCAGCCGCGCCGGCGTCACGTCGAATGCGGGGTGACAAACCTTGATGCCTTCCGGCGCGATCGACTTGCCATTCATCGATGTCACCTCGTCCGCACTCCGCTCCTCGATCGGGATCGATGCGCCGGTCGGGCAGTTCACATCGATCGTTGAAAGCGGTGCCGCGATGTAGAACGGCACACCGTGCGCGTGCGCCAACACGGCCACGGTGTATGTGCCGATCTTGTTCGCGGTGTCGCCGTTCGCGGCGATGCGATCCGCGCCGACGATCACCGCATCGAATTTTCCCTGTTGAAAAAAGTGCCCGGCCATGCTGTCGGTGATCAGGGTGACGTCGATGTCTTCCTGCTTCAGCTCCCACGCCGTCAGCCGCGCACCCTGCAGATACGGACGCGTCTCGTCGGCGAAAACCGCCACGCGTTTTCCCGCTTCGACGGCCGCGCGGATCACGCCGAGGGCCGTGCCGTAACCGGCGGTGGCGAGTGCGCCGGCGTTGCAGTGGGTGAGGACCGTGGGGGACTCGCCGAGGAGCATGGCGCCGTGGCGGCCGATACGCTTGTTCGCTTCGACGTCCTCGCGGAACATCGCCTCGGCCTCGGCGGTGAGATCGCGGCCAGCCGCGCGCGCGCGCAGCATCCGATCGATCGCCCACATCAGATTGACAGCGGTCGGACGCGACGCGCGAAGCTCGGTAGCAGCGGCATCGACATCCTCGCCGCGCTGCGCCGCCAGCGCGATACCGAACGCGGCCGAGACGCCGATGGCCGGCGCGCCGCGCACGATCATGTCGCGAATGGCCACGGCGACTTCATGCGCATCGCGGCAGGCGACGTACACAACCTCGCGCGGAAGCAAGCGCTGATCAAGAAGCTCCAGCGCATCGCCGCGCCATCGAATAGGTTCAACCTGCATGGGGTTCCGTGTGAAAGCCGCTCGTTATACTACGAGCCGGTTTCCGGAGGACCAATGGTCAGGGTTGGAATCAATGGTTTCGGGCGCATCGGACGCAACGTGCTCCGTGCCGCGCTCGAACGCAGTTCCGGCGTCGAATTCGTCGCCGTCAACGATCTCACCGACGCCGCCACGCTCGCGTATCTGCTGAAGTACGACTCGGTGCATCACACGATCCCGAACGACGTCGGCCACACGGACGACGGCATCACCATCGACGGCAAAAAGCTGCGCGTCTTTTCCGCGCCCGATCCCAACGACATTCCGTGGAGCGACCTCGGCGTGGAGATCGTGGTGGAGTCGTCGGGCCGTTTTACGAGCAAGGACAAAGCTTCGCGTCATTTAAAAAAGTCAGTCGAGCACGTGATCATCTCCGCGCCGTCGAAGGATGCCGACGTCACCGTCTGCCTCGGCGTGAACGAGAAGGATTTCGATCCGTCGAAGCATCGGATCATTTCGAACGCCTCATGTACGACCAACTGCCTCGCGCCGGTGGCCAAGGTCCTGCACGAGCACTTCGTCATTGAGATGGGGATCATGACGACGGTGCATTCGTACACGAACGATCAGGAGATCCTCGACCTGCCGCACAAAGACGTGCGCCGCGGCCGCGCGGCGGCGATGTCGATGATCCCGACCTCGACCGGCGCCGCGAAAGCGCTCGGCCTCGTGCTGCCGGAGCTGAAAGGTAAGTTCGACGGCATCTCCATCCGCGTGCCGACGCCGAATGTGTCGATCGTCGATCTGACGTTCCGCACATCGAAGCCGGCGAATGCCGAAGAGATCAACAAGGTTCTGCGCGAGGCGTCGGCCGGCGCGCTGGAAGGAATCCTTGGGTTTTCTGATGCTCAGCTGGTCTCGGTGGATTTCAATCACAACGCGCTTTCGGCGATCGTCGATACGACCTTCACGCGCTCGGTCGATCCGTACATGCACAAAGTGCTGGCCTGGTACGACAACGAGTGGGGCTACTCGAACCGCATCCTCGATCTGATCGCGTACGTGGCGCGAGTGAAAAAGGAGTCGCTGCAGATGTCATCGTGACGCTGTCATCCTGAGGCTGCCGGAGGCGCGGAGCCGAAGGCGAAGACGCCGGAGGACGGCGAAGGATCTCAAGATGCGCGGGTTGTGCTGAAACCGGGTTTCTGCAAATGCAGCGCAACTTGAGATCCTTCACCGTCCTGCGCCGTTTCCGCGCTTCGCGCTCCCGGCTCCGGCGGCTCAGGATGACAACACCCCACGCGACAAGAATCTCATGATCAAAATCCGCACTCTCGACGACCTGACCCTCACGAACGGCGCGCGCGTTTTCTATCGCGTCGATTACAACGTCCCACTCGATGGCACACGTATCACCGACGCCACACGCATCGAGGAGACGCTGCCGACGTTGCGCCTCCTCCGCGACGCTGGTACTGCCATCGTCATTGCCAGCCACCTCGGTCGTCCAAAGGGCGAGCGCAAGCCAAAGTACTCGCTCGAACCGATCCGCGAAAAGCTCGCGGAGCTCCTCGGCGCGGATGTTCAGTGGTCGAACGACTGCGTCGGTGAAGACGCCGAGGAAAAGGCGAACGCGCTGAAACCCGGCGAGGTGCTGCTGCTCGAGAACCTTCGCTTCCACGCCGGCGAAGAAAAGAACGACCGCGCTTTCGCCGAGCAACTTCGCAAACTTGCCGACTACTACGTCAACGACGCCTTCGGCGCCTGCCATCGCGCACACGCATCGATCGACGCGTTGCCGCGCCTTTTCGACAGCGATCGCATCGCCGGGGGGCTGCTGCTCGCGAAGGAGATCGAGTTCCTGCAGAAGATCACCAACGTCTCCCACCGCCCCTTCGTCGCGCTCCTCGGCGGCGCCAAGATCGCCGGCAAGATCGAGCCGCTCGAAGCGCTCGTCAAACTCGCCGACACCGTCCTCGTCGGCGGCGGCATGGCCAACACGTTTCTCGCAGCGCGCGGCGTGGCCATGGGCGGCTCGCTCGTCGACAATGACTCGATGGAGATCGCGAAGCGCATCACGAACGTGACGCTGCCGGTGGATGTCGTCGTCGGCGACGATCTCGAAAATCCGACCACGATCGAAACAGTCGACGTCGCGAACGGATTGACCGCGAATCAGAAAGCATTCGACATCGGACCGAAAACGATCGCCGCGTACGACGCCGCGCTGAAAAACGCGAAGACGATTTTCTGGAACGGACCGATGGGCGTCTTCGAAAAAGAAGCGTTCGCAAAAGGAACGATGGCGATGGCGAAGTCGGTCGCCGAGGCTGATGCGATTACGGTGGTCGGCGGTGGGGAGTCGGTCGAAGCCGTGAACGCATCCGGTTACGCGAACCGCATCAGCCACATCTCCACTGGCGGCGGCGCGTCGCTGGAGTTCATCTCGGGCAAGACGCTGCCGGGAGTGGAGGTCCTGCGCAGCTGATGCCCCAGGAAATCGAAGTCAAGTTCGCCCTCAAAGACCGCAACGAGCTCGTTCGCAAACTGCACGACATCGGCGGCCAGCGGCTCTACCCCGAAACGTTCGAGGACAACATCGTCCTCGACCGCCGCGGCGAGCTGCGCACGAAAGGCTCGCTGCTGCGCGTGCGCAAGTTCGGCAAGTATTCGATCGCGACGTACAAGGGACCGATGTCGATCGAAGGCGGCGTGAAGTCGCGCGAGGAAGTGCAGACGGGCGTCGAGAGTTTCGAGCGCGCCATCCAGCTTTTCGACGCCCTCGGCTACAAGCCGGTCTTCCGCTACCAGAAGTTCCGCGAGGTCTGGCGCATCAAAGAGGTCGAAGTCGTCCTCGACCGCACGCCGATCGGCGACTACTTCGAAATCGAAGGTCCGATCGACGTGATCCGCACGATCGCCAGCGAGTTAGGCATGAATATGGATCAAGCCATCCGGCAGACGTATGCGGATCTTTATCGTGTCGCTCGCCGCACGCGTCCTGACCTCGGCGAGAACATGATTTTCCCGCCCGAACAACTCTGACCTCATGAAAGCAATGATCCTCGCCGCCGGCTACGGCACACGCCTGCGGCCGGTGACGTACACGATGCCGAAGCCGATCGTGCCGCTGGCCGGACGTCCGCTGATGGGCTGGGCGGTCGAAGCGCTGCTCGCCGCCGGCATCAGCGACTTCGTCGTTAACCTGCACCATCTTCCCGAGCCGATCGAGCGTTACCTGGTCGATCGCTACGCCGGCCGCGCGCGATTCGAGTTCTCCTTCGAGCCCGAAATCCTCGGCACCGGCGGCGGCGTGCGCAAGGTGCGGGCGTTGCTCGAAAACGATTCCGAGTTCTTCCTCGTCAACGGCGACACGGTGCAGTTTCCGCCGTACGACGCGCTGCGTGCGGCTCGAAACGAACGCGACGCGCTCGCGGCGCTCACGCTGCGTCATCCGCCGGAAGGCGATCGCTTTACGCCGGTCTACTTTGATGCCGGCGTGATCACCGGATTCGGTCATGGCACCGGCGAGGCGCTGATGTTTTCCGGCACGCATCTCATTTCGAATCGCATCTTCAATTACCTGCCCGACAAAGATTTCTCCGGCATCGTGGACGAGGTCTATCAGCCGCTCATCGACAGCCGCCGCGAACAAATCGCCGGTGTCGTGGACGACGGACTCTGGTTCGATATCGGAACGCCGCAGCGCTACATGACCGCATCGCGAACGCTGCTCGATCTGATGGTGCGCGGTGAGCTGGCGGTTCCTTCCGAAACGCGAGTCGTCTGCAACTCGCTCATTCACGAAACCGCGAACGTCAGCGGCACGATCTCGCGCAGCATCGCCGGCGAGCGCAGCGTGATCGAAGGCGCGATCAACGACACGGTGATCTGGGACGATTGCCACATCGCATCTGGCGTGAAACTCGACGGCTGCGTCGTCGCGCACGGCGTCGAAATCTCGAGCAATATCGAATTGCGCAACGTTCTTATCTGCCGCGACGACCCGGCCATCCCCCGCGACGGCGAGCACCGGTTCGAGCAGGGTCTCGTTCTTCGCGACATCTAGAGCTTTTCACGCGGAGGCGCGGAGACGCGGAGGTTTGGTTTTTCTCCCTCCGCGTCTCCGCGTCTCCGCGTCTCCGCGTGAACCGTCACCCTGTCGTTGTCGTCGGCGGCGGTGAAGTCTCCGTCTCCGTCGGTGGCGGCGGAACCGTATCGGTCTTCTCCGGCTCCGGCGTCGCCGTATCCGTCGGCGGTGTCTGCTGCAGAGCGGTGTCCGTCGTTTCGGTCGTCGCGGTGGTCTCGGTAGCCGGCGCGGCAGGTTCCGGCTTCTTCTCCGTCAGCACTTCCTTCTCGAAGAGATATCCCCAACGCCGCATGCGCGAGAGGACCATGCGTTGGCGAAATCGCAGCCGTTTGTTCGGCGCGCCGGGATTCATGATCCGCGGATTGGGAAGGCATCCGGCCAGCAGCGCCGCTTGCGATGGCGAAAGTCCGGCCGCCGACGTGTGAAAGTAAAACTGCGACGCCGCCTCGGCGCCGTAAACGTGCTCCCCCATCTCCACCACATTCATGTACAGCTCGAGGATGCGCTTCTTCGACAGATGGTTTTCGAGTGAACGCGCGAGGAAGTACTCCTTCACCTTGCGCAACGGGTTGCGAGACGGCGAGAGGTAGAGGTTCTTGGCCAGCTGCTGCGTGATCGTCGATCCGCCGTGCGTGATCTTTTTCTTCGCCCAGTCTTTGCGGATCGCTTCCTGCAGCGCGTCCACGTCGACGCCGCCGTGCTCGTAAAACGTATCGTCCTCGGCCACGAGCACGCCGCGCCGCAGATAGGGCGAGATGCGCGCGTACGGCACCCAGCGATAGTCGATCGCGTCGCTCTTTCCGGCCGCGCGCAACTCCGCTTTGCGCTGCTCCATGAACGCCGTCGTCGTTGGCGGTTTCGTCGCCAATGCGCTGATGTCGGGGAACGTAATCCACTCGTAGCCAACGATCAGAATGACGGCCACGAAGAGGATGAGCAGGATGCGCTTGATCACGAAGCGCGGATGATAGCGCTACGATTCACGCCATGAACGCCGTCATCGTACTGACCACCGTCACTGCCGACTTCGACGCACGTCCGCTCGCGCGCGAACTCGTCGAGCAGCGGCTCGCCGCGTGCGTAGACATCATCGCCGGCGTAACGTCGATCTATCGCTGGAAGGAAACCATCACCGAGGATGGCGAACAGATCCTGGTCATCAAGACCGTCGACGACAACCTTCACGATCTGCGCGAGGCGCTCTTCGCAAGACATCCGTACGAGGTGCCTGAATTCGTCGTGCTACCGATCGCCTCGATGTCAGACGCCTACGGCGCGTGGCTTCTGGAATCGGCGTCTCGCTGACGGGAAGATCGCCGCGACGATCAGCGCGCCGAGCGTCGTGAACGAGATGCTGCGCCCTCGGGTGAACGATTCCGGCAGGTATTGCAGCTTCACGACGTGCCGTCCCTTCGGAACGAACACGCCGATGAACGCGTGATTCGCGAAACGCGTCTGCACGCGGTGGCCGTCGATGTACGCGCGCCATCCTTTCCACGCCGATTGCGATGCGACGACCCAGCCGTCGCTTTCCATGACGGCATCGATCGAAAGACCGAAACCGTCCTTGTGCAGCGTCAACGTTCCCGGACCGTTTGGAACTTCGTGCGGCTGCATCTCCGGCACTTCGATCCAAGCCACGTCTGAAAAATCCTTCGCATCGGTCATCGCCTTCACGATCGGACCGCCGCTGCGTTCGTAGCGGATGTGCCGCGGCACGAAGGCGCGCGGCAGCACGCGCGTGTTTTCGAACAACTTCGCGCTGCGGTCCTTCATCACCTCGCGCCAGCCTTCGGTTAACTTCACCGGCATCGGCACGATCGCGTATTTGATGTTGAGAAACGACAGGAACGGGGGCTGCAGATCGCCGATGGCGTTGAACGAAACCGGCTGCGGAATCGACCAGACCGGATACGTGTCCGCAAGCCGCGCGAACGTCATCGCCTCGTAGCCGCGCGGATCTTCGAGTTGGTAAATCGCCGCGGTGTCGGGGATCAGCACGAAATGCTCGCCGGCCACGCGGAACGGCTCCTTGCTGTCCGTCGGAATCGCGCGGATCAGCGGAATCTTCGGATAAAAATCGTGCTGCGGCAGCGACGGATAGATCGATCCATCGGCGACGATGCGCTGGCCGAGGATCAGAATCAAAACGATTGGCAACGCGATGCGAAGCGGCGTGCGCACGAAAAGCAAAATTGCGATGGCCGCTAACGGCAGCACCTCGGCGCAGGTGACGATGCGAATGACATTCGGATCGACACCAACTTTGATCTCGTGCGCCCACGCCCCGTACGTGCCGAGGGCGAGCGCGAGGGTGATGACGGCAGCGATGATGGCGACGCGTTTTCGTCCGGCTGTCGCGAGAGCGTCGATCGTCAATCCCGCCAGGATCGACATCGCGCACGAGGCGGCAAACGCAAGTCGTGCGTTCAGCGCCATGTTGAACAGCGGCAGCTTGTGCAAAATATTGCTCACTGGTGGTGCGTCAAATGCTGCGCACAGGCAAACCAGCGCTAAGCCGAAGAAGAACCACGTTTCCTTCCGCCGCCGCGCCACGAACAGCGCCGCAATCGCCAGCGACAGAACGATGCTTCCGGTCCGCGCCGTCTGCGGATCGAACTCCGGCGTGAACGAATCGCGCCACGGCTGGCCGCCCCAGAACGGAAACACCGTATTCGCGGCTCGGCGCTGAATCAGCTCCGGCGTGAAGGGCCGCGGCATCGTGCGGTCGCTGAGGCGCGTGCGCAGTTCGAGCGTCTGCTGCGACGCTTCGAGAAACGGCAGGAGAAAGATCGACGTCAGTAGCAGCGCCACGATGCCGGACGCAGTCGCGATCGCGATCCCCCGGCCGATCCGTTTGCGCGTCGTCGCGATTTCGAAGAGTCCATAGGCCGCACCGACCGCGGTCACGTGCAGCAGCGACTCCGGATGGCCCGACAGAATCAGCATCGTCAGCGCGATCAGCAGGATCACGCCGCCGCGAATGCTCGCCTCGCGCACGACCAGGCGCACGGCGAAGAAAATCAGCGGCAAGTACACCCACGATCGCGCCAGCGGCCAGCCGACGAAGAACGCCACGTTGCCGCTGAACATCCATCCCGCAGCGGTAACCAGCGAGGCCAGTTCGCTGCAGCCGAGCAGGCGTATGAAAGCGAACGCGCCGAAGCCGGCCAGGAAAAACGTCATCGCCGCGGCGAAGGTCAGGCTCGGCGGCAGCGGAATCAGCATGCCGAGGAGGTTGAAGGGATCGTAGGGGGCAGGTTGGGCGGCGGCGGCCAGGATGTCGCCGCAGAGCATGAACGGATTCAGCAGCGGCCACTGCCCGTGCGCGAACGCCGTCCGCACCGCGCTGCGCCACGGAATGATCTGGCAGTAGAGATCGGAAAGCGTCCCATTGTGCACTTTCGGGACGCCGAACTCCGCCGCGTACGCGTTCAGCGGCTCCGACATGAACGGCAGATCGATCGGCGCGTAGACCTTCCCCGTCAGCAGCGCCCGGCCCGTAAAGCAAAGCGGCAGAAGGACAAGCACGATCGCCGCGGTGCGCGACATCGGCTGCACAAACCTTCGCCAGCAGGCGATCAGCGCGATCGTCGTCACGAGATAAAGAAGGAGTGCGGCCAAGCCGCGGAGCTATACGCGAACCGGCGGCGAAGCGTCAAGGCGGTCGAAAAATTTTTGATCGGGGTGAAACGCTCCGCGCCGCCGACTCACCATAAACACGCTGTTCAAATTAAAACCGGAGGAGAAAACATGGCCACTGCAACTGCTGCACGTACTGTCTACATCGGTGTCCCCAAACGAATCGGCGACGATCTGAAACACATGAATGCCGTCACCGCGCAGGTTCTCGGGAAGCTCGGCTGCGGCGGATGCCACTCGGGCTTCGACCTGCGCTTCATCGACCCCTTCATCATCAATGAGAAGGGCGAGCTGGCGTCGGGACCGATCGGCTGATGGCCACACCGCTGCCAGACCTCGGCGTCGGCGTCGTCTACATCCCGGGAATCGACGCGCTTCTCGCGGATGACGGACTCCCGATCGACGTGATCGAAGTCGAGCCGCAGACTCTCTGGCGGCGGCGTGGAGAACGCTACGTGCCCGATGACGAGATCATCGGGCACGTCTCTGCGTTGCCGCAACGAAAGCTCGTGCACGGCGTCGGCTGTCCGGTCGGCGGTTCGGTCGGGCACGAAGAGCAGCAGGTCGCGCTGTTTGCCGACGCGATCCGCACGTTCGGCGCGCCGTGGGCGAGCGAGCATCTCTCGTTCAATCGCGCGTTCGGCGATGACGGTGTCCCGTTCAATGCCGGATTTCTCCTGCCGCCGTTGCAGACTCGCGCCGGAGCGACAGCCGCAGCCGTCATGGCGAGGTCGCTGGCGTCGCGGTTGCCGGTTCCGTTCGCGGTCGAAACGGGCGTGAACTACCTTCGTCCGCGTCTTGGCGAGTTGAGCGATGGCGCGTTCGTCGCCGCGGTGGCGGACGGAGCGGATTGCGGAATCCTGCTCGACCTCCACAACCTGTGGGCTAACGAACGCAACGGCCGGCAGCCGGTCCGCGAATTTCTCGACGAGATTCCGCTCGATCGCGTCTGGGAAGTGCACGTCGCCGGCGGATTCGAATACGCCGGCTACTGGCTCGACGCGCACTCGGGCGTGATGCCCGAGGCGTTGCTGGAACTTGCGGCGGAAGTCGTGCCGAAGCTGCCGAATGTTCACGCGATCATTTTCGAAATGGTTCCGCAGGCGCTTTCGCGAACGGACGTGGCGATGCTTCGCCGTCAAGTCGAAACGTTGCGAACGATCTGGACGACGCGCGCGACTCGCGTCGAGCCGCGGCAGGCGAAACCGAAGGCGACGCCGCCAATCGACAACGTCTCCCCGCGCGACTGGCAAGACACCCTCGGCGCCTTGGCGGTCGGCCGCGAAGTTACTGGCCCACTTGCAGATGCGCTCAGCTCCGACCCAGCCGTTCCCGTTTTCCAGAAGCTGGTTTGGCAGGTCCGCGCAGGGATGATCGTCGACAACTTTCCCTTCGCCTCCCGCCTCCTGATGCTGTCGCGCGGTGAAGAATTTCTTCGCGGACTCTTTAACGATTTTTTCGCGCGCGTGCCGCCGGAGTTTTTCGGCAGCACGGAGTCCGATGCGTTTGCGGACTACCTGCGCGGGCAGCAGATCGATGAGCCGTATCTCGACGATGTCCTCGCTTACGAACACGCCGCGATGCACGTCCAGCTCGACGGCGGGACGCAGGTGATCCATACGCGTCACGATCCGAATGAGCTCGTCGCGGCGTTGAGCGAGGGGCAGATTCCGTCCGGCGTGGAAGAGGACGATTTCGAGATCGTCGTCAGCTGACTTGTCAAGTTTTCTACTGCTCGTAGCGTGGGAAGAGCGGTTGCGGCGGCGGAGTTAGAGTCCTCCTAAACCATGGACTCCATCGTCATCCGCGGTGCCCGCGAGCACAACCTCAAGAACATCGACGTCGTCGTTCCCCGCAACAAATTCGTCGTCATCACCGGCGTCTCCGGATCGGGCAAATCGTCGCTCGCGTTCGACACGATTTTCGCCGAAGGGCAGCGGCGCTACGTCGAATCGTTGTCCGCGTATGCCCGGCAGTTTCTTGAGCAGATGGAGAAGCCGGACGTCGACTCCATCGAAGGACTCTCACCCGCGATTTCGATCGAGCAGCGCACGACCTCGCGCAATCCGCGCTCGACTGTCGGCACCGTCACCGAGATCTACGACTACCTCCGCCTCCTCTACGCCTCGGTCGGCGTCCCCCACTGCACGAACTGCGGCCAGGAGATCCGTCCGCAGACGATTCAGCAGATGGTTGACCGTCTGCTGATGCTGCCGGCCGGGACGAAGTTCACCATCCTCGCGCCGTATATCCGCGGCAAGAAGGGCGAATACCGCAAGCAGATGCTGCAGATGGTGAAGGAAGGCTTCACCCGCGCCGTCGTCGACGGAACGACGATCGAGCTCGCCGATCCGCCCACGCTCGACAAGCAAAAGAAACACACGATTGATGTCGTCATCGACCGGCTCGTGGTCAAGGACGGCATCCAGCAACGCCTCGCCGATTCGCTCGAAACGGCCACGCGCGTGTCGAAGGGACTAGTCAAGATCCTCTACCAGGAAGGCAACCGCGAGGAGCTGATGTCGCAGTCGTACTCCTGCCCAGACTGCGGCGTTTCCATCGGCGAGATCACGCCGCGCCTTTTCTCGTTCAACTCCCCCTACGGCGCCTGCCCGCGCTGCTCCGGCCTCGGCGTTCTGCTCGAAGTCGATGAGAAAAAGATCATCCCCGACTGGAACAAGTCGGTCGCCGACGGCGCGATTGCGATCTGGAAAGAAGGCGCCGAAAACTGGCGCCTGCGCCAGATTCACACGCTGGCCAAGCACTTCAAATTCAAGATCGAGACGCCGTGGCATGCGTTGCCGGAGAAGGCGCGCCAGGTGATCCTTCATGGCTCGACCGAGAAGATCAAATTCCAGTTCAGCGGCAGCGAGAGCACGTATTCGTACAACGGCACGTACGAGGGAATCGTGCCGATGCTGGCCCGCCGCCACAAAGAAACCGACAACGACGACATCCGCGAAGAAGTCGAGCGCTTCATGACGCCGATGAACTGTCCGGATTGCAAGGGCCGCCGTCTGAAGCCCGAAGCGCTAGCGGTCACTGTTTCCGGCCAGCCGATCGACAAGGTCGTCGCGCTGCAGCTCAAAAATGCGGATCAGTTTTTCAAGACGATCGAATTGACGCCGCGCGAGGAACAGATCGCCGGCAAGATTCTCAAAGAAGTCCGCGACCGCCTCGGCTTCCTCTGCTCCGTCGGCGTCGGCTACCTGATGCTCGACCGCAGCGCGGCCACGCTCTCCGGCGGCGAGGGCCAACGCATCCGCCTGGCCACGCAGATCGGCTCGAAGCTGATGGGCGTCCTCTACGTTCTCGACGAGCCGTCCATCGGTCTGCACCAGCGCGACAACCGCAAGCTGATCGACTCCCTCGTCGAGCTGCGCGACCTCGGCAACACCGTCATCGTCGTCGAGCACGACGAGGAGACCATCGAGACCGCCGATCACATCATCGACCTCGGCCCGCGCGCCGGCGTTCACGGCGGCGAGGTGGTGGCCGAGGGGACGCTGGAGCAGATCAAGACGTTCCCGTCGTCGCTGACCGCGAAATACCTGCGCGGCGATGCGGCGATCGAGATTCCTGCGATCCGCCGTCCGATCGGCGAGAACAAGCTCGTCATCCGCGGCGCGCGGCAGAACAACCTCAAAAATCTCAACGTCACCATTCCGCTCGGCGTCTTCATCGCCGTGACCGGCGTCAGCGGCTCGGGCAAATCGACGCTGGTCAACGACATCCTGCACAAAGCGCTGTCGCGCCATTTCTTCGACGCGCTCGACACGCCGGGCGAGCACGATCGCATCGACGGACTGGAACACATCGACAAAGTCATCGACATCGATCAGTCGCCGATCGGCCGCACGCCGCGCTCGAACCCCGCCACGTACACGCAGCTTTTCACCGAGATCCGCAATCTCATGGCGCAGACGCCCGAGGCGCGCATGCGCGGCTACGGGCCAGGACGCTTTTCGTTCAACGTGAAGGGCGGCCGCTGCGAGGCGTGCAAAGGCGACGGCCAGATCAAGATCGAGATGCACTTCCTGCCCGACATCTACGTCACCTGCGACGTCTGCGGCGGCAAGCGCTACAACCGCGAAACGCTGCAGGTTACGTACAAGGGTTCGTCGATCGCCGAGATCCTGGCCATGACCGTGGAGCAGGGGCTGGAGACGTTCCGCAACATCCCGCGCATCGCCAACATCCTCCGAACGCTCGACGAAGTGGGCCTCGGCTACATCAAACTCGGCCAGTCCTCGACCACGCTCTCCGGCGGCGAAGCGCAGCGCGTGAAACTCGCCAAAGAACTCGCCAAACGCGCCACCGGCCGCACGCTCTACATCCTCGACGAGCCGACCACCGGTCTGCATTTCGACGATGTCGCCAAACTCCTCCACCTGATGCACGGCCTGGTCGATCGCGGCAACACGGTCGTGGTCATCGAACACAACCTCGACGTCATCAAAACCGCCGACCACGTAATCGACCTCGGCCCCGACGGCGGCGACGGCGGCGGCTACATCATCGCGACAGGGACGCCAGAGGAGATCGCGGAGACGCCGCATACGCCGACGGGGGAGTATTTGAAGAAGATGCTCGCGAAGCAGCGGGCGTTAGCTTGAGATGTTGAGGAATCACCAAGGCGTAATCCCATTGTCATCCAGAGCCGCCGGAGGCACGAGCCGCGGAGCGGCGAGATGCCGAAGGACGGCGAAGGAACTCAAGATGCGCGGCACCGGCTGAAACTCAGCGTCTCATTCTTGCGAGCCTGGTCATCGATGCGCTTCCACAGCATGTAGAACATTTCGATTCGCTCCGAGGCCGAGGGAAAATCCAAGCCATGCGATGGACCTCGTATGGTGAGCTCCGCTTGTACTCCACGTACATCCTCTCGAACGCGTCGATGACGCTCTACATCGGCGTTACGAACAATCTCGCGCGGCGCATTTCGCAGCACAAGAAAGGCCACGGCTCCGGATTTACATCGCGCTACCACTTCGATCGGCTCGTCTATTTCGAGCAGACACCCGACATTCGGGATGCGATCGCGCGCGAGAAGGTCCTCAAGGGATGGAGTCGGAAGCGAAAGATCGAGTTAGTCAAGACGATGAATCCGACGTGGTCAGATTTGAGTGCTGATTGGCTCGAATGACTTCCTCGTGGCTTGAGAAGCTCTACTTAGTGAAGATTCTGTAATCTTGAGTTCCTTCGCCGTCCTGCGGCATCTCCGCCGCTGCGCGGCCTCGTGCCTCCGGCGGCTCTGGATGACAAATCGTCGCGCTAGTTTCGAAGATTCTTCACAGCCTCTACGTCACTGGACTCCACACATTCGATCCTGCCGGATTCACCGGCCAGGTAAAGTCGCCGGTGGGCAACGGTCCGAGGGTCGTTAGCAGGTTGGTGAGCTGCGAGTGCAGCGTGTTCCACCGCTGTTGGATTGGTTCGCTGACTGTGCCGAAGGCGAGGTTGGTCAGTTCGCCGGGATCGGCGGTCATGTCGTAGAGCTCGTATTCGAACTGGCCTCCGGTGACTGCCGAGGAGTAGTAGACGGCGTACTTCCATTGCGGGGTGCGGAGGCAGCGGATGTGGCCGGACAAGGTATCCGGCTCATTGAACGAGTCGTCATACGTGTAGACGACGCCGTACTCGTGAACGGAGTTGCTTGGATCGTTGATGATCGGCACGAGGCTCTTGCCGCGAAGCGTCGTCGTGGCGGGAGAGTTGACGATCTCCGCGATCGTCGGGACGAGATCGAGCGATGACACGACCGAGGACGTCACCGCCGGCTGAGGAAAAAGCACGGGGTTGGAAACGATCAGCGGGATGTGCATCGACTCCTCGTAGGCGTTGTACATCTTCTCCTGCATGCCGTGCGACAGCGCCATCTCGCCGTGATCGGCGAAGCGGAAGATGACCGAGTTGTCGATCAGGTTCTTTGCGGCAAGCGCATCGAGGATCTGGCAGAAGAGTGCGTCGGAGAGCGTCTGCAGGTAGGCGTAAAACTTCACGTAGTTCGCCTGCTGCGCCGCCGTCAGCGGATGCGACGCGTTGTAGCTCGTGCGGAAGGCGAGCTGGATGCCCGGCTTTGTCGTCAGGTCGTCGGACTGATTGTCGGGAAGATCGATGCAGAGCTGCTCGAACGGCGCGTCCTCGTATCCGGATCCCTCGAACTGGCTGGCGTAGAGAAAGATGTCGTGCGGATTCACGAGCGAGACGACGAGGCAGAACGGATCGCTGCCGCTGTAGTTGTTGATGAAATCGAGGACGCTTTCGGCGGGGATGCCCGGCGCGGCGGGACCGTTAACGAACCGCTGGTCGTTCTGACCTAAGCCGCCGCCGAGCGTGGTCGTGCCGCTGAGCGACGTGCCGGCATCGGGCGGATTCCACTGCTGCACGTTGTACGTCGCCGCCAGATTCGCGATGTCGGCCTCGGACCAGCTCCCTCCGCTCATCGGAAACGAGAGATGCCACTTCCCTTTCCAGATCAGCGGATACGCCGGATCGGCCGCGGCGAGAACGTTGGCGAGGTTCGGATCGCTCGGATTGAGCGCCGTCGTGAACGTGACTTCGACGCCGTTCTGCTGCGGGTACGTGCTGGTCATCATCGATGCGCGGCTTGGTGAGCACTCGCAGGCCGCGGTGAAGGCGTTCAGGAACGTGAGACCGTTCTTCGCCAACCGGTCCATTGACGGCAGGTTCTGCTCCGCCCATCCGTCAGGCCAGTGCTGCGCGAACCGTTGCTCATCGGTGATGAAGAAGATGATGTTCGGATTGGTGAGCTGCGAGAGCGGCATGGCGTTCCTCCTCAAAGTCAGGAGAGCCGCGAGCCGTCACTTTTCCTACCCTCGGCTGCTGGGCATCGTTCTCGCTGTTTGCCAAGCACGCAATGTCTGACGACGCTCCTGTGCGGCGGCCGATCCTCGGGATCCTTTCGATCGTGCTGCTCTTCATCCTCTATCGCGTCTTCGCGGTCTACACGGTCCGTTCGGGGGAGTGCAAGCCGAAACCGGTCGATCCCTCGGTGCGAATCCTCACGCGCGATGAGGCGGGGCGGTTGGTGTCGTTTCCGGAGCGCGTTGGTTATCCGCAGCAGCAGCGGCCACTCGTCGTGATGACGTACAACATCGAAGGTCATGACGAGTTGTACGACACCGATCACGCCGCGAAGATCGCGGCGACGATCATGCAGTTCAAGCCGGACATCGTCGGATTGCAGGAAGTGCACGACCACACGTGGCAGGTGCGCTTTCGCAATCAGTACGAAGAGATCCGGCGGCTGACGGGGATGAACGGCTACTACGGAAAGAGCTACCGAAGTCTCGGCGGCGATTTCGGCAACGCCGTTCTGACGCGCGGCGAGATTGTGTCGGCGGTCGTGCATCCGCTGCCGAGCATTGGCGAGCCGCGCAGCGTGCTCGAGACGGTCGTGCGCATCGACGGCGCCACGCTCAACGTCTACGTCACGCACCTCACGGCGTGGTCGAGCATCAACGCGAAAAGCCGAGGAGTGCAGTTGGAGTGTCTGGCCAAGCATGTGCGGACGAGTCGTTATCCGTACCTGCTGCTTGGCGACTTCAACGCGCCGCCCGAGTCGGCCGAGGTTACGAAATTCGAGAAGGAAGACGCGGCGCAATTGTGCGGCGCCGACATCAAGCTCACCCATCCGACGCTCGGCGAACGGATCGACTACATCTTCGCCGACTGGGGGTGGCGCGTTGCCGGATCGCGCGCCATCGCCACCGGCTCGTCGGATCACTACCCGGTCATCGCCCAACTTTTCTGGAGCCGCAATTGACGAAAGAGACGAAGTCGAAATCGAAGTGGATTGAAAAACGCCGCGGGTCGCACGTCATCCGTGTTCCGCTCGTTCTCGTGATCGCGATGATCCTGGCGCTGATCGGACTGACCACGATGCTCTGGTCCGCCGAGCGCGGCGAGGATCCGCACCTCAACGTGAAGAACGTAGGTGAGTTCTCGACGCTGCTGCCCTCGATCATCGGGCTGACGCAATCGAGCCTGGTCGACGGCAACAAGTTTCAGCTCCTCGAAAACGGAGATGAATTTTTCCCGCTTCTGCTGCGCGACATCGCCGCAGCGAAGGAGAGCGTGCACGTCGAGTCGTACATCTGGTGGAAAGGCGAGATCTGCAACCAGCTCGCGCGCGCGATGGCGGCGAAGGCGAAGGAAGGCGTCGAGGTGCGGCTGCTGGTCGACGCGTCCGGCGGCCACAAGATGGACAAGGAGTTGTCGAAACTGATGCTCGACTCGGGCGTGAAGTTCGTCCGCTTCCATCGGCCGACTCTCGCGAACCTCGGCCGCCTCAATAATCGCGACCATCGCAAGGAGATGATCATCGACGGCCGTATCGGCTACATCGGCGGATTTGGTTTGGCCGAGGAGTGGACCGGGCACGGGCAGGACAAGGATCACTGGCGCGATGCCGGCCTGCGCGTGGAAGGGCCGATCGTCAACCGTCTTCAGGCGGCGTTCAGCGAGAACTGGATCGAGGAGACCGGCGAGATCATGGCCGGCGAAAAGTACTTTCCGCACCTCAGCGCGGCCGGCTCGACGCCGGCGCATCTCGCATACACCTCGCCGACCGGCGGCGTGTCCTCGGTGCAGGTGCTTTACTACCTCGCCATCAAAGGGGCGAAGCACGAGATCATCATCCAGAACCCGTACTTGCTGCCGGACGATGACGCGCTTCAGGCGCTGGCCGAGGCGGTGAAGCGCGGCGTCGATGTGAAGGTGATGGTGCCGGCCACGACGTCGACCGACAGCCCGATCGTGCAGCACGCCAGCCATCATCGATACGGATTGCTGCTCCAAAAGGGCATCAAGATTTTCGAGTACAAGAAGACGCTGCTGCATCAGAAGGTGATCATCGTCGACGGCGTTTGGTCATGCGTCGGCTCGACGAATTTCGATCGCCGCGCTCTGCAACTCAACGATGAAGTGAGCATGGGCGTGCTCGACGCCGGACTGGCATCGCAGCTCAAAGACGTCTTCAACGACGATCTGAAATTCTGTGAAGAGCGTCACGCCGAGGAGTGGAACCATCGCGGTTTGTGGCACAAAGCGGAGGACGGGCTCGCGTATCTGGCGAGCTCGCAGCTGTAGGTGTCATCCAGAGCCGCCGGAGCCGGGAGTCGCGAAGCGACGGAATGGCGTAGGACGGCGAAGGAACTCAAGATGCGCTGCCTGTGTTGAATCCCAGCTGGCTTCGGCCGGATCTGGGAAGTTTGAGATCCTTCGCCGTCCTGCGCTACTCCGGCTTCGCCTACGTCGCTCCGGCGGCTCAGGATGACAGAATAGCCCCCGCATGGCCACACTCCCGATCGAAGGACGCTGGTCGATCAAGCCTGTCGCGAATGACGACGTCGCCTCGGCACTGGCCTTTCTCCGGCGCGATCCGCTGATCAATGTCTATCTGATCTCGCGCGTCCTCGAGGAGCGTTTTTCATCGTCGACGCAGACGGTGGAGGTACGGCACAACCGCGACGTCGTGCTCGTCGCGTCGCTGGCGACGAACATCGTCCTGGCCGGCGACCGCGAGTTGCCGCAGGACGTGACCGAAACCGCCATCGCCGTCATCGCCGAGCGCATCATCACGCGCATGCTGCCGGTGCGGGCCATCATCTCGCCGGCGCACCTGGTGGAGATGCTCTGGCTGCGGCTGCGCACGCGGCTCGATCCGCCGACGGTGGTGCGGTTGAATCAGCCGGTCTACGCGATCCGCGGCCGGCTCGACTATCCCGATCTGAAGGAGGCGCGCTACGCAACCACGCGCGACTTGGAGGCGGTGATTCCGGCCTGCGCGGCGATGCACCGGGAAGAGGTCGGCATCGATCCGATGGAGCGCGACGCGGCCGGATACCGCGAACGGGTCCGCGAGCTGATCGAGCAGAAGCGCTCCGTAATCCGCGTGGTCGACGGCCAGATCGCCGCGAAGTGCGAGTACTCAGCCGTGACGAACGAGACCGTGCAGCTGATGGGCGTTTGGACCAATCCGCGGTTCCGCCGTCACGGCCACGCCCGCGCGTTGCTTCGCGAGGTGTGCGGCCACTGCGCGCGAAAAGGAAAGACGGTCACGCTCTTCGTGAACGACTTCAACCATCCCGCCATCGCCCTCTACGAGCGGCTTGGATTTCAGCGCATCGGGATGAATCGCGCCCTGATCTGGTGAGCCGCAAAAGCAAGGCCTGAACATTGCAGAATTCAGCGCAGCCCGGTTCATGCGGCCAAGGGACCGCGAACCAGGCCGGAGGGTGAAATGGCCGAGGTTGGTACAGTCAAGTGGTTCAACAACGATAAAGGTTTTGGATTCATCAAACGCGACACTGGCGAAGATGTGTTCGTGCATCACAGCGCGATCCAGGCGCAGGGTTACCGGACTCTGAACGAAGGCGAAAGCGTGGAGTTCGACGTGAAGCAGGGTCCGAAAGGACTCCAGGCCGAAAACGTCCGCCGCGCAGGCGAATCGTCGTAGAGCGGCGCGCCGCCTACTGTTCGCTAGGCCCGAAGCGCGCCATCACGCAGGCCCCGAGCGTGCCGCCCACCGCGAGCGCGGGAAGGGCCTGCCCCTGCCCTTTGAGCGTGAGCAGCACGGCCGCGAGTCCGCCCGCGACGACGATCAGCGTCCGCAACGCTACGTCCTGTAGATCGAATCGCATGATTGTAGGTGCGGCGATTGGACGCGCCGCGGTGTGGGATTGTAGCAGAGGGTGTGGAAAAGCCGCTCCGAGGTAGACTCCCTGGCGGAGCGCGTTACGGAACGATATCGCCATCCGGCTGATCCGCTTGCCTTCATTCAGGACTGCGTTCGCAGGCGTGCGGTGTACTGGACGTATCACGTCAACATAAGGCTTGACCGGCGGCACATCTCACGTCATGAAATACTCGCTGCTGTTGATTCGTATCAGCTCGTTGAGGAGTACCCGGACGACAAATATCTCCCGAGCTATCTGGTCAAAGCAGCTTCGACGTTCCATGTTCTATTCGCAACCGACGTTCCGGATCGTAACGTGCGCGTCGTGACTGCGTACCGACCTGACCTTGGAGAGTGGTACCCCGATTTACTACGGAGGCGATCGCGATGAAATGCCGAATTTGCGGCGCGACACAGCAGCCTACGACGACTGATCTTCCGTTCAAGACCGGCGATCGTTCGATCGTGATCCTCAAATCGCTGCCGGTGTTTCAGTGCGAGCAGTGCAGCGAGTACTCGATGGACGATCCGACGTTTCAGCGCGTTGAAGAAATTCTGGCGCGCGTTGACTCAGGTGCCGAACTCGAGATCATTCCGTTCGCCGCATAACGATTACATCCGCTCCGGTATCGGAATCCCGAGCAGTCCGAGCGTTGCGCGCATGGTCTGGCGGAAGACGTCGGCGCATACCGCGCGGCGCTGGCGTTCGGCGGAATCCTTCTCATTGAGGATCGGATACTTGTGGTAGAAACTGTTGAACTTCTGCGCCAGGACGAAGAGGTCGTGCGTGATGATCGACAGCTCCAACGCGTCGGTCGCGCGGCGGATCGCGGATGGCAGTTCGGCGCTCAGGCGGACCAGCTCCCACATCTCGTCGGTGAGGCCTTCGTTGAGCGTGAGCGCGTCGAGTGAGGTTGGATCGAGCTTCGACTCCACGCCGCGTTCGGCCATCTTTCGGAAGATGTTTTCGACGCGGACGGTCGAGTACTGAAGATAAGGGCCGGAGTCGCCTTCGAAGGTCAGCGCTTCGTTGAAATCGAAGGCGATGACTTTGTTGCGGCCGAACTTGAGCATGAAGTAGCGGAGGGCGGCCACGGCGATTTCGCGTCCGAGCTGGTCGATGTCGGCATCCGTTAATTCTTCACTCTTGCTTCCTTCGCGCACGGACTCGGCGGCCTTCGATTGCAGCGCGTCGATCAGATCGTCGGCTTTCACGCCGAGCCCTTTGCGGCCGGACATTTCAATGTACGGCTTCTTCGAATCTTCTTCAGAGACGTCGATCCCGAGCGCTTTCGCCGTTGCCGGCGTCAGCGCGACCATCTCATAGGAGTAGTGGATCGAGTTCTCCGCCTCGCGAGCGTGGCTGAGCTGGCGGACGCCTTCCTTCACGACCTTCTGCAGGTACGACTGGCGAACGTCGATGACGTTGACCACTTTTTGCGCACCGCCGAAGCGAGGCGCGTCGGGATCGCCGTCGCCCGACGTCGTCTCCCAGAGGATGTGGCCGTCGTCGTAGGTCGAGAATTTGCGGAAGTTGAACGTGCGGTCGAGCAGGCCGAACTTCCAAAGCTGGTAGGCGATGTCTTTGCCGGTGTAGGTGACTGTGCCGTTGGAACGGACCAGGATCTTGTCCGGCTCGTTCATCCCTTCGAACTCGGCGCTCTCGTCGAGCTTCATCACCCAGCAGTCTTTGTGTTTGCCCTCGGTCTCCTGAACCACGGCGCCGCTGGCTTTGAGGAGCTCGAACGCGCGGTCCCAGAAATGGAGATTGATGATGTCGGACTCTTTCGGCAGCAGGTCGTACGTGATGCCGAGCCGCAGCATCGTCGCGATGTGCAGCCTCACGATGGCGCGCGCGATCGTCGCGGCGAATTCGAACGTGTCGCCTTCGTGCTTCTCGATCGCGTGCAACGTATCGCGGCGCCATTGCTGAGCGTCGGGATTCGCGGCGTAATACGCGGCCATCTTCGAGTAAACGTCCCAACAGTAGTAATCGAACCGGACCGTCGGATCGTCGATCATCGCCCGCACCTCGGCCAGCGACTTCGGCTCGAGATGCTGGAACGCGACCACGACGTCGGCGACCTGCACGCCGGTGTCGTCGATGTAGTTCTGCGTTTCGACGCGATGGCCGAGCCATTTCATGCAGCGGACGTAGGTATCACCGAGGACGGCGTTGCGGAGGTGACCGATGTGCGCGGCCTTGTTGGGATTGATGTTCGTGTGCTCGACGATGACGCGCTCGCCGGTGGCCGCGCCCGGCGCCATCACGTTGCCGATGTGCGCCGCGGTGAAGGCGCCGCGGTCGAAGCGGAAGTTCAGATAGCCGGCACCTTCGACCGTGACCGACTGCACGAACATCGGCAGTTGCAGCCCATTCACCATCGCCTCGGCCAGCTCGCGCGGTTTGCGTTTGAGCGCTTTCGCCAGTTCGAGGCAAAGCGGCGTGGCCAGGTCGCCCATGGCCAACCGCGGCGGCGCTTGCAGCACGACGCGATCGACGGCGTGGCCGAAGAGCGTCAGCACGCGCGCCGTCAGCGTTTCGGTGAGTTGTTCGGTGATCTGTTCGAGGATCAAGAGGTACTCCGTTCCAGCAGCGATTCGCCCGTCATCTCCGCCGGCTTGTCGATGCCGAGGATGTCGAGCAGCGTCGGCGAGACATTCTGTAGCGATCCGCCATCGCGCAGCGAGCCGAATCGTTTCTTCGCGTCCGCGAGGATCAGCGGAACGGGATTCGTCGTATGCGCCGTGTGCGGCTGATTGGTGGCGGGATCGAACATCAGCTCCGCGTTGCCATGATCGGCGGTGATGAGCGCGACGCCGTCAATTTTCTCTACGGCGGTGAGGATGCGATCGACGGCAATGTCCGTGTCGTGCACGGCCTCGATCGCGGCTTTCATCACGCCGGTGTGGCCGACCATGTCCGGATTGGCGATGTTCATGATGATGACGTCGAACTTCTTCGATGCGATGGCGTCTACGACTTTGTCCGCGAGCTCGAAGACCGACATCTCGGGCTTCAGATCGTACGTCGCCACTTTCGGCGACGGGACGAGGGTTCGCTCTTCGCCCGGCGATTTCGTATCGGAGCCACCGTTGAAGAAGAACGTCACGTGCGCGTACTTTTCGGTCTCGGCGATTCGGAGTTGCTTCAGTCCCGCATGCGAAAGAACTTCGCCGAGGTGATCGCGGACTTCCTGCGGCGGGAAGAGCACGGGAAGCGTCCAGTCTTCGCGATACGAATTCATCGTCACGAGATGCGCCTTCGGCTTCACCGCGCGGTGGAAGCCGTCGAAATCCGCATCCTTGAACGCCGTGACGATCTGGCGCATGCGGTCCGCGCGGAAGTTGAAGAAGACGACCGCATCGCCGTCTTCGATCCGTCCGAGGTGCGCGCCCTCGGGCGTCAGTACCGCGATCGGCTCGACGAATTCGTCGGTCACGTTCTGCTCGTAAAAACGGTGCAGCGTTTCCAGCGGCTCCTTCGTCTGCGTTCCGACGCCGAGCGTCATCAGGTCGTAGCCGCGCTGTACGCGATCCCAGCGTTTGTCGCGGTCCATCGTGAAGTAGCGGCCGATGACTGTGGCGAGTTGCGCCTGCGGTTTGTTTTCAATGTGCGCGAGGAGATTGTCGAGGTACTTCTCGGCAGATTTCGGCGGTGTGTCGCGGCCGTCGAGGATAGCGTGGATGAAGACGTCTTTTGCACCGAGCGCGATGGCGGCATCGATCAGACCGTGCAGATGCGACTGCATCGAATGAACGCCGCCATCGGATAGCAGTCCCACGAAGTGAATCGCGCCGCCGTGTTTCACGGCATCGATGAGCGTTTGATTCGTTTCCAGCTCGTGGCGCGACACGGCTTTGCCGATACGCACGATGTCCTGATCGACGATTCGTCCCGCTCCGATATTCAGATGGCCGACTTCCGAGTTCCCCATCTGATTTCGCGGCAAACCAACTGCGCGCCCCGATGCCTCGAGCGTGGTCCACGCAGATTCGCGGAACAGCCGGTCGAAGCGCGGTGTGTCGGCCTCGGCGATCGCGTTCGATTCGGTTTCTTTGCGGCAGCCAAAGCCGTCGAGGACGATGAGGATGAGAAAGGGGCGGTCGGGCATGATGTGAAGCGGGGGTCGGGAGTCGGGGGTCGGGAGTCGGAGATTTGCCTCCAACTGCGACTTCCGGCTTCAAACTCGCGGGGCGCGACCATATCAAAAACAGCGTTCTCTCCGACCCCCGACTCCCGACCCCCGACTCCCACACTCGAAACTGCTACACTTTCGCACTTAGCGTTCAGCACTTGGGAGGGGCGGACCCATGAAGACCTGGGAGTACAAGATCATCAACGTCCGGTCGGAGAATTACTCGATGGATCCGCGGCGCGCCGAGGAGTTGAACCGTCTCGGCGACGACGGCTGGGAGCTGGTCAGCATCACCTCGATCAACTTCAAGACCGGCGCAACCGATCACATCGGCATGGTCTTCAAACGCGAGAAGCAGCAGCATCCCGCGTAACTGCTACAGTTCCCGGAAATCCAATCGGAGTGAATCCCATGGCGAAGAAAATCCTCCTCGCGGATGACAGCATCACCATTCAGAAAGTCGTCGAGCTGACGTTTTCCGACGGCGACTACGAGGTGACCGCGGTCAACAACGGGGCCAAGGCGATCCAGAAACTGTCGGAGATGAGGCCGGACATCATCCTCTCCGACATCATCATGCCGGAGAAGAACGGCTACGAAGTTTGCGAGTATGTGAAGTCGCATCCCGAGTACCGCAACATCCCGGTGATCCTGCTTACGGGCACGTTCGAGCCGTTCGATCCCGACCGTGCCGACAAGGCCGGCTGCGACGCGGTGGTGACGAAGCCGTTCGAGTCGCAGAGCCTCATTCACAAGGTCGAGGAGCTGATTCAGCAGAGTCAGAACGCGCCAGCCGCGGAGCTCGAGCCGGAACCGGCCGCGTTGTTCGAAGCGCCGGCGTTCGAAGCGCCTGCCGATCCGTTCACGCACGACAACGACATCTTCAACGCTGCTCCCGCTGCGGCGCCGTCGTTCGCTGCCGACATGCCGTTCGACGCTCCCTCGGAGCCTGCGTTCGGCGGCGAGACGCGCGCGCTTCCGCGGATGAGTTTCGAGGAGATGGAGCAGATGGCGAACGAGCCGCCCACCGCGCCGCAGCCGGCTATGCCCGAGCCTGTCCACGAACCGGAGACATCGCCGTGGGACGAAACGCCGGCAGCATTCGGCGGCGAAACCCGCGCATTTCCGCGGATGAGTTTCGAAGAGATGGAGCAGATGGCGTCCGCGTCGCAGCCGTCGTTCGAAGCGCCGGCATCTCATGAACCACCGCCGCCGCCCGCTCCCGAGCCGTCGCCGTGGGACGAGCCGCAGCAGGACGATGCCTCCACGCGCGCGATCCCCAAGATGAGTTTCGAAGAGATGCGGCAGATGGCCGAGGCCGCGCAGCCGTCCGAGCCGCCGCCGTTCGAAACGCTCGGCGCGCCCGCGGAGCCGGAAGCATCGCCGTGGGACGAAGCGCCTGCCGCATTCGGCGGTGAGACCCGCGCGTTTCCGAAGATGAGTTTCGAAGAGATGGAGCAGATGGCGTCGGCATCCGCGTCGAGCGAGCCGGCCTGGGCTCCGGCCACAGATCCGTTCGCGGAGGAGGCGCCGGCCGAGTCGCCGTTCGCCGCCGAGGAAGCGCCGGATCACGCGCCGCCCGTCAACAATCAGATCACGGACGATGTGAACCCCCAGATCACGGATGACGTCAACGACCAGATCACCGATGACGTGAATCCGCAGATCACGGATGTCAATCCGCAGATCACCGACCTCACTGATGAGCAGGTGGACCGCATCGCCCGCCGCGTGGTGCAGCTAATGTCGGAGCAGGTGGTGCGCAACATTGCCTGGGAAGTGATTCCCGACCTCGCCGAGATGGTGGTGAAGGAGCGGATCCGGCAGCTCGAAGCCGAGGCGTGATCACGCGGAGACGCGGAGGCGCGGAGGTTTCGTGAAGATCTACACGCGCACCGGCGATACCGGTGAGACTTCGCTTTTCGGCGGCGCGCGCGTTCGCAAGGACGATGCGCGCATCGAGGCCTACGGCACCATCGACGAACTCAACTCCGTCCTCGGCGTCGCGCGCGCGAGCTGGCCGGCGTCATCGCTCGACGGACAATTTCACGCGATCCAATCCGACCTGTTCGACATCGGCGCGCACCTCGCGTCGCCGGGAACATCGCGCTTCGCCGGACCGCCGGAAGAACGGGTGACGTCGCTGGAGCACGACATCGACGCGATGGAGTCGGAGCTGGCGCCGCTGAAGACGTTCATCCTCCCCGGCGGCACGCTCGCCGCCGCGCAGCTTCACGTCGCGCGCACAGTCTGCCGCCGCGCGGAGCGGCTGGTTGTATCGCTGAACGATGACGATGACGCGACGAAGTCATCGCTTACGTACATCAACCGCCTCTCCGATTTCCTCTTCGTAGCCGCCCGCTTCGCGAATCACAAGAACGGCGTAGCCGACGTTCCGTGGACGCGAAGGTAAGACCCGTCCGCCGTTCTAGGCCACCGCGCGCGGAGCTTGGCCCAGGAGGCCCACATCTGCTCATCCTCACGGTCTGATACGGGATCCGGACGTTCAAAAGGAGAGCCGCTTTGTTTTTCGTCAAACGCGACCAGGGCCAGCGCCGACGCGAATGCCTGGTCGGCACTCATCGGGTGCCGGCGTGTCTCGGCCGCCTCGCGAGCAGCCGCGGCACGATGATTCGCCGCCCAAGTGCGGATATCGCGTGGATCCATACGTTGCATTGTACGTAACGGCCACTCCCCTGTAAGAAACGCGCTTCTTCGCCGACTACCTCATTCGGAGGACACTTCGGCTGATGGCGTCGCAGGATGCGTTGTACGAGGAGGCTGCCGGCGAATACGGCGCTGCGCTGGAGCGGCTGGCCGGCTCGTATGAATTCGATCGCGACAAGTGCCGCGATCTCCTGCAGGACATTCACCTCGCCATCTGGCGCAGCTTCGAAGGGTTCGCCGGCAATTGTTCGCTGCGTACATGGGTGTATCGCGTTGCGCACAACGTGGCGGCCTCGCATGCGATCCGGCATCAGCGCGCCGGGAAGCGTCCGCTGGTCAGTCTCGATGACGTTGACGATCTGACGGTTACCGCCGATTCCGGCGACGCGTTCGATCGGCAGCAATCGCTGGAACGGTTGCGCGAATTCATCCAACTCCTGAAGCCGATCGAGCGGCAGGTCATCCTGCTCTACCTCGAAGGCACCGACGCCGCGGGCATCGCCGAAATCACCGGCATTTCCGCGGGCAACGTGGCCACGAAGATCCATCGCATCAAGAAGATTCTGGCTGGCCGTTTCGGCCGGGGAGACCGCCATGAAAAATGACGATGTGGCCGCGCTTTGGCGGGCGCAGAGCAGTGAGGGATTTCGCATGAGCAACGAGGAGATCCGGAACAGGATTGAAACCATGGATCGCAAGATGCGCCGGCGCACAATCGACTTCTATCTTCTCCTCGCCACGATGACCATCGTTTTAGGTGGCTGGATGTTCATTGACAAGAACAAGCTGGAAGCGATCGGAGCCGTTCTCGTGATCATTGGCTTCAGCTTCCTGGCCTGGCAAGTCCGCGCGAACCGCTTTCGGTCCTATTCGAGCGATGCAAGTGGCACGCTTGAGCATCTTCGCAACGAGCTGGCGCGGCAGCGAGATTTTCATCGCTTGGGCTCGCGCTTCTGGTGGCGCATGCTGTTCATCGTTCCCGGTCCGTTCGTCTTCTTCGCCGGCTTCGCGCAGGCGCATCCGGAAGTCATCCGCATGATTCGCTTCGAAGTCGTGTCATTCGTAGTCTTCGCGCTCGCCGCGATTCCGCTGAACATGTGGATGGCGCGCCGCTACCAAAAACAGATCGACGCGCTGGCGCGTCTTCAGGAGGAAAAGTGATCAAGCGCGCCGCAGTCGTTCTGAGTCTCCTGTTTCTTTCGCATGCAGCGTTCGCGGCGGTCGTATCCGACACTGATATCCGCGCCATCCTCGTCGACCGCATCGACGTGCAGCATCAGAGCGTCGGGATGGTCGTCGGCGTGATCGATTCAACCGGGCGGCGCGTCGTTGCGTATGGCAAGACGGCTAAGGATGGAAAGCCGGTCGACGCGAACACCGTCTTCGAGATCGGCTCGGTGACGAAAGTCTTCACGTCGCTCCTGCTCGCGGACATGGTGCAGCGCGGCGAGGTGGCGCTGACCGATCCCGTTTCGAAATACCTCCCGCCGAACGTGAAGATGCCGGAGCACGGCGGCAAGAAAATCACGCTCGTCGATCTGGCTACGCAAACGTCCGGATTGCCATACATGCCGTCGAACATGAATCCGAAAAATCCCACCAATCCATTCGCCGATTACACCGTGGCGCAGTTGTACGAGTCCCTCGCGACCGTTCAACTCACGCGCGACATCGGTTCGACATACGAGTACTCGAACCTCGGCGTCGGCCTGCTCGGCCACGTTCTGGCGCGCCGCGCCGGCGCCGACTACGAGACGCTGGTGCGGACCCGGATTCTGGAGCCGCTGGAGATGAAGAGCACCGCGATCACGCTGTCGAAAGCGATGAAGGATCGCCTCGCAATCGGTCACGACGCCGCTCTACACCCGGTCGCGAACTGGGACGTAGCGACTCTGTCCGGAGCCGGCGCGTTGCGGTCGACCGCAAACGACCTGCTCACATTCGTAGGGACGAATATCGATCTGCAAAAGTCGCCGCTCAGATCGTCGATGGCCGCGATGATCGTCACGCGCCGGCCCACCGGCACCCCAAACCTCGAGATCGCCCTCGGCTGGCACATCTGGACCCGCGACGGACACGAGATCATCTGGCACAACGGCAGCACCGGCGGCTACCGCACCTGGATCGGATTCGAGTTGAAGAGCCGCACCGGCGTGGTCGTGCTTTCGAATACATGGACAACCGCCGGCGTCGACGACATCGGCCTCCATCTTCTCGATCCCGCCGTGCCGCTGGCCCAGGCGACGAAGCAGCCGAAGGAAGTGAAGGTGGACGCGGCCGTTCTCGAGAAATACACCGGCCGTTACCAGCTGGCTCCGACATTCGTCATCACCGTCACGCGCGACGGCGATCATCTTTACGCGCAGGCCACCGGTCAGCAGCGAGCCGAAATCTTCGCCGCGAGCGAACGTGAATTTTTCTACAAGGTCGTCGACGCACAGATCACATTCGTCGTCGATGCGAACGGACGCGCAACGAGCATCGTGCTCCATCAGAACGGCCACAACATGCCCGGAAATCAGATCGGGCCTCCGAAAGAGCGCAAGGAAGTGAAGGTGGACGCCGCCGTCATCGAGAAATACACGGGCCGTTACGAGCTTGCTCCGAACTTCATCCTGAGCGTCACGCGCGACGGCGATCATCTCTACGCGCAAGCGACGGGTCAGCCGCGATTCGAGATCTTCGCCGAGGACGATCACAACTTTTTCCTGAAAGTCGTCGACGCGCAGCTCACGTTCGTCGTCGATGCGAACGGGCGAGCAACGAGCGTCGTCCTGCATCAGGGAGGAGGGGACGCACCCGCCAAGCGCATCGAGTGATCAGTGTGTGCGCGCTGCCATGACGCCGGCGACGGTCGACGTCAATGTCGCCGCGTCCATCGGCTTCTTGACGTAGGCGTCGAATCCCGCGGCGAGGGCGCGCGCGCGATCGTCATCGCCGCGATACGCGGTCGCTGCAACCGCGGGTGTGTGCCGTTGCGCGATTGCATCGCGGCGGCGGATTTCGGCGATCAGCGCGTAGCCGTCGACCTCGGGCATGGCGATGTCGGCCACGACGATGTCGATCGGCAGCCGCTCCAGCGCCTCGAGTGCTTCCGATGCGCATGACGTGATCGTCGACTCCGCGCCGGCGTTGGAAAAAATCACGCGGGCGAGCTCGCGCGCATCCGCCTGGTCGTCGACGAACAGCACGCGCACGCCGGCCAGTTCGGAGCGCGACGCACGGAGGTCCTTGCCCGACGCCGCATCGGACGACTCCGGAACCGACGGCAGTTCGACGACAAACTGCGCGCCGCGATCGACACCATCGCTGAACGCCGCAACCGTCCCGCCGTGACCTTCGACGAGATGGCGGACGATGGCGAGACCGAGTCCGAGGCCGCCGTGTGCGCGCGTGGTCGACGCGTCGCCCTGACGGAACGGCTCGAAAACATACGCGAGGAAATCGCGCGGGATGCCTTTGCCGGTATCGGTCACGATCAGGCGCACCGAGGCCGGCGTGTTCTCCAACTCCACCGTCACCTTGCCGCCGGCCGGCGTGAACTTGATCGCGTTCGTCAGCAGATTCCAGATCACCTGTCGCAGTCGATTGCCGTCGCCGAGGACCGTGCCGGCGGTGGTTGTGTCGGGGGCGATGAGGTCGATGCGTTTCGCGGCGGCGGCGACGCGGACTGCCGTCAGCGAATCGGCGACGAGCTGTCCGATCGAAACCGGCTGCACGTCGAGACGCAGCTTGCCAGTCGTCACGCGCGAAAGATCGAGAACGTCGTCGATGAGTTGGGCCTGCGCCAGCGCGCCGGCGCGAATGCTCTCCACGCCCTGCAGCAACTCCTCGGGCGAAACATCCTCGCGACTCAAGATTCCGGACCAGCCGAGGATGATCGTGAGCGGCGTGCTGAGCTCGTGGGAGAGGATGGCCAGGAACTCGTCCTTGGCCAGATTCGCTTTCTGCGCGTCGTCGTAGAGCCGCGCATGCTCGATGGCCATGGCCGCGCGGCGCGCGACGTCCTCGACGACGGCACGATCGCGCTCCGACAGCACGCGCCGCGAATGACTCATGGCCAGCGTCAGCGCGCCGAGCGAACGGTCGCCGGGCACGACGACCAGCGGCACGATCAGCGCGGAGCGAATGTCGAGCGTGTCGGCAACGCGCTCGATCAGTTTCGGTGCGCCGCTGACGATGACCTCGCGAACGTCGTTTGCGAAGGCGTCGGACGCTTTCGCCGAGTCTTCATGCACGATCGCAAGCCGCTGGTACGTTTCGTTGCCGGTGCGTAGATCGACGATGCACCAATCGGCGAGCACCGGAACGGTCAGTTCCGCAACGCGCGCCAGCGTGGCGTGGTAATCGAGCGACGACGCCAACACCGCACTCGCCTCGGCCATGAACGTGGCGATGCGTTCAGCGCGCTTGCGCTCCGTGACATCGAGCATCGCGCCGATCATCCGGACCGGCTTCCCATCCTCCGCTCGCGCGACATACCCGCGATCGAGCACCTCGGTGAAGCTGCCGTCAGCGCGCTCGAATCTGTACTCGTCCGTCCACGACGTGCCGCCCTTCTCGATGATGCCGTTGATGCCGGAGACGACACGTTCGCGGTCATCGGGATGCAGATGGCTGTCCCACCACTGCAGCCGGTTGTCGATCTGATCGGGCGCGTAGCCGAACATCGTCTGCAGCGCGTCGTTCCAGATGATCGTGCCGTGCTCGGCGTCCCAATCCCAGATCACGTCGTTCGTGGCGCGCGCGACGAGCGCGTAGCGCTCATGCGCGCGCCGAGCCTCGTCGGCCGCCTGCTCGACGTCGCGCTTCGCGGTGATGTCCTCGACGACGGCGATCGCGTACTCGCCGCCGCCGCGCAACATCGTCATCGTCACGCGTCCCCAAACGTCGGGACCGTTCTTGTAGCGATAGCGTTTGTCGACCGTGTAGCGCGTGCGGGTGCCGGAGAGCAGATCCTGAAAAAGATCGGAATCGTTGTCTTCCGTCAACTCGCGCTCATCGATTCCCGCCACGTCGTCTTTCGCGCATCCGAGAAGATCGCAGAAGGCCGCGTTGGCGACGACGATGCGCCGCTGCGGATCAAGGACGACAATCCCCACTCCGGCGCCATCCACGACGGCCGCGAAGAGATCGGTTGTTGGGGCAGGACCGCTGCTCACGCGCCGATTATGCATCGTGGCCGGAAAAGGGGCGCCGGCATGCTCCGCCGGCGCCCTCGACACGGTTAGAACTTGTAGCTGACGCGCGTGTAGACGAAGCGGCCGTTCATCCCGAATGGGGAGTTGATCGGATAGAGAAATACGCCCGCGCTGCCGACCTGCGCGGAGCCCGACGGCGTGCCGGCGTGCAGATTTCTGTCGGGGAACGTATCGAAAAGATTTTCGGCGCCGACGGCGAACGTGTAGCTGTTCCAGCGATACGAGAGCTCGAGATCGGTCAGCCATTTGGGCGAATAGGTCTGGTCATCGACCGGATTGATGGTCGCGCTGCAGAACTCGCCGTAGCGGCTCTCCCGCGCGGTGAAGTTCACGGCGCCCTGCGTGAAGCTCTCCATGAGACGGGTGTTGTCGCGCGGCTGGCCGCATTCGGTTCGCCGAATCTCGCCGCGGTCGAACAAGGTGGCGCCGATGACTCGGAGCTGCGGCGGCGGATCATCGATGTGCGTGACTTTCGTTTTGTTGTTGCTGTATGCCGCCGACAGATCGATATGGCCACCGAGCAGCGAGCGCTGGTGATTGACGACGAGATCGTATCCGTTTGTCCGCGTGGCGATGGCGTTGGTGAAGAAGCGCGCACCCGTCGCACCCAGGGGGTTGAGGATCGGCCCCAGGGCCGCCGCCGTGAAGTTACCCGTGAGAACAATGCGATGCTTGATGTCAATGTGAAAAAAGTCGGCTGTCATCTCCAGGTTCGACAGCGGCTGCCAGACCGCGCCGCCGCTATAGTTCCGTGACGTTTCCGGTCGCAACAGCTTCGCGCCCAACGCCACGGCGACTGGACTGCTCACGGGAGCGGTCAAAACATCGAACGGTTCGACGTTGCCGGTGATGGAGCTGCGGATGAAGTTCGTGCTGGCCGCCGAGAACCACGATTGGCCGAGCGACGGTGCGCGGAAACCGGTGCTCACAGCGCCGCGGAAAATGAGCGGTTTGGCAGGTGAGTAGCGCAGCGTGAGCTTCTCGTTCGTCGTGCCGCCGAAGTCGCTGAAGTTCTCATGGCGCGCGGCGATCCCGACGCGAAGTTGCGTGAGCACGTCGCCTTCGGTATCGACGTAAATCGCCTTGCTGTTGCGCGAGGTATCGACGGCGTTGGACGGACGGAAACCGGGGAACACCTGCGAGCCCGGCGCAGACTTACCGCCGGCCTGATTCAGCTTGCCTCCGTCGATGTATGAATTCGGCTCGCCGGCGGTGATTTCATAACCCTCACGCCGGTATTCGACGCCGGCGGCGACGTTGATCGGACCCGCCAGTCCGATATTGAAGCCGCGGGAGAAATCGACGTTCGCGGTCGTTTGCCGGTCGCCGAGCGCGCCGGCATAGAAGGAAGTCTGATTCCCCGTGGGACCGAGCGACACGTTGAGCGAATGACGGACGTAGAAATCCATCTTGTTGCGGCCGTAGCCGGCGCTGGCGTCGTAAAACCACGCGCCGGCCTGGCCGCGCGCGCCGGCGGTCAGCGCCTGGTCTGCGATTCGCGGCTCGATCAGCGGCAGGTAGCCGAGCGGGTAGATCTGCGGCCAGTCGGTGGTGTCGAGAGCGCGGCGATAGTTGCCGCCCGCGGATCCGTGACGGAGATCGTACGTCCCGAAGGCGTAGAAAACCTGCTTGCCGTCCGCGCTGATCGGAAGATTGAGGTTGGCGAGCGACATGATGTCGCGCTCGTAGGCGTCACCCCAGTGCGTATTCGGCTGGGAGACGGCGTTCTGTCCGGCGTCGCCCTTCACGATCTGATCGCGCGGATCGTCGAGGGCGCGATTGGTGTCGTAACGATCGCGGTACTCGACGGTCGCGAAGACGGCGCCGCGGCCGACGTTCCATCCGCCGCTGAGGTTGGAGTCGACCATCTGGCCGTCGCCGTGCGTCGTCGAGCCGCCCTTTACTTCCAGCTTCAGCGGCTGCGCGTCCGACTTCAGAACGAGATTGAGAACGCCAGCGATGGCGTCCGATCCGTACTGCGCGGCCGCACCGTCGCGAAGGATTTCGACGCTGTCGATGGCCGACGCCGGAATGGCGTTGAGGTCGACGCCGGCGGACCCGCGACCGACCGTGCCGTTCACGTTCACGAGCGCCGCGACGTGCCGCCGCTTGCCGTTCACCATGACCAGCACCTGATCGGGACCCAGGCCGCGCAACGTCGCGGGACGGACGCTGTCGGTGCCGTCGGAAAGTGTCGGCCGTGGAAAGTTGAACGAAGGCGCCACCTTCTGGATGATCTGATTCGTCTCCGTCGACGGCGCCGACTCGATCTGCTCGTGCGTGATGATGTCCACCGGCACCGCTTTCTCGGCTTCGGCGTTGACGGCGCGCGATCCGACCGTGATCTCCTGGCCGAACGAAACCCTCATCGCAAAGTCGACCGTCACCTCGCCCGCTCCAAGCGTGGCCGTGGCCGTACGCGTTTGAAACCCCTGCAACGTGGTGCTGACTTTGACGCTCTGCCCGGCGCGCGCGGCGGGGACGACGATCTGATAGCGCCCCTCAGCGTCGGTGACGGCGTTGAGATTCAGCTCGTCGATCGAGACGGTCACGCCCGGCAACGGCGATCCGTCCGACGCGATCGTCACTCGTCCGCGAACCGCACCGCCCTGCTGGGCCTGGACGATGATCGAGAAAAATACCGCGACAAAAATGCCGAGTCCGGACATCTTCCGCATATTCGCTCCTTGTGTTTTGTGGCCGAAGTATAGCCGTCGTCGCGGCCATTACTCCGCCGCTGGGGCGACTAGCGAGACCAGTTTTCGATCGTGAGACCCGCAACGCGACGAAACTCGCGTTCGTTGTTGGAGACGACGGTCAGCTTGCGGGCAATTGCCTGCGCCGCGATCAGCAGGTCGAGAGGACCGATCGGCGTGCCGGCTCGTTCAAGTTTGGCGCGCACGGCCGCATACGCGATTGCATCATCGGATGTGAAATCGATCAGGGTCAGCGGGCGCAAAAGATTCTCCATGAGGTGGCGAGTTTTGATCGGAGACGAGCTTTTCGCGGCGCCGGTGCGCAACTCCGCTTCCGTGATCACGCTGACGAAAACATCTTCTCGTGCCGTCGCCATGAGGCGCCCGATAACAGCCTCGTTCTTCTTCAGGGCGTAGATGCAGGTATCGGTATCGAGAAGAAACTTCATGGCGGTTCAGAGCTTGCGTCGTTTGTCGACAGTGCCCTGAGGTGGCCGAGTGAAATCATCAGGGACACCTGTGAACGACTCGACGTATCCCGCGGGCCATTCATGCGTCGGCTCGAGAATGACGGAGTTGCCTTCGCGATGTACCAGCACCGTATCGCTGTCGAAACGAAACTCTTTCGGCAGACGAACCGCCTGGCTTCTGCCTGTCTTGAAAACGCGAGCGGTCTGACGCTTCGGGGAGGTTTTCGCCATGGTAGCTATCGATGATACGTATCACCGCCCCCAACGTCAATGAGTCAGTGCGGCGCGAACTCCTCCAACTTCCGCAGCCGCAACGTTGGATCGGAAGCGAAATCCTGTCGCAGCCAGCCGAGGTGGCCGGCGCCGAAGATGACCAGGATGCGATCGTCGGGCGGGGCCACCAGCTTCGTGACGTTGTTGAAGATGTGGATGTTCCGCCGGTACCACTCGGTGAGCAGGTCGGGGCCGGCGTAGTCGCCGGGCTCGCCGTAGTGCGCTTCGCGGTAGTAGAAGCCGACGTCCTCCGCCACCTTCGCATCGGCGTTCATGTAGAGCAGCGTCTGCAGGACGCTGTGGCTCTTCAGGTAATCGCCCTGCGCCTTCACCATCGCGCCGATGTCGGCCATGAGCGCATCGACCTTGGCAGATTCTCCTTTTGCTTTGGCGAAATTGATGACGCGCTGAAACGGAAAATCGCCGTCGGCATCGACCGCGTAGATCGCGGTGTGCCCCAACTCCTTCGCCAACCGAAGGCCGATCTGATCGATCTCGTTCGTGGTCAGGACGTACTTCCCCGCAAGGTATTGCGCGTACCGCTCGTTGAGCTTCCGCTGCGAATCACTCTCGACGGCGATCTTCGTCGGCTTGAACTTCTTCAGCACTGCCGCAAGCTCGGCGATCTCCTGCTGGCGCCCGGGCGCGAGCACGTCGTCGGCCGGCATGTTGAAGATGTCGTGCCCGGGATTGGCCATGTGGTAGACGCCGAGCACCAGCACTTCGGCACGCGGTTCCTGGCTGCGCGCCGGTACGGCCAGACCCATCGCCATCACCACAAAGCCAAGGATGGTGTTTCGCATCAGCCGCCTCCTGAGATCGTTAAACGGCGCGTCGCGCTGAAAGTTAGGCGAACGAATACGACCGGATGATCGGTAGCCTCGTATATCGTCGAAAGAGAAGGAGATTCGCATGCCATTCGTCGTTCGCTTTGTCCCGAAATCAATGTCGTCGCAGCAGTATGACGACGTCATCAAACGTCTGAACGCGGCCGGTGCGGGCTCGCCGCACGGCAGGCTCTTTCACGTTGCGTTCGGGTCGCTCGACGCGCTTCGCGTTTCGGATATCTGGGACACGATGGAGAACTTCGAACGCTTTGGCCAGACGCTGATGCCGATCCTGCAGGACGCCGGCGTCGACCCAGGTACGCCGGACATCATCGAAACGCACAACATCATCGCGGGAAAGTAGGCGCGAGTTCTTACCAAGCTGCACCCAGCGGTTGGCGGTACACTCGCGCGATCCATCCGCATTCGCTTCATGAGTGAATTCGTCATCGCTGTTTCCGAGCTGACGCGCCGCTTCGGCGCCAAGACGGCGCTGGCTTCGGTGACGCTGATGCTGCCGCGCGGTGCGGTCTACGGTCTCGTCGGCGCGAATGGAGCGGGCAAGACCACGCTCATCAAACACATCCTCGGCCTGCTTCGCGCGCAGGAGGGATCGGTTCGCGTCTTCGGCCATGATCCCGTCGCCGATCCGGTTGCGGTGCTGTCGCGCGTCGGCTATCTCTCCGAAGAAAATGACATTCCGGGTTGGATGCGCGTCGAAGAACTGATTCGTTACTCGCGCGCTTTCTATCCGGCGTGGGACGACGCGTACGCCGAGGAGCTGCGGAAGATGTTCGCGCTCGATCCGGTGGCGAAGGTGAAGAGTCTTTCCAAGGGCCAGAAAGCGCGCGCGGGACTGCTGATCGCGCTCGCGTATCGGCCGGAATTGCTGGTGCTGGATGAGCCGTCGTCAGGCCTCGATCCGATCGTCCGGCGCGACATCCTCGGCGCCGTCATTCGCAGCGTCGCCGAGGAGGGGCGGACGGTGTTGTTCTCATCGCACTTGCTGGAGGAGGTGGAGCAGGTGGCCGATCACGTCACGATGATCAGCGGCGGCAGGATCGTCGTGAGCGCACCGCTGAACGAGATCAAAGAGGCGCATCGCGTAGGCGACCGGCTTCCGACGCTCGATGAGATTTTCATCGCCCACGCCGCGAGCGCGTAACGATGCGATCTGCCGGAGCCGCAATCGCGTGGGAGTTCCGGCGGCGGCATCGCTGGGGACTGATTGCCATGACGGCGTATCCGTTCGGGTTGGCGATCATCAGGGCGTTCCTGTACGCAACCGGGCGACGCGTCCACATCGACGATGAGCTGAGTTTCGCACTCGTGGTGGCCGTCCCACTTACGGCGACATTTCTCTATTTCGTTTCGGTGTTCAGCTTCGGCCTTTCCGGCGACCTCTCGGCGCGGCGATCGATGTATCCCGCGCGGATGTTCACGTTGCCGGTCACGAACAGCGCTCTGGCAGCGTGGCCGATGCTCTACGGCGCCGCAGCGATGACCATCCTCTGGGCGGTAACTAGGTTGTTGGCGTCGTGGCCATCCGGTGTGGAAGTGCCGGTGATCTGGCCCGCGCTGCTGGCGGCGTCGCTGCTGGCGTGGACGCAGGCTCTGACGTGGATGCCGTACGCGCTGCCTGGTTTGCGCGTGATCATCACTGTCCTCTGGCTCGCAGCGATCGACGCCATCGTCATGCTCGCGCTCAACTTCAAAGCGGGCGAGCCTGTGATGCTGGCCATTCTCGCGCCGCACGTTCCACTGGCATTTGTCGCCGCCCGCTCCGCAATCGCACGCGCGCGGCGCGGCGACGAGCCCGATTGGCGGCCACTGTTCCTTCGGCTGGGACGCATCGCCTTTCCTCGGCGGCGCGACCACTTTCGCTCGCCTGCCCGCGCGCAGATGTGGCTGGAGTGGCGGCAGCATGGCCGTTCGCTGCCGGCCCTGGTCGCGATCGTGTTGCCGTTCGAGCTGGCGCTGCTTTTCCTCTTCCGCGACACGCCGGTGCTTGTCTACGAGATGCTGATCATCGTGTTGACGACGCCACCGCTCATGGCGATTTTCGCCGCAGCGACGGTCAGCGGATCGACGATGACGAGGTTCATCGCTACCCGCCCGCTTACCAGCGCATCGCTGATCGCTGCCAAACTCAAGGTGACGATCTGGAGCACGCTCGCGGCGTGGCTTCTCGTGCTCGTTGTGACTCCGGTCGCGTTGAAACTGTCGCGTACGTGGCCGCTCGTGATCGAACGATTGCATCGATTGGCGGAAATCGTGGGTGCTCCGCACACGGCCTTGGCCGTGCTGCTGGTTTTCGTCGCGCTGCTGGCAGCGACCTGGAAGCAACTCGTGCAGAGTCTGTACATCGGAATGAGCGGCCGCGATTGGCTCATCAAGGGGAGCGTCTTCGTGACCCTGTCGCTTCTCGGCGTGGTCGTGCCGGTCGCGCATTGGTTGATTGCCAACAAACGGTTGATCGCGATGTTGTGGAATGCCGGCAGTTGGATTCTGGCGATCCTGCTTTGCTTGAAACTCGCCGCCGCCGCGTCGATCGCCATCCGGCTCTATGACCGGTCGCTGCTCACCGACCGTGCGCTCGTTCTCGCTGCGCTGGTTTGGTCCGCGACGGTTTTCGCTGTGTACGGCGTGCTCGCCTGGACGTTCCCCGAGGTGTTGATCCGGCGCTACGTTCTCGTACTGATCGCAATCGTCGCCGTTCCGCTGGCGCGACTTTCGGCGGCGCCGCTGGCGCTCGCATGGAACCGTCACCGATGATCTCCCGCCGCCACGCCGTCCTCGGAACGGTCCTGATCGCAATCACGTTGCCGGCAGCCTTGGCGCTGGGCGAGGCGGTCAGCTTCTACATGCACAATCGCAACAACGGCTCGATCGTTTCGTCCGGGCAGAGACGGGAGTACGAGCTCTACGTTCCGCCCAGCTACGACCGCACGAAAGCGACGCCGCTCGTCATCAGCATGCACGGCGCGGGCGGATGGCCGGTGCAGCAGATGAACATGACCCGTTGGAACCGGCTTGCTGACGCCGAACGGTTCATCGTTGTGTATCCGTCGGGCGCTGATGGTCCCGGCCCGCAGATCTGGCACGTGGGGCGGGAACCCGAGTTGATGAACGATGTCCGATTCATCGCAGAGCTGATCGACAAACTTCAGGCGTCGTACAACATCGACGCGAAACGAATCTACGCGAACGGTTTTTCGAACGGCGGCGGCATGGCCTTCGTCCTTTCGTGCACGCTCTCCGATCGCATCGCAGCGGTCGGAATGGTGGGCGCCGCGCAAACGCTGCCCTGGACCTGGTGCACCGACCGGCGTCCGGTGCCTGCGATCATCTTCCACGGCACTGCGGATCCATTCGCGCCGTACACCGGCGGCATCTCGCCGATTGCACCGGAGGCCGTGCGCTTTCCGAACATCGGCACCTGGGCCAGGAAATGGGCTGTACGAAATCGCTGCGCGCCGGCGCCGATCGAATCCGCGTTCGCGCCGGGCGTTATCCGCCGCGAATACACCGATTGCGCGGCCGGCGCGGCCGTAACGCTCTACAGCGTCAACGGAGCAGGTCATCAATGGTTCGGCGGAGAGCCTTTCCCGCGATGGTTCGTCGGACCGTCCAGCAGCAGCGTCGACGTCACCCGCGAGATGTGGGCGTTTTTTCGTGAGCATCCACTGCACAACACCGCTCACGGTTTCTTCGCAACCCGGCTCCCGTCCTTCGACGGACCATACGGAGTCACATACTCCCGTTCGATGACTGCAGCGCTCTTGTCATCGCCGGGTTCGCGGACCGCGGGCAGGATGATCCGAGGAATCGGATCGGTCGACGCGGCGAACATTCCTTTCCGGCTGCTGAAGTTTCCGGCGAAGGTGGCCACGATGAGGTCGAGGTCGGGGACGACGGTAACCGTCTGCCCGCCTGCGCCGCGGGCGGAGTAGGTCCGGACTGTCCGGTTTTTGTAGGGATAGTCCTCGCTCCACCAGAGATAACCGTAATAGATGTTGCGCAGGTGGTAGAGCGGCGAGCCGGCGCGGTCGGCGAACTCCTGGCTGACGATGCGGCGGCCTTCCCACGTGCCGCCGTTGAGCATCAGCTGGCCGAGCTTGATGAAATCGCGCAACAGCAGGTTCATTCCGCCGCCGCCGTACGGATGTCCGGCGGGATCGAGACCCCAATCGTAGCGGCGGATCTTCATCGGCTCGCCGATCAGCCGGTCGAAGAGCGACATCGGGTCTTCGTGCGCAGCGCGGCCCACCATGCCGAGGGCGAGGTTGGGGCTGGCGCTGCAATAGACGGCGTTTTCACCGGGCGGCGTGGCCATCGGAACTTTCATCGTGTAGCGATAGAAATCAGGCTCGCCCTCCTGCTCCCACATCTTGTCTTCATTGCCGGGCGCGTCGTCGTTCGTGTCGTCGCAGAAGTAGCCGGACGACATCGTCAGAAGGTGCTCGAGGGTCATGGCCCGCTTCTGCGGCTCGAGGTCCGCCGGGAACGTGCCGCCGTTCATCACCTGATAGACGGGACTGGAGAGCTTCAGCGGAACACCGGCATGCATGGCCGCGCCTACCAGCAGCGAGGTCAGGCTCTTGGACGCGGAGCGGGTGTTGTGGAGTTTGTCGCGATCCTGCTCGTGGCAGTACTCCTCCAGCACCAGCTTTCCGTGACGGGCGATGAGAAGACCGTGAACCTGCGGCGCGTCCGGTACATCCATCGGCGTTTCGAGGATGCCCTGGACGAACTTCTCGATCGTCGCGCGATCGATGTCCGCCGCGTCCAACGTGCCCACCGGCCAGCCGTCATCGCGCGCCAGCGGCGGACGATAGGTGTAGCGGCCTGGCCGTTTGCCGCGCGGATAGAACGCGCTGTCGTCACCCTCGCGCACGAAGTCGTAGCTTCCGCCGCGGCTGGGAAAGGTGAAGGCGATCACGTTCGTCTCCGGGTCGTACGTCCCGGTCGCGACCTCTTGTTCTTTGCCGCCGCGCTTCCCGATCAGTTTCAAAGCGTTGCCGTCGCGCGTGAGCCGCTCCACGCCCTGTTGCGTGCCCATGTCGCGCTCCGGATTGCGCAGGAGCGCGCGGAAGGCGCCATCCGGCTGCGACTGGAGAAGAAGATAAAAGGTGAAGGCGTCCTCGCCGGGATCGACGTCGCCGCGCCAGCGATTCGGGCCGTCGGACTTCAACACGACGGGCGACGCGCTGACGGGCGTTGACTTCCAATACAGGAGCGTGCCGGGCCGATACCAGTGACCGCGGATCACGCCGTCGTCGCCGCGTTTTCCGCGGAATGTGCCGCCGTTGTCCGGCAGCGTGAACGTGATCTCGCCATTCGCGGTGCTCACCGGCACGATCCGGCCGGCCATGTCGGCAGTCCAGCTGTCGCCGCTCCGCTGCAACACAAGCGCGCCGCGCGCCTCGGGACCAAATCGTTTCTTCGCTTTCCAGAGTCCGGCCAGATCATTCGCGGGATCAGCCATGAGCGGACAGGACACAACGGCGAGTACCAGAGCGAACGCGAGTCTTTTCATTGCAATGGTAGACGCCGAGGAAAGGCGAACGTTAGGAGTGCGGAACATCGCGGATTGCTGATGACGATGATGGTGCTCGGGGGCGGATTGGTCACGGCGGCGGTGGGAGCGATGGCGATCGCACGCGAACGTTAAGCTTTCAACCGTCACTCAGGCTCGACCATCGCGCGCGGCTGGGCGTAGTGCGGACGTCTCGCCGGCATCCGGCGTCGGAATCGTCGCGGCTTATGCGCGCAGTAGTCCCGCCTCGCACGTCCCTTCGATCACGTGCTCGCCGGCGGCATTCTCGATCCATGCATCGATTTCCAATCGATGCTTCGCGCGGTCGATGGAGCGGACGACGAAATGCGCAGTCACCGTCTCGTCGAGATGGACCGGGAGCAGAAACGTCAGCGTCTGCGAACGATAGATCGCTCCGGTCCCCGGCAGCAGCATGCCGACCATCATGGAGAAGATCGACGCGGTCAGCATCCCGTGCAGGATGCGACGGCCGAACGGCGTTCCCGCGGCAAATTCGTCGTCGACGTGCAGCGGATTCACATCGCCGGTGATCTCGATGAATCGCCGCAGGTCGTCCTCGGTGAAGGTCTTCGTGAGCGTGACGTGCTGTCCGACCTCGAAGTCGTCGATGCTCGCGGGTTTTCTCAAAGTGTTCCCTCTGTTACTCACTGCGATAGCCACGTGACAAAAAAAACCTAACGTGTGGCATAGGTGCGGCCGTGGACCACCCTACTGGCCGGACCGGATGTCGATCTGTCCGTGCGGTCGATCGAACATCCCGAGGAGTTTCCGCTCGTGTCGCGCGGCGATTAGGTCACTACCCCAATGAATCCAGGATGTCCTCGACCGTCGCGCGGCGGCAGGTGTACATCGGCGTGTCGCGCTGCGTGAATTTCGACGACTCGGTTTCGCGCAGCTCCTGCACAAGGTCGAGGAACTCGGCGGCGGAGTCGGCTTCGAAGGCGACCACGAAATCCTGATCGTCGAGACCGAACGAGTACGTCGTGTTGATCTTCACGCGCGGGTACTTGTGGCCGATGGCGATGTGCTCATTCATGATGCGCTGCCGCTCGCTCTGCGGGAGCAGGTACCAGTCGCGCGTCTTCACGAACGGATAGACGAAAAGAAGCGGCTTCTTGCCGGGCACGATGCGCAGCCGGCGGCCTTCCTGCCCCTCGTGCACGTGCTCGTCGACGTACTGCGAGTGCTTGGTCATCGAAAAGTACGAGACCGGGATGTCGAGGTAGCGGCCGAGGATCGACTTGTTGATGTCGGCGGCCATCTGCTGGAACGGATCGAGGTCGTAGCCGATGCGCCAGAACATGAAATCGGTATTCGGCTTGATGCCGACGGTCGAATAGGGGAGCACCATCATCGGACCAGTGTGGCGTCGGATGATTTCCGCGAATTCGCGTTTCGCCTCCGCTTTGACCTCGGCACTTTCGCGCCGCCATGAGCGATCCGCTTTGAAGAACATGAAGTTGACGAATTGGCGGGCGGGTGCGGCGGCCGCCTCGCGCGCGGGCTGAGTTTGCGGCTCGGTGATGGTGGTCATGGGCGGGGATTCTAGCGCTGATCGCGACGATGGTGATCGGCCAATTACCGCGCCTCACACTGTCTCATTCGGTACACTTTTTCGAGCAGGCACGGCCGTAAGTCCACACGTTTGCATGAGTTGCACGGATCGGTTACGGTCATCAAAACCGCCTCCGATTGTCAAGAGGGCATGTGGAAACTGCAAAACGTCTTGGGCTACTGCACAAAAACTGCTGCAAGGAATGGGTCTGATTTCTGGTAACCACAATCAGAACAAGCGCTTAGGACAATACGCCCACAGAGTTGTGCAAAGCGGTCAGAAGCCCGCATTTTGCGCGGTCTTTCGAGTTTTTCACAGGGCTTTCCACAGCGTTTTCCGCAGAAACTGTGAAAAGTCAGGATCGCCTTCGCGGATGAAGCGCGGCTCATCGCCGCTAAAGTCCACGATTGTCGAAGGTTGACCTTCGCGAGGACCCGCAGCGAGCACCGCATCGAGCCCTTCGAACAAGTCTTGCGCGAGCATTTCAGGTGTCGTAACCGGCGGTTCGCCGCTGCGGTTCGCGCTGGTTGAAATCAGCGGCCCGGTTCGGTCGAGAAGGGCGCGCAGCCACACCAAATCGGGGACGCGCGCGGCGATCGTTGTTGCGCCTGACGCAAGGATCGCCGTCAGCGGCGCCGGCCAGATTTCCTGGAGCACGTTCGGAATCGTCGCGCCGAGTTGTTCGAGTTGTTCGGCCGAGGCAGCGATGGTGACGAAGGGTTTTTGATCGCCGCGTTCTTTCATCGACCGGACGCGCGCCACCGCCTCGTCGTTCGCCGCCAACGCGTGCAGGCCGTAGATCGTATCGGTCGGCAGCAGCGCGACGCCTCCGGCGCGGAGTACGTCCGCGATCTCATCGAGCACGTCATCGGACGGTTCGCCGTCGACGCGCCAGCGCTTCATCGACGCGCCTTCGCGGGCCGGCCGCGCGCGCCTTCAAGCAACTCGCGTGCGTGCATCACCGCGGAGGCCGGGATCGATTCGCCGCCGAGCATCCGCGCGATCTCGTTCACGCGCTCATCCTCGGATTCCAACTTGCGAATACGCGCGCGCGTGTGGCCGGCCGCGTCCTCTTTCCAGACGAAGAAGTGCGTCGTGCCGAAGCTCGCGATCTGCGGCAGGTGTGTGACACAGATGACCTGATTGCCGCCGGCGAGCTCCTGCAACTTCCTGCCGACGACCTCCGCCACGCGTCCACCGATGCCGGCGTCGATCTCGTCGAAGACCAGCGTCGCTGCCGCCGCTTTGTTCGACGCCTTGAAAAGCGCCGCGGCTATGGCGAGCTGGATGCGCGAAAGCTCTCCGCCCGACGCGATGCGCTGCATCGGCTTCGGCTCCTCGCCGCGATTCGGCGCGATGAGGATCTCGATGCGGTCGATGCCATGCGCGGCCGCGTGTTCGCGGGAGGCGTCATTCGCCTCGACGACGACTTTCACCGTCGTCCTCTCCATGGCCAGGTCGTTCAGCTCCGACTGAATCGCGCTCTCGAATTTCTTCGCCGATTTCTTCCGCGCCGCCGACAGCCCTTCGGCCGCCTTCCGCCACGTTGCGAATCGCTGCTCCTCGATGCGCTGCAGTTTGTCGACGCTGGTCTCGTAGTCGCTGAGCCGCTCGAACTCGTCCTGGATCGCGCCGAGGTGGGCGAGGACGGCTTCGACGGATCCGCCGTATTTTTTCTTGAGCCGCTCGATCGTAACGAGGCGGTCTTCGATCTCTTCGAGCCGCGCCGGATCGTGACGCACCGAATCGGAAAGGCGCGACAGTCCGCGCGACGTCTCCTGCAGCCGGTAAATCGCGTCAGTCAACTCGGCGGAAATCGTGGCGATGTCGGCAATCTCTTTCGCCAGCGGTTCTACGAGGTGGAGAGCGCGCGAAAGCTGCGCGAGCGCCGACGATTCATCATCATCCACCAGCGCAAACGCGCCGCTGGTGGCCTCGGCAAGCTGCCGCGCGTTGGCCAGCATGCTCCGCTCGCCGCGCAGCGATTCCTCTTCACCCGGATCAATTTTCGCCGCGGAGATCTCGTCGATCTGGTACCGCAACAGATCGAGCCGCAACGTCCGATCGCGCTGCGCGTCGGTCAGTTCGCGCAACTGGGATGCTGCTTGATTCCAATCCGCATGCGCCTCGCGTGTGGCCGCGGCGAGCGTTGCGTGATCGCCGTAGTCATCGAGCAGCTCGCGATATTCCTGACCCGCGACGCGTCCATGCGACTCATGCTGCCCGTGAATTTCCAGGAAGGAATCCATGGCCACGCCCAGCTCGCGGACCGAAAGCGGCGAACCGTTGATGAGCACGCGTCCGCGTCCGTTCGTAGCGATTTCGCGCTTGACGATGACCTCCGCCTCGCTTGCGTCGACGCCAATCTCATCGAGCGCGTCATGTGGCGCGCGCGGCACGTCGAACACCGCCTCGGCCGTCATCCGATCCGCACCCGCGCGAATCATCTCCGTCGACCCGCGCGCCCCCCGCAGAAACTCGAGCGAGTCGATCAGCAGCGACTTCCCCGCCCCCGTCTCCCCCGTCAGCACATTCAACCCCGCCCCCGGCTCGATCGCGAACTCCTCGACGATGGCGAGATTGCGGACTTTGAGGTAGGTGATCACCCTGGGGCGAGTTTATCAGGAGGGCGACGAGCCTTTGCCCGTCGCCCAGTGTTTCCTATCAGGGCGTCGAGCTCCCGCTCATGAGTTCAGCAATTTTGTCGAGTTTGAAGAGGAAGCCGGCGAACACTCGTACATCGTCGGGTCCCTTTCCGAGGTTGGCGTGCACTCCGGCATAGAATGGAATCAGTTTGTTGCTCAACGGAACGAGCCGAATTCCGCCATCGATGACGAGACGCCGGTGAGCCTGGTGCGTTGGCGCATTTTGAAACCGTTCGAACCAACCGTACGAGACTTCGACGAAGCGGATCGGAATGTAGTTGACGACTTCCTCGCTCCCGTTGCTGGCTCTTGAATGATGGTGGGTAAAACGAAAGCCGAGTTGTCCCCGTCCGAGCGCAGCGTCGCCTTTGTCGCTTGTCTGAGCTCGCGTGGTGAAGCCGGCTCGGCTGAAGATGCCCCACCGAACCGCATCGTAAGGGAGACCGTCTTCACGCGACGTGTTCGAGTAGCTGGCCCATGAATCCGGTTGCCAGATCAATCCGAGGGTACCTGTAAAGGCATTCTCCAGCGGCGTCCCAGTAGAAGCAGGTGGTGGTGTGCCGGAAGGCGGCGGCGTTGAACTATTAAAGGGAAATTTGGAAAACGACATGTTCAGCTCTGTGTGGAGAAGTCCGTCGAGAGCCGTCGGAACCGGCGGGTTACATTCCGGCGTGGGCGTAGCCGCCTGAGGTGTTACGGACTTTCCATTCGATGTCGTAACTACTGGCATTAGTTCGTTCGTGACGTCTGGTGGCTGCCGCGGGCAAGGCGGGATCCAGCGTGTTCGGGGATGCTTCCACATCGTGTCGAACGTCAGTTGCATCAATTGACCGGCGTTGCCGAAGCCGGTGTTCTTTCCTGATGTGTCGTAGTTGTTCGCGAAGGTCTGTCCAATGAAGAGCTCGAGGAATGAGCGGTTGCTTGAGAGCGCATCTTTGAACTTCGGACCGGTCGAGAGGTCCAAGACGACCATCTTCAGGACTTGAGCTGCATTCTTGGAGTCGTGCGGAACGACAAGGATTTTGAAGTCGGTTGTTTTACCCGTAATGATCGAGAAGTTCTTTTTGCCCTTGTTGTCTGTCTTCAGACCGGGCAGTGATGGCAGCACGGATGTGCTTTCGGCGTATACCTGCGCATCACCTGCCGTCACGAATACATCGAACACAACATTTTCGACCCCTGTACCCGCTGTGTCAGTCGCTTTCACGGTCACCGCATCGGTGTAGTTGCCACCAGGCTCGAAGGTGGTGATGTTTGGGATTGCGGTGAAGGTAGCCGCCTGTGGCTGTGTAGCGGTGGCGGGGCTAGCTGCGGTCGTCGTGGCAGTTGACGCGGTGGTGGCCGTGCTTGCTGTCGTGCCACTCGTGGTGCTCGCACCAGTCGTCCCTGTCGTGGGGGCGGGAGTCTGTCCCAACACGGCCATGGCCATCAACGAGACGATCAAACAAGTCGAAATGAACATCGATCTCACTACGTGCACGGTCCTCATGATCAGTTCTCCCTTTATCGACAGTCCTACGTCGGCCACCTAACGCGGCCTCAACTTTGCTTTGGTGACTCGCATGAATCGACGGACAGCGGTTTCAGTTTTCGCGGTGGCGGTCCTGATTGCCTGCAGTCGCGAACAGACGAACGAGACGAAGGCGCGGGCGGAGAAGGCCGCGACGAAGGTGGTGCAGCAGGTGTCGGACACGTTTGACGTGTCGACGCCACTGGGCGGCAAAGAGCCGGCGCCGACGCAGCAGGATCTCGACCGGCAGCGCTTCGATCAGCAATGGCGGCAGTTGCAGTCGTTCCGTGCGCAGCAGGCGGCACAGGCCGCGGCGCAGCAACAGCAGGCGGCCGCGCAACAGGCTGCGCAGGCGCAGCAAACGTCCACGCAGCCGCTGAATGTGCAGATCGTCCACGGGAAAAAGGAATCGTTCAAAGGGTTGGACGCGAACGCGATCAACAGCGCTCCGGTCAATCTTCCGATCACCGGCGACGTTCGCGGCCCTTCCGTTCTGCGGACGCAGGTGTATCTCGACCGCGCGCACTTCTCCGTCGGCGCGATCGACGGACGCTGGGGACGCAATTCGGCGATCACGGTGTGGTGGTGGCAGAAGGCGCACGGGATGGACGCAACGGGCGACGTCGATGACGCCACCTTCCGTTCCATCGCCCAAACGGCGGGTGACGCACCGGTGGTGACGACCTACACGCTGACGGCTGACGATCTCAAAGGTCCGTTCGTGCAGATCCCCGAAAGTCCGTACGACAAGGCCAAGCTGGACTGCCTCTGCTATGAGTCGCTGCGCGAAGAGCTGGCGGAACGCTTTCACAGCACCGAGGATTTTCTCGAGGTGCTGAATCCCGGCGTGAAGATCAACGAATTGCAGGCAGGTGCCACGATTAACGCGCCGAACGTGCGCCCTCCCGTGACGCAGGATCAGCCGGACATCGCCAAGGTGGTCATTTCGATCGCCGGCAACTCGTACAACGCGTTCGATGCGAACGGCAATGTCATCTTCCACGCACCGACGACGCTCGGCTCGACCTACGATCCGTCGCCCGACGAGACCGTGCACGTGGTGAAAGTTGCGCCCATGCCGCACTTCCACTACGACCCGACGCTGTACCACGAAGTGCCCGACAGCGAGCCGGATGCGCATCTCAATCCCGGCCCGAACTCGCCGGTGGGCGTTGTGTGGATGGCGCTGAGCAAGCCGCACTACGGCATGCACGGAACTCCCGATCCCGATTCGATCGGCTACGCGTCGTCGCACGGTTGCGTGCGGCTTACCAACTGGGACGCGCAGGAGGTTTCGCACCGCATCCGCGAGGGCGTGCCGGTGTCGTTCGTCGATACGACGTCGAAGCACATGCCCGACGTGGCCAAGAAGTAACGGAAGGTTCCGTACTTCCGGCGATTTCCGTGCGAGGCAACGGTGGTACTTCGTCTAGAATCGCCACACCGTTAACAAGACACGCATCGTTGCCGCTCGCGGCACCGCCATGAACTGGGAGACCTTCTTCCTCGACAATCTTTCGCTCATCGAACGCGTGATCGCGTTCGTCTGCCGGAAGTTCGGCCTCACAGGCGCCGATGCCGAGGATTTCGGGTCGGCATCGAAGCTCAAGCTGATCGACAACGATTACGCGGTGCTGCGCAAGTTCGAGCAGAAGGCCTCTCTTTCCACGTACTTGACGATCGTCATCGAGCGCCATTATCTCGATCAGAAGATTCACGAATGGGGCAAATGGCGTCCCTCGATGCGCGCGCGGCAGGCGGGCGATGCGGCCATTCTTCTGGAACGTCTTGTCAGCCGCGACGGCCTCGGAATGGCGGAAGCTTCCACGATTGTCCGTCAAAAATTTACAGAGCTTGATGCCCGGGCTCTGGAAAGGCTGACTGCATCGATCGTGGTACGGCAGCCGCGCAGGCAATCGAGTGTCGAGCGGACGGAGGAGATGCGCGAGCCCGCGTCAGAAGCGTCGGCGGAAGACGAGTTGTTGAGCGGAGAGCGCGAAGTCGCCGCCCGCCGCGCCGGCGCGGTGCTGAGCCGCGAGCTCGACCGCATGCCGCCCGAGGACAGATTGATCATGAAGCTCAAATTCATCGATGCGATGAAAGTCTCCACGATGGCCAGAATGCTGAAGGCCGATCAGAAGCAGCTCTATCGCCGCATTGAGCGGCTCGTGGCGATGTTGCGCGAAGCCCTTCTTGCAGCCGGCGTCGCGATGAGCGACATTGGCGACATGCTCACGCACGGCGCCGACGCTCTGCGCATCCGCTTCGCAGTGCCGGATCGGGATCCCGATGAGGGCTCGTCGTGACCATGCTCCTCGCTCACCCGGAAGCCGAAGACCTCGGCCGCTTCGTCGAAGGAACGCTCGAAGATCCTGAGCGTGCCGCCATCGTCGATCATCTCGCCGACTGCGACGATTGCCGGATCCTCGTCGTCGACGCCGCGGAGTTTGTGGAGTCGGCCAAGACCGAAAGCCCCAAATGGTGGATGGGACTCGCGGCGTCGCTGATGCTCGTCGCCGCGATCGGGACGTTGGCCTATCACCAGTTCCGCGATCCGCTGGCCGCTGTCAAAGAAGAGTATGCAAAGGTCAGCAATCGTCCGCTGGAAGCGCGGCTCAGTGGATTTGCGTACGTGCAGCGCCAAACCATGCGCGGAGATGAGGATGAGGCACGAAATTTTGACAAGCTACTCTTGGAAGGCGCGGCTAGCGAAGTGTTGCAAACCAATGGCGACGATGCGAAAACCCTGCATGCGCGCGGAATCGCCAATCTCGTCGTAGGGAACCGGAGAGATGCGATCGCTGAGCTTACTAGTGCAATTGCGAAGGATACCGGTAATGCGCACTACTGGAGCGACCTCGCCGCCGCCGAACTCGCCCAAGGCGATGCTAAGCGGGCACTTACAGCGGCTGACCGAGCACTCGCGCTCGACGCGGGCCTACCCGAAGCGCTTTTCAATCGAGCGTTGGCTCTGCAACAGTTAGATGATTCGGCGAGAGCTCTCGCCACATACCGTACCTATCTCGTTCACGACTCCACCTCGAAATGGGCCGACGAGGCGAAGAAACGAATTGAGAATCTCCAACTCGCACCGTAGCGTGCTGGCGTGAAGAATTTCCAGATCGGTCCGTCCATCATTCACAAGGAAGGGCAGATGCGAGGACCGAGGCTCCGTAGGTCGATTATCACGGCAGTGTCGGCCATCTTCGCCCTGATCGCCGCAATAGTCGTTTCTCGACCTCGCGCGACATCGGACAGCGTTCAACTCTTCGCGGCAGTCACCGCCCTTTCCACACGCCCGATCGAAGCACGACTCACGGCAATGCCGTATGTACCGCTGCCGAGAACGCGCGGGACCGAAACCGCCATCCCGCCATCCCTACTCCGCTTGCATGGAGTCGCCGGCAGAATACTGAGTAGGTCGAACACTGATGACGTACATCTCCGAGGCGTTGCTTCGCTTCTTTCTGGCAACAACGTGGACGCTGTCCGTGAACTCGAATCGGCCGCGCATTCGTCCCCGACGAATGCCTCCTTGTGGGCGGACTTGGCCGGCGCTAGATACGAACAAGGACGGACTGGTGACTCGCCGGAACTGATGGCAGGCGCCTTGGCCGCAGCCGATCGCGCCATCGAAATCGATCGCCACTCCCTTGTCGCGCTCTTCAATCGTGCGTTGGCGCTTGATGCGCTGCACATAGAATACGGCGCGGAGCGCGCGTACTCAGACTATCTTTCTATCGATCCGGCCGGACATTGGGCCGAGGAGGCTCGTGAGCGGCGCGAGGCGTTACTCCAGGAGACTGAGGAGTCTGCATGGAAACGCATACTGCCCTCGCTCGACCGCGCATGCACAAATGGAGATGCGGACACGGTCCGGAGCGTCGTTCAGAGTTATCCAGAGCGTTCGCGGAGATGGGGCGAAGGTTTTTATCTCAGCAACTGGGGCGAGAAGATACTGGCCAATGACTCGAAGGGAGCAATTCACGCTCTTACCTTGGCACGTTGCATCGGCGACACTTTGCCGACCGTCAACGGTGAGGCGCTTCTTCGAGACGTCGTGGCTTCAATTGACAATGCTGGTGAGCTTTTTCGCCATTCGTTCGCCAGAGGCTATGTAGCATACCGAACGGCCCGCATTCACTATAGTACCAGAGACGTCGCTGGATCGATTCCTTATTTTGACGAGGCAATCAGCGAGTTCCGGAAGTGCCGAACACCAATGCTTCGTGTCGCGACCTGCTACCGGGCGTCTTGTGCATTTGATCAAAACAAACCTGCAACTGCTGTCAATCTTCTACGTGAGTCTGAGCAAAACCTTCCAAGCGAGTATCAGGCACTCAAGGCGGAAATACTCTGGACGCGCTCGCTAGTAATAGCCAATGACGGCCAACCATACGAGGCGTTGGATACCGCGCGCAAGTCTCTGGAGATTTTTGAGCACATCCACGAACAGGGAAATGCGATCCGCATGCGAATCACGATCGCTAACCTTCTCGCTGTGCTCGGTCGTTCGAATGAGGCTTGGCATATGCGGCGGAAGATTTTTCAAGCAGCAACCGCCACAGGAGTTGCTCTCAACATGCAGCAGGCTCTGACAACGGCGGCAGAGAACGAATTGGCGAATCACCGCTGGGACACAGCAGCGGCACTGTTCTCTGAGGCAGCAAAGCCGCCCATGGGGTCGCCGAAACTACAAGCTGAAGCATTGATGTGGCAGTCGTTCGCAACGGCCCGAACTACGTCGGTACCGCCAGACATGCGCCGCGCACGCGCCGCTGCAGAACTGATTCCTGATGAAGTTCTGCGAGAAGAGACAACTGATGAAATCCGGTTCGCCGAGGCGAGCCTCGACCGAAGCAGCAATGCGCGAAGAGCTGTCGAGCTGTTAAATGACACGATTGCATATCGTACCTCGCGCAATCTTCGATTCCGGCTCGCTGACGCATACGTCGAACGCGCCAAGGCTTTTCGGGCCCTGCGCTCCGACAGGGAGGCTCGCAGCGATTTGGAGGCCGCGATCTCGTTCATTGAGAACCAGCGGTCAAGCATTCAAGAGGACGTCATTCGCGACAGTTTCATCGGAGCGACAGACTCGCCCTATGACGAGCTGATCGACATGGCTGCCGCCGATAACGACTACGCCACGGTGTTCACTCTCGCCGAACGATCGCGTCGCGGATTCGTGCGAACAGGGGAAACCACAGAAGCCACAGAGCTTGGTATCTCCGAGATCGCCAGTCGTCTGCCGAAGAGCATCGCGATAGTGCAGCTCACGACTACGCTATCAAGAACTGTTTTGGTCGCAATCACGAACGGTTCTGTAGTTGGCGCGGTGACCTCCACGCCGCGCGATGAGATTACGGCCCAACGACAATCACTGATCGCCTCGATGGCGCAAGGTGACGACCGAATCTTGCAGGTCGCGGCACGTCAGCTGTTCAAAACGCTCCTTCAGCCTGTCGCTGCAGCCGTGCTGCCGGCCGAACATCTCGTCATCATACCGGACGGCTTCACTGCTGATATTCCGTTTAGCGTGCTTGTCGATCCCACTACAGACCGATATTTGATCGAAGGCCGAACAATTCTCGTTACGCCTAGCGCGTCGGCATTTGCCTTTCGTCAAGATGGGCCGCACAGCCCTGCTCATCTGAGCTACCTTCTAGCCGGAGATCCAGCGTTCGACTCTCAACGGTTTCCGAAGTTGCGTCGTCTTCATGGCGCCAGCGATGAGATTAAGCAACTTGCCGCCGCCTATGGGAATCCTTCGCTTAGCGGAGAGACACTCACACGCAACAGCCTTCTCGAACAGATCCGTGAGGTAGACTTGATTCAAATCGCCGCTCATGCTGTCGTCAACGAACGTGACGCTGACCTTTCAGTTATCCCACTGACGCCGACGACGAATAACTCCGGGCTGTTGTATCTAGCCGACGTGGCTCGCCTTAAGTTGCTCCGCAGGCCGGTGGTAATCCTCGCAGGGTGTCAAACAGCGACTGCCTCCCCAGGCAACGGCATGGTTCGCAGTTTCGCTCTCGCATTCCTCGTCGCGGGCAGCCGGGCGGTCGTGGGAACAGTGGGTGATGTTGACGATGATTCGGCCCGCTCGATCTCGATGGCGCTCCACCGCAAACTTCACAGAGGCACGGCGCTGACCGACGCCGTTCGCGAGGTTCAGATCGCAATACTACATTCGGCTGGATCGGGACAACTCATGCGATCAGCCTTGTTGTTTCAGTGCTATGGGAATTCGTTATAATGACAACTCGCTTCGAAAATGTGGGGTTCAAGTAATCACGATATTGCTTCGGTGTCACGAAACTTTATAAGGAGAGAGAGGAGCCACAATGTCGATTCAAATATATTTTGGAGGGCTGATTTGTCATCGCGGGGACGATTCTGGCCCGCACGGAGACCGCACCATCAAGACCCACTCAATGATAATACCAGACGAGGAACATAAGCCACACATAACGATCAAGGATAAAATCTCGAAGGAGGTAATCACTACACCTGTTATCTTCAATCCTGCTGGAGCGGCGCGATCAACGGATGCGGCATTCGCACGATGTGTTCCTAGCGTGTCGATGTTCTCCGATCCGGATGTGATATTGATTACTAATATCGGCATTGACATTCTATTACCCGCTGGTGCCTTCTACGTGGCCTCATATTTCAACGTGGGTGGCGTCTTCACGCAAGGCTCGACGGACGTCTCGATGAAGTGCATCGCGCGTTATACGATGCTTAGGGCGGACGAGGACAAATTGACAATCACCGTCAACACAAAGTCGTACCAGCTGAAGTCGGGCGACTTTGTATTCATCGAGAACGCATCGATCGACGACATCGCCACGCCGGGGGATCATTGGGCAAAGTACGCGAAAGTCCTGGGCGGTAGCAAGAAGCTTGCGAAATACAAGAAGGGGCTGCCTCAGGAAGATTGCCTTCCAGTTAATACAGGCGACCATCTCGGTAAACTACCGACGTACTCGCAAGACCAAAAAAAAGACGACGCCGGAGATCTGGCAGCTGCTTCTTCTGAGTGTACCAACTCACAGTGGCCGTGAGTTCTCCAGATCGGAGATGCCGTTTGCGTCTGCCGAGGTTACACTCGTCCCATGTTCGACAAGTTCCACGATGAATGCGGTGTCTTTGCCGTTCTCAACCATGAGAACGCGGCTAACATCGTGTACCTCGGGCTTTATGCGCTGCAGCATCGGGGGCAGGAGAGTGCGGGGATTGCTTCGGTGTCGTCGGACCGGCGGCGGTCGGAGACGAACATTGGCGAGGCGATCGGGTCGAGCGGGGCGGGGGAGCAGATCATCGCGCCGGGGACGCAGCAGATCCACTCCGAGAAGGAGATGGGGTACGTCGCGGAGATCTTCACCGAGGAGCGGCTGAAGCGGTTGCCGGGCGACATCGCCATCGGGCATGTGCGCTACTCGACGGCGGGCGGTTCGATGCTGTGCAATGCGCAGCCGCTGGTGGCGTCGACGAGCAAAGGCCCCATCGCGCTCGCGCACAACGGGAACCTCGTGAACGGCGCGGCGATCCGGCGGCGGCTGGAGGCGGACGGCGCGATTTTCAACACGATGTCGGATACCGAGGTCATCGTCCATCTCATCGCGCGGTCGAAAGCGAAGGATCTCGAAGGCGCGCTCGTCGATGCGCTGTCACAGGTCAAAGGCGCGTATTCGATCGTCCTGCTCGCGCCGGGCCGCGTGTATGCAGCGCGTGACTCGTACGGATTTCGTCCGCTCGTTCTGGGCAGGCTCGGCGAATCGATCGTGGTGTCGTCGGAAACGTGCGCCTTCGATCTGATCGAAGCGACCACGATTCGCGAAGTGCGCGCCGGCGAAGTCATCGCCATCGAATGCGGCGAGCCGCAGCCGCGCGTCCGCCTCGTGCACGAGTTCACGGCGCCGCGCGAGGCGCGCTGCATCTTCGAGCACGTCTACTTCGCGCGGCCCGATTCTGTGATTTTCGGCAACAACGTGGCCGAGGTCAGGAAACGCTTCGGTGCGCAACTGGCGAGAGAGCATCCGGTCGTTGCGGACGTCGTCATGCCGGTGCCCGACTCGGGTGTCTTCGCGGCGCTGGGCTACGCGCACGAGTCGAAGATCCCGTTCGAGTTTGGACTGGTGCGCAATCACTACGTCGGCCGAACGTTCATCGAGCCGAAGCAATCGATTCGCAGTTTCGGCGTGAAGGTGAAGCTGAATCCGGTCCGCGAAATTGTCCAGGGGAAGCGCATCGTGCTCGTCGACGACTCAATCGTCCGCGGCACGACGTCGAAGAAGATCGTGCGGATGTTGAAAGACTTCGGAGCGAAGGAAGTGCACATGCGCATCTCCTCGCCGCCGACGACGGGACCGTGCTACTACGGAATCGATACGCCGCAGCGCCGCGATCTCATCGCCAGCGCGCAGTCCGTCGACGAAATCCGCGACTTCATCGAAGCGGACTCCCTCGGCTATCTTTCCGAGGAAGGGATGCTGGTAGCCGTCCGCAACGACGACGATCCGCGACGGCTTTACTGCACCGCGTGCTTCACCGGGAAGTATCCGGTCGTTCATGAAGAGGCGGAAGCCGCGGCCGCGCTGTCATCCTGAGCCGCCGGAGCCGTGGAGCGCGAAGCGCGGAAGCGGCGCATGACGGTGAAGGATCTCAAGCTTCCCTGCTCCGGCTGAAACCCGCTTGAATGTTAGACAGCTCGAACTTGCTTACACAGGATTCAACACAGGTCGCGTAACTTGAGATCCTTCGTCGTCCTTCGCTACTCCGGCTTCGCCTACGTAGCTTCGGCGACTCAGGATGACAGTTGCACTGCCACGCGCTCGTCGAGCGGGTGCTCGAATAAACAATCCGGCAGCGCTGATGCCGCTACCGGGCGGCTAAAGAGATAGCCCTGCGCGGCGTCGCAATTGCGGCGGCGAAGGAACGAGAGCTGTTCCTCGGTCTCGACGCCTTCGGCGATCACGCGCAGTTTGAGCGCGCGTGCGATGCCGACGACGGCAGAGACGATGGCGGCATCGCCGTCGCTCGTGGCCAGGTCGCGGACGAAGGCGCGGTCGATCTTTACCGCCGTGATCGGGAAGCGCTTCAGGTAGTTGAGCGACGAATAGCCGGTACCGAAATCGTCGATAGCGATGGAGACGCCGAGCTCGCGCAGCGCCTGCAGCACTTCCACTGTCGATTCGGCGTTCTGCATCGCCGCGGTCTCGGTGATCTCCAGCTCCAGCGCGCTGGCGTCGAGACCCGTTTCGGCGAGCACGTGGCGGACGCTCTGGACGATGTCGTATTGCTGAAACTGCCGCAGCGACAGGTTCACCGACATCATCGGCACATCCAGTCCCGCGTCCTGCCACGCACGCATCTGCGTGCATGCGGTGCGCAGGACCCATTCGCCGAGCGGGAGAATCAGCCGGCTCTCCTCGGCCAGTGGGATGAACGCCGACGGATGCACGAGTCCGCGCTCCGGATCGTTCCAACGAACCAGTGCTTCGACACCGATGACGCTTCCGGTGGTGAGGCTGATCTGCGGTTGGTAATGCAGCACGAGCTGCCCCTCGGTGATGGCGCGGCGCAGGCGCGTCTCCAGCGACAGCCGTTCCACCGCGCGGCGCTTCATGTCGTCGGTGCAGAGCTGGTACGTGTTGCGGCCCGCTTCCTTCGCGCGGTACATCGCACTGTCGGCGTTGCGCAGTAGCGACTCGGCGTCGGCGCCGTCGTCGGGATACAGCGCGATGCCGATGCTGGCGGAGACTTCGATCGACGTCCCGGCGATCGACAGCGGCTGCTCGATCGCGCTGCGCACTTTCTCGGCCACGTTGACGGCGTCTTCCGGTTGGCGCAGCTCCGACAGAATGATCGTGAACTCGTCGCCGCCGAGGCGCGCGACCGTGTCGTACTCGCGGATGTTGGCGCTGAGGCGTCCGGCCATTTCCAGCAGCAACTCGTCGCCCATCTCGTGACCTAGCGTGTCGTTGATCGACTTGAAATGATCGAGGTCGACGAACATCACGGCCAGCGATTTGCCGGAGCGCCGCGCGCGCGAAATGCTCTGCGTCAGACGATCGGTGAAGAGCTTGCGGTTCGGGAGGTTTGTCAGCACGTCGTGATACGCGTGGAACTCGATCTGTTCCTCGGCGCGCTTCCGATCGCTGATATCGACGACGGTCGTATGTACGCGGTCGCCAACCAGCGTCAGATTCTTGAGCGCCCAGATCGGCAGGCCATCCTTCTTCCGCAACTCGACCTCGACGCTGTTGAGCGTCTGCGCATCGTGCAGCAGCGAAAGCAACTCCGTCCGCTCGCCGGGCCGTACGAACAAATCGGCGGCATTTCTGCCGATCAATTCCGCGCGTTGAAATCCGAGCATGGCGGCGTACGTCAGATTGCAGTCGAGGATGACGCCGGCCAGCTCCGATACACAGACGCCGGCGGCGTTTTGCTCGAACAGCAGCCGATAGCGGAGCTCCGATTCCCGCAACGCGGCCTCGGCGGTGAAGCGCGACGTGACATCGCGGAAGCTCCAGACGCGGATGTTGGCGACGCCTTCCACCGCGCGGCCGATCGAGTAGCGCTCAAAACGGCGTCCGTCTTTGAACTCGATCAACTCGAAGCTCTCCGCCTCGGGCTGCGCATAGAGCGTGTCGATCGTGCGCAGGAAGTGGTGCGGATCGAGGAGTTGATCGAGAACGCACGTAATGAGGCCGCGGTCGTCGCTCGCTTCGAGCAGTTCCGCGGGTATGTGCCACATGTCGGCGAAGCGCTTGTTGTACGTGAGGATGCGGCCGCCGTCGCCGATGACGAGGATGCCGTCGGCGGTCGAATCGAGCGTCGACTCGAGCAGCGTCACGGCTTTGCGCACTTCGCGCTCGGCGTCCTTCTGCTCGCGCATATCGCGTCCGAGGATGACCAAACCGGCCGGCTCGCCGTGCTGCAGGACCGGCGCGAGCGACATCATCAGATCGACGGCGTGACCGTCCGACGCGGTGAAACGGCGTTCCATGTTGCGGATGCTGCGGCGGCGGATCGAGTCACTGAACGGATCGTCATCGCGCGTTTCGAGCAACTCACCGATCTGCCGTCCCACGAGCGCCTCGGCGCGATATCCGAGGACGCGTTCGGCCGCGGCGTTGGCGAATTCGATGCGCCCGGAGCGGTCGCAGACGAAGAGGACGTCCGCCATGGTGCCGATGATTTCGCGTGCGGCGAGCGACGGCGTGATGGCGACGAGATCGTACTTGCGGAAGGCGATCGCGACGATCACCACGAAGCCGAACAGCGCCGCGTAGCCGAACGGGTAGACGGAGATGCCGAACTTCGGCAGGTAGTCGACGCAGCCGAGGTAGGCGACGGCGAAGGCGATGAGCAGCAGGCGAATCCGTTTCTTTTCGACGCCGCGCGATTTCGGATAGGCGCGGGCGAATTCGACCATCGAAATGATCAGGTAACCGAAGAAGAAAAGCAGGAACGGCGGCGCGATCAGAAGGCTGTAGCGCGGGTAGTAGCCCCACCAGAATTGCTGCACGCGCACGACCAGGACGCCGGTCACGCCGAGGAAAGAGAAAACTGCGGCCAACGCCCACGCCGTGGCGATTGCGTCGCGACGCGCTTTGGCGATGCGCAGCATTTCCGCGGTGAAGTGATAGATCGATGGCGCCAGAAACGGGACGCCAAAGTACGCCAGGCGCGACCAGAAAAGCGCCGTCGCCGCATCCCTCGCCGAGTACACGAATGTGAACGCGACCAGCCACACGAACGAGGCTGCGGTCATCGCGAAGAACGCGCCGGCCATGCGCGACGGGCGGCGCGCCAGCACGCTCGCGCCGAACAGCAGCATCAGCGCCGCGGTGACGAGCGTCGGCACCGCAAACGGCGAAAAGCCGTAGCGCGTTGAATCGAGGATATGAACCAACCGGACCTCGCGATCTCCCTGGGAAGCGACAGTTTGCAGGACATGCAAGCGTTTGTCGAACGCTCGCAGGAGATAATCTTCGCCTCCATGCCGTCAGTCGTCATCGTCGGAGCCGGCGTCATCGGCACGAGCATCGCGTATCACCTCGCGGCGCGCGGAGTGCGTGATGTGCTGGTGATCGATCGCGGCAACGAGCCGGGCGCGGGCAGCACGCCGCGTGCGACCGGCGGATTTCGAGCGCAGTTCGCGACGGCCGCGGACATTGCGCTGTCGTTGCTGTCGCGCGAAAAGCTCATTCGGTTCAGCGACGAGATCGGCGTCGATTCCGGCTACCGGCCGTACGGCTATCTCTTCATCGCCCGCAGCGAACAGGCGATGGCGCAACTGCGGATCGCGAATGAGCTGCAGCATGCGTGCGGCCTGTCCGAGGCACGCGTCATCGATGGCGAGGAAGTGCGCAGGATCAATCCGGCCGTCGTCGATGACGCGATCGTCGGCGGCACGTTTTGTCCGACCGACGGTTTCATCCGCGCGATGAAAATCCTCGGCGGCTACTTCGCAGCCGCGCAGCGGATCGGCGTCCGTTTCGAATTCGGTGTGACCGTGCGCGGAATGCGGATCGAAGGCGATCGCATCGCGGCGCTGGAAACGTCGCGCGGCGATGTGCATGCCGACGTTTTCGTCAACGCCGCCGGCGCATGGGCGGGCACACTCGGAGTCGACATCCCGGTCGCGCCGTTGCGGCGGCAGGTCGCCGCGACGATCGCGACGGACGTTCTTTCCGACACGATGCCGATGACGGTGTGGGCGGACAACGGTTTCCACTTCCGCGTCCGCGATCGCCGCGTGTTGTTGCTCTGGCCCGACTCGCCGCCGTCGAGTTTCGACGCGTCGTTTGACGGCGCGTCATGGCTGCCGCAAGTTCTCGCATTCACGAACGCACGCGTGCCGTGTCTTCGCGACGTGCCGATTGATCCCGACGCCTGCTGGGCCGGGCTCTATGAGATGTCTCCCGACCATCACGCCATCCTCGGCCGCGCTCCGGCCATCGAAAACCTCTACCTCGCGAACGGCTGCTCCGGACACGGCGTCATGCACGCGCCGGCGATCGGGCAGGTTCTTTCCGAGTTGGTTCTCGATGGACGAACTTCGATCGATATTCACTCACTGCGGGCTTCGCGGTTTGCGGAGGGTGAGGGGATCGAGGCTACGGCGCTGCTGTAGTCACAAGAGAACGGTTCACGCGGAGCACGCGGAGAGACGGAGAAAACCTCTGCCTTTCTCCGCCTCACCGCGAGCTCCGCGTGAACCGGTTCTCTTTCGCACATCACGCGCATCCAATGGCGCATGAAACGATTCGATCCGCGGCTCTATCAGATCGGCGCGCTGACGGTTCTCCTGCTCTACGGCATCTTCGCGCTCAACTTCGATGTCACGCTGTTCCGTTCGGTGCTGCTGGTCGGGACCGCGATTGCGACCCAGGCGATTGGCAGCCGGATCAAGCACGTCGCGTTCGATCCTCGCAGCGCCGCGATTTCGGGACTTTCGTTATCGCTGTTGTTGCGGAGTGAGTCGATCGCATTGCTGATCGCGGCGGCAGTCATTGCCGTCGGCAGCAAGTTCAGTATCAGAATTAAGAACAAGCACATCTTCAATCCAACGAACGGCGCCATCGTCGCGATGATGCTGCTGTCGAACCGCGTGTGGGTCTCGCCCGGTCAGTGGGGGAACGTCGCCTTCTTCGGATTCCTCATCACGTGCATCGGCGGACTTGTGGTCAACCGCGCGGCGCGCAGCGACGTCACGTACGCATTCATCATTTTCTGGAGCGCGCTCGTCATCGGACGGTCGCTTTACGTCGGCGAGCCGCTGATGATTCCGTTTCACCGGCTGGAGAGCGGCGCGCTGCTGCTCTTCACCTTCTTCATGATTTCCGATCCGAAGACCACGCCTGACTCGCGCGCCGGTCGGATCCTCTTCGCCGCGCTGGTCGCGTTCGGCGGCTGGTACATCAACTACCGGCTCTTCCGGACGAACGGGATTCTCTGGTCGCTCGCCGGCACCGCAATCCTCGTCCCAATCATCGACGCGCTGCTGCCGGCCACGCGCTATCGCTGGCGCGCGGAAACCGCAACGCCCGTTCCGCAACCCCACCAACTCGCAACCGCAGCTTAAGGAGGCACTCATGCCGAAACGCAGCTTCATCCTCATCCTCACGCTTTTCGCAGCGACGCAGGCGCACGCGTTCTGCGGCTTCTACGTCGCCAAGGGCGACACGAAGATCTTCAACCGCGCGTCGCAAGTCGTGATCGTCCGCGATCAGGATCGGACCGTCATGACGATGGCCAACGACTTCCAGGGCAGCGCGCGCGACTTCGCCGTCGTCATCCCTGTGCCGACGAAGATCGAGCGCGGACAGATTCACGTTGCCGAGAAAGCGCTCATCGATCATCTCGACGCCTACTCTTCGCCGCGGCTGGTCGAGTACTTCGATCCCGATCCGTGCACGCCACCGCCTCCGCCGGCGCCCCCGCGCAACGCCGTCGCGGAGTCGATTACGGTGGCCGGAAGCGCCCCGGCGATTCGCGCCAAGAGCCTCGGCGTCACCATCGAGGCGAAGTACACCGTCGGCGAGTACGACATCCTCATCCTCTCCGCCAAACAGAGCAGCGGACTCGAAACGTGGCTCACCGAGAACGGCTACAAACTGCCGAACGGTGCGGCGTACGTGCTCGGAAGTTACATCCGCCAGAACATGCACTTCTTCGTCGCGAAAGTGAACCTCGGCGAACAGGCCCGGCTCGGCTTCAACTATCTCCGCCCGCTGCAGGTCGCGTACGAGTCGCCGAAATTCATGCTGCCGATCCGCCTCGGTACGGTCAACGCGAATGGCGCACAGGAGCTGTTCGTCTACGCAATCACCATTCGCGGCCGCGTCGAGACGACGAACTACAAAACGGTGAAACTTCCGAGCGACGTCGACGTTCCGCTCTTCGTCCGCAAGGACTTCACGCCGTTTTACAAAGCGCTCTTCACCGAACAGGTCAAGAAAGAAGACAGCAGCGCGGTCTTTCTCGAATACGCATGGAACATGAGCTGGTGCGATCCGTGCGCATCCGAGCCGCTGTCGCAGGACGAACTGCGCAAGCTCGGTGTCTTCTGGCTCGATGCGGGCAGCAACGTCTTCCTGACGCGACTTCACGTCCGCTACGACCGCGAGCACTTCCCCGAGGATCTCGTGTTCCAGGAGACGAGCGATCAACGCTCATTTCAAGCGCGGTACGTTCTTCACAATCCCGCCAAGACCGGCCAGTGCGACGCGGCGATCGCGTATCGGCGCCAGTTGCGTGAGCGTCAGGAAAAAGAAGCTCAGAACGTGGCCGAGCTGACGGGATGGAACGTCGAAGAGATGCGCCGAAGGATGCACCTCGACACGGCCAGCGTCACGCCGGCAGAAAAGAAGTGGTGGGAAAAGATCTGGTGATGTTCACCAATCGCTGACGAACCTGCGGCGAGGCGGTGCGTACATTGGCGCATTCGAAAGGAGAAGCCAATGAAACACTTCCTCGCCGCAGCGGCCGTGGCCCTGATGGCCATCGGCGCGTTTGCACAAGGCAGCATCACTCTCCCTCCCTCGGGTGGTAACGAGCGGGCCACAGTCACGCAGCAAATCGGTCCGGTCACGGTTTCGATCGACTACAGCAGTCCGCACGTTCACAGTCCGCAAGGTCAGGATCGCCGCGGAAAAATCTGGGGGACGCTCGTGCCGTACGGTATGGCCAACCTCGGCTTCGGCACCTGTAAAGAATGTCCGTGGCGCGTCGGCGCGAACGTCAACACCATCTTCACCACGTCCGCCGACATCCAGGTCAACGGCTCCACGCTTCCCGCCGGGTCGTATGCGCTCTTCGCCATCCCGCAGCAGGACGAATGGACGTGGATCTTCTCGAAGAACCACACCTCGTGGGGCAGCTTCTTCTATGACCCCGCCGAGGATGCGCTACGTGTGAAGGCGAAACCGGAGAAGGCCGAGTATCGCGAAGTGCTCACCTTCGACTTCACCGAACGCAAAGACGATCACGCCACCGTCGCCATGAAGTGGGAAGAGCTGGCGGTGCCGATCGACATCACTGTCCCGAATGCCGCCGATCTCTACATCGCCACGATCCGCAATGAACTGCGCAACTCGCCAGGTTTCGCCGACACCGAGTGGCAGCAGGCCGCGCGCTACGCGCTCGACCACAAGCATCCGGTCGAGGGTCTGCAGTGGGCGGAACGGTCGGTCGATCCCGCGGGCGGCATCGGGCGGAAGAACTTCACGAACCTCATGACGCTGGCCGACGCGCAGGAAGCGAACGGCAAGACCGCCGACGCCGCAAAGTCGCGCGACGCGGCGATGAACGATCCCTCCGCGACCGTCTTCGATCTACATGGTTACGGACGCCAGCTCATCGCCAAGGGCAAGAAAGAGGAAGCGCTGAAAGTCTTCCAGCTCAACGCCAAGCGCAATCCGGGCGTGTGGCCGACGAACGGCGGACTTGCGCGCGGCTACTCCGCGACCGGCAACTATCCCGAAGCGCTCAAGTACGCGAAGCTGGCGCTGGCGCAAGCGCCGGACGACGCGAACCGGAAGAACCTCGAGAACATGATCAAGAAGCTGGAGGCCGGTCAGGACGTCAACTAATAACATTCGCTCGTCATCGAAGGTGAAAGGCCCGCCGGATCGCCGGCGGGCTTTTTTTGTCCTGGTCGCAGCGCGAGTGGCAGAAACAGGCGCGAAATTCGCATTGTTTGCGCCCCAGCTCGGTAGCAACGCTACCAATTTCAGCTAACTTACGACGAACTGGAGAGTTGTTCATGCCGAATCGCGCGCGTGTGGCTGTCGTCGCCCTCCTCATCTGCCTGGTCTCGTCCTCACTTCTTGCCCAGACCACCTACTACTTCAAAGGCGATCCCGCCGATCAGGCCAACAAAGTCGCCAACGACCTCGCCAGCAACACCATCGGGACGGCCACGTTCGATACTTCGTCGCCGACGGGCACGGCGCCGGTCGTTCAAACGGGCAGCCAGTTCACGAACGAGGACTACGTCGGCAATCCACTCGGCATCTACTGGTCGGGTCCGTTCTCGGGCACAGTTTCCGGTGTGCTCGACCTGAAGTGGTATTGGTCGACTGCGAATCCCGAGACCATCGCCCTCGGCGGCGCGGTTTCCGTCAGCGTCTTCGCCGATCCTGACTACGCCGCCGATCGCGGCCAGCCGCAGCGCCTCATCGGCCGCGCCATCGTCCCGCTGACCGGCATCAGCGCCGCGCCGACCTTGATCCAGAGCCAGATCCCGGTCAGCGGCACCATCACCGGCACGCTGCTCATTCAGGTCGTTCCGCAGTTCAGCGATTCCGGTAACGGCATCAGCGTCTTCTACAACTCGACGACGACGCCCTCCAGCTTCACGTTCCACAGCGCGCCGCAGCGCGTTCCGTTCCCCGCCGCGACGCCGGCGGCCGGCCTGCCGCCGCGCTTCAGTCTCTTCACGCCGTCCGCCGCGCAACTGGCGAGCGGCCTCGGCATCGACGCCGGCGAGCCCTCGATCGGCGCGAACTGGATCACCGGCAATGCGCTCTTCCAATCGTTCGTCACGACATTCAAAGTTTCATTCGACGACTCTTGCCCGACCAGCCCGACCTCGACATGGGTCGCCAAACAATCGCCCATCACCGGCACCGAAAGCTTCGATCCCATCCTCTGGACGGATTCGAAAGTCGGCCGCACGATCGTTTCTCAACTGGTCCTCGCAAGCACGGAGAGTCTCTCGGCGATCACCGACAACGACGGCGACACCTGGATCCCGTCTCACGGAGCCGGCATCGCCTCGGGTATCGATCACCAGACCGTCGGCGGCGGACCGTTCCACGCGCCGCTGCTCGCCGGCGCCTTCTATCCGAATGCCGTCTACTACTGCTCGCAGGACACCGCGCTCGCTAACTGCGCGCTTTCGCTCGACGGCGGCGTGACGTATGGACCGGCCGTTCCAATCTACATAAGCCAGCAGTGCGGCGGCTTGCATGGCCACGTCAAAGTCGGACCGGATGGCGTCGCCTACGTCCCCAACAAAGACTGCGTTGGTCAGCAAGGGGTGGTCGTCTCCGAAGACAACGGTATGACCTGGAACGTGCGCAAGGTTCCCAACAGCCTGGCTGGCAACAGCGACCCGTCCGTCGCAATCTCGAAGAACGGCCGCGTCTACCTCGGTTTCATGGACAACGACAATCATCCCGTGATCGCCATCTCGGACGATCACGGGCAGAACTGGCATGATGTGAAAGACGTCGGCGCCGCGGCGGGCATCAACAACGCGGTCTTCGCCGAGGTCGTCGCCGGGGATGACAACCGCGCCGCCTTCGCCTTCCTCGGTACGAAGAGCATTGGCAGCCTGCAGTCGCGCCCGTTCCCCGGCGTCTGGTACATGTACGTCGCCACGACGTACGACGCCGGCTCGACCTGGCACCTCGTCAACGCCACGCCGAACGATCCAGTGCAGCGCGGACCAATCTGGCTGGCGGGCGGCGCGGAAATGTCGCGCAACCTGCTCGACTTCAACGATATGACCATCGACAAACAGGGCCGCATGCTGGTTGGTTTTGCCGACGGCTGCGTCGATGCCTGCGTCCAGGGTGCTGACGCCGCACGCGGCAACTCGTACTCCGCGGTCGCTTCGATCCTGCGGCAGACCGGCGGACGGCGGATGTTCGCCGAGTTCGATCCGGCCGAGCCGACGGTTCCGTCCGCACCGGCGGTCACCGTCACGCGCAACGGCAACCTCGCGAAAATCTCGTGGTCCGAGGGCAACAACGGCGGGTCCGCGATCACGAAGTACACCGTGCAGCGCAACGGCACCACAATCGCTACCACCACCAACACGTCGTACACCGATCCGACTGTGAATCCGACCGCGACGTACAACTACTTCGTCGTGGCCACTAACGCCGCCGGCTCGTCGTGCGGCAGCAACGCCGTCAGTTCCACCGGCAACGGCAGCTCGTGCACGCTTCCGGGCGTCACGATGATGACCGACCCGACCGCTGACGGCACCGCGGCCGCGCATGCGGCGCTCGACATCCAGTCAGTCTCCATCGCCGAGCCGTACTACGCCGATGGCTCACAGAAGCTCGTCTTCACCATGAAAGTCGCGTCGCTGGCCAGCGTCCCGCCGGCGTCGGAGTGGCGCATCCTCTGGAACTTCCCGACCACCGACAGCGGCTCGTATTACATCGACATGCACACCGACAACAACGGCGTGATCGGCTACGAATACGGCACGATCGATCTGACGAAGGCCGTCGTGACCGCGGTCGGTCAGCCGCATCCGCTCGGGACGCTCGATGCCGAATCGACGTACTCGGCCGACGGCACCATCCGCCTGGTCATCTCGAATTCGAAGATCGGCAACGCCGCCGCCGGCGATATCCTCGGCGGCCTTCTTGCGCGCACGTTTGTCACCACCGGCACCGTGCTCACGACGAGCCGCACTGCCATCGACGCCGCGTCGACGACCGCGACCTACATGATGGTCGGAAACGGCTTCTGCGCGCCTCCGGTCGTGACGACGATCGAAGACAACGACTCGCGCATCGCCTACTCCAGCGGCTGGCACCTCGCGCAGGACGGCAACGCCAGCGCCGGACACTTCCGGTTCGCCAGCGGCAAGCCGAAAGCGAGTCTTGCCTTCAGCGTGCCCGCCAATCAGTTCGGCTCGATCACCTACAACTTCGCGAAGAGCACCAAGGGCGGTACGGCCGAAATCTTCCTCGACGGCGTGTTGCAGGGCACGATCAATTTCGCGGGCTCGGTCGGCACGATGCAGAATCCGCAGTTCTCCAGCTCGTTCAGCCAGAAGTACGGACCGCTGCAGCCCGGCGCGCACACGCTCGAAATTCGCGGCAACGGGGTGACGTATCTCGACAGCTTCTCGCTCGAGAGCTCGTCCTCGAACGCGTCACCCAGCAGCGCCCCGGGCGCGACGACATCGAACACATCGACGATGTCGGCCGGTCAGGAACTGGTCTCGCAGATCACCGTTCCAGACAACGCGGAGTCGATCTCCGTCATCGCATCCGCCCCGGCGGGCATGCTCGTTCGCGTTGGACTGGTCGGAACGACCGGCATCGTGTTGGCCACCGCGGACGCGGCATCAAACGGCGTGGCCACGCTCACCGTCCCGGTCACGCAAGGCGGCGTCTACCTGGTCAAAACGCTGAACCTCAACGTCGGTCCGATCAGCGTCTTCACGGCCACCACGCCGCAGCTGACTCGATGATCCCCATGTTGACGGCGGTACTGTTCATGATGGGAGCCGCGGCGTCGTCGCCGCGGCTCCCGAACGCCTGCCAGCTCCTCACAGCACGCGACATCGCCCGCGTGCAGGGAGAGGCGTTCAAAACCGCCAAGCTGACCGAGACCGAAGCGAACGGTCTCATCGTCTCTCAGTGTTTCTACGCGCTGCCGTCGTTCACCAAATCCGTGAGCGTCGACGTTATGCGCGGCAAGACATCGTCCTTCTGGCGCGGCCACTTCTCGAACGCGCGCGAAGCCGTGGACGACGATGACGACCGCGATCGCGACCGCTCCGTCGCGATGAAAAGCGCGCCGCCGTCGCGTGAAGCCGAGGAGGAGCATCAGGCCGCTGCGCTCAAAGTGAAGGGCGTCGGCGACGCAGCGGTCTGGAGTGGCAACCGCGCGGCAGGCGCGCTTTACGTCCTCAAAGGCGACACGATCGTGCGCGTCAGTGTCGGCGGTGGTGGAAGTCAGGAGCAGAAGATCGAGCGCTCGAAGAAGCTCGCCGCGCGTGCATTGCGGAAGCTGTAAGTCAGGTTAGACTCTTTTTCCGGTCCCAATTCGGAAAGGAGTTTCATGCGCACAGTTGCTGCTCTGTGTCTCGCGTTCGCTCTCACCGCCCCCGCGTTCGCGGCCATCCCGCCGGAGTGCAACCTCAGTCCGGCCATGCCGCCCAGCAAGGACACCGTCGCGTTCGAGAAAGCGCTGCGGCCCTTTCTCAAATCGGCGTGCTACGACAAGCTCGGATGGACTCACGACCCCTTCATCCGCGACACCGGCCCCTACATCCTCGGCGACTATTACGGCACGCATCCCGCCGTCCGCATCTGGTACTCGCCCGAGGTCGCGAAGTGGATGAAACTCACACCGAAGCAGCGGGAAGTGACTCCGATCGACGACAACGCCGTCATCGTCAAAGAGATGTACGGCGGACCGGCGAACTGCTATCCGATGGCGCCGCCAAACATCCCGCCCACGGGATGCTTCCCCTCGCCGTTCAAACAGCCTCAAACCAGTCCGTGGTGGACAACTCCAGGCAACGCGGGATGGTGGACGGTCATGGTGCGCGAGGCGAACGCGTCGCACGACGGCTGGTACTGGAGCGGCTACGCCGGCGAGCCGGACACCGTTCCGACGATAGGCAACACAGCGTTTCCTTCGGCGGGCTTCGGAAACTACTGCATCAACTGCCACGCCTCGGCGGCATCGAACTCGACGTACTCGACGATGCGCAATGTCGAAGGCACGAACACCATCACCTATCTCAATGTGATGCTCACGATGGCCAATCCGGTCAGCATCCATCCGGATAGCCATTTGTCCAAGGAGCAGCGCAAAGGCGGACCTCCGATTCTCAACACCGCGTCGTTCGACAAGGAGCTGCTGAAAATTCTCGCGCCGTGGTGGAAGGACACCGACAAGCTGACGTACCGGAACTTCCCCGGCGAGACGTGGGACCACGTCATGGCCATGAAGAATGGCCCGGAGCAGTTCATCACCTCGGACCAATGCATCGGCTGCCACGACGGCACCGGCAACATCGGACCCTATCCCGCCAACATGATTTATCCCGCCAGCGGCACCCCGACGCCGGCCTACAACGTGTCGCCGTACGGCGAATGGCGCGCGTCGCTGATGGGTCTCTCCGGCCGCGATCCCGTCTTCTTTTCGCAGATCGCCAGCGAGTTGAAAGTTCACGCGAACGCGAAGCTGCCGACGACGATCCCCAACATCTGCTTCCGCTGCCACGGCGCCATGGGCCAGCGGCAACTCGCGATCGACACCAACAACAAGAAGCCGTTCGAGCCGGAGATGGTCTACTCCTGGACGCCGTCGCTCGCGCAGCCGAGCGGCGACAACAAATACGGCGCGCTCGCCCGCGACTCCATCTCCTGCACCGTTTGCCATCACATCTCCGACAAGGACCTCGGCCAGCCGTCGACCTTCACCGGCCAGTTCAACGTCACCGATCCGAAGACAGTCATCGGCCCGTTCACCGATCCGCAAGCGCCGCCGATGAACCACGCGCTCGACGTGACGCCGGTGCACACCGAGTACGTGAAGGATTCGAAACTCTGCGGCTCCTGCCACACGATCGAACTGCCGGTGCTGAACTCGAAAGGCGTGCAGGTCAAAACGGATTTCGAGCAGACGACGTACTTCGAGTGGCAGAACAGCGTCTTCCAGAACGAACGGCAGCCGGCGTCGAGCGAGGCGCAGACCTGCCAGCAATGCCACATGCCGTCGACGTTCAAGCTGAAGGAGTTCAAGAGCCAGAACCTCGCCTACAAGATCGCCAACATCGAGGACGAGACCTACCCGTACGTCGACGACCGCCTTCCCGACAAGGACATCGCGCTGCAGACGCGGACCGGTTTCGTACGCCACACGCTGGTCGGCATCAACCTCTTCGTCCAGGAGATGTTCCTGCAGTTCTCCGACATCCTCGGCATCCGCACCACCGATCCGATGCTGATGGATCCGAGCACCGTGGTGAAGGGACTCACGCTCGCGGAACAGGCCACGATCGATCTGGCGCGCAAAGAAACCGCCACCGTCGACGTGATGTCGATGAAGAAGACCGCCACCGACCTCGAGGTCAAAGTTCGCGTGCGGAACAACGCAGGCCACAGCTTCCCGTCCGGCGTTTCGTTCCGCCGCGCGTTCCTCGATTTCGAAGTGCTCGACGCTTCCGGCAATCCGGTGTGGGCCTCGGGTGCGACGAATCAGTTCGGCATGATCACGAATGGACCGGGCGGCTCGATCCTCGGCAGCGAATTCTTTACCGCCGGTCAGTATCAGGATCACCACACCGTGATCACCGATCAATCGCAGGTGCAGATTTACGAAGAACTGGTGAAGGACACCGAGGGACAGTTCACGACCAGTTTTCTAAGCTTGTTCAACAACATCAAGAAGAACCGGCTGCTGCCGCGCGGCTGGAAGCCCGACGGGCCGCGCGCCGCCGAGACGGGTCCGCACGGTTCCGCAGCGAAGGATCCCGATTACCTCAGCGGCTGCGGTTGCGACACCATCATCTACAAGGTGCCGCTGAGCAAGGTTCCGAGCGGCGCCAAGGTGCGCGCGCAGATTTACTACCAGACCATCCCGCCGTACTACCTGCGCCAGCGCTTCACCGACACGTACGATCCGTCAACGCACACGGCGGCCGAGAACACGCAGCGGCTGATGGACTTCATCGGCAAGTTGAACGTGAAGGCGACCGAGATTCACGAGTGGAAACTGCTGGTGGCCGGCACCACGCGCTCGATCACGGACTGAAGCAAGGATTCGGCGAGCCCGCCGTTCTCGAACAGAGACGGCGGGTTCGCTGCGAGCGCGTTGATGACCGGCAGGATGCCGCCTGCGAACGGCGGCAGCTCGTGGTAAAGATCGCGCGCGGTGACGTGGTTGTACGTGATCGCGTCCGGCAACGAGGCGCGCAACTCGATGTCGATCTGTCCCGCCGTCGTCGGATTCCAGCCGCCGATGCCGTCGATGAACAGGACGTGCACCGGCCCATCGGCCGCGATCGCTTCCTCGGCGATGCTCGCCGCGACGAAGCGCGCCGTGTGCGGATACTTGATCGCGAGAAGGCGCTCCGCCGCGCCAGCGTTCTGCGCATCGAGCAACTCGCGGAAGCGATCGAATTGCATTCGTTCGGAAGCAGCCAGGCCGAGGACGTTGAAACGGTCGCGCGCGATCAGGCGAACCTTGCCGTGTTCGACGCGGCAGCACGTCGGCGAATTGAAGTACGGCCGCTCCTCGCCATTCGGCCTGATCGAAGCGAAGACGCCGATGAGCCGATCATGAAAGCCGCCCGGTTCGCCGCCCTGCTTGCGCAGCAGATCGTTCTCGATCAGCGTCCGCCCAGTTTCTTCATGCAGCCAATGCCGCGGATCATTTTCGGGACGCGAAACGGTGGCGATGTCGATGGCCGCAAACTCGTCGCCGGTGACGAGCGCGATGGCGCGCTGTCCAATGGCAAGATCGAGATCGAGATACGGCTTGCCCGCATGCGCGGCGACGAGCATTTCAACTTCGTCGACGGCCTCAGTATCGAACAGCGGATGCACCACATCGCGCAGCGTCGCGAGCAACTCCGAATTCACGCCGTCGATTCGAGCGACGAGCGGCGAATGAAAAAGACGATCCTCAATCTCGATCCCGCCAGCCGGAACCGCGCCGAACGTGAACGGCAGCCGCGCGCGCAGCTCGCGCACGAATGCGTAGCGCGCCGTGCGCGGATCGGCGGCCGTGGCAATGCGTCCTTTGAACGCCTCGGCTTCGTCCTTCGCATGGCAGAGGATCGAGTACTCCTCGATCGATTGGCCCGCGTCGGCGATCAGCCGCAGCCGGACGTCGACGCCGGCGCGAACGAGCTCGCGCGCCAGCCACGATGCCTGCACGAGATTCACGCAAGCGTCCTCGCGGCAGTGCACTGATTGACCGCGCGCTTCGACGAGAAGGATGGCCGTGGTCATTGCCGCGCCTCTTCCCACGAAACGACGCGCAGCTCGATTTGATCGGCCACGCGCGCAACTTTGTAATACGTGCACGGCCGCGCGGCATCGTCGTAGTACGGCGCGAACAGATCGAGGAACGCCGTCGGCTCGATCGCGGTGACGGTGTGCAGCGTTCCCGGAGATTTGCGCAGCACGAGCGAATCATCATCGCGATCGAGAACCACTTCGCCGCAATCGCGCGCCAGCAGCGACGCCTGATCGATCCACTCGTACGTATGCACGCGCATCCGCCCGCACAACACTTTCGAGATCACATCGAGCGCGGGATGATCGTGCAACGGAATCGTCTCGCCTGCGCCGAGCGCGAAGACGCTGGCGTGGAAGGCAGGGTCGGTCGTGAAGACCTCTTCGCGAAATCCGTGGTCGGCGACCGGAAGCGCGAGTAGCCGCGCCACTTCTTCCGAGTCGCAGCGAAGTTCGCGCGCCGCTTTCGTGAGTGACTTCACTGCGTCGTCGCTCCAACCATTGCGCGCGGCGGTCTCCGCTTCCGTCACCACGCGCCGCATTTCCGGGGTCATGATTTCTGATGGACTGATGCGCGGATGTTACTTCATCAGCCTCCGCCGCATCTCTTCGGCGCGCGCATGGATCTCGTCGTACGAGTCGCCAGCGATCTCAATCTGCCCGAGCACGACACCAAACTCCGACACCGGCCGGACGCGCTCGTCCGCCTTCCGAAACGCCGAGAACTCCGGCATCGCAGCGGCAGCGTCGTAGTCGAGCAGATTCCCGGCGAGATCGTCTTCGAAGGTGATGACGTTGAATTGCCCGGCGACTTGTCCCGTCGTCCTCGGCAAATTTCGCGGCTGATTCCCCGTGGCCACGTCGGCGACCGCGGCGAAAATATCCGCGCCGAGGCCGAGGTCGTGAATCCCACCGAAGCAAGCCGCCGATCGGCCATTCACCTCGGTCAACCGAACGCCGTTCGGCGTCAGCCAGAACTCGATGTTGAAGAAACCGCCATCGAATCCGAACGCTCGAATCGTCTCGATCGTCTTTGCCCGCAACGTCTCCGCCGTTTCTGCATCGACGCGCGACGGCGTCGAGAAGTTGTCGATGACGCGCGTGCCGGGGAATGTGTTCGTATCGGTCATCGCCCAGATCTGAATCTCGCCGCGGAGCGACCACCCTTCGACCGTGACTTGCTGCCCATCGATGAACTCCTCGACGAGCATCATGTCCGTCGTCGCCAGCGGATACTTCGCCAGATCGATGGCGCGTTCGAAGAGCCGGTAGTACTGCCGCGTCCAGGCCGGCAACTCGGCGCGCGCCAGCTCCATCGCGTCGCGCAATTCATCGTCCGAGGTGACTTTGAATCCGAGAAGGCCGAGCTTCAGCCACGGCGGTTTCAAATACGCCGGATACGCGATCGCCGGCAACGGCTCATCGAGCAGCAGCGCCTGACACCGGATCGGATCGACCTCCGCCCGCCGGCCATACAACTTGTGCAAGCACAAAAACACCGCCTCGGGCGACGGACCCGGCAAGCCCGCCTCCCGCGCCAGCACCGCCGCAATCAGATCGCCGAGGTCGTGCGTCGAAACGACGGCGCCAACGCGATGCTCCGCCATGACCGCCCGGCATCGATCGAGATACGCAATCGGATCAAACTCCGGCGACGCCTCCCAATGACTGATCCCCGCATCGACAAAATGAAACCGATGCCCGGCAGCGCGCTCGAACGCCCAGCGGTCGTAGGAGTCGGGGCAGACGACGAGGATGTCCATCGAGGCGGAGCGTACACGAGGCAAACAGCTTCTGGCGGTGGAGTAAAATCCTGCGCGTGAACACGAAAGAGCAGATCGTGCACAGCGATCCGGAGATCATGGGCGGCGAATTGGTCTTCGTCGGAACGCGCGTTCCCGTCTACAACCTCTTCGACTACCTCGAAGCCGGCGATTCGCTCGACGAGTTTCTGGAGCAGTTTCCCTCGGTGAGCCGGGATCAGGCGGTAGCGGCTTTGGAACTCGCGAAAGAGGCAGTCGGCGTTGCGCATTCTTATTGACGAATCGCTTCCGATCGCCTTGGCTCTCGAATTTGTAAATCAAGACGTCAGCACCGTTCGCGCACAACGCTGGCTCGGGCTGCGCAACGGTGTCCTGCTTCGAGCCGCGGTCGACGCCGGCTTCGAAGTCGTGGTGACGGCCGACAAGGCACTTCGGTCTCAGCAAAATCTGCCGGCGATTGGAATCGCGGTTGTCCTGATCACGGGCGTTCGTAACCGCATGCGGGATCTGCGTCCACTCATGCCGCGTGTGTTGCAGATTCTTGGGACGGTTCGCAAGGGCGAACTCGCCGAGGTCGTCGGTACAGCGCGCTAGGTTTTCGCTACGCGGATATCCGCGGTGCTCAGTGTGATCAAAGCGGCAGTCCGACCGGAAGCCGTTACGAATTCGACCTCCAAACCGTCCTCGTCATAGATTTCCACGATCGCTCCGACATCGCCGCGCTTGAGTCCATGCTCGGGAAGATCACGTTTGAGAACTACGGCGTCCAGAACGGAGAAAGTCATCGTGAATCATCACGATACGCCGTTTAGAGAAGCGAGCGGAAACGCTAGACTCGCTGCGATGCGATACCTTAGCGTTCCTCTCCTTTTGCTCGTCGCCCTCTCCGCCAACGCGCAAGTACCCGCCGCGTCGGAGGCCGACTTCGTCGTTAAGGACTTTCACTTGCATAGCGGCGAGGGGCTACCCGAGGTGCGGATTCACTACGCCACGATCGGGAAATTGCGGCGGACGGAGCATGGGACGAATGCCGTCCTCGTCCTGCACGGCACCGGCGGATCGCTGCAGCAGTTTCTGAACGACCGCTTCGCGGGCGTGTTGTTCAAGCCGGGCGGCGTGCTCGATGCGAGCCGGTACTTCATCGTCATTCCGGACAACATCGGGCACGGGAAGTCGAGCAAGCCGAGCGACGGATTGCGGTCGAAGTTTCCGCACTACGGCTACAACGACATGGTCGAACTGCAGCATCGGCTGCTCGTTGATGGATTGGGGATCGATCATCTCCACCTGGTCATGGGAACGTCGATGGGCGGGATGCAGACGTGGATGTGGGGCGAGCGGTGGCCGGATGCCGCGGACGCGCTCGTGCCGCTGGCCAGTGCGCCGGCGCAGATCGCGGGGCGGAATCGCATCTGGCGAAAGATGATGATCGACGACTTGCAACGCAACGATCTCGCTGGCGCCGTGCAGATCCTTCTCCTCGCCGGCAGTGCGCCGTTGCAGTGGCAGAAATCGGGTCCGACGCGCGATGACGCAGATCGGTGGATCGGCGAACAGTTGAAAACGCGGCTGGCTACGACCGATGCGGACGACCTGCTGTACGCGATCGAGTCGTCGAGCGATTACGACCCGTCCGCACAGCTCGAGCGGATTACCGCGCCGCTGCTGGCCATCAACTCCGCCGACGATTTCATCAACCCGCCGGAGCTCGGCATCCTCGAGGCTGCCATGAAGCGCGTGAAGCGAGGACATTACGTGCTCATCCCCACCAGCGACACCACGCACGGGCACAGCACGCACACGTGGGCGGCAGTGTGGGAGCGCGAGCTGCGCGACTTCCTGGCGCATAATGCGCCGTCCGTTCCGCAGCCCTAAGGAGATCCCCTCAAATTGTTCAGATGTGTTGCCGCAATCTGCGGCCTGGTTGTTCTCTGTCTTGTTCCCCAGTTCGCCAGCGCCCAGTCGGCAAGTGCTTCCGTCGAAGTTTCCGTGGCGCAGATGCAGCCGGTCGCCGCCGGAGCAAACTTCGATTACGTCATCAACGTGAGCAACGAAGGTCCTGACGATGCGGCGTCGCTGACGTTGAACTTTCCCCTCGCCTCGGGTGTCACGTTCCAGTCGGATAGTGCTCCAGCCGGTTGGTCGTGTACGGCTCCGTCGCCAGGCAGCGGAGGAACGATCAACTGCACGGTGGCGACGCTGCCTCCGGGAACGGCGAACGTGACCATCACCGCGTCCACTCCGCCGACGGCCTCGGGGACGTTCAGCACGACCGCGACCATCACCAGCGCGACGCCCGATCCGAACGCGAACGACAACAGCTTCGACATCGACGTTGTGGTCGCGCCGTCAACCGACTTCAGTGTGGCCATCGGCGGGAGCCCGAATCCGGTGACTGCGGGTACGAACTTGTTTTGGTCGGTGATGTTGACCAACAACGGACCAAGCACTGCCAGCGCGGCTTCCGTCAGCATCCCGCTTCCGGCTCCGACGACCTTCGTCTCGAGTGCAGCGCCGACTGGATGGGGTTGCAGTACTCCGGTTACGGGAACGAACGGGACCATCACCTGCTCGTTGACCGCGACGATGAGTCCGGCGACGCAGGCAACGTTCACGTTCGTTTCGAACGTGCCGAGCTCTGTCGCCGGCGGCACGACGCTCAGCGCGACCGCGACGGTTTCTGCTCCCGCAGACGCGATTCCAGCCAACGACTCCGCGACAGCGAGCGTGACCACGGCGGGTGTCGCCGATATCGCGATCACGAAGACGCGCACAGCGTCATTGGTCATCCCGGGCGGGCCGCTTCACTACACCATCACAGTTACGAACAATGGTCCGAGCGATGCGGCAAGCGTCACGATGACCGACGTGCTTCCCGCGCCGCTCCGGTTTACGGCGCTGTCTGTTCCCGCAGGTTGGTCGTGTTCCACGCCCGCAGCCGGCACGAATGGGACGATCGTCTGTTCGACGTCGCCGATGGCAACAGGAGCGATCGCGACGTTCGCGCTCGACGTTGTCGTCGATCCGGCAACCTCCGCAGGAACTGCCATCAACAACACCGCCACCGTCACCACGCCAACCTCGGATTCGAATAGCGCGAACAACAGTTCCACATCATCCGCCGCCGTTGGCACTCCACCCAACATCACCGCGACGAAATCGATCGCCGGCGGAGCCACGCATCCGGAAGGTTCCGTCATCACCTATACGATCGTTCTCACGAACTCCGGCAGCATCGCGCAAGCGGACAACCCCGGTAACGAATTGACCGACGTGCTTCCGGCGTCGCTCACGCTCGTGAGTGCCGCAGCGAGCAGCGGCACGGCCGTGGCGAACCTCGGCACGAACACCGTCACCTGGAACGGCGCCATCGGCGGAGGTGGCAGTGTGACCATCACCATTCAGGCGCTCGTCAAGAACGGAACGAGCGGAACGACGATCGCGAATCAGGCCAGCGTTTCCTACGATTCGGATGGCAACGGAACGAATGACGCCACGAGACTATCCGACGATCCGTCCACTGCGGCGCCGTCGGATCCCACCGCCTTCGCGGTCGTGGGGATCGTGCCGGCGCTCTCGCGAATGATGATGTTTCTTCTCGCTGTCGTGCTCGCCGCGTTGGCTCTGGCGCTGATGAAACCGTAGAATCCGGGAATGCCCAAGACGCGCAACGAGCATTCTTCAGGCGGCGCGGTCATCGACCTTCGCGACGGTGCGCCGTTCGTGGCCATGATCGCCACGCGCGGGCGGTCGCGATGGGGATTGCCGAAGGGCGCGGTTTCCGAGGGCGAAACGTCGGAGCAGGCGGCGTTGCGCGAGGTGCAGGAAGAGACCGGACTCGATGCGGAGATCGTCGCCCGGCTCGACACGATCGAATACTTCTTCCGCGCCGGCGACACGCTGATCAAGAAGAGCGTCGACTTTTACCTGATGCGCTACGTCGGCGGGACCATGACGCCGCAGCTCAGCGAGGTCGACGACGTGGAGTGGGTGCCGCTGCCCGAGGCGATCCGGCGCGCGAGCTTCGACTCGGAGAGGAAGCTGCTTTCTTCGGCGCTGGCGCAGGTCGACGCGGTGATGACGCGGGCGCGCGCTTCTTCGTAGCCCTCTTCTTCGCCGCTTTTTTCTCGGCTTCGAGTTTGGTGGCCAGCGTCGGCGCATCTTTTCCTGATGCGCCGCGGTTGCTTAGCCAGATCCGTTTCGACGATCCGATTTCTTCGACCGTTTTGTTCGAAACCACGGACCGAGGAGCGAGCTCAGTTACGTCGACGTCGGGATTCGCGAACTCGTCGCGATGCTTGATGAGCAGCCACTCGTTGCCCTTGCTGCCGGGACGTCCGTGGATCTTCACCAGCGCCCACTCGCCGAACATCTTCTTGCCGAACATCCGAAAGGCGAGCTTCCCTGCCTTGATCCCTTTGACTCCGTCGTCAGGCTCGACGAGTTCGAACGTACCGTTGTCCCAGATGATGACGTTGCCGCCGCCGTAGTTGCCGGCAGGGATCACCCCCTCGAACGCTGCGTAATCGTACGGATGATCCTCGGTCATCATCGCCAGGCGTTTCACAGTCGGGTCATACGACGGCCCTTTCGGCACTGCCCACGATTTGAGCACCCCTTCCATCTCCAGGCGGAAGTCGTAATGGAGGCGCGTGGCGGCGTGTTTCTGGATGACGAAGATCGGCAGCTTCGTCTTCTTCGGCTTGCCGCCGGACGGCTCCGGAGTATCGCCGAAGTCGCGCATCGCTTTGTATTTCTTGAGTAAGTCGGGCATGGCTAAAACCTTTTCACGCGGAGACGCGGGGACGCGGAGGAGATGGGTTTTTCTCCGCGCCTCCGCGTCTCCGCGTGAAAATCTTACGAGGCTTTACGCTTCTTGTGAGCGGTAGTACGTCTCTTGGCGGGAGCACGACGAGCGCGTGCAGGTTTTGAACGACTACCTTTATCCAAACTCCGCCGCAGCGCTTCCATGATGTCGATGACTTCGCCGCCTTTCTCTTCTTCCTTCTCCTCCGACTTGAACACTTTTCCTTTCGATTTCGCGCGGATTTGTTCGAGCAGGCGAGTGCGGTATTCATCCTTGAACTGCAGCGGATCGAACTTCTTCTCCGTCAGCTCATTGATCAGCATCTCCGCCAGCGCCACTTCTTTCTCACGCACGGCGCCTGAATCCTCGATGTCGATGGCGTCGAAGTCGCGGACCTCGTCGGCGTAGTACATCGTGTGCAGGATCAGCCCCTTTTCGTACGGCCGCAGCACGACCAGGTGTTCCTTGCCGCCGCCGATCCAGCGCGCCACCGCCACCTTGTCCTGCTTCTTCATCGCCTGCGACAGGAGGCGGTACGTCTTCCCGCCGCCGGCCGAGGGTCCGAGGTAGTAGGCCTTCTCGAAGAAGACGGGGTCGATTTCGTGAAGGTCGACGAACTCCGTGATCTCGACAGCGCGGTTGTCGTCGGTCTCCAGCGTCTCCATCTCTTCGTCGGTAAAGGTCACGTACTTGTTCTTCGAAATCTCGTAGCCGCGGATCAGCTCATCGGAGTCGACGATCTTCTCGTGATGCGGGCACCACCACTTGCGGTTGACGCGCGTGCCGCAACTCTCGTGCAGAAGATGGAAGTGAACGTCTTCTGATTTCGTGGCCGTGTAGAAGCGGACCGGGATTGAAACGAGGCCGAAGGAAATTGTCGCATTGCGCAGTGGTCTGAGTGCCATGTACTCCTCCGCGGGGTGATGTTGCATCCGTCGTTCCATCCCGCGCCGCACGGAAGTTGCTGAAAGGACGCTACTTGAATGCGTGGCTGGCCCAGCAGCACGGGCGTCGATTTTGCATTCCGCTGCGGCTGAACCGTCGATGGATTCCTCGATCCGCAGCACTTTGTGGGGCGCCTTCACCGTCCTGGTGGTCCTCATTGCCGCCGGCCTTGCGCTGACGATGGGCATCCTGCACCTCGCGAATCGCCAGGAGTACCGCATCGTCGAAGGCTCCGCGCCGCTCATCGACAAGGTTTACGCGATGAACGACGACATCCTCACGATGATGTCGGCCGCGCGCGGCTACTCGCTCTCCAACCAGAGCCAGTTTCTGCAGCAGTACGACGAAGCCGTGCGCGATTTCAACAAGTCTGCAGCCAACGCCGCGCAGCTCGCCACGGAGCTGCGCGACCAGCAAAGCATCGGCGCGATGCGCAGGAACTTCATGGAGATCCGCAGACTCACGGATAGTGAGATCCAAGCAGTCAAGGAAGGGCGCGACGGAAACGCCAAGGAGTTCATGCTGGAAGCGTCGCGCGTTCACCGTTCGGCGCCCGACCTCGCGGGCGCGATGGCGGACGAGCACGAACGCGACGAGCACCGCGACCTGCAGCGCATCACCGGCATGCGCGACGGCCTGACGCTGCTCATGGTCATCGTCAGCGCCATCATCATCATCCTGGCCGCCTACCTGATCTGGCGCATCCAGCAATCGCTGCTCGCCTCGATCGGCCGGCAGGTTCGGCGCACCGAAACGATGATCGGAGGCATGGCCGACGGCGTCATGCTCGTCGACGCGGAAGGCAAGACTGCGTATCTGAATCCCGCCGCGAAGAGTTTGCTCGGACGCTCCGACATCGGCGTGCCCATCTTCAAACATGCCGAGGCGTATGGGCTCTTGAATGATGCTGGGGAGCCGATCGATGCCAAGGAACTGCCGGCGGCGCGGGCTCTTTCCACCAGCCGTCCCGTTCGCGATGACACCATCGTCATCAAGCGCGAGGGGCGGCGGGTCGCGATCTCCATGAGCGCGACGCCGCTGCACGAAGACGGCAAAATCTCCGGCGTCATCGTCACCTTCCGCGACATCACCGAGCGCCGGCGCCTCGAAGAAGAGATGCAGGTCCAGGCCGAGCGCGCGCAGATCCTCGCCGACGCCGGCGCCTTCTTTTCCAGCAACATCGACCCGGTCTGGGTCACGCAGGCCATCGCCGAGCGCGTGGCCGAAGTCCTCGGCGATTGGGCTGCGGTCATCCTCAAATCGGCCGACTCCACCGAGCTGCGCGTGGCCTCGATTTACCACCGCGAGATGGCCTCGCTCGGACTGGCGTGGTCCTACATTTACCGGCAGCCGCTCGTGGTCGGCGAAGGCATCATCGGCCAGGTCGTCAGCACCGGCTACCCATCGCTCACGCAAAACCTCGGCGCGTCCGAAACGACCACGCAGGGTCTGGAAGGCGGCTACCACGCCGCACCGATGAAGCTTGCCTCGCTCTTGATTCTTCCTCTGCGTACGCGCCGCGAAATGCTCGGCGCGCTCGTCATCGCCGCGAACGATCCCGAGCGCGCCATGAACGACGAGAAGCTGCCGCTGGCCGAGATCCTGGCCGAGCGCGCCGCGCTGGCCATCGAAAACGCGAAGCTCTACACCGAGCAGGTCGACGCGCGCCGCAAAGTGGAGGACCTCTCGCGGCTCAAGGACGAATTCCTCTCCATCGCCTCGCACGAGCTGCGCACGCCGGTGACGTCGATCAAGGGCTACACGCAACTGGCCAAGACACTCATCCGCGAGAACGATCTCTCGACCTCGGAGGAGTACCTCGACATCGCCCTCGATCAGATCGACCGCATGTCGCGACTGATCCTCGAACTGCTCGACGTGTCGCGCATCGAGACCGGCCGCCTCGAGATTCGCCGCGAGCCGATTCCTTGGACCACGTTCGTGAACGACGTCGTGCATCGCCATCACACCGCCGTCAGCGACCGCCGTTTCCAGCTCAATCTTCCGGTCGGCCACAAGCGCGTCATCGGCGATCGCGATCGCCTCGAGCAGGTGCTCGGCAATCTGATGGAGAACGCGGTGAAGTACTCGCCCGACGGCAGCGAGATCCTCGTGACCGTCGAAGATCGCGGCGATCAGCTCGTGACCTCGGTGGCCGATCGCGGCATCGGTATCCCGACCGATGAGCTGGGACAAGTCTTCGAACGCTTCCACCGCGGCCGCCAGGTGTCGTCGACAAACTACGGCGGCCTTGGCCTCGGCCTCTACATCACCAAGCAGATCGTCGAACGCCACGGCGGCACGATCTGGGTGGAAAGCCGCGAAGGGCAAGGGACGACGTTCTCGTTCTCGCTGCCGGTGGCGGCGGTCGTCGAACAACCTCCCGCGCCGGCAACCGCGGAACCGGAGCCGGTCTCCGCCTGAATTTTCATCGCGCGCGGCCGGTTTGCGCGACGGATGCGGCGGCTCGTCCTCTCACTCGTTCTCCTCCTCCTCGCGGCTGCCCTCAACGCCCAGGACCTCCGGCTCGACTACGAGCGCGAGTCGCTCCTCGGCACGTACCGTCACTACACGCAGTACGTGAATGGATTGCCGGTGCTCGGCGGCGAAGTGATCGAGCGCGTTGCGCACGACGGCAGCGTCCGCGAGTTGCACCGCGCACTGGCGACACCGTCGCCGAAGCGCAGTCTCATTGCGAAGAGCACGGCGATCGCTTCCGCTCCGGGCGGCGAAGTGCGCGATGCGCAACTCGTCGCCGTCAACGACGGCGGTGTGGCGCGTCCGGCCTGGCGCATCGTGGTCGAAGAGAAGCCGCACGAACCGGTAGCGCACTACATCGACGCCGCGACCGGAACTCTTCTCGTGTCGAAGCCGCTCTTCGCGCAGATCACCGCGAAGGGCCGCGTTTTCGACACGAATCCTGTTGCGAAGTTGAACGATCCGTCGCTGCGCGACCAAAACGATTCCGCCGCCGCGGTGCCGGACGCCGCCTACTCGATCGTCGATCTGCTCGATCTCAATCCAACCGGCATGCTGGCCGGTCCGAATGTGCAGATCGTCGACACCGACGCGCCGAGCACGCCCCACGCCGACGCCTCGCAGCCGCTGCTCTTCGACCGCAGTCAGCCGCAGTTCGAAGAGGTCAACGTCTACTTCCAGATCGACCGCAGCCAGCGCTACATGCAGTCGCTCGGCTACACCGGCCCGCGCCGCGTCGTCGCGTACGCAATTCCGGTCGATCCGCATTCGCTCTCCGGCGCCGACAATTCGCTCTACGTCGGCAGCACCACCCCCGGCCAGGGAAAGCTCTACCTCGGCGACGGCGGCGTCGATGATGCCGAGGATGCGGACATCGTGCTGCACGAATTTTTTCATTCGGTGCAGGACTGGATCGCGCCGTCCGCATTCTTCGGGACCTCGGCCAGCCAATCGCGCGCGATGGGTGAAGGCTTCAGCGATTACTGGGCGTACTCGTCAAACTATGAACCAGGTCTCGGCAGCGGACGCGATCCGTATTGCATCGCCGACTGGGATGCGCGCTGCGCCGGCGATGACTCCGGCCAGAACTGCGGCTATCCCGTCGGTGCTGATTGTCTTCGCCGCGTCGACAGCGCGAAGACGATGAATGACTACAACAACTCCGATTTCTCAGGAACGGAACACAAGAACGGCGAGATCTGGTCGTCGGCACTGCGCGAGATTTTCGATGCGCTGGTGCGCCGCCACGGCGTCACGGACGGACGACGCACGGCGGACACGCTCGTCCTGGAGTCGATGTTTGGCGCGCCGTCGGATCCGACATACGCAACAATCGCGAAGAAGCTACTCGACGCCGATCGCGCGCTCAACGGCGGCGCGCATACGGCCACGATCTGTACCGCGTTCACGGCGCGGCTGATTCTCGGCGCGGCCGACTGCAATCCGCCGCCGCGTGGCGATGTCACGCTGTTTCAAGCACCCCGGCACGGGCTGGCCATTCCGGACGGTGTTCTCCAGATTGGACCGACGTTGGAGATCACCGACAGCCGCCTGATCGAACGTCTCTCGGTAACGGTCAGTATCGAGCATCCATCGCGAGGCGATCTGTCGATCGTGCTGATTGCGCCCGACGGCACGAGGGTCATCCTGCAAAACGCGTCGGCGGATCACACTCCATTCAGGCAGGTGACGTACGGAGTCGATACGGATCCGGTCGATCGTCTCGACGTCTTCCGCGGCCGTCCTGCCAATGGTGAATGGACACTGTCCATCGTCGATCGCCAGCGGCCGAACAGCGGAGTACTGCTCTCGTGGTCTCTCGGCATCACCTTCGCCGGAGACGCTGCCGCGACCATCCGTCCGTCCACGTTCGCGCCGCGCAAGCTCATCGCCGCGGTCGCACATGCGCCGGGCGCGCTCGGCACGGCCTGGCAGACGGACGTCCGCCTTTTTAATCGCGGTGCGGTCGCTGCCAACGTCACGGCGATCTTCACGCACGCCGGCGATGAAGGGTGGAACCACTTCGCGGCCGTGAAACTGTCGATCGCTCCGAAGCAGGTCGTCGCGCTGGACGACGTCGTCGTAGCGACGATGCGCACGAGCGGCATCGGGCAACTGGAGTTCCTCGGCGACACGGACGCGCTCATCGTCACCAGCCGCACGTACACACGCGCGAACGGCGGAACGTATGGCCAGTTCATCCCCGCGGTCTCGACGAGGGAATCGGCCGCAGTCACCGACTTGCCGCGAATCCAGTCCGACTTTCATTTTCGAACCAATATCGGATTTGCGGAAACGGCCGGCGGCAGCGGCACCGTGCGCGTGACGCTCGTCGACGGCAGCAACGGCAACATCATTTCGCAGCAGGATCTGCCGGTCCTTCCCTTTGGTCAGACGCAGCTGCCCGCCGCCGGCGCGGCGTCGCTGATGACGGCGGAACTGCGCGTCGTCAGCGGGGACGCGCGCATCGTCGCGTACAGCTCCGTCATCGACAATGACAGCGGCGATCCGATCTACGTCCCGGCTGCTGCGCCGCGTGCGGGGACGTTCGCGGCGCCTGTCATCAAGCAGCCTGGCGTGAACACGGCGTGGCAAAGCGACATCTTCGTCAGCTCGTACAGCGATAGAACGGAAAGCTTCCAACTGACCTACACCGACGCCGTAACCGGCGAACGGATCGTCAAGCAAAGCGGAGTCGGCGCGCATGAAGTTCTTGCATTCGCTGACGTCGTTGCTTCCTTCTTCGGCCGCACAGGACTTGGGTCCGTTGTCGCGGAGCTCCCCGCCACTCTCCTGGCGACCTCGCGCACCTTCACCGCCGATCGAAATGGCACATACGGCCAGTTCATCCCGCTCAGTCCCGTCGAGCCGCTCGGCGGTCCGCGCGAACTGCTCCACATCGAGACCTCTTCCGCATTCCGCACGAACCTCGGCGCGATCAACACGGGCGATGGCGATGAAGTGATCCGCTTCACGTTCTTCGACGCGGCCGGCGTCGAGCTGGCGAGCACGGATCGAACTGTCGGCCCGCTGCGAGTGGTGCAGTTTTCCGTCGAAGTCCCGATGTTCGATGCCCGCGTGGAAGTCGAAGTGATCGCGGGCAGCGGCAACGCGCTGGCGTGGGCGTCCGTCGTCGACAACACAACCGGCGATCCGATCTACGTTCCTGCTCAATAAATGGTCAGTAATGTATTCTTCGAACCCATGTCCGTGACCCAATCCGAGCCGCAAACGCTCTCCGAGGTGCCGTTCAAGGTCCTCGACGAGACGCTCCGGCAGCTTCGCAGCACTCGCAACGACATCATCCGCTACGGCGTCTGGAACACCCGCAACCTCACCGACGACGAGTTCAACCACGCGGACGACCGCAAGCTCCTCGGCTACTTCCGCCAGGACCTGTTGGAGACGCGCTTTCTCTCGAAGGGTCGCAAGATCGACCTGATCCAGCTCTGGCACTGGTTCGACGATCAGATGACCGGCACCGAGCCGATGCTCATCAACGGCGAAGAGCACTTCGTCAACGTGCAGGACAAGGATCTCGAAAAAGTCCGCAAGCGCATCTCGGAGATCCAGTCGTTCCTCCCGACGCTGCGCGGCGACGACCTCGAAGCATTCAAGCGCGTCAAGTACAAGCTGCGCCGGACGGTGCTGCGCCTGACCTACGACCTCCACCACCTCTTCAAGCGCCTCGAAAAGTACCGCAAGAATTTCGGTGGCCCGATGGCGCCGCGCGCAGACCGCATCCCGCTCGAAGCCGCCGTGGACATCCCCGAGCCGCCGCCGATCGACGAACACGATCACGACGCGGAGTGAGGTTAGTTGGTGTGGTCGGCGAGGAGTCGGACCTGATTCGCGCTTCGTGTGCCCGCCAGCTTTCGCACGAGCTTCTCATCGGCCGTAATCAGAATCTTGTCGATCCTGATCGCCAGCGCGACATAAGAAGCGTCGTACGCAGAAAGGCCAGTAGCGATCGCGAGGTCCAGCGCATCCTGCGCGAGGCTCTGATTCGAGACGGCTATGAATGGCGCCGCCGCTACCTCTTCGATGATCTCGATGGCGCGCGAAGCCGTCATTTCATCGCGGCGGACAAGCTTCCAAAGAATGTTCGCCATTTCCGAGAACAGAAGATCAGGCGCAGCGAGAGCCGTTTCCGCCGTCCGCATTGCGCGCGCGGCTTCATAGTCACCCTCAGGCACGTACCATTTGATAATGACGCTGGCATCCACTACCCACAGCGTCACCGTTCACGATCCTCCCGCAGCAACGCAGTGGTGTCTGAAAACTTCTGACCGCTGCGACGCAATTCTTCGAAAATGCGATCGGCAGCCGCCCAGGTCTTGCTCCACTCCTGAGACACCGCCTCTTCGACGATCGCCTTCAACTCGGCCTGAAGCGAACGATTTCGCTCGCTCGCTCGCCTCTTCAGCGCTTCAACTGTTTCGTTCTCAAGATCTCTTATGAGTACGTTCATGCTATCGAGCCTTCTTTGCGCCAGTGACTTGGGTGCCTGCGCTGCGTTCGGCGCTCTCGTCGAGAGTGGCTTTCACCTCTTCCTCTAACGACCGGTTGTTCTCCTTCGCCTGCTCCTCGAGCTCCTTGACCGTATCTTCATCGAGACCGCGTATGAGCACGTGTGATATCAAAATGATATCACACGTCGTAATCCTTCGATTGCCCATCGATGACGTCGATCTCCACCGTCTTCGTGACCTTGTCGGTGGTGTCGAGGACTTCCAGGCGGTAGTGGCCGGCGGCGATGTTGTTCAGCGTCATCGTGCCGGGCGGTAGCGACATGATCCCTTGCGAGAAGGGGTTCATCCCGAAGGCGGTGCCCGACGTGTCGACGAGACGGAAGCGGCGCATTGCCGTATCGCGGGAGTGCAGGTTGATCGTCCCACCCGGCGAGAAACGGACCGTCTGCTGCGACGGCGACGACATCGTGATCGTCTGTGGTGCGTAGTTGCGGGCCGACACCGTCACGCGATACGTGCCGGGCGAGAGCGGCAGCTTGACCACCTCGCTGCTGCCGAAGAAATTGCCCGAGGGGAGATCGTTGCCCTGGGCGTCGACGACGCGCGAAACGTTGACGGTCAACGCAGAGTTGTCGCGCATGTCCACTGCGCGGATGGTGATGCCGTCGCTCGGCGAGAGGCGGAACTGCACGTCTTCGGGTGCCGAATCGCCGATGATGATCTGCCGCGCGTCGTGGCCGTAGCCCGATTTATCGGCGGTGATTTGGTACGTGCCGGAGGCGATGTTCTCGATCACGAAATTGCCCGCGGCATCAGTCTGCGCGCCTCGGCCACCGAAAACTGTCGATCCCGTGGACGGACGAAGCTCCACGCTGGCGTCGGCCAGGGGACGCGTGTCGGCGGTGTCCACTACGCGGCCACGCAGCGTGACCGTCTTGATGGTGATGTCGAACGTGCCCGAGCCGTGGACTTCGTATTGGGTCGCGAACGGATTGAGACGCTCCATGTCTACCGCTTGTACCGTGTACGTCCCGTCATCGAGGCCGCTCAGCTCGTAGCGCCCGTCGGCGTCCGCGGAGGTGCTGGCGGATGTCTGGCTCTTCGCGCCGTGCGGCATGAACATCACCTGCGCATTCGGCACCGCGGCGCCGTTGCGTGTCACGCGGCCGCGGATGACGGTGCTCGATTTGAAATCGATGTCCACCTGCGCGGTGCCGCCGGGCTCCAGCTCCACCGTCTTCGGCGCGGCCGATTTGGTCGATCCGCCGAACATCGCACCGGTGCGTGCGGTGATGCGAACAGTTCCCGACGGCGCTCCTTCGATGCGGAAATTGCCGCCGCTGTCGACGGGCGCAGTGGAACTGCCCATCGGTCCGCCGCCGCCAGCGGCGTTCGCATAGACCGTGGTCTGCTCGATCTCCTGCGGCGTGAGTCCATTCACATGACCCGTGATCACGCCGCCGTTCTTGAGGATGACGCGCACGGGGCCTGATGAGGCGATGTCGACGTCGCGCACGGTGCCCGCGGTGTAGCCGGCCTTCGAAGCATTGAACGTGTAGTGGCCGGGGGCCAGACCTTCGATTGTGAATGCGCCGTTGGAGTCGCTCCGCGCGTTGCGGCCGCCATCCGAGGAGGCAGAGAGCGCTGCCACCGTCGCATCGGGAACCGGAGCTCCCGAATCCGTCACGACGAAGCCCGTGGCGCGAATGCCGGTGGACATCTGCACGTCGAGGCGCGCGTCTTTCCCGCCGGCCACCGTCACCGTCTTCTGCTGCGTGATGTAGCCGTTGCGGCTGAACGACAACGTCTTCTCGCCCGGCTCCAGTGCATCCATCGTGTACTCGCCGCTCGGATCCGTCGTGGCGCTGTTGTCGTTTCCATCGAAGCGCATCACGCGCGCGTTACCGCCCATCTGGTCGTTGCGCACGAAAACGCCCGCCAGCGGACTGCCATCCGGACCGGTCACGCGGCCGGTGAGCTTCGCGCCCGTCTCGACGTCCACCTCGACATCCGGCGCGGTTTTGCCGTCCTCCACCTCGATGTTCGGAACGCGCGCGGTCGTGTAGCCGGGCGCGTTCACGACTACCTGCGTCATGCCGGGCTTGATGCCTTCGAGGACGAAGGAGCCGTCATCGCTGGTGAACTGCTTTTGCATCGGCGGCATCATGATGGTCATGCCGCCGCCGCTGCGCGAGGTCGTCACACCGGCCATGAATGACGTCACCGGCTGGTGCGAATTCTTGTCGAGCACGTGCCCGGTGATGCGTCCGCCGGCCGGTACCTCGATGACGAGGTCCTTCGTTGGCGCCGACACCGATCGCATCTCCTGGATGAACGAATCCGGTTTCGCAACGTTCAACATCACCTGACCGGGCGTCAGATCGGTGACGCGGAACGCGCCATCCGGCCCGCTGACGGCGCTCGACATTCCGTCCTGCGAGATGCTGCGCACGTTCACGCCTTCCACGCCCGCGCCGCCGCGCGTGATGCGGCCGCTGATCTCGACGCCCGGATCGAGCACGACATCGACCGGCTTCGTCGCCGAGTCCACCTTCGTGCCGCGCACATTCTTCGCCGCATAGCCTTCCCGTTTGAAGGCGAGGTCGTAGGTCCCTTCCTTCACGCGGATCGAAAACGTGCCGTCGCTGCCGGTGCGGTAGGTGTCGTCGGTGCGCTGCTGCATGTTCGACATCACCATCCGCCGCATGCCACCCATCGGGTCGTTGGCGGACTCGATCGCCTCCACGGCCACGCCGGAGAGCGGCTTCTTGTCCTTGTCGGTGACGCGGCCGGTGACGGCCATGCCCCGAGGAATGGTGATCGTCACGCCAGTCTTTTTCTCGCCCGCGGCGAGTTTCATCGACGACGATTTGCCGCCGGGATAGCCGCGCTTCATCGCATCGACCTGGAGATCGGAGTCGATGTTCACATCGCGCAGGATGAAGTGGCCGTCGGGTGCGCTGTAGCCTTCGCCGGTGTCTCCGCGGCCAGTGAAGTTGAAGTTGAACATCTCGCCGCGCGCCGTCGGACGCGTGCTCATATGCGCCGCCGCGACCGGCCGTTTGTCTTCGTCGAGGACCGAGCCGCTGATGCGGGCGCGCGCGGTCGCATAGAGCGCTTTCTGCACGGAGTCGGCCGCCTTTACCGTTATCGACTGCGCACCGTTCATGCTGTAGCCGGGCCGCGACTGGCGCACGTCGTATGTTCCCGCGGCGAGCGGCCCGACGGTGAAGTTCCCCTTCGCGTCCGTGATCGCGTCGAGGGCCGCTTCGCGGCCGCCGAAACGCCCCGAGGGAGCGACGGCGACGCGCGCGCCAACGACCGGCAATTGCGACTTCATGTCGCGCACGCTGCCGCTGACCGTGCCGCCTTTGGCCAGCTTCAGATTCGCCGAGGCAGTCGTGTGTGCGCGCTGAGCGACGCGATTGCCGATACGCGCCGCAACCAACTCCCACTCTTTTCGCGCGTGAGCGATCGCGAACGTTCCGTCGGCGGCCGACTTTCCCGCCGGCCAGCCATCCAGAAAAATCTGCGCGTCCGCAACGGCCGTCTGTCCATCCTCGCTGACCACGCGGCCGGCGACCGGCACGCCCGCCGTCATCGAAAAGTCCGGCCCTTTCTTCGTTCCAGCCGGCCCAAGCTGCTCCTCGGTGATCGCATAGTCCGGATGAATGACGACGACGCGAAAAGCCCACTTCGATGGATCGGGCGCCGAGTAGTGCCCGTCCGCATCCGTCTTCGCCGTGAACTCCGCGCCGCCGAAAAGCGCGACGGTGGCGTTGGCGACCGGCTTGCCGCTGGCGGTGATGGTGCCGCGCACCATCGGCGCCTGCGTCAGCAACATCGCGCCGGCATCGTCGTCGGAGAGGAGCCGCACACCGGCCGGCGCGTAGCCGGCCGCATCGATGCGGATGTCGACGACCGTCTGATCCTTCGGGACGTCGATCGTGAACTTGCCGCCGGAGTCGGTCGTCACCGTCGTCAGCGGCTTCCGCTGCGGCTCGGCCGACATCAGCCGCGGTCCCTGCGCCGCGACCAGCTCCGGCGCGAAGAGAGACACCTTCGCACCGCTGACCGGCTTCCCGTCGATGTTGATGGCTACACCGGTGACGGCGGCGTGCAGCGATACGACGCATGACAACACGAACGAAACGCAGAGCAACCGGCGGATTGCAGGCATGACTTGTCCTCCAGAGTCGAACGAATGTACGACGATTAGACGAAGAATGCTGAACCGGGTTTCGACGTTTGAGCCGCACATGCCGAGAATGCCCGTTCGCGGGGAGAAGCTGCGCCAGCGCCTCGACGCGCTCGTGGCCACGTTCGACGTGACGACGATCGAACCCGATCCGCTGCAGCTCGTTCTCCGCTACTCCGATCCGCGCGATCAGGAGGTGGCGGGCCTGCTCGCCGCCGCGTTCGCGTACGGCCGTGCGGACATCGTGGTCGCGAACGTTGGTCGCGTTCTCGATCGGATGACGCCGTCGCCGTATGCGTACCTGTCCGCCTTCGATTCCGCGGAAGGCAAACGAAGATTCGCCGGCTTCACGCATCGCTTCCACAAGACGCCGGAGCTGGTGTCGCTGCTGACCTGCATCGCCGCGGCGATCCGCGAACACAAGACGCTCGGCGATCTTTTCCGAGTCGGCTACGACGACTCCGACCGCGACATCGGCCCGTCGCTGACACGCTTCGTCGACGCGCTGATCGGCGACCGCCGCACCAAAGCGCTCGACTACCTTCTGACGTCGCCCGCCAATCACTCCGCCTGCAAACGGATGAACCTTTTTCTCCGCTGGATGGTCCGCCGCACCCCGCCCGACCTCGGCATCTGGGCATTCGTCGATCCCGCGAAACTGGTCATGCCGGTCGACACGCACGTCCACCGCATCGCCACGTTCCTCGGACTGAACAATCGCAAGTCCGCCGACTGGAAGGCCGCCCGCGCGCTGACCGATCGTCTCGCGAAATTCGACAAATCCGATCCCGTCCGCTACGACTTCGCCATCTGCCGCTTAGGCATCCTCGATCTCTGCAGCCGCCGGCGGAAGAAGGAAAACTGCGACGTCTGTCTACTGCGCGATGTCTGTCGTTTTCCGGTGGTGTAGTTTTCGCTCAGAGTCTGTGAGGAAATTCCGGCGCGATTTGTCATCCAGAGCCGCCGAAGCCGGGAGTCGCGAAGCGACGGAACGGCGTAGGACGGCGAAGGAACTCAAGATGCGCAGTCCCAGCCGCAGCCCGCGTAACGCGCACGCGATTCCGGCCGAATCCCGCGTGCTTTTCCCAAGGGTTCCAACGCAGTTTGCGTAGTTCGAGATCCTTCGCCGTCCGGCGCCGTTCCGTCGCTTCGCGACTCCCGGCTTGGCGGCTCTGGATGACAGTTCCCCGTCGCTTCGGCTATTTCCCGCAACGCGATCACGGCGAGCGAAACGCCTTTTCGTAGCCGGTCATCTCCACATATCCGCGCCCGTTGACGGCGACGTTGCCGAACGAGCCGGCCGCGTCGACGGCGCCTTCCCAATACGTGACGTGCGTCGAGCTGCTCGTGACCAGTTCCTGGTCCTTCATCACCGGCTGCAAGGTCAGCGCGATGCCGAACGATGGGACGGCGATGCGCCACCCCATCGGATACGTTCCTCCCGACTTCTTCGAATGCCATGAACCTGTTGGCGTGATCGAGATCTGCTCGCGCCGAAGATGGATGACGTTCCCTTCGCTGCTGATCAGCGAGCCGGACGAGGCCGGATCGGCGGTGCCGTCCTTGCGGCGGATCTGGTAGAGCATCAGCTCGGCGTCGTTGTCGAGTTGGACGGAAAACCAGTCCCAGCCCTGCTGACTCTCGCGCAGGCCGGAGCTGCCGAACTCGTGATCCATCCATGCCGTTCCGTGACAGTTCGCGCCGTTCACGCGGCCGCGAACTTCGAGCCGCGACATCGAGTAGTAGTGCGATGCGTATCCGGGACCTTCGGCTTTGACGCTGACGCCGTTCTCGCCGTGAATAGCCGGCGCCTTGCGCGACGCCATGATGAGATCGATGGCGTCTTTGCCACCGTATCCAATGATGCGCCATGAGCCGTCCGCAAGCGTGACCGCGCGCCATCCTTCGTTGAAAACATCGAGCGTCCCCGCCGCGGCGCCTGCGGTAAACGGTGACGTTCGGTTCAGCTTCTCGTAGTAGCGGAACTCGTTCGCGGCCACGTCGGTGATCGCAAAGTGCGCGAGCGAGAGATTGCGCAGATCCCATCGCGTCTTCGGATCGGTTCCGGGAGGGACGACGCCGACGCGGAAGAACGTCAGCTCGAATCCGTAGCGTTTGCCGGCGTCCGTATCGAGATGGCCGGTGTAGTACCACCACTCGGTCTTGTAGTCGTCGTGCGTGCCGTGATCGCGCGGGAACGAATAGTCGTAGCCGGGCAGCGCGGGCTGGAACTGCTGCAGCGCCAGAAGCAACGCCAATGCGGCGCCCCGAAGCATTCGGCCATAATATTCGCTCGCCAATGGCCGAGACCCCGGTCGCAACCTCAGCACGAACGCGCTTCCGCACCGTTGCCGCGGAGGGGAGCATCCCTATCGATGCCGATGATCTCGTCGCGCTGGCGCGGCGCTACGCCGATCAGGGGATGTACGACGAAGCGATCCATCTGTACGAGATGGCGGAGAAGCTGAAGCCGGGATCGGTCGCGGTCCGCATCAACCTGGCGCGCGCGCGCGATCTCAAATCGCAGGCCGAGGCGTCGAGGTATGAGACGGTAAGGCAGGATGTGGATGCGCAGCGGGCGCGCGACGAAGTCGATGCCTCGCAGTACGTCGGTCTCGCGCAGTACTACATGGCCAAGGATCAGACTTCGAAAGCCATCGAGCTGCTCGAAATCGCCAAGCTGAAGACGCCGAACAACTATCGCCCTTACGAAATCCTCGGCCGCCTGCACTACTCGCAGGGCGAGTGGGACGCCGCGCACGAGGAGATCGTCAAGGCGCGCAAGCTCAATCCGTTCGACCGCGGTTTGGCCGAGATTTCTGGACGCGTCGAGTTCGAGCTGCGCAACTTCGAGCGCGCGATGGAGGACTTCGTCGACGCGTTTCTCCTCTCCACCGATCAGAAGGGCGAGAGTACCGAGCCGGTGCGGCGCATGATCAACACGCTCAAGCGGATGGAGAACATCGAGACGAAGGAGCTGAACGCGCGCATCAAGCAGCGCGTCGAGCAGCTCCAGCTCTGCACCGAACGCCTCGAGCTGCGCAAGGACAACCTCTTCAAAGTCGAATCGAAAAAAGGGCTGCGCGAGATCATCCAGAAGATCACGCGCGACGCCGAGACGCGCGACAACCTGATCACCATGGCCGCCGACCTGCGCGCGCTGGCCGTCTTCCAACACATTAAAGATGAGCAGCTGATCCGACTCTCCAAGTTCGCGCGCGTCGAAGTACTCGAAGAGGGCGGTTTCGTTTTCCGCGAAGACGATCGCTCGATGGATTTCTACGTCGTCAAAAATGGCCGCGTCGATATCCGCAAGGACACGCCTTTCGGTCCGCAGATCCTCGGCTCGCTCACGGAAGGGACGATCTTCGGCGAGATGAATTTCATCGACCGCACGCATCGCTCAAGTGACGCGGTGGCGGTCGTTCCGTCGAGCTGCTTCACCTTCTCCTTCAGCGCGCTCGACCAGCTCATGGACGAGGACAAACAGCTCGCTGTCGGCCTGCACTGGGCCTTCTGGCGCTCGCTCACCGAGAAAGTGCGCGATGCGAACGAGCAGCTCAAGCTCTTCTTCCAGGAGGATGCGAAAAAAGGTCAGGGCCGAAAGCGCGTCGAGGGAACGCGCGAGATGCAGCAGGTCACCGTCAAATCGGAGGACAAGGTCGACCTCTTCAAGGAGCGCGGCCTCTCCGCCGGTGAAATGAAGCTGCTGGCGACCTTTTCCAGCGAGGAGCGCTTCAGCGAAGGGTCGATGGTTTTCCGGGAAGGGGAGAAGGGCGAGAAGCTCTACATCGTCCTCGACGGCCGCGTGCGCATTTCAAAATTCATCCCCGGCGTCGGCGAGGAAGCGCTGGCCGTGCTCGACCGCGGCGACTTTTTCGGCGAGATGGCACTCATCGACGACAAGGCGCGCTCCGCGGATGCAAAAGCGCACGACGGCGACGCGACGGTGCTGTCGATCGACCGCGCGACGCTCAACGAAATCCTGTCGATGGACCCGCACGCCTCGCTGCAGTTCCTGAATCTTCTCTGTCGGATGATCAGCCGCCGCCTGCGCGAGATCAACGAGAAGATCGTGCAGTGGAAGTACATGAGCGGCGGGTTCTAAAGGCGGTCGTTTCTTCGGCGGCTCAGAGCTTCTGAAGAAATCTGCACCGTTTTGTCATCCTGAGGCTGCCGCAGGCGCGGAGCCGAAGGCGACGACGCCGGAGGGCGCCGAAGGATCTCAAACTTCCCACACTGCGTTGAATCCCAGCGGGTTCCAGCCGGAGTTGCGCATCTTGAGATCCTTCGCCGTCCTGCGCGACTCCGGCTTCGCCTACGCCGCTTCGGCGGCTCAGGATGACAAATCGCCGGCTGCTTGGGAGTAAAGCTCTTCCAGCCGCGCAATCCGCAACTCCTTCGAAAATCCCCGCACGACATGCTCGCGCGCATTCGCGGCCACGCGCGTGCGGCGCGGCTCGTCGTTCATCACCTCGGCGATCGCGCGCGCCAGCGGCTCCACTTCTTTCGCCGGAATCAGCCAGCCGACCTCGGGCGATGAAACCAGCTCCCGATTTCCGCCGCAGTCAGTCGCGATGACCGGCTTGCGCATGGCCATCGCCTCGCGGATCGTGCCGGTGATCCCAGTGCCTGCCCACGACGCATCGACAACAAGATCGCAGGATGCGAAAACGTTCGGCATGTCGTCGCGGTACTCGACCGCGGTCACGTGCGCCGCAACGCCGCGAGCATTCGCGTAGTCGTTCACTGACGCCTGCTCACTCGCATCGCGGCAGCCGATCAGCGCGAGATGCGCTTGCGGATGCGATGGAAGAATCGACGCGACCGCATCGATCAACTCCTTCCACCCTTTCCACTCCCGAACACCGACCTGCGCGATGAGAAAACGATCGCCGGCGATCCCTTTCTCGCGGCGGAACGCGCGCGCATCCCATTTGTCAGGATCGAAGCGTGCGACGTCCGTCCCGGCATAGACGACGACCACCTTCTCGGGCGGCAGTCCGCCGCTGGCAACGATCACATCCTTGATCTGCTCGCACACCGTGACCACGCGGCTGACGCGCCGTGTGCGGTACTTGATGCGGTTCCAGACGTCGAGCGGAAACGAAACGCCGCGATTGACGACGAACGCGCGCACCGGCTGGATGAACGTCGCCGCAAGCGCGAGCGAGTGCGCGACGCCTTTGTGCACGTGCACGGCGTCCGGTTTGACCTCGCGAAAGAGCTTGCCCAGTTTCCACGCACTGACGACGTCGAACTGATGACTCATCGGCAGCCCGACGAACTTCACATCCGCCTCGGCGGCCTTCGACGCCAGCACCGTATCGGGCCGGCTGACGATCGTCACGTCGTGTCCGCGTTCGCGCAGACCGGCCGCGGCCTGAAACATCTGGTGCACCGAGCCGGTGTTGAACTGGTTGAACTCGAGGATCTGGAAGATGCGCATCGGCGAGGGCGCGGATTGTAGCGGCGGTAGCGGGAAGCGCGCACTTGCTATATCGTTTCCGATCCCCGGAACTGCCTAAACTACTGACGACAATGACCGACAAACCCAAATCCGAAATCAAAGTAACCGACAGGCGCATCTTCACATCCGAGGGGGAGATTCGCGAAGAATTTCGGGGGGAGATCAAGGCGGGGGATCCGTTTGCCGCGAAACCGGCAGCTCCGCCGGCCGTGCCGAAGGAAGTTCCGGCCGAGCGGCGGCAGACTCCGAATCCGGAACCGCCTGCGAGCGGCGAGCGGCGCAACAAATCGATCGCCGACAAAGCGCAGAATCCGGGCACGCCCTTCGCTGACTTTGTCGAGCCGCTCATCGCGCAGGCGTACGTCTCGCTCGGCATGTTGCGCGATCCGTATGGCCAGAAGCCGAAGATCGACGTCGCCGCGGCGCGGCAGATGATCGAGATGGTCACCATGCTGCGGGACAAGACCGCCGGCAATCTGACGCCGGACGAAGACGATTTCCTCTCGACGCACCTCGGAGAATTGAAGCTCGCATTCGTTCAGCGAACGAAAAGCCTTACATGAAACTCCGCCCCTTCCTGCTGCTCGCCGTGTCTGTGTGCCTTGGCTCTCTGGCGGCACGCGCGGAGGATCTCGCGCCGCGCGACCTCTGGCCGCAGGCAACGTCCGCGGCCGATTCCGGCAACGTCGCGGCGGCGGCGAAGAAGACGACGCAGCTCACCGAGGTTGGCAAATCGTCCGGCATCAAGACGTATCCGGGCTATGCAGTGTCGGCCAGCGCGTTGTCGCGTCAGGCGGCCAAACAGGGAAACAAGTCCGCGGCCGAATGGGGCGCGAAAGCGGCCGATGCGCTCGATCCGATCTCGCCTGCCGTGGCGTTCATGCGCGCGGACGATGCGGTCGACTCATTGAACTGGACGAGCGCAATCACCGAAGTGTTTCGCGGATTCGGAAACATCCTCCGCAACTATCGCTCGCGGCTTCTGAGCCGCTCTGATTTTCTGATCACCCTCCTGATGGCCATCGCCCTGACGGCGGCCATCTTCGCGATCGCGCTCTTCATTCGCTACAGCCGCGCCATGACGCACGACTTCCGCGAAATTATCGGCGAGCGCATGCACGGGGGTTCCGTCTCCGTGCTCGCCTTCGCGCTGCTTTTCCTGCCGATTTTTCTCTGGCTTGGTCCGGTCTGGCTGGTCTTCTACTGGTTCATCATCTTCTTCGGCTACGCGAACCGCGGCGAGCGGATTCTGATCCTGTCGTTTTCGACGTTGATCGCTGCGGCGCCGGTCCTGCTCGATCTCACGTCGCATTGGATCGCCGGCGTCGACAGCCCGGTAGTCATGTCGGCGATCGCCAGCAGCGAACGCAGCTACCAGCCGGATGCGCTTCGCCGCATGCAGGAGCTCATCAGCATCGTTCCCGACGACGCCACGCTGCACCTCCTGATCGGCAACCTCTATTTGCAGGATGGCAACGAGCAGCAGGCTACGCAGCACTACCGCCGCTCGGCGGAGTTGCACGACTCCGCCGGTGCGCACATAAACCTCGGCAACCTGCATTTTTCGAACAACGATTTCGCGACCGCGGTGACCGAGTACAACAAAGCCGAGGGGCTTGATCCGAAACTAGCGATCGCGTTTTACGACGACTCGGTCACGCTCGGCGCATTGTCCAAGTTCGACGAGCAGGCGCAGAAACTCGATCGTGCGAACAGCCTCGACCGCTCGCGCATCGAACGCCTCACCTCGGCGCCGCCCGCGCAGAAGATCGTCTTCTACGATCCGCCGATTTCGCTGGCGTGGAGCGTGTCGTCGGACATTGCACGCCGAGGAGTGGCGCGGTCGCTCTTCGGAAACTATGCGTGGTTCGATCCCGTCGAAAGCGTCCGCAATCCGTTGACGCTCGGCGCGATTCTGACCATCCTCCTCGCCCCGCTCGTGAACGTCATCCGCCGCAAGACCGGTTACGCCGGCGCGTGCATCAAGTGCGGGCGGACGTACTGCCCGCGCTGCAAGTCGGCGGCGGAAAGCGCCACGTTCTGCACGCAATGCATCCACATCTATCTGAAGCGCGACGGCGTTTCGATGGCGACGAAGCGCGCCAAGCTCGAAGAGGTCAGCGAACATCAGGGCAGCGTGCTGAAGCGCAATCGCTTGCTGGCCACCTTTCTGCCGGGCAGCGCGCAGTTCATCGAAGGGCGCACGTGGGCCGGGACGATCGCGGCATTCCTTTTGGCATTCTTCGTTTCGCTGGCGCTGCTCTCCGGCCGTTTGGCGCCGGTGCTCGCGCCGGGTGACGCGGCGAGACTGTTTGTCCGCATCGTGGCGATTGCGATCGCGCTCATTCTCTGGATTCTCATCACGCTGCCGATTTACCGGCGGCGCGTTTCGGTCTAAGTCATGGCACTCGAAGGCACACTCAAAGATTTCAGCCTCGCGGACATCTTCCAGCTCATCGGGCTGCAGCGGAAGACCGGCGTGCTGACGTTGCGTGCGAATGACGACACCGTCACCGTGACGTTCCTCGACGGCAAAGTCGTCGGCGCAGATTCGCTGAATCATCGTCTCGAAAATCGCCTCGGCCACGTCCTGATTCGCAGCGAGCTGTTGACGCAGGATCAACTCAACCGCGCACTCGAAATCCAGAAGGAGACGCTGCAGCGCCTCGGCTTCATCCTCGTGCACTACGGGATCATTTCGGTCGACGCGCTCAAGCAGGCGCTCCAGCTCCAGATCATGCAGATTATTTTCCGGCTCTTCCGCTGGAAAGACGGCGAGTACCACTTCTCGCAGGAGACGACCATCGAGTACGACCGCGACTACGTCGTGCCGGTCAGTGCCGAGTCGATCCTGATGGAAGGCGCGCGAATGATCGACGAGTGGCCGATCATCGAGAAGCGCATTCGCTCGTACGACATGGTCTTCCGCAAGAAGCTGACGGACCAGGAGATCGTGGTCGTCGGCGCGGAAGACGCGGACGAAGTCGATTTCGACGCGTCCGATTCATCGACGCGCCGCCGCCGGCTGATCATCAGCGACAAGATCCGCATCTCGCGCGAAGAGAAGGTCATCTACGACATGGTCGACGGCACGATGACCGTGCGCGACGTGATGGAGATGTCGAAGTTCTCCGAGTTCGACACGGCCAAGGCTCTTTACGAGCTGCTCACGCGCGACCTGATCGAAGAAGTGCGCGGAAGCGCCGCAGCCGAGGTGCTGGCCGCGCAGGCCACGCCGCTGGATGAGACGGATGTCGCGGAAACGCCGGTGCCGCTGCCGCTCGTGGCCGTGCTGGCGATGCTGGCAATCCTGTCGCTGGCGACGTCGTTCCGTAATCCGCTGAACTCGTTGAACCCGCTCGGACCGGCGCAGCGTTCGTCGTCCGTCGAGGAAACGCGCAAAGCGATTTCCATTCAGCGCATCGGTCAGATCGGCGAAGCGGTCGAGGCCTACAACCTCGTCAACGGCCATCTCCCGGCGCGCCTGCAGGAGCTGACGCCGGTCTATATCTCGCCGTCGCTGCTCCACGATCCGTGGGGCCACGCATACAAATACCTCCCCCAACCGCAGCGCTACCTGGTCATCGGCTTCACGCCCGACGAAAAGCCGGACACGGACCTTTTCCTCTCGCACATGATCGAGTCAGGATCGCCCTCCGCCGCCGCGTCGAAGCCGGTCACCGGCGGCATCCAACTGCTGGATTAACGCTTCTCTCCGCCTTCTCCGCCCCTCCGCGACCTCCGCGTGAACCGTTCCCTGTAACGTTCGCGCTAAACTCCTGCCATGAAAAACGTGAAGGTTGGAATCCTCGGATCGGGCGACGTCGGCAAATCATTTGCGCGGGCGTTTGGTGCGCTGGGACATGAGGTCGTGATCGGCTCGCGGTCGCCGGAGAAGTTGAGCGACTTCGTCGGCGGCGAAGGGGATCGCGTCACCAGCGGCACGTTCGAAGAGGCGGCGCGATCGGGCGATCTGCTCGTTCTCGCGACGCACGGCATGGCCACGGAAGAAGCGCTGACCATGGCCGGCAAATCGAACTTCGACAACAAAGTGGTCATCGACGCCACAAACCCGCTCGAGTTCAGCGGCGGCGCGCCCCGCCTCGCCATCGGACACACCGACTCCCTCGGCGAGCAGATTCAGCGCTCGATTCCGAACGCGCGCGTGGTCAAGGCCTTCAACACCGTCGGCAATCCTCTTTTCTTCAAGCCAGAACTGCCGGGCGGACCGCCGGATATGTTCATCGGCGGCAACGATGCCGACGCCAAGAAACTGGTCTCGCAAGTCTGCGACGCGTTCGGCTGGGGCGTCATCGACCTCGGCGGGATCGAGGCGTCGCGCTATCTCGAGCCGATGTGCATGGCCTGGGTCGTCCACGGTGTCATCTCCGGTACGTGGCTGCACGCATTCAAGATGCTGCACAAATAAGTTCCGGATAAATCGCGCCCGTTCACCTCTTCGCAACAGCTGGCTCCGCTCCGAGGAGTAGCATTGCGCTCCGTCCGGGGCAGAGGTTTTGCAGCCCGGGCTGCCGAATCAGGAGTTTTCAACGGAGAGGTCCTTACGATGCGCAAACTCGCAGTCGCTTTCCTCTTTCTTCTCTTCGCTTCCACATCACTCAACGCACAGTACTTCGGGCGCAACAAAGTGCAGTGGGAGCACTTCGACTTCAAGGTCCTCAAGACCGAGCACTTCGACATTTATTACTACGACCGTGAAGCGGATGTAGTGAATGACGTCGGACGCCAGGCGGAGCGCTGGTACACGCGCCTCTCGCGGACGTTCAACCACACGTTCACCCGCAAGCCGATCGTCCTCTACGCGAACTCCGCCGACTTCCAGCAGACCACCACCACGCCGGAGATGATCGGCGAAGGGACGGGCGGATTCACGGATCCGTTCATGAATCGCGTGGTCCTGCCGCTGACCGGCGACTACGCGGAGAACGATCACGTCATCGGCCACGAAATGGTGCACGTCTTCCAGTTCGACATCGCCGCGGGCATCACCAGCAGCCGGCGCCGTTTCAACCTGGAGATGATGCCGCTGTGGATTGTGGAAGGAATGGCCGAGTACTTCTCGAAAGGCCGCGTCGATCCGCTGACGGCGATGTGGATTCGCGATGCCGAGGTTCACAACCGGCTGCCGACGCTGCGGCAACTCGAGCGCGATCCCTACTACTTCCCATACCGCTACGGCCAGGCATTGCTGGCATACATCGGCGGACGTTTCGGCGACGACGCGGTGGTGCGCTACTTCCTCGCGGCCGGCCTCACCAGCCCCGAGGCCGCGTTCGATCGCGCGCTTGGTGTCCCGTCGAAACAACTTTTTGCCGACTGGCAGGAATCGGCTCACGAGATGTACGGGCCGATCGTGGCCGACCGTCCCTCGCAACCCGGCACTCCGCTGATCGGCAGCAAGCAGGGAGTGCGCGGCAATCTCAACGTCGGACCGGCATACAGCCCGGACGGCAAGTACATCGCCTTCCTCTCCACGCGCGCCATCTTCGACATCGACCTCTTCCTCGCCGATGCGCAGACGGGCCAGGTCATCCGCAAACTCGCTTCGACCGACCGCAACGGACACTACGAAGCGTTGCGCTTCATCGATTCGGCCGGCAGTTGGTCCGCCGATTCGAAGCGCCTCGCTTTCGTCACGTTCGAAAAGGGCGACAACTACCTCGGCATCGTCGACGTCGACTCGCGCAATTTCAAGAGCGTCCGCGTACCGGGCATCGACGCCATCACGAACGTGGCATGGTCGCCGGACAACCGCACCATCGTCATCGCCGGACAAGCCACCGGCGTCTCCGACCTCTTCCTTTTCGATACGGAAACGAAAGAAGTTCACCGCCTGACCAACGACAAGTTCGCGGACATGCAGCCGGCCTTCTCGCCGGACGGCAAGACGATCGCGTTCGTTTCCGACCGCGGCTCAGGTCCGGAAGCAAATCTGGAGAACCTGTACTTCGAAGGGACGCGCATCTCCACGATCGACATCGCAAGCGGCGCGATCAAGAACCTGCCGTTGTTCGCGAACGCCAAGAACATCAACCCGGCGTACGGACCGGACGGCAGCATCTACTTCATCGCCAATCCCGAGGGGATGGCCGACATCTACCGTTACTCGCCGGACGGACGCGTAAGCCGAATCACGCGTGTGCAGACCGGCGTCTCCGGCATCACCGAGCTGGCGCCGGCCCTTTCGGTGGCCACGCGCACGGGCGACATCGCCTTCTCGCTTTACGAGAACGACAACTACAACATCTACAAGCTCCCGGCGAACCCGCCGTCGCTTGCGGTTGCGACGACGAATACGGCGCCGTCGAGCGCGCGGGCCGGTCAGCTTCCGCCGCTGCGCGGCACCGGCTCGACGATCACCGCGTATCTGCAGAAACCTGAAGAGGGACTGCTGCCCGCCAGCACGACCTTCACGGAGGCGTCGTATCGGCCGAACATGCACATCGCCTACCTCGGGCCTCCGACCATCGGCGTCGGCGTCAGCTCGTTCGGCACTGGCGTCGGTGGCAGCATCAGCGCCTACTACAGCGACATCCTCGGCTATCACAACATCGGCGTTACGTTCCAGGGCGGCGGCAGCTCGGGCGTCGGCACCATCGGCGATCAGCTCGCGGGCGAGGTTTTCTATCTCAATCAGCGGCACCGCTTGAACTGGGGGGTCGACACGACGCACCTTCCATACGTCAGCGCGTTTACGACTTCCGGCCAGGCGGCGATCACGATTAATGGCCAGCGGGTCATCGCAGACGCGATACAGCAGACCCGTCAAATCCAGCGTTTCGACGACGTTTCCGGCGTCGTCCAGTATCCGTTCAGCCAGACCCGCCGCATCGAATTCACCGGCGGATTCCAGCACCAGTCGCTGAAGGAAGAAACCGAAACGGCGTACTTCGTCGGCAACACCCTCGTCGCAGACGAGACGGTGCGCTCGCCGTTCGACTTTTCGCTGAGCCTCGGCCACGCCGCCACGGCGTTTGTCGGCGACAGTTCCGTCTTCGGATTCCTTTCACCGGTACGTGGTACGCGTTACCGCTACGAACTGTCCGGGTTTTCCGGCGATCTGAAGTTCCAGACTGCGTTGGCCGACTATCGGAAGTACTTCTTCTTCAATCCCGTCACGGTCGCGGTGCGCGGCATCTACTACGGCCGTTTTGGCACCGACTCGGAGAGCGGAAGAATTTCGCCGCTCTACATCGGACAGGACTCGCTGATCCACGGCTACGACATCAACTCGATCGGTCCCGAAGAGTGCGTGCGCGTGCAGGGCTCGACCGCCTGTCCGGTGTTCGACCGCCTGGTCGGTTCGAAGATCGGCGTCGCGAATCTCGAAGTGCGCGTGCCGGTGGTCGGCACGAAGCAGTTCGGCCTCATCAGCGGCTTCGTTCCGACGGAGCTGTTCGGCTTCGTCGACGCCGGCGGGGCGTGGAGCAGCAATCAGCATCTCGATGTCCGTTTCTCTCGCAACAACTCGACGGACCGCGTGCCGGTTGTCAGCGCCGGCGCAGGCGTTCGCCTCCTGCTCGCGTATATCCCGCTCGAGTTCTATGCCGCGAAACCATTCCAGCGCCCGACGCAGGGTTGGGTGACCGGCTTCAACATCATTGCGGGCTGGTAGTGGCAGTCAATCCCTCCGAGTTCGAGCGCCTCGTCGAAGAGGCGCTCGACTCGCTGCCCGAGCGATTCGCATCGCTGCTCGATAACGTGGTGGTCGTCGTCGAGGAAGAGCCGAGCGCCTCGGATCTCGACGTTCTGCATGACGACGATCACGGCCACGGCCACGGCGAGCTCCTCGGCCTCTATCGCGGGACGCCGATGACGCGACGGAGTTACGACGCCTTCCGCATGCCCGACCAGATCGCAATCTTCCGCGGGCCGATCCTCCGCGTCAGCCGCACCCGCGATGAAGCGCATCGCCAGATTCGCGAGACAGTGATCCACGAGCTGGGACACTACTTCGGGCTCAGCGATGAGGAGATGGTGTTCTAAGTTTTCACGGCAGGATGTGAATCAACGTCTCGCGCTTGTACGTTTGCTTCGCGATCGTGTCGTTCACAGTCAGCTTCACGTTGTAATCGCCCGGCGGGAGCGGCGTCACATCGATCGTGCTCCCGATTCCGAAGTGTCCTCTCATGCCTTTGAGCGGCGTCGCCTCGGCTACCACGGGTGTTCCCGGAATCGATTTCGCGCTGCCTTCGATCTCGACTTTCGTCGTGACGTGCGGCGCGCCGTCCGCGCCGAGCGCGGGATTGCGAAGTTCGGTGAACAGCCACACTTCGTCGCTTCGTTTGAACGACGCTCCCGGCTTCGGCACGACCTTCGTGCCGCCGAAGGCGAATGGATCGAGCGGCGCTTGCGCGGCCGGCAGGATGTGAACGTCGGAGGAGACGATGACGCGCGAGATGCCGCTGCTCGTCGCAGTCAGAGGCTCGGGATCGAACTCGATGCGCGTGAGGCCGATGACGTCGTTGCGCCGCGCGAGGCCAAACGTTCCTCGGCTCTTTCGCAGCGGCAGCGTGAGCGTACGTTCGAGGAAGAGATCGCCGTTCGATGCGAGCACCGTCTGCGGCTCGTTGAACGTCGCGATCGTCTTCCCGTTCTCGTCCGTCACCAATCCGAAGAATGTGATGCGTTCGCCACTCTTCACCGAGGCTGCGTTTGACGGCGCGATCTGCAGCGCCATGAATGGCATCCCGTCCGCCGCGACAAACTCGCCCCACGCCGATTTCAGATCCGTCGACGACGGCGCGTAGTGCTCGATGACCTCGCGATACTTCGGAGTGAGCATTGCTCGCGCTGACGCATCGAACGCGCGCCGGGCCGTGAGCGTGTCATTGGCCCGCTCCGCATCGATCAGCGTCTTCGGATCGCGATTCGCCTGGGCGAACGCGGACGTGGCGACGATCAGCAGAAGGGGAAGGGCGGCGCGCATAACGCCATTATCGCGAATCCGGAACTCACGCCGCCGCGTTCGTGGCCTGATCGGACGTGATGCGTCCGTCGTGGATCTCCACCACCCGACTCGCACGGCGGGCCAGCGCGGGGTCGTGCGTGATGATCACGAGCGTGCGGCCTTGCTGCCAGAGGTCGGTGAATATGGACATGATGTCGCCGCCGGCGGAGGAGTCGAGGTTGCCGGTGGGCTCGTCGGCGAGGACGATGTCCGGCTCCATCGCCAGCGCGCGGGCGATGGCGACGCGTTGCATCTGGCCGCCGGAAAGCTCGGTCGGTTTGTGGTCGAGACGATCGCCGAGGCCGACGCGGTCGAGAAGTTCGGAGGCGCGTTCGCGGCGTTCGTGCGGTTTCACGCCGCCAAAGAGCATCGGCAGTTCGACGTTTTCGAGCGCGGTGATGTGCGGCAGAAGGTTGAAGGCCTGGAAGACGAATCCGACGCGGCGATTGCGGATCTCCGCCAGCTCGTCGCGCGTCACGCCGGAAACGGCCTGTCCGCCGATTTCGTAGACGCCGGAGGTCGGCGTATCGAGGCAGCCGACGAGATTCATCAGCGTCGATTTGCCGGAGCCGGACGGGCCGACGATCGCCACCATCTCCCCCTTTTCGATCTCGAGGTTGATGCCCTTCAGCGCTTCGACCTTCACCTTGCCGGTGTCGTAGACCTTGCGGATTTCGTCCATCCGGATGATCAGTTCATTTGCCATTGCGGGTCTCCTATTCATACCGCAGCGTGGATGCGGGATCGACGCTGGCGGCGCGGCGCGCGGGGAAGTAGCCGGCGGCGAGGCCGATCATGCCGAGGATCAGCGACGTGGCCACGCCGATCTGCGGCGAGAGAGTGGGCCGGCCGAGGAACGACATCACGCGATTGTTTTCAATGGGAACGAAACTCGTCAGCGACACGAGCAGCGTGGCGATGATGATGCCGAGCGCGCCGCCGATGAAGGTGTAGACGAGCGCTTCGAGCACGAACGGCGCAATGATCCAGCGCTGCTTTGCGCCGAGGGCCATCTTCACTCCGATCTCGCGCGTGCGCTCCTTCACGACCGCGTACATGATGTTCGCCACGCCGACGCCGCCGATCAGCAGCGTCAACGCGCCGACGATGCCGAGGAAAAGCTGGATGCCGATGGTGATGTTGCCGGTGGTCTTCGAGCTCTTGACCATGTCCCACGTCGACAGCGCGCGATCGTCGCTCGGGTCGTAGCGATACTTGCCGCCGAGGAGTTCGTTCACTTTTTTCAGCGCGGCCTTCATGTCTTCCGGCTTCTGCGTCTCGATCACCATCACGCTGAGCCGGTCGCGCCCGTACTGCGCTTTGAACGTGGTGATCGGAATGACGGCGTGGTTGCCGTCGGGGCCACCGTAGACGCCCATCTGCGTTTTCTTCTGCATCACGCCGATGACGGTGTACGGCGCGTTGTTGAGCAGCAGCGTTTTTCCGACCGGCTGCTCGTCGCCAAAGATGTCCTTGGCCAGATCATTGCCGAGGAAGATGACACGCCGCCGCTGCGCCTCATCCTCGGCATTCAGAAAGCGTCCGCCGTCCTGCGCGTAATGCTTGCGGTCTTCGCCGAAGATGTAGTTCACGCCGAGGATGCGTCCATTCTTGGTCTTGCGTCCGTAGGTCATGGCGTTGCGGCCCGAGGTCAACTCGCCGTGTACCGCTTTCAGTTCGGGCATGCGCTCGCGAATGAAATCGACGTCGTCGATGCGCAACCGGATCGGACGGCCGGGTGGCATCCCTTTCCACGCCTTCGTCGTCTCGCTCGGCCACATCACGGCCAGGTTCTCGCCCGTGGAGCGGCGGTTCTTGTCGAGCTGCAGCTTCAGCCCTTCGCCGAACGCGAGCAGCAGCAGGATTGCGACCGTGCCCCACGCGATCGAGGCGATCGTCAGATACGCGCGCTTCTTCTGCAGCCGCGACGACGTGGCGAAGAGATTGAGGATGACGTGCAGGTCGTTCTTCATAGCTTCATCGCAACCACGGGATCGAGTCTCGCCGCGTCGCGCGCGGGGAAGTAGCCGGCGATAAGGCCGACGATTCCGAGCGCGAGCGACGTCAGGATTGCCACGAGCGGCGAGACGACCGGATCGCCGACGTACTGGCTGAGTCCGAGTTTCGGGAAGACCGCGCAGACGGAGAGCGCGATGGCGAAGCCGATCGCGCCGCCGAGGAACGTGACCAGCATCGTCTCGATGAGGAACTGCCCGAGGATGTAACGCTGCTTCGCGCCGAGGGCCATTTTGATACCGATCTCGCGCGTGCGCTCTTCGACCACGACGTTCATGATGTTGGAGACGCCAATGCCGCCGACGACGAGCGTGAGCACGCCGATGATGCCGAGGAAGGCGTTGAATGCGAGCATGAAGACGTCGAAGAATTTGAACTGCTCGGTGGTGTCCCAAACGCCGAGCGCTTCTTTGTCATCGGCGTTGAAGCGCAACCGTTTCCCGAGCGCCGCACTCACCCGCTTCACGACCTGCTTCGTATCGTCCGCGTTTGCGGCCTGGAAGACGAAGTTGTCGACGTACTTGTTTCCGGTGAGCGCGCGGAAGGTCGTTGACGGGATGAACATCTTCTGATCGTCGGGCCCGCTGTAATTCGAGTCCTGATCTTTTTCCGCCAGCACGCCGACCACGAGGAACGGCGATTGATTAACATTGATCATCTTCCCGACCGCGGGCGAAGCGCCGAATAGATCTTTGGCTAGGCTGTTGCCGAGGAACGCAGTGCGCCGCTGCTCGTTGTAATCGACCGCGTCGATGAAGCGGCCGCCCATCTGCGGAATCATGTTGCGCATCGCGCCGAACTCGGGAACGACGCCGGACGTGTCGACGGAAAGCGTCTTCGTTCCGTAGACGACTTTCATGTTGTTCGAATACTCGCCGGAGACCGCTTTCAATCCCGGCACATTGCCGCGGATCGCGGTGAGGTCGTCCTCGCGAATGCGGATGCGCCGTCCTTTGCCGAGGCCTTCGTATGGAATCGAGGTGAGTCCGGGCCAGGCGATGACGATGCGGTCGCCGAGGCCGGCCGTCGACTTGATCAGCTGTTTGTGCAGGCCCGTTCCGAACGCAAGCATGAGGCTGATCGCGACCGTGCCCCAGACGATTCCGAAGATCGTAAGGAACGTGCGCAGCTTCTCCGCTTTGAGATCGCGGGCGAGTTGTTTGAGGACGTCTTTCATTGGAGCCTACGAGATTTCTTTCGGCGGCCGCTCCACGAGCTTCTGACCCTTCGTCAATCCCGACACCACTTCGACATTCAGTCCATCCGAGATGCCGGTCTTGATGTCGAGCTTCTTCGGATTTTTCGGATCGCTGCCCGGAACTTCGACCGTCGCTTTCTTGCCGCCGTCGCCAAACGTGACGAGGCGCTCGGGGATGACCAGCACGTCCTTCTTCTCGCGGATGATGACGTCCGCATTCGCCGAGTAGCCGGCGCGGAGCGTGATCTTGCTCGGCTCGAGCTCGACTTCGACGTCGAACAACGTTGCGCCTTCTTTCTGCTGCGCCTGCGGTGCGATGCGCGAGACGCGTCCGGTGACGACGTCGGTCGGCAGGGCGCCGACTTTGATGCGCGTGGTCATGCCGACGGAGAGTTTGCCGACATCGATCTCGTCCACTGTTCCCTTGAAAATCAAATCGCGCATGTCGGCGACGGTCGCCATCTCGGTGCCCGGCTGATACGACGTCAGCGGGACGATCGGATCGCCGGGATTGACGGTACGCGTGAGAATCGTTCCCGCTGCCGGTGCGCGAATGATCGACTCCGTTCCCGAAACCGTGAGCCGTCCCTTGCGAGTCAAATCGCGATTCTGCTCGGCCTTGGTCATCGCCACGCGCGCGAGGTCGTACGACTCTTTCTTCGCCTCGACGTCAGTCTTCGGCAGCACACCCGACTTCGAGAGCTGCAACGACCGCTGGTAGTCGCCCTCGGCTTTCCGGAACGACGCGGCCGCCGATTCGACCTGGCGATCGACCTCCGTCACTTCCATCGGCGTCGGATCGGGCGCGATCTCGAACAGCGGATCGCCGGCGTTGACGGTGTCGCCAACCTGCACGAGCGCCCGCTTCACGATCCCCGAGATCTTCGATTTCACCGAGAACTTCTGCCTCGGCTGAATCTGTCCGACGGCGACGGCTTTCTCGACGATCGAGCCCTGCGTGACCTCGACCTCTTTGAAGCCGCCATCACCCTTCTTGCCGCTGCGCGTCCACGCGTATACGCCGGCGCTGACGCCCGCCAGCACAACCAGTATGAACAACGTTTTCCATAGCTTCCGCATGCAGTTTCTCCGAGTTGCTCGAGGCTTGTACGGAGAATTAGACGCCGGGTTAACACCGAAGTTGGGTGGAGGGAAAACTGTCATCCAGAGCCGCCAAGCCGGGAGTCGCGAAGCGATGGAACGGCGAAGGACGGCGACGGATCTTAAGTTACGCGAGCTGCGTTGGAACCCTCTGGAAAGTACGCGGGCTCCGACTGGGACCGCGCGCGCGTTACGCGGGCTGCGGCTGGGACTGCGCATCTTGAGTTCCTTCGCCGTCCTCCGCCGTTCCGTCGCTTCGCGACTCCCGGCTGCGGCGGCTCTGGATGACAAATCGTCCCGAACCTTTCTTCACAACCTCTGAGCTAGTATTTCGCGCCCACAGGCGCCTTTCCTCTCGCATGAACATCTTTCAAGTCGACGATTCCGGACTCCTCTTCATCTCGCCTGCGATCAGCGATTGGGAGAGTGTTGCCAGCCACGGTATCGATGTGGTGATCGATATGGAGGGTGGCCTGGACGAGTGCATCCCCACCGCTCCTGCGTCGTGCCTTTACGTCTACTTTCCGATCTACGACGAAGAACTGCCGGACCTTGCCCGTCTCGAGGCGGTCGCGCTCTTCGGCGCGCATCTCGTCCGGAGCGGACATCGCGTCCTTTCGCATTGCGGGATGGGCTTCAACCGCTCTGCGCTTGTGGCAAGTCTCATCCTTCACAAGCTCGGATTGGACGGGCCGGACATCGTTGAACGCCTGCGCGCGCGCCGGCCCGGAGCGTTGTTCAACGAGGTCTTCGCAAGCTACGTCAGCTCGCTCTCGGTCTCCGGGACGTGAGAAACGTTCGCGCTCCGGAGTCGTCCTATGCTCATGTCCATGTCTCTGCTCCGGAAGATCTTCGCCCGTGCAACGGCTGTCATCGCTTTTGGTTTGCTGCTTCTCCCGCTGCATGCGTTTGCGCAGTCCCGACGAGGAGGCGCGCGATCCGGTCCCGGCACCGGCGATCCCTACGAACGTCTGGTTCCGTGGCACTTCCTCGAAAAGAGCGGACCGTTGCTCGACGCTCCGCTCGTCCTGTACTGGTTGCCGGCGTCGTCGAAGGAAACCGAACGTTCTCCGCTGCTGAATTCAGAGGAGCTCGTGCGCGACGCGGACCGCTGCCTTAGCTTCGAGATCGTTCTTCCGGAGGATCGCGTGACGATCGAGAAATTCGGGGAGACGGGAAAACTTCCGGCGGCCGTCCTTGCCGACGCAAAGGGCATCGTTCTTCGCCGAGTCGAGAGTGTCGGTGGCCGCCTGCCTATCGCTTCGGTGGAGAAGATGGTGCGGGACGAGTTCGACAGCCGAGGGGAAGCGGTGTACGTGATGATGAAGGAGGCAAAGAATCGTGTCGTCACGGGCGACAAACCAGGCGCGATCGATCTGTACAAGAAGTTGTGGGACGAACGCTGTCTCGTTCCGACCGCGGGCACGGAAGCCCGTCAGGCGCTGAAGAACCTCGGCGTGATCGTCGTCGAACCGCCGGCGCACATCGCGGCCGATCCAAATCTGACGATCGCGCCCGCCAAGCCGGCTGCCGCCAAGCCAAAGCCGCCCGCCGATCACTAACGCAGGCCTCCATCGGATCTGTCCGCTTAAATCATTTCGAAGACAAAGACGTGACGAACCGGTCAAAAAGGGGTACGCTTTTTTCCGTCACGCAGAGCACGACCTCAGGAGGTTAGCGAATGACTCAGCTTGAAACCCTCACGGTCATCGGTGTCATCGTTCTGGCGATCCTGGTCTGGGCTTACTTCCGGATGCGCAGCAAGGACCATGTCGAACAGGTCCTGGCGAAGTACAAAGCATCGGCCCGCGTCTGCAGCCGGGCGTGCCTGCTCGAAGGGATGGAACAGATCCCGGTGGCGCTGGCGCTGACCGCGGATGCGATCAATTACGAGAATCGCGATCTGCAGGCATCGATCGATCTGGCCGTCATCGAGGAAGTCGAGTACGACGACGAGACGGCGACCGGACACACGGTGGCCGGCAAGGTACTGCGCCTGCGCGCGCATAACCACGCCTTCGAGTTCATGCTCGATCTTCCGTCGGCCAAACAGTGGGAGACGGCGCTGCCGGCGCGCCGCATCGATCGCGCAAAAGCGGTCTGACGGAATCGCGCTCGCCGCGAAGCAGTTGTGAGGAGTTCCTCGTCGGGGTGTGGCGCAGTCTGGTAGCGCACCTGCTTTGGGAGCAGGGGGTCGGAGGTTCGAATCCTCTCGCCCCGACCAAATTTTTCCTTCCGCTCTTCTGTCCTCGTAGCTCAGTCGGATAGAGCAACAGCCTTCTAAGCTGTGGGTCGCAGGTTCGATCCCTGCCGGGGACACCAGGCGGGCACGGCCCGCGGCGTTGGTTGGCCTAGCCTCCGCCAACAGTGCTTGATCCAACTAGATCTTCGTAGAGGCTAGGCCGTGAAACCAGCGCGTCAACTTCAGAACGAGCCGCGATTCGCGTTGTTGTCGCCGCGGAAATCGTTTCCGCTTTCCTGCCGCGACTGCGGCGACGGATTGCGATTCGACTCCTCGAACGTGCCGCGGTCGCTGCCGTGGCCGATGTAATTCTGACGCTCGGTGTCCATCGAGCCGGTGTTGCCGGCGATGCCCGGCTGGCGCGTGCGTCCGCGGCTGTGGCCACCTTCGCGGCCGATCGCCGACATGTGGGCGCGGTCGCGGCTCACTGCCTCGCCGCCTTTCCGCCCTGCTACGCGCGCTTCATCGGATGTGAATTCGTGAGCGGTCCCTTTTGCATGGGCTGCCCGCCCGCCTTTGCTTGCAATCTCACGCTGTTTGCTCGCATCCATCGATGCAAAACCGCGTTTGCTTGTATTCGCCATGAGAGTCTCCTTCGCGTTGAAAATCGATACCGCAAGAACTGCGTAACGACATGCGTGAGGCGAGCTAATCGGCTTCACGAACTGTGCCAGTGAACTCCGCAATAACTCGCTGTCGCGGCGAGATGACGCTCCCGGGAATTGACGATGTACGATCCGCATTCTGCGCTGTGCATTTGGCACCACGGTTCCGCCACGGAGAGATGGGTGAGTGGCTGAAACCAACGGTTTGCTAAACCGTCGTAGGGCCTAAAGCTCTACCGAGGGTTCGAATCCCTCTCTCTCCGCCAGCGGGCGCGGCGCAACCAGCGCGCGAATCCTGACGCGACCGCGAAGCGGAAGACGTCAGGATCTCCGGTAATACCGCGCGGTTCTTGCCATCCTCACTGCTTCTCAAACGACATTCAGCGCGGTGCCACCGGAGATCCCGACGTCCGATGGCGTCAGGATGGGGTCGAGTCTCCATCGCTATACTCGGCGCGTATGAGTCTTCGTTTCGCCGCCGTCATCCTCCTCCTCTCCACACCGACCGCGTTCGCCGTGCCTCCCGTCGATCGCGCCGCCATGGCGGCCAAGGTTCGCGCCGAATTTCTCCACTCGTGGAAGGCCTACGAGCAATACGCGTGGGGCCACGACGAACTTCGCCCGCTCACGAAACAGCCGCGCGATTGGTACGGCCAGTCGCTGCTGATGACTCCCGTCGATTCGCTCGACACGCTCATCCTGATGGGCTTCGACGACGAAGCGAAGAAGGCGCAGATGCTGATCGTCGATCGCCTCTCCTTCGATAAAGACATCGACGTGAAGGTGTTCGAGGTGACCATCCGCCTCATCGGCGGTCTCCTCTCCGGCTATCAACTCACCGGCGACGCCCGCCTTCTCCATCTCGCCGACGACCTCGGCACCCGCCTTCTGCCCGCGTTCAACACGCCCACCGGCATGCCGTACATGTTCGTCAACCTGCGCACCGGCAAGACTTCCGGCGCACGCTCCAACCCCGCGGAGATCGGCACGCTCATCCTCGAATTCGGAACGCTGAGCAAGCTGACGAACAAGCCGGTCTACTTCGAAAAAGCGAAGCGCGCCATCGTGGAGTTGTACAAGCGGCGCTCGAAGATCGATCTTGTCGGCGAAGAGATCGACGTCGAGACCGGCGCCTGGGTCGGGAAGGCCAGTCACGTCGGCGGCGGCATCGATTCGTATTACGAGTACCTGCTGAAGTGCTCGCGGCTATTCGGCGATAAAGACTGCGAATCGATGTGGAAGACCAGCATCGCCGCGCTGAACAAACATCTCGCCGACGAAGCGCCGTCCGGCCTCTGGTATGGCGAAGTGGATATGGAAACCGGCAAGCGCACCGTATCCGAATTCGGCGCGCTGCACGCGTTCCTGCCCGCCGTGCTGGTGATGGGCGGCGACGTCAAACGCGGACGCCGCCTCGAAGAATCGTGCTTCCGCATGTGGACGCTGCGCGGCATCGAGCCCGAAGTGCTCGACTACCGCACGATGACCATCAAGGCGGCCGGCTATCAACTCCGCCCCGAGATCATCGAATCGGCGTACTACCTCCACCACGCCACCCACGACGATCGCTATCTGATGATGGGCCAGACCTTCTTCGATGCGATCGTCGCCCATTGCCGCACCGAAGCCGGTTACACGACGCTCAAGAGCGTGGTGACGATGGAGAAGAGCGACCTGATGCCGAGCTACTTCCTCGCCGAGACGTTGAAGTACCTCTACCTCCTCTTCGCGCCGGAATCCGCGCTCGATCTGAACAAGGTCGTCTTCAACACCGAGGCACATCCGCTCCGGCGGACGTGGTGACCGCGCGGTGGGTTGGTTGGCCGGCATCAGCCACGTGTCGAATTCACGTTGCCGTTGATCGCTGCACCTAGGGCCCGGTCGCGCGCGGAGGCGCGCTGTCACAATGCAGCCCCGCGCTTTGCGCGGGGTTTTCGGTCGTGACGACAATTCGTGGCCGCGGAGGCGGCCACTAAAAGGTCTCGGCAGACTGGTGACGGCCGCCTCCGCGGCCGAGACTTCCGCCCGTGCCCGTGCACCCAGCGCAGAGCGCGGGGCTGCATTGTGACGGCGCGCCTCCGCGCGCGCGACGCAACCGTCAATCAGCCAACGTTCGACTTCTTGCGCCGTTTCCGACGCAGCAACGCGATCCCTCCCGCAAACAGCGCGATGCCGCCAACGATCCCTGCCGCTTTCCAAGCCAGCTTCGGAACATCGAGCGTCGCGGCGTCATCCGGATAGCGCCGTTCGGGGAGTTCGCCTGCCGCTTCGTTGCGAAGAGCCATCTCCAGCACCTGCGCGAGGTGAAGCGCTTCGCGATTCGTTCCTTGCGCGATCTGTTCGCGGCAACTGAAGCCGTCGGCGATGATGATCGTTTCGCGCGACGCTTCGCGCACTGCGGGCAACAACACGCGTTCGCCGACGCGCATCGACAGTTCGTATTTGTCGGGCTCGAAGCCGAAGGCGCCGGCCATGCCGCAGCAGCCGGAGTCGGGTTGATCGACTTCGAGTCCGAGCTTCTTCAGAATTTTTTCTTCGTCGTCGAAGTGGAGGATCGCTTTGTGATGGCAGTGCGATTGGACGAGCACTTTGCCTTTCAGTTTCGGCAAATCAATCCCTTCATCCAACAGGAATTCGGGCAGCGTCTTCACGGCCTTCGATAGGCGCATCGCGTCCACATCGCCGGCGAAGAGATTCGGCAGCTCGTCGCGGAAAACGGAGACGCAGCTCGGCTCGAGGCCGACGATCGGGATACCCGCGTCAAGTTCCGGCTTGAGCGCTTCCATCGTTTCGCGCAAGAGAGTTTTGGCCATGCCGAGGAAGCCCCAGTCGTAGAGAGGACGTCCGCAGCAGAGGCGTTTGCGCGGGATGATCACTTCGTAGCCCGCGGCTTCGAGCACATCGGCTGCCGCATTCGCTGTCGCGGGATGGAAGTGATTGTTGAATGTGTCCGGCCAGAGCACGACCTTCTTCGTCTTCGAAACGGACGGCCGCTTTTTGAACTGCTCGACGAATGTCGTCTTCGCGAAGCGCGGCATTGTCCGCTGCTTCGCCACGCCGCCGAGCGTTTTGAAAATCGGCAGCGACATCACCGCGTTCGCAATCGCCGGCGCGATCTGCGCCATGCCCGCCCACCAGTAGATCCATCCCATCGAATACGCCGCGACCGGCCGCAGCTTCCGCGCGTAGTAGTGCGACAGAAACTCGGCCTTGTACGTGGCCATGTCGACGTTGACGGGGCAATCGCCTTTGCATCCTTTGCAGGCGAGGCAGAGATCGAGCGAGTCTTTGACCGCCTCGTTGTTCCAATTCGCGGGAATGACTTTCCCCTCGAACATCTCGAACAGCAGCCGAGCGCGCCCTCTCGTGGAGTGCTCCTCCTCGCGCGTGACCATGAAACTCGGGCACATCGTGCCGCCGTCCATGCGCCGGCATTTGCCGACGCCGACACAGCGACCGACTGCACGGTCGATGCGGCCGCCGTCATCGGGAAAATGAAAGTGCGTCTCCGGCGACCATTGATCGAAGTCGGCGCCGAGGCGGAGGTTTTCCGTAGGGTGATACGGCATCACCACCTTGCCGGGATTCATCTTCCACTCCGAATCCCACAGCGACTTGAACTCGTTGAAGGCGTTGATCAGCTCCGGCCCGAACATCTTCGGCAGCAGATCCGCCCGCGACTGGCCGTCGCCGTGTTCGCCGGAGAGTGAGCCGTTGTACTTGATGCAGAGATCCGCCGCTTCATCGAGATACGCGCGGAACTTCGCGATGCCGGCAGCCGATTCGAGATCGAAATTGTTGCGCGTGTGGACGCAGGCCTGGCCGAAATGGCCGTAGAGATCGCCGGTGTAGTTGTATTTGTTCAGCAGCGTGCGCAGCTCGCGAAGGTACTTTCCGAGGTGCTTCGGATCGACGGCCGAGTCTTCCCACCCTTCCCAAGTGTGGCCTTTGCCGGGTACGAACGCCGTTGCGCCGAGGCCCGACTCGCGGATGGCCCAGACGCTCTTTTCTTCTTTTTTGTCGTCGTAGAGACGGTGCGATGTTTTGAAGGGCGCTGAGGCCAGCGACGCGATCATCGTCCGCGCGTAACCGTCCGAGGCTTCCTTCGTCTCGCCGCCGAATTCGACGAGCAGCCACCCTTTGCCGGGCGGAAGCAAGTCGATCTTGTCGACGTTCAGCCCTTTCGCTTTCATGTCTGCGATGAGACGGTCGTCGATCCCCTCCAGTCCGATCGGTTTGAATTCGAGCAGGCGCGGAACGTCGTCAGCCGCTTCGTAGATGTCGTCATAGCCGAGGACGACGAGCGTGCGCGACGGAGGCGAGTAGACCAACTTGCATTTCGCTTCGAGCACGACCACGCAAGTGCACTCGCTGCCGACCAGTGCCTGCGCCACGTTGAAGCCGTTTTCGGGGAGGAGCGCGTCGAGGTTGTAGCCGGAAACGCGCCGCGGGATCTTCGGATACTTGGCGCGAATGAGATCACCGTATTTGTCGCGGATGCGCTTCATCCCCGCGTAGATCTCGCCTCTTCTCCCACCCTCGGCGATGATCGCTTCGAGCTCACTTTCGGTAGTCGGACCGACGCGCATGCGCACGCCGTCGTACGTGACGATCTCCAGTTCCTCGATGTTGTCGACCGTCTTGCCGGCCATCAACCCGTGTACGCCGCAGGAGTTGTTGCCGATCATCCCGCCGAGCGTGCAGTGCGTGTGCGTGGCGGGATCGGGACCGAACGTGAGCGTGTGTTTCTCGGCTGCGTTGCGAAGGTCGTCGAGGATGATGCCCGGCTCGATGATGGCGAACTTCGCGCCGGCATTCAGCTCGCGGATGTTGTGCATGTACTTCGAGAAGTCGAGGATCACCGCCACGTTGCAGCACTGCCCCGCCAGCGACGTCCCGCCGCCACGCGCCAGGATCGGCGCGCCATGCTTGCGCGCGAGTGCCACGGTGGCGACGACGTCGTCCGCGTCGCGCGGAAGGACGACGCCGATCGGTACCTGGCGGTAGTTCGAGGCATCGGTCGCGTAGAGCGCGCGCGATCCGTCATCGAATCGCACTTCACCCTTGATCGCCCTTCTCAGCTCCGACGCCAGAATCTCTGCATCGATGTTCAGCGTCTGCAGACGGTCGACATGCTCGATGTGCGGCCGCACCGGACGATCGTGCGGAAACGCGACGGGATCGAATCGCGTTCGCTCGTCGCGATTCTTCGGCGAGGACGCGCCGCCAACGGCGACGTTTACGGGGTCGGGTTCAGGCATCGCAGACATCGTACTTTCATCTGCTGGTGAGGCTCAGGAGCGTTGAGAGAATCGACGAATCGCTACCGCGACGCGCGACGCCGCGGCGCCAACTCGGGACCGATCGAAAACGCCGGCGCCATCGTCTCGGTCGTCGTATTGCCCGCGGTGTCGGCGAGGTCGATCTTCAGGTCGACCAGTCCTCCGGACACGTTCGCGACGCTGGCGAGGTCGACGCGAAAAAGGATTCCGGCTCCGCTGTTTGCAGGAGCTTCCGTCACCTGCGTCGCGGTCAGCGGACGCCAGGCGGTCTCGCCCGCGTAGCGATACGAGACAGCGGTGGCGTCGGTGCGGATCGGCTGATAAACGCGGTTGTTGCCGTTTGGCGCGAAATCGGCGGCCGAAAAGAGAAGCGAGCCGCTGCCGTGCGGGTCGAGCCTCGTCGCCACGGCCCCGGTGCCGTCGAGCATCATCATCGTCGTCAGCACCGGCGGGAGGTAGTCGGCGCGCGTCGAATCGAGATCCATCGAGACGAAGGTAGTCTTGTTCACTCCGGGGTAAAGACTTCCGTTGTTTGTAGCCTCGAGGTGGTACGCGCCTTTGGCGGAAACATCGACGGCGTTGGAGTATCCGACGCCCGAAAATCGCAGGCCCTTATTGTCAACGAACTGCGTGTTCGTGCCGCTACGGTCGGCGATGCGTACCTCACCGAGCGGTCCGATCATGTCCGTCGTCCAACTGAAACGGAGAGAGCCGGAGGGAACGAGCTGCGATGACGCAAAGCGAGGTCCGAGGCCGAATTGGTAGCTCGAACCGCTGTAGGTCCACGGCAGGACGCCGGCGGAGGTCGGGGCTACTAGCTTGTCGTTGATGACGCGCAGCAGCGGCGTCGTGTATTGCGTCGCAGTGTCGGCAATCGCGGTGAAGCCGATGCCGTACGTGTAACTGGGATTGACGTCCGGAGAGACGAAGACGCGCCCGTTGATGATTGGCTCATCGATGATGTTCGTCGCCGAAATGCCGCCGCCCGAGGAGGGAGTGGTCGCGGTTACGGTCAGCCGCCGGTCGCCGCGCGATGCCGCCGGAAACGCCAGCTGCACGGTGCCGCCGCGCAACGCGGAGCCGCCGGTAGTCAGGCTCACGTCGTCGCTCACGCCGGCAAGAGCCGGATGCTGAATCATGTAGTAGTTATTCGCCGTCGTATCGAGCAGCGCCTCGTAAACGAGCAGCGACTTGCCGGTGCTCATGTCCGAGGCGTGCATCGAGTGCACGGGAGCCCACGGATAGAGGATCGATGTAACGCTGCCGGTTGAGCCGAGCAGGATGCGCATGCTGCTGGCGTAGCCGTTGCCGGCCAGCGTCTGGCCGGTCTCGGTGCGTCCGGCGAATGTCACCGTGTGCGGAACGCTGGTCGAGTCGAGTGCGATCGTTGTGTCCTTGTTGAGCGCTACGCCTTCGCGCGTGATCAGATCGGCACCGGTAATCGCGCCGGTCGTGAAGTTGAATTCAGGCGTGTAGATCACCAGGTCATACGTTCCGCTGCCCATCAACACCTCGGACGTGTTGTCGTCGAGGAACGCCGCCGTCACGATGTTCGTCCGCGTGTCATTCACCCATCGCGAGTCGGGATAGGCGCGGTCGAACGTAACCGTCGCACGCGCCGCTTTCGAGAACGCGAATTGAATGTTGTGGACATCCGTGGCAACGGCGGAGTTGGTGAGCACGATCTGGCCTCCAACGGTCAACGACTGGAAGCTGGGCGGAGTCAACGTATTATCGATTGCGAAGTTGAGGGAGAGGTCCGTTGCGCCGCCCGCGGGGATGGTCACCGACGTCGCTGACGGCGTCACCTTCTCGCCCGCCGACACGGTCGCTTTGACGGTGTAAGTCACCGGCTGCGTGCCGTTGTTGGTCACGTGCAGCGAGCGCATGGCGGTCCAGTTGGGCATTTCGAGCGGAGCCAAACCGAGGCTGATCGACGGCGGGTCGATCCGGGTCGTGCCTGTTGCGGCGGCAAAGACATCGATGCGTCCCGCTCCGTCCGACATGATCTCCTCGCGCACGAACGTGGCGTTGTTCATCAGCGCCAGCTTGATCTGCGCCGGCGTCCAGTCGTGATGCAGCGATTTGAGGAGCGCGGCCGCTCCGGCCACATGCGGCGAGGCCATCGAGGTCCCACTCAGATTGCCGTAGTTGTTCCCGGGCAACGACGACAGGATCGAAACGCCCGGCGCGATCACGTCCGGCTTGATGGCCATGTTTTTCATGTTCGGACCGCGCGACGAAAAGCTGGCGATGTTGTCGCCGAGATCGCTCGCGCCGACGGTAATCGCGCTGCGCGCAGTCCCAGGGCTGCCGATGTTGTGGTAGGTAATGATTCCATTCACAAACGCGGCGTTTCCCGCGGCGATGGCGAACGTGACGCCGGCGGCGGAGGCATTGTCGATGGCCACACAACCGGGATCGTCAGGATTGCCGCCTCCGCCGAGGCTGAGGTTGGCGACGTCGACGTGGTCGGCGGTGTTGCCGTCGTGGTTCGGATCGGCAGCGCGCTCGATGGCGGCGATCACATTCGATTCGCTGCCGCTGCCATTCGCGCCGAGGACTTTGTAGGCCATGAGCGACACGTCCGGAGCGACGCCCGTGATGACGTCCGATTGCCCCGCCACGATGCCGGAAACGTGAGTGCCGTGGCCGTTATCGTCGATCGGATCGGCGTCGTTGTTGACGAAATCCCAGCCGCCTTTGACTTTGAATCCCGGTCCGAAACCGCTGCCGAGAGCGGGATGCGTGTAGTCGATGCCGGTATCGATGATGGCCACCGTCACCCCGGCGCCGCGCGAACCAAGCGACGACCACACTTTCGGAGCGTTGATGAGCGTGAGGTTGGGGCTGTCCGCAAGCGCGTGCATGGGAACATCGGCGACGACGCGTTTGACGTACGGCAGTGCGCGAATCTGATCGAGAGCTTCGCGCGGCGCATCGATCGCAACACCGTTGAAGACGACGGAGAACTCGCGCCTGATCTCCGGCTCTATCGCCGTCTTGGCGCTCCGTTTCGCGTTCAGGATGTTGGCGAAGTCGTTGCGGAAACGGGTGAATCCGGCCTGGTAGTCGATGGCCGTCTTCGCGGCGGCGTTCGCCGCGATCGGTGGCGCGACGAATTCGACGATGAACCCGCAACTCGGCTCCGCGCCCGGCGGCAGGACCACTTCGGTTCCGTCCGCGCGTTCGGCGCGAACATGCGAATCGGCGACGATTTGCGCCGAGGCGGAGATGGCAATGGCAAGAACGGCGACGACGATCGCGGACTGACGCATGAAAGGACTCCCGGGCTTGCAAACTACGTGCGTGTGAGTACCCGTTTGAAGCCGCAGGCGTCGGGCGATATTTCGCTAATAACGCCTCAGCCCGTCAGAGGAACCGCCGCAGGTTCTCTTTCCACCACGGCCAGTCGTGGCCGAACACGCCGGGCCAGATCTCGAGGTGATTCGGGATCCCTTTCGACCAGAGCATCGCCGAGAACTCGCGGTTCTTGTCGACGATCGTGTCGTACTCGCCGGTGGCGATGATCCAGTCGACGCGCGAGAGTTTGCCCGCCCACTCGCCGTCCATGTTCGGGATGTAGGCGGTGGGGCAGTTGAAGTAGCAGTTCTCGTCCCAGTAGCCGTCGAGCTGCGCGTGGATGTCGTAGATGCCGGAGAAGCAGATGGCGCGGCTGACCACGTCCGGATAGCGTGCCGCGAAATTCGCAGCGTGATACGCGCCGAAACTCGCGCCGTAAACCGCCAGGTCGCCGCGTTGTGCGCGGTTGAAGATGTACGGCACCAGCTCGTGACGGAGATACGCGTCGTACTGCGTATGACGCGCCGCGCGGACGGCAGGATGAACGTTGCGGTTGTACCAGCTCTCCTCGTTCACCGTGTCGACGAGCACGAGCTGAATCTCACCATTGTCGACTTTGTCCGCGAGCGAGTCGGGGATGCCGCGGTCCGCGTTTTCGGAGAAGCGTCCGGCCGACGTCGGGAAGAGCATCACCGGCCGGCCGAACTTGCCGTACCAGAGAAACTCCATCGGTCGGCCGAGGGCGTTGCTGTGCCAGGAAACGTGTTCGGTGTACATATCGTTGGCTCGTTTGCGGCAGGGCGGGCGATTCTATACGATCCGCCGCCCGGAGAAATCAATGCGAAAAAAGCGAATTGCACTCGTGTTCGGCATGGAAGACACCTTCCCCTGGGCGTTGATCGACGCCATCAACACTCGCGGCGGCGATCAGGTCGAAGCCATGCCCGCGGAGATCTCGTACATCAAAGATGATGGCGTCTTTCCGTACGATCTGATCCTCGATCGCATCAGCCACGAGATCCCGTTCTACCGCACGTACATGAAGTGCGCCGCGGCGTCCGGCGTGCAGATCGTCAACAACCCGATCTGGTGGTCTGCCGACGACAAGTTCTTCGACAACCTCGTCGCCAAGTCCGTCAACGTGGCCGTTCCGAAGACCGTGCTCCTGCCCCACAAAGAGTTTCCGCCGAGCACGGAGGCCAAGTCGTTCCGCAACATGCGCTGGGTGAACTGGGATGAAGTCTTCGCCTACCTCGGCTTCCCGATCTTCATGAAACCGGCGTACGGCGGCGGCTGGAAAGACGTGTACAAGTGCGACAACCAGCAGGAGTTTTTCGCTGCGTATGACCAGACCCGCGACCTGACCATGATGGCGCAGGAGGCGATCGAGTTCGACCGCTACTACCGCTGCTACGTCCTCGGCCGCAGCCGCGTGCACATCATGCATTACGACCCGAAACAGCCGCACCATCTGCGCTACGTGAAGAATCCGCCGCCGATGGAGCCGGAGTTCGAAGCCCGCGTGCGCCGCGACGCGATCGCTTTGTGTGATGCCCTCGGCTACGACATGAACACGGTGGAGTTCGCGGTGCGCGATGGTGTCCCGATCGCCATCGACTTCATGAACTGCGCTCCCGACGCCGACCTGGCCTCGGTCGGCGAAGAGAACTTCAAATGGGTGGTCGAGAACATGGCCGAGGCGCTGATCGAGATCGTCACGAGCGGACGGAAGCTCGAGCTGACGGGAACGTGGCCACAGACGTTGAACACGAGCAAGGATGTCGAGCAAGCGATCTGAACCCTTATGCGGACCCTTATTCTGTTGCTTCTTCTCCTCGCAAACAGCGCGTCCGGCGCGACACGTACATGGACTGGAACGACCGGAACTCTTTGGAGTGCCGCTTCCAATTGGGGCGGCATCGCTCCGGTCGCCGGCGACGACCTGGTCTTTCCACCGGGCGCCTCCCATATGTCGAATACCAACGATTTCCCGGGCGGCACAGCGTTCAACTCCATCACTGTTACCGGCTCCCCATATGTCCTTTCCGGCAACCTGATTCTGCTCGGAGCCGGAGGCATCTCGAGCAATCCCGGCCTGACTGGGGATACCCGAATTCTCGTTCCGCTGACACTTGCAGCGCCAACAACCTTCTCTGTTACTACCGGCGTCCTCAAGCTTGGGGACTTTCTCGCGGCCGCGCCGATCGATTTGAATGGGATGACGCTCACCTTGCACTGCATCGGCGACAAATTTGTTTTTAACGGGGGCATCGGCACGATGGACGACGACGTGATCGGCAGCGGCAGCATTATCAAGACAGGACCCGGCTTCTGGGTCCTGTTCGGCGACAACACATTCACGGGGCAGGTGCAGGTGAACGCCGGCTATCTGAGTACTGCAAGTGCGCACGCTCTTGGAGCGGCGGACGACACTCCTGCCAATGGCACACTCGTCAACAGCGGGGGCACCCTCAACTTCGGCAGCTTTGTTTTCCCAGCCGAGCACGTCACCGTGAACGGCGTGGGGCAAAACGGCGATGGGGCTCTAACCGCCAACACAACCACGCTCACCGGCACGGTGGTGCTCGGGATGAACGTCGGCATGAGCATGTACCTAAGCGACTCGCTCACCTTCTCAGGGCGCGTCACCGGCAGCGGCCGTTTTGGGATGGGAGGCGTGGATGGTAACAAGTTCGTTTTGGCGAATTCCGGTAACGATTTCGCCGGCGGCGTGCTCTGGGGCGCCACCGGCCCGAATACGAACACGCTCGAACTCGGTGGCGACAATGTCATTCCGGATTACGTAACGCTCGACATCCCCTCAGGAGCACTCTTCAGTGTCAACTCACGAACCGACACGATCGCGTCCCTCAGTGGCGCCGGGACCGTCGATCTCGGCGGCGGGGGCAAACTGACCATCCAGAATTCGCCGCCCGCCACGTATAGCGGCGCTGTGATCGGCATCGGCACCACGATCGTGAGCGGTGGCGCCGAGACATGGACGGGGCACAGTACGTACTCCGGCATATTCACCCACAGTGGCGGAGTGTTCACGCTCAATGGCGGAGGCACGCTTCCAGCCTCGTTCGCGCAGAGCGCCGGGTCGTTCAACCTTTCGGATAGTGCCAGCGCCGGTATCCTCAGCATCACCGGAGGTTCCTTCAATCCTGGAAACATGGGAACGGGTGTAGCCAACAGCGGCAGTGTCGCGCTGGCGCCGGGAGTTATTTACCAGGAGATCATCAACGGCGCGTCGTTGTCGTCCTTCAGCAACCTTCATGTGAACGGGATTGTCAACCTCGCAGGCGCCACGCTCACCCTGGCCGGCAGTGGGGCCGGTGTCCCTTCGGGCAATCAGTTCGTCATCATCGACAACGATGCTGCCGATCCCGTGATCGGAACATTTGCGGGATTACCGCAGGACGCAGCAATCGCCAGCGGGCCAGGCGGTTTCAAATACACGATCAGCTACAACGGCGGGACCGGTAACGATGTCGTGCTAATAGCAGTCGCTCCAACAGGCGTTCCCGCATTCGACCCGCGCATGCTGATTGCACTCGGTGTCGCTCTCGCAGCGATTGCGTTGGTGGCAATCCGCCGTTAGCACTTCCACTGGTAGACTCCCGCCCATGCCTCCACAACCTACATTCACCCTCGGCATCGAGGAGGAGTTTCAGGTCGTCGATCCCGATACGCGGCAGCTGCGGTCGCACATCGCGGAGATGTTCGCGGAAGGGGAAAAGCGCCTCAAGGAAGAGATCAAGCGCGAGATGCACGAGGCGGTCATCGAGGTCGGGACGCCGATCTGCACCGACGTCGAGCACGCGCGGCGCGAAGTGACGAGGCTGCGGCGCGAGATCATCAACCTCTGCCGCGAAAGCGGACTGCGCATCGCCGCGTCGGGTACGCATCCGATCTCGCATTGGGCCAGCGTGCCCATCACATCGAACGAGCGCTACGACCAGATCGTCTACGACCTGCAGATGGTCGCGCGCGCGAATCTGATCTTCGGATTGCACGTCCACGTTGCCATCGAAGACCTCGAGACGCGCATCCAGGTCATGAACGCGGCGCGCTATTTCCTGCCGCACGTCTTCGCACTGTCGGTCAACTCGCCGTTCTGGTGCGGTCACAACACCGGCTGGAAAAGCTACCGCGCCAAAGTCTTCGAGCGCTTCCCGCGCACCGGCATCCCCGACTCGTTCCGGTCGAACAGCGAGTACGAGGAGTACGTGCAGTTGCTCATCCGAACGAACTGCATGGACAACGCGAAGAAGATCTGGTGGGACGTTCGTCCGCATCCATTCTTCCCGACGCTCGAATACCGCATCTGCGACGTCCCGATGCGCGTCGAAGAGACCATCTGCATCGCCGCGCTCTTCCAGGCCATCACCTACAAACTGTGGACGCTCTACCGCCGCAACATGGGGTGGCGCCTCTACCGCCGCATGCTGCTCAACGAAAACAAGGCCCGCGCCGCGCGCTTCGGAATCCAGGGAAAGCTGATCGACTTCAGCCGGAACGAAGAGGTGCCGTACACCGATCTCCTCGAGGAGTTGCTCGCGTTCGTCGACGACGTCGTCGACGAGCTCGGATCGCGCGAGGCGGTCTACTACGCGCGGACGATCGTCGCCCGAGGGACCGGGGCGGACCGGCAATTGCAGAAATTCGACGAGACCAAAGACCTTCGCGCCGTCGTCGACTACATCATCAGCGAGACGGAGCACGGCGTCATTTGACGAAACCCATGCCACGACGCGACATCCACGAGACCTACGATTTCTTCGAATACGTCCGCGTGGCGGATTCCGAACCGCGGCCGTACCGCGACCGCATCGACGTCGCCATCCTCGACATGAACCACGCCTGGCCGAACCTCGGCCACGACTCGCTCGTTCACGCCGTGCTCGAATCGGCGGAGCCGCATCGCGAGGCGCTCGTCGCAGCCGGCACGAAAGTCCGTGTGCTGTCGTTCGACGTGCGCCGCGCGCTGCAGATCCCGCAATCGCCGAACGGACGTTTCCGGCTCTACGTCGGGACCGGCGGTCCCGGTCATCTCGATCCGCGCATGAACGACGGCGTCCGTGAAGAGAGCCAGGGCATCGCCGAAAATCCCGCATGGGAAGCGCCGCTGTTCCGCCTCTTCGACGACATCGCTGCGCATCCCACCGCCTCGCTCCTCGGCGTCTGCCACAGCTTCGGCCTGATGTGCCGCTGGTCCGGCGCGGCGCGTCCGGAATTGCGCGCCGAGAAGAGCAACGGGATGCCCGAGAACGTCCTCACCAACGAAGCCGCGGCGCATCCGTGGTTCGGAGAGTTCGCCAAGCAGTTGCCCGATCGCCGCCACTTCCGCGTCGTCGACAACCGGCTCTTCGATCTGATCGCCGAACACTCCTCGGCCACGATCATCGCGCGCGAAGACGAGTCCAGCGACGGCGTGACGATGCTCGAATTCGCGCGTGGCGACGACGGCCTGCCGCGCATCCTCGGCGTCAATCACCATCCCGAAATCATCGACCGCGAGCACATCATGACCGTGCTCGAAGAGAAGCGCGCGCACGGCGAAGTCTCGGAGGCGTGGTACCACGAGCGCGTCGTGACGATGCGCGACATGTTCGCCCACCTCGAACGCGAAAGCCGTCTGACTTCGGAGTACTCGCTCCTCGGCCCGATCCGCCATCACCTCGGCGCGCTCATCGCCGAACGCTGCGAGCTCGCGACGGCGTAACCATGGACCCGCGCTTTCGTGGTTTGTTCAACTCGCAGATCACGCCGGAGCGTTACGAGTGGTACGTGCGCGAGCTGTCATCGCGCCTCGACTGCACGTTCGAATTTCGTTTGGCCGAATCGCCGCTCTTTCTGCCCGACGATTTCAAACGATCCATCACCGACGCCGCGCAAGCGATTGTGACGCAGCTTTCCGATCCGGCGCGCATCGAGCAGATGAAGCTCGCCATTCCGGCGCGCTGGGACACGCCAGGCATGGACGCGCTGCCGAGCTTCACCCAGGTCGACTTCGCTGTCGTCCGCGAAAACGGCACGCTCGTGCCGAAGTTGATCGAGTTGCAGGGATTTCCGTCGCTGACCTGCCTGCAGGTCACGCAGCGCGACGCCTGGCGCGACACGATGCGCACAATGGACGGACTCGATCGCGAATGGTCGTGCTGGTTCTCCGGCCTCGACCGCGATTCATTCATCGAGCTCGCTACGCGCACGATCACCGGCGGCCACGATCCGGCCGAAGTGATCCTGATGGACATCGATCCACCGAAACAGAAAACGTATCCCGATTTCGCCGCCACGAAGCTGCTCACCGGCGTCGACGCCGTCGATCCGCGCGCGCTCACCAAGCGCGGTAAGCAGCTCTTCCTCGGCAACACGCGCATCCGCCGCATCTACAACCGCGTGGTCTTCGATGAGCTGATCGTCAAGAAGATCGAGATCCCGTTCGACTACCGCGAAGAGCTCGATGTCGAATGGGCGCCGCATCCGAACTGGTACTGGGCCTGGTCGAAGTATTCGCTGCCGTTTCTCGATCACCCGTCTGTGCCGCGGGCCACCTTCGTCTCTGATCTCGAACGCGTCCCCGAAGATTTCACCGCGCGCTACGTCCTCAAGCCCCTCTTCTCCTTCGCCGGCGGCGGCGTGAACGTCGAGCCGACCGCTGCCGATCTCGATGCGATTCCCGCCTCCGATCGCCACGCTTGGTGCGTGCAGGAAAAGATCGAGTACGAGCCGGCGCTGCAGGCTGCGGATGGCGGCGGCGTGAAGATCGAAATCCGCATGATGTTCCTCCGCCCGGACGACGAAGCGAAACCGATCCTCGCGCAGAACCTGGTCCGCCTCTCCCGCGGCAAAATGCTCGGCGTCGATTTCAACAAGCAGTTCACCTGGGTAGGATCATCGATTGCACTCTCGCCGGAGTCGTGAGCGAAATCGAAATCCCGCCACGTCCCACCATCCGGAAACTGCAGTCCTCCGCCGCCGGGTGCACGGCCTGTCACCTCTGGAAGAACGCCACGCAAACGGTCTTCGGTGAGGGAAAACCGTCATCGACGGTGATGTTCGTCGGCGAGCAGCCGGGCGACAAAGAAGACCTGACCGGCCACCCCTTCGTCGGCCCCGCCGGCGCGCTCCTCGACAAAGCCTTGGCCGAAGCCGGCATCGACCGCAAGACCGTCTACGTCACCAACGTCGTCAAGCATTTCAAATGGGAGCCGCGCGGCAAACGCCGCATTCACAAGAAGCCAAACGCCGCCGAGATCACCGCCTGCCGCCCGTGGCTCGAAGCGGAGGTCGCCGTGATCAAGCCGCGCGCAATCATTTGCCTCGGATCGACCGCCGCGCAGGCAGTGATCGGACCGAAGTTCCGCGTCTCGATTCAACGAGCGCAGTTCGTCGAGTCCTCACTCGCGCCATTCGTCACCGCAACGGTCCACCCATCATCGATCCTGCGCGCGCCGACGGATGACGCCCGTCACGAGGAGATGCGGCGGTTCATCGACGACTTGAAGAAGATCTGGAAAGCCCTTCCCGAGAAGCTTTGAACCACAAAGACACAGAGGACACAAAGGAACTCTCTTTGTGCCCTCTGTGCCTCTGTGGTGACTCTCTGACGAGACGCAGCGATAAACTCCGCGCCGCATGCAGATTGCGAATTTCATCAACGGCGAATTCGTCCCGCCGCGTTCCGGCGCGTATTTCGACGACATCAATCCCGCGACCGCCGAGGTCATCGCCGCCATTCCGGACAGCGATGAACGCGACGTCGACGACGCCGTCCGCGCCGCCGAGGCCGCGTTTCCGTCGTGGTCGCGCAAGCCGGCATCCGAGCGAAGTAACCTCCTTCTCAAACTCGCCGATCTCATCGAGAAAAATCTCGACGACCTCGCGCGAACCGAATCGATCGACAACGGCAAAACGATCTCGCTGGCGAAGCGCCTGGACATCCCGCGCGCCGTCGCCAACTTCCGTTTCTTCGCCACGGCCATCCTCCACCAGTCCAGCGACGCGCACGTCATGGACGCGGCCGCGCTGAACTACACGCTACGCCAGCCGCTCGGCGTGGTCGGTCTGATCTCGCCGTGGAACCTGCCGCTGTATCTGCTGTCGTGGAAGATCGCGCCGGCCATCGCCGCGGGCAACACCTGCGTCGCCAAGCCAAGTGAGCTGACGCCGCTGACCGCGAACCGGCTGGCTGAATTGTCGATCGAAGCCGGCATTCCGCCCGGCGTCATCAACATCGTGCACGGCTACGGCAACAAAGCCGGCCGCGCGCTGACCTGCCACGACGACGTGGCCGCCATCTCCTTCACCGGCGGTACCGTCACCGGCGCTGCCGTCGCCGCCAATGCCGCGCCGCGTTTCAAGAAGTTGTCGCTGGAGCTCGGCGGCAAGAATCCGAACCTGATCTTCGCCGACGCCGATCTCGATGACGCGATCTCCACGTCGATCCGTTCCAGCTTCTGGAACCAGGGCGAGATCTGCCTCTGCGGATCGCGCATCTTCGTCGAGCGATCCATTCACGACGAATTCGTGTCGCGTTTTGCCGCCGCCGCGAAGAAGCTACGCATCGGCGATCCGCTCGACGACTCCACCGACGTCGGCGCGCTGATCAGCGAAACGCATCTGCGAAAGGTTATGGGCTACATCGATCTGGCCACGAACGAAGGCGGCACGATCGTCGCCGGCGGACATCGCGTCGAACGTGCCGGCTACTTTGTCGAGCCCACCATCATCACGGGACTCGGATGCGATTGCCGCGTCCTCCAGGAAGAGATCTTCGGCCCCGTCGTCACCGTTACGCCCTTCGACACGGAAGACGAAGCCCTCGCCTTCGCCAACTCCACCCGCTACGGCCTCTCCGCCACCGTCTGGACCCGCGATCTCTCCCGCGCGCACCGCGTCGCCGCGAACCTCGACGCCGGCACGATCTGGATCAACTGCTGGCTCCTCCGCGACCTCCGCGTCCCCTTCGGCGGCATGAAAGAAAGCGGAGTGGGAAGAGAAGGCGGTTTCGAGTCGCTCAACTTCTTCACGGAAGCGAAGAACGTCTGCGTGAAGATCTAAAACCGCCGCGAGCCGCGAAAGCCGGCCTGCTACTTGACGTGCGACCCTCCGCCGACGTGCTCCTGAACCCAAGTGTTCAACAACGTAGCCGGCGAAACTCCACGGCTTTTCGCTTCCGTGCGAAGTTTCTCGGCTAAGGCCTTTTCGACCGGGAAGTAGATCGTGGATGAATCGATATCCACGTCCATCTGAACCTCGTGCGTCTGGTCCCAGTAGTCGGACAGATCGTGCGTATCCCAGAACTCGCCAATCTCCCGATACGACGAGGCTCCTGAAATCGGTGTTTTATTTTCGCTCATAGCGTTTTCTTTCCGCGTGGCTCATATCGCGAGCTGATAAGGGTAACGCTCGACCATCGCGCTTCCGAACGAAGAAAACCGTCAGATATCTTCCTGCGTCTGTGCGGCCGAGAGCGGCGTATACGTCTTCACCCTCTCGGTCGCCCTTCTCAACAAATCGTACCCGGGGACTAAAAAAGAAGACTTCCTCGACTTCGAAGGTCTCCACTTGGTGCTTTCGCGCAAGCTTCTCGACAATTTCGTCGATCCAGAGAAAGCCAGCGATATTCACGTTCGGATCTCACGGCGTCTTCGGCACCAGCACCCAATCCGTCTTCACGCGCGTGCTCTCATTCCCCGTCTTATCGACCGACACCACCTCGTAGTAGTACGAAATGCCGCGGTTGACGCTCGTGTCGCGGTAGTTGGTGGCGGTGACGAGTTGCACCGGCGTCAGCGGAATCGTTCCGATCGCGCGCAGTTGCTCGATCCCCGTTCCCTCGGTGCGGTAGACCTTGTAGCCGGCCATGTCTGGGGCGTCGACCGGATCCCAGACCAGGCGCACGCCCGCGGTTTCGACGAGTGCGGTCAGGCCGGTTGGCGGCGGGGGAGGCACGAGATCCTTGAACGTCACGCTGACTGCGGATGACGGATCGCTTTCGATGCGCGGCGCAGTCGCGGAGGCCAGCGCGGTCACGAAGTAATCGTGCGGACCGTACGGCGGATTGTCGGTGTACGTCGTCTTCGACACCGGCGACGTGTTGACCGGGACCGCGAATTCATCGGCTGGCTGACCGTGCGGGAACCGGTAGACGTTGTATCCGGCGACGGGCGGCTTCTTCGCGCCGCTGATCGCTGTGTCGGGCGCGGTCCAGGTCAGGACGACGCCTTCGCGCCGCGCGACGGCGGCGAGATCGGACGGCGCGACCGGCACTTCCAGCGGCACGATCGTGGCCAGATTCGAAAGATCGCCATTCGCCGTCATCCCCTCGGTCACCACCGCGTACGTCATGCGAACGGGCCGGCCGTCGGTGGTATGAAACGTCGGCGTGTCCTCGTAGGTCAGTCGCGCGCCGGTGGTGGCGGCCGGCAAGTTGGCGCCTTCTATGCTGTCTACCCGATTTCGGAGCTTCAAAAACTGGGCAGGCGCGAGCGTCGGAACTTTCGAGAAGAGTTGGATGGCCTGCGGCTTGGTCGGATCGACGTCGCCGGGCTCGCGTGGCGGCTGCGTTACCGGCAACTCTTCGGTCACTCGCCAGACCACGACACGGCGAATGCCGGTCATTGTTTTGCCCGCGGTCGACATCGATGGGTAGCCCCACGACAGCAGAACTTTGGGACCACGCTGTGCTACAAGAAGATCGGTCGTAGCTTTCGGAATGATCGGGACAGGCGGATGCGGATCGCCGCGTTTGCCGCATGCAACAACGACTGCGAAAAGGAACAGCGCCGCAAGTTTTCTCACCGGCGCGGAATTCTAACGGACGGGAAGCCTCATGTGCGGAATCATCGGATACGCCGGCACGCGTGACGTAGTGCCGGTCCTCATCGGCGGACTGAAAAAACTCGAATACCGCGGCTACGACAGCGCCGGAATCGCCGTCGTCGACGGTAACGGCGTCGAAGTCGTGCGCGCCGAGGGGAAGCTGTCGAATCTGGAGGCCAAGCTGGAGGCGGCGCCGATCAAAGGCACCTTCGGCATGGGCCACACGCGCTGGGCCACGCACGGCAAGCCGAACGAGAACAACGCCCATCCGCACCGCGACTGCACCGGCAAGATCGTGGTCATCCACAACGGCATCATCGAAAACTTCCTGCCGATCAAACAGCGGCTGCAGAAGCTCGGTCATGAGTTCAAGACCGAAACGGACACCGAGGTCGTCGCGCATCTCATCGAAGAGACCATGAAGGATGGGACGAAGTTCGTCGAGGCCGTCCGCAAGACACTGAAGGAACTCGAAGGCCACTACGCGCTGGTGATGTTCGACGGCAACGAGCCGGGCACGATCGTCGCCGCCAAGCAGGGTCCGCCGCTGGTCATCGGCCTTGGCGAAAACGAAAACATCATCGCCTCGGACGTCGCGCCGCTGCTGGCCTACACGCGCAACATCATTTACCTGGAGGACGGTGAATACGCCGTCGTCGATCAGAAGAACGTCGCGCTCTTTGATCAGAAGGATCAAGCCATCCAGCGCGAGCCGAAGAAGATCTTGTGGGACGCCGTGATGGCCGAGAAGGAAGGCTACCGGCACTACATGCTCAAAGAGATCCACGAGCAGCCGCGGGCCGTGCGCGACACCTTCACCGGCCGCATGTTCGAGGAGTCGGGCGAGATCTTCTTCAACGACCTGCAACTCACGCCCGACGATTGGGCGAAGATCAAAAAGGTCCACATCGTCGCCTGCGGCACGTCGTGGCACTCGGGATTGGTCGGCAAGTTCCTGCTCGAGGATGCCGCGCGGATACCGATCGAAGTCGATTACGGCTCCGAATACCGCTACCGCAATCCGATCATCGACGAGAGCACGCTCGTCATCGGCGTCACGCAGTCGGGCGAGACGGCCGACACGATCGCCGGCATGCAGGAAGCGAAGAAGCGCGGCGCGAAGCTCATCACCATCTGCAACGTCATCGGCGCCGCGGCCACGCGCATGTCGGACGGCGTGATCTACACGAACGCCGGTCCGGAGATCGGCGTGGCGTCGACGAAGGCGTTCACGACACAGCTCACCGCGTTCTACCTGCTCGCGCTCTACATCCGCCAGCTTCGCGGAGACGACATCGACGACCGCCGCTACGCCATGCACGAGATGCGCGTGATTCCGCACAAGATCGAAGACATCCTGCACAAACAGGAGAAGCACATCGAAGAACTGGCGCACAAATACTCCAAGTCGCAGGACTTTCTCTTCCTCGGCCGCGGCGTGCACTACCCGATTGCGCTCGAAGGCGCGCTCAAGCTCAAGGAGATTTCGTATATCCACGCCGAGGGGTATCCGGCGGGCGAGATGAAACACGGACCGATCGCGCTGATCGACGAGAACCTCCCCGTCGTCGCCATCGCCACGCACACGCCGGTCTATGACAAAGTCGTCTCCAACCTGCAGGAAGTGAAAGCGCGCGACGGCAAACTGATCGTGATCTGCGACGAAGGCGACGAGGCGATGAAGAAATTCGCCGACGACGTGATCGAGATCCCCTGGACCGTCGAGCCGCTGCAGCCGATCCTCTCCGTGATCCCGACACAACTCCTCGCGTACTACATCGCGCTGCGGCGCGGATGCGACGTCGATCAGCCGAGAAATCTGGCGAAGAGTGTGACGGTGGAGTGATGCGGCGCGCGGCTGTCGCGATGCTCTTGCTCATTGCGTCAGAGGCTCACGCCGCACGTGCGGCGAACGCGTATCCGAAGACGTTCTACTGGCGCGGCGAGTCGGCGGTGCGGATCGCGCGATTCTTCGGAATCGACCCATCGCGCGCCGCAACGATCCGTTTGCGCGAGAGCTACGAGCTGTACCGCCTCGATCCGACGCACCACGACGAATGGCTGACCGATGGTCCGAAGAGCCGTCAGCTTGCGCCGCCGGTCTACGCCACGATCCGCTTCACGCCGGGCGCCGACCCGCGATTGACGATTGACGGCGTGTTCTTCGACGGCATGACGGCGATCCCGGAGATCAAGCCGAAGTACTTCTTCACCTCGGCGTTCATCCCTGATCACGGGCCGGTTGCCGAAGGCTGGCGCGCTCTCTTTCGCGGCAAAGAAGAGACGCGCTCCGCCGGTGCGCCGGTGCGCGACGTGACCGCGGAAGTCGTCCGCGGCACCGACTACGACGCGCCGAATCAGGATCCCGGCTTCTTCATCCGCATCCGGATTGCGGATCGATGATCGAACTGCGCTACCGCGCGCCCTACGACTGGAACGGCATCCTCAACTTCCTCTGTCCGCGCGCGATCGCGGGTGTGGAGACGGTCAGCGATGATGCGTACGAACGCGATGGGATTCGCGTGACGCACGATGGTCGCGCGGTGATCGTCAGCGATCCATCCGAAGCAGACCGCGTACGGACGATGTTCGACGTCGACGCCGACATCGTCGCGATCGAGAAGCATTTTGCGCGCGATTCAACGATTGGCCCGCTCGTTCGCAAATATCCCGGCAGTCGCGTCCCGGGAACGTGGGATCCATTTGAGATGGCCATCCGCGCCATCGTCGGACAGCAGATCAGCGTCGCCGGCGCAACGACGCTGATGGCGCGCATCGCCTCGCGCCACGGCGTCACGCCGCAGTCGCTCATGCGCGCGCGAACGAATCCCGGCATGCCGCAAGCCCGCTGGAACACGATCCGCGGCCTCGCGCGTGCGGTGGCGCGCGGCGAGGTCACGTTCGAACGCGGCGCCACGCTCGATGAGTCGATTGCGAATCTGACAAAACTCCCCGGCATCGGCCCCTGGACCGCGCACTACATCGCCATGCGCGCCCTCCGCGAACCCGACGCCTTCCCCCACACCGACCTCGGCATCCGCAAAGCCGCGGGGATGATCAGTGACCGCGAGCTGCTCTCCCGCGCCGAGGCATGGCGCCCGTACCGCGCGTACGCAACGATGCTTCTCTGGCGAAGCCTCTAGGATTTTCTCCGCGCGCTCCGCCTCTCCGCGCCCTCCGCGTGAAACCGTTCCCCTGCGCTACCCTATCTGCACTTGATCTACACCTACGTCGACACCCCCATCGGATCGATTCTCATCGCCGGCGATGAAACCGCCATCGTAGAAATCCACTTCGCCGGCGCGGAGCCGCAACCCGATTGGACGCGCCACCCCGCTGCCCTTCGCGAAGCCGCGAACCAGCTGCGCGCGTACTTCGCCGGTGAACGGCAAACGTTCGATCTCCCGCTCGCGCCGCGCGGAACCGAGTTCCAGCAATCCGTCTGGAGCGCGCTCCAGAAAATCCCGTACGGCGAGACCACGACCTACTCCACGATCGCCGAACGCATCGGACGCCCAGCCGCCATCCGCGCCGTCGGCGCCGCGAACGGCGCCAATCCGATCCCGATCGTCATCCCCTGTCACCGCGTCATCGGCGCGTCGGGCGGGCTCACCGGCTTCGGCGGCGGCCTGCCGGTGAAGCGCTGGCTGCTCGACCACGAGGCGCGGCTGGCGGGTAAGCGGCTGTTCTGACTCCAAACGAGTCAGTCGCGTCGCCACACAAGCTCGATGTTCCGAGTCACGAGGCCCGCCTGCAGCTCGACGGTTGCGTGCGCCGGCTCGTAGCCGGTGTACGTCACCGTCAGCGTCGCATGGATCGGAACGCCGGGAGGGGGGTCGATCCTGTACCTGCCGTTGAAATCGGTGGTCGCGCCGCCGGCATTGACGCCGTTGATTTTCATGACGACGGCGGCGAACGGTATGGCCGCTTTCGTCGTCGCATCGACGATCACACCCTCGACAATGCAGACGCCCGATGCTTCATTGCTCATGTCGAGCGAATGTACCACCCCAGCATGCGCTAGCGCGTGATCCAGCCGCCGCCCAAACACAAATCCCCGTCGTAAAACACCACCGCCTGCCCGGGCGCCACCGCGCGCAGCTTCTGCGCGAACAGCACGGTCGCGCGGCCATCGGGGAGCGGCGTCACGGTTGCGGCGGCATCCGCGGAGCGGGAGCGGACGCGGGCTTGCACTTCGATCGGTCCGGATGGGGCGATGCCGCTGATCCAGTGCACGCGCTCGGCGACTAGCTCGTCGCGCTCGAGGTCGGAGGCTTCGCCGACCACGACGCGCTTGGTGAAGGGATTCACGTCGACGACGTACATCCGCTCCGAGGTGCCGCCGATGTCGAGGCCGCGGCGCTGGCCGATGGTGAAGTGGTAGTAGCCGTCGTGCGTGCCGATCACCTTGCCCGAGACGTCGACGATCTCGCCGGCGCCGTCGCCGGGGGTGATGGCGGCTTCGCGCTCCACGATCGCGGCGTAGCTGTCGGTCTGCGGCACAAAGCAGATCTCGTACGACTCCTTCTTGCGCGCCACGGTCAGCCCTGCTTCTTCCGCGACGTCGCGCACCTCGGGCTTGGTCATCTCGCCGAGGGGGAAGAGCGCGCCGCGGAGTTGCTCCTGGGTCAGCTCGAAAAGAAAGTACGACTGATCCTTCGCCAGGTGCAGCGCCTTACGCAGTTCGAAGCGGCCGTCGGCATCGCGCGTGATGCGCGCGTAGTGACCCGTCGCGATTTTCTCGGCGCCGATGGCGCGCGCTTTCTCGTGAAAGAGATCGAACTTCACGTGCGTGTTGCAAAGGACGCACGGACTCGGAGTCAGACCGCTCAGGTACGACTGCACGAACGGCGCGATCACCTTCTCGTGAAAATTCTGCTCGAGGTTCAGCGTGAAGTGCGGGATGTCCAGCTTCCACGCCACGCGGCGCGCGTCGGTGAGATCGTCGATGGTGCAGCATCCGCCGTAGGTCGTATCGGCGTTGGCGAGGTTGTCGTACATCTGCATCGACAGACCGACGACCTCGTGTCCGGCGGACTTGAGGATGTACGCGGCGGTCGATGAATCGACCCCGCCCGACATGGCAACGGCGACTTTCACGGCCATGCGAGAAGCGCCCACGCTGCGAGTGAAATTCCGTAAAGGCACCTGTTGTGCATGCCCGAAGGCGCGTGGTCCAGTCAAGCGAAGAAGTGGCGGGGAAGGCTCAGTGCGTGCTGGTCGTCGACGACGATCCGAGCATCCGCCGCATGATCGTGGCCGCGCTCAAGCGCGACGGCTACACATTCTGCGAAGCGCCCAACGGCAAGGAAGCGCTGGAGCTGATGCGCAAAGAACATCCGAATGTGGTCGTGCTCGATCTGATGATGCCGATCCTTTCCGGTTGGGACGTGTTGCAGGCGCGCGAGCTGGAACCGGAGCTGCGACAGATTCCGGTGATCGTCATCAGCGCCAATCGCGCTCCCGAGGTGGCGACGGCGGTCGACAAAGGGATTTGCGCGTTCCTGCCGAAGCCGTTCGACATCGGCGCGCTCAGCGCGCTAGTGCGGAGCTGCCTGCCGGTGGCAGGCGCGCACAGCGCGACGGTGGCAACCGGCGACGACGTCGAAATTCCGGCGTGCTGAGCCGGCACGGCCGGCGGCGTTGGTTGCCCAAGGCTCCGCGACCAGTGGCGTTTCGAGCTTCCTGCCGCGCGACTTGCTAAGATCACCGCCATGTGGGTTTGCATCATCATGGGAAGTGATTCCGACGCCGAGGTCATGTCGCAGGCTTGCGCGGCACTCGATGAAGTTGGTGTTGCGTACGAAATGAAAGTCGCCTCCGCGCATCGCAGTCCGGATCGAACGAAGCAGATCGTGACCGATGCCGAGCGCGATGGTGCAGGCGTCTTCATCGCTGGCGCGGGGATGGCGGCGCATCTGCCGGGCGTCGTTGCGTCGTTGACGACGAAGCCGGTGATCGGCGTCCCGCTCAGCGGCAGCGCGCTGCAGGGTGTCGATGCGCTGTACGCCGTCGTGCAGATGCCGCCGGGAATCCCGGTGGCGACGGTCGCCATCGGCGGCGCGCGCAACGCGGGTGTGCTCGCGGCGCAGATCATCGCGACGAGCGATACGGCCCTTGCCGCGAAATTACGCGAGCAACGCGTAGCGATGGCAGAGGCGGTGGCGGTGAAGTCGAAGAAGGTGGAGAAGTCGACGAGATGATCACCACAGAGACACAGAGAACACAGGGGTTTTTCTCTGCGTCCTCTGTGTCTCTGTGGTGAGTATGTCGCACACGCACCGCACAGGCGAAACATCGCGAAAACTGCTGATCGCCTCGATCGCCACCGCCGCGTTTGTGGTCGTCGAAATCGTCGTCGGTATTCGCGCCAATTCGCTCGCGCTGGTCGGCGATGCGCTCCACAACGTCACCGACACGCTCGCGCTGCTGCTGGCCCTCTTCGCCGTGCGCGTTGAGCGGCGGCCGGCCACGAGCGCGAAATCGTATGGATGGCATCGCGCCGGTGTGTTGGCCGCGTTCATCAACGCCGGTGCATTGGCGGCGTTCACGATTTTTCTGTTCGTCGAAGCCGCGCAACGTTTGCGCGCGCCGGCGAGCGTCAACAGCGGGGCGATGCTCGTCACAGCGGCCGCCGCGCTCGTGCTCAACGGCGCGATCACGCTCTGGCTGCGCGGCGAAGGACGTCACGATCTCAACATCCGCGGCGCCGTCCTGCACATGCTCGGCGACGCCATCTCCTCGGCGGGCATCATCGCGGCAGCGCTGCTCATCCGCAGCACCGGCGCGCTGTTCTGGGATCCGGCCGTCTCGATTGCGATCGGCGTCCTCATTCTCTGGAGCAGTTGGGGCATCCTGCGCGAGGCCATCAACCTGCTGCTCGAAGGGACGCCGGAAGGGATCGATCCCGAGGCCGTGACGAGGGCGATCGCGGCACTCGATGGCGTCGACGGAGTCCACCACCTCCACATCTGGGCCCTCGGCGCATCGCGTCCGGCGTTGTCGTGTCACCTGATGGTTGGCGACGTTCCGGTGCGCTCGACGGGCAACCTGCTGGCGCGCATCAACGCGATGCTCGATCACGAATACGGCATCGCGCACACGACCATCCAGTTCGAATTCGCGACTTGCGATGCGGATGATCCGTACTGCGTCCCGTACGGGGAAAACGCGAAGAGCGACACGTAGGCGATTTCTGCCGCGTGAGCGGCGCGAAAGCCGCTGGAGGCGGCTCGGACGGTAGCCGGTGGTCGCGGCGAAGCGCGAGACCGCCGGTTCTCGAACGTTCCCGATTTTCCGACCGCGGCAGCGGTCGCGGAGGGAATTCACGCCGCTTGGTATTTGGGTCCGCGCCCCCGCCGGGGTCGGTGACCGATTCGCTCTCGTGTTCCGGTGGTCTCGCGCTTCGCGCGCGACCACCGGCTACCGTCCGAAACGCCTCCGGCGTTAGTGGAGCTTCGCGCGAAGCGCCGCTTCGTGCGCTCGAGCGCGCTCGAGCGCGCCTTCAAGCGCGCGGACGACTTCCTGCGCGGATGCGAGCAACTCTGCGTTCGCGTCACGATCGGAGGATGGATTGTCCGCGACCATCACGCCGAACGGGTCTTCCTCCTCGATCGAGACATCGAGTGGATCCACCTCGAATGGAGACACCGTGATCGTCTCCTCGGCATCGAACGCCGGCGTCGACTTCATCGACAACTTCGGCGTGCCCGCGGACGTCTGCGTCACGCCGGATTTGGCCGACATGTCCGGCGCTTCGAGCTCCGGCTCCTCGTGCAGCGTTGTGTCGACGTTGTTCTTGAGATTGTCGAGGATGCGTCCAACCGCGGTGCGCAGCGTGGCCGTCACGCCGGTGCCGGTGATCGCGGACGCCTCAACGGTCGGCACGCCGTTCGGGTTGAGATAGCCGTTCATCGTTTCCACCGAATCGACGTTCGGCAGGTCGCGCTTGTTGTACTGAAACACGAGCGCCACCTTCTGCGGATCGATGCGGTTGATGCGGAGGTTCGTCTTCAGATTCTCGAGGCTGTCGAGATTCGAATCGCGCATCGACGACTGCGAGTCGGCCACGAAGACCACGCCGTCCGCGCCGCGAAGGACCAGCTTGCGCGTGGCGTCGTAAAAGACCTGGCCCGGAACGGTGTAGAGCTGCACGCGAACCTTCTGTCCCGCGATCGTGCCCAGCTCCATCGGCATGAAGTCGAAGAAGAGCGTGCGGTCCGTCTCCGTCGACATCGAGATCATCTTTCCCTTGTTGTCGAGCTTCGGGTTGCCGTAGATCTTCTCGAGATTAGTCGTCTTCCCGCACAGCCCCGGCCCGTAGTAAACGAGCTTGACGGTGACCTCGTTGATCGCTTTGTTGATGAGGACCATGGGATTGCGTAGCTTACCTGAGTTGTGGGAGTCGGGAGTCGGGGGTCGGGGGTCGAAGAAAGATCGACTGCGGCGCTTTTTCTACGACTCCCGACTCCCTACTCCCGACCCCCGTCAACCCGCGATATCCTTCGTTCCATGTCCCGCAAAGAACTGTTCGAAAAAGTTGCCATGGAGCAGATCATCGGCGTCGTGCGCGAGAACAGCGTCGCGGCCGCCGAGTCGGTTGCTGAGGCGTTCGCAGGGAATGGGATACGAATCCTCGAGGTGACGTTGACGACACCGGAGGCGTTCGGACTCATCGAGCGATTCGCGCAAAAGTTTGAACCGCTCGGTGTCGTCATCGCCGCCGGTACCACGCGCAGTGCGAACGATGCCGCGCAAGCGCGCCGCGCCGGAGCGAAGATCATCGTCTCGCCACATACGGACGTCAGCGTCATCGAATACGCGAACGAGCACGATCTGCTTTGCGTCGCTGGCGCCGGCACCGCCACGGAGATCATCCGTGCGTGGGAAGCGGGCTGCGACATCGTCAAGGTTTTCCCTGCGCTCTACCTCGGTGGCCCCGACTACATCCGCACGCTGCGCGGCCCGATTCGCGACGTGCCGATGCTCGCCGGCGGTCCCGTGCCGCTCGACACAATCGAGAGTTACCTCGACGCCGGCTGCATGGCTGTGAACCTCGGCGCGTCGCTGGCTGTGCCTGACCTCGTGAACACCGAGCAGTGGGAGGAGATCGGCCGCCGCGCGCTGCTGGCCACGTCGATCATCCAGTCGCGCAACGTCGCCATCACCGCTGACTCGTACGTGCACTGACGTGAGTGGATCGATTCACAAGGCGTATCTCGTTCCGGGGCAGCCGCACATCCTGCTCGCCGCCGATCAGAACGCCGGCTGGGCCTCGCTCAAGCAAAGCTACGAAGCGATCGGACGCGAGATCGAGCAGTCGGGCGCGGAGTTGATGCTCGTCTATTCGACGCAGTGGTTTTCGGTCATCGGACATCTGTTTCAGATCGATCCGAATCCGCAGTGGACGCTCGTCGATCAGAATTGGTACCAGTTCGGCGAGATCCCGTACTCGTTTCGCATCGATCCGGAGTTTGGGAAGTTGTACGCCTCCGTCTGCCAAGACCTCGGCATGCAGACCGCGACCGTCGACTATCACGGCTTCCCGATCGACACCGGCACCGTCGTCGCGCTCAAGCTGCTCAATCCGAACAATGCGATCCCCGCGTCGGTCGTGTCGTGCAACATCTACGCGGAACGCGACGAGACGCGCGCCCTCGGCCGCGCCGCGCGGACCGCGATCGACCGCTACGGCAAGAAGACGATCGTGGTGGTCGTGACGAATCTCTCCAACCGCTACGAAGTCGGCGAAATCGATATCGCGAACGATCACATTTCGTCGTCGAAGGACGATGAGTGGAACCGCAAGATCCTGGAGATGCTCGGCGAAGGGCGGCTCGAGGATGTGGCGCAAGTCGCGCGTGAATTCGGCCGCGAGGCCAACGCCGACATGGGCTTCAAAGCCATCTGGTGGCTGGCCGCGCTGGCCGGCGAGAACAACAAGTACGACGGCAAGGTGTGGGATTACCAGCCGGTCTGGGGCACCGGCAACGGCATCGTCGAACTGACTCCGAATCCGAACAAGGAGCTCGATTTCGAGAAGGAGTTCGATGAGGGAGCCGTCGAAGTCGGCACCGGCCTCGAGTCGCACAACGTGCTCGAAGGCGGACCGGATGTCGGCCGCGCCAGCGAGATGAGTTCGCAGGAGGAGTGGCCGGAGGATCGCGCGATCATGGCCACCAACGCGGCATCGCCGGTCGGACCGTATCCGCACGCGCGCCGCGTCGGCGATCTACTGTTTTTGTCAGGAATAGGCCCGCGCCGGCCGGTGACGAATGAAATCCCGAAAGGCATCGAGGCGCAGACGCGGGCCACGGTCGACAACATCAAGGCCATTCTCGAAGCTGCCGGCAGTTCGCTGGAGAAAATCCTCGACGTGACTGTCTATTTGACAGACATGAAAGGTGACTTCGATCGATTTAATCGCGTCTACGCGGAAGTGCTGGGCAAGATCCAGCCCACGCGTACCACCGTCGGCGTCGACTCGCTGCCGACTCCGATTTCCGTCGAGATGAAAATCATCGCTGCTGCCTGATGACACTCATCGACATCTCGCCTGTCATCGATGCCGGCATCAATGTCTGGCCGGGCGATACGCCGTTCGTGCGCACCATCAACGCCGACATGAACGCCGGCGCGAACCTGACCCTGAGCGACATGCGCGTTTCGCTGCACGTCGGCGCGCATGCCGATGCGCCGAGCCATTACATCGCCGACGGCGCCGACATCTCCCTTCGCCGCCTCGACCTCTACCTCGGCCGCTGCATCGTGGTCGACGTCGAGGTCGCGCGCGGCGAGCGCATCATGCCCGACCACGTCGCCGACAAAATCGAAGCGCTCTGCGCGCCGCGCATCCTCTTCCGTACCGGCACCTTCCCCGATCACCGCCGCTGGAACAACGATTTCGCCAGCCTCTCACCCGAGCTCGTCGACGATCTCTACCACCACGGCGTCCGCCTCATCGGCATCGACACGCCATCGGTCGATCCCTTCGATTCCAAAGCGCTCGAAGCCCATCACGCCTTCGCCCGCAACGACATGGCCATCCTCGAAGGCTTAGTGCTCGCTGGCATCGAAGAAGGGGAGTACGAACTCATCGCCCTCCCGCTCCGCATCAAAGGCGCGGACGCCAGCCCGGTGCGGGCGGTGCTGCGGACGTTGTAGTTCGCGCCGAGTCTCGGGTTCGAAAAGCCTCCGGCCTCGCGAGGCGATTCGTCAACTGACCGCCGCCAGTCCGTCGCGCAGGCCGCGCAGATAGTGCTCACGCATGAGCGTTTCGAAAACTTTGTTCGTGGCCAGGACGCGAAAGCGTTCGCCGAGGCGCGCGCGGCGGCGGAGGTAGGCGAGGCGGCGTTCGTCGGCGAGCGTTCGCGTCTCGAGTTCGTGCACGCCGAGGAAGCCGGCCAGCTCGGGATGCTTGCGGTAGAAGATCGCGCCGGAACGGCCGACCGTGTACTGGCGCCGCGCGAACGAATCGATCGTCATCGGGTGATAGTGACGGGTGACGGCTTTCGCGTTGTAGCGAATCTTCAGGCCGAACGAATCGAGGCGAAAGGCCAGCTCGGTGTCCTCCCAGGCCGCGGCCGGGAAGGCCGTGTCGAACGGATCGATGCTGAGCAGCAGCCGGTCGATGGAGATGTTCGACGTGTAGAAAAAGTTGAACGGAACGATCTCTCCGTCGCGGATCAGCTTGTAGCCGAACTGCAGGCCGTAGTCGTTGATGTAATCCATGAACGCGGTGACGCGCTCGCCGGGCGGCCAGCCGGTGTAGCCGAGGCAGGCGGTGAGGCGGTCGTCGTCGGCGTCACGGTGGACGCGCGCGTGCTCGGCGAGGAATCGCGCCTCCGGCACGGTGTCGTCGCCGATGAAGAGGATGTAGCGGCCGGAGGCGAGCGAGACGCCGTGATTACGCGCGCGGCCGGGACCTGAATTCGTTTGCGAGCGAAACGTAATCGCGTAGTTTTTGGCACGGCGTTCCGTCATCACGCTGACCGTGTCGTCGCCGGAGCCGTCGTCGATCACAATCACTTCGAATCCTGGCGCGGCCTCCTGCGCATCGAGCGCATCGAGGACGCGCAGCAGCATCGGCAGACGTTTGTAGGTCGGGATGACGACGGAAAAATACGGCTCGGACATGGGGCGGCGGATTGTAGCGTCAGTGTGGAATGAAGAGGAGCAGGTCGAGGCTGAAGGTGACGCGCATCGGTTCCACGCGTTCGATGTCGCGCGGCCGGTAGATCGAAAGAAGGACGTCGTGGACGGCGTCGCGATCGAGATCAGCGGTCGTCGTCGCGCGGCGTTGCTCGACGATCGTGAATTCGTTCGCAAACGTTTCGATCGTGCGCTGCACGCGATCGCGTCCTACACCGCGCAGTTCGACGAGATCGTCCGGCGCTGGGATGGCCACGAGCAACCGGCCATCCTCGCGAACCACCCGCCGGAACTCGCTGCTGTTCATGCGCGCGGTAATCGTCAGCACGCGCGTGAACGTTGCGTCGGCATAGGGCACGAAGCGATCGGCGTTGGCGACGATCCACTCGCAATCGGGATAACGCTTGGCGGCGGCCTCGATCGCGGAGAGCGAAATGTCGACGCCGTGCGCATCGCAATCGAGCGAGCCGAGGTAGTAGCCATCGCCGCAGCCGGCATCGAGGACGACATCGTCCGATTTCACCTTCGCCATCGATGCGATCGCATCACGCAACGGCGCAGTCACGCCGCGATCGTGCAGACGCCGGCGCGCCATCACCGCATCCGCCGTATCGCCGGGCTCTTTCGATCGACGGTCCTGCGGCTGCAACAGGTTGAGGTAGCCGCTGCGCGCGATGTCGAACGAATGTCCGCGCGCACAGATCACGCGCCGTTCCTCGCGCACGAGCGGCTGGTGACACGTGCGGACGGTGCAGAGGAGCATGAAGGTCGTAAAAGTCTATCCCGCGCGAAGATGCGGGATCTCCGGTTGTGCCGCGTTGTTGGAGCCTGTCCCGCGATCTGCACCGGAGACCCTGCGTCTTCGCGCAGGGTAAACTGACCGGCAACCATGCACCGTTCCACGAGGCGTCTCCTCTGGCTCGTCGCGGGTCTGCTCCTGTTTCTGATCGCCTCGGCGCTGCTTTATCAGGCGGGCATGGCGCGGCTGGAAGGAAAGCCGCGCACGTTCTGGGACAGCTTCGAGTGGTCGGCCGAGACGCTGAGCACGACCGGCTACGGCGCCGATAGCCATTGGCGGCATCCGGCCATGGTGGTGCTCGTGGTCGTCGTGCAGTTCGCCGGCGTCTTTCTCGTCTTCCTCATCGTTCCCATTTTTCTGGTGCCGTTTCTCGAAGAACGATTCGAGCGCCGCGTGCCGCGCATCGCGCCGAAGATGGCGAACCACGTGATCGTCTATCGCTACGGACCGACGGTCGAGACGCTGCTGCAAAATCTGGCGGCGCACGGCGTTCCATCGATCGTCGTCGAGACCGACGAAAGCGCGGCGCGCGCAGTGCTCGAACGCGGGCTGCCGGCCATTTTCAGCCGCGCCGAGGAGGATGCGCTCGATGTCTGCCGGCTGCCGTTTGCGCGTGCGCTCGTTGCGAACGGACGCGACGAAGAAAACGCGGCGCTGATTCTTCGTGCGCGTCAGATGGGTTTTCGCGGCGAGATCTTCGCGTTCGTCGAGGAGCCGGCGCATCGGAAACCGATGGAGCTTGCGGGCGCCACCGCCGCCTACACGCCACGGCACATCGTCGCAGCGGCGCTTGCGGCGCACGCGAGCGACGTCATCAGTCCGCGCCTGCCGGGGGCCGAGGATCTGCCGCTGGAACGGCGCGAAATCCGCGTCACCGCCGCCAGCCCAATCGCTGGCCTCACGCTCGCCGCCTCGAACCTCGGCGCGGCCAGCGGCGCGATCGTAGTCGGCCAGTGGATGCGTAATCGACTCCACGCGCGCTGCGATGCGGACATGGTCATCGAGCCGGGTTCGATTCTGGAGATCGCCGGTGATGCCGCCTCCCTCGATCGCGCCGCGGCGATGATCGGCAGCAACTTTCTTCGCCGCAGCGGTCCGTATTTGATCGCCGGATTCGGTGAGGTCGGACGCAAGGTGCATGAGCTGCTTACCGACGCCGGCGAGGAAGTGCGCGTCGTCGAGCGGCAGTCCGCTCCTGGCGTCGACGTCGTCGGCAACGTGCTCGACTCCTCGGTGTTGCAACGCGCGTCGCTGCACGAATGCCGCGCCGTCGTGCTGGCGCTGGACAGCGACGATTCGACATTGTTTGCAACTGTCATCGCGCGCGACGCCGCGCCCGACGTGCCGGTCATCGCGCGCGTCAATCACTCGCGCAACATCGACAACATCTACCGCGCCGGCGCCGACTTCGCCCTCTCCATCAGCGACATCTCCGGCGAGATGCTCTCCTCGCGCCTTCTCGGCCGCGTGGCCCGTTCGCGCGACGAGCACCGCCGCGTGGAACGCTTCACGGCACGCTCGACTCGCGCGCTACGCGACCTCGGCTTGCGCGAACACGGCTGCTCGTTGCTGGCCATCGAGCGCAACGGCGCGTTCCTCCCCGCGACGGCGGACGTGGTCGTGCAAACCGGCGATCACCTCTACGTCTGCGGCGCCGCGGACGCGGTGCGGGGTGTGGATTTGTCATCCTGAGCCGCCGAAGCGACGGAGGCGAAGCCGGAGTCGCGCAGGACGGTCGAAGGACCCCCTTCCTGCTAACCCGGAAAGGGCGGGCGGCGAGTCACGATTCAAGCATTCGGGGGGTCCTTCGACCGTCCTGCGGCGTTCCGCGCTTCGCGCTCCAACGCGTCCGGCGGCTCAGGATGACAGTCGCGGCCCGGACCTTGCTCTGAAAACGGCAGGAGGACGTGATGAACGTCAAATCCCCGACGCACAAGACCCTGAAGCGATTGATCCCGCCGTTGACGGTGTGGGCCATCGGCAAGATTCTCGAGACGCCGAGCGTCAAGGGCAGCGTGATGGAGTTGGATGGCATCGCTTACAAAAAGCGGCATGAGGCGGCGAAGTCGATCAAACGCGGCGTGAAGAACGCCAGGTCGAATTCGTCCTGGCTCGCTGCCGGCGCCGCGGCCATCGTCATCGGCATCGGCCTGATGACGAAGGCCACGCGGAAGTGACTCCGGCTATCGCGTGAACAGGTTCTTCACTGACTTGATGACGACAATCGTCGCGCTGATCCCGCCGACCAATGCGCCGATCAGCAATCCGGCAACGCCGCCCGCGGCCATCTTCGCGATGCCTGCTCCGCCGCCTTTTGACGGCGCGGTTTTGTAGACGACGACCGGTTTTGCAGCCGGCGCTGGCGTCTGCTCTTCTTTCTCCTTCACGGTCCGCTTCGCGTCGGTCTCCGCTTTCAGGCTGCCGTGCGCGCGCGCGTAAACCTGCGTGAATTCGGCGCCGAAGAGGAGGATCTGCGCGGAGTAGTAGACCCAGAGCAGGACCAGGACGAGTGATCCAGCCGCGCCGAAACTCGATCCGACTGCGCTCTTCGCGAAGTAGATGCCGAGCGCGAACTTGCCGAGGACGAAGAGGAGCGACGTCAGCGCCGCGCCGAGCCAGACGTCGCGCCATTCGATTTTCAGATCGGGAAGCAGACGGAAAATGCCGGCCATCAGCACCGTGATGACGACAAATGAAAACGCCAGCTCGACGATGTGCCAGAGCGCTTCGCCGCCGGGAAGGTGATTGCCCGCGTACTTGCCCATCGCGGCGATCGCGGTGTCGATCACGAGCGAAACCAGGAGCAGGAAGCCGAGGCCCAGGACCATGGCGAAGGAGAGGAAGCGGTCCTTGACCATCCCCATGATCCCGCGCCCCTCTTTCGGCTTCACATCCCAGATCGTGTTGAGCGCGTCTTTGAGCTGGCCGAAAACGCCCGAGGCGCCGAGGAGGAGCGTGACGACGCCGAGGACCGTGGCGATGGTGCCGCTCTTCGGCTTCGCCGCGTTCTTGACCATGTCCTGCACGCCGGCGGCCGTGTTCGCCCCGAGCACGCTGTGGAGCTGCTCGAAAATCTTGTTCTGCGCGGCGTCGTGTCCGAAGGCCAGTCCGGCGATTGCGATGACGATCAGCAGCAGCGGCGCCAGCGAAAAGATCGTGTAGTAGGCGAGCGCCGCGCCGAGGCGCGGCACTTTATCGGCGATGAATTCGCTGATGGTCTGTTTGAAAATCCCCAGGTATTTGTTCATCTCTCGCTCCGCAAACAGCCTATGCGGAGCAATGGATGTACCCGGTTTTACTTCGGCATGTCGGAGTTGAAGATGTCCTCGGCTGCCCACCACCGTCCGTTCGATTTTTTCCAGAGGACCACGTACTTGCCGGCGTCTTTGATGGCTTGGCCGCTGGCAGGGCGCAGCGAAAGGTCGTAGCGACCGGTCTCAATGGCGACATCGCTCGACGGCTGCGTGACGTTCGTGCTGGTGAGCGCGAGGTCGACCGCTCCGCTGGCGAGGAACGCGGTCCAGAATGCACTGATGGCGTCGCGGCCGCGGAAGGCGGGCACGTTCGGCGCCATGACCACGGCATCCGGCGCGTAGAAGTTGGTGACCAGGGTTTGGGCATTTCCAGCGCGTGCGTTCGCGGCGAAATCAGCATTGGCCCGGGCGATGGCGTTCTCGGCGTCGCCGGGCGAATAGTCCGAGGAGATGCGTGGGGACGAGGAACAGGCGGTGAGAATTGCGGCAGCGGTTGCCAAAATGAATCGCTTCATGGCTCCTCCTCAATGGATTACGGCGGATTACGGCGCCCAACGATACGTGGATGACTACAATAACGCGATGCGCTCCCAACGTCCTGCTCTTGCGGCCGCTCTTTTCGCCGTCGTCATCGCCTGCCACAGTCCGACGTCGCCGACGGATGGCAAGAACGCGGGATCGGGAGGAAGTTCGGAGCACGGCCGTCTTTCGGGAGTGGTCACGATTGGTCCGAATTGTCCGGGGCCCCAGCACGACAGCAATCCCTGCCCGACGCAGCCGTCCGCGTACGCGGCGCGAAAGATTCTGGTGTGGGACGCGGCGAAGACGAATCTGCTCTTCACGGTCGATATCGATTCGCAGGGGAGCTACCTGATCGATCTGACGCCCGCAACGTACACGGTGACTCTGAAGCCGAGCGGGATCGACCGCACGTCAAACCTGCCGGCGGTGGTCGACATTCACGCGAACACCGTCACCAGAGTGGACGTGAACATCGATACCGGCCTGCGATAAGCGCGCACCGCAAAGGCGTAGTGTAGGCGTCTCGCCTGCAACCGGCGGGCGTCCTCGCCCGACGGGGGTTTCTGAGATTCAATTGCAGGATCGGAATTTGATCACGGACACCCCCGTCGGGCGAGACGCCACGCCGGATGCAGGCGAGGACGCCCGCACTACGCTCCGGCGGTGAACCCAGCGTGGGAAGAAATCTGTTTGAGTCGCTAGCTCGATCGAGCAGCGCACTCAGGCAAACACAAAAAGGCCGGCATTACGCCGGCCTTTGGTTGTCGCCGCGATCCGTGCTGGCTAGGCCTTCAGATGCTTGCTGACCAGAGCGGTCATCTCGAACATCGAGACCTGCTTCTTGCCGTTGAAGATCTTCAGCAGCTTGTCGTCTGCGTTGATCATCCGCTTGTTGGTCTGGTCCTGAAGGCCGTTGGCCTTGATGTAGTCCCATACCTTCTTGGTGATCTCGCTGCGCGGCATCGGGTTGCTGCCGACGATTGCCGCCAGGTCGCTGCTCGGAGTCACTAACGCGGACAGTCCGCTGCCGCCGCTCTTCTTCTTTGTTGTCGCCATTCGTTTGTTCCTCTCCTACTACGTTTTCGCGCGATTGTGCTCTACCGCACCCTCCGCGTCAAACGTCGATTTTTGGCGCGTATGCCGAAAGTCATGATGCGGACACCGCTCTTCCTGCACATGCGGTGCCTCCTGCGGACGCCTAGATTGAGCGGCGAAGGAGATACCGATGCACCCACAACCTCTCGTACGACTGCTCGATGTGACGCGAACCTATCCGCTGGGACGCGTAAATGTACGCGCGCTGACCGGCGTCACGCTCGACGTCGATCGCGGCGATTTTCTGGCGCTGGCGGGCCCATCTGGCAGCGGCAAGACGACGCTGCTCAACCTCATCGGCTGCATCGACAAGCCGGATTCGGGCCGGATCGTGATCGATGGCGTCGATGTCACGCCCGTCCCGCTCCACCGCCTCGCCTCCACACGCCGCGACACCCTCGGCTTCATCTTTCAGACGTTCAATCTGATCCCGGTTCTCACCGCGTACGAGAACGTCGAGTATCCGCTGCTGCTCCAGCATGTGCCCGCTGCTGCGCGCCGCGAGCGCGTCCTCGACTGGCTGGAACAGGTAGGACTGAGCGATCAGGCGCGCCAGCGTCCCGATCAGCTTTCCGGCGGGCAGCGGCAGCGCGTTGCCATCGCGCGAGCCATGGCCGGCCAGCCGAAACTCGTCCTGGCTGACGAGCCGACCGCGAATCTCGACTCCGTCACCGCCGCGAAGATCCTCGACCTCGTCGAAGACATCAACGCCCGAACCCATTGCACATTCATCTTCGCCACGCACGATCCGGCGCTGATGTCGCGTGCCCGCCGCTGCGTGCGCATGCATGACGGAGCGCTCGTAAACGAACCATTGCTCGAAGCGCGCGCTTCGTAAAGGAACGAACATGCTCACCAAACTCGCCCTTCGCAACGTCTTCCGCAATCGCCGCCGCTCGGCCATCACGCTGCTCGTCATCGTCTTCGGCGCGGTCGGACTGATTCTCTTCGGCGGCTACAAAGCCATCACCTTTCACGGTCTCCGCGAGAGCACGATCCGCAATCGGCTGGGACATCTGCAGATCTACAAAGCCGGCTTCGAGCGTGCCGAGGCCAAGAAGCCGCTCGAGTACGGGCTGGAGGATGTGGCGCAACTGCGGCGCGCGATCCAGGCGGACAAACGCGTGCGCATGACCACCGCCCAGATCACGCTGATGGGCCTCGTCAGCAATGGCGACAAGTCTGAAACGTTCATGGCCACCGGCGTCGAGCCGAAGGAGGACAAGGCCATGAATGCCCAGCGTCTCGTCTCCGGCACCGACCTCCCTGCCAACGAATCCGACGCCGTCATCCTCGGACGCGGCCTCGCCGCATCGATGCATGCGAAACCGGGCGACTACCTGACGCTGATGTCGACCACGACCTCAGGCTCGCTTAACGCCATCGACGTGCGCGTGGCCGGCATTTTCATGAGCGGCGTGAAGGAGTACGACGATCGCGCCATCAAGATGCCGCTGGCCGGCGCGCAGCAGCTGCTGCAGACGACGAAGGTCGAGCGCCTGCTGGTGATGCTCAATGACACCGATGACACCGCCGCCGTCCGCGCGGACCTCGCCACACTCTTCGCGAAGAATCATTGGGCGCTGGAGATGAAGGATTGGTCGCAACTCGCGACCTTCTACCACCAGGTCGTGGCGCTCTATAACGGGATCTTCGGCTTCATCGGGATGGTCGTCTTCGCCATCGTGATCTTCAGCGTGGCCAACACGATCGTGATGTCGATCTTCGAACGGACGCGCGAGATCGGCACGATGATGGCCATCGGCACGACGCGCTCCAGCATCTGGCGGATGTTTCTGGTCGAGGGGCTGATGATCGGGATCATCGGTGGCGTGGCCGGGCTGCTGTTCGGCTTCGGCATCTCCAACCTCATCAACCGCGTGCACATCATGCTGCCGCCGCCGCCCGGCTACACCCAGGGCTACCCGCTGCGGGTGATGCTGCAGCCGGGCATCCTCATCACCGCCTTCCTCATCGCCGTCATCACTTCGACGTTGTCGTCGATCCTCCCCGCGCTCAAAGCGTCGCGGCTGAAGATCGTCGATGCCCTCGGCCACATCTAGGACTGACCATGAAACGACTCATTGCCCTCGCATTTTTTTTTGCCGCACTGCCGCTGATCGCCGACGACAAAGCCGCATCCGTCCTCGCGCGCGCCGACGTTTTTCGCAATCCGATCGAGAGCTTTTCCGTCGACGTCGAGCTGACTTCATTCGCAACCGGCGGCAAGACCGACACCTCGCGCTTTCGCGTTTACGGAAAGAGCAGCGACCGAAGTGTCGTGGAGTTCACCTTTCCGCAGACGGAGAAGGGGAAGTACCTGCTGATGCTGCGCGACGCGATGTGGATCTACATTCCGACCGCGAGCCGGCCGATCCGCATCTCGCCGATGCAGCGGCTGATGGGACAGGCTTCGAACGGCGACGTCGCGCGCACGAGTTTCACCGTCGATTACAACGCGACCGCGGTGGCCGAGGATGGCGACGCGTTCGTCATCGACCTCGTGGCGAAGGATCCATCCGTCGCCTACAACCGCGTGCGGCTGTGGATCGACAAACAGTCGTACGAGCCGCGCCGCGCCGACTTTTACGTCGTCTCCGGAAAGCTGATCAAGCGCGCGACGTACAAAGCGTACGGAACGATGGCCGGCCGCCGCGTGGTGACGGAGATCGAGATCGACGACCTGCTGCGTCCGGGCAACCGCACCGTGATGCGCTACGCGAACCTGACGCCGAAAGAAAACGCCGAGAAGATGTTTACGAAGGACGCGCTGGGCAAATGGTGAAGCGCCGGTCCAACGTAGCGCCGCCGGCCCGGCGGCTGGACCGCCGGCGGCTCGCCGGCGCGTTGCTGATCGCGATCGTCGCGACGACAACCCACGCGGAGACCTTCAAGTTCTTCGGCTCCGCCGGCGCCGAATGGCAGCTCACGCCCGCCAACGCCGCGTCCACGCTCAACCCGCGCAACATCGCCGGCCTGCCGTACAGCAGCGGCTCGGGCGATGCCGTGGCTTTCATGGACGCCGCGCCCGACAGCCGCGCCTGGAAGTTCCACCTCAAGCTTCGCGGCGATGCCGCCGAGGGCGGCGCGCAGCGCGCGGATGTCGGCGAGGCATTCGTGCAGCTCAATCCGAAACCATGGCTCGACATCACCATCGGACGCGTCATCGAAAAGTGGGGCACCGGTTACGCCTGGAATCCGACCGCGTTCGTCAGCCCGAAAAAGAATCCTGCCGATCCGACCGACCGCCGCTCCGCGAACGTCGGCGTGGACATGATCCGCACCGATCTTTTCATCCGCGGCACGAACGTTTCGCTCTACGCGCTGAATGACGGCGCGGTCGCCGGACGCGTCTACCGCCTCATCGCCGGCACCGACGTCTCGTTTCACTTTCGCCGCGATGCAGACGGAGTCCAGCAAGGCATCAGCGCCGCGCGCGTCTTCGGCGATGCGCTCGAATTGCATGGCGAGATCGCACGGCGTCATGGACTCATCGGCGGCCAGTACACGTTCCGCGGCAACGTCAACGTCGTCGCCGAGCTGTATCACGGCGGCGACGGACTCGACGAAAACGCGTTCCGCGCCTTTCGCTCCGCCGCCGATTTCGCGCACGACGCCCAGTCCTTCCGCGCGATCAACGCCGTCTATTCGCCGCTGCGCATGGCGCGCAACTACGGCTTCGTCCGCATCGACGTCCCGCACGACAAACTCGACGTCGAGCTGATCGCCATCACCAATCTTCGCGACGGATCGCTGCTCGCGCGCGCTACGCTGTCGCTTCGCGTGCGCCCCAATGTCAGCATCTACGCCATCGATACCGAGTTCGCCGGCGCGCGCGGCAGCGAGCTTTCGTACATGCAGGTGCGCCGCGTGACCACCGCCGGCGCGCGGGTGTATTTCTAACGCGATGAACGTGAACGAACAGAAGATGAAGTGGGTCGGAGTCCTGACCTGGGTCATCATCGGGATTCCCAGCGTGCTGTGGCAGGCGCAATACCGGTCGCTGGCCGGTCCGCGCGCCGCCCTGCTGTTCACCGCGTTCATCATCTTCATCATCGCGTTCATCGTCGGTACGCGTCCCGGCTGCGGCACGCCGACGAAAATTTCGATGGTCGTCGTCGAGACGTTGGCGGCGTACGTCTGCGTCGCTCTGCAGCCCACAGGGTTTCAACCGGTATTGCTGGTGATCATCGCGGCACAACTCGGCGCGTACCGGCCGCGCTTCGCCATCATCGTCATCGCAATCAACTGCATCGTCCTCGGCTTCATCGTTTCGCAAACCGATGCATCGCCTGTCATCTACGCGCTCGTCTATTTTGCGTTCTCGCTCTTTTCGCTTTTCTCGATGCACGTCGCGCATTCGGAGATGGAGGCGCGCAAGTCACTGGCCGAGGCCAATGCGGAGCTGCGCATGACCACGGAGTTGCTCGAGATCAGCAGCCGCACCTCGGAACGCCTCCGCATCGCGCGCGATCTCCATGATCTCCTCGGCCATCACCTGACCGCGCTCAGCCTCAATCTCGAAGTAGCCGGCCATCTCGCCTCGGGCGATGCGAAGGATTCGATCGAGAAGAGCAAGTCGATCGCGAAGCATCTCCTCGCCGACGTTCGCGATGTCGTTAGCCGTCTCAGAAATGACGAGCCGGTCGATCTGACGTCGTCGCTCGAGTCATTGCGCGATGTGATCGTCACGCCGTCGCTCCATCTCGATTTCCCGCGCGAGCTCGCCGTGGCCGACGCCAACATCGCGGAAGTTGCGTTGCGGACGGTGCAGGAAATCGTCACGAACGCAGTCCGCCACTCCGGCGCGCGCAATCTCTGGCTGAACATGAATACGGACAACCAGACGCTCTCGATCGACGCGCGCGACGACGGCGTCGGCGCCGACAACGTCACCTTCGGCAACGGTCTCCGCGGCCTGCGCGAGCGCGTGCAACAGGCGCGAGGAACGTTCGAAGTGACGTCGATGCGCAGCCGCGGATTCTCGCTCCACGTGACGCTGCCGCTGGGAGCCGCGTCGTGATCAGCATCTGCATCGTTGAGGATCAGACCATCGTCCGCCAGGGCCTTCGAAGTCTCCTCGCGCTGGTGCCCGACATCGAAGTCATCGCCGAGGCCAGCGATGGAGAGGAAGCAGTGGAAGTGATCGAACGCGAGAAGCCGGACGTCGTCCTCCTCGATCTGCGCATGCCAAAACTCGACGGCGTCGGCGTCCTGCGCACGCTGCGCGAACGCAACGCCGCGCGCCCGACGCTGATCCTGACGACATTCGACGACGACGCAATCCTCTTCGAAGCCGTCCGCGCCGGCGCGAAAGGGTGGCTGCTCAAGGACGTGTCGCTCGAGCGCCTCGCCGGCGCAATCCGCACGCTGGCCGAGGGCGGCACTTGCATCGAGCCGGTCATCACCGAACGGATCATGCGCGCGCTGGAGAAGAGCGACTCGTCGTTCGAATCCGCCGACCTCCCCGAGCCGCTCACCGACCGCGAACGAACCATCCTCCGCCTTCTCGCCGGCGGCTACAGCAACCACGAAATCGGCGAGTTGCTCAACATCACCGAGGGCACCGTGAAGAATCACATCTCGAATCTGCTGTCGAAGCTCGGAGTGCGCGATCGACGCGCGCGGTGCTGCGGGCGATTGACTTAGGCGTGATTTGAAGCGGCGGATCATTGGATTCGCTTCGAGACGCATCTCACGCGAAGATCGCGAAGATCCTGCTTTTCTTCTTCGCGCCCTCGCGTGACTAACCTGCTGTTTTCGACGGGGGCGCACCGTGCTCGGCGAGGAATTGCCTGAGTGCCGCGTTCACGGACGTCGAGTCGCGAAAAACCTCGGCGACATCTGGAGCGAGGAGCACTAGATTCGCCCCCTCCTTGTAGCGGGCGTAGTACTTCCCTCGTACGCCTCCCGGAGCCGCGGTTTGCTCGGTGATTTCGAGATCGCTGTCGCTATCCTGATTCATAGAGTCTTCGTTCTACGGCCGTTGCCTCGCGTGCCGTGATGATTCTGGTCCGGTCTTCGCGTTCGGTGTGCGCCACGATGACCAATCTGTTCGTTTCAGTGTACCCGAGTGTGAGCGTCCGATACTCTTGCTCGAAGTGTTCCCGATCTTCCCAGGTCAGAGCAAAGTCGTCTCCGAACACGGTAGAGGCTTCCTCGAAACCAATGCCGTGTTTCGACTGATTGCGACGATCCTTCTCGGGATCCCACTCGTACTTCATCGACTCGGCCAGTCATCGGCCGGCTACTTGCGATATGCGAACGCACGGCTCCACTGGATGAAAGATTTCCGGCCCGAGCTGCCGCTGCTGATCCGCTACTGAAGTCGAAAATTCACGGTCACTGTGTAATACACATCGATCGGCTCGCCGCGAACGGTGGCAGGGCGGAAGTGCCACTGGCTTACCGCGTCGCGCGCAGCATCGCCGAGGCCGTAGGGGAGATCGCGGATGACTTCGACGTTGTCGATGGTGCCGTCGCGGCGAACGATCCCGCGGACGACGACCGGCCCCTGAATTCCTGCGCGGCGCGCCATCATCGGATAGCGCGGAACGACGCGATCAGTCTCCTCCGGCTGCGTCCCACCGGCGGGTACGGCGGAGTAAACGCCGCCGTTGTCCGTCGCCACATGCACCTCGGCAGGCGCTGTCTCTGTCGGTGGCTGCGTCTCCGTTTCCGGCGGGGAACCGGCGGACGTCGTCGCTGCGGTGTCGGTCGCAGTCGTATCGGTGTGCACTTCAACCTGACGCGTTCCGGCGGAACTGACATCGATCGCATCGACGTCCGCGTACGCGATCTGGTTGTCGTGATCGAGCGCGTAGATATCGTGATCGCGCGTGTAGACCTTCACCTGCGTCTCCGCGGACAGCTCGCCGATGATCGGGTAGAAGATGCCAGGCCCGGCGTAGAGCGGGGTGCGGGCGCTGACGATGGCGTTGAGCGCCGGCAGTTTGCGGATCGTTTCGTAGCGCGCCAGGCGGCGCTCGCGTTCGGACGTGCGCTCGAGCGAGTTGCGCTCCGCCCAGCCGGTCATGCCGTCATCGTCCTGAACGCGAACCCACGCGCCGCGGTCTTCGAGCACGATCAGCTTTTCGCCGTTGGTCGCCGTGGCCACGACGGGCGAATTCGCCGTCGGCTGCGTGCGAAGCCGCAGACGCAGCGCAAGCACCGACAGGTTTTCCGACGCCGGCGGCGGAGCATCGTCATGTTTCCCGCTGCGCAGGATCAACAGCGCCAGCAGCGCAAAAAAAATCACGCCGAGGATGACGACGACGGTGAGTCCGCGCGTGTGCCGGGTTTGTGCGTCAGGCATTCTTCATCAGCACGTACATGATCGCCTTCTGCACGTGCAGCCGGTTCTCGGCCTCGTCGTAGATGACTGATTGCGGCGAGTCGATGACTTCGCCGGCCACTTCTTCGCCGCGATGTGCGGGGAGGCAGTGCATGAAGATGGCGTCCTTCTTCGCGAGCGACATCACGCGCGAATCGACCATCCATCCTTCGAAGTCCTTCTGCCGTTTCTGCGCTTCCGCTTCCTGCCCCATCGATGCCCAGACGTCCGTTTCGACGACGTCGGCATCGCGGACCGCTTCTTCGATCGACGTCGTGATGGTGACCTTCGTCCCGGCGTAGTCCGCGTCGCCCTGCGACTGCGCGATGATCATCGGATCGGGCGCGTAGCTCGGCGGCGTGGCGACGGAAATGTTCATCCCCACCTTCGAAGCGCCGAACATCAGCGAGTGAGCCATGTTATTGCCGTCGCCGACGTAGGCGAGCTTGCGGCCTTTCAGATCGCCGAGGTGCTCCCAGGCGGTGAAGTAATCGGTCATGGCCTGCATCGGATGCGAAAGGTCGGTCAGCCCGTTGATGACAGGCACGCTCGCGTACTCGGCCAGCTCGGTCACCGTCTTGTGCGCGAAGGTGCGGGCCATGATGCCGTCGACGTAGCGTGAGAGCACTTTCGCGCTGTCGTAAATCGGTTCGCCGCGTCCGATCTGGATGTCGCGCGATGAAAGAAAGAGCGCGTGACCGCCCATCTGGAACATGCCCACTTCGAACGAGACGCGCGTGCGGGTCGACGATTTCTCGAAGATCATCGCCAGCGTTTTGCCCTTCAGCGCATCGCGATACTTCTCGCGATTGGCCTTCATGTCGCGCGCGATCTCGAAGATCTCGCGAACCTCGTCCTTGGAGTAGTCGTGAATTTCGATGAAGTCTTTGTGCGCCATTGCGAGCGTCATTGTATGGCGTAGGAGTCGCCGCGCTCGATCACGCGTCCATCCTCGACAAGCTTGATCAGGTGCGCCGCGATCTGAATCTCCGCGGCGCCGTGAAGCCGCGGATCGAGATCGGGATAAATGCGCAGCCGCATCGCTGCCACGGAGGTAGCGCCGTTCGCGAGCGCATCGAGCACCTGTTTTTCTCGCTCGATCCGATGAGCAATATATTGCTCAATCAAGGTGGGGGCATCATCGCGCGTCGGTCCGTGCGCGGGAAAAATTCGTTTTGGATTGTGTGCGAGCAGCAGCCGCAGCGACGCGATGTAATCGCGCATCGATCCATCGGGCGGAAAGATCGCGGTCGTTCCTTCGCCGAGGACCGTGTCGCCGGTGAAGAGATCGCCGGCCGAGGTCAGGAAGCAAACGTGTTCGGCGGTGTGGCCGGGTGTCGCGATCACTTCGAGCATTTCATCTTCGATGGCAACTGTGTCGCTGCCAGCGACGCGTTGATCGACGAGCGTGTCATCGAGCACACCGCGCGGCGCAACGATTTTTGCGCCGGTCATTCTCTTGAGCGGCACCGCCGCCGGCGCGTGATCGCCATGACGATGCGTGATCAGAATCGTGGTCAGCCTCGGCATCGCGTTTCGAATCGCTTCGATATGCGAATCGATGGCCGGACCAGGATCGATCACCGCCGACTCCCCGAGAAGATACGTCCGCGTTCCACTCAACGTGAACGCGCCCGGATTCGGAGCGGTGATGTCGCGAATGATCACGGCAGGATGATTTTCTTCTTTCCGTCTTCGACGATGAGCAGCGGTCGTGTCGCCGGCACATTCACTCCTCGGCGCGACGCGAGCAACTCCTCCGCTGAGGTGAATCCCGCCAGCGCTTCGAGATTCTTCTGTGTCGGAAAAACGATCTGCAGTTTCTCGATCGCCTCGGCCGGCGGAATCCAGATCACTTCGACCGCTTCGACGTTTTCGGCCGAGGCGACAGCGTTGCGGTCGACGGCAGCGAGGAAAAAGTACGTATCGAATCGCTTCGGAACACCGACCGGCGTGATCCAACGCGACGTCCAGACGAGTTTCTCGAGATCGAGCGGCGATTCATCGATGAGCGATGCGAACGTGATCTCGCCCGCTAACAGCGCGCGTCGTTTGGTATCCGCATCCGCGAGCGGCGCGCCGAGCCAGATGCCGCTCTCTTCGAACAGCTCGCGCGCGGCCGCCATGCGCATCGTGCCGAGTTCTGTTCCGACGTCATCGGACGGTTCGACGACGCCGCCGGGGAAGACCCACGCGTCCGGCACGAATGACGACTTCGAATGCCGCCGGATCATCAGCACTTCCAGCGGCGAGTCGCGCAACACAATCACGCTCGCGGCAGGAATCGGCGGCACCTCGGCTGCGTCGCCCGCACCGCGCGGGAGCTGGCGGTCGGAGACGTTGTGAGAGGTCGTCATGTCAGCACTTGCCCTGCCAGCCGACCCATTCTTCGCCGCCGGGCCCGCGTTCCTTCTTCCAGATCGGAACGGTCTCTTTGATGCGGTCGATCATCATCCTGCACGCTTCGAACGCCTCGGCACGATGCGGCGACGCGGCCACGATCGCGATCGAGGAGTCGCCGACGACGAGTTGCCCGAGACGATGCACGGCGTCGATCGCAACCTCGGCATACGCGGTCCGCACCTCATCGACGATCTTCGCAATCTCCTTCTCCGCCATCGGCCGGTAGGCGTCGTAGAAAATCGACTCCACCGCCTTGCCTTCGTGGTGATTGCGCACGACGCCTTCGAAGAGCACGTACGCGCCGTCGGAAGGACGCATGACGCGCTTCACGAGCGTGCCTGCATCGATTGGGTCGTCAGTCAGATACGAAATGCGTCACCTCTTCAGCGGGCGATCGTGTGCCGGCCGCGGCGTCGACGACACGATCTCGACGCCAGCCTGGCCGCGCCGGCCCGCGCCGCCGCGCCGCGCTTTCTCCAACGTCATCAGAAATCCGAACGCAGGATCCTTGAACTGCAGATGCCGCAGCATGCTCCAGTGTTTGCGTACGTAGCGCTGCAGAAAATCGAGCACGTGCCCGAGGCTGATGATCCGGCACGGCGGGACGGGCGCGCCGGGTGGGAACGAGCCAAACGCGATCAGGCGAATGGCAAAGCCGGACGGCAACGTCGCCGATCCGTGCTCGAGCAGATCCGCTACGACGGCGTCACTGTCGATCGTCGAATCGCCGAGGCGGCTGATGACCGTCTTGAGGATTTCGGGATTCCGCGCTCCGCTGTTGATGCCGACGCGTCCTTCCTTCACCTCGCCGATGACCATGTCGATCGAATCCGGCGGGATGCCGAGCCCTGGATCGACATCGCTCATGTCGAGGGCGCGCGGTGCGCGTTTCGGCGCGCTTGCGGGCGACGGGAGGCCGGACGGAAAGCGAAACGCGAGTACGTCGATGTCGGTCAGCGTGCGGAAGCCGTTGCGTCCCGCCGCAGCAATGATCGGATATTCGGCGGAGGTGAAATAGCCATTGAGCTGCAGATACGCCTGAACGAGGGCGACGGCGTGGTCCATGACGGCATCATAGGACAGTGGATAGCGGCCACCACTTCCCGTACACTCTCGCCATGGGTTCCTACGACTGCACCAAGTGCCCGGCGTACTGCTGCAGCTACACGCGCATCATCGTGAACAAGCGCGACGTGAATCGTCTGGCAAAACATTTCGACGTCGACGTCGAAGTTGCGCAAAAGCGCTTCACGAAGGTCGTCGAAGGCGAGCAGGTTCTTCGTCATCAGAAGGACAAGATCTACGGCAGCGTCTGCATGTTTCTCGACATCAAGGAGCGCCGTTGCACGATCTACAACGCGCGGCCCGGCGTCTGCCACGAGTACCCCGACTTCAAGCGTTGCGGGTACTACGACTTCCTGAAATGGGAGCGGACGCAACAGGGCGATGAGAAGTTCATCCCCTTAACCTGGAAGTAGTTCGAAATGCGGGGTAACTAGTTATTTGTTCATTGTCCGCATGAGCCGGGTACTCGCCTGCGCCGCGCTGTTTGCCGCACTGCCTCTGCTCGCGCAGAGCGTGGTCGCGCCGATGTCGGAGTCGGTTTCGGTCGGCTACGTGATGATCCCGTTCACGGTACTCGGCGATCACGGACGTCCCATCACCGACCTGCGCAACGCCGAGGTGAATCTGACGGTAGATGGCGCGCCGGTGCGGAGCGACATGTTCGAGAAGTCGCAGAACGCGCCGGTGTCGTTCACGATCCTGCTCGACGGCTCGGGTTCGATGGCGCTGGCGGGGAAGATGGATTCGGCATTCGCCGCGATCGGAGCACTGATCGGCCATCGCCGTCCCGGCGACGATTTCGCGTTGTACGTTTTCGCGGAGTCGCAGGCAGTGGAAGTCGCGCCCTTCACGGAGAATCCGAACGACATCACGCGGGCTCTCGGACACGTCAAGCCGTACGGCAAGACCGCATTTTTCGACGCGCTGGCGACGATGCCGGAGCGCAGCAAACTCGGACGCAATCCGTCGCGCGCGATCATTTTGCTCAGCGACGGCATCGACAACGCGTCGTCGCTCACGCGCGGCGCGCTGGCGCAACAGCTTCAGGGCATCTCGGTTCCGATCTATTCACTCGGATTGCGTCAGCCGGAACAGCCGGTCGACAGCAAGAAACGCCCGCGCGAGGATCTGTCGGATATCGGACTGCTCAACGAAGTGGCCACACTTACGGGCGGAAAGCTCTACCTCGGAAACACGCCGCAACAGATCGCGGAAGCCGTCTCGCATATCGAAGACGACCTCCGCGCGCAGTACCTGATCGGGTTCGCTCCCACCGGAAAAGGTGCAGTAAAGTACCGAACGATCTCGCTGAAACTCGCGGGTCGCGCGCGCGCCGTCCGGGTCCGCGCGGGGTACCTCGGCACCGAACCTCCCATGGTTGCCTCCCGAAACAAACTGACGGAAAGGAAGGGAAGTTAATGAAGACGATAGGAATCCGCATCCTCACGGCCACGGCGTTGGCCGCCACACTCGGCGCATGCGCGACGTCGAAATCGGTCGATCAGAAGATCGCCGACGCGCAGGCGCAGACCGCGAAGAAGGTCGAGTCGGTCGAAGGTCAGGTCGAAGATCTGCAGAACAAGCAGAAGGCCACCGACACGCACCTCCAGCAGAACGACGCCGCCATCGCGCAGCTCAGCACCGAGGCAAAGGACGCGTTGAAACGCGCGCAGGACGCCGGCGTGCTGGCGAAGGGCAAGGTCGTTTTCCAGCAGACGTTCAAGGAAGACCGCATCAAGTTCAAGGTCGGTTCGTACGAGTTGAACAAGGATGCGCAGGCCGCCCTCGATGATTTCGCCGGCAAGGTGAAGGCGCTGAACGAGCAGTACTACATCGAGATCCAGGGCCACACGGACGACACCGGCGGCCGCAAGTTGAACGACGAGCTCGGCGAACGCCGCGCCGACGAAGTCCGCCGCTACCTCTCCCGCGGCGCCCAGCTCCCGCTGAACCGCATGTCGACGATCTCCTACGGCGACACGCTGCCGGTGGCGTCGAACAAGACGAAGAAGGGCCGCGCGGAAAACCGGCGCGTGGTGATCGTGGTACTCGAATAATCCTTTTTCACGCGGAGACGCGGGGACGCGGAGAAACCCTCCGCGATCTCCGCGGCTCCGCGTGAGGCTTTAAGGCTGTGATGTTGGGCGGAGACTGCCCATTTCCACGCCTTCGTAGATCTCCGCAATCGCGAGATCGATCTCGACGCCGGAAAGGTTGATGGTGTCAGTTGGCGTGTCCTTGACCTCGTGTGACCACGACCCGTCACCCTCGAGATGCCGGTGCTCGACGTGCTGGAAGTTCTGCTCGATCAGAAGATAGTGGCGTAACGAAGCGATAGAGCGATAGAGGTCGAACTTCTCGCCGCGGTCGTAGTTGCGCGTGGAGTCCGAAAGCACCTCGACGATCACGATCGGGTTGCTGATCGTTTCCGCCGCGTTGCTGACTTTCGGTCCGCAGATGATCGAGACGTCCGGGTACGTGTAAAGGCCGGACGGTGTGTTCACACGCATGTCGCTTCCGAACGCTTCGCAGGACGAGCCGGCGAGAGCGGCGTCGAAGAGTTTCAGGACGTTGCGGCTGATGCGGTTGTGGCCCGCAGAGCCGCCAGCCATGACATAGATCTCGCCATTGAAGTACTCGAGTTTGACCTCGATGCCTCTCTGCAACGAAAGATAGTCGTCGAGTGTGTATTGCCGGCGGGACTGCTGCACCGCGTCATTCTACGCTCGCGGAAGAACGTTACTCGAACGTCGCCACCACCGGCGCGTGGTCACTCGTTCCGATCTCGCGATACGACGGACACGACACCGCGCGCTGCGCGAGCGACTCGCTGGCGAGCACGTAGTCCAGCCGCCAGCCGATGTTGCGTTGGCGAAGGTTGCGCCACGGCGCCCACCACGTGAAGTAGTCATCCGCGTCGGGGTAGAGCTTGCGGCCGACGTCGACGAGGCCCTCGGCGATCATCGCTTCGAGGAGGTCGCGCTCCTCGGGGCGCTGGCCGATGATGTTCGGTTTGCGTTCCTTCGGATGCACGTCCATGTCCGTTCGCGCGACGTTGTAATCGCCGCAGATGACGAGATTGAGTCCCTGTTCGCGATGCGTGCGCGCGTAGGCGATCAGCGAATTCATGAACGCGATCTTGGCCGCGTAGTCTTTGCCGCCGTTCGGCACGTAGACGGATGCGAAGACCGTATCGCCGGCGCGTGCCTCGACGATGCGCGTCTCGTGATCGAACTCCGGATGCGTGAACTTCGGCTCCTCGGGGAACGTCTCGCGACGCATGTGCAGCGCGACGCCGGAGTAGGCGGCGGCGCCGTGCCAGTAGCACCAGTAGCCGCCGAGGTTGCAGATCGATTCGGGGATTTGAGGGATGGAGGCTTTGATCTCCTGCAGGCAGATCACGTCCGGCTGCGCGCCCGCAACCCACTCCTGAAACTGCGACTCACGCGCGCGGATCCCGTTCACATTCCATGTGGCGATTTTCATGCGGCGGAGATTCTACGCAGTTGTCCACCCGTTCGAACACGCTGTCCTTCGGCATGGACGTGCAAACGCTTGGTGACGGCTGAATCCAATCGATTTTCAAGGCGCCGATTCTGCATCCGGCGCGGCCATGTCAATGGAGGACACCAATGCGTAAATTCGTTTTTGTTTTGCTGCTTCTGATCGTTCCCGCGTCGCTCTTTGCCCAGGGATGGCGGGACCGCGGTCCGCGCGATCGCTACCGTTACATCGCCGACAACAGCTTCGAGGTCACGCCGTTCGCCGGCTACACGTGGGGCGGTACGGTTTACTCGGGCCAGAGTAGCCTTTTCAATCAGGACGCGGACGTGGCCAGCTCTGCGAACTTCGGCTTGAATCTCGGCATCCCGATTCAGCCGAACGGCATGAAAGTCGAGCTGATGGTCGATCATCAAAGCACCGACTTCACCAACGGCAACGGCGGCGGACTATTCGATCCCACCCATCGTCTCGGCAACTTCGACATCACCTACTACCACGCCGGTATCCTCGTGCCGTTCAACCAGTCGTACGCGGCGACGCCGTATTTCATCGGCAGCGCCGGCGTGGCCACGCTCGATCCGCGCCGGTCTGACGTCACGACGGCGACGCGGTTTTCCGCATCGGCTGGCGTCGGCGTGAAGGTGCCGATTCAAAGTCACGCCGGGATCCGCGGAGAGATCCGCGGCTTCTACACCTCGCTCCCGAACGACACCACTTGCCGGCTGTGCAACTACACGTACAACCGCGATCTGTTCCAGGGCCAGGCGAACATCGGGCTGTATTTCAAATTCTGAGAAGACGGGTGACGAGTGCGAACTCCTCACCCCGACTTCCTCAATCCGGATCGCCCGTATCGAAGAGCACCTTCCATGTGCCGTCCTGCTGTTTTTCCCAGACGGTCATGTACGTTCCTTCACGCGTTTTGCCGCCGACGACGGCGGTGTACCGGCCCCACGTGTAGCCGAGTTTTCCGCCGCGCGAGATTTCGGCGCGCGTTGGTTCCCACGACAGCGTGAAACCGCTCGCGAACGCGGCCAGCATGTTCTCGCCGATCTCCTGCGGTCCGATGAGCATCCGGCCGCCGTTGGCCGGCTTCGCGGCGCTCGGCGCCATGAACTCCTGCCAGGCAAGATGGCCGCGCGCCGCCGATTGCTTTGCGAATTCGCGATCGCGCTGCATGAGCACATCGGCGTTCGGCGGGTTTTGCGGCGTCGTTGCGCAGGCGGCGAGGAAGAGGAGGACGATTGTCGCGAGTCGTTTCATTGCCAGCGGAACACTTTCAATCCGATCATAAAGGTGATGAAGCCCCACGCTGCCAGCAGCGCCAGTTTTCCGGCGATCTGCGTCAGGCCCGCAGCGTCATTGATGACTGCACGCAACGCATCGTTGAGCAACGTCAGTGGCAGCAGGCGGATGACCGGCTTCACGGAATCGGGGAAACGTTCGTAGGAGAAGAAGACGCCGGAGCAGAGCCACATCGGCATCATGATGAGGTTCATCAGGCCACTGACGGCTTCAATCGTCCGCGCGCGTGACGCGGTGAGCAGGCCGATTCCGGAGAAGCTGAAGCCGCCGATGATGCAGAGGATCGTGAGCAGCAGGATCGATCCGTTCACGCGCACACCGAACACGAGCCAGCCGAAGGCGACCAATACCGTCACTTCGATCAACAGCCAGATCAGTCGCGACAGAAACTGCGCGAGGAGGAAATCGGTCTTGCGCATCGGCGTGGCCACGAGGCGCTTTAGCAGTTTCTTCATGCGCGCGTTGGCGATCGTGAAGCCCATGCTCCACATGCCGGTGCCCATGAGATTCATGCCGAGGAGGCCCGGGATGAGAAAGTCGATGTAGCGCGCGCCCTGTTCATGAACGCGCTCCTCGCGCGTGACGACGACGTCGCGGCGTCCGGCGGCGTTTTGCAGCGCATCATCGGCCTCGCGGCGCGCGCTCTGCGCATCGGGACGCGTCGCGTCGAAGCGGAAAACGACGGTGTCCGCACCTTCGACCAGCAGCGAGACTTTGCCGCGGCGCAGCGCATCGCGCGCGTCCTGCTCGCTCATGATGCTCGGCAGGAGCACCGGTGATTTCTGCAACGCTGCGAGTCGTTGCGCGGCATTCGGTCCGGCCACGACTGCGACCGGGACGCGGTCGGGCGGCTTCTCGCGAAACGCGAACCCGAGGGCCAGCGCGAGGATCAGCGGAAATCCGAAGACCCAGAAAAGCGCTTCGCTTTCGCGGACGAACTCCTTCGCCCGAGTGATGGCAAGCTCGACGATCGGCGGCCGGATGCGCGTTTTCTCAGGCATCGCGAAGCTCCCTTCCGGTCAGCGACACGAAGAGATCCTCGAGCGATGCTTCGTGCGTCGACAGCGTCACGAGCTTTGCCCCTTCCTTCTCAACTGCATCGATCAACTGCGGCACCGCTTCGGCCAACGAATGGACGCGCAGCAGCCATCCGCCTTTGTGCGCGCTCGCTCCGGCGCAGGCATCGATCGCTGTGACGACTTCCTGCGAAAGCGGCGGCTCGCTCGTGAACTCGATGACGTTGCGCGCTTCCAGCTTCGCGATCAGATCCGCGGGAGTGCCGAGGGCGATGAGATGGCCGTGATCGACGATGGCCACGCGGTCGCAGAGGCGTTGGGCCTCCTCCATGTAGTGCGTCGTTAGCAGCACCGTCCCGCCTTTCACGCGGAAGCGCTGCACGATGTCCCACAACTGCAACCGGCTCTGCGGATCGAGTCCAGTGGTCGGCTCGTCGAGAAAAAGCACGTCCGGATTGCCGACCAGCGCGCATGCGACACCGAGCCGCTGCCGCTGGCCGCCGGAAAGTTTGCCGACGCGCGCGTCCCGCTTTTCATCAAGCGACAGATCGCGCAGCAACTCCTCGGGGTCATAGCCATCGCGATAAAACGAACGGAAAAGCCGCACAGTCTCGAAGACGGTGAGCTTCTCGGTGAGCTGTGTTTCTTGCAGCGAAATGCCGATGCGCTCACGCAACTCGCGCTCGTGTGAGCGCCAGTCGAGCCCGAGGATTTCGACGTCGCCGGAGTCGGGCTTGGTCAGTCCTTCGAGGATCTCGATGGTCGTCGTTTTGCCGGCACCGTTCGGCCCGAGGAGGCCGAAGCATTCACCGTTTTCAACGGACAGATCGAGTCCGTCCACCGCCTTCACGTCGGCGAAGTACTTGCGCAGATTGCGGCATGCGATGACGTCAGCCATGGGAGACGAGACGATACACTCACGGCCGCCATGCGCGCCATCCTCTTCGATGAATCGACGCTGTACATCGGTGACGTGGAATCGCCGCCGATGGCATCCGACGAACTGCGCATTCGCGTTCGCGCAACGGCCGTGAATCGCGCCGATTTGCTCCAACGCGAAGGCCGCTACGCGCCGCCTCCCGGCGCCTCGCCGATCCTCGGGCTCGAATGCGCGGGCGAGGTGATGGAGATCGGAGCCGACGTCCGCGGCTGGAGCGTTGGCGATCGCGCGATGGCGCTCCTCGCCGGCGGCGGCTACGCGGAGGAAGTCGTCGTTCATCACGGCTCCGCGATGCATGTTCCGGATGTGCTCAGCGACATCGAAGCGGGCGCGATGCCGGAAGTTTTTCTAACCGCATACCTCAACGTCTTCGAGCTGGCGCGTGCGCGGGCAGGCGAGACGCTGCTCATTCACGGCGGCGGCAGCGGCGTCGGCACCGCGGCGACGACGCTGGCCAAGCTCGCTGGCATGCGCGTAATCGTCACCGCCGGCTCGCGCGAGAAATGCGAGCGCTGCCTCGCGCATGGCGCGGACGTCGCGATCAACTACAACGAAGAGGATTACGTCGAACGCGCGCGCGGCGCGAATGTGATCCTCGACCACATCGGCGCGACGTACCTTTCACGCGATCTCGAATGCCTTGCCACCGGAGGCCGCGTCGTGATCATCGGCTCGATGGGCGGACCGGGCTCGATCGACTTGAATGTGAACGCGCTGCTGTCCAAGCGGCAACAGATCATCGGATCGACGTTGCGTGCCCGATCAGTCGAAGAGAAGACGACAATCGTCGCATCGTTCATGGCCCGCTTCGGCGACGATCTCCGTGCCGGACGCATCCGCCCCGTCATCGATCGGGTCTTCGACCTCGCCGATGCGGATGAAGCGCATCGCGCCATGAAGCTGGACCACTTCGGCAAGATCGGGTTGACGTTTTGAACCACAGAGACACAGAGATCACAGAGAGGGATTTCTCTGTGTCCTCAGTGCCTCTGTGGTGAAAACGGTTTACGCGCCGCAGCGCTTCGTGCGCATCAGCATTCGCGCGATGCCGGGCAGCTTATCGGTGTGATCGGGGAGCTTCGGATCGGCCGCCAGCAGCGCGTTCACTGTGTCCTGCTGGCAATGGAAGACCGTGAAGCGGTCGATGTCGGGGACGCCGGAGCGGGCCAGGTCGAGGGCGGTGATGCCGTCGCTGGCGGCGAGGCGCGGGTTGGCTTTGTGCGCGAGGAGGATTTTCACGATATCGGTGTAGCCGTAGCCGGCGGCCAACATTAACGGTGTGGTCCCGTGCGGGTCGCCCTCGTTCGGATTCGCGCCGGCGTCGAGCAGGGCCGCGATTGCGCGCGGCTGCGACTTGTGCACCGCGTGCAGCAGCGGCGTCCATGAGTTCACGGCCGTATCGGTCAGATTCGGATTCGCGCCGCGGTTGGTGAGGAGACGGATCATCTCCACGTTGCCGGCGCGCGCGGCGGCGATCAGCGGCGTGTAGCCGGCTGAGTCGTGCGCATTCGGATCGAGGCCGGCGTCGAGCATCCGCTTCATGCCGGCGACGTCGCCGCCGGACGCGGCCGCAGCGGCGGGAGAGTTCGGACCGTAGTGACAGGCGATGGTGAAGATGATGTAGAGGATGACCGCAGATAGGCGTCGCATGCCCGTCAAGATGCATCCGTCTTCGAATAATGTCAAGTACTTTATAAAACTAAGCGAAATAGCTTTCGGGCCTCCTCGGTTTGCCCGTGCTCCAACGCAGTCTTCAACACGGGAGAACTATGCCTGACCAGAAAGCACATGAGGTACTTCGGAAGCACAACATCTCGCTCGAAGACGTGAGGGAACGCCGCGCGACGCTGCATCACCTTCGCCACATCGTGCACGCCGAGGAACTGCCCTTCGACGTGTTCAAAGCCATCGTCAAACTGCGGCGTTAGTTAGATCAGTCGATCAGTGGAACAGTTGATCAGGAAGGCGCACGCGATCCTGATCCACTGATCCGCCGATCACGAATCTACCGATCCACTACAATGTCCCGCTCATTCCGCCCGGGGGGACCTCGACTTTGCCGTTTCGCGACGATGCTCAGCGCCTGATCGACCAAAAGAAATTCGACGAGCTCGAGTCCCTATGGATGTCGCAGCTCGACCGCGACCCGAGCGACGTCGACTCGTTCATCACCACTGCCCGCGTGCTCCGCAAGTCGGAGCAGCGCACGCAGTCCGACACGCTCCTCGGCCTTCTCTCCGACACGCTGCTGGAGAAGAAGTTGTGGCCGCTGCGGCTCCAGGTGCTGAAGGAGCTGGGCCGCCTCTCGAAACATCCGGCCACGCTGCGGCCGCAGATCGAGCAGGCGCTGCGCGGCGCGCACGGGACGCACAAAAACTTCCAGCGCGTCTACGAGTTCGCCGGCTTCAGCGAGCCGACCAGCAATCCGGTCGAGAAGGCGGAGAAGATCGAGACGTGGTTGAAGTACGACGAAGGGGAGATGTACTTCATGGCCGGCCGCGGCGCCGGCATCGTCACGGAGCTCAACCCCGACCTCGGCATCGCGCGTCTCGATTTCGAAAAGGACAAGCGTGTGCCGGTTCCTATCGGCGCAGCTGCCAAGTACCTCACTCCGCTTCCGGCCGGACACGTTCTTCGCGAGAAGTTCACGGACGGCGAAGCGTTGCGAGCCGAGGCGAAGAAATCGCCGTCCGCATTCTTCGCGCGCATCCTGCAGAGTTTCGGGCGTCCGATGCAGATGGGCGAAGTGCGCGACGCCGTCATCGGCATCGTCCCCGAGGAAAAGTGGAGCTCGTGGTGGACCGCGGCGCGCAAGAATCCGCAGATCGTGATCAGCGGCAGCGGCGCCAAGGCCACGTATGCCTGGAGCGCGTCGACGGGAGCGGCTGACGAAGCGATCAAGCGCGCGTTCGATCGCGCCGATGCGAAAGGGAAGCTCGACCTCGCGCGGAAACACAGCGCGCGCAGCAAAGATCTGGCGGATTACATCTCCGAAAAGCTGGCGTCCGAGGCCGCTAGGCTTGCGCCCCGCGATCCGGCCGCGGCTTGGCAGATCGCGGCGACGTTGGAATCGCTGCCCGGCGTGTATACGGCGCAGCTCGATCCGAAATCGCTCATCACTGGGCCGCTGGCGTCGCGCGTGATCGTCGCCGTCACGGACAAAACGCTGCGTGAGCGCGCGCTCGTGCAAGTCCGCGAGATGCATCCCGACTGGCCGAAGGTCTACAGCGAAGTCTTCTTCCTCGACGAAGATCCGCGCATCCTTTCGCTCATCATCAACGCGCTCGAAGAGTCCGGAAACAAAGAATTGCGCGACCGGCTCATCGACGAAACGCTGCGCTACCCGCGCCGCCATCCGCGCGCCTTCTACTGGTTCGCCAAGCAGCTCAACGAGCAGGAGACGCTTTCGGACAAGGCGAACTACGCTTTGCTTTTCCAGATCATCGACGCCATCAACTCGGATGAGTTCTCGGCCGTCCGCGCGCGGCTCAAAGAGATGTTCGACCACGGTGGCCTCGCTCTGCGCATCATCATGGGCGTCGACAACGAAGAAGGCGCGCGCAAGCTCGTCGAAACGATCGACCGCTACGGCGCCGTCGAGGAGTACCGCCGCGAGACGGCGAAGGGCGCCGCGCTGATGAAGTTCCCGCAACTGCGCGAGCCCGAGGCCGAGCCGGTGTATGCGACGGCGCAGTCGCTGGAGCAGAAGCGCGCCGAGCTGACGAACCTCAAGACCGTCGAGATTCCGGCGAACTCGCGCGCGTTGCAGGCAGCGCGCGAGATGGGCGACCTTCGCGAGAACTTCGAATATAAAGCGGCCCGAGCCCGCGCCGAATATCTCTCCGCGCGCGTCGGCGAGCTGGCCTCCGAGATTTCGCGCGTGCAGGTTCTCAATCCCGATCAGGTCGATACGTCGATCGTCCGCGTCGGAACGAAAGTCGCGCTGGCGAACGGCGACGAACGCCGCGAAGTGACCATCCTCGGACCTTGGGAATCGGCGCCGGAGCACGGCGTCTACTCGAATCAGTCCGATGTCGCCAAAGCGCTGCTCGGACACGCCACCGGCGATCTGGTCACGTTCATGGGCAACGACTACCAGATCGAATCGATCCGCATGTGGGAAACGAAAGAGTGAAGATTTTTTTCACTTGACCCGTTACTTCTTCACTTAAAATGCGCGCGCCATGACTTACGTGATTGCTGAACCGTGTGTGGGAACGAAGGACACTGCCTGCGTCGACGTCTGTCCCGTCGACTGCATCCATCCTCGGAAGGACGAGGACGGATTCGCCGAGGACACCATGCTGTACATCGATCCCGAGGTTTGCATCGACTGCGGCGCCTGCGAACCGGCGTGTCCCGTGCAGGCCATCTTCCCACAGGACCTGGTGCCGGAGCAGTGGAAGCACTACACGGAGATCAACGCGGCCTGGTACAAGAAAACCTGAGAATGTGAGCTGCGTCACGAAACCGGATGAGGAGCGAACTTAGACTGCACGCACATCACAGCAATTTGGCCGAGAGGCAACCAAGGGGCGTAACGCCCCTTTTTTATTTTCCTTGAAAATCTGAGAACAGCCGTTGGATCGAGGCCCTTCAGTTACGTGCCCACCTCGGACCCAAACGACGGAAGAGCGGGCGAATGGGCGTGCCTCCGTCGACAATTGCTGAAGCTACCTCTCTCTCTCTGCAACGCGTGCCGGAGGGTCTCGATCGAGCTGCTGTTCTGATGTGGAGTAGGGCGCAGGGACGCGGCGTGTGTGAGCGCCACTCCACATCAGCCAGCTCGCTTTCTCTCGCACCATAGAATGCGCCGATGAAGATCGCATTCATCGGCCTCGGCGCCATGGGTTTCCCGATGGCGCGCCACCTCTCCAAACAACACGAACTCGTCGTCTGGAATCGCACTCGCGAAAAGGCGGAGCGCCACGCGCGCGAGCACGGCACGACGCTCGCGAACGATCTCGCCGACTGTGCGAACGCCGAAGTCATCATCACCATGCTGCCGACGAGCGTCGAGGTCGATGAGATCGTCGACAAGTTGTTGCCGCCGTTGCATCCGGGAACGCTGTGGATCGATGCGACCAGCGGCGATCCGAATGCTTCGAAGCAAACTGCTACTCGCCTGAGCGAAAAAGGCGTCGCCTTCGTCGATGCTCCGGTCACTGGCGCGACGGTCGGCGCGGAGAACGCCACGCTCACGATCATGATCGGCGGCGATGCGGCGGACTTCGAACGCGCGCGCGAAATTCTCCAACTCTGCGGCAAGACGATCATTCACGTCGGTCCGGTCGGTTCCGGCCACGCCATCAAAGTCCTCACGAACACGATCATGGGCGCGACGGTCTGGATCACCTCGGAGTGCCTGCTGCTCGCGAAGCAGTACGGCATCGATCTCAAGACCGCGCTGGCCGTGACGAACGCCGGCAGCGGACGTTCAAATGCCTCCGAAAATCTGCTGCCGATGCGCCTCCTCGAGCACAAGTGGCCGCTCGTCTTCAAACTCGCGCATCACGACAAAGACATCCGCATCGCCGCCTCGATCGCGCACCAGCAGCACGCTGCCACGCCGATGCTCGCGCTGACGCAGCACCTCTTCACGTCATCGCTGAACCAGCTCGGCGACGGCGCCGACTACATCGAAGTGGCGAAGATCGTGGCGAAGATGAACGACACGAACTGGGATTGACCACCGACGTCCATCTATACTTACGCCTGATCCACATAATCGGCGGAGGTCCGGATGCGAGTACGCGCGTCAGTAGCTGTAGTCGTCTTTGGGGTCGCCGTCATGGCTTTATCCGCGTCCGGTGCCGAAACACGGCGGCATGAGAAGCTGAAGATCGGGATCGTCGCGTTCAGCGGACCGAAGGATCTCGCCGGCGGCAGGCCGTCCGCTGCAACCGCGCAGCTGAAGCTCTACCTGCAGAACGTCAGCATCGCGTCGCGGATCGCGCCTCCGCCGAGCACTTCACCGTATCCGATCTACGACTTCGACATCTACGTCGGCAGCTACTACCAGATCCATTCCTGGCTTCGCAGCGGTGATCTCGATGGCGCGGTTGTGTCGCCGATGACGGAGTACCTGCTGCAGCGCACGCCGAACCTCGGCTACGAGCAGGTCGTCGAGTTCGGTGACGGTGATGACGTGAATCCGATGTTGCGCGGGCACCAGCCGCTCGTCGGGTATCCGTCGACGCCGAGGAAAGGCGCCGACCCGATCGGCGACTATGAGAGGTATGTCGATGCCGTGTGGGCGGCTTCTGAGGGAACCACAATCCCCGAAGACGTCCAGAATCGGCTCGATTCGTATCGGCTCGAATTCGTCAATCATCTGTCGACGTCCGGCTTTGCCGCGCCGTTGCTCTTCGCGCACAGGATCATCGAGACACGGCTTGCGGGCATCAGCGACGAACACGAACAGCACGAGCGCTCCGATCGTTTCTGGTCGATCTTCTTCCGCTCCGTCCGTTTGAAATTGACGCACTCGGAGAACGCGTCAGCCGGTGACGACCACCGTCAGACGATGTTGACCTTCTCGTACAAAGGTGTGCAGATGACTCCGTACGGATCGAGGATCAGCGCCGATTTTCTCGACCCGAACGACGTTCTCGTCCTACGGCCGCTCGAGATGTCCGATCGCGCGCTGGACGAGACGCACCGCCAGGAGGCGCTGCGGGCGCTGACCGGCGTCGTGACTGAGCCGGCCAATCCGTGGCACGTCGCGGCAACGCAAAGTTTTCCGCGCGGGTGGCGTGGCGTCACGGCTCCCGGCGTGCTGCCCGATTACGGAACCGACAAACCGGAGTACGCGGTCGTGGGCGACGTGCAGGCGTTTGCCGAACGGAAGCCGGGTGTGCGCCGCGATCCTGCCGACTCCTTCGGCATTTTTTCCGACGCGCTCGATAAGCTGTTCAAGGATGACGGCAGCCTCGATGAGCTGCAGCACAAGTGGTATGTCGACCAGGCGTACGAATTTCGTCCCGACGAGATTGCGACGCTGCTGCGTCAGGACCAGCAGTTGCGGCAAGTGCACCGCACGGCGATCGTGCTCCCCGGCGGCGGCGTCCGAGGCGCGTATCAGGCCGCGATGCTCGACGAGCTGTTCGACCACGGACACGTCATCAACAGCGGTGTGCCCAAACCTCCCGCCACATCGCTCGTCGTCGACAACGTCGTAGGCACCTCGGGCGGCGCAATGGTCGGCTACTTCGCGGCGCAGCGAAAACCGGGAACGCCGGGAGCGCTCGCGAAACTGTGGCTCGACAAAGTGGTGAAGGCCACGGCGACGACGATCTTTCCGCTCATCGCGCTGCCGCGGTGGTTCACGGTGTGGCTGGTGGTGCTGGTCTTCGCGACCATCCTGCTGTTCTACAACGCCTTTGCTTCGCGCGCTCCGGTCGCCGTGCGTGCGGAGCATCCCGCGATGGACAATCCACCGCAGAGCTTTCGTTTGGCGATGTTCCTGCTGACGCTGATGATTCCGATCATCACGTCGTTCATCAGCACGTTCCGCTACATCCCGTCGTTCGAAGCGGTCGCGTATGCCGTCAGTATCCTCGTGGCGCACTTCCTCTACACCTGCTGCGGCGAGCACTCGCATCCGACCGACCTGCCGCGCCTGCACATCAGCCGGTGGATCATCGGTATCGGAGTGTCATTTGCTCTGGCCGCGACCCTGGCCGGTCCCCTGTGGAACGAACATTTCGCGGCCCGCTCGTTGACGAGCTGCGTGCAGGAAGGAGGATGGGCGACGTTCGCCGCGGTGTTCGGCTTCGGCATCATCATCATGGGGATGGTGATGATCGCCGACGCGATGCACATCGGTCTTTCGCGCACGCGCTTGATCGGCTATCTGAAGGGGAGCGCCGTGCTCGGCGGCGTCGTGTCGATCGCGGCGTTGATCGTATTTGTCGGTTACCGCCTCCAGATCGCAACGTCGATCGAGCTCACCGGCGCGTACTGGCTGTGGACCGGCGTGGGCGCCATCGTGGCAACGCTCACCGCGATCCTGATTCCGAAGTTTTGGTCGAAGAACAAGTTCGCGCATTTCGTGCGCGACGGCATCGACTACTGGCGCGTCAATCAGGACAAGCGAACGCTGCTCCGCAATCCGATCTGGTCGTTGGAAGCATTCGCCGTCTGCGCGCTTCTTCTCTGGAGCATCGTCGTTTCGCCGAGCCTCTACTCCGGCTGCAAAGCGGATGAGACGTTTCAGAGGATGCAGGTCGATTTCAACAACTTCCAGGGCGAAAAGAAAGCCAATCCGAAACAGCCGAAGTTCCTCTCCAATCTCCTCGTGACGACCACGTCGCTCGGCCGCAAGGTCCCAGGCAGCCTGCGTGCGTTTCACGGAGACTATTACTGCTGCGTCGACGGCGACGAATGCAACCGGGCTCGTGGCCGGCGTTCCAACGTCCTTCGTTTCAAACTCGAGCAGTTCCCGCGCGCGGTCTTCGCGTCCGGCTCGCCCTTCCCGATCTTTCCGGCACTCCTGCTGACGCCGAGGGGAGAGAAGCCGGGCACAATGATCGCCACCGAGGACGACGATCGCGGACTGTTCATCGACGGCGGTTACGCGCACAACGTGCCGATCGAAGGCGCGCAGGTGGTTGGCGCCGATCAGGTGCTCCTCATCCGCAATGCGCGCCGCGAGCGCGACAACCGCGACGCCGCCCCCAGCGACTACGGCGATTTCACGCTACTTAGTCCGTTGGCGTGGGATGCCGCGAACATTCTTCCCTTCCTTTTCGAACGGTCGCAGCAGGTCGATAGCGCCGTGACCGGGAAGATGTTCGTGGCGTCGCTGGCGCCCGACGCCGATCACGGACAGCCGCCGTTCCTCATGGACTTCCGCGACGCGACGGTGAGGAGCCTCGTGGCGGACGCGCAGGAAGACTACCGGCATCGCAGAATCGGCCAGGTCGAGAGTTGGGGAGTGCCGCACATCTGGACGTCGATCCTCTCGCCGCAATGATGACGGCCGAATTTCGATCGCTGTAGACTCTTCGGCAAATCGTGTCCCTACCTCCCGGCACCCGGCTCGGCCCGTACGAGATCGCTTCGCCTATCGGCGCGGGCGGGATGGGGGAGGTTTACCGCGCCAGCGACACGCGGTTGTCGCGCGACGTGGCCATCAAAGTGCTGCCGGCGGAGTTCGCGCGCGATGCGCAACTGCGGGCGCGCTTCGAGCGCGAGGCAAAGGCGATCTCGAGCCTCAATCATCCGAACATCTGCATGCTCTTCGACGTCGGGACGCAGAACGACGTCGAGTACCTGGTGATGGAGTACCTCGATGGCGAGCCGCTCACCGAGCGTCTCGCTCGCGGGCCGCTGCCGGTCTCGGACGTGCTGCGCCACGGCATCGAGATCGCCGACGCGCTCGACAAAGCGCATCGCACCGGGATCATTCATCGCGACCTCAAGCCGGGCAACGTCATCCTCACGCGCAGCGGTTCGAAGCTGCTCGATTTCGGCCTGGCCAAGGCGATGGATGCGGCGCTGGTCGCGTCCACCTCGCCGCAGAGCATTACCGCGATGCTGCCCGACGAGCCGCTGACCGCCGAGGGGACGCTGGTGGGGACGTTCTGCTACATGGCGCCCGAGCAGATCGAATACGCCCGCAGCGACGCGCGCACCGACATCTTCGCCTTCGGCTGCATGCTCTACGAGATGCTCACCGGCCGCCGCGCGTTCAACGCCGGCAGCCGGGCCGGGATGATCGCGCAGATCATCGCCGGCGATCCGACGCCGATCTCGACGCTCCGTCCGATGACGCCGGTGTCGCTCGACCGCGTGGTCCGCACGTGCCTGGCGAAAAATCCGGACGACCGCTTCCAGACCGCGCACGACGTGATGCTCGCGCTGCAGTGGATCCGCGACGAGCAGTCGTATCCATCCGCTCCGATGCCTGTGGCGCGTGCGCAAGGACGGATGTGGCGCGAGCGCGCCGCGTGGGCGATGGCGCTGGTCCTTGCAATCGGCGCCGCGGTTGGAATCGCGATGTGGTCACGGCGCGAGATCGATTCGCTGCGTCAACCGGTAGTTGCGTCAATCGGGCCGCCGCGCGGACTGCGATTCGTATTCACCGGCGATTACGCCGGCTCGCCCGTCCTGTCGCATGACGGTCGCCGTGTCGCCTTCGTCGCTGCCTCGCCCGAAGGAAAGCGAACGCTTTGGGTGCGCTCGCTCGATGCCGCCGAGCCGCGCGAAATCGAGAACAGCGACGACGCGATGTTTCCCTTCTGGTCGCCCGACAATCACGCTCTCGGATTTTTCGCGCACGGGAAGTTGAAGACCGTCGATTCCGGCGGAGGCGTACCGATCGTCGTCACCGAGGCGCCGAATGCCCGCGGCGGCACGTGGAGCGAGGACAACGTCATCGTCTACACGCCCGAAACGCGCGCCGGCCTGTATCGCGTCAACGCCAGCGGCGGTACGCCGGTCGCGCTCACGACTCCCAGCCGCGCCATCACCACGCATCGCTGGCCGCTGTTCCTCCCCGGCGGCAAGTCGTTTCTCTATCTCGCCGCAAATCACTTCGTGCCTGGTTCGCGCGCCACCGCGCTGCACATCCGCTCGCTCGACGGCCGCGACGATCACGTCGTCGCACAGACGCTGGCGAATGTCGCCTACATCGACGGCAAACTTCTGATGCTGCGCGAAAGCACACTCGTCTCGCAGCCGTTCGATGTAAGCCGCGGCACGTTGACCGGCAGTCCGTCCATCGTCGCGCAGAACGTCCGCTTCGATGCATCGACGTGGCACGGCGTCTTCGATGCCGCCGGCCGCACGCTCATCTACCAACCCGGCGGTACGCTCTCCGGCACGCACCTGCTCTGGTTCGGGCGCGACGGCAAGAACCTCGGCACGCTCGGCGAGGTGGCGAAGTATTACGACATCAAACTTTCGCCCGACGGCCATCGCCTCGTCACGAACGCCGGCGAGCCGCGCGCCGACATCTGGGTCATCGACGCGGAGCGCGACGTGCGCACGCGGCTCACATTCGAAGAAGGCTCGATCAACGAGGCACCCGTCTGGAGTCACGACGGCGCGGAGATCATCTACGCCGCGCGGGACAAGCCGGAAGCGCGCGCGGCGATTTATCGCCGCCGCGCCGACGGCAACGGTCCCCGCCAACTCGTGGCCCGTCTCGCCGGCGACGCAGATCCTGGCGCCGTTTCTCCTGACGGCCGCTGGGTCGCCGTCTCGCTCTGGCAAAATCCCGCCGCGCCACAGATCTGGGCCGTGCCGTTGATTGCGGGTGCTCAGCCGCGCGCGATCATCGCCGGCGAATTCGCTGCACACGATCCCCGAATCTCACCTGACGGCCGCTGGCTCGCCTACACCTCGAACGAAAGCGGCCGCGACGAGATCTACGTCGTCCCCTTCCTCGGCACCGGCGGCAAATGGCAGGTCACGACCACCGGCGGCCACTCCTCCCGCTGGTCCCCCGACGGCGCCCACCTCGACTACCTCACCGCCGACAACACATTGACCGAGGTAGACGTCCAAACCGCGTCAACCTTCGCCATCACCGCCACCCGTCCCCGTTACCGCCTCGACGTCAACCCCGTCTCCTCCTCCGACTACGACCTCGCGCCGGATGGACGCGTCATCGCGAACGGAGGGGAGGCGGATCCGTCGCCGGTGACGGTGGTCGCGAATTGGAGATAGAACCTTTCACGCGGAGGCGCGGGGGCGCGGAGAAAGGCGTGACTTAGGCGTCGAAAAGCGTGATTGGAAGAACCTTTGCGAAATGCACAAAGTCCGCATCCTTCGTAAAGATCGAAAACTCGTTGCGGACGGCGACTGCGCAAATCAGGAAATCGGTGTTGGAGCCTTGGATACCATTCGCTCGGCAGCGGTTGAAGAACGAAGCAGCTTCCTCGTAATCGGCAGACGTGACCTCGAAGTCGGGAAAGCCGCGAAGGTTTTCACGCAGGCGATCAAACTGCGCGCGTTCTTTGATCCCGGACAAGATTTCCTGCCGGATCGGGCCAATGATGGCGACTCGTCCATCCTTGATCAGTACTGCTAGCGCCGAAATCGTGGCTGCGTTTTCCGGAAGGGATTTGCGGCGCAAACCCAGCGACCAGATCGGTGAGTCGACGAGGACCTTCACGGCTTCCGGCGCTGCTTCTTGTAGTCGTACTTCGGATCGAAATCGATCTTTCCGAAGAGTTCCAGAATCTTCATTTGCTTGCGATGCTGGATGAACTCCTCCAGCGCCTGGGTTACGGTCGCCTTCTTCGTCCCAAGCCCGCCGATCTTTTGGGCTTCGCTCAGCAGACCGTCGTCGATTGCGAGGTTGGTAGCCATGGCGCGCATTTTACACATCGGCGTGTGTAATGAAAAGTGCACCTCCTACCTGGAAACTGGATACGCCACCGCCGCGCCATCGCGCGATCCGTCGCTACGCCAGATCTCATAGCCGTCATCAAACGAAGCGCCGCGAACGACGAGGAAGAGCGTGCCGTTCAATTCGATCATCTGTTCGATCGAACTGCCGTTGCCGATCTGCGCCACGCGACGGGTTCCGGATGCCGTGCCGTCGGTGCGCCACAATTCGCCGGCTCCGGCGAAGTAAACGACACCTCGGGATGTGACCATATGATCGAACGTCAGCGAATCGATGCCGTTCAGATTGGCGACGACGCTCGTTCCCTCGGTTGAGCCGTCCGTAACGAAAAGCCTCGTCGCGGTACGCACGGCGCGATCTTCACCGATCGATACACACCATCCGCTGGTACGGCTCCGTGATCGACCACGTCGGTCCTGGAGCGATGTCGCGAACCATGCGTGTTCCCTGCGTCGTCCCGTCGGTGCGCCAGAGCTCGCACCCGTTTTCATCGGTGGCGAAGAACCAGCTGAGGCGGCCGTTGCTGACGAAGCCCGTCGGCCGTGAGCTGTCGCGGCTCGTGGTGTTGATGTCGCGAACGAGTTGGGGCGCCGGTTGCGCGTGGAGGGAAAACGCCGCCGCCGTGGCGAGGATGGCGATGACCTTGATCATCAGTTTTCAGATTACACGAAGAGGCGGCATTCCACCCTCATCACCGTCCGATGACGCGCTTTGTGCATAGAATCCGCGTCGCAAATCAACTGGAGGTAATTTTGATGCGTAAGTCCTTCCTCGCAATCCTCTTCCTGCTCCTCGCGCTTCCGATGGTCGCCGACGAGGGGATGTGGCTTTTCAACCGGACGCCGAACGCCATCTTCAAGCAGCGTTATGGATTCGAGCCGACCAAGGCGTGGCTCGACCATCTGCAGAAGTCGTCGATTCGATTCAACAGCGGCGGATCGGGATCGTTCGTGTCGCCTGACGGGCTGGCACTGACGAACCATCACGTCGGGCTCGATTGCCTGGCCAAAATCTCCACCAAGGATCATGACTACGTCACTACCGGCTACTACGCCAAGACGCAGGCCGACGAGGTGAAGTGCGTCGACCTCGAGCTCAACGTGCTGCAGTCGATCGAAGACGTCACCGCGAAAGTCAACGCCGCCGTGACGCCCGGAATGACTACCGCCGCTGCGCAGGCGGCGCGGCGCGGCGTGATGAGCGCGATCGAGCAGGATTCGGTGAAGGCCACCGGACTACGCAGCGACGTCGTCACGCTGTTCCAGGGCGGCGAGTATCACCTCTATCGCTACAAGGTCTACACCGACGTGCGGCTCGTCTTCGCGCCGGAGGTGGCTATCGCCTTCTTCGGCGGCGACCCGGACAACTTCGAGTATCCGCGGTACGACCTCGACGTCTGTTTCTTCCGCGCGTACGAGAACGACAAGCCGGTGCATCCGGCGGACTACCTCAAGTGGAGCGAGACCGGTGCGAAGGACGGCGATCTCGTCTTCGTCTCCGGCCATCCCGGTTCGACCAGCCGCTTGAACACGATGACGCATCTGCAGTTCTTCCGCGACATCGCCTATCCATTCACGCTCAATCTGCTGCGGCGCCGCGAGGTGCTGCTGACGAACTACGCGCAGCGCAGCCTCGAGAACGACCGCCGCGCGCACGATGATCTCTTCGGTGTGAAGAACTCGCGCAAGGCCTACCTCGGGCGCATCGCCGGCCTTCAGGATCCGGCCGTGCTGGCGGCGAAAGCGGCCAGCGAAACGGCGCTGCGCCAGAAGGTGACCGCCGACGCGCAGCTCAACACGTCGTATGGAGATGCCTGGCAGAACGTCGACGCCGCGATCAACACCTATCGTCCGATCTATCTCGAGTACCGCTTCATCGAAGGCGGCGTGGCTTTCAACAGCCACCTCTTTCAGACGGCGCGTACGCTGCTCCGCCTCGGCGATGAATCGACGAAGCCGAACGGCGAACGTCTGCGTGAGTATCGCGAGTCGAACCTGCCCTCGCTCAAGCAAGGTCTGTATTCAGAAGCTCCGATCTATGAGGATCTGGAGATCGTCACGCTGACGGATTCGCTCTCGAACTGGCTGGAAGTCGCTCCGACCGATCCGCTGGTCAAGCAGGTGCTGGCCGGAAAATCGCCGCAGGAGCGTGCCGCGGAACTGGTCCACGGGACGAAGCTCAAGGACGTCGCCGCGCGCAAGGCGCTTGGCGAAGGCGGCAAGGCCGCGGTCGACGCATCGAACGATCCGATGATCCAGGTGGCGCGCATGGTCGACGCGCACGCCCGCGAACTGCGCACGCAATACGACAACAACATCGCCGAGCCGCTGCGCCAGTCGTACGCGAAGATTGCCAACGCGCAGTTCAAGACCAGCGGCGGCGATACCTATCCCGATGCCACGTTCACGCTGCGCCTTTCGTACGGAACGGTGAAGGGATTCACGGAGAACGGCCAGGCCGTTCCGTGGGCCACCGAGATCGGAGGCACGTTCGAGCACGCCGCCGAGCATGGCAACGAGGGCGAGTTCAAACTGCCGTCGTCGTGGATTTCGAAGAAGGCGGTACTCGACAACGACAAGACGCCGTACGACTTCGTCATGACCGCCGACATCATCGGCGGCAACTCCGGCAGCCCGGTGGTGAACCGCAACAACGAATTCGTCGGCATCATCTTCGACGGCAACATCCAGTCGCTGCCGTGGGACTACCAGTTCGACGATCGGGTCGGCCGCGCCGTGGCCGTCCATTCGGCCGGCATCCTCGACGCGCTGAAGAAGGTCTATAGCGTGCCGGGGCTGGTGAAGGAACTGACCGGAAAATGAAGACGCGGGATGCCGCGGCGGACGACGCCGCGGCAATCGCGCGCATCTACAACGAGGGGATCGACGACCGGGTGGCCACGTTCGAGACGCGCCACCGCACCGCGGACGACGTGGTGCGGTGGTTCGACGGACGCCATCCGGTCGTCGTCGTTGAGGACGATGACGGCGGCGAGGTAATCGCCTTCGCTGCGACGTCCACTTACCGCCCGCGCGACTGCTACGCCGGCATCGCCGAGTTCTCCGTTTACGCCGCTCGCGCCGCGCGCGGACGCGGCGCCGGACGGATGGCCATGGAAGCGCTCTTCACCGCCGCGCGCGCAGCGGGATTCTGGAAGCTGGTATCACGCGTCTTCGTCGAGAACGTCGCCAGCCGAGGGTTGCTTCGCGCGGTTGGATTCCGCGAAGTCGGCGTTTACGAGCGGCACGCGCGGTTGGACGGCGAGTGGAGGGATGTCGTGATCGTGGAGAAGTTGATCGACCTGTCATCCTGAGCCGCCGGAGGCGCTGGAGCGCGAAGCGCGGAACGCCGGAGGACGGTCGAAGGATCTCAAGCTACGCGACCTATGCTGAAACCGGGTTCCAGCAAATGCAGCGCATCTTGAGATCCTTCACCGTCCTCCGGCGTCTTCGCCTGCGGCTACGCGCCTCCGGCGACTCAGGATGACAAAGGGGATGACAAATCTGTTTGACGGTGTTAGACAGCGCGCCGCCTGATGCCTGACCCTCAGTTCATCCGTAATTTCTCGATCATCGCCCACATCGACCACGGCAAGACGACGCTGTCCGATCGTCTGCTGCAGAAGACGGGTGCGGTCGAGTCGCGCGACATGCACGAGCAGATGCTCGATGACATGGATCTCGAGCGCGAGCGCGGCATCACCATCAAAGCACGCGCGGTCAATCTTCAGTACCGCGCGAAAGATGGCCAGGACTACGTCTTCAATCTCATCGACACGCCCGGCCACGTCGATTTCACCTACGAAGTCTCGCGCAGCCTCGCGGCGTGCGAAGGGGCCGTGCTCGTGGTCGATGCAACGCAGGGCGTCGAAGCGCAGACGCTGGCGAACAGCTATCTGGCCATCGCCAACAACCTCGACATCCTCTCCGTCATCAACAAAGTCGACTTGCCGTCGGCGGAGCCGGAGCGGGTGCGCGAGCAGATTGAGAACGTGATCGGCCTCGATGCGCACGATGCCGTGCTGGCGTCGGCGAAGTCGGGCATCGGCATCGACGAAATCCTCGAAAAGATCGTTACGCACATCAAGGCGCCGGCGGGCGACGCGAATGGTCCGCTGCGCGCGCTCCTGTTCGACTCGTGGTACGACTCATACCGAGGTGTGGTCTGCCTCGTGCGGGTCGTCGACGGCGAAATCCGGAAGGGGATGAAGATCAAGTTCCTCTCCACCGAGAGCGTGTACGAGGTGACCGAGGTCGGCGTGTTCACGCCGAAGATAAAACTGGTGGATGGCCTGGGAGTGGGCGAGGTCGGATTCTTCTCCGGTAACATCAAAGACATCGTCCAAGCGAAGATCGGCGATACGGTCACGACGTACAAGGCCTCGCCGCCGCCGCTTCCCGGATTCGAGGAAGTGAAGCCGATGGTCTTCGCCGGCATCTTCCCGATCAACACCGACGACTACGAAGACCTGCGCGATGCCGTCGGCAAGCTCAAGCTCAACGACGCCTCCTTCAGCTACGAGCCGGAGTCTTCGCTCGCCCTCGGGTTCGGATTCCGCTGCGGCTTTCTCGGCCTCTTGCACATGGAGATCATCCAGGAGCGCCTCGAGCGCGAGTTCAATCTCGAGCTGCTGACCTCGGCGCCGGGCGTCCGTTATCGCGTGCAAAAGACCGACGGCGAATCATTGTGGATTGAGAATCCGCAGAAGATGCCCGACCCCGCCTACATCCATTCCATCGAAGAACCGATGATCGAAGCGACCATCATCACGACGGACGAATTCGTTGGCCCGATTCTGGCTCTGGCAACGGACCGGCGCGGCGTACAGAAGAAGCTGGAGTACGTCAGCACTAACAGAGTCATGATCGTGTATGAGATGCCGTTGAATGAGGTGATCCTCGATTTCTTCGACAAGCTGAAATCGATCTCACGCGGATACGCCTCGCTCGATTACCAGTTCGTGGGTTACCGCGAAAGCGATCTGGTGAAGATGGACATTCTGATCAACGGGGAACCGCTCGATGCTCTCTCTCTCATCGTGCACAAAGAGAAAGCGTACGCGCGCGGAAAACTCCTCGTCGAGAAGATGAAAGAGTTCATCCCACGCCAGATGTTCGCAGTGGCCCTGCAGGCAGCAATCGGTAATCGGGTCATCGCTCGCGAAACCGTGAAAGCGATGCGCAAAGACGTCCTCGCCAAGTGTTACGGCGGCGACATCTCGCGCAAACGCAAACTCCTCGAGAAGCAGAAAGAGGGGAAGAAACGGATGAAACGGGTGGGGAAAGTCGAGATTCCGCAGGAGGCCTTCTTAGCAGTGTTGAAGATTGACTGAGACCACCTCCGCACAGGAGGTTCTCGTGAAATCTTCAGGACGTATCGCAGTGGCAGTGGCAGTTTTCCTTCTCATCAGTTCTACGGCTCGCGCCGCCGGAGTCGATTTCAAAGACCCGCGCAGAGCGCTCGGCCGCGAGGACGACATCCGGGTCGATGCGCAGATGCTTCAGGAGACGCTCTCCCCCGGTTCCCCGATCAGCGTCACCTACCAGGTCGAGAATCTGACCGCGGCGCCGATCGCAATCGCCGACAAAATCGCTGACGCGACCTTCGACGCCGACTCGCAGACCATCACCGTATCGATCGGCGCGGAGATCCCCGAGGGGACGTCCATGCCGCATTTGACGGTGATTGCGCCAGGGCAGACCCACGCCTTCCGCATCGGTGCCTCGGCGCAGGTGATGATCGCGAATGCGAAGGCTCCGTGGGCGCGTGTGCCGCGCTTCGTGCAGATCACCGTCAACGTCCTGCGAGACCTCAAGCCGTTCGCAAACCTCATCGCCCAGCAGGCGAAGTCAGCCTCCGCTCCTCCGCTGCCGAATGATCTTTTCGATACGTGGGTGGCCAGCGTTTTGTCGGTCGAGCTGAATGTTCTACCGGTGCGCTGGAGTAACGAGCGGCAGGGAGGAGTGACGGCGGAGATGGCGCGCTCGGGATTGTGAACCGGCAGGAAGGCAATACTTGAGTTTTCCCTCGCACGTATCATGCAACGCGATACACTTCGCGCGCGGAACGCCGGAAGCCACCCAACTGGCAGGCATCAGCCGCAGAAGAGGAGATGTTGATGGCTTCCAAGGTTTTCGTAGGGAATCTCGACTTCAACACAACGCGCGACGAAGTCGAAGCGTTGTTTGCGCAGGTCGGAACGGTACGAGACGTGTTTCTTCCGACCGATCGCGAGTCGGGACGGCCCCGCGGATTCGCGTTCGTCGAATTCGAGTCGGATGAAGACGCCGCCAAGGCGATCGAGAAATTCAACGGTCACGATCTGGGCGGCCGCGCTCTGCGCGTGAATGCAGCCGAGGATCGTCCGCCGCGTGCTGGTGGCGGCGGCGGTGGCCGTTCGTTCGGCGGTGGTGGCGGTGGCCGCGGTGGTAGCGGCGGCGGTGGCGGTTACAACGGCGGCGGCGGTGGCGGCGGCTACGGTGGTGGAGGTGGCGGCGGCTACGGCGGCGGCGGTGGTGGTGGCAGTTACGGCGGCGGTGGTGGCGGTGGCGCTTACGGTGGCGGCGGCGGAAAGCCGAAAGGCAGCCGGCGCAACATCCGCGCAAAGAAACGCGGCCTCTGATCTGAAAAACAATCGGGCCTCCCTCGCGGGAGGCCTTAGTTTTTGGTGTCGGGTGTCGGGTGTCGGGTGTCGGGTGTCGGGTGTCGGGTGTCGGGTGTGGCTCCCGGCTCCAACTCCCTACTCCCGACTCCCGACCCCCTTTTCTCGTTTGTTTTTCACCTTCGGCAAGCAAACAGTAGTAATTTCGCCTCCATGACCCCGATCCGATCCGTCTTTGCGTTGATGTTAATGCTTGTTGCCGCATGCAACTCGACCACGGCGCCAACGCCCGCGACGGAGCCCGGCAAGATCAACATGAAAACGGCGCGGCGCATGGTGGGCACCGAGAACAACGTCCGCGTCGATGCTGAAATCTACGGCGAGGAGATTCGCCAGGGTACGAGCATCGCCATCAAATACGAGATCACCAATCAGCGCTCGACCCCGATCCTGGTCGCCGATCTGATCGCGCAGTCGAACTACGATCCCGACACGCGTACCGTCACGATCGACATCGGCTCCGAGATTCCCGGCGAAGAGTTCCTGCCGCGGCTGATCTCGATTCCGTCCGGCGAGCGGCGCACGTTCAACGCCGGCGCGAATATCAATATCCACATGCCGGCCAACTCCCCCTGGACTCCGAAGCCTCACGCTCTTCAGCTCCGCGTCAACTTCCTCGGCGATCCCGCTCCGTTCGCGATGCTGGTCGGCATTCCGGAGCGGGCGGTGCGCGACAAGAAGCTCGCGGACGACCTATTCACGAAATGGGTTGAGCGGAATGAGACGGTAACCACGAACGCACTGCCGATGCGCTGGCAGGACCCGCGCTCATCGGGCATGGACGACGCCCCTCCGGCACGCCGCCGCCGCGGACCAGGGTAGTGGATTAGTGATTCGTGGATTAGTCGATCAGGAAAAGAACCGAATCTACTGATCCACGATCTACTAATCCACGACGGCGCCGCGATCGAACGAAGAACGCGGCCGTGCCGGCCTAGAAGCTGTTGATCGCTTCCTGTTCGTTCTCGTAGACCTCGAACACGGTGATGAGCTGCGTCACGTGGAGCAGCTCGTTGAGCTTGGCGGGAAGGTGCAGCAGTTTGAGCTTGCCGCCCTTGTTCGTAACGGTCGTGTACGAGCCGACCAGTTCGCCGATGCCGGACGAATCGATCGTCGTCACGCCGGAGAGGTCGAGCAGAATTTTCTTGCTGGAGGCGCCTGCGATCACATCGCGAAGCTGCTGGTCGCCCGCGCCGATCGTGATCTTGCCATCGACTTTGATGATCGCGATGTCGTTTACGTCGCGAGTGGTGGCTTTCATCTCTCTTCTCCTTTGTCTGCTTCCCCGCGGCATGCGGCCGCGGACGCGGAAGATATCAGGCTTTGCCGCTGGCGATACCGGTTCCTTTTGCCAGGTTTTTCGTCATCACCAGGGACGTCCCGCCGCCGGCCTCGAACGAATAGCGGATCTGGTCCATGAACGTGCGCATGTAGAAGATGCCGCGGCCGCTCGTCTTCATCAGATTCTGCGGGTTGAGCGGGTCGCTGACCTTCTCCGGATCGAAGCCGGTTCCCTCGTCGGAAATCGTAATGGCCAGCTCGTGGCCGTGCAGTTCGAACGTGGCATTGACCTTCTTCTTCACGTCCAGCTTGTTGCCGTGTTTGATGGCGTTCGCGACCGCCTCGCGGACGGCCATGCCGATCCAGTGCGAGCCGTCTTCATCCATCCCGGCGTTTTCGCAGAGATGCTCGGCGATCACCTGCACGAGCTCGATGTTCTCGAACCGACTGCTGATGGTGATCTCGATCCGCTCGCCGTCACGTTCCATCAAGTTTGAACCGCCGCGCATTGTAAAGGCTAAAGAGTGAAGGGTGAAGGGTGAAGAGTGAAATTCGGAATCGCGAGGATGGCCGCACCGTTGCGAGCCGCATGTCCCGACGGCTCCTGAGTTTCATCGCAACGCTTTTCCTCGCCGCCTCGGCGGCGCACGCCGCGTCGCTCGACGCGGACATGAAGACCGTCGAGAAGCTGCGCGGACTGACGTTCACGCATCCCGTCGTCTCGAAGACCATCACCCGCGCGGAACTGCCGAAAGTCTTGCGCGCGCAGATGGAAAAGTCGCTGCCGTATTCGCCCGACGACTACGCGCTCGTTCTGCGCGCGCTGCAGCTCGTCGACGCCGGCAAGACCGATCTCGTCGGAAGCATGCTCGATCTCTACGAGTCGCAGGTGCTGGCCTTCTACGATCCGCTGACGCACACCTACTTTGCGATCGACAAGCTGCCGTCCGCTGCCGCTGGAATGGGCGACAGCGACATGCTCCGCGAATCCGTCGTCATCCACGAACTTACGCACGCGCTGCAGGACCAGCGTTTCCGCGCCGGCGCGCGCGATCTGGCGCTACAGAAAGACACCGACGGCGGCCTCGCGTTCCACGCGCTGCTCGAAGGCGAAGCGACGCTGGTGATGATCGACTACGTTCTCGACCGCGCCGGCCAGAAGCTCGACGACGTCCTCGGCAATCCGGAAGTGTTGTCGATGCTGACATCCTCGCTGGGCGCTGCCGACAAGACCATCGATTCGTCCACGCCGCGCTACTTCGCCGAGTCGCTGAAGTTTCCGTACGCGGAAGGGCTGAAGCTCGTCATCGAGGGATATCGCCGAGGGGGCTGGAAGATGGTCGATCGCATGGATGAGAATCCGCCGCGCTCTACGCGCGAGGTTCTTCATCCCGCCGAGTACTTCACCCGCCTCGGCGCGACGACTGCGCCGTCGGTCGCCTTCGACGACAAGTCCCCACTTCCTCACGCGCTGACCGTCGAGCACCTCGGCGAGTTCCACTGGCGCTTCCTCGTCGGCGACGCCGGGACGGGTTGGATCGACGATCGCGTGACCGTCGTGCAGAACGTGAAATGCGATCCGACCGTGCTTGTCGACACGCATTGGGAAAACGCCGATCGCGCGCATGCCTTTCGCGACGCCTATGCCGCATTTCTTCGCGGACGCGGTCTCGAACCGAAGATCGCACTCGACGGCGTTCGCGTCCGCGCTGCATACGGCGCCGACGCGAAGCTCATGGAGTCGTTCGTCCGATGAATGTCGATTACGAAACGCTCGAAGACGATGTCGCCAACGGCCTCTTTCGCGAGTCGTTGCGCGAGGAGCTGCTCTTCGGATTCCGCCAGCTCCACAACGCCGGCGAACGCCTTCCGCCCGCCTCGTACTACGCCGCGCAGATCGCGGACATCGTCAATCGCGGTGCCGCCGATCCGCTGAACAAAGACCTCGCCTTCAACCTCTACCAGGAAATCCTGCTCGCCGTCGAAACCGCGCGTGCCGAGGTGCTGGGGGAAGAGATCACCCCGTCGTAGTTCTCCGCGTCTCCGCGTCTCCGCGCCTCCGCGTGAAAAGCCTTCTGTGAAGTCCACATACAATCTCACCCGATGACGCTGCTGCTCGGCATTTACGCCTTTGCCATTGGCGCGATCGTCGGAAGTTTTCTCAACGTCGTCATCCATCGCTATCCGCGCGAGGAGTCGATCGTTTTCCCGGGCAGCCATTGTCCGCAGTGTGATGCGGCAATCCGCTGGTACGACAACATCCCTGTCCTCAGTTTCGTCGTGCTGCGCGGGCGTTGCCGGGCTTGTGGCGCCGGCATCGCCTGGCGCTATCCGCTCGTGGAGCTGGCGAACGCGCTCTTCTACCTTGCCGTCTATCAGCGCACCGGTCCGACGGTTGCGTTCGTGATCGTCGCCGCGATCATCTCGATGACCATCGTCCTCATCTACATCGACGCCGACATCCAGATCCTGCCCGACATCATCGATCTTCCCGGAATCGCCATCGGACTCGCAGCCGGCGCGCTCGGCCTCGGCATTCTTCATCCGTCGCTGATACTGGCCGATTCGCTGCTCGACTCACTCTTCGGCGCGCTCCTCGGCGCGGCCATTCCGCTGGCGATCATCGGCATCTACTGGCTGCTGCGCCGCGTCGAGGGGATGGGGCAGGGCGACATAAAACTTCTGGCGATGATCGGCGCGGTCACCGGATGGAGAAGCGTCGGCCCGGTGCTCATGATCGCCTCCGTGGTTGGGTCGATCATCGGCCTGCCGCTCGCGATTCGCAGCGGTGACGGGATGCGCACCGCGCTTCCGTTCGGCGTCTTCCTCGGCATCGGCTTTTTGGCTGTCCTGTTCTTCGGCCCTACACTTTCCGGATGGTACTTCTCGCTCGTCCTCCGCTGACCCGGGTCGGATTCCGGCGGGATTTGAGGCTCTTTCTCGGTTGTCTTGTCGGCTTTTTGGTCATTCTCATCTTCATCCTTCTTCTTCTTCTGAGAACGAATCTGACGCGTGCCGAGGAGGCGGTGGAACGTTCGAACCAGATGCTGGCGGATGTCGCCGCCGAAGCCGTCAACCGAACGCCGGTGGCCGCATTGGACACGCAGTTCCTGGTGCTTCGCGGACATTTCGATATCGCGGGGATCGGCTTCATTACGCGCGACGGGCGAAGGCTCGACTCAGGAGCGCGCACGGGAGACTTCGACGTCGTCACACGCCTCGCCGGACCCGGCACACTCACGTTGCGATTCGATGCTTCCAAGCGCCGGGCTGCTCGTCGCGCCTACCTGCTCACGGCCGGCATCTGCATCGCGGCAGCAAGTCTCGGCTTATCACTTCTCCTTTTTTATTTGCCGCGCATTACCCGCCCCATCGAACAGATGCTCGACGACGCTCGCGCTCTCGGCGCGGGAGCGGGCGACCAGGAGGAGACGGCCTTTCTCATCGAGACGTTCCGCAACTCCATCAACACGCTCAAATACCAGGAGGAAGAGCTGAAGCGGCTGCACGAGCGCGAGAGAGCTCGAGCTGAAGATCTGGAGCGCGTCACCGCCGCACTTACGCGCAACCTCACATCGGGATTCATTGCCATCGACGCCGGCGGCGGCGTCGTCGACATTAACGTAGCAGGACGCGAAATTCTCGGGCTCGACGCAGCACAGGCAGTGGCGGGCCGCCGGATTCCGGATGTGCTGCCATCAAGTAATTTTGGCAGCGCGCTTGCCGGCGCTTTCGAGCAACGCGAAGCCAGGACCCGCGTGGAGATCGAGGAAGTGCGTCCGGCCAGCGGCGAAGCAGTCACGATCGGGCTGACGACCATTCCCCTGTACGCGAATGCCGATGTCTTCCTCGGGTTTCTGGCTCTTTTTACCGACCTGACGCCGATTCGCAGCCTCGAGGCGCGCGTGCAGGACATGACCACGCTCGCCCAACTCGGAGAGATCTCTGCCGGTATCGCCCACGAGTTCCGCAACTCGCTCCATACAATCCTCGGCTACATGAAATTGGCGCGCAAAGCCGAGATCGACAGCACGGCCGAGCGCCGGCTGCAGAGTGCAGAGAGCGAGGCCGCTCTTCTGCTGCAAGCGATCGAACGGTTGCTTGCATTCGGCCGCCCGTTGCAGCTCAACGCCGAGCCCGTCGACCTCCGAAAGCTGTTGGCTGAACAGATCGCCCAGTTGAACGAAATCGATGGCGGCGTAGACGTGACGCTGAACGGACCGGCCACCGTAATCGACGGTGACCGGGTGCTTCTCAGCCGTGCGCTGGAGAACCTGCTGCGCAATGCTGCGGATGCGGTACGCCAGAGGGGCGCCGGTTCGATTACGGTAACGCTTCGCGACGCGCCTCCATCCTTGACCATCGCCGATACCGGTGTCGGCTTCAACCCGTCCGACGTTCCCCGCTTTTTTCTTCCGTTTCAATCAGGAAAGCCAAACGGTTTCGGCATGGGCCTGCCGCTGGCGAAGAAAATCATCCTGCTGCACGGGGGAACGCTGCGGCTGAGCGGCGAACCTGGTGCGGGCGCCGTCGCAACGATCGAGTTTGCCGCCGTCAGCTCATGACTGTTACTTTCTGTACCAGAATCATGACGAGGCAATCGTGCGCCGGTATTTATCATTCCGGCTAAGCTAAGCCTGATGAGAGACTTGCTCGCGATTCTGGTGCATGGCACCCGGCTCGCACAAGGGAGGCGCCAATGCGTTCAAGCAAACTGCACCAGGCAGGGTACTCGCTGGTCGAAATCCTGACAGTGGTCGCCATCGTCGGCATTCTGGCGCTGGTAGCCGTGCCGAATTTCATCACCTATTACCGGACGAACAAGATGAAAGTGGCGTTGGGGAACTTTACGGCCGACCTGCGCACGATGCGCCAGTTGGCGATCACGCAAGGCGTACAGACGCGCATTACCTTCACGCCCGCCGCGACGAACACGATGACTTCGCGTGCCTATGATTTCTGGCAAGGCAATGCCGCCTTCAATTCGACGACGTGGACACCGCTCACGCAGTCCGACTCCAGCAAAGGCCCGCTGTTGAAGGGGTACACGCGTCATACCGAGGACGCCGCCTATTTCCCGGATACCGGACAGACTTTCGATGCGGTCAGCGGCGTCTATAGCGTCGTCTTTTTCCCGGATGGTCATGTCGGGCTCCCTGCGGGCGCGACGACAGCCTCGATCACGCTCAAGACTGATCTGAACGTGCCGAAGCCGCAGTACACCATTGATGTATCGCCGAGCGGACGCGTTTACGCGCACTAAGGAAAAGAGCGATGAAATCACGTCAGCACGGCTACAGTCTGATCGAAGTCCTGGTCGCGATGGCCATTACGAGCATCGTCCTGCTCACCGTCGTGACGTTGTTCTACATGGGGCGAAAGAACGTCTATAGCGGCAAGCAGATGACCGTTGCCGCGGCCTCCGGGACACAGATCCTGGAAGACCTGTCCACGATGACGGCCCAGGACCTGGGAAATAACTTCAACCTGACGGATGCGACGGCTCTCACTACCGTTACGCTTCAGGGCGTTCCGGGCGCACCGGGCGGCCAGATCTCTTTCGACAACAGCATCGCCCGCGACACCAGCGCGTGGACGGTGGCGACCACCTCTCCATATACGATCACCAGCAGCAATGATCCGAATGGCTACATGACGAAGTGGCTGAGAACGCTGATTCCTCAGGGAGATCAGAGCAGTGTCATGTTGAAGCCGGTGATTGGATTGATCTTTACGCCTCGCAACCCGACCGACGTGAATAAGAAATTTACGACGGCCCAGTTCATCCGCGCCCGAATTTACATCTCGTGGCAGGAATCGGCCGAACGCCGCCGCTACGCGTTTTTCGACACCACCAAAGTAAATCGGTAACCCAGGAGCACCCATGGACCGCATCAGGCGTCATCAGCAACGGGGATTCACACTTGCCGAGATCCTTGTCACCACCGCCATTTTCGCCATCATCATGATTGCGGCGCTCGCGATTTATGACAAGAGCAACAAGGTGTTCAAGTCGGGATCGGAGTCGGCCGACTTGCAGCAGAGCACCCGGATCGGGTTCGACAAGTTGGTCGCCGACCTGCGTATGGCGGGGTTCGACTACAACCGAGGCGGAACTCCTACCGTGGCCGGACAGTTCCCGCAGCCTGACGAGCAGATCGAATACGCCGGTAAATCAGCCATCGTGTTCCGGGCCAACTTCAACTACAACACGGCAGCGTCAACAGGAAACGGTCTGGAGCCGGCATACACGCCGATGGACTCGCACACCGGTTCCCCCATTTTTCCGTTTGTGACGACGAGTAATGACGAGGTCGTCGCCTATGTTCTCCATTCGGCGGACAGTACGAAGAATACCGGATCGATCTCCTTCTATGCGGACACCAGCAAACCCCGGTCGGCCTATCCGGGCGGATCGGCCGAGTCGTTGGTCACGATCGGCGGCATCGATACGACCAATGCCAATCCGCCGTACACGCTGTACCGGGTGACGCTGTCCGATATTCTGAAAGGGCTTCCCGGCACGCCCGTTTCAGAAAATGTCAGAAGCCTCAATTTCTTCTATTACACCGACTCAAACGGCACTGCCACAAAAGAGCTTCAGAACCCCGATGGCAGTGCAATCGTCAGCACCCGGGACGCAGACGGTTCCACATCGACTTCGGCGACGGCGACGTTTACGAATGAGGACGGCACTACGACGACGTTCAACACCGGTGCGATCGGCGGTGCCGGACAATACGATCCCAACAATCCCGGCGTCGCAGCGAACTTCGCCGACCGGCAGGCCCGCGCCTCCATTCAGTCGGTTCGGGTGAACCTCATCGGCATGAATGCCAACCCCGAAAACGCCTACTCGCAGAAAACGGAAGCGATCGCCAGCATCAAGAATTACCGGCAATATTCATTGTCGGCGCTGGTGGTCCCCAGAAACCTCGGCTTGACCGGCTTCCCTGAGCCCAGCAACCTTTTCCCCGCCTCTCCTACGATTACCGGGATCTGTGCCGCGGCCTGCGCGGCGCCGGTAGTCTGCTGGACGCCACCTACAGGAGGCGGGCCGGTGGAGCAGTATCGGATCGAGTGGGATTCGAATCCTGCCGGCGCTTTTGCGAATTCGATGACGATTACCGACCCCTCCGCAAGGCAAGCCGTAATTCTTGACACGGGACTCATCGATCCCTCGGTGACGTGGTACTACCGCATGTATGCTCAGAATGAGAACGGCTTCAGTGTCTCGCCGAGCAATGTCGTATCGGTGCAGCCAAAGAACTACACGAAGCCGATGCCGCCGGCGCCCGCCTCGATTACGACCTCGAATCCGACGAACTACGCGGTGACGCTCGGTTGGACTGCGCCGAGCACGAACGACCCTGCCAAGGCGTCCGCCACCTGTACCGGCGCGAATTGCAGTACCGATCCGACAGTCATTCCACCTCAAGAGTTGATCCACTACCGCATTTATCGCGGAACCACCGCGAATTTCGATCCCAATGCCGCCGGCCAGGCAGTTCGGGTTCTCGGGACGGGAAGCGCCAGCCAGCCTGTCGTGGGTGCGCCGGGATCGCCGGTGACGTGGAACGATTCGCCTTCGAAATCTGCATTTCCGCCGGGAACATGCGTTCAGTACTACTACCGGATACAGGCCGCCGATCGCTGTGTCCTGAACGGTTCCCTGAATGCGAGCGGCGATTTGAACGACTCGCTCAGCACGATGTCGCCGCCCATTGGCCAGACGGCGATTGCCGGTATGGCCGCCGACCTTTCCACGGCCCAGGCTGTGGCGCCGCTCAGCTTGAAAGCGAATTCGGCCACCTCCGCCTGTCCGGCTCCGCTTTCTTCGAATTGCAAGATCGATCTGACCTGGCTCAAATCCACTTCGGACACGGCAGGAAATGCGATCGGCGTCGATCGGTACCGTCTGAAGCGCTACCGGAAGAAACAGACCGACCCATCATTTGTTCTCGACACGACGTTCAATGGCACGGGCAGTCTCGACCTCAATGGATTTTCGCAGGTCAGCGCAGGAACGATTGGCTATTCCGATGTCAGTGCGGTAGCGATCGATACGAGTGACAACAAACAGTGGTACTACGAATATACGGTGGCCGCGAACGACTGCCGGCTTGGGCAGGTTTCCGCGCCTGCCGATTTCCCCAGCGCCTGTTCTGTGAATCCGGTAATCGTCCAATCAGGGGCATCGAATGCGAGCGATAATGCCGATTCCCCGGCTACCGCATGGATCATGAATGCCGGCGACACGATTTCTGTCAGCGCGCCTGTTGGACTGACCCTCTCGAAAGTAACGTTCGATGTAACCACATATCCGTCAGGCACTCCCATCGACTCCGTCGTCGACACGGCCGCGCCATTCGCCTATTCGTGGGCGGATCAGGTCGATTCGCAGATTTATCAGGTCAAGATCACTGTAGTCACGAGCACCGGCTGCACCGAGGTTCACGTGAAATACGTGCAGGATCAGCAGGCGGCTCCGTGCTCGTTCGCTAATCAGGCACTGATTAACTTCTCGTCAGCGACCGCTGGATCGACGACAACCCTCAGCGAAACCTACACAATCACGAACACGGGCACTTCACCGATGCAGGTCGCTTCCAGGCCAATCAACGTCACGTGGGCAATCCCTGTCGGCGACTTGAACCACAGCGATCTGACCCTGAACTCGATCGCGTACACCACGACTACCGACAACTTCGCCGGCGCAGGGCCGGGAACGGTCACCCGATCCGTGCCGGCCAGTATTGCTGCGATCCCGGTGGGCGGAACGCTGAGTGTCACCGTGCGCTGGCAATATAAGAAAACTGACGACCCACCGGCTCTCGCCGGGCAACCGCTCACAAAGATTTGTCTCGACTACACGATCACCAGCGAGCCGGGTGTCACAAAGCATTGCAATCTGGTCGGACAAAGGGCCAGTACCAGCAACCCGAATTCGTGCGATTAGGAGGAGACGTCATGAAACGAACCAAGCGCACGAAACGATCGTTCCGCAAAGAGCGCGGCTCCGCCCTTCTGGTCAGCTTGATGGTCATCGCCGGCCTTTCTCTGCTTGGGCTCGGCTTTGTGGCGATTTCCGAAACGGAGACCGCCATCGCGAAGAATCAGCTCGCGATGACCCAGACCCAGGCAGTAGCGGAAGCGGGCGCGAGACTGGTCGTCGAGTGGTTCCAGGATCCCGCGTGGGCTCAGACGAACGGCGGGTTGCCCTCGAACGATGCGACGGTAAACGTCAATCTTACTGCGATCAAGACGACGCGGGTTGCAGGTCCGAACACAGGTGTTTACAGGCCCAATGCGCAGGTCCGGCTGCTGGACAAGCCGTATCGGCCGGACTTCGTGAACCGTTTCTATGGCGACGAAAACTCGGCCGACCTGATCATCAACCGGACCACCGACTCGACCACCATCGACACGGTCAACAACGTCCTGCTCGGTCCCAACGCCGAGGATAAGCGTGACGGTGAAATCACGGAGATCAAGATCTATGCACCTCCGATCGTCGGCGGCACCCTGACTGCGAACGGAGCCGCCACCAATGCCGATGGGACGCCGCAGCGGTTCTGGGTCGGCGGCCAGCGGTTTGGTGTCGCCACAATAAAGGCCACGGCCACGAGTTTCCGCGACCGGACTCTCACGGGCGCCGCGAAAATGGCAGCCGCCAACATTGCCGCCACGCACAGCGTCCGTCTCGTGATCGGCGAATTTCCTCTGCCGATTCCGGGCGGTCCGATTCAGAGTAATACCTCGATCTCTTTCGGCGGAGATTTTGTCGTCCATTGGGGAAATGAGACGTCCACCGGCACGCTGAACAACAAGCGCAATCCGAGTTCGATCCCCTGGGCGAATGCGTACGAACGCCCTCACTACGAGCATGGATATGAGCCGGGCCGCAGCATTTCCCAGGTTATCGTCACCGCTGGCGGATCCGGATACGCGACCGCGCCGACTGTCACCATATCGGGCGGTCAGCTCGCGACAGCAACGGTTGCAGGCGGTGCCGTCACCGCGGTCACGCTGAACAATCCGATATTGACCACCTACTCCACTTCCGTTCAACCAACGGTGTCGTTCGCCGGCGGCGGTGGATCGGGAGCGTCGGCGTCCGCAGTCGTTGCTGCAGAGGCATGGCCGACGACGGGGCGACGTTCGACACGTTGAACTACTTCAACGAGCTTCTGAACAAGACCTTCGAAGATCCCTGGTTTGGATCGCGTGCGGTAGGCGACAATCTCGCCGACGGCACTACCGCGACCGATGTGAATCCTCAGTGCTACCCGTATGACTATACGGACGACGAGGACTCCGCCTCCAACGCTACGTACTTTTTTCAATGGCAGAATGCAAATTCTTACCCGCTGCGGAAAAAGGTCGTGTTTCCGTCAATTCTTTACGATTTCTGGAAAAAGATTGCGTCGCAGGGACGAGGGTACAAGGGAATCTATTATTTCTCGTTCGATAAGCCTTCCGGCGGATTTAAAAAGGGCGGGACCGGAACGGCAAAGCCGATGGCCTACTGGGCTAACTCGTTGAAGACCGGGCCGGGCGCCCAATTGGGGCCGGGTATCTACTTTTTCGACACAGTAGACGGCGTAAATCCTCAGAAGCTTGTCGGCGCGGCCCGTGCCGCGCAGCTCACACCGAGTGAGTCATGGAACCACTCCGACTTTAACGCGGACTTCCTTATGGAAGGCTTTGTGTATGTGAACGCGACCCAGTGGGGCACGCAAGGTGTAGGCGGAGCGGAAACCCCTGTACACGCCAATTACCCGGGCGAGCCCTATCGTGACATCGGCTATCCAAAGTGGAATGCCGCTGCCGGAACCTGGGATGGGTCGTGCGGAGGTACGATCTGCCGCGTGGGCGCTGGCGACGGCGTCTTCAGCTATCAGGACCTCAATGGCAACAATCGATTCGATGTCGTCACGATGCCGGCTCCGGCCTGGACCTCCTATGATCCCGGAGCGGTCGCGCATGCAGCAGGTTCCTCCTACGTCCCCAAGGTCTGGAAGAGCTCCGCTCAGGCCATCGCCGACTACGGCGCTCCCTGCACTGTTCCGTCAGCCAGTTACGACGGGACCAACCCCGGTCCGAATGACTGCTCCGAGCCTCATGAACCGTACCTGAATCTGTTGTACACGAACGACGCGACCAGCAGTGTCACGGTCGGCTGGCAGTCGAACGCGGGGCAGACGTTCCTCAAGAAGGCTACGGGCGTCACCTGCACGTCCGCGTCGTCGCAGGCCGACTGCACATCGAATGCGTACGATCTGGATGGTGCGCAGGCGGACGTCAGCGTCATTCTTGATGGCATCTTCTACAACGAAGGTGATTACAACTCGACCGGCAACTCCGCCTACTACGGCTCACTGCTGATTCAGGGAACGGTCAGCGGCACCGGCACGCCCGATATCTGGTTCGACGAGAAACTGATTAAAGGCTCCTGGGCTCCTCCGAACATGCCTCGGGTCATCGTTTACAACATGCAAACCGACGAGGAGCAGCAGTGACGACAGAGAACCCGTGAGTCAGGGCACGATCCGCCGCACGGGTGCGCTCCTCGGGGCGTCCGTTGCAACCAGTACTTTTCTAAATTCAGGAGGCACCAGCCGATGCGACGTATCGGAAACGTGGTAATTGCCGTCTCTGCGGTTTTCGTGGTCAGCGTGGCCTCGGCGGCGGAAACAAAGGCGACGAACGCGAGGCCGGCGCGCGTCCGTCCGCCGGTTGCCGCGGTTGCGGCGTCCGACAACGATTCGCCGCTCGTCCGGGCCGCGAAGTTCAGCTATCAGGCTCGCCTACATCCGAAGTCTCGAGTCGTCATCGACTCCACTACGCTCGTCGTTCCCCGCTAGCCGTTGGCGAAGCTATCGACGACCACGTGAAGAACCGTCTCGAGACGATTTCGACGGAGATGACTCGTAAGCCGTCGATGTAGTCACGGCCGGATGCGCCGCGGTACGGCAGCCGGAATGGCCGGCGACGCGGAGGCGTCCGGATACTCGTAGACCTCCGGCGGCGTCGTGGCGGGATGTTTCTTCAGCCACTTGTTCGCGTACAACTCCTGGTCAGCTACCTCGAGCAGTTGCTGGATGGTTGCGCCGGGGATGAGGGATGAGCAGCCCATCCCGATCGTCACGCCAACCTGCAGAGTCGTATCGCGTTCGTGCCACTGCAGCGATGAGAGCTCGGCGGCCAGGCGTTCGGCAACGGCGCGCGTTTCGTCGACCGTCAGGTTGTGCACGAGCAGCACGAACTCATCGCCGCCGTAGCGGGCGATGACGTCGTCACTGCGCGTGCGGCGCAGAAAAAGACCGCCCATGTCTTTCAGCACGCGGTCGCCCATCAGGTGTCCGTAGTTGTCGTTGATGGACTTGAAGTCGTTCACGTCGAAGAGGACGACGGCGATGTTGTTCTTCTGCGCGATATGCCGTTCGGCCTGTTCGAAGAAAAAACGGCGTGTGGCCACGCGCGTCAGTTCGTCGTGATTGGCGATGTCGCGCCACTCGCGGGCGTCGGCGTCGAGGGCACGCTGCCGCGCCAGGATGCGTCGCGCCGCCGCGACTTTGGCCACGACCTCGACCTCGGTGCAACCCTTGGCCAGGAAGTCGTCGTAGCCGAGGGTCAGGGCGGTGACTTTGACGGAGAGTTCGTCGTGCGCCGTCAGCATCACCGCGTACAAGCCGCTCGTCGCCGGATCCGCACGGACCTCGGCGATGAGCGCGAGGCCATCCTTGCGCGGCATCTCGAAATCGGAGATGAGCAGGTCGAACTGCGCGGCGGCGAGTTTTCGGAGCGCGTCGACGCCGTTTGTGGCCGTCGTGACTTTGAGCCCGAGGCGGCGCGCGATGGAGGCGAGCCAGACGGAGAAGTTTTCGTCATCTTCGACGATGAGTACGCGGACTGGGTCCGCGGGCGGGTCCGGTGGCAGATCGTTACGCCGGCGGAGGGGGGTCGTCACGCAGTGCGGAGGTCATTCACGTTCGGAGCCATGCTCGGCCGTGGGCGTGATGCCGGTCACACGATCGGGTTAGCCGGCCGCCTGAAGACAGACGGCCGGCGTTGGTGAGTCTCTAGTGGTGATCGAGCTGACTCGGAAGCGGCGGAATCACCTGTACGAGTTCCATCATGCCGCGATCTTCGTGAGCGAGGATGTGGCAATGGAGCACGTACTGCCCGGTGAAATCGACATAGCGGCTGCGCTCTTTGAAGTAGCCGGGGATCGTCACGGTGCACGTGCCATTGGTGCACGCCGTGAAGTCCTTGATGTCGGCCGGACACTTGTCGAGCTCCGTGCAGACCGTCGACGGCAGCGCGTCCTGGCGAGCTGTCGGAATCGCGAAGACGTCCCACCACACGTACGGCGGCGTGATCTTCGTGCACGGCTTCCACGTGGCCGGTTTCGTCGGATCGGCGTAGCACGGATTGGCGGGATCTTTCGCGGCTGCCGTGTTCGGCTGGAACACCTCGATGATCTGGAACGGATTCACGTGGATGTGAAAGGGATGAGCGATGTTGATCGTGCGATTGCTGATCGTCCATTCCTCGGTCGAGTCGAGGTACATCGTCTGGTCGACGTCGTGACCGTCAAACAGCTTTCCGTTGATCTCATGCAGCGGCATCTGTCCCTTGCCCGACCTCCCCGAGCTTGGCGTGGTATCGAAGTCGAGGTCGCGCTTCATGTGGATCGGACCGGTGATATCCGCGAGGAACGCCGGCAACTTCGGGAAGTCGGTCTCCTGCGCGATGAAATCCATCGGTGGGTCGACCTTCTTGTCGTCCGCTTTGACGCGCACCGTCAGGAGCGTCGTAGGCGTACCTGTCGGGAGATCGCTCACCGACTGCACGACCTGCAGCGCGTAGTCGCCTTCCTGCGCGGGCGCTTTGACGAGCAGATCGGCGCGGTTGCCGGTCGCGAGATTGAACTTTCCGTTGATCGTCCCGATGCGCTGGTAATTCGTAAACGAGAACTGCACGCCGTCCTGCGCGATTTGCCGCCACGAAACGGATTGACCGCCCTGGCCATGTTTTGTGAAGCTGTCGAATTCGACGAAGTTGCGCGATGACGTATTGACGATGCGCCAGAGCTGCACCTGGTTGGGCTTCATCGACACGACCGGAGTCAGGCGGCCATTGACGGATAGCGGCGCGGGACCGCCGCGATTCGTCGGGCTGAGAAGATTCAGCGCTGTCTCCAACTGCTGGATGACGAGCACCTGCTCGCGAAGTCCCCAGTTGTGGTGCGTAGCCGTCTCTTTGTAGAAGTTTCGCAGCGACTCGTCGTATGGACCTTCGATGATGAACGCGCCGGTCATGCCGTTGCCGACGTTGAGCGCGGTCGAGCCGTGTTTGTGCGCGTGATACCAATGCGTGCCTGGCGCTTGTCCCATCTTCACCTGACCGGAGGCGTAGTCGGGCACTTTGAAGCAATACGGGTACGCGCCGACTGAATACTGCGGCCATTGCCCTTTGGCCAGCCTTGCATCGTTGCGCGGCCACAACTTCATGTCGGCCGGGAGCGCACCGTTCACCCCTTTGTACGGAGCGGTGGAGTCGTACTTCTGCAGCAACTGCTTCTGACTGTCGGTCCAGGTTGCCGGGAGCTGGCTCCACTGCTGCGGCGATCCATAGGCTTCGCACTGCCGAAAAACCTCGCCGAACTGCTGCATCACGAAGTCAGTGCTCGGCTCGACCGTATTGCCGCTTCGCAACGCGGGGCGGATGAACAGCAGAACGTTGTCGCCGGTCGTGCTCGGCGTCACGTGCGTGCCGTGAAAGTGCAGGTTGGCCGTGCTCGAGCCGTGCAGGCAATTCGGATAGCTGTCGTTGCGCGGATAGATCTGCCTGGTCTGGTTCGGATTGTTCGTACGTGTAGCCGTGGAGACGTCGCAGGGACCGGTTTTTCCCTGCTCGCCCTGGTCCAGCGTGTTGGGAAAGTTGCTCGTGTTGACCTGATTGAGAAAGGCGATCTCCACCATGTCGCCGACGTGCGCGCGCAGCGTCGGGCCGGGGAGGATGTCGCCGGTGTGCGGCCACGGCGTGACCGGATCCTGCGTGCTGTAGCCGGAGAAAAAACGGAGTTGCTGCAGGTTGCACGGGCTGCCGGTGGCCGAGCTGGCCAGGGAGCGTTGCTCGTCGGATAGCATCACCACCCCTTGCAGCTTGCCGTTCTTGCTTTTGATCTCCGGGACCGTGAGGAGATCGCGGCCGGGCGCGCAGATGGGTTGTTGTTGCGCGTACGCGCTGACCGTCGACAGGACAACAACAGTGGCAATCAACAGAAATCGTCGCATTGCGTTCCTCCTCTGTTCTGACGTCTAGCTGATGATGATGGAGCCGGTCTCGCCCGAGTGCAGCGAGCAGGCGTAGTCCAGCGTGGCGGCGGTCGACGGTGAAAAGATCGGCGATGAATCGCCGCCCGGCGCGATCTGGTTTGGCATGAAGAACGTCGGATTGATGTTGCCGTCGGACTTCACCAACCCGGGCCAGTGGGGTTCGGTGTCGTCGTTGTTTACCCAGAAGATTTGATCGAGTGTGTTCGCCGACAACGGGTCGGGATTGAACGTGACCGTGGAATTCCGATTGATGCGGATCATCAGTTGGATCGCCATTGCTCTCTCCTCATGTTCGTTCTCACGCCGGATGCCCACCCGGGCGGCGCAACTCACCTAAAAGGCAACATGGAATTAAGGGAAGAAGCGAAGTGTAGCATCGGCGATGAGTCCGGCACGAGCGCTGTGAGCTGTTCCCCTCATTCGCCAGAACGCCTTGCCGCTCAACCCCCGCGCCTTCAACGAAATCGCGGAATCCGCTTCGACCCCACCCCGTTGTAAGCACCCTGCCCGAGTCCGGAACGTTTCACGGCGTCAATCGTCGAAGAGGGCAGACTCAGAACAGCAATGCCAGAATTTATTGTCAGAGTCGGCACGCCCGACGGAGCCATCACCGAACGCCACATCCAGGCGATGAGCGTTCGCGCCGCGGAAGACGAGCTGCGCCAGCAGGGGATGCACGTCTTCGAGGCGCGCCGCGGCAACGTAAAACTCCGCGATCTTCTCCCGCGCGGCAAGAAAATCATCTCCACCGAGATGTTCCTGATGTTCAACCAGGAACTGCTCGCGCTCGTGAAAGCCGGCCTGCCGATCCTGCAATCGTTCGACATCATGCTGGAGCGGCAGAAGAACCTCCGCTTCAGGGAAGTCCTGATCGATGTACGCGAGAAATTGAAGTCCGGCATCGCTCTTTCCGACGCCTTCGCGGCGTACGGCGAATCCTTCCCGCCGATCTACTCCACCTCGCTTCGCGCGGGCGAGCGGTCGGGCGACCTCGAAGGCGTTCTGCGCCGCTTCCTTCGCTACCAGAAAATCATCGTCAACCTGCGCAAGCGCGTCATCGGCGCGATGATTTATCCGAGCGTCCTGATCATCCTGTCGATCGGCATGGTCCTCATCATGCTGATCAAGGTCATCCCGAAATTCGCCGAGTTCTATCAAGGCTTCGGCGCCGAATTGCCATGGTTCACGACCTTCATGATCGGTATCTCGAGGACGCTGAATACGAACCTCCCCATCCTCGCCATCGTTCTCGTCGGCGGATACCTCTTGCTCCGGCGATGGACGAAGGGCAGCGGACGGGTAGCGTGGGACAGATTCAAACTCAAGCTCCCGCTGGCCGGCGGCATCCTGCACCGCTTCGCCATCATGCAGTTCACGCAATCGCTCGGGACGCTGCTCGCGGGCGGCACGCCGATGGTTCCGGCCATCGAGATCGCCTCGCAATCGGTCACCAACCACTCCATTTCCAGGAAAATCTTCGGCATCGTGCAGAACGTGCGCGAAGGCGAGCCGCTGTGGCGCTCGCTTGAAAACACCGGAGCGATGAGCGACCTGGCCGTCGAGATGATCAAGGTCGGCGAATCGACCGGCGCGCTCACGGAAATGCTCGGAAATGTCAGCGAGTTCTACGACGAGGAAATCGAATCGCGGTTGACGCGCATGGTATCGGCCATCGAGCCGATGATTCTCGTCTTCATGGGCAGCGTCATCGCCGTCCTGCTCTACGCCTTCTATCTCCCGCTGTTCCAGCTCAGCAACGTCGCGCAGCAATAAGAGACCACCATGGCCGCCGATCCACGCACGCTCCTGTACAAGAACGCCGATCCCACCGGTGAAGCCGCGCGTGCGCAGCGGCTGGCCGAGCAATACGGCTTCGAGTTCGTCAACCTCGAGCACTTCCAGGTCGATCACCAGCTCTTCAAAGACGTGCCGCTGGAGCTGATGATCCGCTACCAGTTCCTGCCGGAGAAGCGCGAAAACGGCCACATCGCGGTCGTCGTCGGCGATCCCACCGACGTCCTCAAGCTCGACGAACTCGAACTCCTCCTCGGCGCGCCGCTGAAGGTCAAAGTGGCCTCGGCCGCCGCCATCCGCGACAAGCTGCAGAAGTCCGAGTCGACGCAGCGCGTCCTCGACGAAGCGACCGAAGGCTTCCGCATGACCCTCGTCGGCGAAGACGAGGAAGGCGAAGAGACGCTGACGATCGATTCGATCACGCAGCAGGAATCGTCGCCGATCATCAAGCTGGTCGACTCGATCGTCTTCAACGCCATCCAACGCCGCGCCTCGGACATTCACATCGAAACCCGCGACAACGAAGTGGTCGTCAAGTACCGCATCGACGGCGTGCTCTACGAAGCGCTCGAGCCGATCGACAAGCGCCATCACAGCACCATCATTTCGCGCATCAAGGTCATGTCCGAGCTCGATATCGCCGAGAAGCGCGTGCCGCAGGACGGCCGTTTCAAGCTGCGCATCACCGGCCGAACCATCGACTTCCGCGTCTCCATCGTCCCGACCGCGCACGGCGAGGATTCGGTCATCCGCATCCTGGACAAGGAGTCGATGAACTCCGACTTCAAGAGCCTGCGCCTCGACGTCCTCGGCTTCGACGAGGAGATGCTGCTCAAGTTCCGCAAATTCATCAAAGAGCCGTACGGCATGGTGCTCGTCACCGGCCCGACCGGCTCCGGCAAAACGACGACGCTCTACGCCGCACTGTCCGAGATTCAGACCTCGGAAGACAAGATCATCACCATCGAGGATCCGGTCGAATACCAGCTCCGCGGAATCACCCAGATTCCGGTGAATGAAAAGAAGGGGCTGACCTTCGCCCGCGGACTGCGCGCCATCCTCCGCCACGATCCCGACAAGGTCATGGTCGGCGAGATCCGTGACGAAGAGACAGCCGCCATCGCCGTACAGTCGGCGCTCACCGGCCACCTCGTCTTCACCACCGTCCACGCCAACAACGTCGTCGACGTTCTCGGCCGCTTCCTGAACATGAAGGTCGATCTCTACAACTTCGTCTCGGCGCTCAACTGCGTCCTGGCGCAGCGGCTGGTGCGGAAAATCTGCGACTCCTGCCGGCACGAGGTCGAATATCCCGACTCATTCATCATCGAGTCGGGGCTCGATCCGAAGGAGTTCCGCGGCACGAAGTTTTCCGAAGGCGTCGGTTGCATCGATTGCAACGGCACCGGCTTCCACGGCCGCGCCGCGATCTCGGAACTTCTCGACCTTTCCGACCGTATCCGAACCATGATTCTCGACCGCCGTCCGGCCTCCGAAATCAAGAAAGCTGCAAAAGAAGAGGGCATGCTGTTCCTTCGCGAATCGGCGCTCCGGAAAGTATTGAACGGACAGACCACGTTGCGCGAAATCAACAAGGTCACCTTCGTGGAGTGATATGGCGCGCTCTTTCCCACCTGATGTCGTCGTGCTGGATAGCGACTCCCTCGTCCACGCCCGTGTAGGCCGCGGACGGAAAGAGATGCAGATCCTGCAGGCGAAAAGCTATCCGCTCCGCGACGACATCTTCGCGCCCGGCGTGGTCACCCCCGAGTTGCGCAACGAAGCGCTGCTGGGCGAAACAATCCGTCGCATGAAGCTCGAAACGGGACGTTGGGACAAGGTCTCGCTGCTCCTTCCCGATTCGTGGTTCCGGATGAACATCATCGAGCTGCAGACGTTGCCGGAGCGCGCCAGCGAAGCCGCGGAAGTGATCCGCTGGAGCCTGCGCCGCACGATGCCGGTCGACCCCTCGGAGCTGCGGCTGTCGTACGAAGTGCTCAGCCGCACGCCGCCGCGAATTCTCGCGGTCAGCGCCGTCGATGCAACCATCAGCGCGATCGAACGGCTGTTCGAAGCCGCCGGCATCGAAGTCATCCTCATCGAGCCGGCCGGCCTCAACGTCTGGAACGCGATCACCGCTCGCGAAGCCGCCACGACGCGCGATCGCATCTTCTTCTACATCCGAGACCACGACTTCACCACCGCCGTCTTCCGCGGTGCGCAGCCTCTGTTCATCCGCTCGCGCAACCTCAACGGTGAACGGACGCTCCAGCAGGAGATCCGGCTCTCCGCGACCTATCTTCGCGACACGTTCCAGACCACGTCCGTCGAAAAATGCTACGTAGTCGGCAACGGCATCAATGGTGAAGTCACCGGCACGATCGGCAGCGAGTTCTCTGCGCCCGTCGTGAAAGTCACGCTGCGCGACGTGGCCGAACAGGCGCCCGGCGACGTTGGTGCCTACGAAGCGGAGCTGACCGCCGCCACGGGAGTATTCACAGGGTGAAGCCGATCCATCTCAACCTCGCGTCGCGGCCCTTCCGCGATTACCGGCCCGTCTACGCGGCGGTCGTCATCATGGCGCTGCTGACGGCGTTTCTCGCGCTCAACAACGTCGACACGTTTCTGCGCTACCGCACCGAAACGAAGACGACGCGTGCGAACATCGCCAAGCTCGAACAGCAGATCGCCGACGAACAGCGCCGCACGGAGAATTTTGCGCAGCGCCTCCGCGGCGTCGATCTCAAGCTCCTGGCGTCGCAGACCGAGTTCGCCAACGCGCAGCTCGCCGAGCGCGCCTTCTCCTGGAGCGAGTTGCTCGATCGCCTCGAACGAGTGCTGCCGACCGACGTGCGGCTCCTTTCGGTCGCGCCGTCGTTCGAAAAAGACGGATTGGTGCACCTCTCGATGACGTGCATCGCCAAGACCGGCGAGGGTCTTACCGCCACGATCAACCGTTTCAATGGTGACCAGCACTTCACCAACGCCTTCCCGGCCACGGAAACCGTCAACGGCACCGAATACCACTTCACGCTCGGCGTCGACTATCGTCCGTCGATCGCACGGAGGGTCGAATGATCTGGCGTGAGAAGCGCGTGCTGCTGATCGTCCTCGGCCTGCTGCTGCTGGCGAACACCATCTTTTTCTTCACCTACCGCGTGCAGTACGTCAGCCGTCTGCAGGATCTCGACACGCGCCAGGAACAGGCCGAGGCCCAGCTCGATCAGGCGCACAACGCGCGCGTTACCGCGGAACAGCAACTCGCCGCCTACAAGAAGGTTCAGGCGGATCTGCAGATGCTCTACAACGAGCGCTGGTCGACACCGATGCAGCGTCTGACCGCGCTGATCGATGAGGTCAAACGGCTTGCCGCGGCCAGTCACCTGCAGCCGCCGTCGTATTCGTTCACGAATGGCGAGTCGAAACAGGTCTCGACCACACCGTCGACGAAGGGCTCGGTCGGAACCAACACCGTGAGCATTGCATTCACGGTTCAGGGAACGTATGAACAGGTGCGGCGCCTGATCAATCTGCTCGAATTGTCCGATCAGTTCGTGATCATCGACTCCATCGGCCTCGGTGCGAACGGAACGGCAGCCGACAAGGTCCTGACGCTCAATATTCGACTCAAAACCTTGTTCAAAGACGTGCGCACGAATGCGCCGGCCGCGAACAGACAGTTGTGATGGACTGGATGAACTGGAAAACCTGGACCGTTATTGGCGTGATTCTGATCGCCATCTTTGCGATCTATTCGTTCGCCTCGGTATCGAATGCCGTCGACCCGGCGCCGGCGCGGCCGGCTGCTTTGCCGCGTGCGCCTCACATCGCGAAAACCGTCAACACGCCCGGCGTTCCGATGCTGCACACCGAATGGCTCGACGCGCAGAGCGGCAGTTACAAGAGCGCGCGGAATCTCTTCGGCTACGTCGAGCCGCCTCCTCCTCCGCCACCGCCACCGGCCCCCGTTCCAAAGGCTCCTCCTGACAAGGACAAAGACGGTGTTCCGGACTTTCGCGATAACTGTCCGAATGATCCCAACCCGGACCAGAAAGACGAAAACGCCAACGGCAAGGGCGACGTGTGTGATCCGGACTACGCGGCGTGGAAGCAGCAACAGCCGCTGCCGGCTCCCGTGCCGCCGCAATTCACGATGAAGTACATCGGCACCTTCGGACCGGCCAACAACCCGATCGCGACGTTCAACGGCAACGGCGAGATCGTCAACGTACGCGTCGGGGAAACGATCGACGGCAAGTTCGTGCTGCGCAGCATCGGCATCGAATCGGTCGAGATCGGCTATGTCGGCTTCCCGGCGGATGTGAAAACGCGCATACCGCTCGGCCAGTGACCTTTACGAAACGCTACCGTCAGAGTGATCAGCAGATAACTCATGCTGACCACCCAGGATTGAAACGAATGAACCAGACGAAACTCGGAATTACCGCCATCGCGTTGTCGCTCACGCTCTTCTCGTGCACCAGCTACAACGCGTTCCAGAAAGCGAAGACCGCTGAGCAGACGAAGGATTGGGATGAGGCCGTCGCCGAGTACCAGAAAGCGCTCGACGTCGATCCCTCCAACTCGCTCTACCAGATCAATCTCTCGCGCGCCAAACTGGAAGCCTCGCGCGTTCACTTTCAAAAAGGAAAGTCGCTGCGCGCTTCCGCGCTCAACGCCCGCGGCGAGGATCAGATCCGGCTCACCCAGCTCGCCGCCACGGAGCTGGAGCTGGTCATCAAGCTCGATCCGACCAACCAGTACGCTGCCGTCGAATACGGCAAGGCCGTCAACACGCTGCGCGAAGCCCAGCTGGCAGGACAGCCCGCCACGATCGACGAGCTGAAGAAACGCGCCAAGGCCAACATCACCAAGTCCGCTCCGCCGCAGCTCAGCCCGACCTCCGACCAGCCGATCACGCTCTCGTTTCCGCATGAGACGCCGGTCAAGGAGATCTACAAAGCGCTCGGCGGCGCCTTCGGCATCAACATCCTCTTCGACCAGGCCGTGAAGGACGACCGCATCGCCATCGAGCTGAAGGACGTCACCGCCCAGCAGGCCCTCGAGCGCGTCATGCAGGCCGCCAACCATTTCTACAAAGCGCTCGACGAGCACACCATCATCATCGTTCCCGACAATCCGCAGGCGCGCCGTGACTACGAAGACCTCGTCATCCGCACCTTCTATCTGTCCAACGGCGACGCCGAGCAGGTCACGAACGTCGTGCGGACCATGATCGAGGCGCGGAACGTCTTCCCGCTGAAGGCGCTCAACGCAATCACCATCCGCGACACCGCCGACAAAGTTCGCATCGCCGAGAAGATCATCGAAGCGAACGACAAAGCGAAAGCGGAAGTCGTCGTCGACGTCGAGCTCCTGCAGATCGATCTCGACAAGCAGCGAGACATCGGCGCGGTCGTGCAGGGGCTGGGCTCCAACTCCGCTCCCGGAACGGTCAGCATGGACCTCCCGAAAGACAAAGACGGCAATCCCCTTCCCACGAATCTCGACACTCTCCGCGGCCTGAAGAGCGCGAACCTTCTCTTCACGATCCCGTCCATCTCCTACAACCTGATCAAGAGCGTCGGCAACACGGAGACGCTCGCGAACCCCGAGCTGCGGATTTCCGAGGGGGAGAAAGCGACACTGCACATCGGTCAGCGCGTGCCCGTGCCGGTCACCACGTTCGTCACCGGCGTACAGAGCGGCACGCAGGGAAGTCTTCCCGCCACGTCATTTCAGTATCAGGACATCGGTATCAAAGTCTCGATGGAGCCGCGCGTCCATCACAACGGCGAGGTCACGCTCAAGCTGACGGTCGAAGTCTCCGACATCGCCGCCGCCCCCAGCCCCGACGCCCCGCCGTCGTTCAACACGCGCACGATCGAAGCCACCATCCGCCTCAAAGACGGCGAGACCAATTTCCTGGCCGGCCTCATTCAGGACACGCAGCTCACGTCGAGCAACAAGACCCCGTTCCTCGGGGACATCCCGATCCTCGGCCGGCTGTTCACCAAGGACCACAACCTCCATCACCGCACGGACCTCATGCTGACGATGACGCCGCACATCGTCCGCATGCCCGACATCACCGAAGACGACATGGCTCCGATGTGGGTCGGCACGCAGAGCAACCTCAGCTTCCGCGGACTCTCGCCGCGCCTCGAGTCGCAGAGCACGGCCGATCCCTTCTCGCCGCGTAGCGCGCAGCAGTTCAGCGCAGGCAACGTCGACGGGGACGGCAATCCGATTCCGTCGTCGAATATGGTCGTCACGCCGGGCAGCGCGCCGAGTGATCCCTTCCGCCGTACGCCGAACTCGGCGCCGGTGAATCCCAACGCTCCGCCGCCGCCGCCCACTCCGGTGCCGCAGAGCCAGCTCGGCAAACCGGTCAGCGGCACCGCGGTGGCGCAGTCGATCGCTGTCACCGACACGACCGACAACGCCGGCCTCTCGCCGCGCATGCAACCGCAGCCGATGCATCTCGCCTTCAAGCCGGGCGAGGAGAAGATGTGGGACGTAGTCGGAATGGATCTGGACGGCCTGACCACGAAGCAGATCCTCCTGCACTACAACCCGATGACGATCGACGTCAGCGAAGTCGTTTTCGGACCGGCTATTTCAATCGATCTGAAGACTCCGCCCGTGGCCACGATCGACCGCGAACACGGCACCGTGCGCATTACGTCATCCAACGGGAAGCCGCTCCAGTTCAACAACGGCGGCGGCTCGATCGCTTCGCTGCGCGTCCGCGGAGGCGCTCCCGGCGACACCTATCTCGTGCTCGAAGATCCGCACCTCACCAACGGCGCCGGCGGCATCGTGAACGCCTCGGTCTCCGGAGGCCGCGCCAAGGTCGACTGATGAATGCCCGCAACTACAAAGCGAGTTCCGGCTTCACCGTCGCCGAGCTGATTACCGTCGTCGCGATCGTTGGAATCCTCGCCTCGGTGGCGCTCCCGCTGGCCAACTTCGGCATCCGCCGGCAGAAGGAGATGGAGCTGCACGACCGGCTGCGCAAGATCACCGAGGCCATCGACCGGTATCACGAGTTGCGGATGCCGACGCAGACCTCTCCCGGAGGCGCGATCAAGGATCCGATCAACATCGACCAGGGACCGTGGCCGAAAACACTCGAAGATCTGACCAAGCCGATCGAGCTCAACAGCGGGCAGAAAGTGCGCCTGCTTCGGGAGCGCGATCTCATCGATCCGATGACCGGAAAGCCGGAGTGGAACACCCTCACAAGCGACGACGAGCCCGACACCACATCGGGCGGGGACAAGAACGTGTACGAGCTTCACTCGAAATCAACCGCGCGCGCCCTCGACGGCAAGACGCACTACAACGAATGGTGATGAAAGTGGCTCCGAGGCAAACCATGAAACGACGCAAAGCCCAATCCGGCTTCACTCTCATCGAACTGATCGTCGTCGTCACGATCATCGGCATCCTCGCGGCCGTGGCCGTGTCCAACGTCAAATGGGCGCAGACCAAAGCGCGCGAGTCCGCGCTGCGCCACGACCTGTTCGAGATGCGCAAATCGATCGACGACTACTACGCCGATAAGCAGAAGTATCCCGAAAGCCTTCAGGCGCTTGCGCAGGAGCATTACCTCCGCGGCATTCCCAAGGACCCGATCACCATGAAGGCGGATTGGGAGGAAGTACAGAACACGCCCGATCCGTCCGATCCCAACGCGGTGCCGACCGATCCGGCAGCGTCAACAGACAATGCGCCTCCGGGCATCTACGACGTACACAGCCAGGCCCCCGGCAATGGACTCGATGGGACTCCGTACAAGAGCTGGTAACGCGAAGGAATCCGGTTTCACGTTGGCCGGCGTCATCGTGATCATGACGATCATGATGATCGTCGTCGCGTACACGGTGCCGCGGATGTGGTCGACGGTCATGAAGCGCGAGCGGGAAAAAGAGACCATCTACGCGATGCAGCAGTACGCGAAGGCGATCGTCGAGTTCCGGGAAAAAACCAAGACCTATCCAACGTCGATCCAGCAGCTCAAAGACGCACGCCAGCCGCGCATGATCCGCGGGCCGAAGGGGGAGTACGTCGATCCGCTCACGGGCGAAGTGGACTGGCTCGTCATTCCGCAGGCAGCCGGCGCGTCGCTGCCGGCGCACACCCCGACGGGAGGTAACGCTCCTCCCGGTGTCGCACCACCGCCGCCAGCACCTCCGGTCCCTTCGACAGCTTCCAGCGGCACCGCCGGCAACGGCTCCGAGAATACCAACGCGGCCGCCGGCCTTCCCGGCATTCCGATCAAAGATTACGCGGGCGGTCCATTCATCGGAGTCCGCCCCGCCGCGCACGGCAAATCGCTCATGACGCTTTTCGGTGCCGACACGTACGAAACGTGGGTCTACACCACGCTCGACTACGATCAGGAGAAAGCCGCGCGCCTTCAGGCAGCCAACACGGTTTTTACTACCCGCTAAGGCTTGTGCGCTACCACGATGTCCTGGTGCGACATCACCGGCAGATGCCGCCACCGTCCTGGATAGAAAGCATCAAATACGAGGCCGGCCGATGCTAACGCTTCCGCCAGCCACTCCGCGTTGAAGGCGACCGCTGCCTCGGGATTTGCGGGATCCCCGATCATCCCTTCATCAAAGCGTGCCGTGAATCGCGGATCGGTCGTATCGCTTTCGGCGAGATGCCGCGACTGTTCATCCAGCACGAAAAAGGACGCGAAGAGCCTTCCGTTCGGCTTCAGTGTGCGCGCGATTTCATGCAGGTAGTTCGTTGCTGCCGCTGCCGACAGATGCGTAAACAACGACACGGCAATCGCAAGACTGAATGAGTCATCCGGCCACGGAAACGGGAAGGCTTCCGCGGCGATTGCGCCGCTCTCGTTGTAGTGCGAGCTCTGAATGTCGAAATGACGAAAGCGAAACCTCGTCAGGTCAAGTGGGAGATTGCGCGTGCACCATTCGATGTATTCACGCGAAGTGTCGAATCCATCGTAGCTGCCGCGTTGATCGAGAAGGCGCGACAGCGGCAACGCCACCCGGCCGAGGCCGCAGCCCACGTCCAGGATTTGGTCGTTCGGGTAGAGACGAGCGGTCGCCATCGTCAAGCCGGCGATTTCATTGCCGATCTGCCAAAAATCGCCCGACCCGATCCCGCCCATTAAGTGTGCCGGCGGATCCGGCGGCGCCATGATTTCTTCGAGGCTCCTCACGGATTTGCGATCCTACACGGTGCGGAGAAGCCGCACTACAATCCCGGTACGAATGTCATCCAACCTACAAAACGTCAGCCGTTACGTCCTCCCCTCGGGGCTGACGATCCTGATCGAAACGCTCCCCTACGTTCGCTCCGTCGCGCTCGGCTACTACCTGCGCAGCGGCTCCGCGGTCGAGTCGGAGGAGCACAGCGGCTCGTCGCACTTTCTCGAGCATCTGGTCTTCAAGGGGACAGCCACGCGCTCGACCAGCGACATCGCCAAAGTCATCGACATCCTCGGCGGTGACGTCGATGCGTTCACCGGCAAGGAGTACACGTCCTTCTACTGCCATGTCCTCGACGAGCAGGTGCAGATCGCGCTCAGCCTTCTGACCGACATTGTCATCGAGCCGCGTTTCACCGACGACGATCTCGAAGTCGAGCGCGGCGTCATCCTCGAAGAGATCAAGATGGTGGAAGACACGCCCGACGATCTCGTCCACGAAATCTTCGTCACCGCTTTCTGGCCCGACCACCCGCTCGGCCGCCCGATTCTCGGCACCGAGGAGACTGTGAATCGCCTCGGACGAAAGCAGATCCTCGCGCACTACGACGAGACCTTCCATCCCTCGAACATGATCTTCTGCGCGTCCGGAAACGTGCGTCCCGAGGAGATCCTCCCGTTTCTGGAGAAGACGTTTGCGAACGACACCAAGCCGCCGATCCAGCAGACGTGGAACGCTCCGACGCCGGCGCAGCACGTCATCCTGCGCGAAAAGCGCGAGCTCGAGCAGGTTCACCTCTGCCTCGGCTCGCGCGGTTTCCCGCAGCAGGGCGACGAGCGCTACGCCGCGGCGCTCTTCAACGCCATCCTCGGCGGCGGCATGTCGTCGCGCCTCTTCCAGAAAATTCGCGAGAAGGCAGGCCTCGTCTACACGGTGATGTCGTACCACAACGGCTACGTCAACGGCGGCTACGAGGCGATTTACGCTGCCTGCGCGCCGAAGAATCTCAAGCGCGTGCTCGACATGACCCTCGCCGAAATGCGGCTGATCAAGAGCGGCGGCGCGACTGTTGAGGAGCTGAGCTCGGCCAAGCTGCACCTGAAAGGGTCGATCCTGTTATCGCTCGAATCGACGGTCAGCCGGATGTCCGGTCTGGCCCGGCAGGAGTACTACTTCGGCCGCCAGTTTTCGCCTGACGAAATCATCGCGGCCATCGATGCCGTTACGCTCGAAGATATTGCACACGTGGCCGGTACGATCGTGGATCCAGACTCGCTTTCGCTGACACTCATTGGGAATCTGAAATCGCCAGGCATCTCCACCGACATGCTGCGGCAGGCGGTCGCGTAATTCCGGCGCAGTCGAACGGCCTCTTGTGTACTCTTGCACCCCGAAGGAGGGTTAGCGCCCATGCCCGCTCCCGTCATCGTCCCACGGGATAAGTCTCTCGATCAGGTGCTCGCCACCGATCAGGTCCGAATGCTCATCGTCGGCTCCAGCCGCCGCGCCACGGAGTTGGCCGAACTCGCCGGCGAAATCAGCGGCCGCGAGACGTTCGGGCCGATCCCGCGTTGCGCCGTCCAGGTGACTACCGACGCCGCCATCACCCCGTCGCTCCGCCAGGAAGTCGGCGAAACCCCCGATCCCACCATCATCACCCTCAAACGCGACGGCACCGTCGTCCGCGCCGTCGTCGACGACGGCGATATCGAGAAGATCGATCTCGAGGATATGTTCATGGAGGCGGGGACGTAGCGGCTACGGAAGAACCGTGAAGCCTTCGGCACGGGCGGCCGAGGCGAGATCCTGATCAAGCGTCACGAATGGGAGCGGCCCAAAGCGGTCCATCGCGAACATGGCCGACGCGAGTTGAACGGAATCCGCAGCGCGCAGAGGGTGCCTGCTGAGTAGGTCGATTGCGCGATCGGTCACCTCTGCTGCAGGCATTGCCGTCCACCGCTTCGAAATCTGTGCGAATGAAGCGTCAGCTTCGTGGTGCGCTGTGGTATCCAGATCATCATGATGCCGGCGTCTCCAGAGCGCGCTGGTGATTTCCACCGGCGTCAACCACGAGGCAATGATGTGCGGATCGCGCATCAAAAGCCTCCGCATCGCAGCGGACGTCTGCTCGTTAACGATGAGCGGAACGAGAGCCGACGAATCCCAGAATCTCAACGTCCGTTCCGGCGATCTTCCAGCAGTTGTTCCAGCACGCTCGCTTTCGCTTTCGGAAGCGGACGTGTAAAGAAGTCGTCGGGGAACGGCTCGGGCTCCGGAGGCGGAGCTTTAGGAACGAACGACGCCAACGTTCGCTGTCCCTCCTGAATCTCCACCGTCTCGCCGTTTTTCACAGCTTCGATGACTTCATCCAGCCGGTCCTTCAGCTCGCTTACCTGCGCGGTTCGCATGGCGGAAGTGTACCGCGAATCGTTTCTTGACATCATCCACATTTAGACTTAGTCTAATCACCGTGCGCGACAGCGTGACCATTCTTCAGGAGCACGGCATCCAACCATCGGCGCAGCGCGTGGCGGTGGCGGACTACGTGCTCAAGACGATCGAGCATCCCTCGGCGGATGTCGTCTGGACGCGCGTCAAGGCACGCGTGCCGTACATCTCGCGCGCTACGGTCTACAACACGCTGAACCTGTTCGTCGAGAAAGGGTTGCTGCGCGCGCTGACGCTGGCCGAGGACAGTGTGGTGTTCGATCCGAATGTCGAGCGGCACCATCACCTCGTCGACGAGAGCGGCGCGATTCACGACATTCCGTGGGACAAGGTTCAGGTCTGCAATATCGAGACGCTGAAGGGATTCGAGATTCACGATTACCAGGTGGTCATGCGCGGAGTGCGGAAGAGCGCCCGGCGCAAGTCCTGATTTTGTAAATCAAAGAAGGAGAGTAAACGCAACATGCCCATGCTTACTGTTGGAGACAAATTTCCGGAGTACAAACTGAAAGCGTCCGTCGGGACGGAGAAGGGAAAAGAGTTCACGACCATCAGCACGAAGGACAACGCTGGAAAGTGGCTCGTGTTCTACGCCTACCCGAAGGATTTCACGTTCATCTGTCCGACCGAGATCGTGGAGTTCGGCAAGAAGGGCGGCGATTTCGCCGACCGTGATGCCGTCGTCCTCGGCGGCAGCACCGACAACGAACACTCGCACCTCGCGTGGCGCGTTTCGCATCCCGATCTGAAGGATGTGAAGACGCCGCTGGTCTACATCACGCCGGCGTTCGCCATGCAGCTCGGCATTCTTCATCCGCAGGCCGGCGCGGCGATCCGTGTGACGTACATCGTCGATCCGGACGGCATCATCCGCTGGGTGAATGCGAACGATCTCTCGGTCGGCCGCAATGTCGACGAAGTGATCCGTGCACTCGACGCGCTGCAGAGCGACGAGCTCTGTCCGTGCAACTGGCGCCCGGGTCAGGAAACGCTGGGAGCGGCGTAAGCATCATGAGCGCCGTCGAAGCATTGCGCGCGCGTCTGCCTGAAAACGCGCGCGATACGAAACTGAATCTGCAGAGCGTGATGCAGTCGGTCACGCTCACGGCGGCGCAGCGGTGGGGGGTGGCGGTCGCTTCGGCGGCCGCTGCCCGCAACCCGGAACTGCTGGACGCGATGCTCGCCGATGCCCGCGACGAAGCGGGCGACGCCGTCATCGACGACGCGCTTGCTGCTGCGTCGCTGATGGCGATGAACAACATCTACTACCGCTTCCGCCACATGGTCGGGAAGCCGTCGTACGAAGCAAAGCCAGCGCGGCTGCGCATGCAGCGCATCGCCAAGCCGGCCACGAACAAGATCGACTTCGAGCTCTTCTGCCTCGCCGTGAGCGCCATCAACGGATGCGAAATGTGCATTCGCTCGCATGAAGCGGCCGTGATCGAAGGTGGTCTGACCGAGGATCATGTCGTCGATGCCGTACGGATCGCGGCGGTCGTGAACGCGGCGGCGGTTGCGATCGAGCTGCCGGTGGTCATCGGTACAACGGTGTAACGCGTTACGGCGGCTAGGTTCCCATCCTGCGCGAAGACGCAGGATCTCCGGTCAGGCCGCACTGATTGATCCAATGAGAGACTGCGCGGGCGAACCGCAGATCCTGCGTCTACGCGCAGGATGGGACCGCCAAAGATTACGATACGCGGCATGAAACGCATCGCGATCGCTCTTCTTTTTGCCGTCGTTGCGCTCGCTGCCGCGGCGCAGCAGTTCGATCTTTCCATCGACAACATCATGCGCGGGCCGGGCCTCTACGGCTGGACGCCCGACGATGTGCGTTGGTCGCCGGACGGGCAGCACGTCTACTTTTCGTGGAAGCTGTACACCGACACGCTCGAGCACGATCGCGACACGTACGTCGTCAATCGCGACGGCAGCGGCCTGCGAAAACTCAGCGATGACGAGAAGAAGGACGCGCCGCCGGCGAATGCGCAGTGGACGCGTGACAAACATCGCGCCGTCTACCTCGATGACGCGGACGTTTATCTTTGGGATTCCGCGAGCAACAAGCGGCGCGCGCTGACGCAGACGAACGACGTCGAGTCTGCGCCGCAGTTCACCTTCGATGAGACGCGCGTCACCTTCGTGCGCTCCAACAACGTCTTCGCCATCGACCTCGGCAACGGCTCGATCACCCAGCTCACGAACATCGTCGCGCCGGACGACAAGGGTCCGAATGTCACGATGTGGGACGACGCCGCGAAAAAGGGGACGGCCAGTCAGGAGTACATCAAGGCCGAGGAGCGGAAGCTGCTCGATATCGTCGACCGCAAGGCGAAGAAGCGCGAGGAAGACGAGGCCAAGCGGAAGCGCGAGCATCCGATCAAGCCGTTCAAGCTCGATAAGAAGCAGACCGTCGTCAACGCGCGGCTCTCGCCGGATGGAAAGACGATCGTCCTCGTCATCAACAACGAATCCGACAAAGCGAAGAAGACCATCGTTCCGAACTACATCACCGAGGCGGTCTACACGGACACGATTCCGGGGCGGGAGAAGGTTGGCGATGCGCTGCTCCCGACGCGCGTTGCGGTGGTCAGCACAACGACTGGTGAGGTGAAGTGGTTCGATCACGGGCTGAAACCCTTGCCCGCGGCCGAACCGCAGAAGGCTGTCACCAACGCCGCAGCCGAGGAGCAGGGGAAGGCGAGCGAACAGAAAACCGAAAAGAGCACGGAGCCGAAGGAGCGCGAGGTCAACCTGCGCGCGCCGGTTTGGTCGGAGGATGGCAAGCACGCCTTTGTTGTGGTCCGTTCGGCGGATAACAAGGACGCCTGGATCATGGAGTTCGATCCGGCTACGGCCAAGGGCCGCACACTCGTGACGATGCACGACGACGCGTGGCTGCGGTTTGCCGACGCGCAGTCGTTCGGCTGGGCGAACAACGACACGATCTACTACCTCTCCGAAGCCACCGGCTTCATGCATCTGTACGAGGTCCCGGTTAGCGGCGGCGCGCCGAAGCAGCTCACAAGCGGCAAGTGGGAAGTTGATTCAGCCGTCCTTTCGGACGACAAAAAGTCGTTTCATCTCACCACCAGCGAGGAGAGCCCGTTCGTCCGGCACCTGTACCGGATGCCGGTCGCCGGCGGGACGTCGACGAAGTTAACGTCGATGGACGGCGACAACGAGGCCGTCGTTTCGCCGGACGGCAACGCGATCGCGAACGTCTACTCGTACACGAATAAGCCGCCGGAGTTGTACGTCAGCGGCAAGCGCGTCACGACGTCGCCCGCACCCGAGTTTGCGAACTATAAGTGGCTCGACGTTCCCATCGTCCGCGTGCCCGCGCGCGACGGTGTCGAAGTCCCGGCGCGCATCTACAAACCCGCCAACTGGAAGGGCGGGCACGCCGTCATCTTCGTCCACGGCGCCGGCTATCTGCAGAACGTCAACCGCTTCTGGTCCAGCTACGCGCACGAATACATGTTTCACCACCTGCTGATGTCGAAGGGGTACCTCGTGCTCGACATCGATTACCGAGGTTCGCGCGGCTACGGGCGCGATTGGCGCACGGCCATTTACCGGCACATGGGTGGGAAGGATCTCGAAGACAACGTCGATGCCGCGCGGTGGCTGGTGAAAACGCACGGCGTCGATCCGAAACGAATCGGCGTCTACGGCGGCAGCTACGGCGGCTTCATCACGCTGATGGCGATGTTCACGACGCCGGATGTTTTCGCCGCCGGCGCGGCGCTGCGGCCGGTAACGGATTGGGCGGCGTACAACCACGGCTACACATCGAACATCCTCAACGTCCCGCAGAACGATGCTGAGGCGTATCGGAAGTCGTCGCCGATCTACTTCGCGCAGGGATTGAAGGGACATCTGCTGATCTGCCACGGCATGGTCGACACGAACGTCCATTTCCAGGACAGCGTCCGTCTCGCGCAGCGCCTGATCGAATTGCGAAAAACGAATTGGGAGATCGCGCCGTACCCCGTCGAGAATCACGGATTCGTCGAGCCGACCAGTTGGGCCGATGAGTACAAGCGGATTTTGAAGTTGTTCGACGCGATGTAGTCCCAAAAAGCTTTCACGCGAAGACGCGGAGACGCGGGGACGCAGAGAAACCCGCTGCTGTTCTCCGCGTCCCCGCGTCTCCGCGTGAAAAGCCTTCTGCAACTACAACCGCGATCGTGCCGCGACCGCGGCGTCCCGAATTTGCGGTTGATGCGGTTCGATCGATAACGAGCGGTTCCAGTAATCGAGGGCGCGGCCGTAGTCGTTTTGTTTCGCGTAGAAGAGGCCGAGGTTGTTGAGGGCGAGCGTCGATGACGGTTGCAGGCCGAGGGCGCGGACGAGCTCGGGGACGCCTTCGGTGTAACGCTCAGCGGCCAGGAGCGCGGAGCCGAGGTTCGCGCCGATGAGATACGACTGCGGGAAGAGTTTGCGTCCCTGGTAGAGCAGCGCGATCGCGCGAGAGTTCATGTTTCGCTCGCGGTAGAGCGCGGCGAAATCGATGAAGTACTTCTCCGCATTGGGCAGGCCGAGGGCCGCGGCTTTCAGGAACTGCTCGTCCGCGGCGGTGTACTGCTGGCGATCGAACATCGTCATCGCTTCATTCAGATGCGGGACCGGACTCGTTGGATTGATGTCGATGGCTCGGTCGAACGCGTCGACCGCATCGCTCATCTTTCCCTTTGACCGAAGCTCGATGCCGAGGTTGTTGTAGTACGCATATTGCCCGAGGCGCTCGGGCGACAGCGGCGCCGCAGCACGCTGCGTCTGATCCTCATCCTCGAGCACCGGCGTGAGATTGCGCGAAGGATCGTTGAGATGACCGATGGCCTGGAGTTCCTGTGCATACGCGGGAGCAGCAACGCGGGCCGTGGCGACGGCCGGCTTGCTGCTGACGAACTCTCCGTAGCTCACCACGCGGACAGACGTGATCGGCGCGATGTCGCGGAACGCCCAATCGGCGGCGTGGCCGGGCATCTCTACCGACGGCGGCAAGCCGAGAAGCGAGAGAACCGTGGGAGTGATGTCGTAGACCGACATCGCATGCGCGCCGCGATTTGGCGCGACATGCGGGCCATAGGCGATGAAGATTCCGGGATTGCGGTGATCGGACAGCGCCGCGCCGCCGTTGGGCATTGCGCGCGGCCGGTTCTTGCCCCAGCGGAAGCCGTACGACGACACGATCATGACGGTGGTGTCGCGCGGCAGCACTCCCATCCACTCGCCGATCAGCCGGTCGACCTCGGCGTAGTAATTCGCGACGGCCGGCCAGTACTTTCGGTAGTTCTGCTCGCTGATCCCTTCGCGATACGGCGGATGAAACGGCGCGAAGAGGTGATTGACGGCATCGGTGCCTTCGTACGAAACCATCATCAGCATCGGGTCCTGCCCGTGCTGCCGCTGATCGTTGTAGAGATTGATGGCCACGCGATGGTCGTTCCACGTCTTCGCCAGAATGCGACGGAAGATCACCACCGGATCGGCGGGATTGTTGGCGTTCATCGACCCGTCCCACTCTTCGGGCGAGATGTTCAGGAAACGCCGCACCTGCGGATAGCCGACCGTCTCCGGCGGAACGGCGAGCGAGGTCACGCGATCGGTCAGTTCGGCGGGATAGACGGCGGTCGCCGACTGGTCCACCGGCATGTCGTAGAAGATGCTGTTCGGCGCGGTAGGCGGCCACGACGTCCACCAGCTGGTGACGAGAGCCTGCCGCCCGAACGCGTCGGCGATGTCCCATATCGCGGGAACGCGCCGCGTGTAGGAATCGACCGGCGTGTGGTGCGCGGTGTCCATGAAATCGATGACGCCGTGCCGGTCGGGCGTGAGGCCGGTGGCGACGGTGGTCCAGACCATGGGCGAAACCGTCGGCTGGATCGTCTGCAGTGAGCCGGTCGTGCCGCCGGTGGTCAGCGCTTTGATGTTCGGAATGCGGCCGTCGTCGGCGAGCTCGTGGAGGAGCTCCCAGTCGGCACCGTCGATGGCGAAGACGGCCACGCGTGACGGCGAGCTGCGCGCGTCGCGCCGAAGCTCCGCGCGTTTGACGCGGAGGAGCGCGTCTTTGTCCGCTTCGAATCGCGCCACCTCGAATGCGGTGACTTTCAGTCCGCTGCGCGCGAGATGGTTCGCCACCGTCTTTCGCAATGGATCGCGCTGCGAGTTGAATTGCGAGTTCGGCGACAGCAGATCCTCGATCGGGATTTGCTGCGTCACCGCCGACACGGCCTCGGCGACGCGCGCCCGGATCCAGCCGTTCCATCCCTCGTCGACCATGCGTCGCGCGTCCGGCAAACGGTCGCCGGAGATGCCGAAGCGCAGCCGGTAGTAGACCGTGACCGGCACGCCTTCCTTCGACGTGATGCGGATGATGCCGTCGCGCTGTGCGGATCCTTCGCGGCGCTCGAAACGCAGCCGGAAGAACTGATGCGGCGGCAGAAACGTGACCGTGTTCTGCACCACGCGGACGACGCCGGTGTGCTTGTCGACGCCGAAGATGAGCCAGCGCGACGACGGCAGGTAGAGGCTGATGAGCAGATACGTCACCGCCACCAGTGCGGCGATGAGGGTCAGAGCTCGCGTAAAACGATGCCGAGGCATTGCGGAATGAGGTGCTTTTGCAGGAAGGGGACCAATGTCATCCTGAACCGCCGGAGCCGCGTAGCCGTCAGGCGGAGCGGCGCAGGACGGTGAAGGATCTCAAGATGCGCAAGCTGCGATGAAAACGGGTTTCAGCACAATTCGCGCATCTTGAGATCCTTCGCCGTCCTGCGCGACTCCGGCGTCGCCTACGTCGCTTCGGCGGCTCAGGATGACAGCATCACTTCTTCCTCTTCACCAACTGCTTCACCTCATCATTACCGATCGGGCTCGACGCGGAAATGATGATGGCCGCTGTCCCCTCGGCGAACTGGGGGATGCTGCAGCGGACGACGGTCGTGCCATCGGCGGCAGTCTTGCCGCGGAAGATCACGCGCGGCGGCTCGACGGTCGAGATGACTTTCACCTCGATCGACGCGGCAGTGATCGGGCTCTGCGAGAGGCTCTTCTTCGCCGCCACGCGGAACTCGACCTGAACGCCGGAGTAGAACTCGATATTGTTGATCAGCGACAGCTCGAGGTGCTCGCTCTCGGCCTCGGAGGCGAGATAGTCGATGATGACCTGATCGAGCGTGCGCTCTTCGTCGATCACCATCGGCGGTGGCGCTTCCACGCGCGTCGGCCCCGGCATCGGCGCTGACATCGTGGGACGCGGCGTCGATTTCGTTACATCCGCGACGACGTCGAAACGTCCGCGCTTGATGGCCGCGATCATCGTCCGATGCTGCTGCTCCATCAGACTGCCGACCCACTTCTCGTCCACGCCCGCGCCGGCCTGCTCCGCGTACGACGTTTTCTTCGACGCGAGAATCTCGCCGCCGACGTAGACGAGCGACTCGATGTACGGGTTCTGGAGTCCCTTGTCCTCGGTCTGGATGTGGTAGACCTTCTCGTTGTGCTTGATGTCGGTATTGAACCCGGTGATCACGAGGAAGCTCCGCCGCGGCCGTGAGTTAAGGCCGCGAGTGTATCAAATGGATTTCGGCGTCTCCTGCTGAAACGCGTGTACCTTCTGCCGCAGCTCGTCGCTGATCGGCATCTTCGTCTGCGTCTTCCAGTCGAACAGGACGACGACTACCTTGCCGGTCGCCGCCACCTTGCCGCCGCGTTTGCGGATTTCGTAGACGGTGTCGAACGACGTGCCGCGCATCTCCGAGATGCGGATGCAGATGTCGATCGGCTCCATCCCGATCTGCAATCGAAAGTCGACCTCGGCGTGCGCGACGATGAAACCGATGTCGGTCGGCAATCCTGCCACGCCGGTCAGCGCGAACCAGAGCTGCGCGCGCGCCCATTCGAAGTAGGTGAGATAGACGGCGTTGTTGACGTGGCCGAACGCGTCGACGTCGCGAAAGATGACCTGCCAGGGAACGATGTACCAGCCGTCGTGCCATCTGCCTCCGGTTCGAGCGTCGTCAGAATTCATGGCGAGCATCATCGCCGAGTGGCGCGCAACTGTCATCCTGAGGCTGCCGGAGGCGCGGAGCCGAAGGCGGAGACGCCGGAGGACGCCGAAGGATCTCAAGCTTCCCAAGCTGCGTTGAATCCGAGTGGTTTCAGCCCCGAGGTGCGCATCTTGAGATCCTTCGCGCGTCCTCCGGCGTTCCGCGCTTCGCGCTCCAGCGCCTCCGGCGGCTCAGGATGACAGTTACTGTACTGTCGCCGTCGTCGCGGCAACCGGCGCCGCCGCGCGCGTGCACGCCTGCAGGTATCGGCCGGGTAACGGATGATCGAGGTACGGCGCGATGATCTGCGACGCGGCGACGAGGAGGTTCAGGTCGACGGCGGTGTCGATGCCCATCTTCTCGAGCATGTAGACGAGATCCTCGGTGGCCATGTTGCCGCTGGCGCCCGGCGCATACGGACATCCTCCGAGTCCGCCCGACGATGCATCGAACGTTGCGATTCCCATCTCCAGCGCGGCGAGCGTGTTCGCGAGCGCGGTGCCGCGCGTGTCGTGAAAGTGCATGGCCAGTTTCGACGCCGGAATGACCTGCAACAGCATTCCGATCACGCCCTGAACCTGCACCGGCGTGCCGACGCCAATCGTGTCGCCGACGGAGACTTCGTAGCACCCGAGGTCGAGAAGGCGCGCGGAGACTTCGAGAACTTTTTCGGGCGCGACGTCGCCTTCGTACGGACAGCCGAACGCGGTCGACACATACCCGCGCACGTTCATCCCCTCGGCACGCGCACGCGCCGCCACCGGCGCGTAGTTCGCGAACGATTCGTCGATCGACATGTTGATGTTGCGCTTGTTGAACGTGTCCGATGCGGCCGTGAAGATCGAGATCGATTTCACGCCGGTCTCGATGGCGCGCTCCAGTCCCTTCATGTTCGGTACGAGCACGGGGTAGTCGACGCCCGGGTCCTTCGGAATGTTGCGATAGACCTCGGCGGTGTCGGCCATCTGCGGCACCCACTTCGGACTGACGAATGCGCCCGCTTCGATGGTGCGCAAGCCGGCATCAGCGAGCGCGGTGATGTAGTCGATCTTGGCTTCGGTGGGGATGACGACTTTCTCGTTCTGCAGCCCGTCGCGCGGACCGACTTCGACGACGTGGACATGATCGATGGTGATCTTCATGCGAGTGTCACGAGGTCCAAACCGGGTTGCACCATCTCGCCTTCCTTGCAATTGATCGAGGCGACGGTGCCATCGCGCGGCGCCGTGATCTGGTGCTCCATCTTCATCGCTTCGAGGATGAGCAGGGGAGCGCCTTTCACGACCTCATCCCCAACCTTCACGAGAATCTTCAACACCACGCCCGGCATCGGCGCGGCCATCGAATGATCGCGATGTCGTGCCCGCGCGCGCGATTTTTCCGCGGTCTCGACGATCCAGATCTCGCCGTCATACGCGAAGTGGATTTCGTTGCCGGTGTTGATGAACGGAACGAAGTGCGTGCGGCCGTCGATGTTCAGTTCGGCTTCGTTGTCGCGGACTTTGATCAGCTCAATTTGCACGATTCGAGTCTATCTCTCCGAAAGGCTTTCACGCGGAGGCGCGGAGACGCGGAGGACTGCCTTTCTCCGCGCCCCCGCGGCTCCGCGTGAAAAAACTACTTCGAATATCGCGACCCCGGTGAATCAATCGCGACACCCGAGGCGCAGAGAGGGCAGTTAGCTTCATCGTACGTATCGAGATTCAAGACCAGCAGCGAAGCGTACGGCGGCCCGAACGGATTCGACATCCCGCTCCGATTCAGAATCGACGCGAACCCAGCCACAACTCCTCCGAGTCCTTCGATCACCGCCACCGTCTCGCGAGTCGACTTCCCCGTCGTCACCACATCCTCCACGATCACGACGCGCTCGCCCTCGGCGATCCGGAAGCCGCGGCGGAGGGTCATCGCCCCGTCCTTCCTCTCCGTGAAGATCGACGGAACATCGAGCGCCTCGGCCACCGTGTAGCCAATGATCACGCCACCCATTGCCGGCGCGACGATTTTCGACGGCTGCATCGTCCGCACTTTTTCCGCGAGAGCGATCCCGATCGCCTTTGCGTTGCGCGGATGTTCGAGCAGCAGCGCGCACTGCACGTAGCCGGCGCTGTGCAGGCCGGACGACAGGCGGAAGTGGCCGCTGAGCAGCGCGCCCGTTTCGCGGAGGAGTGCGGCAACGTCGAGCGGCATGGCCGGCGAGAATAGAATGCGCCGAGGAGTAGCGCAACCATGGGTGAACTGACAGAGAAGATTCGCGCCGAGCTCACCGCGGCCATGAAAGCGCGCGACGCCGAGCGCCTCTCGACGCTGCGCATGCTGCAGTCGGCATTCAAGTACCAACAGATCGAAGTCGGCCACGAGCTGAGCGACGAAGAAGCGATGACCGTGATCCGCAAAGCGGTCAAACAGCGCCTGGATTCGATCGAGCAATACACGAAAGGCAATCGCCCCGAGCTCGCTGCCAAAGAACAGAGCGAGATGGAGTTGCTCAAGACCTGGCTCCCCGCCGACCTGACCGACGACGAGATCGAAGCCGGCATCCGCGAGATCGTCGCTTCCACCGGCGCGCAGTCGAAGAAGGACATGGGCAAGGTGATGAAGGAAGCGTCCGCGAAATACAAAGGGCGGGTAGACGGTCGGAAACTGCAGGAGATCGTGGGCCGGTTGCTGCCGTGACTGTCATCCTGAGCCGCCGGAGGCGTCGTAGCCGAAGGCGTAGCGCCGGAGGACGGTCGAAGGACCCCCTCAGTGCTTGCCTCGGGCCGAGCGCCGCCCTCGCGGGTTACCAGGAAGGGGGTCCTTCGACCGTCCTTCGCGACTGCGGCTTCGCCTCCGTCGCTCCGGCGGCTCAGGATGACAATGCTCACTAAATCCGAACGCGCGCGCTACGCACGCCACCTCATCCTCCCCGAGGTTGGGGAGGCCGGTCAGGAGAAACTCAAGGCCGCATCGGTGCTGGTCGTCGGCGCCGGCGGTTTGGGAAGCCCGGTCGGCCTCTACCTCGCCGCGGCCGGCGTAGGCCGCATCGGCCTCGTGGACTTCGATGACGTCGACGCCAGCAATCTCCACCGCCAGGTGCTCTACGGAACCTCCGACGTCGGACGTCCAAAAGTCGAAGCGGCCCAAGCTCGGCTGCAGGATTTGAATCCCGACATCACCATCGACACGCACGATGCCGCGCTGACCTCGGAGAACGCGCTCGGGATCATCGATAAGTACGACGTCATCGTCGACGGCACCGACAACTTCGCCACGCGCTACCTCGTCAACGATGCGTGCGTCCTCCTCGGCAAGCCGAACGTCTACGGCTCGATTTTCAGGTTTGAAGGCCAGGCCTCCGTTTTTTCTGCCGCGGACGGTCCGTGCTACCGCTGCCTCTATCCTGAGCCGCCGCCGCCGCACCTCGTGCCGTCGTGCGCGGAAGGCGGAGTCCTCGGCGTGCTGCCCGGCGTCGTCGGCACGATTCAGGCGACGGAGACGATCAAGCTGCTGACCGGCATCGGCGAAACGCTCGTCGGCCGTTTGCTGCTCTTCGACGCGCTGCGGATGTCGTTTCGTACGCTGCGTCTCAAACAGCAACACGATTCACACGCCGCGATTACGGGGCTGATCGACTACGACCAGTTCTGCAATCCCGCCAATCTGCACGAAGTCACGGAGATCGGTGACGCGATTGCGATCGATGTGCGCGAAGAGTACGAATGGGATGCAGGCCACATCGACGGCGCGCGCCACATCCCGCTCGGCGAACTGCCGAATCGTCTGGACGAACTTCCGCGCGATGCCGACATCGTCTTCTACTGCCAGACCGGCGGCCGCTCCGCTCGCGCTCTCGACGTCGCCCGCGACGCCGGCTTCACCCGCGCGAAGCACTTACGCGGCGGCTTTGCCAAACTGTCATCCTGAGCCGCCGAAGCCGAGGAGCGCGAAGCGCGACCGGCGGAGGACGGTCGAAGGACCCCCTGATGCTTGCACCGTGGCTCGCCGCCGCCCTCGCGGGTTAGCAGGAACGGGGTCCTTCGACCGTCCTCCGGCGCTCCGCCTTCGGCTCCGACGCCTCCGGCGGCTTAGGATGACAGGCTACAATTTCCCACAATGTCTAACGGCTCCATCATCGGCGGCGTTCTCGCTCCTCATCCGCCGCATATCGTTTACGGCGACAACCACTGGCGCAACGAGCCGAAGTCGGAGTGCGGCTGGGAGGTTTTGCGCTGGGGATACGAACGCGCGCGGAAGCATTTTCTGGAGAAGAAGCCGGATGTGTTTCTCGTCCACTCTCCCCACTGGCAGACCGTGATCGGCCATCACTTCCTCGGCATCCCGGAGTTTCACGGGCTGTCGGTCGATCCGATTTTTCCGAACCTCTTCCGCTTCAACTACGACATCAAAGTCGATGTCGAGTTGGCGGAGTTGATCGCCGAGGAAGGGGCGCGCGACGGGTTGATCACGAAGATGATGCGCAACCCGAACTTTCGCGTCGACTACGGCACTATCGTTTCCTGCCACATGATGAATCCGGAGTGGGACATCCCCATCGTCGGCATCTCGTCGAACAACTCGCCGTACTACTTCTCGAATGAGATGGGCCAGCAGCAGATGCTGAAGCTCGGTCAGGCCACGAAACGCGCGATCGAAAAGAGCGGACGGCGCGCCGTGCTGCTGGCGTCGAACACGCTGTCGCATCGCCACTTCACGACCGAGCCGGACATCCCCGAGGACATGTCGCGCGAGCATGTCTACGAGCACAGCGGCTACCTGTGGGACATGAAAGTGCTCGACCTCATGCGCAAAGGGCGGACGCGCGAGCTGATCGCGGTGCTGCCGGAGTTCATGGACATGGCCGTGAGCGAAGTGAAAGCCGGCTCGCTGGCGTGGATGCTGTCGGCGCTCGACTTCCCGTCGTATCCCGCCGAGGTTTATGGCTACTGGACGGTGATCGGAACCGGCAACGCAGTCGTCGGTTGGGATCCGCAGTTGAAAGCCGAGGCCACCACGCAGGGAGCGGCATGATCGCGATCCTGGCGATCTTTTTTGCGACCGCGTTTCCATCGAACAGCAAGACTTCCTGGATGCGGCCCGAGTCGTTTCATCTCACGATCGGGATGAATCGCGCCGCGGCGGTGAAGGCGCTGGAGTCGAACGGCTGGCACACGAAGAAAGGCGATGCCGCAGGTCAGCTCGTGGTCGACTACGCCGACGACAAATCGCTCACGCTTCAATTCGCCGGCGAACGTTTGACGTCGATCCGCTTCGAGCTCTTCACGATCCTGCAGGACGCGCCGAAGGCGTTCGAAGAGGAACGCGCATTTCTTCGCCAATCTCTAGGTAAGCCGCGTCAGGGGACGAAGAAGATCCTAATCTACGACCACAAGCTGCCGAACGTGATGGCCATCCTCTCCGCCGATCCGAAATCGGAGCAGGCGCAGAAGGGCGTGGGGATGGTGGTGGTGCGGTATTACGATCCTGCCGTGAAGTGAGCCTGTCATCCTGAGCCGCCGGAGCCCGGAGTCGCGTAGCGACGACGTGGCGGAGGACGGCGAAGGACCCCCAACCTGCTAACCCGGTTGGGCGGCGGTTTCAGGATGGAGGTCCTTCGACCGTCCTGCGGCGTTCCGCGCTTCGCGCTCCAACGCCTCCGGCGGCTCAGGATGACAGTGTTTAATTCGTCCCCGTCACCACGACCGTCTCCGCGACCTTCTTCTTTGCCTCGTACTTCGCCGACTTCCCCTCGTAGATGAAGATCCCTTCGCCGAGGGTGCCGACGTAGAGGCGGGCGGTATCGAAGGGATCGAGGGCGACCGAGGTCACCTCGGCGTTCCACGACGGAAGGGGGAACGAGCGCCAGTCGGAGCTTTTCGGTTCGGCCACGAGCATTTGATGTTGCTGGCGCGAGGTGAGGAAGACGAAGTTGTCGGTGCTGCGCGAGCCGCCGAAGACGGATGCGAACTGCGCGTCGGGCGCTTCCATCTCCGTCCATTTGCCGTCGGCGGCAACGTGTCCGGCCTTGACGCCTTGCGAGCCGGCGATGAAGACGAGTTGATCGTCGCCAGATCCGCGAACGGCCAGCGTGCGTCCTGTCGAAGGCGCGCCGGCGAGAGGCATCCACTCCATGCCGTCGAACGCGCGGAGACCGGCATTCGTCAGTGCGAAGAGAGCGCGTTTGTCGCCGAGGTTGCCGACCGCGATATCGACGGCGCGGTTTTCGGCGCCCGCGAGGCGATACCAACTCTTGCCGGCGTCGCGGCTGGTGAAGACGCCTTCCGCGGTTGCTGCGAAGTAGCGGACTTTGTTGAAGCGCAGCACTTTATCGACGCGGATCGGATAGCTCGCCGGCGGCGCCTGCGACCAAACTTCGCCATCGGCGCTCCAGAAGAATCCCTTTTCCGTTCCCGCCACGAACTTCACCTCGGCATCCTCGGTGATGACGAGCGAGAGAATCTGCGGCAGGTCGTTCGTCGGCAGCTTCTTCCACGTCGCGCCGGCATCGATCGAGCGATAGATGCCGCTCGACGATCCGCCGAATGCGACCGCGGCGTAGACGTTCTTCGGCTGCGCGGCGTCGGCAGCGATCGAGGTGATGGTCAGATTGCGAAGGCCGTCGCACGTGCGCGTGAACGTTTTGGCGTTGTCGTTGGAGATGTAGACGCCGTCGCCTTCGACGCCGAGGATGACGCGGCCGGGACGCTGCGGATGCAGCGCGATCGTGTTCACGACGAGCGACTCGTCGCTGATCGTGTACCAGGTCTTGCCGCCATCGTGACTGCGATAGAGCCCGGCCACGGAGCCGGCGAAAATCGAATCGGGATCGCACGGATCGAGCTCGATGTCGTGAATGCGCCGGTTATTGAATCCGTCGCGATAACGCGTCCAGTTCTCGCCGCGGTTCGGCGTGTTGTAAACCCAGCCGCACGTCGAAACCCAAACCTTGTCCGGGTTGTAGCGGTCGATGGTGATCGAGAACATGTCGGTGTCGAGCACCATGCCGTTGTTGATCAGCTTCCACGTTTTGCCGCCGTCGTCGGAACGCGTTCCCTGCCGCCACGTGCCGACATAGATGCGGTCGTGCGTGCGCGGGTCGAGCGCGAGCGACTCGACGTTGATCTGATCGGAGATCTGCTCCCACGATCCGCCGCCGTCGGTCGAGCGATAGACGCCGGTCAATCCGCCGATGAGGACGAAGTCGGCGTCATGCGGATCGATGGCGATGGCGCGGACGGAGAAATCCTCCAGCCCTGCATCGCGACGCATCCAGTTCTTCCCGCCATCCTCGGAGACCGCCACAACGCCGCCGCCCCACGCGCCCCAGCAGGCCGCCCAGAGCCGGCCTTTGCGGTCGAGCACGAGGTTGTCGACGACGTAGCCGGGGAAGGGGATGCCGCCGCGCGGGTTCTGCCACGACTTCGCGCCGTCATTCGAAACGTAGACCTCACCGCCGCTCGTGCCGAGGTAGAGGGTGTCGGGGTGTGAAGGATCGATGATCAGGGCGCGGACGTCGGCGCCATAGAGATTCGCGCGCCGCCACTGCGCACAAAGGGGAAGTGCCGTGAAGAGAAACGTGAGAACGATGAGGAGTTTACGCATGCCCGCCCGGTAACGAAGAGTTTTACCACGACGAAAGCAATATCGCTGCCGTGGGGGTCGGTCGTCGGGGGTCGGGTGTCGGAGTTCGAACCACTCGCCCCGCATCGTCTCCCACTCCCGACCCCCCGACTCCCGACCCCCGTCTCACTGCTATCCTTCGCGCGACATGTCCACCCTCCGTACCTGCGTCTTCCCTTGTGCCGGTTTCGGCACGCGGTTTTTTCCGGCGACGAAAGTCATTCCGAAGGAGATGCTGCCGCTCGTCGACAAGCCCATCCTGCAGTACGGAATCGAAGAGGCGCTCGGGTCGGGGATGGACAAGCTGATCGTGGTCATGTCCAAGGGGAAGGACGCGATCCTCGATCACTTCGACCGGACCGCGGAGCTGGAGCGGTCGCTTCAGGAGCGGAAGAAGAACGATCTGCTGGACGAGGTCGAGAGCGTCAGCCGAATGGCCGACATCATCTCCGTCCGTCAGAAGGAAGCGCTCGGCCTCGGCCACGCGGTTTTGCAGGCGAAGGATGCCGTGGGACGCGAGCCGTTCGCCGTCGTGTTGCCCGATGACGTGATCCTCGCCGACGAGCCGTGCCTGCTGCAGATGCGGCATGTGTTCGAGGAGACCGGCAGGCCGGTGGTGGCGCTGATGGAAGTGAGTGCCGAGGAGACGTCGCGCTACGGCATCGTGGCCGGTAACATGCTCGGCAACCGGCGCTTTCACATCACGGACATGGTCGAGAAGCCGAAGGTGAAGCCGCCGTCGCGCTACGCGATCATCGGCCGCTACATCCTGCCGCCGGATATTTTCCCGGTGCTCGAAAAGACCGAACGCGGCGCCGGAGGCGAGATCCAACTCACCGACGCGCTGCGCGAGCTTGTCCGCACCGGCGACTTTTACGGCTACGTCTTCGAAGGGAAGCGCTATGACGCCGGCGAAAAACTCGGCTATCTCAAAGCGACCGTCGATTTCGCGCTGCGCCATCCCGTCCTCGGCGACGAATTCCGCGCGCATCTCGAGGCGCTGATCGGCGAAGATCAACCGCAACCGCATGGACAAACGCTTCGACATCCTCGACGCGCCTGAGGACGTCCGCGCCCTGGTCGGCGAGTGCGAGCTGACCGGAAACCGGACCACCTTTCTGCGCAACGACCGCCCTATCGCAATCCTCATCTCGCACGATGAGTACCTCGCGCTGCGCGAGACGATCGATATCGCCGACGACGCGCCGCTGCGCGCCGCGATCGACGAGGCCGAGGCGGAAGTGGAGCGCGGCGCGATGATCGCGGTCGAAGATTTGCTGGCGTAGCTGTCATCCTGAGCCGCCGGAGCCGAGGAGCGCGAAGCGCACCCGGCGTAGGACGGTCGAAGGACCCCCTTAGTGCTTGCCTCGTGCAAACGCCGCCGCCCTTCCTCGGCTACCGGGTTGGGGGTCCTTCGACCGTCCTCTGGCGTTCCGCGCTTCGCGCTCCAACGCCTCCGGCGGCTCAGGATGACAGTCGCGATAAACTGCCGACCATGTGGAACGACCGCCTGCGCTTCGCCGAACGCGTGGAAAAAGATTGGAGAGCGCTCAACGACGAGCAACGCGCGGTTGCGGCCAAGGCACTCGAGACGATCGATGAAGATCCCATCATCGGTGCGCCGCTGTTCGAGCCGTTGCGCGGGTATTGGAGCTATCGCAGCGAGGGGATTCGCATCATCTATCGCATCGTCACCGAGGCGCGGTTCATCGTCGTTCTCAACATCGGCTTGGTGATGGCGCGATGAGGTTCATCCTCGCGTCGCAGTCGCCGCGGCGGCGGGAGTTGCTGGCGTCGATCGGAATGCAGTTCGACGTCATGCCGAGCGACGTCCCCGAGGTGCATCAGCCGGGCGAATCGCCGGAGGAGTACGTGGCGCGTTTGTCGCGCGACAAAGCGGCGGCGATTGCGGCGAAGCATGACGATGCCTGGATCATCGCCGCCGACACCACCGTCCTCCTCGGCGACGAACTGCTGGAGAAGCCGGTGGACGACGCCGACGCGCGGCGGATGCTGGCCACCATCGCCGGCAAGACCCACATCGTCTACTCCGGCGTCACGCTGCAGAACGCGGCGCGGGGATGGCGCGACACGCGCGTCGCGGAGTCCGAGGTGAGAATGCTGCCGCTCGACGAGCGCGACATCGCGTGGTATGTCTCGACCGGCGAGCCGCTCGACAAGGCAGGCGCCTACGCCGTGCAGGGCATCGGAGGCATGTTCATCGACTCCATCCACGGCAGCTACACGAACGTAGTTGGATTACCACTTGCTTTGCTTTTTCAGATGATGAGACGGGCAGGGATCGATGTGCTGAGGGAGTCGGGGGTCGGGAGTCGTAAGGCGAACTGACATGCTTACTCCGACAACCGACCCCCGACTCCCGATCCCCGAGTAAGAAAAACATGTCATCCGCGGCAAAAGTCGGCGTTTTCATGCTGATCGTTCTGGCGATCCTCGGGTACTTCATTCTGAAGATCGAAGATGTGCAGATCGGCCACGGGACCGGCGCGCGCAAGATCACGGCGGTGTTCGACTCCGTGGCGGGACTCGACAACAAGTCGGCCGTGCGCGTGGCCGGAGTTCGCGCGGGAAAAGTGTCGAACATCAAGCTGCGTCCGGATGGGAAAGCCGAGGTGACGCTCGATATCGATCCGGACGTGATTCTGCATCCCGGTGCGAGCGCGCACGTCGCGAACCTCGGGCTCCTCGGCGAGAAGTACATCGAGCTCGATCCCGGTCCCGCGAATACGCCTGCCATTCCGCAGGAACAGAGCGTTGTTCTGCGCGGGACGCAGCCGGCTTCGATGGACGACATCACCAACCAGGTTGCCGCGATCGCGAATGACGTGAAGGCGATCACCGCCTCGCTGCGCGGCGCGATGTCCGGTCCGGCGGGCGAGCAGCGGCTGGTGGACATCATCGAAAACGTCCGCACGATCACGGAGCAGATGCGGGATCTCATCGCTGCGAACCGGTCGAATGTCGATGCGACGATGGCCAATGCGCGCGTCGTCAGCGAGTCGTTGCGAGTGGAGATTCCGAAGCTCGCCGCGTCGCTCGATCGCATGGCCACGCAGATGTCGGGAACCGTCGGCGAGAACCGGCAGGACGTCCGCCAGATCGTCGAGAACCTGCGCACGTTGTCCGCCGATCTGAAGACGACGTCCGACAATCTCAATTCAGTGACAGGCCAGATCCGCAGCGGCGAAGGGACGGTCGGCAAACTTCTCTACAGCAACGAAGCGCACGATCGCCTCACCGCGGCGCTCGGCTCCGTCGAAAGCGGCGTGAACGAGTTGCGCAACACGCTCGGACGCGTCGGCAAGATGCAGCTCGACCTCGGCCTCAACGGCGATTACTACGCGGGCTTGCCGGCCACGCAGGACGGCGCGGAGAAAGTCGGCGGCAACTCGCGATCGGCAGTCTGGCTGCGTCTGACCCCGAATCCGGAGCGCAATCGTTTCTACAACGTCGAACTCGCCGACACGCCGTTCGGCAAACGCAACGACAAAACGATCGAAGAGACGGTCACGAATCCCGCCACGGGCCAGTCGCAGACGACGATCACGCACCAGACGAAGTTCGAGCATTCGTTCCTCGTCTCCGCGCAGGCCGGCTGGAACCTGAAGCCGTTCGCCGTCCGCCTCGGCATGATCGATTCAACGGGAGGCGCGGGCGTCGATTACTTCTACAACAACCGCATCCGCGTCACCGGCGAGGCCTTCGACTTCGGCCACCGCACCGGCGACAGCAACCCGCACGTTCGTTTGTACGGCGAGTACGTCTTCCGCACCGAGAAGCCGACTACGCCGACGATTTTCGTCCGCAGCGGCGTCGACAATGTTCTGAACCACACCGCCTTCACACTCGGCGGCGGCATCCGCTGGCGCGACGATGATTTGAAGTATTTGCTCGGGAGCATCCCGATCCCGAAGTAATGCCGCGCCGTAGCGCCAGCGGCCCGCCGGTTGGACCGCCGCCGGCTCGGCGGCAATACGCGACGCGCCAGCGAGCCGCTGGCGGTCCAGCCGACGAGCCGTCGGCGCTACGGCCGAGGAATGACAGTCGGCGAGCAATTCGTTCTGCGATGCTCCTCCATGTCCCGCTTCACGTTCCCTGACACCCACGGCGATCTCCTCGGCGCGCACATTTCGACGAAGGGCGGACTGCACACCGTCTTCGATCGCGCGAGGGAGATCAACGCGTCCGCGATCGCGCTCTTCGCGAAGAACGGAAATCAGTGGAAGGGAAAGGCGATGACGGATGAAGACATCGCCGTCTTTTCAGAAAGACGTTCCGTTCGGCCGGTGCTGACGCACGCGTCGTATCTGATCAATCTCGCCACGACCAATCCCGACTTTCATCGCAAGTCGATCGAGGCCATGATCGACGAGCTCGATCGCGCCGAGCGGCTCGGCATCCACGCCGTCGTGCTCCATCCCGGCGCGCACATGGGCGCCGGCGTCGATGCGGGCATCGAGCAGATCGCGCGGTCGCTCGATCAGATTCACGCCGCGATTCCGAATCACAAGGTGGTCACGCTGCTCGAAACCGCGGCCGGACAAGGCTCCTGCCTCGGCTGCACGTTCGAAGAGCTCGGCCGAATCATCGCGCTCGTCGATGACAAGCAGCGCGTCGGCGTCTGTTTCGATACCTGCCACGTTTTCGCCTCGGGATACGAGCTCCGCAACCACGATGACTACGAGCGGACGATCGACGCGCTCGAAACGCACGTCGGTCTTGAAAACGTCGGCGCGTTTCATCTCAACGACTCGAAGAAACCGCTCGGCTCCCGCGTCGATCGCCATCAGCACATCGGCGACGGCGAGATCGGCGTCGATGCGTTTCGCTTCCTGTTGAACGACGCGCGTTTCCGCGGCATCCCGAAACTGCTGGAAACGCCGAAGCCGGTCGAGCACGAGTCGGATCGCAAGAACTTGACGCTGCTGCGGAGTCTCTTGTCGAAGTGAGCCGCCTTTGTCATCCAGAGCCGCCGCAGCCGGGAGTCGCGAAGCGACGGACCGGCGGAGGACGGCGAAGGATCTCAAGCTTCCCAAGCTGTGTTGAATCCCAGCGGTTTCAGCCGGAGTTGCGCATCTTGAGTTCCTTCGCCGTCCGCCGCCGCTTCCGCGCTTCGCGCTCCCCGCCTCCGGCGGCTCTGGATGACAGCGGGTCAGGATAAACTTCGCGCTATGACGCAATCAGGCACGCGCATCGACTTTCGCGACGGCAAACTCGTCGTCCCCGACGATCCCATCGTTCCCTTCATCGAAGGGGACGGCACTGGCCCCGACATCTGGCGCGCCACGCAGTACGTGCTCGACGGCGCCGTGGCCAAGGTCTACGGCGGCAAGAAAACGTTTCACTGGTTTGAAGTGCTCGCCGGCGATAAGGCTTTTGCCGCGACCGGCGAATATCTGCCGCAGGCGACGCTCGATGCCATCCGCGACTATCGCGTCTCGATCAAAGGTCCGCTATCGACGCCGGTCGGCGGTGGCATCCGCTCGCTCAACGTCACGCTGCGGCAGGTGCTCGATCTTTACGCCTGCGTGCGGCCGGTCCGCTATTTCGAAGGCGTCCCCTCGCCGGTGAAAGAGCCGGGCAAAGTGGACATGGTCATCTATCGCGAGAACACGGAGGACGTTTACGCCGGCATCGAATGGCCCGCGGAGTCCGAGGGCGCGCGCAACATCATCGGATTTCTCAATGCGCTGGAGCGGCGCGGCGGCGCCAAGATTCGCGAAGGCTCGGCGATCGGTATCAAGCCGGTTTCGGAGTTCGGCTCGAAGCGGCTGGTGCGCAAAGCGATCGAGTACGCGATCGCCGCGAAGCGCGATTCCGTCACGCTCGTGCACAAGGGCAACATCATGAAGTTCACCGAGGGGGGCTTCAAAGACTGGGGCTACGAGCTGGCGCGTGAAGAGTTTGGCGACGTCACGATTCCGGAGTCCGAGGTCGGGACGGACGGCGCCGGAGGCAGGATCATCATCAAGGATCGCATCGCCGACTCGATGTTCCAGCAGGTCCTGCTGCGGCCGAGCGAGTACTCGGTCATCGCCACGACGAACCTCAACGGCGACTATCTCTCCGACGCGCTCGCCGCGCAGGTTGGCGGCCTCGGCATGGCGCCGGGCTCGAATGAATCGGACGAAGTGGCCATCTTCGAAGCCACGCACGGCACCGCGCCGAAGTACGCGGGCAAGGACATGATCAATCCCGGTTCGCTGATTCTGTCGGGCGTGATGATGCTGCGCCATCTGAAGTGGTGGGAAGCCGCCGACGCCATCGAGCGCGCCATTGCGAAAACGATCGCGCAGAAGAAGGTTACGTACGATCTGGAGCGGCAGATGGAAGGGGCGACCAAAGTCTCCACGAGCGAATTCGGAAGAGCGATCGTCGAAAATATCTAGCCCTGAAATTTGAAAAGACGCTGGTGGCGGAGCCTTGGGCAACCAACGCCGCCGGCCGTGCCGGCCCGGAGGACCATCATGAAACGTGCGCTGCTTGTTGCGATCGTCGCATTGGTTCCTGTCGTCGTGCTCGCGCAGAGCGCTCCCGACTTGATCATTCATCACGCAAAAGTCTTTACTGCCGATCCCGCGCATCGCTTCGCGGAGGCCGTGGCGATTCAGGGCAACAAGATCGTCGCGGTGGGGACGAACGCCGACATCACCGCGATGGCCGGCGATCGAACGAAGCGCATCGATGCAGGCGGGCGCGTTGTCGTTCCCGGCTTCAACGACGCGCATACGCATCAGGGACCGCGCCCCGAAGGATTCGTGTTGTCGCCCGATGACGATGCGCCGTGGCCGCTCGTCAGCGCCGCGCTGGCCGGTGCCGTGGACGAGACGCCGGACGATGTCTGGATCTACGGAACCGTCTCGCCCAAGCTGATGAACGATCCTGCCGTGACTGCGCAGGCGCTTGAGAAGATCGCCCCGCATCGCAAGATCGTCCTCGGCGTATGGACGTCGCACGGAATCATCATGAGCAACGAGGCGATGAATGCGCTGCACATCCGCGACAGCGCCGTCGATCCCGCCGGCGGCTCCTTCGAGCGCGACGCAAGCGGCCATCTGACCGGAAAAATGTTCGAGTACGCCGATTGGAACGCGGAACGGAGACTGGCTGACACCGTTTCCGATGCCGACGACGCCGATCAACTCAAGGCCTATTCGGATCAGGCGCTTGGATTCGGCATCACGTCGATCCAGAACATGTCCATGCTCCCGCTGACCCGCTACGAAAAGGTCGAACGGCACGCACCCGCGGCGATCCGCATCCGCATGATCCGCATGCCGATGAGCGAGACCGCCTCGCGCGACGCGAGCGAAGGGGCGACGCTGCCGGTCGCCTCGCGCGAACGGCCGCTGTCGGTCATCAGCGGAACGAAATGGATCCTCGACGGTACGCCGGTCGAGCAGGGCGCGGCCGTTCGTCAGCCGTATCCCGGCACGACGGACAAGACCGGAAAGCTCAACTTCTCGCCGGACGAGCTCAAGGTGATCATGAAGGAAGCGTTCGACTCGAAAGAGCAGACGCTGCTCCACGTTGCCGGCGACCGCACTGCCGTCGCGGTCTTTGACGCCATGCGCGCCGTTGGCCCCGCCGAGGAGTGGCGCAAGAAGCGGCTGCGCATCGAGCATGGGGACGGATTGCATCCCGACCTCACCGCGCTGGCTAAAGAATTCGGCGTAGTCGTCGTGCTCAACCCGACGCATGTCGTGGCCAAGCCGCTGTTTCCGAAGGGGCCGTACATGCCGGTCAAGTCGCTGTTGAAAGCCGGTGTGCCGATCGCGATCGGTTCCGACGGCCCGATGAATCCGGGACTGAACATTCAGCTCATCACGACGGAGCCAGGCAATGCAGGCGAAGCGATCACGCGCGAGGAAGCGGTCGATGCCTACACGCGCGGTTCCGCATTTGCGGAGTTTGCTGAAAACGAAAAGGGGACCATCGCCGCCGGTAAGCTCGCGGATTTGGCAATCCTGTCTCAGGACATCTTCCGGGTCTCCGCCGACGCCTTACCCGACACGAAAAGCGTGTTGACGATCGTCGACGGAAAGATCGCGTACGACGGCGGGGCACTCAAGCTGGGCAAGTAGACGCAGGGAATCGCCAGCGGCGTATGATGTTGCGTCTCCCGACATGCGCCGCATCATCCTCGCGTCCGCCTTCGTCTTTGCGCTCGTTGCCGCGCGGCAACGAGCCGTGCTGCATCCGCCTCCGCCGCAGGTGCCGGGCGGACCGACCTTCAGCAACGAAGTCGTCCGCATTTTTCAGAACCGCTGTCAGACCTGCCATCACCCCGGCGACATCGCACCGTTCTCGCTGATGACGTACGCCGACGCGGCCCCGCATACCGACGCCATCAAGTACGAGACGCAGCACCGCCTGATGCCGCCATGGAAGGCGACACCAGCCTGCGGCGATTTCGCCGATGCGCGCGTCCTTAGCCAGGACGAGATCGACACGATCGCCAAATGGGTGGACAACGGCGCACCGCAAGGGAACATCGCCGATCTGCCGGCACCGCTGAACTTCGACGGCGGCTGGGCGCTCGGCCAGCCGGATCTCGTTCTGTCGTATGCCGAGGCCTACAAGCCGCCGGTGACCGGTGACATGTATCGCTGCTTCCCGATACCGACGAACCTTCCTGCCGATATGTACGTTTCGGCGATCGACATCAAGCCCGGCGATCGCGAGACCGTCCATCACGTCATCGCGTACATCGACACGACCGGCGATTCGCAGAAGCTGGACGAGGCCGATCCCGGCCCCGGCTACACGTCGTTCGGCGGCCCCGGCTTCACAATCTCGGCCTCGAGTCTCGGCGCGACCACCCTCGGCGGCTGGGCTCCGGGCGCGCGTCCGGTCGTGCTGCCCGAAGATGTGGCGCTTTCGCTGCCGGCGCAGTCGCGGGTCGTGCTACAGGTCCACTACCACCCGCACGGCATCAAGACCATCCCCGATCAAACGCAGATCGGCATCTACTACGCGAAGAAGAAGCCGAAGCAGCTCATCTACATCCTGCCGCTCATCAACCAGGACTTCACCATTCCGCCGAACGACGCGAACTACAAAGTGCCCGCGACGTACACGGTCGGCTGGCCCGCGCATCTGTACCTCATCGCGCCGCACATGCACCTTCTCGGACGGAAGATGAACGTGAATGCGACGTTGGTGGATGGCTCGACGAAGTGTCTGATCAACGTCGACGATTGGGACTTCAACTGGCAGGGGCAGTACCGCTTCAGCGAGCCGGTGCCGATTCCGTATCACACCAAGCTGTCGCTCGAAGCGATCTACGACAACTCGGAAGGCAACCTGCGCAACCCGAATCACCCACCGAAGGCGGTTTCGTGGGGTGAGCAGACCACCGACGAGATGTGCATCACCTTCCTCGGCGTGACCCTCGACGGCATCACGTTAGGCCAGTCGCTGCCGAAGACGGCCGTCTTCACGCAGGATCGGTGACGCTGTCATCCTGAGCCGCCGGGGCGACGCAGCCGAAGGCGAAGTCGCGAAGGACGGTCGAAGGACCCCCAGCTGATAACCGCCGCCCAACCGGGTTAGCAGGGTCGGGGTCCTTCGACCGTCCTGCGGCGCTGCGCCTTCGGCTACGACGCCTCCGGCGGCTCAGGATGACAGTTCAGGCGTACACTTCTCTCCATCCCTATGCCATCCGATCGCGAGAGCGTGCTGCGCTTCGATCTCGCAGTGCAGAAGAGCCATCTGCTCGTCTACACCGCTGCGTTTATCACCGCGCTGGCCGCGCACGCGCTCGGCGTCTTCACTCTCAACATCCCGGTGGCCATCGCCATCGGCGTCATCTCCGTTACATCCGCAGCGGCCATTTCCGTGTTGCTCCGGCGCGGCATTGATCGCCGCATCCTGAACCCGATCTGGATCGGCACTGACATTGTCCTGGTCACGCTCGGCGTCTACGCCACCGGCGGCAGCGCCAGTCCGTGGTTCATCTGGTACCTGGGCACATCGGCGTCGACGGCGTTCGTCCTCGGCAAGCGCGCGTCCTATGCCGTCAGCGTCGCCAACGCCGTCGCCTACATCGGCGTGCTCATGGCGATGGGGCAGGCATCGTTCGTCGATAACGTGTTGCTTCTCGCGTCGGCGCGCATGCTGTTCCTGTTCGGCGCCTCATTCTTCTTCCTGGCCGGCATCGCCAATCTGCAGCAGAAGCATTTGCTGATCCGCGAGCTGGAAAGCGAACAAGCCCGCGAGCTGGCCGAACTGACGCGGCTCACCGAGGAATTACAGCGGCGCGGCAATGAGCTGGAGGATGCCAGCCGCCGCGTTCAAGAGGCCGACCGGCTGAAGAGCCAGTTCCTCGCGAACATGAGCCACGAACTACGGACTCCGATGAATTCGATCATCGGCTTTTCGGAAATCCTCATCGAGCGCTTGCAAGGCACGATCGATCCGAAACACGTCAGCTTCCTCCGCCACATCCTCACCTCCGGGCAACACCTCCTCGGCATCATCAACGACATCCTCGACCTCTCGAAAATCGAGGCAGGGAAGATGGAGGTCTACGCCGAGCAGTTCGAGGTCCGGCAGGTCATCGAGAGCGTCTGCACGGTCATGCGCGGGATGGCGAAGACGAAGATGCCGACGTTCGTCATCGAAGCCGATGCCGCGCTGCCGCCGATCGAGACCGACCTCGCCAAGTTCAAGCAGATCCTCTACAACCTGCTCTCGAATGCGATGAAGTTTTCGCCCGCCGAGTCGCCGATCACGATCCGCGCGATGCACGTTGACGAGACGATCACCATCTCCGTGCGCGACGAAGGCATCGGCATCGATCCGAAGAATCATGACGTGATCTTCGAGGAGTTCCGCCAGATCGACGGCAGCGTGCGCCGCGAATTCGGCGGCACGGGCCTCGGCCTGGCGCTCGTAAGAAAGTTCGTTCAGCTGCAAGGCGGCTGGGTGCGCGTCGAAAGCGACCGCGGAAAGGGCAGCACGTTTTCCTTCACCCTGCCGATCCATTCGCGCGCCGCCGTGGTGAGCCGCATCCCGGAACTCGTCCCCTCGGAGCAGCGCGCCGAACGCGTTCTCGTCGTCGAGGATGATGCCCATGCCTACGACTTGATCGCGACCGCGCTCAACTCCGCCGGCTATCTCTCCGTCCGCGCCCGCCACGGCGACGAGGCGATACGCCTCGCCCGCGAAGCACGTCCGATCGCGGTCACGCTCGATCTCGTCCTTCCCGGCATCGACGGCTGGGAAGTACTCAAAACGCTCAAGAGCGACGCCGACACGCGCGACATTCCGGTCGTGATCATCTCCCGCGTCGACGAGCGCGACCTCGGCGTGGCCCTCGGCGCCGACGATTACTTCGTGAAACCGGTCGATCGCGATCGCCTTCTCAACCGCGTCCGCCAGCTGACGACGTCCGATCAGTCGAAGACGCGCCTCCTTCTCATCGACGACGACACCTCGCTCCACGAACTGCTCGACGAAGAGCTGACCCGCCTCGGCTACACGATCGAAAGCGCCTTCAACGGCGAAGCCGGCTTCGCCGCCGCCAAAGAAAACGCGCCCGACGTGATCATCCTCGACCTGATGATGCCCGGCATGAGCGGCTTCGAAGTTGCCGGCCTGCTCAAAGACAACCCCTCCACCGCCCGCATCCCGATCCTCGTCCTCACGTCCAAAGAAATCTCCGCCGACGACCGCAAGGAACTTCAATCGAAAGTCGCCGCCTGCGTGCAAAAGGGGACGAGCGCGCGCGATCAGTTGGTCGCGGAGATCCGAAGACTGCGAAGCGCGAGCGCTTCGTGATTTCTATCTGCGTCAAATCTGCGTCATCTGCGGATACGAGATCTTTTTACACCGGTTCGGCGATGAATCGGTAGCCGACCCATGGCTCGGTCACGATGTACTGCGGCTCCGATGGATTTGGCTCGATCTTCTTGCGGAGAGAGCTCATGTGGACGCGGACGGTGTCGGCGCTGGTGCTGGGGGCGGAGCGCCAGACGCGGGCGATGATCTGTTCGATGAACATCGGTTTGCCGGCGTTCGTGGCGAGCACCTCGAGGAGCGAGAACTCAGTGGGAGTCAGGCGGACTTCGCGGCCGCCCTGGACCACGCGGCGGTGATCGAGATCGATCGTGAGGTCGTTGAACGCCAGCGCGGTCGATGCCGGCGCCGTGCGGCGCAGTTGCGCGCGAACCCGCGCCAGCAGTTCGGTCATCGAGAAGGGCTTCGTGACGAAATCGTCCGCGCCGAGGTCGAGAGCGCGGACTTTGTCGGGATCGGCACCGCGGACGGAGAGGACGATGATCGGGACGCGTGACGATGCGCGGATCGCGGCGATCAGTTCGAAACCGTCCGAGCGCGGCATGGCGAGATCAGTGAGCAGGAGGTCCGGGACCTGCGATTGGAACGCGGCCATCCCTTCGCTGCCATCGGCGGCGGTGGTCGTGCCATAGCCGGCCGCGCGCAACTCCTTCGACAACGAATCGCGGATGGCGGGGTCGTCGTCGACGATGAGAATCACATTCGAGATCGTCATGGCTGTTCCGTTCCGAGGACTGCGATCGGAAAGTCGATGCGCGCGATCGTGCCGCCGCCGGGGCGCGGCGCGAGGCCGATGCTGCCGCCGTTCGCGGCGGCGAGGCTGCGCGCGATTTCCAGGCCGAGGCCGCGTTGGGCGACATCGCTGGTCTCGGCGGCGACGTTGCCATCTGCGTCCGCGACGCCGGGCGGGAGGCCGGGGCCGCGGTCGAGGATTTCGATGCGCAGTTTGCCGGGATCGAGCGGATGGCGATGCGCGACCAGCTCGATCGCCGCACCGGCCGGCGACACGCGATGCGCGTTCTCCACCAGGTTCACGAGGATCTCCAGCGCCAGCGACGGATCGACGTTCGCGTCGGGACAATCGGCATCGACCTGCACCGTAATCGGCCGCGCACTGAAGACGATCGGAAGATTCTCACGCGTGGCGCGAAAGAGATCGGCAGGCGGCGTCGGCTCGCGATGCGGTTTCGCTTTTCCGGCTTCGAGCCGCGCCATGGCCAGCAGATTATCGATGCGCCTTCGCAGCCTCGCGGTCTCCTCGGCGATGGCGGCGACGTCTTCGAGCAACTCGCTGTCGGTGCCGGCGCGGCGGCGGATCGATTCGGTCCGGATCGTGACGGCGGTGATCGGCGTGGTCAGGTCGTGCGAGATCGCGCGCAGCAGCGACGTCTTGAGCGACTCGCTTTCGCGCAGCGCCTGCACGTGCGCGTTCTCTTCCATGAATCGTTCGCGTTCTGCGTAGAGCGTCTCCAGTTCCCGGCCCCGCTGCTCGGCCTTTTCCGCCTGCACGCGTGCGGCGACGACGAGCCGGTTCACGGTGACCGAGGCAACAAGGAACGCAGCGAGCGCAAACCAGTTGGCAGGCTGCTCGATCGTGAGCGTGTACAGCGGCGGGAAAAAGAAAAAGTTATAGCAGAGCGTAGCGAGGACTGAGGACACAGTACCGATGAGCAGGCCGCCGCGAACGGAGATGAGCAGGACGACGATGAGGTACGCGAAGCCGATGGTGCTCGGATTGAGATTCGTCGCGCGTCCGGCCGCCGTGACCAGCGCCAGCGATCCGAAGGTGGCGATCCAGGTCGTGAGTCGGGTCGTCACCCCGCAAGTGAAACACAGGAGGCGGTTAAGGAGGGATTAAGAACGCTGTTGCGGCCGGCGATGTAAGAGTTTCTGTCATCCAGAGCCGCCGGAGCCGGGAGTCGCGAAGCGACGGAACGGCGGAGGACGGCGAAGGAAACTCAAGTTACGCAGATCCGGCTGAAACCGCGGGATTCAACGAAAGTGGCGCATCTTGAGATCCTTCGCCGTCCTTCGGCATCGCCGCCGCTTCGCGGCTGCGTGCCTACGGCGGCTCTGGATGACAGTCGTCCCCTTCGTTCAGGACGTTACCGCCCCGCAGCCACCCGCCCGTTCGATTCGCTGAGGCTGGCCATCCAGCGCGTGCGCCATTCGTCGAGGGAGAGGCCGGAGATGCGCTTGAGGGCTTGGGCGTTGCGGGCCTCATGGATGCGCACGAGGCGGCTCGTGCCGAGCGTGGTGCCGAGGTACTTCGTGAAGGAGTGGGAGAGGATGTAGAAGCTGCGGCGGTCACGCTGGGAGAGATTGGGCGAATCGCTCTCGAACCAGGCGGTGGGCGTCGCGTCGCCGTAGCGTTCGAGGGCGTGACGGGCCTGCTCGTCGACGCGCTCGTTTCCCTGGCTGAGCACGGGCGCGTAATAGCCGCCGTAATTCGTGGCCACTGATGACGCCACCCACGACGCGAATCCTTCCTCGAGCCACATCGCGCCGCCGTCGCCGACCACTGCGTGTACGAGCTCGTGAAGATAGGGAGCGTCGTGGTGCTCAACGCGTTCGCTGTCGATGAAAACGCGCGCCTCGTGATGCGAGGAGCCGGGATAGTGCGGGTACGTGTGTGAGATATCGATGCGCGGCGACAGATAGATGAGGATGCGCTGACTGCGAGGAGTGACGCCGGTGAATCGGGTGATGTCGCTGGCACCTTTCTGCGCGAGATCGGCGAAGTCGTCGAGCTGCGCGGGAGTCAGCGAGCCGTCCAGGCTGCGCACTTCGATGGTGTTGCGAACGCGGATCGCAGCGTTGCGGTCGACCTCAGAAACAGTCCGCGAATCGTCACCGAAATCTGCCATTGCCGCGGATGCCGACAGGATTACAATCGCCGCAATCAACACCTTCAAATGGCATCTCATCCATGCAAATAATTGCATCGCGGGTGCCACGTCAGCATCGTCCAAGGTCGTCTCGCATCCAGTCGGTTGCCCCAAACGTAAGTCTTACGCTGTCCAAAAAACTTAGGAGGAAGAATCGCATGAATAGTCGTGATCTCGCTCGTTATCTCGTACTCGGTGGTGTTGTCGCCGGCCTCAGCGCCGGAACCAGTCTTCGTGCCGACCAGACCCGGACGACCGCGGCCGGCCTCAATCAGGCCACGTCGCAGGCAGTCCAGATGGCCGACACGGCCAAGGCCACAGACAAGCATGCTTGTAAAGGCCTCAACTCGTGCAAGTCGCACGGCAACTGCAAGTCCGGCGACGCCGGTTGCGCGGGCAAGAACTCGTGCAAGGGCAAAGGCGGCTGCGCGTCGAAGGAGTACAAGCACGACTGCGCCGGCAAGAACGCCTGCAAGGGCCAGGGCCAGGGCGGCAAGAACGATTGCAAAGGCAAGAGCGGCTGCGCCGTTCCTCCGAAGGCTTCGTAACTCGTCTGCTCCTCGGAGGGCAGGCGTCCCGCACGCCTGTCCTCCACCCCCAACGGACACCTAATGAATCGATTCAACTTCCCTGACCTCGGCATCGGCGTGGGGCTGCGCACCGTTCATTTCAGCCACATCCTCGGCTCGCAGCCCGACGTCGATTGGTTCGAGGCCCTCTCCGAAAACTACATGGACACGGGCGGCCGTCCGCGCTACGTGCTCGAGAAAATCGCGGAGCAGTATCCGATCGTGCTGCACGGCGTTTCGCTGTCGATCGGCGGCACCGATCCGCTCGATTTCGATTACCTCCGCAAACTGAAATCGCTGGCGCGCGCCGTCAACGCGCGCTGGATTTCCGATCACCTCTGCTGGACCGGAGTGAGTGGCCGCAACGTCCATGACCTGCTGCCGATGCCGTACAACGCGGAGTCGTTGCGCCACACGGCCGAGCGCGTTCGCATCGTGTCTGACTTCTTGGAGACGCCACTGGTCGTCGAGAATCCGTCGTCGTACGTCGAGTTCGCGACGTCGACGATGACGGAGTGGGATTTCCTGGCGTCGCTTGCGGAAGAAAGCGATTGCGGACTGCTGCTCGACGTCAACAACATCTACGTCAGTTCGTTCAACCACAGCTTCGATCCGAACGTTTACGTCGATGCCATTCCCGCCGACCGCGTGGTTCAGGTTCATCTGGCCGGTCATCAGAATCACGGCACGCACATCATCGACACGCACAACGACTTCGTGATCGACGAGGTGTGGAAGCTGTACGGACGCGCGTGCGCGCGAACCGGCGATGTTTCGACGTTGCTGGAGTGGGATGCGGATATCCCCGATTTCCCGACCGTGCATGCTGAGGCGCGCAAGGCCTCGGCATTTCGCAGCGCAGGGAGCCGGGGGTCGGGAGTCGGGGGTCGTAAGGCCGCTGAACTCCGACCCCCGACCCCCGACTCCCGACCGTACTCCGAGGGTCCGTATGCCGCAGTCTGACCTCGCGCTCGCGCCGCTGCAGGAGTGGATGCAGGCGGTGGTCACGCATCCATCCGACGTGTACGAAGCGGCGGACGCGGCGGAGATCGCGGTCGACGACGTCATCCTGCCGTCGCGGACGCTGCAGCCGATTCAGCGCGTCGGGATCTACCACGGCATGTACATGCTGCGGATGATCGAGGCGCTCACCGTCGACTACGCCGCCGTCGCGCAATTCCTCGGCGAGCACGCGTTCGAGCATCTCGTCCGCGACTACGTCCAGCAGTTTCCGTCGCGGAGTTACACGTTCAACCGTTTGGGCGATTCGTTTCCGGAGTACATCGCGTCGTCTTCTCTCAAGCGCCGAAACTTTCTTCACGATCTCGCGGCACTCGAACTGGCGATGACGCTTGTGTTCGATGAAGCCGAGGCGGAGCCGCTGCCTGCGGATGCAATCGCGTCGATTGCGCCGGAGCAGGTCGCCGACGCGCGCATCATCCCGATTCCGGCTCTGCGTCTTCTCGCGCTCGACTACGACGCGAACGAAGCGTTTCAGGCATTTCGCGAGGAACGTCCGATGAAAGGGCGGCGGCAGAAATCGTGGCTGGCGGTTCATCGCCGCGACTACGGCGTCTACCGGATGCCGTTCACGCGCGAGGCGTTCGTTTTTCTCGAAGCGCTGGTGGCGCGCCAGACGATCGGCAGCGCCATCGAAACGTTTCACCGCCGATTTCGCCGTTTTCCCGCACAATCGGATCTCTTCACCTGGTTCCGCGACTGGAGCGCCGCGGGGTTGTTCACGGCAATTGAGGTCGAGTAAAGGAAAACGATGCTCTCAAAACTGGATCGCTGGTACGACCTCGCCACGACGCGCATCTTCGACCGGCTTCGCAGTCCGCTCCTGCTCGCGCTGCGCCTCATCTTCGGCTGGGGACTTTTTCAGACCGGCAAAGGAAAACTGGAGAACATCGAGCGCTTCACCGATTTCCTGACGCACCTGCACATCCCGATGCCGGCCGCGAACGCGTACTTTGTGGCGTCACTCGAATGTGTCGGCGGTCTGCTTCTGCTCCTCGGCCTGGCCTCGCGGCTGATCTGCATCCCGCTCGTGATCAACTTCATCGTCGCGTATCTCACTGCCGATCTCGAAGCGGTGAAAGGTTTCTTCAAGGATCAGGACGCGTTCACGAACGCCGCGCCGTTCCTCTACCTCCTCGTATCGCTGATCGTCCTCGCCTTCGGGCCGGGACTCTTTTCGCTCGATGCGTTGATCGCCCGAATGCGTCGCCGCCCGATCACTTAACAGTCGCCAGCGGCGCATACGACGCCGGCGGATTCGGATAATCCAGCCGGTCGATCATTTCCCGAATCGGCGTCGACATCACCGCGATCCGCTGATCGCCCACAGTCGCGAACGCGCCAGTCGGAACCGCCTTGTCGACTTGCGCGGCCAACCGCACCTTCGCGCTTTTCGGATCGAGCAGCGATACCGCGTCGCGCTTGATGAGCATCGCCGGGATGAAGACGTCGGCGTTTCCGGGGATCTGTTTCAGCACCAGCCGCGACACCGGAACGCCGGGCGCCGAAAACGTGATCGTCACATCGCCCGGCGGCACGTCGAGCAGGAGAAATGATCCCGTCTCCGCGACGCCGCCCGATACGTACGGCGCGTTCTCGACCCAGACGTTCGTTCCGCGGAAGAGGTCGCGCTTGCGCGCCGCCTCCGTTTCGACGGTGTGGTAGGCCGTCGTCGGACCTGTTTCGACGTCGACGATCCAGCCGCGGACGCTGATCGGATCTTTGTGCACGTGCGGACCTTTCGGCTCCGACGGCGCACCGCACGCAGCGGCGAGAATGGCGAGGAGGACGATGGATCGCTTTGCGTTCACCGCAAAAGCATAAACTGAAGTCCGTTGCATCCCCTGTCACTCCTGCGCGACGCGAAACGAGTTGGGTACGTCTTCTCCGGCGGCTCCTCCCGCTGCGCCTTCCAGATCGGCGTCATCGAAGCGCTGGCCGAGCTCGGTGTCCGTCCCGCGCTGGCCATCGGCGTTTCCGCCGGCGCCTGGAACGCGGCGCTGGTCGCGGCGCGCTGCGAATCGCGCATCCGTTACTACTGGCGCTCGTTCATGCGCATGCCGCACATCGATCTCCGCAATCTGCTCGTCGATCATTCCCCATTTCGTTTCCGCCAACTGCACCAACGCACTTTTGAACGCTTCATCGGACGCGATCGCTTCAAGCAGCCCGACGCGTTGCCGCTGTTCGTCTCCGTGACCCGCTTCCGCGACGGCGCCAACGTCATCTTCGATGCGCGCGACGTCGACGATCCGCTTCAGCTTTTGCTCGCCACCAACTACCTGCCGCCGTTCTACACGCACCGTCCGGTGATCGACGGCGAAATGTACGGCGACGGCGGCATCTCCGACAACGCCCCTTATGAAAAAGCGCTGGCCGAGGGCTGCGATGCGGTGGTGGTGGTCACGCAGAAGGGGGAGTCGGAAGGCGGATTGTTCAAACGCAAAGGCGACTACGACCATGTCGTCACCGATCCGCGCGTGGTCGTGATCCGTCCTCGACATCGTCTGCCGTTCAGTTTCACCGAGCGGCGTTGGGACGTGCTCGACGTGCTGGCGCGCATTGGCTACCTCCGCACGCGCGAGATCCTCCTCGGCGAAGAGCACGTCGAAACGCACGTCCGCGCGGAAGGGGAAGCACCGAGCGCGCGGGCGCGGCGAATCCTCCGTGCGATAATCCCGCGGTCTCTATGACTCGTTCTCTCTCCCTCCTCGCGATTGCGTTCGCATCCGCGCTCCTTCTGCTGGCCCAGGCGCCGACGCCCGCACCTCCGAATCCCGCCAATCAGGCCACGTTGCGCGCGGCGGCCGGCGACAAGACCATCACCATCGCGCATCAGAACGGCAATACGTACTTCGCCGCCGACGAAGTGATCGCCGCCCTCGGCGGATCGGTTACGCGCGACGGCAACGGATTCAAGGCCTCGTTGAACAACACCGTGGCCGCGTTCGGAACCGACAGCCGCTTCGGTGTCGTCAAGGACGATCTGATCGAAATGCCGGTCGCGCCGGTCACGATCGACAACCGCCCGTTCGTGCCGTGGCAGTTTTTCCAGGGATTTCTGATGCGCGCCTCGGGACTCGACGCCACGTGGGATGCGGCAGGAAAAATCCTGCAGATTCATCCGGCGGTGACGACCGCCGCGGGCGTCACGGTTTCCGTCGCGAACGTGCAGGGGATTTCGAAAGTCGTCCTCACGCTCACCTCGCCCGCTGACTACAACATCGTCAAAGAGCCGGGCGCGTACACCGTCCGTTTCAAGACTGCCATTCGCGCGCCGTACGTCGAGCAGGCGCACGACGACCCGTACGTTGCGAAAACATCGTTCCTCGGCAACGACCTGCGTATCCAGTTGACAGCGCCGGACGTCGTCGCCGATGCCTACCGTCTCGACAATCCGTTTCGCGTCGTCCTCGACTTGCGCAAAGGCGCGTCCGTCGCGCCGGGAACGCCGCAGCCGCTGAACTCGACGCGGCCGGTGGAAGCGCCCGGCATCCACACGATCGTGATCGATCCCGGCCACGGCGGAAAAGAAGTCGGCGCGATCGGTCCCGGCGGCTTGATGGAAAAGGACGCGACGCTCGCGCTTTGCCAGCGCCTCGCCGCCGCGCTCGAAGCGAAGCTGAAAACGCGCGTCGTCCTCACGCGCAACGACGACACGGTCGTTCCGCTCGATCAGCGCACCGCCATCGCCAATCAGTACCACGCCGATCTCTTCATCTCGATCCATATGAACGCCGCAATCGTCAAAGGCGCGCACGGCGCCGAGACCTACTTCCTCTCGCTCGATGCCTCGGACAAACTCGCCGAGAAAGCCGCGGAGCTCGAGAACGCGTCCAAAGGCCCCGCGGGTCCGGCGGCATCGAGTGATCTGAAACTGATGCTGTGGGACCTCGCGCAGCAGGAGTACCTCAACGAATCGAGCCGCCTCGCGCAGGCCGTGCAGGAAGAGATGAACCGCATCACCGGCATTCAAAGCCGCGGCGTGAAGCAGGCGCCGTTCAAAGTGCTGGTTGGCGCGACGATGCCGGCCGCGCTCGTCGAAGTCGCGTTCATCACCAATCCCGACGAAGAGTCGAAGATCAAGTCGGACGCCTTCCAGAAGACCGTCGTCGACGCGCTGACGACCGCCGTCGAGCGCTACAAGACCGACTACGAAACGCGCATCGGCATTGTTCAGCCGCCGCCGGCTGCCGCGCCCACGACTACCGCACCGGCGGTACCTACGACCACCACCACGAAGCCGGCCACGAGGACGGGAACGTAGTGCGCCGCGCGGTAGTGCTGTCGCTGACGATTCTCGCGATCGCCGGCGGCTGCAAGAAAAAGCCTTTGTCGGCGAATCTCAACGCGGAGAACAAAGTCGAAGTCCGTCCGGTCACGCTGTTCTTCGAAGGTCCGGAGATGCTTCTCGTCCGCGAGACGCGCAACGTGGCCTTGCCTGAGAATCCCGCCGGCGCGCTCTCCGTCGTCGCGCGCGAGCTACTCAAAGGATCGGCGAACGCCGGCGTCCCGCACATTTTTCCGCGCGACACCGTCGTCCGCGCCACCTTCCTCCTCCCCGACGGCACCGCCTTCGTCGACCTCGGCGGCAACACTCTCGCGCAAGGCTGGGGAACGGGAAGCCACGAAGAGCTGATGGCCGTCTACTCCGTCGTCCAGACCGTGACCACGAACTTCCCCGAAGCGAAGCGCGTGCGGATCCTGATCAACGACGAACCGGCCGAGACGCTGGCCGGACACATAAACCTGTCGCGCGCGCTGCTGCCGTCGGCGAATTACGTGGCGCGGTAGAACTGTCATCCTGAGCCGCCGAAGGCGTTGGAGCGCGAAGCGCGGAACGCCGCAGGACGGTCGAAGGACCCCCTTATTGCTAACCCGGAAGGGTGGCGGAACTCGACGACGACAGCGCGGCGCCTCTACTTATCGTAGGGAAAAACGACCGTATCTCCTCGGAATGGAAACTATCCACCTCTCTTCGTGGAGTTTCGCGCCGATTTGCGCTCACCGAGGGATTCTTTTAGGTATGAGAGAACATCAGTACTACGTCTACATGGTCAGCAATCGGTGGCACAACGTGGTGTACATCGGCGTCACAAATTCGCTGGAGAAGCGAATGTGGCAGCACAAGGCTGGGAAGATTTCGGGATTCACGAAGCAGTACAACTGCGATCAATTGGTCTATTTCGAGTTGTACGAAAACATCGTTCAAGCCATCGCGCGCGAAAAAGCAGTTGAAGGGATGGCGTCGCGCGAAGAAGGATGCACTGATCGCTAGGATGAATCCGGAGTTGCGGGATTTGTCAGCCGACTGGGAAGCGCTCGCGCCGCTGGACTCCGTACTTCCGCTGCCATCCTGAGCCGCCGAAGAAACCCGCGTGGCTGCCGTTTCGCGCACCGCCGCCCGTCCCGGGTTCACAGGGAGGGGGTCCTTCGACCGTCCTACGGCGTTCCGCGCTTCGCGCTCCAACGCCTCCGGCGGCTCAGGATGACAGGCTCACGCTCTTCCCGGATACGTCTCCTTCAACTGCGGCGGCATCTTCGCGTCCATGCCGAGGGATTCTTCGAGTTCGACGGCGTTGACGATGGCCTGTCCGCGGAAGTGGTTGTTGGTTACGACGTACGTCTCCTTCGCCGACGCCATCGTCTGGATGCGGTCCACCCACGGCGCCAACTCTTCCTTCGAGTAGAGATAGTTGTAGCGCTCCCACGTCTCGCTGTGCGCGAACCATTTCTCGTAGTTGCGGCCATGCAGGCGGGCGTAGGCGAGGGGGCCGGTCATGGCGTCGGACGGCTTGACCGAATCGTGGAAGAGCGGCTGATCGACGTTCACCCATGCCACGTCGTGCTCGTTGAGGAATTCGAAGAACTCCTCGTTTTGAAACGTCGAGTGGCGGACTTCGAGCGCGAGCGGATAGCCATCGAACGCATTGAAAAGTGCCGCCAGTTTGTCGCGCGATTCATCGCTGTTCTTGAAACTCCACGGATACTGCAGCAACACCGCGCCGAGGCGGTTCGCATCGGCGAGCGGGTCGAGGTAGTTGCGGAACGCGGTTACGTCAGCGTCCACGAGCGACACATCGTCGTGCGTGAATCCACGGAACACCTTCGTCGTGAATTTGAAATTCGGATTGTCCGCCACGCGGCGCACCCACGACTTCGAATGCGTCGGTGGCGGGATCCGGTAGAACGGCGAATTGATCTCGATCGTGTCGAAGAACGAGGCCAGATAGGCGAGGTGATCGAACTTCGAACCGTGCGGCGGATAGACGGTTCCCTCCCAATCCTTGTAGCTCCAGCCGGCCGGCCCGATGCGAATCTGATGTTCCATAAATCGATGGTCAATACGTTGACGAACTTATTTTGAGCAAGGCGTAATTCGTTGCCTGTGCTGGACATCTATGCTAAAAGGCGGCCCAACGAATCCAGCGAAAAAACAACACCTTCCATGAATCGCGACAGAGCGTTCGGGGGGCGTGCTGTGTTCGTTACCGAAGGGAGGCTGGCCGACCTAATCCGATTTCGCTTGTGAAGCACCAAAGCGGGGGCGAGGTCGCGGCACCCCGCGCACACTCTGAGCTGCGGCATCACATTTTTTCGTCGTACGAACAAAGGAAAACTTAGGAGATCAAGGTTCATGGATACATTCAACGACAAGTCTCTCAACTGCGCCGATTGCGGACAGGAATTCGTGTTCAGCAAAAACGAGCAGGCCTTTTACTCAGAGCGTGGCTTCACGAACGAGCCGAAGCGCTGCAAGAACTGCCGCGACAAGCGGAAGACGGCGCGCGACGGGAACGGCGGCGGCGGTGGCCGTGAGCGTTCGATGGTGAGTGTGACGTGCGATAGCTGCGGAGTCGCGACCGAAGTTCCGTTCACTCCCGTCAGCGGCAAGCCTGTCTACTGCCGCGATTGCTACAACCAGCGCCGCTCCACGACCCGCTCCTCCAGCTGGGCGTAAGTTTCAACTCGATCACTTCAACCCACGGCGGACTTCGGTCCGCCGTTTTGTTTTCGCCTCGCATACAATCCCGCCCGCCTTGACCCGTCCCCTCGGCAAACCCGTCCGCAACATCCTCGATCTCGTCGGCAACACGCCGATGCTGCAGCTCGCTAACATCGCCGGTCCTGACGTCGCCGATCTCTTCGTGAAGCTCGAGTTTCTCAGTCCCGGCTTCTCCGTCAAAGATCGCATCGGTGTCGGGATGATCGAGCGCGCCGAGCGCGATGGCAGGCTCGCCAAGGGCGGCACGATCATCGAGCCGACCGCCGGCAACACCGGCATCGCCCTCGCGCTGGCGGGCACGCGCATGGGCTACCGCGTCATCCTCTGCGTCCCCGAAAACTTCTCCACCGAAAAGCGCGAAGTGATGAAAGCGCTCGGCGGGGAAGTCGTCCTCACGCCGAAAGACGATGGGATGAAAGGCGCGATCGCGAAGGCCGAGGAGTTGTCGAAGACGATCGAGAACTCGTATGTCCCGCAACAGTTCGCGAATCCGTACAACGCCGAGTCGCACTACGCTACGACCGGTCCCGAGATCTGGGAGCAGATGGATGGCCGTATCGATGCCTGGCTCGCCGGCGCCGGAACCGGCGGTACCTTCAGCGGCGTCGCGAAGTATCTGAAGGAGCGCAATCCGAAGTGCTGGTGCGTCGTCGTCGAGCCGCAGGGATCGATTCTGAAAGGCGGCGAAGCGGGGCCGCACGAAGTCGAAGGGATCGGGGCGTCATCGTTTATCCCGCCGGTCCTCGACATGTCGCTGGCCGATGAAGTGATCCAGATCTACGACGATCCCGCCTTCGTCATGGTCCGGCGTCTTGCTGCCGAGGAGGGCGTGCTCGGCGCGTCATCCGCGGGCGCGAATGTTGCCGCGGCAATTCAAGTCTGCAAGAACCTCGGCCCCGGCAAGCGTGTCGTCACGCTCATCCCCGACGCCTCCGAGCGCTACATGTCGAAGGGCATTTACACGAAGTGGGCGAAGCCGGGGGTTGGGGAGTAGAGAGCTGGTCGTCGGGGAGTCGGAGTAAACCACCTCACTGCTGCGCTTCGACACCCGGCACCCGACACCCGAAAGGAACGCACATGGGTTTCTCCACCGATTGCATCCACGCCGGCCAGGAGCCGGAGCCGGTCACCGGCGCCGTCACCTATCCGATTTTCCAGACCTCGACGTACGTCCAGCCTGAGCTCGGCAAGAACAAAGGCTTCGAATACGCGCGGACGAAAAATCCGACGCGTTCCGTGCTCGAAGCAAATCTCGCGGCGCTCGAACGCGGCAAACACGCGCACTGCTTCGCGTCCGGCATGTCGGCGACCGACACCGTCTTCCGCATGCTCAAGTCGGGCGATCACGTCGTGGCCGGCGAGAACATGTACGGCGGCTCGTTCCGTCTCTTCAACAAAGTGTGCGAAAAATTCGGACTGCAGTTCACGTACGTCGACACCGCGTGCGTCGACAAAGTCCGCGCGGCGCTGCGGCCGAATACGAAGATCGTCTTCCTCGAGACGCCGACCAATCCGATGATGACGGTCACCGACATCGCCGCCTGCGCCGAGGTCGCGCACAAGAACGATTCGCTGGTGGTGGTCGACAACACCTTCTGTTCGCCGTGGCTGCAACAGCCGCTCGAGCTCGGCGCGGACATCGTGGTCCACTCGACGACCAAGTTCCTCAACGGCCACTCGGACTCCGTCGGCGGTGTGGTGATCACGAATGACGACGCCATCGCCGAGCAGATCGGATTCCTGCAAAACGCCGTCGGCGCGATCCTCTCGCCGATGGATTCGTGGCTCATCCTCCGCGGCGTGAAAACGCTCGCCGTCCGCATGAAGCAACACGAAGAGAACGGCCGGGCCATGGCGGACTACCTGTCGCGTCAGCCAAAGGCGCTGAAGGTCTACTACCCCGGCCTGCCCGAGCATCCACAGCATGAGCTCGCAAAACGACAGATGCGCGGTTTCGGCGCGATGATCTCGTTCGAGCTCGGTTCGCTCGCCAACGCCAAGACGTTTCTCGACCGCGTTCGTCTCTGCTCCCTCGGCGAATCGCTCGGCGGCGTGGAGACGCTGATCTCGCATCCCGAAACGATGACCCACGCCTCCGTCCCGATCGAAACCCGCACCCGCCTCGGCATCACGCCGGGTCTCGTGCGCATCTCGGTCGGCATCGAAGACGTCGAGGACCTGATCGCGGACGTCGATCAGGCCTTCGCGGCCGTGTAGCTGATCGACCTCGTGGCACAGAACCCGAACCATGCCGCGCGTGACCGGCCATCTCCACGATCGTTTCGTCCACGTGCGCGGCGCGCGCGAGCACAACCTCAAGAACATCGACGTCGACATTCCGCGCGACTCGCTGGTGGTTTTCACCGGCGTTTCGGGATCGGGAAAGTCGTCGCTGGCGTTCGGGACGTTGTATGCCGAGGCGCAACGGCGGTATCTGGAGTCGGTATCGCCGTACGCGCGGCGGCTCTTTCATCAGATGGCAGTGCCGGAGGTCGACGACATCAACGGACTGCCGCCCGCGGTCGCGCTCCAGCAGCAGCGCGGTTCGCCGACGACGCGCTCCTCGGTCGGCAGCGTGACGACGCTTTCGAATCTGCTGCGGATGCTTTACTCGCGCGCCGGCGACTATCCGCGCAATCAGCCGTTGCTGTACGCGGAGTCCTTCTCGCCGAATACGCCCGAGGGCGCGTGTCCCGAGTGCCACGGCCTCGGTCGCGTCTATACCGTCACTGAAAAATCCATGGTGCCGGACGATTCGCTCACGATCCGCGAGCGCGCCGTCGCCGCGTGGCCGCCGGCGTGGCACGGCCAGAACCTGCGCGACATCCTCGTCACGCTCGGCTACGACGTCGATCGTCGGTGGCGCGAGCTGCCGCGGAAGGATCGCGACTGGATTCTCTTCACCGACGATCAGCCGACCGTTCCCGTCTACGCCGGCTA